>Ga0187894_10000028_pt1 | contig 211483 bp, 210 predicted proteins | sample GBC1701081metaG_FD_136650 | JGI IMG/M metagenome (GOLD analysis project Ga0187894, IMG submission 136650) | White microbial mat communities from a lava cave in the Kipuka Kanohina Cave System on the Island of Hawaii, USA - GBC170108-1 metaG ... | reverse complement strand
GACATCGACGACGGCGCGGTGAACGACATCGACGACGGCGCGGTGAACGACATCGACGACGGCGCGGTGAACGACATCGACGACGGCGCGGTGAACGACATCGACGACGGCGACGTGGGCGGCGGCAACAACTAGTCCGCTTGCGCCGATCAGGGTGCGCCGGGGCTTCGCGTTGCGGGGCCCCGGTGCTACTCGAGCCGCGAAGGAGCCGATGTGATCTGGAGAACCGCCCTACTCGGGTTTCTTTCTGTCGCGCTGTTGGCGCTGAGTAGTGACCCCGCCCGCGCCGGCGAGACGAGCGGCGAGAGGTCCTGGTATGCGGGGAAGCTCGATCTCGACACCGGCTTCGACTACAGCACCGGTGACTATGGCCAGGACGAGTCCACCGACGTCCGCGCGGTCCCTTTCTCGCTCCGCTACCGATTCCAGAACCTGGCGTGGTCGCGCCGCGACGACATCCGCCTACGCGCCTCGATCGCCTATCTGTCCGTGACCGGACCGGAGCGGGGTGGCGCCTCGCCCGGCGCGAGAGGCACCGACCGCGGCCTCGGAGACGTCAACCTTCGGGTCACCTACGCCTTCCGGCCTCGACCGCTCTGGATCCCGGACCTCCTTCTCTCGGAGCGGGTCAAGGTTCCGACGGCCAGCACCAGCAAGAACCTCGGGACGGGCGAGTTCGACTACACGACGGACATCACCCTGCTGAAGCGGATTCCGCTTCGCCGAGATCGGCCTCCGCGTACCAGCGACACGTGGACGTTCCGGTACGTGACGCCCTACGCGATAGCCGGCTACAAGGTGGTCGGAAAGTCGCCGCACGAGGTTCTGGACAACGCGTGGCGGTTCGGGGGCGGCGCCACCCTCAACGTCACGCGGCGGTTCGACGTCGGGGTCAACTATTTCTCTCGCGAGAGCACGATCCCCGGACAGGGCAGCTCGCAAGTCGTCTCTCCCTTCACCATCTACCGCGTCACGCCGTGGCTGCAGATCATGCCCTACGCGAGGTTCGGCGTCGGGACCCGCTCGCCGGACTGGGGCACGGGTATGCTGATCCAGCTGACGCGCGGCATCGAGTAAGACCCCGTGAGGAGACGCGAAGACTCGGCCGTTCGAGGCGCCGATGACCGCTCTCGCATCATCGTACGCGCCTTGCAGATGGTGCTGCGGCCGCTCGCCCGCTTCCTGATCGCGGAGCAGCTTCCGCTCGCGGCGGTCGTCGAGCTCCTCAAGTCCTGTCTCGTCGAGGCGGCGGAGCGCTGGTTCGCCCTGCCGGACAAGCCGCAATCGGACAGCCGGATCTCGCTCATCACGGGCGTGCATCGCAAGGACGTGAAGCGACTTCGCTCCGCGAAGGAGGGCCGCGCGGGCAAGCCACTGCCGACCTCCTTGAGCGCGCGCTTGATCGCCGATTGGAATGCGCTGCCTCGATTCATCGACGCGGAAGGTCGGCCCTTGCCGCTCCATCGCTGGGCCGCGAGCGGCAGCCCGAGCATCCGCGACCTCACGGAATCGGCGGGACAGGAGATCCGCCCGCAAGCCACAGTCGACGAGTGGCTGAGGCAGGGCATCGTCGTCATCGACGGGGACAATCGGATCCGGCTGAACCAGGCCGCCTTCGTGCCCGACGGAGACCTCGAGGAGAAGGCCCACTTCTTCGGCCGGAACCTCGGAGAGCACATCGCCGCGTGTGCCGAGAACATGAGCGGGGAGTCGCCCCCTCAGCTCGATCAGGCGGTGTACTACAGCGGCCTCACTCGAGAGTCCGCCGCACAGCTCGAACACCGAGCCCGTGAGCTCGCGATCGCGGCGCTCCGCGACTTGAACCGCGAGGCGAACGCTCTGCAGCAGCGGGACCGCGCGCGATCCGACGCGTTCCACCGCATCCACTTCGGTTCCTACTTCCACCGCGGCGAGGGCGAGCTCGGAGAACGCGAGTGATCGGACGCATCACGCGAGCGCTCGCTGCCTCGATCGCCCTCGGTGTGTTTGCAGGGGGATCTGCCTCGGCGGGGCCCTGCGTGGTGTCGGCGCAAGCGCTGCGCGCCGACGGCGCGGACGAGCGGGGCATGGGGGGAACCGGCCGCTCCGACGAGCGGGGTATGGGCGGAACCGGGATCATCGGCGCCGTCACCGGGTTCGGCAGCCTCTGCGTGAACGGCCTGCGCATCGGATACGACGCCGAGACGCCCGTGGACCGCGCAGGCCAGCCGATCGCGGCCGCCCAACTGCGCGTCGGTCAGAGCGTCGTGGTCCGAGCCACGGGCCGAGGAGCGCAGCTCCAGGCCGAGCGGATCTCGCTGCTTCCCGCGGTTGCGGGACCCGTGACGTTGGTCGATGCATCCGCCGGGCGCATCGAGGTGATGGGCCAGCGCGTCGACGTCTCCGCCCGCACGCTTGGGACGCCCGGCCGCGATCTCGCGCGCATCGCCATCGGCGATTTCGTCGAGGTGCACGGTCTGCGCGACGAAGCCGGCGCCGTCCGTGCTACCCGGGTCGACGTCGGCGAGCGGAGCCGTCCCGTGCTCCTCGCGGGCCCGACCCGGGAAGGGCCCACGGGTTGGAGGATTGGCGGGACGCGCGTCGATACGGCCCTCGGTGTCGCGTCGACCTTCGTGCAGGCGACAGGCCGCTGGGACGCGGTGAGCCAGAGCGTCGTCGGCGCGAACGTCGTGCCGGTTCTGCCGGCGAGGCCGGCGTTCGCCCGCGTTTCCATCGAGGCCGTCGTCGAGCGGCGCACTGGCGATCGGCTGAGCACCACCGTCCTCCCGATCGACGTGTCGCGGATAGCGACCGCCGGCACCAATCTCGTGGCCGGTGCTCGAATCTGGGCCTCGGGCGAGCTCACGACCGACGGCGCGCTCCTCGCCGAATCGATCGACGTCGACCCAATCGGCGGCGGCGAGCCGTACCCGGTCGAGGGTTCGCTCGACGACCTCAGGCAGACCGAAGACGCAGTCGACGATGCGCACGCCAACGACCACGACGACGGCGATTTGAACGACATCCACGACGGGGACGTCGACGACACCCACGACGGCAACGTCGACGACATCCACGACGGCAACGTGGACGACGGCGACGACCGGAACTTGAACGACAACTAGCTAGCGCCGCCGATGTCGACGTCGGACCAGGCGAGCAGCCCGTCACCTCGCTTCGTACGTCCAGAGGTCAGAGCGACTCGTGGCGCCGCTTAGCGCTGGGCAACCATCCCAGGTTGGATGCCCCAAAGTTGCGCTCGACCACTTCCATGGCACGTAGATCCAGAAGAGTCCGTCCGTCCTGCGAGCGAGCGCAGCTCACCCCGGACTAGCTGGCGTCTGAAAGAAGCTCCACCGTCGACAGCCAACGTCACTTCCCCTGCCGAACAGCCTCGCCCCCGTTCTCGACCCCGAGTCGCGCGGGCCCTTCCTGCTACAACCCCGCAGAACACCGCGCCGAACTGGTGGAGGCGCCGGGAATCGAACCCGGGTCCGTCTGGCTTCCTTCGCCCGCGTCTACGTGCGTAGCGCCGTGTTCGTTTTAGCGGCCGGCCTGGCTTCGGCACGCGCCTAGCCGGTCGCGATTCGGGTGTGGTCTCGTCCGCCTCCCCCCGACGAGGAATTGGACCAGCTTGCTGTGTATTACACTCCCGCGACTCAGCAGGCGTCGGTCGCGGAAGCGCTCGTTGGCTTAGGTATTAACTAAGCAGCGAGAGCGAGATTTTCGTTGGCAATTAGATTGCCTTTGCCGCGAGTTTTGCGAGGACTCGGCACCTCGGCACGCAGCGGACGACCTCGACCATCCGTCGAAACCGATCGCCCCCAAGAACGCCGGGCATACTAAAGGGCCCCCCATGCACGTCAAGAAGACCCCATCCGTCGTACTGCGCCGCGGGCGCGAGCGTTCCGTCGCGCTCGGCCATCCCTGGGTCCTGTCGGGCAGTGTGTTGCGCGTCGAAGGTGAGCCAGCGGCGGGCGACGTGGTAGCGCTGCACGACGAGTCCGGCGCGGTGCTGGGCTTTGGTGACTTCGATCCCGATGCGCAGATCCGCGTGCGGATCATCGCGTTCGGCAAGGACGAGCCCGACGAGAGCGCGTGGCTCGAGGCGCGGCTCGGCGCGGCGCTCGGGCTGCGGCGCGATCATCCGCTGCTCGCGGGCACCGACGCGCTGCGGCTCGCGCACGCCGAGGCGGACGGCCTGCCGGGCTTGGTGATCGATCGATATGCGGATTTCCTGTCGCTGCGTGTCGGCACTCGGGCGATGGCCCGGCGCGCGGAACAGATCGCGGAGATCACGCGGCGAATCACGGGCGCGAGCGCGGCGTGGCTGCGCAGCGACGGCGCACCCGGCCGCGCGCTGTTCGGTTCCGTGCCCGACGCGCCGATCGAGATTCGTGAGTCGGACCGACGCTACCGAGTCGATCTCAAGCACGGCCAGAAGACGGGCTTCTATCTCGACCAGCGCGACGCGCGCGCCTTGTTCGCGATGCTGGCGCGCGGCGCGCGCGCGCTCGACCTGTTCGCGCACACGGGCGGCTTCGCATGCGCGGCGCTCGCGGGCGGGGCGCGCGAAGTGACTGCGGTCGAGTCATCGCAGCAGGCGATCGAGCTGGCGCGCGCGAACGCGCCAGGCGCGGAGCTCGTGACCGAGGACGTGAACGAGTATCTCCGCCGCGAGCGCCGCACGTTCGACTTGATCGCCGTCGACCCGCCGCCGTTCGCGAAGAAGAAGCGCGACGTCGCGGCCGCGTGCCGCGCGTACAAGGACCTGAACCTGCGCGCGTTCGCGCGCGCGGCCGAGGGCGCGCACGTGCTGACGTTCAGCTGCTCGCACCACGTCGAGCCCGAGCTGTTCCGCAAGGTCGTGTTCGGCGCGGCGCTCGACGCGCACCGCGAGGTGCAGGTGCTGGGCGAGCTCCGCGCGCCGCCGGATCACCCCGTCTCGATCCGCCACCCGCAGGGCGAGTATCTCAAGGGCCTGCTCCTGCGCGTGGGCGGCGCCGCGTGACTCGAAGCGCCGTACAGCGGACGCTCGCGGTGGTGGCCGTCGCGGCGGGCATCGGCGCGCTGATCTGGCTGCGCACGTCGAGCGGGATCGAGTTCTCGCCCGAGTCACTGCGCGACGCGGTCGCGCAACTGGGCGTGCTCGGGCCGCTGGCCATGATCGGGATCATGACCTTCCGGCCGTTCTTGTTCATGCCGTCGTGGCTGGTGATGCTGGTGAACGGGATGCTGTTCGGGCCGGTGCTCGGCACCGTGACCGGCGCGGTCGGCGGCGTGCTCGGCGGCGCTCTGATCTTCGGGATCGCGCGGTCACTGGGGCGCGAGGCGGTGCAGGGTTACTTGCGCGTCGGCGCCATGCGCGCGTTCGAGGAGTTTCTCGTGCAGCGCGGCGCGCCGTGGCTCGCGCTGTACACGGCGATCCCGATCTCGCCACTCACTCCCGTGTACGCGGGCGCGGGTCTCTCGCGCATGCGCTTCGCGGTGTTCTGCGTGGCCACGGCGCTGGGCTTCGTGCCGCGCGCGGGGCTGTTCGCGGTCGTCGGGCGCGCGGCCGTGGAGCCGAGCCTCGGGAACATCTCGATCGCCGTGGCGCTCGGCCTGGTCGCGGTCGTCGGGACGATGCTCGCGCGGCGCTGGCTCAGCGCGAAGCCTTCGGCTTCGGAGTGACTCGCGAGTCCGCGCGCTGCACCGACAAGAGCACGCGCTGGAACCACGGCCGGTAGAACTCGAAGTCCTCGATCAGCGCGTCGGCCATGACGACGAGCACCCAGCCTTCGCCCCAGTCGATCACGTCGGTCTGCTCGCCGCGCTCGCTGCCTCGCGCGATGAGTCGCACCACGGGCGCGCCGTCGAGCTCGAACTCCTCGCGGCGCACGTCGTCGCCCAGCGCGCGGCTCTTCGACGCGAGCAGCGCCAGGTGCGAGTTGACGGTGCCGCGCGAGGCCACGACCTGGATCGACGCGTCGTAGTCCCACGAGACACCGTCGACCGCGATCCAGCCGCTGGGTGTCTTGATGGCCTGCCAGCCCTTGGGGAAGCGGACCTGGAAGGAGTGTCTCGGGTCGAGTGTCTCGCCCGCGAGCTTCGGCGGGTCGCGCCGCACGTCGCGCAGCTTCGGCGGGGTCGTCTCGCCGAGCCGCGCGTACAGGGTGCCCGGCGCGATCGAGTACAGCGCACGCAGCGTGTTCTTGTCGTGGTCGGAGAGCGCCTCGATGCGCCGGTCGCCGGCCACGGGATACATCACGTCGCCCGCGAGCGGACTGTGTTGGCCCGAGACACCCAGCACGTGACCGATCTCGTGCAGCGCCACGGCGCGTACGGTGCGCGGAGTGAGCAGCCCGAGTGAGTCAGCGATGAAGACGGTCGCGTCGTGCGGCGCGAACGCGATCTCGACCTGATCCGCGCTCACGGCGCGCTTCACGCTGCAGCGGTCGGCCTCGCCGCTCACCACGCCCAGCACCTGCCCCTGCGCGACCTCCTCGACGTCGGCGCGCAGGTGGATGATCACCCGCGCTTCGCCCGCGCTCGCCGCGCGCGCGAAGCGCTCTTGCCCGCCGATCGCGCGCTGCCACAGCGCGAAGGCCTCGTCGACGGCAGTCACGTAGTCGTCGGGCCGGCGGGCGCTCCACTCGCCGGCAAGTGACTCAGGAATCACTGGTGACTCGACGAAGTACCGCAGCGGCAAGGCGTCGTCGGCCCAGCGGCAGACGACGAGCGCTTCGCCGCCGCCCGGCAGCTCCTCGCGGTGCATCGCCCAGGGGAGATAGTTCGGCTCCGGCAGCGCGCCGGTGCGCGCGCGGAAGCTCCAGTAGTCCCAGCGGTTGTGCGCGTAGTCGACCGGCGCGGCGCGGCAGGTAGCGAGCGCCGTGAGTGCCAGCCCGACGAGCGCCCTGCCCTTCATCCGCGCTTCTGGTGCCGCCGCGTCGCTTGCCGCACGCGCAGGTCGGACTCACGGTCGGCGATCGCGCGGCGCTTGTCGTGCATCTTCTTGCCGCGCCCGAGCCCGAGCTCGACCTTCGCGCGCCCGTTCTTCCAGTACATCTCGATCGGCACGAGAGTGAGTCCCCGTTCGCGCAGCCGCCCGCCCAGCCGGTGTATCTCGCGGCGGTGGAGCAGGAGCTTGCGCACGCGCTCGGGCAAGTGATTCGCGTTCCCGGCGTACACGTACGGCGCGATGTGCGCCTTGTGCAGGAACATCTCTGTGCCCCGCACCTGCGCGTAGGAGTCGGAGAGGTTCGCGCCGCCCTCGCGCAGTGACTTCACCTCGGAGCCGGTGAGCACCATGCCCGCTTCGATCGTCTCTTCGATCTCGTACTGGAAGCGGGCCTTGCGGTTCTTGCAGATGCTCTTGCGGGGTGACTCGGCCAAGGCGGCCCGAGGCTAGCGGAGGGCATTCTCCCCGTCGACGAAGCAGATGCGCGGCTCCCAGCCGCGCGCCTCGTCGTCGCTCATCTGCGCGTAGCTCGCGATGATCACCAGGTCACCCGGCTTCACCAGGTGAGCGGCCGCGCCGTTGATCGCGATCACGCCGCTGCCCGGCTCGCCGCGAATCACATAGGTCGCGAGCCGGTTCCCGTTGGTCACGTCGTAGATCTCGACGCGCTCGTTGGGCCAGAGGTCCGCGGCGTCCGCGAGCTCGCCGTCGATCGTGATCGAGCCCTCGTAGTCGAGATTCGCCTCGGTGACGGTGGCGCGGTGGATCTTGGACTTCAGCAACGTGCGCAGCATCAGAGCGTCTCCGCGTCGAAGAGAGTGTTGTCGATGAGTCGCGTGCCTTCGAAGCGCACCGCGAGCGCGAGCACGGCCGGCGCAGTCACTTCGCGCACCGGCTCGAGTGTCTCGGCATCGACCAGCGCGACGTAGTCGATCTCGGCCAGCGGCTCTTTCTCGATGCGGCTGCGCGCTTCGTGACACAGAGCGGCCGAGTCGCGCACGCCGGCGCGAACCAGCGCGCGGGCTTCGTGCAGCGCCGCGTGCAGCGCGGTCGCCTGCTGCCGCGCGCGCGGCGACAGGAACACGTTGCGCGAGCTCATGGCCAGGCCGTCCGGCTCGCGCACGATCGGCGCGCCCACGATCTCGATACCCGTGGCCAAATCGCGCGCCATGCGGCGAATTACGGCGAGCTGCTGGTAGTCCTTCTCGCCGAACACCGCGAGGTGCGGGCGCGCGGCGTTCAGCAGCCGCGCGACCACCGTGGTGACTCCGCGGAAGTGACCCGGTCGGCTCGCGCCGCACAAGCCCGAAGTGAGTCGCTCGACGTCGACCCAAGTCGCGTCGCCGTGCGGGTAGATTTCCTCGACGGCCGGCGCGAACACTACGTCGGCGCCCACCTTGCGCAGCAGCTCGACGTCGCGCGAGAGATCCCGCGGATAGCGCGCGAAGTCCTCGGCCGGGCCGAACTGAGTCGGATTCACGAAGATCGAAACGATCACGCGGTCGGCGTGGCGGTAGCCCACGCGCACGAGTGACAGGTGACCTTCGTGCAGCGCGCCCATCGTGGGCACGAGCGCGATGCGCCGGCCCTGCGCGCGCGCCGTGTCCGACCAGCGCTGCAGCTCCGCGACGCTGCGAATCACGAGCGGATCAATAGGATTCAACATCGCCCGGGAACTTCTGGTTGCGCACGTCTTCGGCGTACATCTGCGCGGCGCGGCGCACCACGTCGCCCAGCGCGACATATTGGCGCACGAAACGCGGCGGAGTGACTTCGCCCAGGCCGAGTAAGTCGTGCATCACGAGCACCTGGCCGTCGCAGCCCACGCCCGCGCCGATGCCGATCGTCGGAATCGACAGCGCGCGCGTGATCTCGGTCCCGAGCTCCTTCGGCACGCACTCGAGCACGACCGCGAACGCGCCGGCGGCCTCGACCGCCTTGGCGTCGCGCAGCACGCGCTCGTGCGCCTCGTCGCCGCGGCCCTGCACGCGGTAGCCCCCGAACTGGTGCACCGACTGCGGAGTGAGTCCCACGTGACCCATCACCGGGATTTCGGCGCGCGCGAACGCCGCGATGCGGTCGGCCATGCGCTCGCCGCCTTCCAGCTTCACGGCCTGCGCCCCGCCCTCTTTGATCATGCGGACGGCGTTGCGCAGCGCGTCCTCGACGCTCACCTGGTAGCTGCCGAAGGGCATGTCTCCGACGACCAGCGCGCGCCGCACGGCGCGACTCACCATGCGGCAGTGATAGATGACTTCGTCGAGAGTGACTGGCAGGGTCGTGTCGTGACCCTGCACGACGTGACCCATGGTGTCTCCGACCAGGAGCGCGTCGATGCCCGCCTGATCGAAGATGCGCGCGAACGGGTGATCGTATGCGGTGAGCATGGCGATCTTCTCGCCGCGAGCCTTCTTGCGCTGGAACGCAGGAACGGTGACTCGAGCCTCGGGGGTGTTCATGTTGGCCTCCCGCGAGTCACACAAACGAATCGAGCGCCCTGATGACGTTTCGACGTCGATCAAAGGCGCCCTCGCGTGCGGACTGCGGACGGCTCGTGGCGGCTCGGGCCGCTTGGCCGTCCACATCGAACATCGCGCCTTCGGTCTCGGTCTCGGTCGAGATCCAAGCTTCCGGGCTCTATCGATGCGGACTCGCTGCGGTGGAGAGCCTAAGGGCCCTCGCTCCGGCGTGTCAACGGGAGCTCAGGAGCCGGCAACCGCGAGCGCGTTCGCGAGCGCGGCGAACTCGTTCTCGTCGAGCGTCTCGCCGCGCCGCTTTGGATCGATGCCCGTCTGCGCGAGCGCCGCGGGCGCGTTCGGGAACGCACTCGCGAGCGCGCCCCGGAGCTGCTTGCGGCGCTGGCCGAACGCCGCGCGCACGAGCCGCCGCAGCACGTCGGGGTCGGCGACGTCCGGCGCCGCTTGGCGCGGCGTGAGCGCGAGGAAGGTCGAGCGCACCTTCGGCCGCGGCGAGAACTCCTCGCGCGAGAGCTCAAGTAGGCGCTCACCGCGGAACCACAGGCGCGCGTAGACGCTGAGCGTGCCGTACTCGGCGGTTCCGGGCTCCGCGAGCACGCGGTCGGCCAGCTCGCGTTGCAGCATGCAGCCGATCTTCCGGAACGGCGTGTCCGGGACGAGCACCTGGCCGAGCAACCGCCCGGCGATCGAGTAAGGCAGGTTGCCGACGAGCACCACCGGCGGAGTCAGCTCGGCGCCGAGCGCGGGGAGGTCGGCCTCGAGCGCGTCGGCCAGGCGGACCTCGACCGTGGCGGGCAGCTCGCCTTCGCGGCCGAGCAGCTCGAACAGCCCGCGGTCGACTTCGAGCGCGAGCGTGCGGCGCGCGACGGCGGCGAGCGCGCGAGTGAGTTGGCCGAGCCCGGGGCCGATCTCGAGCGCGGCGTCCGCACGAGTCACCCCGAGTGACTCGACGATGCGCGCCGCCAGCTCGGGGCGGCGCAGGAAGTTCTGCCCGCGCGCCCGCGACGGCGCGAGCCCATGCTCCGCGAGCTCGCGCCGCGCGCTAGCTATGTCGCTGCCCCTCCCGCCGGCGGCACGCGCGAGAATGCCTCGAGATCGAGCGTCGCGACCCGGCCCGCGAGCAGCATGCCGTCGGCCACGGCGCCGATCATCGCGGCGTTGTCGGTGCACAGCGCGATCGGCGGCATGCGTGTCTCCACTCCGCGCGCCTTGGCCAGCTCGGCGATTCGCTCGCGCAGCCGCGAGTTCGCCGCGAGCCCGCCCACCAGCGCGAGTCTCTCGAGCCCAGTCACTTCGAGCGCGCGCCGCGCCTTCTCGACCAGCACGTCGATCGCGGCTTCCTGGAAGGAGGCGCACAGGTCGTCGACGTCGCCGGAAGTGAGTGGGCCACTGCTCTCGAGCTTCTCGGCCTCCAGCGCGACCGCCGTCTTCAGCCCCGAGAACGAGAGCTCGAGCCCCGCTTCGCGCAGCATCGGCCGCGGGAATGCGAAGCGGCCCGCGCGGCCGCGGCGCGCCGCGAGATCGACCTCGCGCCCGCCCGGGTAACCCAGGCCGAGGCGCTTCGCGACCTTGTCGAACGCCTCGCCCGCCGAGTCATCGCGTGTCTCGCCCAGGAGCTCGACGGAGGACAGCGTCGTGACTCGGTACAGCTGAGTGTGTCCACCCGAGACGACGAAGCCGAGGAACGGGAACTCGAGCGGTGACTCGCCCAGCCGAGCGGACGCCAGGTGACCTTCGATGTGGTGCACCGCGACCAGCGGCTTGCCCAACCGGTACGCCAGCGCCTTCGCGAACGAGACACCGACCAGGAGTGACCCGATCAGCCCGGGCCCCGCCGTGCACGCGATCGCGTCGACGTCGTCCAGCGAGACACTCGCGCGCTCGAGCGCGGCGCGCACCGTGGCGTGCAGGTGCCGCACGTGGTCGCGGCTCGCGAGCTCGGGCACGACCCCGCCGTAGGGCGCGTGGATCTTGTCCTGACTCTGCACCACCGACGACAGAACCTGATGGCCGTCGCGGACGAGAGCCGCGGCCATGTCGTCGCACGAGCTCTCGAGGGCGAGCACTAAGGCCATCGCGCGCCTCGACTCAGTGCTCGAGCTTCTCCTGCTGACTCTTGCAGTCGATGCAGAGACTCGCGACTGGACGCGCCTCGAGGCGCTTCAGCCCGATGTCCTCGCCGCACTGCACGCACGTGCCGAACGTGCCCGCTTCGATCTTCGCCAGCGACGCCTCGATCTTCTGCAGGAGCGCTCGCTCGCGCTCGCGCAGCCGTCCCACGAACGCGAGACCGCTCTCCGACGACGCCGAGTCGATCTCGTCGGAGAAGTCGTCCGGATCCAGGTGAATGTCGCCAGTGACTGCGCGTTTGGCGTTCACGAGCAGCTTGTCGCGCTGCTCGGTGAGCATCTTCTGGAACTTCTTTTGATCGGTCTTCTTCACGAGGGGCACTTCTCCAGTTGTCGCCGAGCCTCGGCCACGCGCTCAGAGCTCGGATACTCGTCCGCGATTCGCTTGAAGATCGAGCAGGCGGCCGGGGCGTACGTGGATTGCTGTCCGGTGCGCGTTCCGATTTCCTGCAGCGAGACGCCTTGTCTGTAGAGGGCATCGGGAACCTTGTTGCCCTTGGGGAAGCGCTTCACCACTCGGTCGAAAGCCACCGCGGCCTGTTCGAAGTCGTTCAGCTTGAAGTACGACTCGCCCATCCAGAACAGGGCGTTGTCCGCGAATTCCGAGGACGGGTGAGTCTGTAGGAAGGCCTGGAACCGGTCAATGGCGTCGGCGTACTTGCCGGCGCGATAGAGCGCGAACGCCGTCTCGTAGTCGCGAACCTCCTCACTCGACGCCGCGGTGACTGCGGGAGCGGGTGACTCGGTCGTCGGATTCGGCGCTGCGACGGGCGCCGTGCCCGCGGCCGCTGCTCCCGCGGCGGCGGCTCCCGCCGCCGGTGCGGTGGAGCCCTCCGTAGGTGCCGCAGCGGCGTTCGGGTTTCCGCCCGCTCGCAGTCGCTCGAGCTCGCGCTTCAAGAGGTCGACCTCGCCTTGCAGGCGACCGACCTCGTCGCGCAGCGAAGTGACTTCGGCGTCGAGATCTGCGAGCCGCGAGCCACTGGGCGCAGCGCTGCCGCCCGAGGCGGGCTTGCCACCCCAATCATCCGCGGTGCGGCCGCCCTTCTCGAGCTGGTCGACCTTGCGCCGCAGCGCCTGGAACTCCGGCACCGTGACGCAGGCGGACAGCGCGAGCAGCGCACCCGCCGCAATCGCGAGGCGGAACGCCTTCGCGCTCAAATCAGCGCGCTTTGAAGTCGTCGCGCCGGTTCTTCGCCCAAGCGAGCTCGTTGTGTCCCTCGACCGCGGGCTTCTCTTCGCCGTAGCTCACCGTCGTCATGCGCGATGACTCGACGCCGAGATCCACGAGGTACTTGTACGCAGCCTCGGCTCGGCGCTTGCCGAGTGCGAGGTTGTACTCGTTGCTGCCGCGCTCGTCGCAATTCCCCTCGATCGTGACCGACACACCCGAGTTGCCCTTCAGATAGCTCGCGTTGGCCTGCAGGCCTTCGCGCGCGTCGGGGCGCAAGTCAGAGCGGTCGAAATCGAAGTAGATGGTGCGGAACATGCTGCTGTCGCCGCCCCCACCACCGCCGCGGCTGGCCGGAGTCTTTTCCTCAGGGAACGTGCCCGATGCGCCGCCGCTTGGTCCCTTGGAGGACTCGCAGGCCGCCATCGCAGCACAGAGGATCGCCAGTCCGAGAAATTGCTTAACCACCCACGCCCCTCCTTCGGAGATTTCGGAGATCAGAGATTCGGAGACCAGAGAGCTTCATCACGGAATCGAGAATTCCCGCTTCAGTGACCGAGCGCACCAATTGGTCGCGGCACCACGGGAAAAAACCGGTGCATTCTCTAACCGGGAATCCGCGAACTTGCAAACAAATTCTCCCTGCCCCGCCCTACTCGAGCCAAGGAGACCACGCGGGGTTTGTGCAGTTCCCCGCGCCGTCGGTCAAGAGGGTCACGTTCCGGCCGTCGAGGTCGACGCGGTAGATCTCCTTGCGCCCGCGGCGGTTGGAGCTGAACGCGACCTTCCGCCCGTCGGGGGACCACGCCGGATCCTCGTCGCTGCGGTTCGCGCTCACGAGCGGCTGCGTGAAGCTGCCGTCGGGCGTGATGAGATAGATGTCGAAGTCGTTCCCGGCCTGCGCGGCGTACGCGATCCACTCACCCGTCGGCGACCACGCGGGGCTCGCGTTGTAGTCGCCGTTGTAAGTGAGTCGCCGCTCCTCGCCGCTGTCGAGATTCCTGACGTAGACCTGCGGGGTGCCGCTGCGGTCGGAGACGAACGCGAGCTGGCGCCCGTCGGGCGACCAGCTCGGCGATGACTCGATCGAGCGGCCGTCGGTGAGTCGCTTCGGGTTCTTGCCGTCTCTCCCGACCGTGTAGATGTCGGTGTTTCCCTGGCGACTCACTACGGCCGCGATCGTGCCGTCGCTCGGCGCCCATACGCCGCGGAACTTCTCGTCGCGTGTCTGGATCAGCTTCTGGCCCGGGCGCGTGCTGCGGAACAGGAGATACAGCTCCGACAGACCGCCCTTGAACGACGTGTACACCAAGGTCTTCGCGTCGGCCGACCACGACGGGAACAAGTTGATCGAGCCGTTGTTCGTGAGTCGCCGCTTGCTCGAGCCGTCGGCGTTCATGAGCCAGATCTCTTTGTTGCGCTTCCCGTTGTCGGAGACGTACGCGAGCTCCGTCGACGAAACGCCGCGCCGGCCGGTGAAGCGCTGCACGATGTCGTCGGCGACGAGCTTCGCGAGCATCGGCGTCTCGGACCGGTCGCGGTCGCGGAAGCCGATGTCGCCGAGCAGCCTACACCGAGTGGTGTCCCACACCCGGTAGCGCACCTGAGTGCGGCCCTGTAACTCGCGCAGCTCGCCCTGCACCAGGCCTTCTGCGCCGACCGCCTTCCAGTTGTCGCACGGCACCATGGGTGACTCGAAGTCGCGAGTCTCTCGCGGCTCGACGAACGCCGATGGGTTCACGTGAATCACCACGCTCGAGTACTCGAGCCCTGCGACCAGCGCGCCGTAGAAGTCGTCGGCGAGCGGCCCTGGGCCGGCCGAGAACTTCTGCACCGCGACGGGGATCGGCTTCTGCGCGGCGTTGATGTCGACGCGGATGCGCTGCGCGGCCGCGCCCACCGGGAGACACACGAGCAAGAGCGAGACTAAGACGAATCGAGTCACTGCATTTCCTTGGGATCCAGGACGAACACGAACGACAGCGCGTGGGGCGGCGGCGGCAGCGGGTTCGACTTGCGCAGCGCGCGTTCGCCCGTGCTGTCGCAGTACGAGTCACCCGACGACTGCGCCAGCTCGATGCTCGTCAGCTGCCCGCCGGGATCGATGTCCACGTCGAACTGCGCCGCGCCCTTGCACACGCTCGCACCGGACCAGTTGGCGCGCACCACGGTCTTCACGCGCGCGAGCCACGGTGAGAGCACCGGATCGAAGCGCCCCGGCGAGAACTCGGTCGCGGCCGTCGCCTCTTCGGCCTGCGCCGGCTCCTCGGCGGGCGCGGTGGCCGCTTCCTGCGCCTCGACCTTCTCGGTCATCTTCGCGAGCAGCTCCTCGGCCGACGGCGGTGGCGCGGCCGGCTTCGGCTTGGGCTCCGCGAGCGGCGCGGGCTCCTTGGGAATCACGATCTCCTTCACCACGGGCTTGGGCGGCGCGGGCGGTTCGACCTTCTTCTCTTCCGGGGGCTTCACCTTGGGCGCGGGCTTCGCGGGCGCCGGCTTGGGCACGCCCTTCGGCATGTCGACCATCTGCACCATCACCGGCGTCGCCGCGATCAGGTCCGTGCTGCGGAACGGGTGAATCACGAGTGACAGGTACACGATCAAGTGACCCGCGAGTGACCAACCGAGTAGCCGCCGAAAGGCGCGGCTCTGCATGAGACTCTCGGCCGGGACGTAGAAGGAGCTCACGCCTCTGGCTCTGTCACCATGCCGATGCCCGTCGCACCAGCGCCGCGCAGGATCGCGAGTGTCTTCGCCACGGTTCCGTACGCCACTTTCTCGTCCGCGCGCAGATACACCAAGTGATCGCCGCGTGACTCGAAGATCGCCTGAAGCTTCGCTCCCAGCTCGTTGAGCGGCACCTGGGTGTTTTGGACGTAGACCCCGCCGTCGCGCTTCACCGTCACGATCAGCGGTTGCTGATCGGAGCGCAGCCCCTTGGCCTGAGTCTTCGGCAGATCGACGTCGATCCCCTGCTCCATCAGCGGCGCAGTCACCATGAAGATGATGAGCAGCACGAGCATGACGTCGACGAACGGAGTCACGTTGATCTCGGACAGCTGTCGCCGCTTGCCGCGGCCGTCCGCGACGTTCATGCCGCGCGCGACGCCGTGCGCCGCAGCACGTCGCCGAATTCTTGACCGAACGTCTCGAGCCGAGCCGCGAGGCGGTTCAGCCGCGCGCTCGTGTAGTTGTATCCGACAGCGGCGGGGATCGCGGCCGCGAGGCCGAACGCGGTGGCGACCAGCGCCTCGGCGATGCCGGGCGCGACGGACGCGAGACTCGCCGAGCCCGAGACACCGATGGCCGTGAACGAATTCATGATGCCCACGACGGTCCCGAACAGCCCGACGAACGGCCCCGAGCTCGCGATCGTCGCGAGAAACGAGAGACCGCGCTCGAGCCGGTGCACCTCTTCGCCGCGGATCCAGCCCAGGCGACTCACCACGCCTTCGACTTGCTCGCGTGTCACTCGCGCTCCGCCGCCCTGCAGCTTCTCGAGCCGAGCCAATTCGGTGTAGCCCGCGCGAAACACGGTCGCGAGCGGACTCGACGGGTGTTTGCGCGCGACTTCGTACGCGTTCTCGAGCGAACTCTCGAGATACGCCTCGATGAAGTCTTCGGTGTCGCGCTCGGCGGCGCGCAGCTCGCGGTACTTCATGAGCATGATCGCCCACGACGAAACCGACGCGAGGATCAGCAACAAGAGTACGGCCGAGACGATGAGACTCGAGCCCAAGATGTAGTCGAGCATTCGGTGGGACCCCGGGGGGAAGGAAGGAGCTCGGGGACGGAGCTCAGCGGGGCGGACGGAAGCTAGGCGGAACGCGCAGGAGCGTCAACGGAACTCGCGCACGTCGCGCTAAGCTTCTCGCGCTCGCGATCACACTTCAGGGGGGAGCATGGAGATCGACGTCCAGCGCAAGGACCTCGTCGCCGCCGCGGGCGACGCGGTCGTGATTCCGCTCACGAAATCCGATGCGCCGCCACGCGCGCTGCGCGAGCTCGACGAAGCGGTGGGCGGCCTGTGCGCGCGCGTGTTCGCGGCGGGCGACTTCACGGGCAAGAGCGGCGAGGTGCTGTCTCTCCCAGTGACTGGCATCGCCGCGAAGCGGCTCGTGCTCGTCGGTCTGGGCGACGAGAAGAACGCGAGCCGCGAGTCGCTGCGGGCCGCGGGCGGGCGCGCGGCCAAGGCGCTCGCGCGCGCGAAGGCGGCGAAGGCCGCGCTCGCGGTGCCGGCCATCCGCCGCATCGCGGCCGAGGACGCGGCGCAGGCGCTGGCGGAAGGTCTCGTGCTGGGCGCGTACCGCTTCGACAAGTACAAGAGCGGGAACGACAAGCCGACACAAGTGGAGCGAGTCACTCTGCTGGCGCCCGACGCGCGCCAAGTGACTGGCCTCCGGCGCGGCGCGGCGTTCGGCCGTGCCGTCGCCGAGGCCTCGAACTTCACCCGCGACCTCTCGAACGAGCCGGGCGGCGCGTGCACGCCCGAGTATCTCGCCAGCGAGGCTCGCAAGCTCGCGCGCTCGCACGGTCTCCGAGTCACCGTGTTCGGCGAGCGCGAGCTCGCGCGCGAGAAGATGTCGGGCATCCTCGCGGTCGGGCGCGGCAGCGCGAACCCGCCGCGACTCATCGCGCTCGAATACGGGGCCGCGCCGAAGAGGAAGAAGAACGCGAAGTCACGCGCGCGCCCCCGCCCCACGCTCGCGTTCGTGGGCAAGGGAATCACGTTCGACTCGGGCGGTATCTCGATCAAGCCCGCCGCGAACATGGACGAGATGAAGCACGACATGTCGGGCGGCGCCGCGGTGCTGGGCGCCATGCGCGCGCTCGCCGAGCTCAAGCTCCCCGTGCACGCGGTCGGCATCGTCGCCGCCGCGCAGAACATGCCGGACGGCAACGCGTATGTGCCCGGTGACGTGATCACCAGCGCGCGCGGCAAGACGATCGAAGTGCTGAACACCGACGCCGAAGGCCGCATCGTGCTGTCCGACGCGCTCCACCACGCGACGAGTTACGAGCCCGACGCGATCGTCGATCTCGCCACTTTGACCGGCGCGTGTCTCGTCGCGCTGGGCGACGCCTGTTGCGCGGTGCTGGGCAACGACGAGAAGCTCGCCGACAAGGTGCGCGCCGCGGGTGACTCCACGTTCGAGCGCGCGTGGCCGCTGCCGCTCTGGGACGAGCACAAGAACGCGATCAAGGGGACGTTCGGCGACATCGTGAACACGGGCGGCCGCAACGCGGGTGTCTCGACGGCAGCCGCGTTCCTGTCTCACTTCGTCGGAGACACTCCGTGGGCGCACCTCGACATCGCCGGCGTCGCGTGGACCACGAAGGAGACTCCGTACTACGTGAAGGGCGCGACCGGCTTCGGCGTGCGGCTCCTGGTCGAGCTCGCGCGCAACTGGAAGTGACCCGCGCGGTTCCACCGGTGCCGCAGAACGCTGCTTTGACACCCGAAAAGGCGGCCTCTAAGCTGCGCGCCGCTTTTACATGGGGGAGGCCCAAGATGCCCGCTCGCTTCGCAGTTGCTCTCGTGCTCGCAATCTTCGCGTTCGGGACCGCGGCCCGCGCCGCAGAACCGGGCGACGACAAGGTCAAGACGGCGGATGCCGCGAAGGGGGCGCAGATCTTCACGCAGTACTGCGTGACCTGTCACGGCCCCACCGGCCTGGGCGACGGACCGGTCGGCAAGACGCTCAACCCGCCGCCGCGCAACTTCCAGGAAGCGAAGTGGAAGTTCGGCGACAGCCCGCAAGCGCACTTCGAGGTGATCACCAACGGCGCCGCCGCGAAGGGTGGCTCGCCGTTGATGGCTCCGTGGGGCGCAGTGATTCCCGAAGCGGATCGCTGGGCCGTCGTGAAGCACATCATCTCGCTGAAGAAGAAGAAGTAACCCGAGCGCTCGCCTCGACTTCACCCCGCCGACACCGACAGCGCGGTGCCGGCGGGGTATTTTTCTGCGCGTGACGAAGCCGAAGCCGCCTCGACGCCGCTCGCCGAAGGCCGCGAAGCCCGAGGCCGCCCCCGCGCCCCAGACGCGCCTCCCCGTTCCCGCCGCGCGCTCGAGCCTCGACAGCGTCCCGCGCGACACACTCGCGCGCTACTTCGCCGAGGTCGGCAAGCACCCGCTCCTGACTCGCGAGGAAGAGCTCGAGCTCGCGCAGCGCGTGCACGCGTCGAACGACCCCGAGGCCGCGCAGAAGCTCGTGCTCTCGAACCTGCGCCTGGTCGTGAAGATCGCGCTCGAGTACCGGCGCGTGTGGACGAACCTCCTCGACCTGATCCAGGAGGGGAACGTCGGCCTGCTCCAGGGCGTGCGGCGCTTCGACCCGAACCGCGGCGTGAAGCTCGCGAGTTACGCGAGTTACTGGATCCGCGCGTACATCCTGAAGTATCTCATCGACAACATTCGCATGGTGCGGGTCGGCTCGAGCCGCGCGGAGCGCAAGCTGTTCTTCCAGCTGTCGCGCGCACGTCGCGAGCTGGCGCGCGACGGGCTCGAGGCCACGCCGAAGCTGTTGGCCGAGAAGCTGGGCGTGAAGGAGCCCGAGGTCGTCGACCTGCAGCACCGCCTGTCACAGGGTGACTTGTCGATGGACGCGCCCGTGCGGCGCGACGAGCCCTCGGGTGAGTCGTTCGGTGACTCGGTCGCGGGCGACGACGCGCGCGAGAGCGATCCCGTCGCCGACCAGGACATGCGGCGCACGTTCCGCGAGCACGTCGAGCGTTTCGCGGTCGACCTGGACCCGCGCGAGGCGAAGATCCTTCGGGAGCGCATCCTGGCGGACGAGCCGCGCACTCTGCAGGAGATCGGCGAGGACTTCGGACTCACTCGCGAGCGCGTGCGTCAGATCGAGAAGAGGCTGGTCGACAATCTGCGCGAGTATCTGAAAGAGAGCCTGGTCGACTTCGACTACTACGCGCCCGAAGGCTGAGTCACTACGGGTTCCCGCCGAACCACGCCGCGTGGAACCAGCGCACGGCGAAGGCCGCGCCCAGACCCACCGCCACGGCGATCGGCGACAGCTCGCGCAGCCCGCGAAGTGACTCCGCAGGCGAGCCGGTGAACGGGAAGAACGGCGTTCGCCTCACGAAGTCCGCGTAGCCCGCGGGCACGCCGAGCGCGACCTTGCGTGAGTCCTGGTGCGCGGCCCCGACCAGCGCGAACAGCGCGAAGCCGCCGAAGAACGCGACGTCGGCCGCCCAGCCGTTCGGCAACAGATGCACCAACCCAAACAGCGCGAACGACATCACCAGCGGATGCCGAGTGATTCGCGCTACACCGCGCGGTGTCATGCTGGCCGGCGCCATGCCCGCGGGGCTCGGCTGCAGGAACGCCGACGCCAGCAGCACGAACGCGGCCGCCATGCCGAGATACACGAGCGAAGTCAGCAGCGGCCCGCGCGGCAGCGTCCACAGCAGATCGCCCGCGTGCTTGCGCGCGAAATACAGCCAGATCAGCGGCACGAAGATCCCGAGCGCGATCACGGAGTAGATCGCCAGGAACGCCGGCTCACCCACCGCCCCGACGAGCCGCGCGCGCACGCGCACGCTCGAGAGACCAACGTGAGTCGCCGTGAACGCGAGCCAGAGCAGCGCGATGCCGAGCACGGGGTCCATCGGGTTCCTCCCGATGCGATCTTACTCAGCGGCGTGCCGCGGCGGCGAGCGGATCTTCGGGGAAGCGCGAGCGCACGTCTTCCTTCAACGAACGCTCGAGCGAGGCCATGCTCCAGCCGGTCTCGCTCTGGAGCGCGGCTTCCCATGGCTCGCCCTTCGCGCAGCGCGCGAGAAAGCCGGCGATCGCGCGCGGGTGCGCGTTCGTGATGTGCTCGAGCGCCGCGCGCGACTCGAGATACGCGAGGAGCGCGCGCGAGCCCTGCACGCCCGAGAACCCCTGCACGAGTGACTCGAGCGGGATCCACGTGTCCTCGCGAAGTGAGTCGAGCAGACGGCGCCACTCCTCGCGCGACAGCTGCGGCCGGCCGCGCGCGCGCTCCTCCTCGCCGTCCGCGATGCCCTCGTTCAGCCAGAACGGCTGGTGAGAGCCGACTGCGTCCTTGAACAGCGCGTGCGCGTACTCGTGCACGACCAGCGCGTACAGCTCGTTCTTCGGCCGGCGCGCAGACACTACGTGAATCGCGCCGTCGTAGAAGCCGACGGTCGCGAAGCCGAAGCGGTGCTTGTACTTCTCGAGATAGTGCGCGCGCGTGTAGAGACGCACCTCGAGCGGCTCGGACAGCTCGCGGCCCAGCGTGCGCAGCATGGCGACCCGCGCGCGCTCGAGCACGTCGAGCACCTGCTCGCCGTAGGCGCGGCCCGCGAACTGATGGTCGTAACTCACTCGGAAGTGAGCCGTCTCGGCGGAGCGCGTCTGCCAAGTCTCTCCGTCGGCGGCCTTGGCGAGCGCCAGCTCTTCCGCGATCTCGGCGCGCTCGCGCTCGGCCGCGTCGCGCCACGCCTTGGGCAAACGGCCCGCGGTCGACAGCACGTTGTCGAGCGCTTCGCGCGCGGGCTCGTAGCGCCCGCGGTGGCGCTCGATCTGCGCGAGCAAGAGCGCCGCCTCGGGACGCGCCGGGTTGTCGCGAGTGAGTCGCCGCAGCGAGCGCAGAGCGAGCTGCATGTTGCCGCGCTGCGCGTCCGCGCGCGCGGCGCGGACCTCGGACAGATAGCGGTCGTCGTCGTCGCCCGAGCGCGTGCCCTTGGGCAGCGGCTCGCCGGTCCACTTGCCGTCCCAGCGAATCGCGATCTCTTCTGGAGTGACTCGCTCGGCGCCGCTGGCCGGCGCTTCGTCGCGGTCGGTGAGCCAGGTGCGCCCCGCCTCGTCGACCCACACACCCACCTCCGACGGCAGGAGCACGGCGAGACACAAGAGCAGGACGGCCAAGCCGCCCCAGCGGAACCAGCGCGGGGTCACTCCCTACTTTCGGGCGTGCTCCCGGTGCGCTGAAGGCGGCGCGTCCTTGCGGCGCAGCTGGCCGACCACGTGCGCGAGCTCCGGCACGATCAGCCGCTCCACGCCGAGCCGCACCGCGCCCGACGAGCCCGGCAGGACGTACACGACTTTGCCGCCGCTCGTGCCCGCCACCGCGCGCGACAGGAGCGCGGCCGCGCCGATCTCCTGGAACGACAACATGCGGAACAGCTCGCCGAAGCCCGCGAGCGGCTTCTCGAACAGAGGAGTCACTGCCTCGGGAGTCACGTCGCGCGGAGACACTCCGGTTCCGCCCGTGGCGATGACCGCGTCGACGTCGGCGCGCGCGAGCGCGCGCAGCACCGCGAGCCGGATCGCCTCGAGCTCGTCGGGGACGATCGCGTGCTCGACCGTGCGGTGACCCTGCGCGGCGAGCAGCTCGCGGATCAGCTTGCCCGACGAATCGGACTCGACGGTGCGGCTGTCACTCACCGTGAGCACCGCGCAGCCGACGTCCGCCGGCGCGTACGCGCGGTGCGACGACGGAGCGTCGTGACTCACGGGTTCTCCTCGACCCAGTAGGAGCCGCTGGTCGCGAACTCCTTCTTCCAGATCGGCACCGTCTTCTTGAGCTGGTCGATCGCGAAGCGGCACGCTTCGAACGCCTCGGCGCGGTGCGGCGCCGCGGCCGCGATCATCACGGCGGCGTCGCCGATCGCGAGCCGGCCGACGCGGTGAGACAGCGCGAGGCGCGCGTTCGGCCAGCGCTCGCGCGCAGCGGCGACGATCTTGCGCATCTCCTTCTCGGCCATCGGCGCGTACGCCTCGTACTCCAGGCGCTCGATCGACTCGCCGCGCGCGTGATTGCGCACGACGCCGGTGAACGTGACCACGCCTCCGATCTCGGGCCCAGTCACTTCCGCGAGCAGCGCGTCGAGTGACAGCGGCGCGCTGTCCACCCACGCGCGCTCCGATCCCCCAGACACCGGCGGCAGGAGCGCGATCTCGTCGCCGTCGCGCAACTCCGCTCCGGGCACCGCGCGCTCCTCGTTCTTCGCGATCAGGAGTTTCCCGCGATGCCGTGCAATCACGGGGTGATCCGCTTCGAGCTGCGCGAGCAAGTCGGCAACCGTTGCGCGATCGCGCAGCTCAAGCTCGAGTGTCTTCTCGCCGACCGCTTCTCGCAGGGACGCGAACAGGAGCACGCGCACGCGCATGTCGGCAAGGCTACGAGATGGGTCCGATGAGATCAACGCGGGCCCGCTCTCGGGCGTGAAGCCCGAGCTGGTGCGGCGCGCGCTCGACGTGGTGCGGCCGGGCCTCGTCGCCGACGGCGGCAACGCCGAGCTCGCGTCCGTCAGCGAAGACGGTATCGTGCGGCTCGTGCTGCAGGGCGCGTGCACTCGCTGCCCGGCGCGCGAGATGACTCGGCGGCTCGTGCTGGAGCCCGCGCTCCGGGCGCGCGTGCCCGGAGTCACTGCCGTCCTGGTCGGCTGAGCGACTGACTCGCTCGAGTCAGACCTTCGGCGCGGCGTGGTCCTTGTGCGGCTGCCCGTCCTTGGACGGCTGCACCGTGGCCTTCGAGTGACTCGTCTTGCCGACGCCCATCTCCACGCGGCCGGTGAACACCGCGCCGTCTTCCATGGCGAGCCGCGGCGCGTGGATGTTGCCGTCGACGCGCGCCGTCTTGTGCAGCACGACCTGGCCCGTCGCGGTGATCTCGCCGTGCACCTCGCCCGAGATGATCACGGTCTGTGACTTGATGGTCGCGGTGACCGAGCCGCTCTCGCCGACGATCAGCGTGTTCTCGCTCGCGATCTCGCCCTCGAAGCGCCCGTCGATGCGCACGGTGTCCTTGAAGTTGAGCTTGCCCGAGAACTCCGAGCCCTGGTCGATGAACGCGGTCAGCGCGCCGACGCCGCTCGCGGTCGCGGTCGGCATCTTGGGCTCGTCCTTGGTCTTGCGGAAGTCATTGAACGCCATGTGGCCCTCCTGATGCTCGCGTGGGCACCCTACCCATGCTCCGGCTCCTCGTCGTCGGGCGACCGTCTTCCGCTCGTATCGGGTCGGCGCGCGCGGCCTTGAGAGCTATGCTGCCGCTCCCTGATGGCGGCGGACACACGCGACGAGATACGGGCCGAGCTGGCGCGCGCGCGCGGCGCGGACCGGGTGCACGGCGCGTATCTCTTCGAGGGACCGGCGGGCACGGGCAAGGCCGACACGGCGCAGTGGTTCGCGCGTCTGCTCCTGTGCAAGGGCGCGCCCGCGGGCGCGCTCGAGCCGTGTGGGAAGTGTCACGACTGCCGGCTGCTCGCGACCGACGCGCATCCGGATCTGCACCGCGTCGAGCCCGACGGCGCGTGGATCAAGGTCGACGCCGTGCGCGAGCTGCGCGCCGCGCTGGGTCTGGTCGCGAACGAGCGCGGGCGGCGGGTCGCGCTGATCCTCGACGCCGAGCGGCTCCGCACCGAGGCCGCGAACGCGCTCTTGAAGACACTGGAGGAGCCACCGCGGGGAGCGGTGATGCTGCTCGTGACCGCGTCGGCCGACGCGCTGCCGCGCACGTTGCGCTCGCGCACCCTGCGCGTGCGCTTCCCGGCGTGGAGCGAGCGCGAGATCGCCGGCGCGCTGGAGGCGGAAGGCATGACTCCGTCCGACGCCGCGCTCGCGAGCCGGCTCGGCGGCGCGAGCGTCGTGTCGGCGCGCGCGTGGGCGGAGCACTCACTCGACGAGGCGCGCACGACGTTCGAGCTGCTCGAGCGCAGCCCGCGCATCTCGGTGAGCGAGATACTCGATTTCTCCGAGGGCTTCCGCCGCGCGGGCGACGAGGGCCGCGCGGGGGCGCGCGCGTTCATCGACGCGCTGGCCGCGTTCGCGCGCGCGCGGGCCGAGGAGGCGGCGGGCGCAAGTGACTCGCCCGGGCTCGACCGCGCGCTGCGGGCCTTCGAGTCCGCGGCGCGCGCGCGCATCGAGCTGGGCGAGCACAACTTGAATCCGCAGCTGGTCGTCGAGTCACTCCTGATCGAGCTCTGTTCGTGAGACTCTTCGACAGTCACGCGCACCTGGGCGGGCCGGACCTCCTGCGCGAAGCGCCCGAGCTGATCCGCCGCGCGCGCGAGGCCGGCGTCGAGGGCATGATCGCGATCGGCGCCGGCTACGGCGTGGGCGCGAACGCCGGCGCGGTGCTGCTCGCGGAAGAGAACCGCGGCGTGTGGGCCAGCGTCGGCGTGCACCCGCACGACGCGGCGGAGTGGAGCTCACTCGCGGCGACGGCGCTCGACGGCTGGCTCGCGCACGAGCGCGTGGTCGCCGTTGGCGAGTGTGGGCTCGACTACTTCTACGGTCACTCGCCGCGCGACGCGCAGCGCGAAGCGCTCGCGGGGCAGATCGGGATCGCGCGCGGGGCGAACCGGCCACTCGTGATCCACGTGCGGCCGAGTCAGGGCGAGCGCGACGCGTACGACGAGTTACTCGCCATCTTCGACCGCGAAGGCGCCGAGCGCGCCGGCGGCGTGATCCACTGCTTCACTGGCGACTTGCCGTTCGCGCGCGAGTGTCTCGCGCGCGGCTTCGACATCAGCTTCTCGGGCATCCTGACGTTCAAGAACGCGGCCGAGCTGCGCGACGTCGCGCGCCAGGTGCCGCTCGAGCGGACGCTCGTCGAGACCGACACGCCGCTGCTCGCGCCGATGCCGCACCGCGGGAAGCGCAACGAGCCCGCGTGGGTCGCACGCGTGGTCGAGACACTCGCAGAGGTGCACGGCCGCGGCGCGGACGAGATCGCCCAGGTCACCGCCGAGCGCGCGCGCCACGTGTTCCGGCTCGGGTCCGGCTCGTGACCGAGTTTCTCGCGCTCGCGACGTCGCTCGCGCGCGAGGCCGGCGGCATCGCGCGGGCGCGCTTCCACGACCCGCGCACGATTCAAACCAAGACGAGCGAGATCGACCTGGTCACCGACGTCGACCACGCGCTCGACGCGCTGATCCGCGAGCGCATCCTCGCCGCGCGGCCGCGCGACGCGCTGCTCACCGAAGAGACCGGCGCGGCCGCGGGCTCGAGCGGCGTGCGCTGGATCGTCGATCCGCTCGACGGCACGACCAACTACGCGCACGCGTTCCCGCACTTCGCGATCTCGATCGGGGTCGAGGTCGAGGGCGTGCGCACGGCCGGCGTCGTGTACGACCCGATGCGCGACGAGCTGTTCGCGGCCGAGCGCGGCAGCGGCGCGACCCTGAACGGCAATCCGATCCGAGTCTCGCAAGTGACTGACCTGAAGCGCGCGCTGCTCGCCACCGGCTTCGCGTACGACGTGCACAAGAAGCGGACGCCCAACCTCGAGTATTTCGAGCGCTTCGTCGGCTGCGCGCAGGCGATCCGCCGCGGGGGCTCGGCGGCGCTCGACTTCTCGTACGTCGCGTGCGGGCGCTTCGACGGCTACTGGGAGCTGCACCTGGCGCCGTGGGACGTGGCCGCGGGGCTGCTACTCGTGGAAGAGGCCGGCGGACGAGTCAGTGACTTCGACTCGCGCCCGGCGCCGGCCACGGGCGAGCGCACCGTCGCGAGCAACGGCCGCGTGCACGCGGCCATGCTCGACGTGCTCACTGGTTAGGAGTCGCGGCCGCCTTCAGCCACCTGATCTTGAACGCCTCGGGAGTGAGTGGCACCTGCTCGCCCAGGTCGTTCGCGACCCGCCACACGCCGGCGTTCTGCGACGAGACGGCGGGGAGCCCGCGATCGACCGAGGCGTCGCCCAGTGACAGCACGCCGAGCTCGGCGTCCTTCTCGCCGAGCGCGCGCATCCGCACGAGCGCGGGCTCGAGGCCGAGCGCCTTGCGGTCGGCGGTCTGTGACTCGATGCCCGTCGCGTCGAGCCCCGCGATCGCGAACAAGAGGTCCTCGACCTTCAGCGGGCGCACCTCGACGCCGGCCTCGGCGGGCTTCCACTCCTCGCCCTTCAAGTCGAAGCGGTGTGACTCGCCGGTGCGCGGGTAGCTGAGCTCGAGTGACTTCACCTCGTCGGCCACCAAGGTGAGCACGCGCTTTTCGCGGTAGTCGAACGCGAGCGTGGGGACCGACGCGATCACCCCCGCGTTCACCGCGAGCAGCACCGGATCGTCGCCGCGCCGCAGCCAGACCTTGTCGTCGACGCGCGCGAAAGTGAGTCGCTCTTCCTTGTCCGCCGCGTGGATCGCGAGCTCGAGCTCCGGCTTCGCGAGCCCGTCGGTCTCGGCCTTCGTCGGCGAGTCCGCGAAGTCGGTGGCGCGCGCCAGCGCGAGCTCGTCGAGCAGGCGCTGGATGCGTGCGGCGTCGGCGTCCGCGGCCTCGGGCGCGGTGAGTTGCCACCCCGCCTCGCTCTTCTTCGCGTGCACGACCGCCGCGCCGCGCGCCGACACGTCGAGCCCGTCGATGCTCCCGGTCGCGACGCGCAGAAGCCGCTTGTCGCGCAGCTCGACCAGGGTGGGCGCGAGCCCGTACAGACCGCCCGCGTCGACCGCGAACACGCGCGCGGGGTCGGACGCGAGTGACACGTACTTCCCGCCGCCGACCGGCGTCGGCCCGCCGATCGCCAGCTCCTGCGGCTCGCTCCCGCCGATGAACACGCGGACCTTCTTGCCCGCCGGGCCGAGCCCGAACGGCGCGAGGTCGGCCGGCGCGGGCGAGATCGTCGCGGTCGAGGTGACTTTCTCGAGCGCCTTCAGCGCTCGTTCGACCGCGTCGCGGTCGGCCGGATACGCGACGGGTGACTCGACCCGCCAGTCACTCGCGCCGTCGCGGGCGATTCGGGCGACGCCGCCGCCGGCGAGCGTGAGCTCGAGCGCAGTCACAGACGCCGACTCCACGCCGAAGATCTTCTTCGCGGCGGCCTCGGCTTCCTGCTTGCGCGCGTCGCCGCGGATCTCGCCGAAGTAGACCCACCCGCCCAGCGCCGCGGCCAGCGCGAGCAGGGCCAGAGTCCAGCGCGTGCTCACGTCAGGTCTTCCTGCGCCACCAGTTCACGACACCGAGCAGGAGGATCGCCTCCGGCAGCGCGAACAGCGCCAGGAAGCGGTAGTTGTCGAACTGCTGGCTCGAGAGATTCACCGACGCCACCCGCGGGCGCTTGCGGTCGATGGTCGCGAACTCTTCCGTGCCGGTGAGCCAGCTCGTCATGTTCAGGAACAGATCGCCGTTGTAGTACTGAGTCACGTAGCGATTGCGCACCCAGTCCGAGTCACCCACGACCACGAGCCGCCCGCCGCGCTTCGCGCCGTTCGCGGGCAGAAACTCGCGCGCGACCGCGAGCGCGAGCGGGCCCGCGCGGTCCTTCGCGGGATCGAGTGACACGGGCTTCGACGCGAGCAAGTCGTTCACGTCCGACTCGGCCCAGCTCTGCGGGCTGGTCAGCGCGAGCTCGGTCACGGCCGCGTCGCTCCCCTCCACGCGGCGCAGCGGGCGCGCGATGCGGAACACCGTGGGCTGGCCGTTCAGCTTCTCGGTGATCGGGTGACTCCCGTACTTCGTGACCACGGGCTGCACGCCGAGCGACGGGCCCGCGAAGAGCTGCAGCTGCTGCTCGACGATCACTTCCGGCCCGGCCTCGATGCCCCACTTCGCGAGCTGGCCTTCCAAGTGAGTGTCCGTGCTCGGGTCGAGCATGACGAGCACCGACCCGCCGCGCGCGAGATACTGGTCGAGCAGCTCGAGCTCGCGGTCCGCCAGCGCTTTGTCGGGGCCGGCGACGATCACCGCGTCGGCGTCTTGCGGGACCTCTTTCTCGTTGGCGAGCAGTAACTCGGCCACGGTCGCGTTCTCGTCCTCGAGCCCGCCCTTCACGCCGAGCACGCCCGAGCCCTTCTGCTCGTTCGGATCGGCCTCGCCGTGACCCGTGAGGAAGTAGATTTTCTTCTTCGACGAGACGGCCTGGCGGATCGCGCGAGTCAGTGACTGCTCGCTCTGATCGACCGCCTTCACCGTGCCCTTCGCGGTCTCGCACGGCCCGTCGCACACGACGACCACGCCGTCCTTGCTCGCGATCTGGAAGCGCTGCGCGAGATCGGGGCGCTCGTTCGGATCGAAGAAGCGCACCTTCACGTTGCGCCCGAGTCTCTCGCCCTCGTACACGTACTTGTCGAGCACGGCCTTCGCGCCCGTCTCGCCGCCGCGCGGGAAGAACCCGTACATCTCGAGCACGGCCTCGGCGGGGATCGCCGCGAGCGTGTCACTCGTGCCCTTCGCGAGCGTGTGCTCCTGCGCTTCCGTCCAGTCCCAGTGCACCGGGTGTCTCACCGACAGGAACGCGAGCAGCCCACCGATCACGACGACGATCACGGCCTGCACCACCGCGTTCGCGCCGCCCTTCGCGGTCGACGTGCCCATGATCTCGGTGACTCGCCGGAACCCGCGCATGCCGGCCCAGATCAGGAGCGCGCCGCCGACCGCCACGTGGAAGGCGATCAGGAACTGCGAGGCGGCCGCGAAGATGCCGAGCAGGCCGAAAAACAGGACCACCGCACCCAGCGCCGCGAGCAACGTTTCCATCGCTACCTCCAGCGCAGTGAGTCGACCGCGGCGCGCGCGAGCGACAGGAACACCAGGATCACGATCGCGAAGTACGCGAGGTCCTCCGAGCGAACCTCGCCGCGCAGCCCGGGATCGAAGTGAGTCGACGTGCCCGCCCAGCGCAGCACCTCGCGGAACGACTCGCTCTGCGAGCTCTCGGCCGCGACCGGGATGATCAGGAGCAAGAGCGCGGCGGCGATCCCGACGAAGCCCGCGACGATCTGACTCCGCGTGAGCGCCGAGATGAAGCAGCACAACGCCGCCAGCGCGAGTGAGTACAGGAACAAGGTCTGCAGCCCCGCGAGTGTCTGCCACAGCTCGGGGTCGCCGTACGCGAACAACAGCGCGACGAACGAGCCCGTGAGCGCGCCGACCACGAACAGCACGCCAGCGATGGCGAGAAACTTCCCGAGCACGATCTCGGTGCTCGTCACCGGACTCGTGAGCAGGAGCTCGATCGAGCCGCTGGCGCGCTCCGCGGCGAAGCCGCGCATCGACAACAGCGGCACCAGGAAACACAGGAACAGCGCGAAGGTCGAGAACGACTGACCCACGACGATGTCCTGCAGGTTCCACTGGTCGAGCAAGTGAGTCATGCCCAGCGCTTGGATCTGCTGCAGCTGGGTGATGAAGATCCCCAGGCTCGCGAAGAAGATGAACCCGGCGAACAGCATGTACCCGCCGATCAGGACGTACGCGTCGGGAGTCACGAACATCGAGCGCAGCTCGCGCGCGGCGATGGCCAGCACGTGTCTCACGGCGAGGCCTCCGCGGCCTCGGCGGCCGGCGCCTTCGCCGTCTCGGCGACGGCGGTGTCGACCTCGCGCAGGAACACCTGCTCGAGAGAGCCCTGCGCGCGCAGGTCCTCGAGCCGTGAGTCGAGGCGCAGCTTGCCGAACGCGATCAACAGCACGCGCTGACAGATCGCTTCGACCTCGGCCAGGATGTGAGTCGACAGGATCACCGTGCGCCCCTCCTCGGCGGCGAGCCGGCGGATCAGCTCGCGGATCTCGGCGATCTGGATCGGGTCGAGGCCCGCGGTCGGCTCGTCGAGGATCAGCACCGCGGGCTCGTGCACGATCGCCTGCGCCAGTCCGACGCGCTGGCGGTAGCCCTTCGAGAGCGTGCGCACCACGCGCTCGCCGACCTTCTCGAGGCCGCACGACGCGAGCGCGCGCGCGACCTTCTCGCGTCGCTGCGCGCGCGGCACGTCGTGCAGCGCGGCCACGTAGCCGAGATACTCGTGCACGCGCATCTCGGGATACAGCGGCGGCGTCTCTGGCAGATACCCAGTGACTCGCTTCGCCTCGCGCGGCTTGGTCCCCAGGTCGAAGCCCCCGACCGACGCGCTGCCCGAGGTCGGTGGGAGATACCCGGTGAGTATGCGCATGGTCGTCGTCTTGCCCGCGCCGTTCGGACCGAGAAACCCGACGACCTCGCCCTTCGCGACTTCGAACGACACCTCGTGCAGAGCAGTCAGTGCGCCGAAACGCTTGGTCAGTCCCTGTGCCTTGATCACGTCACGACTCCTCGCGGCGCGCGGCAGTTTATCTCGCGCGAGTTCGTGAGCAACACCGATTCATGTACGGCTCCGCGGATCGAGGCGCTCGCGCAACACCTCGCCGAGCAAGTGGAAGCCGAGCAGCGCGCACAAGATGGCGAGACACGGGAAGAGGATCAGATGGGGGTACGAGCGCATTGCTTCGAAACCGTCGCTCGCGAGCGTTCCCCAGCTCGAGAACGGCGGCTGAATGCCGAGGCCGATGAACGACAGCGTGGATTCCGCGAGGATCGCGGCGGGGATTCGGAACGCGCCGCTCACCAACACCGGCGCCGCGATGTTCGGCAGCACGTGCCGCACGAGCACGCGCGCGGGGTGAGCGCCCGTCGCGCGCGCGGCCTCGACCCAAGTCTCTTCGCGCGCCTGCAGCACCAGCGCGCGCACGAGCCGCGCGATGCCGACGAAGCCCGCGAAGCCGAGCGCGAGCGCCAGCGCCGCGAGGCGCCGCCACAGATCGGGCAGCCCGGCGAGCGCGGCCGACAGGACTTCGATCAACAGCACGGTCACGAGCACGTCGGGCAGCGCGTAGATCACGTCGACCGCGCGCATGAGGAAGCTGTCGACGCGCCCGCCGACCCAGCCCGCGAGCGCGCCGTACGCCAAGCCGAGCGCGAGCGCGAGCGCCGTCGCACCCACCGCCACCACGAGTGACACGCGCCCACCCTCGCAGAGCCGCGCGAGTAAGTCGCGGCCCAGCGCGTCGCAGCCGAGCCAGTGCGCGAGCGAGGGTGACTCGAGCGCGCGCGCGGGGTCCTGCGCGTCGAAGCGATGTCCCGCCACGCGGTCGCCCGCGAGCGCGAGGAACACGAGTGCGGCGATCAGCGCCGCGCCGACCCAGCCGCGCGCGGTCACTTCTCTTCTCCCGCCACGCGGATGCGCGGATCGAGCCAGGCGTAGAGTAAGTCGACCACCAAGTTCGCCAGCACGACGAGCGCGCCGTACACCAGAGTGACTCCCAGCACGAGCGGGTAGTCGCGGTTCCCGACCGCGGTGACGAAGAAGCGCCCCATGCCCGGCACGGCGAACACCTTCTCGACCACGAACGAGCCGGTGAGCAACGTCGCGAGCAGCGGGCCGAAGTAAGTCATGACCGCGAGCAGCGCGTTGCGCAGCACGTGTCTGCGGCGCACGCGTGACTCGGGCACGCCGAGCGCCCGCGCCGTGCGCACCCAGTCCTGCTCCATCGCCGCGACGACCTGCGCGCGAGTCAGCTGCGTGGCGTAGGCGAGCGGCAGCGCGGCGAGCGTGCACGCGGGCAGGACGGCGTACAGCGGGCCCTCCCACAGCCCGGCGGGCAGCCAGCCCAGCGCCAGGCCGAACAGGAGGATCCCCGACGCGCCGATCACGAAGCTCGGCGCAGACACTCCGACGAGTGACCCGAGCGCGAGCGCGCGATCGAGCAGCGAGTCACGTCGAGCGCCCGCCGCGAGCCCGAGCGCGATCCCGCCCGCCGCCGCGATCGCGAACGCCAGCGCGCCGAGCTGGAGCGACACGGGCAGCGCCTCGCGCAGGATGTCCGCGACGTCGCGGCCGACGTACTTGTACGACGGCCCGAAGTCGCCGCGCGCGAGCCCGCCGAGATAATCGAGATACTGCTCGGACAGACTGCCGTCGAGTGAGTAGCGGCGCTCCAGGTTGCGCATGATCTCGGGCGGCAAGGTGCGCTCTTTGTCGAACGGCCCGCCGGGCAGGAAACGCAGGAGCGCGAACGTGAGCGTCGCGACGACCCACAGCACCAAGACACCCGCGAGCAGCCGGCCGAGCGCGTAGCGAATCACTCCGCGCTCACTTGCTCGAAGAAGAACAGGTCCATCGCGCTGGGCCGAAAGCCGTGCACGCGCGGAGACACTGCGAAGTTCGCCGCGGTCACGAGCAGCGGGACGATCGGCGCGTCGGTCTCGAGCAACAGCCGCTGCGCCTCGTCGTACAGCGCCTGTCTGCGGGACGGTTCGGGCTCGCGCGCGGCGCGCTGGACCAGCTCGTCGTAGCGCGGATTCGCCCAGCCCGTGTGGTTCTGCTCGCTGTAAGAGGTGAAGAGACTCATGAAGTTGTCGGGGTCGGGGAAATCCGCGCCCCAGCCGAGCCGGTACACGGGCGGCGCGTCGGTCGCGACCTCTTTCAGGAACACCTTCCACTCGCGGTTCTGCAGCTCGACGCGCACGCCCAGGTTCTCGCGCCAGAACGCCTGCACGTGCTCGGCCACGAGCTTGTGAGTCGGGTCGCCGCTGTTGAAGACGATCTGCACGGGCGCGAGTGACTCGGGCGCGATGCCCGCTTCGCGCAAGAGGGCGCGCGCCTTCTCCGGGTCGTACTGCAGGCCGAGCGCGCGGTTCGCGTGGGGCATGCCCGGCGGGATCCACGACGACCACGGCACCTCGCCGCCGCGCAAGAGCTCGGGGAACTGACTCCGGTCTATCGCCATGCCGAACGCGCGGCGCACGCGCGGATCGTCGAACGGAGGCTTCTTCACGTTGAAGCCGTAGTAGTAACCGCGCAGGAGCGGCTGCCGGAGATACTCGGGACGGTTCTCGTAGCGGCGTATCTCGAGCGGCGGGATGCGCACGAGATCGAGCAGCCCCTGCTCGAACAACACGAGCGCCGTGCTCGCCTCTTCCACCATGTACGCGGTGATTCGCTCGAGCGCCGGGCGGCCCGCCCAGTAAGTCGGGTTCGCGCGCAGCACCAGGCGGTAGTCGTGCCGCCACTCCTCGAGCACGAACGGGCCCAGACTCACCAGGTTGCCCGGGTCGGTCCAGCGCTCGCCGAAGCGCTCGACCAGATCGCGGCGCAGCGGGAAGGTCACCATGAAGTTCACCAGCGCCGGGAAATAGACGGCGGGCTGGTCGAGCTCGACCACCAGGGTCGACGCATCGGGCGCGCGCACGCCGACCTGCGCGAAGTCGGTGACTCTCCCCGCGTTGAACGCGCGCGCGTTCCGCACGCCGAACAGGAAGTACGCGTACTCGGCCGCGGTCGCGGGGTCGAGCAGCCGCCGCCACGAGTCCACGAAGTGCTGGGCGACGAGCGGCACGCCGTCGCTCCAAGTCACGCCCGCGCGGATGTGAAACGTGTAGGTGAGTCCGTCCGCCGAGACGCTCCAACTCTCGGCGAGATCCGGCGCGGGCCGCAGGTCGGCATCGAGGCGAGTGAGCCCGCGCATGAGCTGCTCGATCGCGATGATCGAGACACCGTCGGTCGCCAGGTTCCAGTCGAGCGTGGGCGGCTCGGTGCCCAGGTTGATGCGCAGCTCGTGCGCGGGGCGCTCCGCTTCGCGCACGCAGGCGAGCGCGAGCACCGCGGCCAAAGCGATCCCGACCCCCCGCGCCGCCATTCCGCGAATCACAGTTAGTGGGGAACCCGAGCGGCCGCCAGGCTACTCTCGGGCCCGATGCGCGCGGCGATCGCGATCGAGAGCTTCCGGCCCGGGCCGGGCGGGGTCGAGGCGGCCGCGTTCGCGCTCGCCGCCGAGCTCGCGCGCCGCTCGGTCGAGCTCACGGTGCTGTGCCGCGAGGCGGTGCCCGAGCCGCCGCCCGGCCTCGAAGTCACGCGGCTCGGCGGGCCGACCTTCTGGCAGCCGCTGCGCGTGCTGGCGTTCTCGCGCGCCGCCGCGCGCGCCGTGGACGAGGGCGGCTTCGACGTGGTGCAGAGTTACTCGCGCACGCGGCGCCAAAACGTGTACCGCGCCGGCGGCGGGAGTCACTCGGCGTACATGGAGAAGATGTACGCGCGCCCGAGTCTCTCGCGCTGGTCACCGCGGCACGCGGCGATCCTGTCGATCGAGAACGCCGTGTTCGCGGACGCGAGTCAGACGATCCTGTGCAACTCGCGCTTCGTGGCCGAGGACATCGCGCGGCGCCACGGCGTGCCCGCTTCGCGGCTCGAGGTGATCTACAACGGCGTCGACCTCGAGCGCTTCCACCCGCGCCTGCGCGAGCCGGCGCGCGAGTCACTCGCGGTGGAGCTCGGCCTCGACGGGCCCGTCGCGCTGTTCGCGGGCAGCGGCTTCGCGCGCAAGGGCCTGGACCGCGCGATCGACGGCTTCGCGCGCTCGGGCGCGAAGGGAACGCTCTTGGTCGCGGGCTCGGGCGACGCCGCCGCGTTCCGCGCGCAGGCCGAGTCACTCGGCGTGGCAGCGCGCGTGCGCTTCCTGGGCCTGCGCGCCGATCTGCCCGCCCTGTGCTCGGCCGCCGACCTGTTCGTGCTGCCGACGCGCTACGACCCGTTCGCGAACGCGTGTCTCGAGGCGATGGCCGCGGGCGCGCCGGTCGCGACGACGCTCGACAACGGGGCGTCGGAGCTGATCGAGCCGGGAGTCACCGGCTTCCTGTGCGCCGACGACTTCGCGCCCGCGTTTCGCGCGCTCGACGATCCCGAGCGGCTGCGCGACATGGGCGCCGCGGCCCGGCGCATCGCGGAGCGCTTCACCTGGAGCGCCCACGCGGACGCGGTGCTCGCGCTCTGGGGACGGCTGCGGCGTTGAGCGACGACGCGTTCGCCGCGCTGGCCGCCGAGCTCGGCGCGGGCGCGACACCGTCCGGTGTCGAGGTGTTGAAGCGGAACCGCGCGCGCGTGATCGCGCGCGCCGGCGACGCGCTGGTGAAGGTGTATCTCGCGCGGCCCGCGACCGCGGCGCGCGAAGCTCGCGCGCTGGCGCGGGCCAGGCAGCTCGGTCTCTCGGCTCCCGAGCCGCTCGCGGCCGGCGCCGACTGGACCGCGACCCGCTGGCTCGACGATGCGCGCCCCGCCGCGCGCGCCGACCTACCGCTCTTGCTTCGCGCGGTCACTCGCGCGCACGAGCGCGGCATGCTGCACGGCGACCTGCACTTGGGCAACCTGCTCGTGCGCGACGGCGGAGTCACCTTCCTCGATCTGCAGCGCGCGCGCTTCCTGCCGTGGCTCCCCGAGACACTCCGCCGCCGGGAGCTCGGCTTCCTAGCGTACTCGCTCGGCGAGCCTCTGCCGCCCGAGCTCGCGCACGTGCGCTTCTGGCGCGACCGCCGCGCGCGGACTCACTGGCGGAGCCGCACGCGGCGCTGCCTGCAGGAGAGCGGTGACTTCACGGCCTTCGCGCACGGCCGAGAAGCGGGCTTCGCGCGCCGAAAGGTCGACGGGACGAAGCTCTCGGCCGCGCTCGACTCGGTCGCGGGAGTCACTCCGTTCAAGAGGAGCGACGGCGGCGAGCTGTGGCGCACGGGCGCTTGGGTCGTGAAGCGTTTCGCGAGCGCGCGCGCCGCGCGCGCTGCGTGGCTCGGCGGGAACGGCCTCGAGGCGCGCGCCGTCTCGACGTGCACGCCGCTCGCCTGGGCCGGCCCCTGGCTCGTCATGGCGGACGGCGGGCCGACTCTCTCGGACTGGGTCGACGGGGAGTTCGCGAAGAGCACCGCGTTCGAGCGCGACGAGCTCGCGCACGCGCTCGGGTCACTCCTGGCGAAGCTCCACCGGCGCGGCATCTACCACGCCGACTTGAAGGCGAACAACGTCGTGTGGCGTCCGGGCGAGGAGCCGCGCCTGCTCGACTACGGGCGAGTCACTTTTGGATCGCGAGTGACTCGCCGCCGCCGGGTGAAGAACCTGGCGCAGCTGAACGCCGCCCTGCCCGACCTGGTGCCCGCCGCGCTGCGCGAGCGCGCGCTGGCGGTGTATCTCGCCGAGAGCGCGACCGGCGACGAGCCGGCCGCGCTCCAGCGCGACGTGGTCAGCGCGAGCCTCCGGCGCGCGCACCGCTGGCATGGATGCTGACCCAGCAGTAGTACGAGCTCCCGAGTGACCCGCTGTTGCCCGCTTGGAACGTGAGCGACGGCGCGGCCGGCGCGCTCCTCACGATCGCTTCGAACGACGAGATCTTCTTCGGCAAGTCGTCCCGGTTCGGGCTGTGGAAGATCACGTCCACGCGCGGCCGCACGTGCAGCACGTTCATGACCAGCGTGACCAGCCGGAACAACTTCTCGGGACCCTCCATGCTCTCGACGGAGAAGTACGGGATGTCGACCGAATCGAGGCCGAAGGTGTATTCGACGCGCATTGCTCTCTCTCCTCCCAGTGACTTGGAAAATACTCAGTACGGCGCGAGGTGACAGGCCGAAAAGTGACCTGCGCCCAGCTCGCGCAGCTCCGGCCGCTCGACCCGGCAGCGGTCGAACGCCTTCGGGCAGCGCGGATGGAATGGACAGCCCGGCGGCGGCGCGATCGGGCTGGGCACGTCGCCGGCGAGCACGATCCGCTTGCGCCCCGCGCCCGGCTCCGGGACGGGCACCGCGGACAGCAGCGCTTCGGTGTAGGGGTGTTGCGGGCGCGCGTAGAGTGTCTCGACCGGCGCGTGCTCGACGATTCGCCCGAGATACATGACCGCGACGCGCCGCGACAGGTGGCGCACGACGCGCAGGTCGTGAGAGATGAACAGATACGCGAGCCGGAAGCGCTTCTGCAGCTCGAGCAACAGGTTCAGTATCTGGGCCTGGATCGAGACGTCGAGCGAAGACACGGGCTCGTCGGCGACCACCAGCGCGGGCTCGAGCGCGAGCGCGCGCGCGATGCCGATGCGCTGGCGCTGGCCGCCCGAGAACTCGTGCGGGTAGCGCGACGCGACCTCGGGCCCCAGCCCGACGATGTCGAGTAACTCGGAGACTCGTGACTCGAGCGCCGCCCCGCTCGCGATTCCGTGCACGCGCGGGCCCTCGCCGATCGTCTCGCCCACGGTCATGCGCGGATTCAGCGACGCGAACGGATCCTGAAACACGATCTGCATGCGCCGGCGCATCGCGCGCAGCTCGGAGCGCGAGAGCTTGCGCAGGTCGCGGCCCTCGAAGTGGATCTCGCCCGAGTCGGGCTCGATGAGCCGCAGCGCGAGCCGCGCCACGGTCGACTTGCCGCAGCCCGACTCACCGACCAGGCCGACGGTCTCGCCCGGCTCGACGGCGAGATCGACGTCGCGCGCCGCGAACAGGCGCGCGCGTCGCCCCAGTCCGCCGCGGCCGACGGCGAAGGATTTCGTGAGTCCGCGCAGCGAGAGCAGCGACTGAGTCACCGCGCATCCCCCGCGCCCGGGGCGGGAACAGGGTTGTGACACGCGACGAGCGCGCCCCCACGCCCCACCGTGAGAGCTGGATCCTCGGACGCGCAGCGCGACACCGCGCGCGTGCAGCGCTCGCGGAAGCTGCAGCCCGCGGGGCGCGCGACCAGATCGGGCACGCGGCCCGGAATCACGCGCAGCGACTCACGCGCCTTCGTGCGCGCGGACGGAAGTGAGTCGAGCAGGCCGCGCGTGTACGGGTGCTGCGGCGCCGCGAAGATCTGCTCGACCGTTCCGGTCTCGACCACGCGCCCGGCGTACAGCACCGCGACCCGCTGGCCGGTCTCGGCGACCACGCCCAGGTCGTGCGTGATGAACAGCACGGCCATGTCGAAGCGCTTCTTGAGTGACTCGAGCAGCTCGAGGATCTGCGCCTGGATCGTGACGTCGAGCGCCGTCGTGGGCTCGTCGGCGATCAGCACGGCCGGGTCGTTCGCGAGCGCCATGGCGATCATGACTCGCTGGCGCATGCCGCCCGACAGCTGGTGAGGGTAGTCGCGCATGCGCGCGCGCGGCTCGGGAATGCCCACGAGCTCGAGCAGCTCGATGACTCGCGCCTCGCGCTCCGTGCGCGACAGACTCCGGTGCACGCGCAACGCCTCTTCGATCTGGTCGCCGACGCGGAAGACCGGATTCAGCGAAGTCATCGGCTCCTGGAAGATCATCGCGATGCGGTTGCCGCGCAGCGCGCGCAGCTCCTCGGCGCCGAGCGCGCGCAGATCGCGGCCCTCGAACAGTATCTCGCCGCGCTCGATCTGCGCCGGCGGCTCGGGCAACAGGCGCAGGATCGACAGCGCGGTCACCGACTTTCCGCAGCCCGACTCACCCACCACGCAGAGTGTCTCGCCCTTGCGCAGCTCGAGATCCACGCCGTCCACCGCCACGAGCTTCCCGCGCGGGGTCGCGAAGCTGGTGCGCAGGTCGCGCACGGCCAACACGGGCGCAGTCACTGCGCCCTCCTTCGCGCGACGCGGAAGAGCGACGGGTCGAGCGACGGGTTCAGCTCGACGTCGGTCAGCTCGAGCTCGGCGCGCAGCTCTGTCTCGGGAGACGACAACACGAGCGAGAACGGATATCGACCCCCGGGCACGTCGCGCCAGTCGGCGTACTCCGCGCGCCAGCGTTCGGCGCCGTCCTCGTCGAGCGCGGACAGCGCCGCCAGGTCACCCGCGGCGCTGAAGCGCAGACTCTGCCCGGCCAGTCGCACCTCGCGCTCCGCGCCGCGGCCGAGGATCGCGCGGGGCTGCCAGTCGGTCTCGAGCGGCGCGACGAGCAGCGCGCTCACCGCTTCGCTCGGCTCGAGCGCGAGCCCGAGCCGGCTGCGCAGGAGCTCCGAGCCGACCGCGCCGTCCTCGAGTGTCTTGCCGTCGAAGAACGAGAAGCGCTCGCCGTCGATCACCAAGAGCGTCGCCGCCTGGCCCAGCATGTTGAGACTCTCGAGCCGAAGCCGCGCCGGCCGCTCGACCAGCACGACTTCTTTCACCGACGCCGAGCCGTCGCGTGACTCGACGCGCAGCTTGCCGACGGCGCGGAGTCTCTCGCGCCGCGAAGCCTCCGCGTGAAGTGTCTCGACGCGGGCGCGCAGCGCCGCTTCCTCGCCCGCGACCGGCTCGAACGCGGGGCCTCCGGGGGTCGCGCACGCGGCGGCCGAGAGCAGGAGACACGCGAGCGCCGCGCGGGCGGCCCGCTTCAACGAGTGCTCTGGCGCCCGCGGCGGAGCTGGAGCTCGAGTGACTCGATCTGCTCTCGGATCTTCGCTGCGTCGCCGTCGTCGGGCGAGAGGGTGAGCGCGCGCTGGTAGGTCGCGAGCGCCTCTTCGTAGCGGGCGAGTGACCGGTACGCGTCGCCCAGGTGCCACGTGATCACCGGGTCGTCCTTCTCGAGCAGAGTGAGTGCGTGCTCGAGCTGCGACCGAGCCGCGTTGAACGAGGTGCGCGCGAGATCGCGCTGGCCGGCGGCTTGTTGGCGCAGACCGCGCTGGTAGAACAGCCAGCCGAGGCTGTCCGTGATGTACCCGTCGTCGGGCTTCAGCGCGATCGCCCTGCGGATCATCTTCTCGGCCTCGTCGAGTCTCTCGCCCTTCTCGGCCCAGCTGTAGCCGACGTAGTTGAGCGCGCTCGCGTGATTCGGGTCGAGCTCGAGCACCTTGTTCATCTGCTCGAACGCGCGCTCGCGGTCGTCGGCCTCGCCGTAGATCACGCCGAGGTCGTAATACAGATCCGGCTCGGTCGGATTGGCGGCGATCAGCTCCTGCATCAGAGTGACTGCCCCAGGCAAGTCGCCGCGCCGCTGATACAGCCCGGCGAGATACACCTGCAGCGACGTCTTGTCCGGCGCCGCCGCGATCGCGCGCAAGAGCTCGGTGACTGCCTTGTCGTAGTCCTTGCGCCGCTCGTAGATGCGGGCCATGACTCCGCGCGCGTCGGCGTAGCGCGGCGAGCTGGGCGGGACCTGCTCGAGCTGCGCGAGCGCTTCCACGCTGCGCCCCGCCTCGTCGTGCACGAGCCCGACGAAGTACTTCACCTCTGCCTGGTAGCGCGCGTCGTCGCCCTCGCTCTCGCCGCGCGCGACTGACTCGAAGCGCTCGATCGCTTCGTCGTAGCGGCCGGCCTCGTAGTAGAAGAGGCCGAGGCGGAACTGCGCGCCCGGCATCTCGGGGTGCTCGGCAACCAGCTCCTCGAGCGCGGCGATCGCCTTCTTGCGGTCCTTCTGCTCTTCGTAGATCTGCGAGATGCGCAGGAGCGCGGCCGGATCGCCGGGCGCGATGGCGAGCTTCTCGCGCAGCACGGCGAGCTCGCGCTTGGTGTCCTTCTGGACGCGCGCGAGCCGCGCGAGCGCGTCGAACAGCGCGACCTGGTCGGGCTCGATCGTGAGTCCGCGCCGGTACGCGCGCTCGGCTTCGCCGAACTTCTCCATTCGCTCGTACGCCGCGCCCAGCGCGAGATACCCGCGCACGTCGCTCGGCTCGCGCTGAGTCATTCGCTGCGCGACGCGGAGCGCGTCCTCGTTGCGGTCCTCGTTCAGATACAGCGTGAACAACGTGAACATGCCCTCGTCGGAGAGCGTGCCCTTCTCGAACAGCGGCTCGAGTAACTCGGTCGCGCGGTCGTAGTCGCGCATGCGCGCGTGCAGCGTGGCCAGGCCCGTGCGCAGCGCGTCGTCGTCGGGCTGCAGCGCGAGCGCGCGCTCCGCGTACTCGAGCGCGCGCGCGGGCTCGCCCGCCGACATCCACACTTCGGCGAGTGACCGCTGCAGCTCGGGTGACTGGGGATCGAGCCGCGCGGCGTGCTCGTACGCTTCGGCGGCTTCGAGATACCGGCGGTCGAGTTCGAGCGCGCGGCCGCGCATGAACGCGGCGTCGGCCTCGGCTTCGGCCTGCGCCTCGGGCGGGAGCAGCCTGCGGTCGGGCGCGGGCGCCTCCGTCACGGTCGGCGCGCTCGAACCGCCCAACGTGGAGCAGCCGGTGGTCGCGAGAAACAGACTCGCGAGCAGGGGGAGCGGGCGATTCACGAGGCGTCCGATGACCCAAATCCTTCGCAAGAACGGCACATTAGCAGCGGCGGTACCGCCGGGCAATCGCGCTGTTTCAGGCTTTTATCGGCGCCGAGCTAGCGGCGGATCAAGCCGCGCGTCTCGAGCGCTCCCACCAGCTCGGCCACGCACTCGGCGAGCGGCCGCGCGCCCGTCGCGATGCGCACCTCGGGCGCGAGCGGCGGCTCGTACGGCGCCGACACGCCCGTGAACTCGCGCAGCTCGCCGCTGCGCGCCTTCTTGTACAGACCCTTGGGGTCGCGCTGCTCGCAGACTTCGAGCGGGGCGTCGACGAACACCTCGATGAACTCGCCCTCGGGCAGGAGTGAGCGGACGCGCGCGCGGTCCGCGCGGTACGGCGAGATGAACGCGGTGAGCACCAGCACGCCCGAGTCGTTCAAGAGCTTCGCGACCTCGCCGATGCGGCGGATGTTCTCGACCCGGTCTTCCGGCGAGAAACCCAAGTCGGCGCAGAGACCGTGGCGCACGTTGTCGCCGTCGAGCACGTACGCCAGCACGCCGCGCGCGACGAGTCTCTCCTCGAGCGCGCGCGCCAGGGTCGACTTGCCCGAGCCCGAGAGACCCGTGAACCACAGCGTCACTGCTTTGTGTCGCAAGAGCGCTTCGCGCTGCGCGCGCGAAACGTGACTCGGGCTCTCGGTCAGGTTCTCGCTCTTCGGGCGCGTGGTCATTTGCGGGCCGCAAGATACGCGAGTGCCTCGCGCAGCGCCCGGACGGGCAGCTCCGCCAGGCGCGCTTGTTCGGGAGTCAGCGCGAGCGTGCGAGCCAACGCCGCCGGCTCGAGCGCGAGCGCCTCGTCCGACGTCCGGCCCACCGTGCGCTCGACCGCGGCGCTCGCCACGGCGATCGTGACCGGGCAGCCGAACGCCTGGAAGCGCACGTCCTCGAGGCGCCGCTCCGCGCTCAGGCGCACGTGCATGCGCACGCGCTGGCCGCCGTCGGGATCGCGCGCCTCGGCGCTGGCCACGCCCGTGTCGCCGGGCGGGAGACGGCCCGCGCCCACCGGGTCTCGGAAGTGAGCCAGCACGGGCTCGGAGTAGTCACTCACTCGGAGCGACTCACTTCGCGGCCGCGCGCTTCGCACCGCGCGAGAGCTCCTCCCACGCCGGAGACAGCGCACGCAGCTTGCGGGTCGCGGCGATCACGAGCTCGGCCGCGCGCTCGATCTCGTCTTCCGTGGTGCCGCGGCCCACGCCGAAGCGCAGGGCCGAGAGCGCGCGCGACTGACTCGCGCCGATCGCCCGCAGCACGTGAGACGGCTCGCGCTTGGCGGACGTGCACGCCGAGCCGGTCGAGAGCGCGAGCTCCGGCAGCGCCGCGAGCAGCGCTTCGCCCTCGGCGCCGAGGAACGAGACGTTCAAATTCCCTGGGAGCCGCGGAGTGACTGCGCCGTTCAGCACCAGCTGCGGCAGCGCCGGCCCCAAGAGTGACCAGAGCCGATCGCGCAGCGCGGCGATGCGCACGCCGTCGGTGTCTCGTGACTGGCGCGCGAGCTCGGCCGCGCAGCCGAAGCCGACGCACAGCGGGACGGGTAACGTGCCGCTGCGCAGCCCGCGTTCGTGGCCCCCGCCATGCACGATCGGCTCGAGCTTCGGCGCGCCGCGCCGAGTCACCAGCGCGCCGACGCCCTTCGGCCCGTACAGCTTGTGCGCGCTGAGCGACAGGAAATCGACGCGGAGCTCGCGCAGGTCGAGCGGCACCGCGCCCGCGGACTGCGCGGCGTCGCAATGGAACGCGGCGCCCGCTTCGGCGGCGACCCCCGCCAGCTCGGCGATCGGCTGAATCACTCCGATCTCGTTGTTCGCGTGCATGACCGAGACGAAGAGCGTCGGCTCGCGCAGCGCGTCGCGGAGCTTCTGGGGGTCGAGCCGGCCGCCGCCGTCGACCGGCAGGAGAGTGACTCGGAAACCCTCGCGCTCGAGCACGGCGAGCGGATCGAGCACCGCGCGGTGCTCGGCGCGGCACGAGATGAGGTGAGTCACTCCGGGACGCGCGCGCCGCAGCGCGCGGGCGCCCCCGAGCAGCGCCAGGTTGTTCGCCTCGGTCGCGCCCGACGTGAAGATCACCTCGCGCGGGTCGGCGCCGACCAGCGCCGCCACCTCGGCGCGCGCGCGCTCGACCGCCTCGCCCGCGCGCCAGCCGTACGCGTGGGTGCGGCTCGCGGCGTTGCCGAACTCCTCGCCGAAGTACGGCAACATCGCCGCGACGACGCGCGGATCGCACGGCGTCGTCGCGTGATGGTCGAGGTAGATCGGTCGCTGCACGGAGGGCATTCTGCGCGCTTGGTGAGACTGGCGCTCGCAGTGGTGTTCGCGGTCGCGTCGTTCGGCGCCGCCGTCGCGCGCGCCGAGAACGAGCCCAACGCCGCCGAACTCGCCGCGCTCGCCAGCGCGCAGGCGTTCGGCGCCAACGCGATCGAAGTGTGGAAGAGCGACTGGGACGGGCGCGCGCTCGTGTTCGGCGTCGCGCGCCGCTGGCAGAGCGGCCGGGTCGAGGTGTTGCTGCGCGTGCTCTCGCCGCACAAGTACGAAGAGCTCGGCTTCATCGTGCGCGCCAAGAAGAGCGGGGCGCCCGGGATCGACTACTACCGCAGCCCGAAGCTGTTCCCGATCGACCGGCGCGTCGGGCGCGTGGTCGAGTATCAGGTCGCGAGCCCGATCGAGCGCCTGCCCTTCGCTCCCGGCCTGCCGGCGCTCGCGGACCTGCTGCCGCCGCGAGACGGCGAGTTCCAGCTCGCGCGCCTGCCCGACGCCGAGGTCGCGGGCAAGCCGTGCCGCGTGCTCGAGCAGAAGCTGCGGCGCAGCGACGGCGCGTACGACCGCATCGTGACGTCGCTGTCGCGCGAGTCCAACGTCGCGCTCGAGACACAGTATCTGCGCGGCGAGCGGTTGGTGAGGCGAGTCACAATCTCTCCGAGTGACCTCGCGCGGACCGAGTCACGGCCCGTCGCGCGGCGCCGCACGATCGAGCGGCCCGGTGAAGCGACTCAAGTTCTGACGCTGGAACGCTTCAGTCTCGACCCGGTGTTTCCCGATCAGCTCTTCACGAGCTCGAACCTTCGAGCCGGGCGGTTCCCCTCCTACTGAGCCTGCTCTGCGCAGCGACGGACGGATGCCGCCGGAGGCGGCATGCGTTCCAAGTCACTCGCACTGTTCTTCGTGCTGACTCCGTTCCTCGTCGGCTTCGACGGGCCGGAAGCGCGTCAGGCGCTCGACGCCGCGCTGCGCAATCTGTACCAGCCAGACATGTTGGTGGCCGTCGAGCTCCGCATCGACGCCGGGCTGCCCGACGAAGAGGGAGTCACTTTCGCGTACGGCCGCAAGACCAAGGGCGGAGAGACTCGCACGCTCGTGTACGACGGCGACGGCAAGCGTGACTCGGCCCGCGTGCTCCTGTTCCAGAAGCCCGGCGAGGAGGACCACGCCTTCACGTCCGTCGGCACGCTCGGCCAGGTGCGCCCGGTCAGCATGGCGCGGCACCGCGCGGCGCTGTTCGGGAGTGACTTCAACTACGCCGACTTCCGCGCGCGGAGCGCCGACGAGTACAGAATCGAGGTACTCGGCCGCGACCGCATCGACGGCGAGGACTGCCGCGTGCTGCGCCTGCGCCCGCTCGAAGGCCCGTACACGATGCTGCTCGCGTGGCTGTCCGAGGACCGGCCCGTCATCCTGCGCACCGACTACTTCGACGAAGCAGGTCTGTGGAAGCGCTACACCGCGCCGGTTCACCGGATCGAACGCAACATGGAATGGTGGGTCCCGATGGAGGACGAGATGGTCGACCTCCGCACCGGCCGCCACACCATCCGCCGCATCCGCAACGTGATCGTCGGCGCCGAGGTGCCCGACGAGGCCTTCACGCTGACTCAGTTGGCGCGCGGGAGAATGCCGGCTTTCTGAGCCGAGTGACTCAGTCGAGGTCGCCGGCAAGCGGAGCGCGTGCGCGGAGCGCGCAGCGAGGCGAAGCCGAGCGGAGGGTGGGTGGCGCGGCTTCGCCGCGCCGGGTCCCGCTCAGGCGCCGAAGGACTGGCCGCAGCCGCAGGTCGAGGTGGCATTGGGGTTTTCGATCTTGAACCCCGCGCCGTTCAGGTCGTCGACGTAGTCGATCTTCGTGCCGAGCAGATACACGGCGCTCTTCGAATCGACCACGACGGGGACGCCGTGCTCTTCGCTCTTCTGGTCCCAGTCGCCGACCTTGTCGTCGAACATCAGCTGGTACTGCAGGCCGCTGCAGCCGCCGCCCACGACCTTGAGGCGCAGCGCGTAGCCCGCGCGCCCGTCGCGCTCGATGAGCTGTCGAACCTTCGTGGCCGCCGCTTCCGTGAGATTGACGACTGACATGGCCGCTAGTTTAGGTGGATCGGCTCCGATGGCAAATCGCCTTTAGCCGCGCCCAGGCTCACGAATTCGCAGCTTGGCGGGCGAACAGCAGGAACACCTCGCGGTTTCCCTTCGGCCCGGCGAGCGCGCTCTCGGCTTCGCCGAGGGGCTCGAGGCCGAGCGCCGCGCCCGCTGCGCGCACCTCGCGGACGGCGCGCGCACGCTGTTCCGGATCGCGCACCACGCCCTTGGGCGCGGCTTTGCGCTCGAGCTCGAACTGCGGCTTCACGAGCACGAGCAGGCGCCCGCCGGGTCGAGTCAGCAGGAGGAGCTTCGGCAGCACGGTCTTCAGCGAGATGAACGAGACGTCGGCGGTGACCAGGTCGTACGGGGCGCGCGCGCCCAGCTCGAAGTGGCGGACGTTGGTTCGCTCGAGTGACTCGACGCGCGGGTCGCCGCGCAGCTTCGCGTCGAGCTGGCCGCGGCCGACGTCGAGCGCGAACACGCTCGTCGCCCCGCGCTGCAGGAGACAGTCGGTGAATCCGCCGGTCGACGCGCCCACGTCGGCGCAGCGCAGCCCGCGCGGATCGACGCCGAGTGAGTCGAGCGCGCCGGCCAGCTTCTCGCCGCCGCGAGACACGTAGAGACTGCGCTGCGCCAAGGTCGGAACCGCGTCGGGCGCGACCAAGGTCGCGGGCTTGTCGATCACCCGGTCGCCGAGCCGCACCTCGCCGGCCTGGATCCGCACCTGCGCCCGCGCGCGCGTGGTCTCGAGCCCGAGCTCGACCAGCCGCTGATCGAGACGGACTCGCTTGGCGGCCACTCAGCGCCCGAGTAACTCGCGGACCGCCTTCTCGATGCCGGCGGGATCGATGCCGATCGCCTCGCGCCACTCGTCCTGCGTGCCGTGCTCGATCACTTCGTCGGGGACGCCGAGCGCGCGCACCGGGCAGTGAATGCCCTGCACGGCGAGCGAGGCGAGCACCGCGTCGGCGAAGCCGCCGTGTCTCGCGTGCTCCTCGACGACGACGAGCGCCTTGCAGCGCCGCGCGAGCTCGGCCAGCCAGCGTGAGTCGACGGGCTTCGCGAAGCGCGCGTTCAGCACCGCGGCCGAAATCCCGTGCTCCGCGAGTCTCTGCGCCGCCTCCTGCGCGGCGGCGACCGAGTGACCCAGCGCCACGATCGCCGCGTCGCTGCCGTCGCGCAGTAACTCGGCCTTGCCGATCTCGAGTGTCTTGATGTCGCCGTCGAGCGGCACGCCCAGCGCCGAGCCGCGCGGGAAGCGCAGCGCAGCGGGGCCGGGGTGCTCGATCGCCGTCTTCAGCATCTGGCGCAGCTCGTTCTCGTCCTTGGGCGCCATGACCACCATGTTCGGTAGCGCGCGCAGATACGCGATGTCGTACAGGCCCTGGTGAGTCGCGCCGTCGGCGCCGACGAGGCCCGCGCGGTCGAGCGCGAAGGTCACGTCGAGATTCTGGACGCACACGTCGTGCACGATCTGGTCGTACGCGCGCTGCAGGAACGTGGAGTAGATCGCGCACACGGGCTTCAAGCCCTCGGTCGCGAGCCCCGCCGCGAAAGTGACTGCGTGCTGCTCGGCGATCCCCACGTCGTAGAACCGGTCGGGGAACGCGCGCTCGAACTTGTCGAGGCCGGTGCCGCCCGCCATGGCCGCGGTGATTCCCACGATGCGTGAGTCGGTCTTCGCGAGCTCGATCAGCGCGTCGGCGAAGGCACCGGTCCACGAGGGCTTGGCGCCGGGTGACTTCTTCATGGTCCCCGAAGACACTTCGAACTGCTCGACGCCGTGATACTTCACGGGGTCGGCCTGACTGAACTCGTAGCCGTACCCTTTCTCGGTTCGGCAGTGCACGAGCAGCGGGTGCTGGTTGTCCTCGATGTCTCGCGCGTTGCGCAGCGCCTCGACGAGCTCGGTCACGTTGTGACCGTCGATCGGGCCGATGTAGTTGAAGCCGAGGCCTTCGAACAGCTGCGCGGGCGAGATGAACGCCTTGAAGCTCTGCTCGGCGCGGCGCGCCATCTCGACCAGCTCGTCGCCCGCGCCCGGAATCGACTCGAGAAAGCCCTTCACCGCGTGCTTGAGCCGGCGCGTCTGCGGCGCGGACCAGCGGCGCGCGAGGAACGAAGTGAGTGCGCCGACGTTCGGCGAGATACTCATCTCGTTGTCGTTCAGCACGACGACCAGGTTCGCCAGCTTCAGATACCCGGCGTTGTTCAGTCCCTCGTACGCCATGCCGGCGGTGAGCGCGCCGTCGCCGATCACGGCCACTACCTTCTCGCGGCCGCCGCGGCGGCGGATCGCCTCGGCGATGCCGGTCGCGGCCGAGATCGACGTGCCCGCGTGACCCGCGCCGAACACGTCGTACACCGATTCGTGTCGGCGCAGGAACTTGCCCATGCCGCCCTTCCTGCCGATCGAGGCGAACTGCTCGCGGCGGCCGGTCAGCATCTTGTGCGGGTAGCCCTGGTGACCCACGTCCCAGATCACCTTGTCGCGCGGCGTGTCGAACACGTAGTGCAGCGCGACGGCGAGCTCGACTGCTCCCAGCCCCGCCGACAAGTGACCGCCGGTCTTCGAGATCGTGTCGATGATCTCACCGCGCACCGCGGCCGCGACCTCGGTGAGTCGTGACTCGGGCAGGCGCCTCAGATCGTCCGGACTTCGCAGCTCGTCGAGGACTCCACTCATCGCTTCCCTACCTCAGTCGTCCCGCGGCCGCGCTGGCCAGACCGCGCAGGAATACTCCGCCTTCGCCGAACGAGTCCGCGATCGCGAGCGCCTTCGCCACTTCGTCGCGCACGCGGACGCGCGCGCCCGCCTCGTCGGTCACCAACAGGATCGAGCACTCGTCGCGCCCGCCGTCGAGCAAGTCGTCGACCAGCTGGAACGCGAGCCCGTAAGCCAGGCCGTACTGGTCGAGTGACTCGACCTCCGCCGCCGCGCGGCCGCCAGTGACTCCCGGCGCCCACACGCAGAAGCGGAACAGCGCCGCCGTCTTGCGCTCGTGGATCGCGCGCACGAGCGCCGCGTCGGCGCGCTCGGGCCGGAACGCGAGGTCGTCGACTTGCCCGCCCACGAGCTCGCGCGAGCCCGCGGCGCGCGCGAGCCGGCCCACGACCGCAACGGGCACCTCCGCTCGCGCCAGCTCCTCGAACGCGGCCGCGAGCAGCGCGTCGCCGACCAGGATCGCGTTGGCCTCGCCGAACTTCACGTGCACCGTCGGGCGGCCGCGGCGCAGATCGTCGTCGTCCATCGCGGGTAAGTCGTCGTGCACGAGTGAGTAGGTGTGAACGAGCTCGACCGCCGCGGCCAGCGGCTCGGCGCGCTCGAGTGACAGATTGCAGGCGCGCGCGGCGGCGAACACGAGCGCGGGCCGCAGGCGCTTCCCGCCCGAGTACACCGCGTAGCGCATGGCCTCGTGCAGGATCGCGGGTGACTCGTCGGCGGGCGGCAGGATGCGGTCGAGATGCGCGTCGACGCGCGCGCACGACTCGTCGACGAAGCGCTCGAGATCGGCAGTCACTCTTCTTCTCCAGGATCGAACTCGCGCTCGACCGGGCCGCGCGGTGTCTCGGCGAGCTTCTGGATGCGCAGCTCGGCGGCTTCGAGACGGCTCGAGCACTGGCGCGCCAGCGCGACGCCTTCCTCGAACGCGGCCAGCGCCTGCTCGAGCTCGAGCTCGCCGCTCTCGAGCTTCGCGACGACGGCCTCGAGCGAGCGCAGGCTCACTTCGAAGCGGGGCTCGGCCGGTTCGCCTGCCATCTCTGCCGGTCCTCCCCTGTCACGCTTCGCCTTCGGGCCCGCCATCGGACTCGCGCACCGTAGCGCGAATTCGTCCCTGCGCGAGCCGCAGCAGGATAGCGTCCCCGGGAGAGACTTCGGCGGGCTTGCGCAGGAGCCGCCCGTCGGACTCACGCGACGCGAGCGCGTAGCCGCGGCCGAGCACCGCGAGAGGTGACAGCGCGTCGAGACGGCCCGCGAGACCGGCGAGCTTCGCCGCGCCGCGCTCGTGCGCGCGCTGCGCGGCCGAGCCGAGACGCAGGGTGAGATCGGCAAGTCGCCGGCGAAGCTCGCGCAAGCGCTGCGCAGGGTGAATGAGTCCGCGGCGGAGCGCCTCGAGCCGGTGGCGCAGCTCGCGCAGCCGCGCGCGCATGCGCGCAGTCATGCGCTGCTCCAGCGCGTCGATGCGCTGGAGCAGCGCCGCGGCGTCGGGCGCGACCAGCTCCGCGGCCGCCGTGGGCGTCGCCGCGCGCGCGTCGGCCACGAAGTCACACAGGGTCCAATCGGTCTCGTGACCCACGGCCGAAACCACGGGTATCTCGAGGTCGAAGATCGCGCGCACCAGCTCTTCGCGGTTGAAGTTCCAGAGGTCCTCGAGTGACCCGCCGCCCCGCGCGAGCACGATGACTTCCATCCCGGGCCGCGCCGCCAACAAGTGGAGCGCGCGCACGAGCTCGCGCCACGCGCCCTCTCCTTGCACGCGCGCGTCGCACAGCACGACCTCGACGGCCGGGCAGCGCCGGCGCAGCGCGCGCACGAAGTCGTGCAGCGCGGCGCCGCGCGCGCTGGTGACCAGGCCGACGCGTCTCGGCAGGAACGGCAGCTCGCGCTTGTGACTCGGGTCGAACAGACCTTCGGCCTCGAGCTCGCGGCGCATCTTCTCGAATGCGACGCGCAGCGCGCCCTCGCCCACCGCAGTGAGTCGAGAGACTACGAGCTGCAGTGACCCGCGCTCCGCGTACAGGTCGAGCCGGCCCCGCGCCCGCACGAGCATGCCGTCCTGCGGGTCGAGCGCGAGCTCGAGCTGCTCGCCGCGGAACATCACGCAGCGCAGGATCGCGCCGTCGTCCTTCAGGTCGAAATACAAGTGACCCAGACGCGAGCGGAACAACGACGCGACCTCGCCCTCGATGCACACGTCGCCCCACTCGCGATACAGGGTGCCGCGCAGGGCGTCGACGAGCTCCGAGACGCCGAGGATCGGGACGCCGTCTGCGTCGCCGGTTACGGGTGACACAGCCGCACGTTACCGCGCGAGTCAGTCGAGCGCAGCGGCGCCGGCCGGCTTCTCCTCTTTCAGGTCGATCGTCACGTTGGCGATCTTGCCGTTGAACTCGAACGGCACCTTGTAGCCAGCAGATACCGGCGTGCCCTCGTCGGCGCCCACGTCGGCGCCGTCGTCGACCGAGTAGATGCAGCACTGCGTCTCCGGGATCTTGCCGGTCGCCACGCTCTTGCCGTTCACGAACAGCGCGCCGGTGCCGCCCTTCCCCACTCCGCCGCCGTCGTACGTGAACTCGTAGCGCACGGTGACTTTCCCGGGGGCGAGTCTCTGCGCGCCGACGATGTTCGTCTGCTTCAGGCCCAGCCAGTTGTACGTGTAACTCGGCCTCCCGTCCTTCACGTAGAACGCCCAGCCGCCGAAGCGCCCGCCCTGCGCGAGGATCGCGCCGCTCCCGCCCGACTTCGGGATCTCGAGCTCGGCGGTGATCGAGTGAGTGCGGTTCTTCACGTTGATGAAGACGTTCTCCGACATCCCGATCATGCCCTGGTGCACCGTGAGCGTCGTGCGGCCGGCCATCAGATCGGGGCGACCGACGATGGCCGGGTTCAGCCGTTCCAAGACACGGTCGTCGAGCGGCAGCACCGAGTATTTCTCGGCTTCCTCGAGAAACAGCTCCTGTAACTCCTTCAGCTTGCCGGGGTTCGCGGCGGCGAGATCGTTCGCCAAGCTGAAGTCCGCGCGCGTGTCGTAGAGCTCCCAGGTGTCGTTCTCCAAGGTCGTCTTCGGCTTGAAGTCCCAGCCGGCGCGATGGACGGTGCCGGCGAGCCAGCCGTCGTGATAGATCGAGCGGTTGCCGAAGATCTCGAAGTACTGAGTCGTGTGTCGATCGGCGGCCTTCGCGTCCTTGAACGTGTACGCGAGACTCACTCCCTGGATCGGCGTCTGCGGCGTGCCGTCGACGCTCTTCGGCTCGGGTAACTGTGCTGCTTCGAGAATGGTGGGCGCGATGTCGATCACGTGGTGCCACTGCGTGCGCAGCTCGCCCTTCGCGGCGAAGCCCTTCGGCCAGCGCACCACCATGCCGTTGCGCGTGCCGCCGTAGCTCGACGCGATCTGCTTCGTCCACGCGAACGGCGAGTCGCCCGCGACGGCCCAGCCCGCCGCGTAGTGCGGGTAAGTCGTCGGGCCGCCGAGCTCGCCGTAGTGTTTCAGGATGTCGGCGACGGTCTCGTGCACGCCGTTGAAGTAAGTCGCCTCGTTGTACAGCCCGACCATTCCGCCTTCCGCGCTCGCCCCGTTGTCGCCGATCAGATAGAAGATCAGCGTGTCGTCGAGCTGACCGGTGCCCTCGAGCGCCTGAATGAGTCGGCCGATCTCGGTGTCCGCGTACTCGCCGAAGCCCGCGAACACCTCCATCTGGTGCGCGAACAGCCTCTTCTCGTCGGCGCCGAGCGCGGCCCAGTCTTTGATCGCGTCGGGCTTCTTCGCGAGCTTCGTTCCCGCGGGCACGACGCCCAACGCGATCTGCCGCGCGAGTGTCTCCTCGCGAACCTTGTCCCAGCCCTGGTCGAACTTGCCCTTGTACTTCGCGATCCACGGCTTGGGAACGTGATGCGGAGCGTGAGTCGCGCCGGGCGCGAAGTACATGAAGAACGGCCGATCGGGGGTGAGTGACTTCTGGTACTGCAGCCACTCGATCGCCTTGTCGGTCATGTCGGTCATGAAGTGGTAGTTCGGGTCGCGCGAGGGCTCGACGGGGTTCGTGCCGTGGTAGAGCAGCGGTGACCACTGATTGGTCTCGCCGCCGATGAAGCCGTAGAACTCGTCGAAGCCCGAGCGGGTCGGCCAGCGATCCATTGGTCCCGACGGACTCACTTCCCATGGCGCGGTCTCGTGTGACTTCCCGTAGGCCGCGGTGCTGTAGCCGTTCAGGCGCAAGATCTCGGCGAGCGGAGTCACGCTGTTGGGTCGCTGCCCCGTCTGACCGGGGAACGCCGTCGCCGTCTCCGCGATCGAGCCAAAGTTGTTCACGTGGTGGTTGCGGCCGGAGAGCAGCGCCGCGCGCGTCGGCGAGCACAGCGCCGTCGTGTGAAAGTGGTTGTAGCGGAGGCCGTCCTTCGCGAGCTGCTCCACGGTGGGCATGTGGATCGGCCCGCCGAACGCGCTCGACTGACCGAAGCCCATGTCGTCGATCAAGACGATCAAGACGTTGGGCGCGCCCTTCGGCGCTTCCACCACGAAGCGCGGCGGCGGGGCGGCGTTGCGCGCGTCGAGCTCGGTGATCGGCTTGCGCTTGGGCTCGGGGATCGGGAGCACCGTCCGATCGGTCGGAGTCTCGACCTTCTGTTGGGCGCGCGCGAGCGGCGCGGCGCAGAGGAGTGCGAACGCCAGACAGACGACGAACCCTAGACTTCGAGTCACGACTACCCTCCAGTGGCCGGCGGCCACGGAGCGCAGCCTATCGCGTTGCGCTAATTCGCGCGCGCGCGCGCGTCGGGCGCGGGGGCTCCCTCGTGCTGCAGCTTCGAGAACACCGTCCAGCTCTTGAGTAACTCGACGGCGCGAGTCAGTTGGCGATCCGAGTCGAGCTGCTTCTTGAAGCGCGCTTCCTTGCTGGCTTCGCCGCCGCCCTCGGGGCTGTCTGACTCGGTGACTGGCTCCGGCTCGGGCTCCGGCTGCGGCTTCGCTTCCGGCTTCTCCGTGCCTCGTGACTCGAAGTGACGTTCGAGATCGACCTCGCCCATCGAACGGCGCTGCTTCACGGTCTCCTTCTGCGCGGCGAGCTCCGCCTCGCTGAACGGCTCGACCTGCACGTCGGGCTGCACGCGCACTTCCTGGATCGAGCGCCCGCTCGGGAGATAGTAGAGAGCCGTAGTGAGTCGCAGACCGGAGCCGTCTTCGAGCGGAATGATGGTCTGCACGGAGCCTTTGCCGAACGTCTGCGTGCCGAGCACGAGCGCGCGCTTGTGATCCTGCAGCGCGCCCGAGACGATCTCACTCGCAGAGGCGCTGCCGCCGTTCACGAGCACGATCATCGGATAGTCGGGCTCGGTGCCCTCCTTCTTTGCGTGCCACTCCATGCGGTTGCCGCCGTTGCGGCCCTCGGAGAACACGATCATGCCGTCGTCGATCCACACGTCGCCGACCTTCACGGCCTGGTCGAGTAACCCGCCCGGATTGTCGCGGAGGTCGAGCACCATGCCGCGGAAGTTCCCGCCGGCGCTCTCGTGCGCCTTGGCCAGCGCCTCTTCCAAGTCGGGCGCGGTGCGCTCCTGGAACTGACTCAGTCGGACGTACGGGATGTCCTTGTCGAGCATGTGCAGAGTCACGCTCGAGACACGGATCGACGCGCGCTTGATCACGAACGGCTTCGGCTGCGTCCAGCCGTCGCGCAGCACCTGGATCAGGATCTTCGTGCCGCGCGGGCCGCGCATCAGCTTCACGGCCTCGAGCAGGTTCATGTCCGCGGTCGACTTACAGGTCTTGTCGGTGCCGTCGGGACACACGGCCACGATCTGGTCGCGCGCGCGAATGCCGGCCAGCGCCGCGGGTGTGCCGTCGATCGGCGCCACCACGGACACGAAGCCCTCGGCCTTCTCCGAGTCACCCTTGGTGATCTCGATGCCCAGGCCCTCGAACTCACCCTTCGTGTCGCGCTGGACTTCCTTGTAAAGGTCCTTCGAGAGATACGAGGTGTGCGGGTCGAGTGTGTCGAGCATGCCCTTCAGCGCGCCCTCGACGAGCTGGTGCTCGTCGACTTCCTTCACGTAGTTCTGCCGCACCAGGTGCAACACATTCGTGAGTAGGGCCAAGTCTTCGTAACTCGGGCCCGTGGGGCTCGAGCGCAGGCTCGTGGCTCCCCCGGCCAGGACCGCGGCGAGCAGCGCGACGGGAAGCGCGATGCGCGCGATCGACGCGAGCCGGGTGCGTTGCGTACTCATGAATGCCTCTCTCGTGTTCGTGTGTCGTGTTCGTGCGCGGCTCACTTGGCGAGCCAGAGCTGGGGATCGACGGCCTTTCCGTCGTGGCGGATCTCGAAGTAAAGCCCGGGTCCCGACGCCGATCCAGTCTCCCCTACGGAACCGATCGGCTGTCCGCCCTCGACACTGTCACCGGCTACGACGTGGATCTCGTCCAGGTAACCCGACACGGAGAGATCGCCGCTGCCGTGGTCGACGATCACCATCTGGCCATAGCCGCGGAACCAACCGGCAAAGAGCACGCGCCCCGACGCGATGGCGTGAACGGGCGAGCCCGCGGGCGCGGCGATCTCGATCCCCGTCCGCAACGTCTGCGTCTTGAACTCCTTGTCGACCTGGCGGCCGAAGCCGGCGCGCACCTTCCCCGCCAATGGGCGCGGGACGCGGCCGCGGGCGAGCCCCGAGCCGCGCGCGGCCGGGGCCGACGTGGGCATGCGGCGCAGGGTCTCTTCCAGCCGGGCGGCGGCGCTGCGCAGCTCGCTCGCCGCCTTCTCCTCGCGGGCCGCGCGGGTGCGCAGGCTCGCCACGAGATTGCGCCGCTGCACGAGTCTCTCGCGCGCCTTCTGCTCGCGGCCGCCCGCTTCGCGGCGCGCGTCGGAGACTTCGGCCAACAGCGCTTCGCTCTTCTCGCGGCTGGCCTGGAAGTCCGCGCGCGCGCGCGCGTGGCGCTCAAACAGCGCGCGGTCTTCCGCGACCACGCGCGCGAGACCTTCGCGCCTGCGCGTGAAGCTCATGAAGTCACTCGCGGTCCACAGCGAGCCCTGTCCGCCGGCGACGTCCCACTTGTAGAGCGCGACGAGCCGCGCTTCGAGCCCCTTCTCGGTCTGCGCGAGCGCGCGCCCCGCCGAGTCACTGCCCTTGCGCGCGACCGCCAGCTCTTCGGTCGCTTCCCGCTCGCGCGCGCGGAGCAGCTTCGCGCTCTTGCGTGTCTCCGTGAGCTCGCGGTCGACGGCTTCGAGCTCGCCGAGATACCCCTGGGCCTGCTTGCCCAGGTCGCGCGCCTTGGCTTCGCGCGCCTCGATCTCGAGGCGCAGCTGCTCGAGGCGCGTCGCGCTCTGCGCGCGAGTCACTCCCGCCGCGGCGAGACACAAGAGCGCGGCGCAGGCCGCGACGGTGACTCGCCTCATGCGCGCTCGTCCAGGTTCACGAGCGACGCGAGCGCGCCGCCCAGACCGAGCAGCACGCCCAGGCCGAGGAGCGCGGCCGCCTCGGCCGCCCCGAAGAACACGGCCGGCCGCCCGCCGAGCACCCACGACAGCGCGTCGCCGAGCAACGGCAGGCCGAGCGCGAACGCGCCGCGCAGCACGGCGAGCGCGAGCGCCGCTGCGAGCAGCCCCTGCAGCGCCCCTTCGAGACAGAAGGGCAGCCGCACGAACCAGCCGCCCGCGCCGACCAGACGCTGGATCTGTATCTCGTCGGCGCGCGCGTGGAGTGACAGGCGCACGGTGCTGGCCACGATCGTCCCGAGCACGAGCAACAGGAACACGCCGAGCGCCGCGCCGAGCCACTCGGCGATCCGCACCACGCGCGCGTAGCCCTCGACCCAAGGCTCGCCCCAGCGGACCTCGGTGACTCCCGGCAGCGCCGAGATGCGGTCGGCCAGCGCGCGCAGGTCGGCGGGGTCCCGCAGCTCGCGCGGCGGCGCGATCTCGAACGAGCCCGGCAGCGGGTTGCGCTCCAGGCCTTCGAGCACGCCGGCGTCGTCGCCCAGGTCCGCGCGCAGGCGCTCGAGCGCATCGGCGGGCGAGACCCAGCGCACCTGCGAGACACTCGGCTCCGCGCGCAGGCTCGCCTCGAGCGCGGCCACGGCCGAGTCACTCGCGGCCGCGCGCAGCTCGGTGAACGCGACGAGCACGAGCTCGTCGCCCGCGCGCGCCAGCACCCCGCGCAGGTTCGCCACGACCAGGAGATACGCGCCGAGCACGAGCAGGCCGGCGGCCATGGTGGCCACCGCGAGCAGGAACACGAGCGGCCGCTCGAGCGCGCCGCGCGCGCCAGCACGCAGCGCGGCCGCGACGCGCCGGCTCATGCGCACGTCCATCACGCGCGCCCGTCCGTTGTTCGCATGGGCACCCTACCCACGCTCATGCGTTGTTCGCATGGGCACCCTACCCACGCTCATGCGTTGTTCGCATGGGCACCCTACCCACGCTCATGCGTTGTTCGCATGGGCACCCTACCCATGCTCCGGCGCAGCTGGCTCGAGTATTCGTCGGGGCCGTGAGTCGCGAGCAGGCGCCCGCCTTCCAGCACCACGCGCCGGTGGCGGTAGCGCTCGAGCAGCGCGGGGTCGTGAGTCGCGACCACGACCGTCGTTCCGCGCGCGTGCGCGTCGGCGATGATGTCCATGATGTCGAGCGCGAGCGCGGGATCGAGATTGCCCGTCGGCTCGTCGGCGAGCAGGAGCGGCGGGTCGTTCACCAGCGCCCGCGCGATCGCCACGCGCTGCTGCTCGCCGCCCGACAGCATCCGCGGCTTGTGATCGATCCGGTGACCCAGGCCGAGTCTCTTCAGCATGCTCCACACGCGCGTGCGGATCTCGCTGCGACTCACTCCGGCGATCTCGAGCGCGATCGCCACGTTGTCGTACACCGAGCGGTCGGGCAGGAGCTTGAAGTCCTGGAAGATCACGCCGATCTGCCGGCGCAGGTGCGGGATCTGCGAGGCGGGCAGCCTCGTGATGTTCCTTCCAGCGACGAGTATCTGGCCGGCGCTCGGCTTCTGCGCGCCGAACAGGAGCCGGAGCAGCGACGTCTTGCCCGCGCCGCTCGCGCCGGTGAGGAACACGAAGTCACCCTTCTCGAGCTCGAGTGACACGTCGCGCAGACCGTACGTACCCCCCGCGTAGCGCAGGTCGACGTGATACATCTGGATCATGCGCGCCTCCGACGGAGGGGAGGCGAAGTCGAGTGACTAGCGGCTGTTCAGGTGCGCGAGGATCACTTCGTCGAGCGTGCGCCGCGTGATCACGCCGGCGCCGAACTCGGCTGCCGGCGCCGCGGTGCCCGCGGACGGGTTGGTGACCGCGTCCGGCGATACGAGCCCGCACTTGTCGTCGAGCTTGCCCGCCTTCAACGCCTGCACCATCGCGCTGTGCTGCTGCTCCATCAGCTGCCGCACGAGTGACTCGCGATCCGCCGCGCCGACCTGGTTCGCGTAGCTGGTCTTCTTCGAGAAGAGGATCGCACCGCCCGAGTACAAGAGCGTGATGATGCTCGGGCTCTCTTTGCCGCCGTCCTCGGTCTGGACGTGAAAGATGTGCCCTCGGTAGCGGATGTTCGTGTTGAAACCGCCGACCATGTCCTCTCCACCCCTCCAGCGCGAATAGTGCTGTGCACCCTGGGCGCTCGCAACGTATCGGCCGACGAGGAGTGAGTGCTGAACGAGACGGGTGTCCCGGCCCGACTCGCGCCGGGCCGAGACACCCTTGGGGGGACGGCCTAATCGGCCGTCGAGGGAGTTCTTCGTCGCGCGGCGCTGACTCCGAAGATCAGCAGCGCGAGCAGGAGCGCGGCGCTCGGCTCGGGCGCGGCGAGCGGTCCGCTGCCGGGAGTCGGCACGTCGAGCAGTCCGAAGTCGGCGGCGTTGTCGTTCGTGTCTCGGTTGGCGAAGAAGCGCGCGAGACTCTGCCCCGCGGCCGTGCCGGGCGCGGCGTTGCCCTCGCCCGCGAACACGTCGGTCGCGCCGAACACGCCGTACCCGAGTGAGTCGAGCACCACGCCGAGAGCGTTCCGCAGAACCACGGAGTCCGGGCCGTTCTGAAAGTCGAAGTTCAAGGTGAGGTCGACGTTCGCGACCAAAGACGCCGTGCCGTCGGTGTCGCCGACCACGAAGAAGCCGTCGGCGGGAATGGCGCCGGTGAGTGACAAGGTGGGGCCGACGGCGCCGTCGCCGCCGTTCACGCCTTCGAGCGTGAAGCCGTCGAGCACGGTGCCAGGCGCGCCCCAGAGCTCGACGAAGACCTTCCCGTTGTCGGCGCCGGTGGCGTCGTACAGGACCTCGCTGAGCTGCACGGCGCGGGCGGGCGGCGCGACGAGGCAAGTGGTGGCCGCGGCGAGCGCCGAGCCGAGCATGAGCAAACGCAGGAGTTTCATCAGGGTTCCCTCTGAGCTTCGAGGGGTGAGCTCTCTTCCAAGCGCGTGAACTCGCCGCCGCTCCAGGCGTCGAGCTGTGCCGCGAGCTCGGCCGCGGTGAGCTCGAGCTCGGCGCGCTTCGCGTCGTCGGCGCCGAGCGCCGCGAGCTGCTCGAGCGCGCGCAGGCGTTGGAAGTACAAGTGATTCACGCGCTCCAGCACTTGGTCGCGCAGTGACACGACCAGCCGCCGCTCACGAGATACCGACAGCGGGTCGTCGGGAGACACCAAGTCGGACAGCTCCCAGACCAGAGTCACTGCAGCGTCGTAGCCGTGACTCTTCGAGCGGCTGCCGTCGGTGAGCCGGTGCAGCGCGCCGCTCGTGAAGCTGTCGTCGTAGCCGCCGTTCCACTCGCCGTCGCGGTCGAAGCCGGCGCCCGCGCGCAGCTCCGGGTACAGCCCCTTCCAGCGCGCCCGGCTCTCGATCGCAGTGAGTCGCGCGGGCGCGAGCTCCTGGTAGGAGAGCACCGCGCTCTGCAGGCGCGCGACGCGCTCGGCGTGCGCGCGGCGCTCGAACGTGCGCGGGCGCGCGACCCGTGTCGGCTCCGCGGCGCCGCGCTCCAGCGAGAACGTCGCAAGCCCGCGCTCGGTCGCGACCCAGAGCTTCGCGGCATCCGCGGCGAGCCCGAGTGACTCGACGGACAGGACCTGTCTGCCCGCGCCCGTCCCGAGCTCGGCGAACGCGTAGTCGTACAGCCCGCGCTCGGACGCGACGAACACGCGGTCGCGAGCGCGCGCGAGTCGAGACACTTGATCGATCCCGAGCTCGACCTGGCGCGCGCCGGCCGCGTCGATGCGCCACACGCCGCTCGCGACACCGAGGAGTGTCGCGTCGCCCGAGCGCGCCGCTCCGCGCAGCTGCCACCAGCCGAGCTCGACGCCGCCCATGCGCCGCTCGAACGCGCCGCCCGGCGCGCGCGCCCACAGCGACGCGTCGACGCCGATCCAGACTTCGCCGCCGGCGCTCGCGACGGCGTCGATCGCGCCGGCGGGCACCGACTCCTCGCGCGCGAAGTCACTCGCGCCGCGCGCGCGCCGGAACAGGCCGGCCGCGGTCGCGACCCACAAGGTGCCCGAGTCGTCGACCGCGAGGCTGCGCGCGTCGTCGCCCGCGCCGAGCGGCAGGCGCACCGCGGTCCGCGTGCCGGGCGCGACCGACCACAGCCCCGCGGCGGTCGCGACGAACAGCTCGGCGCCATCGCTCGCGAGATCGAAGATGGGCTCGGCGGGAAGCACGAGCGACCAAGCGCGGCCGTTCGACGGCTCGCGCCGGTAGAGCCCCGACTCGGTGCCGAGATACAAGGCGCCCGCGTGCAGCGCCAAGCGGGTCGGCCGCCCCGGCGGAGCGACGTCGTCCCAGTCGGGCAGAACCGCGTCGGCGAGGACGAGCGCCGTGAAGAGTGCGAGGGCGCGGAGCATGGCCGGCCGTCGAGCAAGGCGCGTGCCCGGGAAATACCGAGTGACTCCGAGGGATCGGCCCGTGATGTGAACGAAATGCGCGAGCCGCGAGAAGCCCGCGGCACGCGGGGCGTTCGGTTGAACGCCCCTGTGCCCCCACCTAGAATCCGCGCGTGTTCCGCGTCGCGCTTCGACTGCTTCTCGCGGCGGCGCTCGGCGCCGCGCCCTCACTCGTGCGCGCGGACACGTGGCGCTGGGTCGACGAAGGCGGAGTGACCCACTACGCGACCGACCGCTCCGAGATTCCCAGCCGCTATCGCGACGCGGCGCAGGTGATCCAGACGCCGAACCGCGGCATCTCGAACCCGAGCGGCGCACGCCCGCCCGAGCCCCCGGCGCGCCCGCCCGAGCCGAAGCCCGCGCAGGCCGAGCCCGCCGCGCCCGTGGAGGCAGCGCCGCCCGCGCCCGAGTCACGGCCCGCGCCCCCGCCCGAGTCACAATCCGCCGCGCCGCCCGCCCAGCCCGCGTCCGAAGTGACTCCCGCCGCGCGGCCGTCCGACGACCCGCGCGCCGACGAGATCGCCCAGCTGGAGGGCCAGATCGAGCGCGATCGCGAGGCGCTGCGCCAGCTGATCTCGACGCCGCGCTGGGACTCCGCGGAGCTCGCGTCCGACCCGCGCGTCCGCGAGATCGCCGAGCGCCTGCCGCGCCTGCAGGCCGAACTCGCGGCGCTGCGCACGGAATCCGGGCGCTGACAACATGCGCCGGGTGGTCGCGCTCGCCGGCGGCGTGGGAGCAGCCCGCTTCCTGTCGGGGCTGGTGCGCGTGCTGCCGCCGAGTGACTTGACCGTGATCGTGAACACCGGCGACGACCGCGACTTCTTCGGACTGCGCGTCTGCCCCGACCTGGACATCGTGACTTACACGCTCGCGGGCGTGGTGAACCGAGAGACGGGCTGGGGCTTCGCGGGCGACACCGTCGAGTGTCTCGATGCGCTGCGCCGCTTGCGCAAGGACGTCTGGTTCCGGCTCGGCGACCGCGATCTGGCGACTCACATCCACCGCACCGAGCGGCTGCGCGCCGGCGCGAGTCTGTCGCAGGTGACTCGCGAGATCGGCGCCGCGTTCGGCCTCGCCGTCGAGCTCCTGCCCATGAGCGACTCACCCGCGCCCACGCGCGTGGTGCGCCCCGGCGGCGTGCGGACCGACTTCGAGGAGTACATGGTGCGCGACGGCGCGCCGGACGACGTCGAGTCACTCGATCTGTCCGCGGCGCAGGCAGCCGCGCCGGCGCCCGGCGTGCTCGAGGCGCTGCGCGGCGCCGAGACCGTGCTGGTGTGTCCGTCGAATCCGCTGGTCTCGATCGGCACGATCCTGGCCGTGCCGGGCGTGCGCGCCGCGCTCGAAACCCGACACGATGCGGTGTCGGTCTCGCCGATCATCGCGGGCGCGCCGGTGAAGGGCCCGGCCGACCGGCTGCTGCGCGCCGTGGGCGCGGAGGTATCCGCGGCCGGCGTCGCGGGCCTGTACCGGGGCTTCTGCCGCGGCATGGTGATCGACCAGCGCGACTCGGGACTCGCGCCGAAGATCGAGTCACTCGGCTATCGCGTGCGGGTCGAAGAGACACTGATGAAGACGGCCGAGATCGCGGCCGCGCTCGCGAAGGCCGTGCTCGAGCTCGCGGGGCGCGCTCGGTGAGGACGGCCGCGGCCGTGCCGGTGAAGGACTTCGCGCGCGCGAAGAAGCGGCTGCGCGCGCGCTTCGACGACCGCGCCGTCGAGCGGATCCTGCGCGCGCTCTTGGCCGACGTGCTGCAGGCGCTCGGCGACGCGAAGCGGATCGATCAGGTGTTCGTCCTGTCGGACGACACGGCGGTGGCCGACGCCGCGCGCGCCGCCGGCGCGAGCGTGCACCTGCGCGTGCCCGACCCGGGTCTGAACGAGGCGATCGAGCTGTGTGCCACGCAGTGTCTCGCGGACGGCTTCGACTCACTCTTGGTCGCGCTCGGTGACTTGCCGCTGCTCACGGGCGCGGACGTCGACGCGCTCGTCGACGCGGGCGAGCGCTCGCCGGTCGTGATCGCGCCCGCGGACGACGGCGGCACGGCCCTTTTGTTCCGCCGCCCGCCGCTCGTCATTCCCGCGCGCTTCGGACCCGAGAGCGCGAGCGCGCACGAAGCCGCCGCCCGCGCGCGCGGAGTCACTCCCTTGATCTGGACCGGCTTGCCCGAGCTGGCGCAGCTCGACCTCGACACGCCGGAAGACGCGGCGCGCCTGGCGGCGTCGCCGCGGGCCTGCCGCACGCGCGACGTGCTGCGCGAGTTACTCCGATGAGCGAGCTCCGGCTGCGCGCGCTCGACGGCTTGCCCGAGATACCCGTCGGCGACGATCTGCCCGCGCGCCTGGCGAAGCTCGTGCCGCCCGGGCCTGGCATCCTGGTCGTGGCGCAGAAGATCGTGTCGAAGGCCGAAGGCCGGCTCGTGTCACTCGCCGACATCGTTCCGTCCGAGCGCGCGCTCGAGCTGGCACGCGAGCTCGGCAAGGAGCCGAGACACACCGAGCTCGTGCTGCGCGAGGCGAAGCGCGTCGTGCGCACCGCGCCCGGCGTGCTGATCACCGAGACGAAGCACGGCCTCGTCTGCGCGAACTCGGGCGTCGATCTCTCGAACTCGCCCGGCGACGGGGTCGCGGTGCTGCTGCCACTCGACCCCGACGCGTCGGCCGAGAAGATCCGCGCGGCGCTCGGACCCGGCCGCGGAGTCATCATCAGCGACACGTTCGGGCGGCCGTGGCGCGAGGGCCTGGTCGACGTGGCGATCGGCGTCGCGGGCCTCGCGCCCCTGAAGAGCTACGTGGGCGAGACCGACCGCGCGGGCCGCGAGTTACAAGTCACGATCATGGCGCGCGCGGATCAGATCGCCGCCGCGGCGGGGATGTTGATGGAGAAGGAAGCCGGCACCCCCGCCGTCTGGGTCGAGGGCATCGCCGCCGAAGGCCGCGGGTCACTCCGCGATCTGATCCGCGACCCGACGCGCGATCTGTTCCGCTAACGGCAACTCACTCGTCGTCTTCGCGGGGCGCGTCGGCGGCGGGCAGCTGCGGGAGCTCCGCGCTCGACGACGGCTCCGCGAGCAGGCCGGCCTTCGTGTAGATCAGGAGCTTCTCGCGCGTGTCTGCGATGTCCAGGTTTCGCATCGTGAGTTGCCCGATGCGGTCCTGTGGCGAGAACACGGAGGCCCCCTTCTCCATCGTGAGTCGCTCGGGCTGGTACGTCAGGTTGGGTGACTCGGTGTTCAGGATCGAGTAGTCGTTGCCGCGGCGCAGCTCGAGAGTCACTTCGCCCGTGATCGCGCGCGCGATCCAGCGCTGCGCCGACTCGCGCAACATCATCGCCTGCGGGTCGAACCAGCGGCCCTGATACAGGAGCCGGCCCAGGCGCCGGCCGTTCTCGCGGTACTGCTCGATCGTGTCTTCGTTGTGAGTCCCGGTGATGAGTCTCTCGTAGGCGATGAACAAGAGCGCCATGCCGGGCGCTTCGTAGATCCCGCGTGACTTCGCCTCGATGATGCGGTTCTCGATCTGGTCGCTCATGCCCAGTCCGTGGCGCCCGCCGATCGCGTTCGCATCGAGCAGGAGCTGCACCGGGTCGGAGTAAGTCATGGCGTTCAGCGCGACGGGCACGCCGTCCTCGAAACGCACGGACACGGTCTCGGCCGCGACCTTCACGTCGTCGCGCCAGAACGCGACGCCCATGATCGGCGACACGATGCGGATGCCGGCGTCGAGTCTCTCGAGATCCTTCGCCTCGTGAGTCGCGCCGAGCAGGTTCGAGTCGGTCGAGTACGCCTTCTCGACGCTCATGCGGTACGCGAAGCCCGCGCGCTCCATGTACTCGCTCATCTCCTTGCGCCCGCCGAGCTCGTCGATGAACGCCTGGTCGAGCCACGGCTTGTAGATGCGCAGCGCGGGATTCGCGAGCAGCCCGTAGCGGTAGAAGCGCTCGATGTCGTTGCCCTTGTAAGTCGAGCCGTCGCCCCAGATGTGGACGTCGTCGTCCTTCATCGCCGCCACGAGCAGCGTGCCAGTCACTGCGCGCCCGAGCGGAGTCGTGTTGAAGTACGGCACGCCGGCCGTCGAGATGTGGAACGCGCCGCACTGCAGCGCGGCGAGACCCTCGTGCACGAGCGCCTGCCGGCAGTCGATGAGCCGCGCTTTCTCGGCGCCGTAGTCGAGCGCTTTGCGCGGGATCGAGTCGTAGTCGGTCTCGTCCGGCTGACCCAGATTCGCGGTGTACGCGTACGGGATCGCGCCCTTCGCGCGCATCCAGTGGAGCGCCGCGCTCGTGTCGAGACCGCCGGAGAAGGCGATCCCGACTCTCTCGCCTTTCGGGACGCTCTGGAGAATGTTGGCCATGGCCCAATGCTATGCGAGCAGTCGCTTCGTCGCGAGGTCCGCGCCGGCGCGCAGCGCCCTGAGTTTCTCCCAGACGATCTCTTCGGCGACTTCGCCGAGACCCGCGGCGGTCGCGAAGCCGCAGTCCGTACCGGCGAGCACGCGGCGCGGATCGCCCACCGCGGCGGCCGCGGTCTCGATGCGCTCGGCCACCACTTCGGGGTGCTCGACGTAGTTCGTGGTCGTGTCGATGACTCCCGCGACCAGCCGCCAGTCACTCGGCAGCGGGTGCGCGCGCAGCACGCGGTGCTCGTGCGCGTGTCTCGGGTTCGCCATCGACAGGACGAGCGCGCCCGCGCGCGCGCGGTACAGATGCGGGAGCAGCGGCGCGAGCTCGACGTCGTGCGTGTGCGGGCCTTCGTAGTTGCCCCAGCACATGTGCAGGCGCACGCGGTCGCGCGGCACGTTCGCGAGCGCGCGGTTTGTGGCGTCGATCACATGACTCACGAACGCGAGAAAGTCGTCGAGCGGGCGGTCGGCGAACAGCGTGTGCCGCTCCATGGCCAGGTCGGGCGCGTCGATCTGCAGCACGAAGCCGTGACTCGCGATCGCCTCGTACTCGGGGCGCAGCGCGTCGGCCACCGCGTCGACGTACTGCTCGAGCGTGGCGTAGTGCGCGTTGCCGAGCGCCGCCGCGACGATCCCGGGCGAAGGCGCAGTCACGAAACACTCGGTGAACGGACGCGGCTGAGCGGCGACGAGCTTGGCCAGCGCCTCGCACTCCGCGGCGCAGGCGTTCGACCCGAGTGACTCGACCTTGCCGATCGCCTGCGGCCCGCGCAGCAGGTTCACCATGTCGCGCGCGAAGTCGGGCGCCTTCAGCTTCAGGAAGCTCGGGTACGCGACCAGGTCGCGCATGAACGGCCGCTGTGACTCACCGCCGAACCCGGTCATGCGCTCGGCGACGTGAGTGAAGAAGCTGCCGCGCGCCTGCTCGCCGTCGTTGCCGACGTCGATCCCGGCGGCGAGCTGTTTCTCGACCACCGTCGCGATCGCCGCGCGCGAGAGCCGCGCGAGCTCGGCTGAATCGACCGCCTCGCCGCGGCTCTTCCGCGCGTGCAGCGCGTTCAGCGCCTCGGGCCGCGGCAGGCTGCCCGCGTGCGTGGTCAGGATTCGCGTATCGCTGGACTTCATCAGCGGAGTCTAAGCGATCGAGTCACTCGAGTTCGCGCTCAGAACGGCGCGCCGTCGGGGCGGCGCCAGCTGAGTCCCGTCCACTCGGCGAGCCACGCGGCCACCGGCGCCAGGCCCGTCCCCTGCTCCGCCGACACCGCGGCGACGTGCTCGGGCGCGAGCCTGAGCGCCTTCGCGAGTGACTGGCGCGCGCGCTCGATTTCGCCGCGCCCGAGCTTGTCGCACTTGGTCAGCGCCGCGCGTGCAACGATGTGTTGCGCCGCCAGGTAACTCGCGAGCTCGAGCTCCGCGTCCTGCGCGCCGCGGCGCGCGTCGACCAGCACGAGCGCGCCGCGCAGCGTGGTGCGCTCGCGCGTGAGATACGACTCGACCAGCGGCGCGAACTCCGCGCGCTCGCGCTTGCTGCCCGACGCGAAGCCGTAGCCCGGCAAGTCGACGAGATACACGCGTTTCTCGACGCAATAGAAGTGAATTCGCCGCGTGCGGCCGGGTGTCGAGCTCGTGCGCGCGAGCCCGCGCCGCCCGACGAGCCGGTTGATCAACGTCGACTTTCCGACGTTCGAGCGCCCGAGCACCGCGACCTCCGGCAGCTCGTCGGCAGGAAACTGGCTGCGGTCCGCGGCGTCGTGGGTGAGCTCGGCCTGCAGGATGCGACCTCGTTTGTCGATTGATTTAGTGAGGCCGCAAATCTAACCTGCGGCCGGCCTCCACGCGGCAGGGGAAAGCAGTGAGCAAGGGCCTCCAGATCGCGCTCGCGTCGCTGTCGGTGTTCGCCGGCGTCGTGATCGTACTCACACTCGGTGCGTCGGGCGAAGGCACGTTCCGCTACTACGCGGACCTCGCGTCGTTCGCGAGCGCGCCGGCGAGTGAGACGTCGGAGCCCGCGCGCGTGCACGGCTACGTGGTCGCGGGCTCGATCGCGAAGGACTTGCCCGCGGGTCACGTCGACTTCCGCGTCGAGGACAAAGCGAAGTCACACTCGCTCCCCGTGCGGTATCTCGGCATCGACGTGCCCGACATGTTCAAGGACGGGGCCGAGGTCGTGGTCGAGGGTCACCTCGAGGCGGGCATGTTTCTCGCCGAGCGCGTGATGGCGAAGTGCCCCTCGAAGTACGAAGCCAAGACCGAGCAGAAGACCTAATCAGTTAGCCTCGCCGCGAGACACGCGGCGAGAAACAAGGGAGGCGCTTTGCTCGTCACGCTCGGAGGACTGGCGCTTCCGCTGTCCGTGTTCTTCGCGCTCTACGCGTTCGTGATGGCCGTGCTCGGCGGTCTGCGCGACCGGCCGCAGTGGGTGCGCAGCGCGGAGCGCGCGGTGATCGCGGTGTTCGTGCTGTTGTGTCTCGCGATGCTGGGCGTCGAGGCCGCGCTCGTCGGCGACCGCTTCGATCTGCAGTTCGTGCAGCAGATCTCGTCGCGCGAGCAGCCGCTGCTCTTCAAGCTCGCGCTGTGGGGCGGTCAGGCCGGGTCACTCCTGTTGTGGACCTTCATGCTCGGCCTGATGAGCTTCCTGGTCGTGATGCAGAACCGGAAGCGCAACCGCTCACTCATGCCGTGGGTGGTCGCGGTGATGATGGTGAACATCATCTTCTTCGGGACGATCGTGTCACTCGTCTCGAATCCCTACACGCCGCTGCCCGCGGGTCAGGCGTGGTCGAGCGGGCAAGGCATGAACCCGCTCCTGCAGCACGTGGCGATGCTCATACACCCGCCGGTGTTGTACGTCGGGTTCATCGGCTTCTCGGTGCCGTTCGCGTTCGCGGCCGCGGCGCTGATCACCGGTGAGCTCGGCACGACGTGGTTCGAGACGACGCGCCGCTGGACACTCACCGCGTGGTTCTTCCTCGGCTGCGGACTCATGCTCGGCGGGCGCTGGGCGTACGAGGTGCTGGGCTGGGGCGGTTACTGGGCGTGGGATCCCGTCGAGAACAGCTCACTCATGCCGTGGCTCGCGGGCACCGCGTTCCTGCACTCGGTCATGATCCAAGAGAAGCGCGGGATGCTGAAGATCTGGAACTTCGCGCTGATCGGGCTCGCGTACTCGCTGTGTGTCTTCGGCACGTTCCTGACTCGCAGCGGCGTCGTTCAGTCGGTGCACGCGTTCGCGAACGCGGGTTGGTTCGGGACGCTGTTTCTCGTGTATGTCGGCGTGCTCGCGCTGGGTTACTCGGTGCTGTTGATCCGCCGCGTGCCCGAGCTGCGCTCGAAGACGCGGCTCGACTCGATGGTGTCTCGCGAGGCGAGCTTCCTGCTCAACAACTACGCGTTCCTCGGGCTGCTCGCGATCGTGTTCTACGGAACCCTGTATCCCGTCGTGTCGGAGATGATCAGCGGCACGAAGGTCCAGATCGGCCCGCCGTTCTTTCAGCGCTACGCGGGGCCGGTCGCGATCTTCTTGCTGTTCCTCACCGGCGTCGGCCCGCTCGTCGCGTGGCGGCGCGCGACGTGGGTGAACCTGCGCAAGAGCTTCCTGTTGCCCGCGGGGCTCGCGGGAGTCACTGCGGTCGCGCTGCTCGCGTTCGGCATGCGCCGTTTCTACCCGATCGCGTTCCTGTCACTCTGCGCGTTCGTCGCGGCCACGATCGGCGAGGAGTACTGGCGCGGCGCGCGCGCGCGCATGCGCCACGGCGAGTCGTTCTTCACCGCCGTGCTCCAGTTACTGCGCCGCAACCAGCGCCGCTACGGCGGCTACGTGGTGCACGTCGCCGTGATCCTGATGTTCATCGGCTTCGCCGGCGCGACCTTCAACCTGGAAGAGACCAAGCTGCTCGCGCCCGGCGAGAAGTGGGACATCGCGGGCTACACCGTCGAGTACCGGCAAGCGCGGCCGGTGAGTCACCCGCATTACGCGGGCGCCGTCGCGCGCATCGCGCTGTACGACCACGGCAAGCCGCGCGCGATGCTGCTCCCCGAGAAGCGCATGTACTTCCAGCAGGAGCAGCCGACCACGATCCCCGCCGTCGCGTCGAGTTTCTCGGAGGACTTCTACGTGATCCTCGCGGGACTCGAGCCCAACCAGAGTGCGGCGCTCAAGGTGTACGTGAACCCGCTCGTGAACTGGATCTGGATCGGCGGCTTCGTGTTCGTGTTCGGGAACACACTGCTCCTCTGGCCGCTGCGCACGCGTGAGAAGGCCGGCCGCGAGGCCGCCTGACCGCGAATGACTGCGCGCGACTTACTCGTGACTCTCGCGGTTCTCGCCTGCGCGGCGCGCGCGGGCGCGGCCGGGATCCAGGGCCAAGTCACTCACGGGACCAAGCCGAGCGCTTCGGCCGGTCTGCTCGTGGAGGTGCTGGGTCTCGACGCGCAAGAGAACGGGATCACGCGCCAAACGAAGACCGACGCGCAGGGACGCTACCGCTTCGACGACCTGCCCGCGCCGGCCGCGTATCTCGTGCGCGCGCGCTACGACGGACTCACTTTCCCCGGCGGCGGCGCCGCGTTTCGCGCCGGCGAGGAGGGAAAGCGCGAGACGGTCGACTTCATGATCTTCGACAAGAGCGAAGACGCCTCGCGGCTGCAGCTCACCGCGGCGCAGTGGGTCGTCATGCGCAGCGCGGGCGTGTGGCGGATCCAGCAGGGCGCGACGATCGCGAACCCGAACGGCAAGGTCGTCGTCGTGCCGCAGTCACAGCCCGCTCCCCTCGGGGTCGGCCTCGCCTCGGGTCACGGCAAGGTGGAGAGCATCTTCGGCAAGCTGCCCGATGGCGTGGTGGTGAAGGGCGACGTCGCCGAGATACGCGGGCCTGTGTTTCCCGGCGACGAAGGCTTCGGCCTCCAGATCGAGTACGAGATCGAAGCGTCGGGTGACTTGGTCACCGAGATCGCCGTGCCGAGCGGCGCGCGGGACGTCGCCGTCTACGTGCAGGACTTCGGGGTCGAGGTCGACGCGGGCGGGCTCCACCCTTCGCGCCCCGCGCGGCAGGACGACATGATCTATCAGTCGTTCATCGGCTTCGACGTGCCCGCCGGCACCCGCCTGCCCCTACACGTGAAAGTGTTGCCGCCCGCGAGCAGCGCGTCGCTCGTCGTCGCGGCGCTGTTGGCCGCGCTGGGCGCGGGGGCGCTCCTGTTCTTCGTCGCGGCGCCCGTGGTGCGCGAAGCGCTGGCGCGTGACTCGGCACAGGAGTCACTCGAGCCCGAGAGTCCCGCCAAGGCGGCACTCGCCGCCGCGCTGCACGACCTCGAACACGACTTCGAGACGGGCAAGCTCTCGGCCGAGGACCGCGAACGCCTGCGCGAGGATCTGCGCAGCGAGGCGCTCGGCGCGCTGGCGCGCGAGAGACTCGGCTCGGAGGCGTCCGAGCCGGGAGTCACTGCGCCGGCGCCGGCCTGCAGGAGCTGCGGGCGCACCGCGACCGCGGGCGATCGCTTCTGCGCCACGTGCGGGATCGCGCTGTGAACGCGCTCGACGCCGTCGGCGTCGCCAAAGAGTACGGCCCAGTGCGCGCCTTGGACGGGATCGACCTGTCGCTCGCACAGGGCACGATCGCGCTCCTGCGCGGGCCGAACGGCGCGGGCAAGAGCACTCTGCTGCGCGTGTTGGGTGGACTCACTCGCCCGACTCACGGCAGCGTGCGCGTGCTGTCGCGCGATCCGTTCTCGACCCGCGATGCCGCGGTGCGCGCGCTGGTCGGCTTCCTGGGTCAGGACGCCGCGCTGTACGGCGAGCTCACGGTCGCCGAGAACCTGCGCTTCGCGGCACGCTTGCGCGGCGCGGACGAGCGCGAGCTCGAGCGCGCCGCCGAGTTACTCGCTCTCAGCCCGGTGCTCGACCGCCGCGCGCGGACCTTGTCGCAGGGTTTCCGTCGCCGGGTCGGGCTCGCCCGCGCGCTCCTCGGCGAGCCGGCGCTGCTGCTCCTCGACGAGCCCTGGAACGGCCTCGACGCCGCCTCGGCCGAGCGTCTGTCGCGCCTGCTCGAGTCACTCCGCGGGCGCGGGGTCGCGGCGCTGGTCGCGAGTCACGCGGCCGGCACGACGCTCCCCAAGTTCGACCGCGAGCTGTCGCTCGAGCGCGGACGACTCACTTGAGCGGCCCGCGCGTCGCGTTGCTCGTGCTCGGCAAGGACCTGCGGCTCGATCTGCGCAGCCGCGACAGACTCGGTCACATGGCGGTGTTCGCCCTGTTGGTCGTGGCGATGATCTCGATCGTGCTCCCGGCCTCGAAGGCCGAGAGACTCTCCTGGTCGCCCGCGCTCCTGTGGGTCGTGTTTCTCTTCACGTCGCTGCTCGGGCTCGCGCGCTCGTTCCAATCCGAGACCGAGGAAGGCGCGCTCGCGCTGTTGGTGCAGGCGCCCGTCGACCGCGGCTGGGTGTTTCTCGGCAAGGCGGCCGCGAGTCTCGTGGCGCTCGTCGGCGTGGAGCTCTGGGCCGCGATTCTGTTCACCGTGTTCCTCGACGTGGACTGGAGCGTGGGCGCGCCGGCCTGCGCGGGCGCCGCGTTGCTCGGCGCGATCGGGCTCGCCGCGGTGGGCACGCTCCTGTCCGCGCTCTCGATCGGCGTGCGCTTCCGCGAGTTTCTCCTGCCCGTGCTGCTGTTCCCGCTCGTGCTCCCCATCTTGGTGTTCGCGTCGCGGATCACAGCGGCGGCGCTCGGCGGGGAGGAGATTCCCGCGCTCTGGTGGGCGGCGTTCTTTCTCTACGACTGGGTATTTGCGCTGATAGGCTACTTCGTCTTCGACTACGTGCTGGAGGATTGAGCCGTGACACCGCAGTCATTCGCCGTCGTGGTCTCGGTGGTCGCCGGAGTCGCGTGGCTCTTGTGGCTCACGAGTAAGTTCGACTCGCGCATCGCGACCGCGCGCTGGCCGGGCGCCCTCGCTCTCGCGCTGGTGCCGCTGTGGCTGGCTCTGGTCGTGTACTACGCGCCGCTCGAAGAGGCGCAGGGGATCTTCCAGAAGATCTTCTACGTGCACATTCCCGCGATCATCCCCATGTACACGGGCTTCGCGCTGTGCGCGGTCGGAGGGGCGCTGTATCTGCGCACGCGTGACGAACGGTGGGATCACCTCGCGGTCGCGAGCGCCGAGGTCGGTGTGTTGTTCTGCACGCTGATGCTGGTCGTCGGGCCGATCTGGGCGAAGCCGGTCTGGGGTCACTGGTGGGTCTGGGACCTGCGACTCACTTCGACGCTGATGTTGTGGTTCATCTACGTCGCTTATCTCTTCCTGCGGACCTTCGCCTTCGGGAGTGACACGGCTCGGACGTTCACCGCGGTGTACGGGATCGCGGGGACGGCGGCGATTCCGTTCGTCTACTACGCGGTCAAGATCGCCGCGGGCTCGACCATGCACCCGAGCAATCCAGCGAGCGAGAGCGGCGGACTGCCGCCGGAGATGGGCCGAACCGTGGCCATCGGCATGGTCGCCTTCATCTGGATCTTCGCGTGGCTCGTCGCCAAGCGACTCGAGCTCGCGTCACTGCAGGCGCGCGCGCTGGTCGCGAGCCGAATCGGGAGCGCGTGATGTCGTGGGTGCTCGCCGCATATGCGGTCACTGCGGTCGCGCTGCTCGGCTACATGCTCCACTTGCGCGCTGCGCGCAGTGCAGCGCTGCGCGATCTCGAGCGCGGCGGTTGACAAATCCAGGCCACCCGGAGATAAATCGACTCGGCCGTCGCACCTGCGATTTCCACGTCGACCTTGCGGACGTATAAGCGCAAGCTCCCCTCCACCCTGTCTGCTGTCTCTTCTCCTGCTCGTGTCTTCTGGCTCGCGTGTCAGGCGTTGCGCGCGCACGTGGCGCCACGTGTCTCGTGGGGAGCCCGCTTCCACTTCGCGGAGTAGACGCACCCAGCGAAGTCGCGGGCCGGCGGGTTCTAGCAGGTGCAGCGAACGCGCAGCTTCTGTGGTCAAAGGGTCTGAACAGCGGAGCGGGGGTGCGCTGGGCGTCGGTCGGGCTGGCGGGGTTTGGCACGAAGGTTGGATCGACCGTCGGCGCGGCAGCGAGTCAGTAACGAGCCCAGCAACGACAGGGACGCGGCGAGTTGAAGTGGCGAGACCTTTTCAGTCTTCGACTTTTGAGTCGCCAGTTTTGGCGCCACACGCGATCGATTTCTAAGCCGGCGGCAGAGCCGAGTTGGAGCGAGGCCATGACGCCTAGGGAGAGCGAGCAGATGACGGGTCACGAGGACCTCGGACGGTCGAGTCAGATGGCGCGCATGAAGCGCGGCGTCGGCTACTGCGAGAACACCGAGTGCGAGGACTACGCCAAGGGCGTGTTCCTCCTGAATCACGGTGACACGTTCTACTGCCCGCGTTGCCGCCAGCTCGGCAAGGTCGAGAAGGAGCGCGGCTTCTATACGGGTAACTCGGACATCTTCAAAGAGGTCCGCGTCGAGTACAACTTCGATCCGATCCACGGGATCTACCGCGAGATCGCGATCGTGCGCGACGAGTCACTCTGGGGCCGCAACAACGTCTACACGCTGCAGTCGCCGCTGATCAAGACCGAGAAGCGCGCGCTGAAGGTGGCCGAGGCGATCCTCGCGAACCTGAACCGCTACCGCGGGCTGTTGTCCGGTGACGACATCCCGCGCACGACCGAGATCATTCTGTCGTTCGACGACGACTTCGAAGAGTTCCAGAAGCGCCTCTCGCAGCTCTCGAAGGAATGGGAAGCCAGCGGGCTGCGCGAGCTGTCCCCGCGCTGAGTGACTCCCCGATGGTGAAGACCAAGGGGATCTACCACCTGCACCTGCACGTCGCGGACCTCGACCGCTCCCTGCGCTTCTACACGCAGTCTTCCTGCAGACCCCCGGCTCTCGCGACTTACTCACCTTGAACGGCGATCCCATCTAGTGGGGCCCGGCGCGCTCCGCGCGCCACCCACCCTACGTTCGGGCGCCTCACTGCGCGCGGCTGCGCCGCTTGCGGCCTCGCTCAGGGCGGCCTTCGCTCGGCCATCCTCCGACTCAGGCTGAGTCACTTCGGAATGGGTAGAGAGTCTGCGCGACGAGCGTGCGCGGCACCGGCTTCGTGGTCCCGTAGCGCGCGGGCCAGTGCTCGGTCGGCATGTGGAACGTGCCGAACAGCTTGTCGTACAGCGGCAGATGCACCGCGTAGTTCGTGTCGAGCGCAGGATCGTCCGAGGCGTGGTGCCAGTGGTGGTACTGCGGCGTCGCGACGAGATACTTGAGCGGGCCGAAGTGCACGCCCACGTTCGCGTGCACGAAGACCGACTGCACCGCCGCGAACACCACGTACGCATCGAGTGCGGTCTTGTCCGCGCCGAGCAGATACAGCGGCACCATCATCAGCGAGCGAGTCACGAGCGTGTCGACGAAGTGCAGCCGCGAGCCCGCGAGCCAGTCCATGTGCTCGACCGAGTGGTGGACCGCGTGGAACTTCCACAGCAACGGCACGCGGTGGAATGCGCGGTGAGTCCAGTACTGCGCGAGGTCGGCGCCGAACACGAGCACGACGAACTGCGCGGCGACGGGCAGAGACGTGACGAGTGACTGCAGGCGCGCGTTGGTGGTCCAGCCGAAGACCAGCGGCGCGAACGCATTGGCGACCAGGAGCACCAGGCTCACCAGCAAGTGGTTCATGCCGAAATACACCAGGTCGAGCCGCCACTCGGGCCGCAGGATCGCCTGCTCGGGATACTTCGGCAGCGCCTTCTCGAGGAACGTGAACGCGACGACCGAGAGCAGGAAGTCGAGCAGCAGCCAATCCAGCCCCACCGACACGGCGCGCGCGTCGACCGGCCCGCCCTGCACGTCCCAGCCGCCGAGCGCCAGCGCCGCGAACGTGAAGCAGAGACCCACCGCGCCCATCCGCTTGCGCCGATCGAGCGCGAACGTCACGAGTCCGAACGCGAGTGACACGCACATGCCGATGCGCAGCACGACCCGGATCTGATCGGGGTCGTACACCTCGCGCAGCTCGGCCGTGGTGAGCCAACTCGGGAACAGGAAGCAGAGCACCGTGAGGAAGCTCATGACTCCGAGAAATGCGGACACATAGCCGCTGATGCGCCCCTGCCCGATCCGCAAGAAGGCCTGCGACATGTCGGGGATCTGGCGTTTGCGGTACTCGTGCTGGCGGCTCGCGTCCACGGCCGGAATGTAGCCGGCGCGGATCGTGGCGCGCGGAGTCAGTCGATTCGGCGCGCGCGGTCGCGCGCACCGAGCGATGCTCTGCGACTCTCTCGCCATGGCGAAGACACTCGAGCTCCGGGGAAAGTCGGTTCTGCTCACGGGCGCGTCGCGCGGCATCGGCCGCGAGCTGGCGCGCTTGCTCGCTGCCGAGGGCGCGCGGCTGGTGCTGGTCGCGCGCGGCGCAAGCGAGCTCGAGAAGCTCGCCGCCGAGCTGCGCGAAGGCGGCGGCGAAGCGTTCGCCGTGCCGATGGACCTGCGCGACGACGAGTCAGTGGCCCGCGGAGTCGCACGCGCGCGCGCGCTGCTCGGCGCGATCGACGTGCTGGTGAACGACGCGGGCGTGGCACACCAGGCGCCTTTTCTGGCACTCGAGCCAAGTCACGTCCGCGACGAGATCGAGCTGAACTATCTCGGCGCCGTGCGGACGGTCCGCGCGGTGCTGCCCGAGATGCTGGCGCGTGGCGCAGGCGCGATCGTGAACGTGTCTTCCGTGCTCGGCATCGTCGCCGGCCCGTCGGTCGCGACTTACTCGGCGTCCAAGGCGGCGCTCGACGCCTTCACCTTCGCGCTGCGCGGCGAGGTCGCGGCGCGCGGCCTGCGAGTCACTCTATTCGTCGCCCCGCACACGGCGACCGAAGCCGGGAAGTCGGTGCGCTTCGACGGCGTGCCCATCGCGGATCCCAAGGTGGTCGCGAGTCACGCCCTTCGCGCGCTCCGGCGCGGGCGCCGCCGCAGCTTCTCGGGCATCGGCAACCGGATCCTCGTCGCAGTGAGTCGCCTCTCGCCCCGCCTCGGCGACCGACTCATGGCAAACACGACCCGCGCGCTGCTCGCGGAGCGTCAGTCGGGCCGCTGACCGAAGCGCTCCACGTTCTCGAGGTGAGTGCTCACCTCCGACGACACGAGCCCCGTGCGCGCCGCGCGCCGCGCGGCGCCGACGCGAATCGCGTGGAAGCAGAAGAACGCGAGCGCGAGCCCCGCCACGCCGACGCCGATGGCCGCGACCGCGCCAGGGCGCTCGGTGAGTCCGCCCACGCTGTGCCACGCCGCACCCGCCGAGGCGAAACACACGATCCCCGCTGCGACGAGCGCGGTGATCGAGTCTCGCTCGAGTCGGTGCCAGCCGCCGAGCAGCGCGCGGCGGAGCTCGCCGGGCGAGAAGTGATCGAGGAACCAGCCGGTCTCTTCGTCGAGCCCCCGCTCGCTCGGCGGCGGGAGCATCTTGCCGGTGAGTGGATCCAGCGCCGACTCACCGCGCCCGTGCGCGGCGATCCCGTCGAGGATCTTGCGGTGGATCTCCTCGGTGATCGGGAATCTCGCCGACACGTACATCGCCGCGAACGCGATCACCGCCGGCAACACGCCGTAGATCACGCGAATCGTCTGAGTCACTGCCTCGGACTGCTGCACGTTCGGTTGGAAGCCCATGCTGGCCAGCACGGCGAGCGGGATGGAGGCGCCGGGAATCACAGCGAACTTCGTCGCGATGCCCCAGAGCGCGCCGTACTGCGCCTCGCGACGCTTTCCTGTGTAGAGCTCGTCGTAGTCGATCACGTCGGCCTGCATCGCCGGCGGCAGGAACGTGCCGCAGCCGAAGCCCGCACCCGCCCAGATCAGAACGAGATACAGCGGGCCGATCGCGGCGTCGCCCGTCCGAAACGCGGGTAGGAAATACAGCGTGAGCACGGCGATGCCGCCGATCGCGTAGTGCCAGAACCAGACGTCGCGCTTGCCGTAGCGGCGCGCGAGCCGGAGCCAGACCGGAACCGAGAGCAGTCCCGAGCCGAAGTACGCGATCAAGAGAGGCCCCTGGCGCTCGAACCAGTTCTCGATCCCGAGCACGTACTGCAAGTAGTACGACAGGAAGATCCCGGGGATCGCGGCCGTGATCGAGCTGACGAGATAGCAGCTCAGCAAGATCCTGAACGGCCGATTGCGCAATACGCGCCGCACGCCGGGCACGAGTGGGTTCGGGCGCCGCTGGTAGAAGTTCGGGTTCTCGCGCACGCGCGCGACGAGCCACCAGTAGAGAGTCACTAGCAGCGCGGCCATCCCGATCGAGAACCAGAAGTAGATCTCGCGCTCGGCGACGGGCTGCGCGACGCCGCGATTCCGCAACACTCCCATCGCGATCGAGGGAACGGCGGCGGCGATCAGCGTCCCGAAGATCGCCGACGCGTCGCGCCAGGCGTAGAGACTCGAGCGCTCGTGATAGTCCTGAGTGAGCTCGGGACCGAGCCCGTAGTGCGGAATGCCGTAGATCGTGTTCAGGACGAAGAACAGAAAGATCGCGGTGGTGAACCATGCGGCGCCCGCGATCGGACCGATGCCCTCGGGCGGCGAGAACAGCATCACGAAGAAGACCGCCGCGAGCGGCGCGCCGATGAACATCCACGGCCGGCGCCGGCCCCAACGCGACCGCGTGCGGTCCGAGATCCAGCCCATGAGTGGATCGCTGATCGCGTCGAACGCGCGCGAGATCGCCTGACCCAACGCGATGAAGCCGAGCGCGATGCCGACGTTGTCCGAGTAGAACTTCGTCATCGCGATTGCGATCGGGACACCCATTCCAGCGCCCGCCAACGCGGGCAGCGAGTACGCGAGCTTGGTGCCGAGAGACAGCCGCTTCGTCGGGGCCGCGCTGATTCCGGTCGCGCCTGCCATGGAAGGTGAAGCGTGTCGCTCGGCTGGTTCCTGCATGTCCCGCGATTCTACCTGCCGAGCTCCCCTCTCCGATACCGGCTCCACGCGCGCTCCGCGAAATTCCCCACGCGCAGTCCGTAGCGCGCGAAGTAACGGCCCAAATTCTCGAGATCGCGCTTGAGATACTCGTAGCCGTCGTAGCGCTGGTGCAGGTTCAGTGACTGCGGCACGTCGATGATCCACGCCTTCTCCGTATGCCACAGCACGTTGTACGCGGAGAGATCGCCGTGTACGAGATGCAGGTCGAGGAAGATCTCGACGTTGCGCAGGAGTCTCTCGAACACGGGCCGCGCTTGTTCGGGTGCAAGCTCGACGTGGCGCAGCTGCGGTCCTGCACCCTCCGCGTCGCCGACGAACTCCATCAGGATCGCGTCCTGACTGCGCGCGAGCGGCTCTGGCACGTCGGCGCCGGCGTCGTACAGCCGGCAGAGTGTCTCCCACTCCCACGCCACCCACTCCATGTGGGACATGCGCTTGCCGGTGTCACTCTTGTTCGCGATCGCGCGCTTCGAGCGCGACGAGAGCGGCATGCGCTCGCCCGCGTACACGTTCCCGCCGCGGAACGCGCGGAAGCGCGTGGGCCGGTACACCTTGGCGGCGAGATACTCGACGCCGACCGAGGCATGCGCCGTGCACAGATACACGGTCGCTTCCTTGCCGTCGCCGATGACTCCTTCGACTTCCTCGATCAGGCCCTGGCCGCCGAACTGCGCCATGACCTCGGCCTTCTCGAGGCCGGCCAATTGGGCGCGCTTGAATCCGGTGCCGGAAAGCCGGGTGCCGGACATGTCCTTGGACAACTCACTTCTCCGGGCGAGGAGAAAACGCGAGACGAGACTCTGCCGTGACTGGCTCGAGCCTCCGGCTCGCGTGGTTCCTCGCCGAGAAGCGGTGACTGGGTCCCGGGAGCGCTTAGCGCGTCGGGACGGACCGGAGGCGTGAGCTGGTTGTGACTTGGACAGTCATGCGACGCCTCCTTTGCTCCAGTTCTGCGGAGCGGCCGCCATCGTACACGAGTTCGTGTCGCAATCAAGCCGGTCGCAAGAGAAAGATGCCGGCGAACAGGAGCCCGAGACCTGCGAGCTTCTGCAGAGTCACGGCCTCGTGGAAGAACAGGATCGCGCCGACGGTGGTGACGATCAGCATGCCGACGTCCGCGATCGGGATCGCGACCGAAGCGTCGAGCTTGCCGGTCGCGAGCCGCACGAAGGCGAGCAGCCCGACGCCCTGCATGACTCCCGCGACCAGGAGCGGCCAGAGCTGGCCGCGCGCGGGCAGCGCGCGGTCGCCGCTCACGAGCACCGCGCCAGCGATCGGCAGCACCGAGACCAGCACGAGCACGAGTGACCCGAGCGGGCCGCCCGAGCTCGAGAGACGCGCGACCAGCGGATAGCCGCCCCAGAAGACCGCGATCAGCGCGATGCAGATCCACTCGGCCCGGTGACTCATCCCCGACTCCCCCGCGAGCGGCGGAAGTCCGCCGGTGTCTCGCCCGTCCAGCGCTTGAAGGCGCGGAAGAACACGCTCGGCTCCGCGAAGCCGATCAAGTAACTCACTTCGGCGATCGGCAAGCCCATGTCGAGATAGATCTCGGCGCGCGTGCGGCGCAGCTCGTCGAGCAATCTCGCCACCGACGTGCCCTCGCGGTCGAGCTGCCGCTGCAGCGTGCGTGGGCTGGTGCGCAGCGCGCGCGCGAGCGCCGCGACCGAGAGGCCGCCCTCGGGCAGTGACTCGGCGAGCGCGCGCCTCCCCCGCTCGGCGACGGGCCCGGCGGACGCGTACGCGCGGGCGCGTGCCGAGACCTGGCCCTCGAGGAAGCGCTCCAGCGCGGGATCCGCGCCGAGCATCGGCCGCGCCAGCACGTCGGCCGGGAAGCTCCACGAGTGAGTCGCCGCGCCGAACTCCGGCCCCGCGCCCAGGTGTCTCACGTATTCGGCGAGCGGCCCGTGCGGCGCGTGAGCGAGGCGGAGTGACTTCGCGGGAATCGCGGCGCCGGTCGCGCGCGCCAGACCCACGAAACAGTCCGCGGCGTACATCTCGGCGCACTGCTCGTGCGCGGGCCGCGGCGGGCCCCATGGCAGGTAGCGGAAGCACGCTTCGTCGCCCACGACGTCCATGGCGAACGCGTCGCCGTCGGTGAGCCACGCGTGATGGCGGAAAATGCGCTCGAGGCACGCGCCCGCCGTCGGACTGGCCAGCGCGAGGAAGCCGAGCGCGCCCAGCGCCGACGGGTCGACCGACGCAATGTAGTGTAGGCCCAGGAACGGGTCGCCGAGCTCGCTGACCGCCGCTTCGATCCCCGCGTAGTAACTCTCGAGCGGGACGCGCGCCTCGGGATCGGCGAGTAACTCGGGCGAGACGGCGCTGGCCGCCAGCAAGTGCTCGGGCTTCGCGCCGCGCTGCACCGCCCATTCGACGATGTGCGCCAACCCGTGCGAACGGCAGGTCGGCGCGCGCATGACTCCCGCTACGCGACGATCTTCGTGATCGGGAACTCGACGATGCCCGTGGCGCCCGCGTCGACCAGATCGGGAATCAGGTCGCGCGCGCGCCGTTCGTCGATGATCGTGTTCAGCGCGACCATGCGGCCGTCGGCGAGCGGAGACACCGTCGGCGAAGACAGCGACGGCAAGAGCGCGAGTATCTTCGGCAGCCGGTCCTTCGGGCAGTTCAACAAGAGACCGACCTTGCCCTGCGCGGCGATCGCGCCCGACAGCATGAGCGCGATGCGGTCGAGCTTGCGCCGCTTCCATGGATTCTCGTACGCCGACTTGTTCGCAATGAGTCGCGGCGTGCTCTCGAGCATCTCGTCAACGATGCGCAGCTTGTTCGCGCGCAGACTCGAGCCGGTCTCGGTGACTTCGACGATCGCGTCGGCGAGCAGCGGCGGCTTCACTTCCGTCGCGCCCCACGAGAACTCGACGTTCGCCGAGACACCGTGCTTCGCGAGCCACGCGTTCGTGAGCTCGACGGCCTCGGTCGCGATGCGCTTGCCCTCGAGATCCTTCACCCCGCGGATCGTCGAGTCCTCGGGCACCGCGAGCACCCAGCGCGTCGGCACGAAGCTCGTCTTCGAGTAGCGCAGCTCAGCGAGCTCTCTGACGTCGGCGTTGGGCCCCACGATCCAGTCGTGACCCGTGATTCCCGCGTCGAGCACGCCCTGCTCGACGTACCGCGCCATCTCTTGCGCGCGAATCAGCACACACTCGATCTCTTTGTCGTCGATCGAGGGGAAGAGTGACCGCTCGGGGAACTGCATGCGGTAGCCCGCGCGCTCGAACAGCTGCGCGGTCATCGACTCGAGTGACCCCTTCGGGAAGCCGAAGCGCAGCACCTGCGTGCCTTCCTTCGACCGTTTCGCGCCCAACGCCATGCGCGCGACTCTATCTCGGGTCGCGCGCCGCTGCCAACCGAGCGCGGAGACTCGCGAGCGCCGCGAAGTTGGGACCTTGGCGGAACTCGGTGTCTGCGCGCAGCGGGTTCCCGTCGGCGACGACCACGCGCTCGCGCAGCAGAAGCTCGACCGCATTTCCCGCGGCAACCGCACACACTCCCTCGGGGAAGTGCGCCTCGCCGGTCAGCAGCTCCTCGCGCTGCGCTTCCTGCGCGCGCTTGACCCACGGCTCGCGCGCGCCCTCGCCCTTGCTCTCGTCGACCACGCGCGCGACTGCGGCGTAGGCCTCGAGCAGCGGCTGCAGCTGCGCGCGCAAGAACGCGAGCCACGGCGCGCCGGACTGAGTCGGCGCCAGTGACCCGTCGGCGCGAGCCTCGACCCAGCCACGGGAAACCAGGTGCGCGAGAACGCGCTCGAGCTTCGCGCGGCGCGCGTCACCGTCGACCGGGAAGAACTCCGCGGAGAGGAGATCGAGCCAGGCCGACGCTTCTCGGTGTAGGTCTTCGCGCGTGCTCACGGAACGGAGTGACAGCGCGATCGCTCCCGGCCAAACCAGCGCGTGACCCACCGAAGCGCGGTACAGATCCAGCGCGGGGCGCATGCCGTCCCCGATCTGCATGAGATCGCCGCGCGGCGACGCCACGCGCACCACGCGCTCGGACTGCTCGAGGCTCTCGGTGACCGCCTCGGGCCGCCCCGTCTCGAGACACCGCTCGAGGGCGCCATCGCGCTTCACCTCGAGTAACTCGAGCAGCGCCGCGACCTCGGTCACGCGTTCGCGCAGCTCGTCCTCTCGCAGCGCGTTCGCGGCGTGCCCCAGCAGCGCGGCCGCCGCCACCGTCGACCGCCCCGCAGTCACCAGGTCGTTGATGCGGCGGCACAGGTCGACGCCCAGCAGCGCCGAGGTCGCGCGCAGGTCCGGCATCTTCCCGGGCCCGAGCCGGCGCGGGAACTCGGGGCCGAGATACTGCGCCAGCGAGATGGGCTCGCCGAAGCGCACGGTCACACTGCCGTAGCGGTAGCGGAGCACCTGGCCCGCGCGGAACAGGTTGAGCAGTGACTCGCGCTGCTTCTTCGCGCCGCCGCGCTCGGCCGCGACCGAGCCCTCTTCCACCAAGCGCTCGTACGTGAAACCGACCGGCACGAGATACAGGTCGCGGCGCGCGCCGCGCGCGTACGCCTCGAGCACCATGCGCAGCATGCCCAGCCGCGGGCGCAGCGTCTTGCCGGTGCGCGAGCGGCCGCCCTCGATGAAGAACTCCTGAGTCACTCCGTCCTTGATCAGGTGCTGCACGTAGCTGCGGAACACCGCCGTGTACAGTGGGTCGCCGTCGAAGCTGCGCCGCAGGAAGAACGCGCCGGCGCGGCGGAAGATCGGGCCCAGCGGCCAGAACGAGAGGTTGAGCCCCGCGGCCACCTGCGGCGGCACCAAGTGATTCCGGTAGAAGAGCCACGAGAGAATCAGATAGTCGAAGTGAGAACGGTGACTCGGCACCAGCACGAGCGGGTGCAGCTTCGCCGCTTCGACCACCGGATCGAGATCGTGCAGCTCGATCCGCTTGAACAGCCGCTTGAAGAGCGTCTCGACGATCACCGCCAGCGCGGCCAGCATGGTCGGGTTCGGGCTCGCCGCGATCTCGGCCAGGTTCTTCTGCGCGCGCGCTTCGACGCGCTTCGGCGAGCGGCGCTTCTCGCGAGACACTTCGTCGATCACGCGCCGGACTTCGCCGTCGTCGAGCACCGCTTCCTGCACGCGCGCGAACGACGGCAGCGCCGCGCCCACCACCGGCTTCTCTTCGCGGCGCAGGAAGATCAGTAGTGACCGGCGCACCTGCTTCACGACGCGCTCGCGCCCCGACGCGCGGTTCTCGTCGACGAACGCGCGCAGGTCGATCGGCGTGCCCACGCGCACCGCGAGGTTCCGGTAGTTCCACAGGAACGCGACGACCTTGCCGAAGTCTGTCGGCCGCTCGTTCCCGCCGTAGAAGAGGTTCAGGAACGGCCGCTGCGGGCGCGCCCCCTTGCGCCAGAACAGCGCGAGCGGGACGAGTGACACGGGCACTTCGTGCGCGAACGCCGTGTCGACGACCTCGCGGAGATAGTCGAGCTCGGTGCGGCCCTCGCGCACGGCGCGCCGGCGGCGGTGGACGCGCGTGCGGATCTTGTCGGTGCGCAGGAACAGGAACGCAGAGCCGCCCTCGCGCACCACGTGGCGGATCTGCTGGATGCTCTGCTCGCGCATGCCGCGCGCGCCGCGACGGAGTCTCTCGCCGATCCCCTGCATGAGCAGCCGCAGCGCTTCGCCGAACGGCCGGTAGTAGAAGAACTTGATGCCGTTCGCGAACGCCGAGAGACGGACGCGGGTCAGCAGGAACAGCCAGTTGAACAAGAAGTAGTCCAGCCGCGAGCTGTACCGCATGACGTAGACGACCGCGCCGTCGCGATCGAGCGCGCGCAGTCTCTCCGAGTCACTCGCCTCGAAGTCGAACTGACTGAAGAAGCGGCGCGCGAACACGCCCGCGATGCGCCCGAAGCTGGGCGCCATCGACGTGTACGGATTCCCGAAGCGCACCTCTGCCGACGGCGCGGGAGCCTGCTCGGCCGGATCCGGGACGAGTCGCAGCGGGACGTCGGCCACGGGGGCAAGTTATCAACTCGCCCCCGCGGGCGACACCTACTAGCCCATCAGATTGAACTGCGACTCGGGCAAGAAGACCTTGTTCTCGTTCGCGGCGATGTCCTGCGCGGTCACGCCGTTCGGGTTCTTGAAGCCCTCGGCGCCCACGACCTTCAGCTCGGTCACCTTGCTGCCCGACACGAACAGGAACTTGCCGGTCTTGTCCTTCGACAGCTCGCTCACCATGTAGAGCACGGCGGGCGAGACCTTCTCGGGGGCGAGCGCCTGCTTCACCTGGTCGTTGCTCATGCCCGGCAGGTCCTCGGTCAAGCGAGTCACTGCGACCGGCGCGAGGCCCCACACGCGGATGTTGTACTTCTTGCCCTCGAGCGCGAGGCAGCGGGTGAAGCCCGCGATGCCCGCCTTCGCGGCGCCGTAGTTCGACTGACCGAAGTTGCCGATCAGGCCCGAGGTGGAGCTCGTGTTCACGATGACTCCGCCCTGCCCGCGCTCCTTCATGTGCGTGAACACGGGGCGAGTCACACAGTAAGTGCCCTTCAGGTGCACCTGGATCACGATGTCCCATGACGCCTCGTCCGTGTTGACGAGTGTCTTGTCGCGCAGGATGCCCGCGTTGTTCACCAAGATGTCGATCTTGCCGAACGCGTCGATCGCGGTCTTCGCGATGTTCGCGCCGCCCTCGATGGTTGCGACTGAGTCGTAGTTCGCGACGGCCTGGCCGCCCGCGGCCTGGATCTCCTTCACGACCTGATCGGCCATCGAGTGACCGCCGCCCGCGCCGTCGCGCGCGCCGCCGAGGTCATTCACGACGACGGCCGCGCCCTCCTTGGCGAAGAGCAACGCGTGAGCGCGGCCGAGCCCGCCGCCCGCGCCGGTGATGATCGCAACCTTGCCGTCCAGAAGACCCATGACTTTCTCCTCGAGTCAATCGAGGACGACGAGCACGTCGCCCTCTTCCACACTCTGACCTTCCTCGACGAGGATCTTCGCGACGCGACCTGGCGCCGGCGCCTCGACGGGGAGCTCCATCTTCATCGACTCCAGAATGACGAGGACATCTGACTCACGCACCGTCGCTCCGACCGACGTCTCGATCTTGAATACGGTGCCCGTGATGTGGGCCTCGACGTTCTGGCTCAAACCGGCGCGTAGTCTATGAGAGCGCGGCGGCGCAGTTCAACTCGTGTCTGCTAGCCTGCGGCGCCATGCTCGAGACTCTGACGAAGGGCTTCCGCAGCGCGCGCGATCGCTTCCGCGGGGTCGCCGAGCTCAGCGACGCGAACGTCGCCGACGCTCTCTCCGACGTGCGCGCGTCGCTGCTCGAGGCCGACGTCGATCTCGGCATCGTGCGCGAGTTCCTCGCCAAGGTGCAGGACCGCGTGCGCGGCGAGGTCGTGAAGCTCGAGGCCGGGAAGAAGAGCGGGCAGAAGCTGCGCGTCACTCCCGGCGATCACTTCACGAAGGCGTGTTACGAGGAGCTCGTCGCGCTCATGGGAGTGGGCGAGCCACTCGAGCCGGTGCGCGACCGCACGCGAGTCATCATGCTGCTCGGGCTGCAGGGCACGGGAAAGACTTCCACGGCCGCGAAGCTCGCGCGCTATCTCAAGTCGAAGGGCGACCGCCCGTTGCTCGTCGCCGCCGACGTGCGCCGCCCCGCCGCGCGCGAGCAGCTCAAGGTGTTGGGCGAAGCGATCGGCGTGCCCGTGTTCTCGCGCGACGGCGACGACGCGCCCGCGATCTGCGCCGAGGCAGTGACTCACGCGCGCGCCGAGCAGCGTGGGTCGGTCATTCTCGACACCGCGGGCCGGCTGCAGATCGACGACGAGCTCATGCGCGAGCTCGAGGAGATACACGCGCGCTGCAAGCCCGAGCACGTGACTCTGATCTGTGACGCGATGATGGGGCGCGAGGCGGTGAACGTGGCGCGCGGGTTCGCGGCGCGCATCCCGCTCGACGGGCTGATCCTCACCAAGCTCGACGGTGACTCGCGCGGCGGCGCGGCGCTCGCGATCCGCGCCGCGACCGGCGTGCCCGTGCGCTTCGTCGCGATGGGCGAGGCGACCGACAAGCTCGAGGCGTTCCGGCCCGAAGGGCTCGCGCAGCGCGTGCTCGGCCAGGGCGACGTGGTCGGGCTGATGGAGGACTTCGAGAAGGTCGTCGACGTCGAGGAAGCCGAGAAGGACGCCGAGCGCATGCTGCGCGGCAGGTTCTCGCTCGACGACTTCCTGACTCAGCTGCGCACGATCCAGAAGATGGGTTCGCTCACCGACTTACTCGCGAAGATCCCGGGTGTCTCGGACATGATGCCCGAGGGCGCGCAAGTCGATCCGAGTGAGTTGAAGCGCATCGAGGCCATGATCACGTCGATGACTCCGGACGAGCGACAGAAGCCGGAGGGGATCACGCCCTCGCGGCAGAACCGCATCGCGCGCGGCTCGGGCACCAAGGTGCAGGACGTGGCCGGGCTGCTGCAGCGCTTCAAGCAGATGCGCGAGATGATGGCCTCGCTCGGCGGCGCGGGTGGCTTGCTCGGAAAGATCCCCGGCGTGGGCCGGATGTTCGGCGGCGGCGCGCAGGGCACGCCCGCAGGCTTCGACCCCGCGCAGCTCGCCGCGTTGGGCGGAATGGCGCCGAACCGCCGCGCCGCGCGCGCGCAGAAGGCGATGGCCAAACGCGAGCAGCGCAAGGCGCAGAAGAAGCACAAGAAGCGCAACAAGCGGCACTAGCTGCCGTGCCGTCACTGCACGGTGTCGCCCCGGGCGCGAGTCACTGCCGCGACCCGCTGGCACCCAAGTTGCTCTGCCGGCCGCCATGGCACAGCCGGCGCAATCGCTCGAGAGGCTCCCGATGAGTGAGAAGCCGCGCTGGACGCTCTGGCTTCCCTTCCTCGCGAATGCGCCCGAGCTCACGCGCAGGCAGTGGCACGTGCTCGGGCTCGTGTCACTCGCTTCGCTGTTCGATCAGTACGACCGGTCACTGTTCGTGATGGCGCTCCCGCAGATTCAGAGGGGGCTCGGCATCGGCGAGGGCGAGGTCGGCTTGCTGGGCTCGATCGTGTCACTCGGTGCTCTGCCCGCGATCTTCATCGCGCTCGCCGCCGACCGCATCGGCCGGCGCCGCGCGCTCTTGTTCACCGTGCTCGCGTACACCGCGCTCACGGGCGCTACGGCGCTCGCGCCCGACGCGAAGAGCTTCATCGCGCTGCAGTTTCTCGCGCGCGCATTCGGCGCGGCCGAGATGCTGCTCGCGGTCGTGGTGATCGCCGAAGAGCTCGGCGCTTCCGCGCGCGGCTGGGGCATCGGGGCGTTCCTCTCGATTCAGGCGTGCGGCGTGGGTCTGTCGGCGCTCTTGCTGCCACTCACTGCCGAATACGAGCAGGGCTGGCGCGCGTTGTATCTCGTCGGCCTTGGCCCGTTGCTCCTGCTCGCGTGGCTGCGGCGCAGCCTGCCCGAGACACCGCGCTTCGAGGCGCAGCAGCGCGAGCTCGAGGCGAGACACGTCGAGCGCGGCTTCTTCACGCCTCTCGTGCGGCTCGTGCGCGCCTACCCGGGCCGCTTCGCCGCGTCGTCGGCTCAGTTGTTCTTCTTCGGCGTGGGCTACGCGTCCGCGGACTTTCTCGGACCGAAGTATCTCCAGGACGGCCACGGCTGGAGCCCGGGCCAGATGACCACGTTGTATCTCATGGGCGGAGTACTCGCGATCTTCGGCGCCCCGATGATGGGGCGACTCGGCGACCGGCTCGGCCGCCGCAGGACCATGATCGCCGTGTCACTCTCGCTCGTGATCCTCGGGTTCGCCTACTACAACTCGAGCGGCTTCTGGCTGATTCCGCTGTGGATCGCCGCGATCTTCGCGGTCACAGGAACCGAGGCGCTCTCGTCCGCGTTCGGTGCCGAGATGTTCCCGACGTCGTACCGCTCCACCGCGGCCGGCGCGCGGCGCATCGTCGGCACGCTGTCGAACGCGCTCGGCCTGGCACTCGAGTCGGCGCTGTACGCGGTGCTCGGCTCTCACTGGCAGGCGGTGTCGATCCTGCTCGGCTTCGCCCTCGTCTCGCCGCTGATCGTCGCGTTCTTCTTCCCCGAGACCGCCGGCCGCAGCCTGGAAGAGATCGCCCCCGAACACGACACACTCCAACGAGGAGACACTCATGAGTCTGCGAACGCGCTTCGATGACCTGATCGAGATCGCCCGCGGAATCACTCTCCTGTCGCTCGAGCGGCTCGAGAGCGGCGTCGTCTTCAATCCCATGTACCGGCCGATGCGCGTCGACCCGTACCCGTTCTACAAGCGGCTGCGCGAGAAGGATCCGTTCCACCGCAGCCGCGCCGCGGACGGCTTCGTGCTCTCGCGCCACGAGGACATACTCGCGGTGCTGCGGGATCCGAGTTACTCGGCGGACGAGCGGAACTACCGCCGCTTCGCCAAGCTCATCGCCCGCTTCAAGCGCCAGGGCCTGAATGCGCCGTACGAGGACGACAACGCGTCGATGCTGCGGCTCGACGCGCCCGATCACACGCGCCTGCGCGGCCTGGTGAACAAGGCGTTCACTCCGCGCGCGGTGGAGCGGATGCGGCCGCGGATCGAGGCGATCCTCAAGGAGTTACTCGAGTCACGGCCCGCGCGCGGCCCGATGGAGCTCGTGACGGAGCTCGGCTCGCCGCTTCCCGTGCGCGTGATCGCCGAGATGCTCGGCGTCCCGCCCGAGGACCACGAGCGCTTTCGCGCCTGGTCGAACGAAGCGATTCGCAGCCTCGGCGACGGCAAGCTGGAAGACCGCCTCGCGGGCCAGCGCGCGAGCGAGCAGCTGCGCGAGTACTTCGGCGCCGTGATCGAGGCGCGGCGCAAGGCGCCCAAGGACGATCTGATCACGGCGCTCACCATCACCGAGGAGTCGGGCGACAAGCTGAAGCGCAACGAGTTACTCAACACGCTGTCACTGCTCCTCATCGCGGGAAACGAGACGACCACCAACCTGATCTCGAACGCTGTGCTCGCGCTGCTCCGCAACCCGGATCAGCTCGAGTTGCTGCGCAAGTCACCCGACAAAGTCGTGCCCGCGGTCGAGGAGTTCCTCCGCTACGACAGCCCGGTGCAGTTCACGTCGCGCCTGGCGACTCACGATCACGAACTCCGCGGGCACCGCGTGCGCCGCGGCCAGCAGCTGGTGCTGCTCTTGGGCGCCGCGAACCGCGACCCCGACGTGTTTGCGGACCCGGACCGGCTCGATGTGACTCGCAACGACGTGCGCCACCTGTCCTTCAGTCACGGCGTGCACTTCTGTCTGGGCGCGCAGCTGGCGCGGCTAGAGGCCGGGCTCGCGCTCGAGGCGCTGATCACGCGCTTCCCGAAGTTCAAGCTCCTGCCGCAGGAGATCCCGTGGGGCACGAACACGATCTTGCGCGGACCGAAGGCGCTGTGGATCGAGCTGGGGTGACTCGCTAGCGCCGCAGCTTCTCGAGCGCGACGGCGTTCTCATCTTCGCGCTCGGCGGCCTGCAGCAGCGCGTCCTTCGTCTTCGCGTCGGTGGCCTGCGCCGCCCAGCCGCGGTACATCGCGCCGCCCGCGCGCTCGAGGGTGGCGAGCAGCGCCTGTTGCTCAGCCACCGACTTCCCCGCGAACAGACCCGTAAGCACCTGCGCGGGCTCCTTCGTCCCCTCGAGCACGGCTTGCGTCTGAGTCACAAGGGCGATCAGCTTGCCGTCGGGGCCAGTCACTCGCGTCTGCCAGACCATCGTGCGCCGGCCGCGGTGGAGCGGCGTACAGTCACCTTCGATCGTCGTGCCCGCGCGGCCCGCGGCGAGGAAGTTGGTCTTCGACTCTATCGTGGTAGTCGAGTCACCCTGGGCGAGGTTCTGCGACGTGGCGACGGCGCCGAGCGTGTCGGCGAACGCCATGATCGCGCCGCCGTGCAACACGCCCGGCACGGTGCAGAGCCGGTCTTCGACGAAGAGACTCGCGCGCACGCGCTCGGGCGTGACTTCGAGAAACTGCATCCCCAGGGTGCCGGGAAAGAACTTCTTCAACAGCTCCGTGAATCGCGCCGCGTCTGCCATGCGAGCTGTTCTACGGCGGCGGAGGCGCCTGGGCAAGGCGCCAGTTGGCCCGTCGCAGCCGGGGCCAGTACACGGACCGAGCCGATCGGGTAGAGGAGCTGGTGGATCTCTCGTCCAAGTTAGATCGCGCCGTCGCGGCGGAGTGAATCGACCTCCGCGACGGAGTAGCCGAGCTCGCGCAGGAGCTCGTCGGTGTGCTCGCCGAGCAGCGGCGCGCGCACATGCGCGCCCGCGGGGGTCGCCGAGAAACGCACCGGTGTGTCGATGACGGGCGCGGGCACGGGCAGGCCGGGATAGTCGACGTCGCGCAGGATCCCGGCGCTCCGCACGTGCGGATCCTCGAGCGCCTGTTGCGGCGAGTAGATGGGGCCGGCGGGGATCTGCGCGCGCTCGAGCGCGGCGAGCACCTCGGCGGTCGTGCGCCCGGCGCACCAGCGAGACATGCGCGCGGACAGCTCGGTGCCGTGCGCGCCGCGTGAGTCGTCGCTCGCGAAGCGCGGGTCGTCGAGTAACTCGGGCTCGCCGACGAGGGCACAGAAGCGCGCGAACAGCGGCTTGCCGATCACCTGCGCGAGCACCCAGCCGTCTTTGGTGCGGAACGAGTCACTCGGCCCGGCGATCTGACTCCGGTTGCCGGTCGCGATCCGGTCGAGCTTGCGCACGCGCTGCTCGATCAGCGCCGAGTTCGACACGGTGAGCGCCGTCTGCAGGAGTGACCCCGACACGTGCTGACCGCGGCCGGTCGCGCGCCGCTCGTACAGCGCGGCGACCGTCGCGAACGCGGCGAGCCCCGCGGTGCCGAAGTCCACCCACGGCACGTACGCCTTCATCGGGTCGCCCGGGTGACCCGAGAGATACATCGAGCCCGACATCGCCTGGCCGATGCCGTCGAAGCCGAGTCTCTCCTCGTAGGGCCCGCCCGCCCCGAACGCCGAGATGGTGGTGAGCACGAGCGACGGCCGGAGCGCCGAGACGGTCTCCCAGTCCAGGCCCATGGCGCGGAGTGACTGGGGCGGGAGATTCGCGACGACGACGTCCGCCGTCGCGAGGAGTCTCCGCACGACCTCGCGGCCCGCGGGCTTGCCGGGATCCAGCGTCATGCCCTTCTTGTTTCGGTTTGCCTGCAGGAAGAGCGCGCCCTCGCCGCCGTCGGTGACCGGGCCGACGAAGCGGTCCTCGCTCCCGCCGCGCTTCTCGATGCGAATCACTTCCGCGCCCAAGTCACCCAGGAGCGCGGCGCACCACGGCCCCGCGATGTACCGCCCGAAGTCGAGCACGCGGATTCCGGCCAGAATCGCCATCGAGTGACTCCTAGATGCGCGCGAAGGGCGCCGGCAAGCCCGCGAAATCGCTGCGCGTGCGGAACACCGTGCCCCCGCGCGAGCCATCGTCCGAGTTGTCGGCAGTCACTACGTAAAGGTCCCGCAGGTCGGCGCCACCGAAGCAGAGACTCGTGACCGCGCGCGCGGGAACCTGGATCCGCTGTGCCGGCGCTCCCGTCGCCAGATAGCGCTGCACCGCGCCCGCCTGGTACAGCGCAACCCACACGCCGCCCTCGGCGTCGACGGCCAAGCCGTCCGGTGAACCCTCGACACGGATCGGTGTAGCCGGCGTCGCCTTGCCCGCGGCGTCCAGCCGGTGCACGTGGATCTGACTCAGCGCGGTGTCGCTGTGATAGATCGTGCGGCCGTCGGGCGAGAACCCGATGCCGTTCGTGAGTGACACGCCGCCGTACAGCTCGGTCGCGTTGCCCTCGGCGTCGATCCGATAGCACTCACCGGGCGTGCGCGGACCGGTCTCGCTGAACGGGTTCGAGCGCATCGAGCCCGTGTACACGCGGCCCTCCGCGTCGGTGAACAGATCGTTGAAGCCGGGCACGCCGTCCTTCGCGAACAAGACACGAGTATGTCCGTCGCGCACGTGACAGATGTTCTTGCCCGAGATGACGATGCCCCCGTCGGCGTGCAACGCGATCCCGCCGACGCCGCGGCGCTTGGGCACGACGGTGTCGATCGAGCCGTCCGGCCGGCGGCGAAACACTCCGCCGTTCGTCACGTCGCTGAAATACAGGTTGCCCGCGCCGTCCACGCGCGGGCCTTCGATCAAGCCGTATCCGAACGCCAGGGTTTCGATCTTCATGAGCGCATTGTACGCGCTCAGGAGTAGCGGTCGTTTCTCCACGGGTGCGCGGTGTTCGAGTAGCCGCGCAGCTCCCAGAAGCCCTTGCGGTCGGCGGTGAGTATCTCGATGCGAGAGATCCACTTCGCGCCCTTCCAGGCGTAGAGCTGCGGAGTGATCACGCGCACCGGTCCGCCGTGCTCGGACGAGAGCGGCCCGCCGTCGACGGCGTGCGCCAGGAGGACGTCGTCCTTCAGCGCCTCGACCAGCGGCAGGTTCGTCTCGTAGCCGTCCGAGCCGTGACACATGACGTGACTCGCGTTCTCGACGGGCTCGGCCAGCGCGATGGCGGTCGAGAGACGCACGCCGCGCCACGGGATGTCGAGCCGCGACCAGCCGGTCACGCAGTGGAAGTCGGATACGTCGTCGACCTGCTCGAGCTCGAGCAGCCCCGCCCAGTCGAGCGCGTACGGCTGCTTGCACGCGCCGTCGACCACGAGCCGGAACGAGTCATGAGTGACTCGCGGCTGCGCGCCGAGATCGAGCACCGGCCACTTTCCCGGCGCCGCCGGCGTCTGGTCGATCGGGACGCGCGGCATGCCGTGTCGGTTCTTCGGCCCCGAACCGAGCGGCGTCGCGTCCGACATGGCCGGCGTGGCCTGCATCTTCGCGAGAAACCGCTCGCGCAGGCGGAGCCGCGCCGCGACGACCTGCTCGCGCGTGAGTTTGCCACTCACGGCTGCAGCTGCGGCTTCCCGTACACGCGCACGCGCCACAGGAATACGACGTTCAGGATCGAGAGGGTTCGCACGTCCGCGTAGTACGCGTCGGACAGACGCGCGTCCTTCGCGAGTGACCCGATGCCGTTGTCGCCCGACAGGATGCGGAAGCCGCGGTACTGGATCTGCCACACGTCGTCTGCGCCGATGTCGTTCGGCTGACTCACGGGCGTGTGATCGAAGTTCGTGGTGAGTGGGCGAGTCGTGTACGTGAAGATCAGCCCTTCGGCGAGCCGCACGTTCGACGCGAACGCGCCCGCGTCGGCCATCGTCGTGGCGCAGCCCGAGCATGCGAGCGCCGCCGCGCAGACGAACGCAGTGACTCGCTCAATTCCCATACAGGATCGTTCGCTCGCGCGCGTACACGCCGAACAGGATCACCAGCACTTCGCGGTCGGCGTGATTGATCTCGGTGAGTCCGCCGGCCTTCGCCGCGGCCTCTGTCCCCGCGTCGCCCCACGCGACCAGACCGAGCACCGAGTACGCCTCCGAGACACCCACCTTCGCGCCGAGCTGAGTCTTGTTCAGATCCGTGTCGAGCGGCGTCTTCACGTTCATGTAGATGCAACCCGTGAGCAGCGGCAGACAGAGCAAGAGACACAGGCGCGCGCGCATCGCGTTCCCCTCACAAAGTTCGGGCGGGGAGCGTAGCGGGCTAGTGACTCAGTTGCTCGCGCCGGGCATGAGGCGGAACGCGGGCTGGGGCGCGTGAAAGCCGGGCAGCTCGAGCTCGCCCACGACTTCGAACGAGAGCCGCTCGCGCAGCTCGCCGCGCACCGCGGCGCTCACCAGGATCTCGCCGCCCTTCGCCGCGTCGGAGAGACGCGCCGCCAGGTTCGTCACGTTCCCGATCACGCCGTAGTCACGCCGGCCCTCGTAGCCGATGAAGCCGCAGGTCGCGTAACCCGTGTGAATGCCCATGCCCGCGTCGATGCGGTAGCGGCGGCTCGCCCAACCCGTGCGCAGGCGCGCGATGTCGGTGTGCATCGCGAGCGCCATGCGCACCGCGCGCTCGACGTGATCGTCCTGATCCACGGGATCGTTGAAGAACACCATGAAGCCGTCGCCGGCGAAACGCTCGAGCGTGCCGGCGAACTCAGTGACTCGCCGGCCCATCGCGGTGTGATACTCGGCCAGCGTCGCCATGACTTCCTCGGGCTCGACGCTTTCCGAGAAGCTCGTGAAGCCGCGCAGGTCGGCGAAGAACACCGTCACGAGCTTGCGCTGCGAGCGCAGCTCCGCGGCGCCGCCGCGCGCCATGACTTGCTCGATGATCTGCGGCGGGAAGAAGCGCTTCAGCTCGGCGAACTCGAGCTCGCGCGAGCGCAGCTTCTCGGTGGCCTCGATGCGGATCAGCGCCTGCACGCCCTGCTGCGCCACGGTCTGCAGCACTTCGAGCTCGAGTCTCTCCCAGGCATCGCCGCGCTCGCGCGCGCCCAGCGCGAGCGCGCCGATGACTCGTGACTCGCGCACGATGGGAATCAGCGCCTCGGCGCCGAGTCTCTCGAAGCACGCGTAGCACTCGCGCTGGATGTTCACGAACTGCGGCTCGACCGAGATCTGGTCGCGAAAGATCTCCTTGCGCAGCGTGGTCATCAGCTGAATCAATGGCTCTTCCGTCAGCGGTGACTCGTCGCCGGTCCGGCGCGCGAGCGCGACGCCGCGCAGCCGCTGCTCGTGACCCGCGGCGCCGGCGAACAGGAACGCCGAGCTCGCGCGCACGTCGGCCAGGCGCGCGGGCGCTTCGGCGAGACAGTCGAGCACGGCGTCCGCGTCGGTCGCGGCCGCGAGGTCTTCGCCGATGCGCCGCACCGTCTCGGGCAGCACCAGGCGCTGCGGGTACAGCCAAGCGTTCAACAGCGCTTCGAACTTCGGCCACACGTACAGGAGAGGCAGGAGCAGGAGCGCCACGAGATACGGAGACACCGACACGAGCGCGACGGCGAGCACCGTCAGCGCACTCACTGCCGCGCCGTACACGATCGCTCGGCGCGCGGCGATCCGCGCGTTCAACAGCTCGTGGCGCAGAGTGGTGCGCGCGAGCGCGAGCAACAGGATCGACACCGACCAGTACGCGACGCGTATGTCGAGCACGTGCATGCCGGTGGTGGCCTGCACGAAGCGCACGGTCGCGGGGAGTGACCCGCCGAGCAGCACGCCCGCCAGCAGGATGCGCGCGCGCTGCGCGACCAGCGGGTCCTCGGTGCGCATCGCCAAGAGACCGCAGCGCCCGACGAAATACAGAGTCACTGCGAGCAAGAGACTCGTGTCGAAGATACCGATGTAGCGCAGCGGCCCGGCGAACTCGGTCGCCCAGCCCGCGATCTGCATGCCCGCGTGCACGACGCCCAGGCCGTAGATCCAGTAGAGCACCCGCGGCGGACGGCGCAGCAGCGCGCGGTGCACGACGGGAAAGGCGAGACCCGCGTGAATCGGCACGGCCGCGAGCAGGCCGAGCATCGAGCGGTAGTAGATCGCGTACGGCGCCTTCGCGGGGCCTACACCGGAGAGGATCATCGACAGGAAGCCGCCGCTCACCGTGCACAGCGCGAGCAGCGCCCAGCTCTCGGGCGCCCAAGGCCGCAGCTGGAAAGTCACGACGCCGACGAGGAAGAACAGGAAGCCCAGCGCGAGCACGCCGCCTTCCGCGTACACCACGTCGGCCATGCGCAGCTCGCGCACCGGCACGGTGATGTGAGTCAGTCCGCCGCCCGGCCGCTGCACGAGTAGGTCGTTCACCGCGCCGACCTTGGTCTCGAGGCGCGCCCACACTTCCTTGCGGATCGAGCGGCCCTCGACTGACTCGCCGTTCACTTCCTCGAGGCGCGCGCCGCCGCGCAGACCCAGGTCCGCCGAGTCACGCCGCGATGGCGAGATCTCGAGCGCATCCATGATGAACCCGACGTCGGGTCGCCCCACGCGCTGCAGCTTGTCCGCTGCGGCGAGCAACAGCCCGAGCGCGTACAGCGAGACGACGGTCGCGTACACGACCTTCTGCCGTGGGGACCCGTCGCGCCAGCGCATGTGCGGAGGCTAGCTAACTCGCCGCGGTTGGCTTCTTCGTCGGAGTCTGGTTGGTCCGCATGTTGTACGGCGACGTGTCCACTTCCTCGAGCTGGATCGCGCCGGACAGCACCTTCTTCTTCCACTCCTGGTGAGCCGGCTCGTCGGCGTGGAACTCGGGCATGACCTCGCGCGCGAACAGCTCGAGAGACGAGCAGATGTCTTCGTGCGTGTTCTTGCCGGCCTGGTTCAGCAGGATCACCTGGTCGACGTTCGACTCGACGAACTTGCGGAGTCTCTGGCGGAGTGTCTCGGGCGAGCCGATGAGTCCGCCGCCGCGCTGCGCTTTCTGACCCGCGGGTGTCTCGCGCCACTGCTGATACTCGTTCCAGAGATTCACGCTGTTCGGCACCACGGGGCCGTGCGAGTTGTAGAAGCCGAGCGCGAACTGGAAGAACGTCCAGCCTTCCGCCTTCGCGATCGCCTCTTCGTCCGTCGGCGCGCACATGAAGCCGCACACGATCGCGATCTGCGGGTTCGTCTCGTAGTCACACAGTAACTCGCGCCGCTTCACGAACGAGTTGTAGTACGCGTGCACCCATGCGTGCGCGGCCTCGGCGGAGACGAACTGGAAGCCGAGCGCGCCCATGCCGCGGCGGCCGGCCATCTCGATCGTGTCGAGCTGCGAGCACGCGACCCACAACGGCGGATGCGGCCGCTGCAGCGGCTTGGGCACCACGTTGCGCAGCGGGAAGTCGAAATACTTGCCGTGATACTCCCAGCCCTCGCGCGTGAACATCGGGAGCACGCACTTCACCGCGTCTTCCCACACGTCGCGCTTGTCGCGGAAGCGGCGGTCGAACGGGTGTAACTCGGTCACGCTCGAGCCCTCGCCGAGCCCGAGCTCCACGCGCCCATTCGAGACGAGGTCCAGCGTGCTGACTCGCTCGGCCACGCGCGCCGGGTGATTCGTCGTGAGCTGCACGATCCCGTGACCCAGGCGGATGCGCTTCGTGCGCTGGCTCGCCGCGGCGAGAAAGACCTCCGGCGCGGACGAGTGCGAGTACTCCTCGAGGAAGTGGTGCTCGACCTCCCAGGCGTAGTCGTAGCCGAGCCGATCCGCGAGCTCGATCTGCGCGAGCGAGTTCTGCAAGAGCTGGTGCTCGCTGTCCGCGAGCCACGGGCGCGGGAGCTGGTGCTCGTAGAAGACCCCGAACTTCATCGTTCCCTCCGTCGCGCCCATCTTACAGAGCGCGCCCGAGCTCTGCCGAGTTGCCGGTCGCTTGCCGCCCGCCGCACGGCGTGAAGCGGATCATTCAGTCTGGCGGAGGGGTGCCGATGAGCGGCGCATGCCCGGTATGCGCATTTCCCGACTGGCGAGCTTGGCGTTCGTGTCGCTGTGTCTCGTGTCACTCGCGACGGGGACGAGTCACGCAGCCGATCCCGTCGTGGTTCCCGACGGCGTCGCCCACTGTCAGTGGCTCAAGATCAAGGCCAAGGGCTCGGGCTACGAGCTGCTCGACGGCGACGTGGGTCTCGGGTCCAAGCGCTCGATCACCGCGGATTGCTACATGCAGCTCGTGTACATGCCGGGCGGCGGCACGACCCACGGCCGTTACGGCGCGCCAATGCTGTGTCCCGTCGACTTCCAGAATTGGGCCGCGAGCCCCATGCAGGACAGCTTCTCGGGCGTGGCGCTGCAGGACGGGAACGTGCTGGGCATCGACAACTACCTGACGTTCACGAACGCGGCGAGCGACGTGATTCAGGGCTGGGGAACGCACCGAATTCTGATCACCGTCGACAAGAAGACGGGCGTGTTCAAGAAGGCGACGTTCCAGACGCTCGGCGCGGAGATGGTCGACGACTCGACTTACAACCTGACTCCGGCCTTCGTGCTGGGGAGTTTCTCGGTGACGGGCAGCTCCGTCCTCGCCGAGAAGGTCCCGGTCGAGGCGAAGCAGCTCGTCACCGACTCACCCTGCCCCTAGCCTTCGCCTTCCCGGTCGAGACACGGCTCGCACAGGATCGGCGGGACGCCAGTGACTCCCATGCCGAGATAGGCCGGGTCGCCCTTGCGCATGGCGCGCCCGCAGCCCGCGCACTCGCGCGCGCCGTTCAGCACCACCGGCTGCCAGGCAGTCACTTCCGCGAACTCACGCGGGGTCTGGGGCTCGGCCGCGGGCGCCGGCTCCGCGGGGCGCGCCGGCTCGGCGGGACGCGCGGGATCGGCGGTCCGCTCGCGGCGTGACTCCCAGCGCGGCTCGCGCTCCATCTCGACGATGCGCTCGCGCGCCCCGTCGCCGCGGCGCCAGCGGCGCTCGAAGCGGCGGCCGAAGTCCTGCGCCTCCTCGACCACGTCCTCGACCAGGTCGCCCACGTTCTCGGTCACCGCCTCGACCACGTCGAAGACGTCCTCGAGCACGTTGCGCACCAGGTTCGAGACGGGCACGCGCAGACGCCGGGCAGCGTCCTGAAGCGCCTCGTCCAGCTGCTCTGACACTCGTGTGTGCAAGACCCTCTCCTTTCGTCGGCGGCGACGCCGCTCGCGGTCATCTTCTGTTTCCATGTGAGCCACTGTATCACGACGTGATACACCGCCAAGGACTTTCTTCGCGGTGCGATGATCCGCCGATGCCCGCAGCTCTCCGCCAGCTCGCCCCCGACCTCTGGATCGCCGACGCCCGCGTGCGGAACGGGCCCTTCGAGTTCGGCACGCGCATGACCGTGATCCGGCTGCGCGACCGCGGCTTGGTGCTGCACTCGCCGATCCGGCTCGTGCCCGAGCTGCGCGGCGAGCTCGCGGCGCTGGGCGAAGTGCGGGCCGTCATCGCGCCGAACCGTCACCACCACCTGTTCGCGGCCGACTACCCGGCCGGCTACCCCGACGCGCTTTTGTTCGCCGCGCCGGGGCTGGCAACGAAGCGGAGTGACTTGAAGTTCGCCGAGGAGCTCGGCGACGAGTCACCCGCGCTCTGGCGCGCCGAGCTCGAGCAGCACGTGTTCCGCGGCGCGCCGTTCGTGAACGAGGTGGTGTTCTTCCATCCGGCGTCGCGCACGGTGCTGTTCACGGATCTCGTGTTCAACCTGGCGCGCGGCGACGGGAACTTGCCCACGCGCATCTTCTTCGGCGCGCTCGGCGCCGCTGGCCGCTTCGGACCGCACCGCATGATGCGCCTCTTCATCCGCGACCGCGCCGCCGCGCGCGAGTCGGTCGCGCGGATTCTGGGCTGGGACTTCGAGCGAGTCACCATGACTCACGGCGACGTGCTCGAGCGCGGCGGCCGCGACGCGGTGCGGAGAGCCTTCGAGTATCTCGACTAGCGCGCGGGGATCACCGGCGCGAGCAGGTGTGAGTCGAAGCGACCGCCCGTGTGCAGCGTGATCTGGCGCGCGAGCACGCGGTCGCGCGGGTCGTCGTGCAGGAACGGCGCGATGCGCGGCTCGTCGTGGGCGGCGACTTCGAGCACGAGTCTCTCGCCGGGCTCGAACACCACGCTGGTCGGCCAGATCTCGAGCTCGACTGGAACGATCTCGCCCGGCGCGAGCTTCTGCAGCTCGTCGTGCGGATGATACGGACGCCACGGCGTCGAGCGCGCGACGTCGAGCTTGCGGTGAGACACTCGCAGCCAGCCGTACGCCGCCGGGAAGCCGGGCGCGATCGAGCCCTGGAACGTGACTTCGCGCCCCTCGCGGTCGAGCTTGCGCACGATCGCGAACAGGTCCGCGTCGTCACCCGACGAAGACACCCAGAGCCGGAGCTTCAGCGGCCCCGTGAGCTCGCTCTCGTCGCGGAAATCGAGCGAGAAGCGCGCGCACGCCAAGTCTCTCGGCAGCTCGAGCTCCGCCGAGTACGAGACCGCCGCTTCGCGCGCCGGGGCGCTCGCCCCGAGCGTGCCGGCCTCGGCGTCGAGGAAGAGCGGCGTCCACTGCGTGCGCGCGAGCGGCCACTCGTTCTCGTGGCGCCACGTCCACTTCTCGCTGGTGCGCCGGATCGCGAGCTTGAGAGGCGGCTCGCGAGTCACTCCGGTGTCGATCCCGCACAGCCATTGGTCGAGAAAGCGCTTCTGAGTGAGTCGGCCCTCGAGCGAGTAGAACGGCCCGATGTGATCGCCGCAGTGGATCTGCAGCCGCTTGAACGACGAGCCCGCGCCCAGGAAACCCTCGACGTTCCCACGCAGGTGCAGCCCGAAGCCGCCCCAGTTCCCCGCGGACAAGAGCGGCACCTCGATCTGCGACAGATCGGGGTTCTGGTAGGCGCCGGGGTGGAACAGCTCGGGCGGAGTCACTCCCGCGGGCGGCGCCGGCGCGGGCGCAGGCTGCGAGTCACCCGTCTTCTCGTGCTCGCGCACGTGACTCGCCCAGCGCCGGTTGAAGCCGTTCGAGTAGATCCCGCCGTGGCGCGTGGCGTCCCGGTACGTGTCGACGGCGCCCTCCCACGGCACGATCGCGGCGAGGTGCGGCGGCCGCTGCGCCGCGACGCGCCACGCGTTCATCGCGAAGTACGAGATGCCCATGACCGCGACGCGCCCGTTGCTCCACGGCTGCAGCCCCGCCCACTCGACCGCGTCGTGGAAGTCTCTCGCCTCGGCGTCCGACAAACGCTGCACGCGGCCGGGTGACTTGCCCGTGCCGCGGCCGTCGACGCGCAGCACGGCGTAGCCCTGCGGCACCCACCACTCGGGATTCACGGTCTCCCAGTGCATGTACGGCCCGCGCTCGGGGAGTGACTCGTACGGGTAGGTCTTGTTCCAGTCGCGGAAGTGGATGTCCTTCGAGTACGGACCCAGCGTGATCACGGTCGGGAAGCGGCCTGCACCGTCCGGCCGGAACACGTCCGCGGCCAAGTGACTGCCATCGCGCAGCGGGACCTTCGCGTCCCGCTCGACGAGCAGACCGAAATACTGAGCCGTCGACTCGCTCACCCCGCGAGCTTACACCCGCGGAAACGCGTCAGCCGAGCGCTTTCTCGAGCGCGGACGTGAGCTCGGCCGCGTCGGGCGCGACCCGCGGGTTGAAGCGCGCGACCACGTTGCCCTGCTTGTCGACGAGGAACTTGCCGAAGTTCCACATCACGTCGCCCGGGCCGTCGGGCTGCGTCTGCTCCGCGGTGAGCCACGCGTAGAGCGGCGCGCGGTTCGCGCCGTTCACGTCGATCTTCGCGAACATCGGGAAAGTGACTCCATAGTTCCGCTCGCAGAACTCGGCGATCTCCTCGGCGTTGCCGGGCTCCTGACCCGCGAACTGATTGCACGGGAAGCCGAGCACCTCGAAGCCGCGCGCCGAGTATTTCTCGTGCAGCTTCTGCAGCCCGGTGTACTGCGGAGTGAGTCCGCACTTCGAGGCCACATTCACCACGAGCACGGCCTTGCCCTTGTAGTCGGCCAGGCTCTTGTCCTTGCCGTCGAGTGTCTTCTGCTGGAAGTCGTGAAGGGTAGTCACTGGGGGGCTCCTCTCATTCGCCGGCCACGGTCATGCGCGAGATGCGCAGGGTCGGCGCCGCCGTGGCACCGAGCCAGACCAGGTCGTTACCGATGGCGTCGATGCCGCGCAGCATGTCGGCGAAGTTCGCGGCGATCGTGATCTCTTCGACGGGGAACGCGAGCTCGCCGTTCTCGATCCACATGCCGGCCGCGCCGCGCGAGTAGTCACCAGTGACTGGGTTGAACCCCTGGCCGATGAGCTCGGTGACGTACAGCCCGCGCGGCGTCGAGGCGATGATCTCTTCCGGGGACTTCGCGCCGGGCTCGAGCCACAGGTTCGTGGTGGACGCGCCGCCGCCGCGGACCGCGTTGCCGGTGGAGCGCAGGCCGAGCTTGCGGGCCGAGTAAGTGTCGAGCACGTAACTCGTGAGTCGCCCGCGGTCGACCAGCACGTTGCGCCGCGTCGGCAGGCCTTCGCCGTCGAACGGCTTCGAGCCGAGCCCGCCCGAAAGAAGCGGATCGTCGATGATCGTGACTCCCGCGCTCGCCACGCGCAGGCCGAGCTTGCCCGCGAGAAAGCTCGCGCCGCGGTAGATCGCGTAGCCGCTCGCGCAGCCGGACAGCGCGCGGATCAGACCGGGCGCAGTCACCGAGTCGAAGATCACGGGGACCTCGCAGGTGGGGACCCGCTTCGCGCCCAGCCGGCGCAGCGCCCGAGAGGCCGCGCGGCGGCCGACGGCTTCGGCGTCCTCGAGCCCAGCCCAGCGGCGCGACGCACTGAACCAGGCGTCGCGCTGCATGCCTTTCTCGCCCTTCGCGAGTGACTCGGCCACGAGTGAGTGGCGCGCGGACTCGTATGCGCCGAGAAAGCCCGCGCTGTTTCCGTAAGTCACTTCCGAGTAGCCCGAGCCCGCCTGCGACCCTTCCGAGTCCCCGATGCGCGGATCGACCGCGTGCGCGGCGCTCTCCATCGCGCGCGCCGCGGCGATCCGCGCGGCGGGCTCGAAGGGGCGGTCGCGCGGCTCGAACAGCTGCAGGTCGGGTATCTCGCTCGCGAAGCCGCCGTCGGGCAGGCCGGCGCACGCGTCGGGCACGGTCGCGCGCGCGAGCGCCACGGCGTCCTCGGCCGTGCGCGCGATCACGTCGCGCGCCAAGTCACTCGTGCGGGTCGCGGCCGACGAGAGCCCGCCGCGCCCGCCGCAGAACACGCGGACCGACAGACCCCGGTCGCTCGACTGCTTCACGAAGTCGATCTCGGCGCCGCGCACGCGCGTCTCGAACGAGTCACCCGAGGACAGCGCCACCTCGGCCTGGTACGCGCCAGCCTTGCTCGCCCGCTCGAGCGCGAACGCGACGATCTCGCGCGACTCCACGCTAGCCCTCGGTCCCGCCGACCGTGATGCCGTCGATGCGCAACGTCGGCTGGCCCACGCCCACCGGCACGCCCTGCCCGTCCTTGCCGCACGTGCCGATGCCCGGGTCGAGCTTCAGGTCGTTGCCGATGCGAGTCACTCGCTGCAGAACCTCGGGGCCGTTGCCGATCAGGGTCGCGCCCTTCACCGGCGCGCCGATCTTGCCGTCCTCGATGCGGTACGCCTCACTCGCCGAGAACACGAACTTGCCGCTTGTGATGTCCACCTGGCCGCCCGAGAAACTCACGGCGTACAGGCCGTTCTTCACGGAGCGAAGTATCTCCTCGGGATCGTCCTGGCCCGCGAGCATGAACGTGTTGGTCATGCGCGGCATGGGCAGGTGCTGGTAACTCTCGCGCCGGCCGTTGCCCGTGGGCGGGACGCCCATGAGCCGCGCGTTGAGTCTGTCCTGCATGTAGCCGACGAGCACGCCGTCCTCGATCAACACGTTGCGGCCCGTGGGCGTGCCCTCGTCGTCGACGTTGAGTGACCCGCGCCGGCTCGCGATCGTGCCGTCGTCGATCACGGTGACTCCCTTCGCCGCGACTCTCTGGCCGATGCGGTCCGCGAAGGTCGAGGTCTTCTTGCGGTTGAAGTCACCCTCGAGCCCGTGGCCCACAGCTTCGTGCAACAGGATCCCCGGCCAGCCGGGCCCGAGCACCACGTCCATCGTTCCCGCCGGACACGGCAGTGACTCGAGGTTCGTGAGCGCCAGCCGCACCGACTCGTCGACCTGCTTCCGCCACGACTCGGGATCCATGAGCTGCTCGACCGAGTAGCGTCCGCCCATGCCGTAGGAGCCGGTCTCGCGGCGCGAGCCCTGCTGCGCGATGACCTGCACGCGCAGGATCACGAGCGGCTGCACGTCGGTGACCCACGTGCCGTCGCTCGCCGCGATCATGAGCTGCCGCTCCTCGCACGAGAGACTCGCCATGACTTGCGCGATGCGCGGGTCGCGGCCGCGCGCGTACGCGTCGATCTCTTGCAGGAGACGCACTTTGGTGTCGATCGGCGCGGCGGTCGGCGCGCGCGCGAGTGAGTACAGGTCGAGCGCCGGCCGCGCGGGGCCGCGCAGCGCGACGCTGCGTGACTTCGTGTTGCCCTCCGCGATCGCGCGCGCCGCGCCGGCCGCGAGCTTGAGACTCTCGACCGTGATCTCGTCCGAGTGCGCGTAGCCCTGGCGCTCCCCCGACTGCGCCCGCACGCCGACGCCCTGCTCCACCGAACGCGCGCCGCTCTTCACGATGCCCTCTTCGAGCGCCACCGCGTCGCGCGTCGTGTACTCGAAGAACAGGTCCGCGTAGTCGACGGGGCGCTCGAGCGCGTGCGCGAAGGTCTTGTCGAGCGCGCGCGGATCGATGCCGAATCGCTCGCGGAAAATCGGCGCGGTGACTGGCCCGGCGGATGCCGCGCGCTCGGACTCGGACATGGCCTTTCCTCCCCCTGGGCGCAGGGTAACATGGCTCGCCACCATGGCCCCCGATCGCGACTCCCTCCTGCGCCAGCTTCTCGACGAACGAATCCTGATCGTCGACGGCTCCATGGGTGTCTTGTTGCAGGGCATGGGACTCACCGAGGCAGACACGCGCGGCGAGCGCTTCCGCAATCACACGCACGACATCAAGGGACACGACGGCCTGCTCGTGCTGTCTCGCCCCGAGCTGATCGAGAAGGTGCACCGCGACTATCTCGACGTGGGCGCGGACCTGATCATCACCGCCACCTTCAACGGCTCGTCGATCTCGCTCGCGGACTACGGTCTGGAAGAGGTCGCATACGAGCTGAACCTCGAGGCGGCGCGGCTCGCGCGCCGGCTGTGCGACGAGTACACCGCGCGCGATCCGAAGAAGCCGCGCTTCGCCGTGGGCGATCTCGGGCCGCTGCCGAAGACGCTGTCGCTCTCGCCCGACGTGAACGACCCGGCGTTCCGCGCAGTCACTTTTGACCAGGTGCGCGACTCGTACGGGACTCAGGTGAAGGGCCTGCTCGACGGCGAGGTCGACCTGCTGATCATCGAGACCGTCTTCGACACGCTGAACGCGAAGGCGGCGATCGCGGCGATCGAGGACGAGTTCGCCGCGCGGAAGCTGCGCGTGCCCGTCATGGTGTCGGTGACGTTCGCGGACAAGAGCGGGCGCAACCTGTCGGGTCAGACGGCCGAGGCGTTCTGGGCCTCGATCAAGCACGTGAAACCGATCTGTGTCGGCGTGAACTGCGGGCTGGGTGCGACCGAGTCACGGCCCTATGTCGAAGAGCTGTCGCGGATCGCGGACACGTACGTGTCGTGTCACCCCAACGCGGGCATGCCCAACGCGCTCGGCGGCTACGATCAGACCGCCGAGATCATGGCGGGACTCATGCGCGAGTTCGCGGACTCCGGGCTCGTGAACGTGGTGGGCTCGTGCTGCGGCAGCGGGCCAGAGCACGTGCGCCGGATCGCGCAGGCGATGGAGGGAGTCACTCCGCGCCGCGTGCCGGAATTCGCCCAGAAACGCTCGACTTACTCCGGCCTCGAGACGTTCGAGTTCGCGCCCGAGATTCCGTTCGTCATGGTCGGCGAGCGCACGAACGTGACCGGCTCGAAGAAGTTCGAGGGGCTCATCAAGTCTGGTGACTTCGAGACCGCCGCTAGCGTGGCGCTCGACCAGGTGCGCGGCGGCGCGAACATCCTCGACGTGAACGTCGACGAGGCCATGCTCGACGGCCCCGCCACGATGACTCGCTTCCTGAATCAGATCGCGGCGGACGACGAGATCTCCCGCCTGCCGATCATGGTCGACTCGAGTGACTTCCGGGTCATCGAGGCCGGGCTGAAGTGTCTCCAGGGTAAGTCGATCGTGAACTCGATCTCCCTCAAGGAAGGCGAGGCCGACTTCCTCGCGAAGGCCGAGGTCGCGCGGCGCTTCGGCGCCGGCGTGGTCGTCATGGCGTTCGACGAGCGCGGCCAGGCCGAGACCGTCGAGCGCAAGGTCGAGATCTGCTCGCGCGCGTACCAGTTACTCACGAAGAAGGCCGGCTTCGCGGGCGAGGACATCATCTTCGACCCGAACATCCTGGCGATCGCGACGGGCATCGAGGAGCACGCGCGCTTCGCGAAGAACTATCTCGAGGCCATCCCGCTGATCAAAGCCGCCTGCCCCGGCGTGAAGATCTCGGGCGGTGTCTCGAATCTCTCGTTCTCGTTCCGCGGCAACGACCGCGTGCGCGAGGCGATTCACACCGCGTTCCTGTATCACGCGACGCGCGCGGGGATGGACATGGGCATCGTCAATGCCGGTCAGCTCGGCGTGTACGAGGACATCCCGCGCGACTTACTCGAGCACGTCGAGGACATCCTGTTCGACCGCCGGCCCGACGCCACCGAGCGCATGGTCGCGTTCGCCGAGCGCGTGAAGGGCGGCGGCAAGAAGCGCGAGCTCGATCTCTCGTGGCGCGACGCGCCGGTCGAGTCACGACTCAGTCACGCGCTCGTGCACGGCTTCGTCGACTTCATCGAGCAAGACACCGAGGAAGCGCGCCAGAAGCTGCCCCGCCCGCTCGACGTGATCGAAGGCCCGCTCATGGACGGCATGAAGGTCGTGGGTGACTTGTTCGGCGCGGGGAAGATGTTCCTGCCCCAGGTCGTGAAGAGCGCGCGCGCCATGAAGCGCGCCGTCGCGTATCTCGAGCCGTTCATGGAGAAGGAGAAGTCGGGCGCGACCTCCGCCGGCAAGATCGTGCTCGCCACGGTGAAGGGCGACGTGCACGACATCGGCAAGAACATCGTCGGCGTCGTGCTCGGCTGTAACGGCTACGAAGTGATCGACCTGGGCGTCATGGTGCCCGCGGACCGGATTCTCGAGACGGCCGTGAGTGAGTCGTGCGACGCGATCGGTCTCTCGGGTCTCATCACGCCGTCGCTCGAAGAGATGGTGCACGTCGCGAAGGAGATGCAGCGGCGCGGCTTCCACCTGCCGCTCTTGATCGGCGGCGCGACGACGTCGAGTCAGCACACCGCCGTGAAGATCGCGCCGCAGTACGAGCCGCCGACGGTGCACGTGATCGACGCGTCGCGCGTCGTCGCCGTGATGTCGAGCGTGCTCGACGACAAGAAGCTCCCCGAGTTCGACCGCAAGAACCGCGCGTCGCAGGAGAGACTCCGCCTCGCGCACCAGTCGCGCACCGAGCGGCCACTCATTCCGCTCGCCGACGCGCGCGCGCGCAGGGCCAAGCTCGACTTCTCGCCCGAGAATCTCGCGACTCCCGAATTCACCGGGCTGCGAGTCATCGACGACGCGCCGCTCGCCGAGATCGAGTCGTTCATCGACTGGACCTTCTTCTTCACCGCGTGGGAGCTGAAAGGGCGCTTCCCGGCCGTGCTGAATCACCCGACCCAGGGCCCCGCCGCGCGCGAGCTGTACGAGAACGGCAAGGCGCTCCTGCGCAAGCTGGTCGACGGCCGCGAGCTGCGCGCGCGCGGCGCGTACGGGCTGTGGCCCGCGAACTCGATCGGCGACGACCTGGTCCTGTGGAGTGACTCGTCGCGGAAGCTGGAAGTCGCGCGCTTCCCGATGCTGCGCCAGCAGCGCACGATCAATGAGTCCGACCCGTGCCTGTGTCTCGCCGACTTCGTCGCGCCGCTCGAGAGCGGGAAGCTCGACTCGGTGGGCGCGTTCGCAGTGACTGCCGGTCTGGGCGCCGACGAGATTTCGCGGCGCTTCGAGGCCGAGCTCGACGACTACCACGCCATCATCGCGAAGGCGCTCGCCGACCGGCTGGCCGAGGCGTTCGCCGAGTGGCTGCACGCGCGCGTGCGCCGCGAATGGGGCTACGGGCGCGGCGAGCGCTTCACGAACGAAGAGCTCATCGACGAAAAGTACCGCGGCATCCGCCCTGCCTTCGGCTACCCGGCCTGCCCCGACCACAGCGACAAGCCCGCGCTCTTCGACTTACTGCGCGCGCGCGAGATCGGCATGGATCTCACCTCGAGCTTCGCGATGACTCCGCCGGCGAGCGTGGCGGGTCTGTATCTCGCGCATCCCAAGGCGCGGTACTTCGGGGTCGGCAAGATCGGCCGCGACCAGGTCGCGGATTACGCCGCGCGGAAGCGGGTCGAGGTTCTGCAGATCGAGCGCTGGCTAGCGCCCAACCTGGGCTACGAACCGGAGACCTAGAGCTACAGGGACAGCGCTGTCGTGAGCAGGCCGAGCAGGATGGCGACGGCCAACAGGATCTTGTCCGAGCTCAAGCTTTCCGCGTTCAAGCGACCCCCCTCAGAAGTTCGCCAACAAGGCGGGGGCTATATCGCCTCTGGCCGCGATGCGAGCTGTGATTTTCGTCACCAAACCGCCGAGGGGGCTCTGGCGGCGAAGCCGCGGGCGCGACCGCTAACCCCGCGGCAACACTGATGAAGCATCGCCCGGCTCAGCGGTACGGCGCGCCCCAGCGGTCGAGGTAGGCGAGCTTCTCGGTGGGCCGCCGCGAAAGCGGACCGTGGCCTTTGCGGAGCGGATAGCCGAGCGGGATGGCGGCGCAGGTGCCCCAGGCGTCGGGGATGTCGAGCAGTGACTTCACCGCGCCCTCGTGCTGACACAGGAGCGTGGTGAGCACGCAGCCCAGACCCTCGGCGCGCGCGGCGAGCAGGAAGTTCTGCACGGCGGGGTACACCGACCCGCCGCCGACCACCGACGGCCGGTCGAGACCCGCGTCCGTGATCGCCATCTGCTTCGGGTCGAAGCAGAAGATGGCGACGACCGGGGTCTCGGCGAAGTGCGCCGCGAGGTAGTCACCCGCCGAGAGCGTGCGCTCGTGCGGGGCGCGGCGGTCGGCGGGGAGTGACTCGAGCGTCTTGTGGACCTCTGCCGCGTACGCGCCCCACGCCTTCGCGTACAGCGCCCCGAGCGCCTGCTTGGCCACGGGGTCGCGCACGAGCAGCATACGCCAGGGCTGCACGTTGCCGCCGGTCGGCGCCCAGACGGCGGCCTGCACGAGGCGCTGCAGCACGTCGTCGGGGATCGGATCGGGGCGGAGCTTGCGCACCGCGCGGCAGCTGCTCATCGCGTCGTACAGGTTCATCGCGAGTCACTCGCGCGCAGGAGCCGGACGTTCGCGCCGCACAGCTCCACGACGTCGGCGCTCGCGGGGACCCCGCGCGCCCGCGCGCGGTGAATCACTTCGAGCGGGTCGGCGACAAGGACGTCGAAGCCCGAGACGCCCTCGCCCCGTCCGTCGCGGTCGGCGACGAAGCGCAACCGAGTGCCCCCGTCGAGCGCGATCGAGTGACTCCCGTCGTCGGCCTCGCGCGTGGGACGCGCGAACACCCGGCTCCAGCGCTGCGCCAGCGCGCGCGGATCGGGGCTCTGCAGCTCGGCGCCGACGAGCCGGCGAGTCACGTCCTCGCGCACGTGCGCGCGCCATTCGGGTCCGGCCCAGCGCCACGACTCGGGCGGAGTCATCTCGTCGAACGACACGATCGCGGCGCCCACGTCGCGCGGGTGCAAGTGAATCGTCGCGGCGTCGGGCAAGCGCGCGTTCCACACGATCCGCACGCCGAGCTCGTCGATCCGTTTGCGCTCGGCCGCGAGATCGTCGACCTGCGCGATCACCATGTAGCCGCCGTCGCCGCGCCGCCGTTCGAGCAGCCGCCCCGCGGTCGTGCCCTCGCGCAGCGGCGAGACGACCTCGAGGAAGCTCGTGCCGATCGGCATCAGCGCGTTGTGCAGCCCGAACTCCTCCACGCCGGGATCGTGGAAGCACACTTCGAGTCCGAGCACCGCGCACAGGTCGTCGACGACCGACTGCAGATCGCGCGCCACCAGAGCGATTTGTCTGAGTTGCATCGCCGTAGTCTGCACCGGGCGCTCTCCACGGGAAAGCCGAGCGAGGGCCGCCCCGAGCGAAGCCGCAAGCGGCGAAGCTGCGCGCAGCGAGCCGCAGGCGAGCGAAGTCAGTAAGTCAGGGAGACGCGGCGGTACAGACCGGATAGATCCCGGGCGCGCGGCTCACGAGATAGCGGCGCAGCACTGTGAGATCGACGAGGTCGCAGGTCGTGTCCCCGATCACGCTGCAGCGCGCGCGTTCGCCCGTCGAGAGACCCGCAGTGAGTGGGTTGGCGAAGGCGTTGCGGAGCCGGAGCACGTCGACCATGTTGCGCACCGAGTTCGCGTCGATGTTCCCGCAGATCACCGGGAACAGCGGCGCGCAGTCGGGATAGATCGACACCTCGCGCGCGGTCGAGAGACCGCGGCCGTCGTCGACGGTGAGTCGGAACGAGTAGTAGTCGAAGCTCCCCTCGCAGCCGATCGGAGTCACCGTGGCGCTCGACGTGCAAGCGGCGGTCTCGGCGAGCGGGTGCGCGTGCGCGTTGTGGTGCAGGTTCATCTGCCACTGACACACGAGCTGACCAGCGCCTTGCTCCAGGTCGGAGACGTTCGCGGTGAGTGGATACACCGTGGAGGTGAGCATCGAGAACAGCCCCTGATTCGGCGGGCTGGTGATCGCGACCGCCGGCGGGGTGTTGTTCACGACCACCTGAGTCAGCGCCACCGAGGGCTGGCCGAGCGAGTCGGTCACGGTCAGCGTGATCGTGTAGGTCGTGGGCACCCCGACCGGACCGAAGAACGTGTGACTCGGATTCGCCTGCGTGGCCAGCGGGCTGCCGTCGCCGAAGTTCCACGAGTGAGTCAGCGGCAGTCCCTCGGGGTCGGTGGAAGCGGAGCCGGTGAACGCGACACCGACCGGTGTCGCACCGAAGCCGGGCGACGCGCTCGCGACCGCGACGGGCGGCAGGTTCGCGCCGACGTTGTAACTGATCCGGAAGACCGAGCCGAGGATGTCGACCGCGTACAGCCCGCCGGTCTTCGGGTCGGTCGCCAACATGACCACGGCGCTCGTGCTCTCGGTCTCGAACGGAGTCACCAAGGTCGGCTTGTCGTTCGCGTCGAACCGCACGTTCACGATGAAGCCGGCCAGATCGGAGTGGAAGTAACTGCTCTGGAACTCCGCGGGGAAGTCCTTGCCCGTGTACCAGACGTCGCCGGTCGCGGTGAACCCGCCGATCGGCGTGCCGGCCGTGGGTGACCCCGGCGCGCCCACTTCCGCGGTCGTCGGCGCGCCAGCCGTGAACGTGGGCACGTACATGGGGCCGATGGCGCTGTGCCCGTACGCGATCGCGGGCCGCCGGTGCATGTGGCGCGGAAGCGATGCGGGAATCTGCTGCGCCGGCGCGCACGGGTTCGGGAAGCTCGGAGCCGCGAGTGTCTCCTGCACGAGTAAGTCGCGGAAGCTGAAGTACTGCGGGCAGCCGTTCACGCCGGCCAGCGGGTTGGGTGCGTCGAGGTTCGGCGGAGCGATCTCGACTTCGTAGCCCGGTTCGAACGTCATGGCTTCGTACACCGGCCAGCCGCCGTTGTAGGCGGCGGAGTCGATCACGTCGATCTCTTCGAAGAAGCGCCAGCCGACGTTGCCTAGATAGATCACGCCCGGATCGCCGTCGGCCTGAAAGTGACTCCCGGTGTCCGGGCGCACCGTGAAGCGGAACGGGTTGCGCAGCCCCAGCGCGAACACGCGCGAGCGCGCGGAGCGCGGGTCGAGCGGATCGTAGTACGGGTTGCTGGGCAGCCCGTCGCCGGTCTGCGCGTCGATGCGCAAGAGCTTTCCCGCGAGCGACGACACCAGCTGCGCGCGGTACGCGCCCACGTCCTCGCGCGGGGCGATGATCCCCTCGGCCAGGGCCTGGACGGTGTACGACCCGAACGCAGGCCCGCCGACGTCGGCGCCCAGAAAGCTGCCGCCGTCGCCGCAGCCGGCGAGCAGTGAGTCGTCGGAGCCGAACACGAGTGCTCCCACGCCGTGTGAGTCGTGGACCAGCGGACAGCCCGTGCTCGCTGACTCGCCGAGCAAGACCCGCCGCGACGCCGGGTCGGTCGCCTTGAAGCCACTGGCCGCCGTCGCCGTGTAGCGCGTGATGCGCCCGATCGACGGCTTCAACGACTCACTCACGTTGGGGTCGTAGCCGGGCGTGCCCGCGTTCTGGAGGTGGTAGTGATCCACCGCGTAGAACAGATAGAACCAGCCGTTCGACAGGAAGTTCGGGTGCAGCGCGAAGCCGAGCATGCCGTGGTCGCGCCAGCTGCCGACCTCGTCGGAGATGTCGATCAGCGGCGGTGAGAGCTTCACGCCGTTCTCGACGATCCAGACCTTGCCCACGCGCTCCCACACGTACATGCGGCCGTTGTCGTCGAACGCGACGCCGACCGGCTCGAACCAGCCGCTGCCGATCGCCTGCTTCGTGAAGCCCGCCGGCAACCCGGCGCGCGCCGAGCCCGCGAGCCATGCGCTCGAGGTCAGGAGCAGCAGCAGCGCGAGCGTGAGGAGTCTTCGGCGCATGAAGTCCCGCGGGGAGGAGGAGATACGGGATCGTACACGGCTCGGCTTCGCTTCGGAATCGATCCCCGTCACGTGAAGCGCAGGGAGCGCGCGTGTAAGATGCGCAGCGCCGCGAGTCTCCGAGGGAGGAAGCGATTTGGCCGGGATCACGCGCTGGGGAAGCTATCTGCCGTACAACCGTCTCGAGCGCGCGGCGCTCGGTGCCGGCAAGGGCGAGCGGACGGTCGCGAGTTACGACGAGGATTCGGTCTCGATGGCCGTCGAAGCGGCGCGCGACACAGTGCGGGGCGGGGCCGAGATCGAGACACTCGTGTTCGCGACCACGAGCCCACCGTACGCCGAGAAGCTGAACGCGGCGACCATCGCCGCGGCGCTCGACTTACCCCGCACCGTGCGCGCGCTCGAGCTCGGCAGCTCGACTCGCATGGGCCTCGGCGCGCTGCTCGCGGGCGCGGACACGGCGGCGGCCGGCGGCCGCGCGCTGGTGATCGCCTCGGACGTGGTGATCGGCGCCCCCGGCGGCGCGCGTGAGTCCGGCGGCGGCGACGGCGCGGCCGCGTTCGTGACCGGGCCCGACTCCGAAGCGGTCGCCCGCTTCGTCGGCCGCGCGTCGGCGACCACCGAGATACTCGACGTCTGGCGCCTGCCGAGTGACCCGTTCGCGAAGCAGTGGGAGGAGCGCTTCGGCGCCGAGACACTCGGCCCGATCGCGGTCGACACGGCGACGCGCGCACTGAAGAGCGCGGGCATCGGGCCCGCCGATCTCAAGGCCGTCGTGCTCGACGGCACCAACGCGCGCGCCGCGGCGTTCGTGCCCGAAGCGCTGCGCCTGAAGCCGGAGCAGCTGGCCGACGGTCTGCTCGGCTCGGTGGGCCGCACCGGCGCCGCGCACGTCGGGCTCGTGCTCGCGCGCGTCCTCGACCGCGCGAACGCGGGCGACAAGATCCTGGTGCTGTGCGTCGCCGACGGCTGCGACGCGCTGGTGCTCGAAGTGACTCCGAAGATCGCGAGCGCGCGGCCGGTGCACGCGGTCGACCGCTGGCTCGGCTCGAAGCGCGGCGCGCTGCCCTACAACACCTATCTCAAGTGGCGCGGCATCCTGCCCTTCGAGCCGCCGCGCCGGCCCGAGCCCGAGCGGCCCGCGGCCCCGCCGATGAAGCGCGCCGATCACTGGAAGTACGCGTTCGTCGGCTCGCGCTGCGAGGCGTGCAACACGGGTCACTTGCCGCCGCAGCGCGTGTGCGTGAAGTGCGCGGCCGTCGACCAGATGCGCGAGGAGCGCTTCGCCGATACGTCGTGCAAGGTGGCGACCTACACGCTCGACTATCTCGCGTACACGCTGCAGCCGCCGGTCGTCGCCGCGATCGTCGACTACGACGGCGGCGGCCGTTTGTCGTGCGAGCTCACCGACGTCGATCCCAAGGAAGTGAAGATCGGCAACGAGCTCGAGATGACCTTCCGCCGGCTCTACACGGGTCAGGGCGTGCACAACTACTTCTGGAAAGCTCGCCCGAAGCGCTAGCCTCCGGGCTCGAGGAGAAGTCACATGGCCAGCAGGGGAATCAAGGACCGCGTCGCGATCGTGGGCATGGGGTGTACACCGTTCGGCGAGCACTGGGACAAGGGCGCCGAGGACTTGCTCGTCGACGCCGCGACCGACGCCTACAAGTCGGCGGGCGTCGGCCCCGATCAGGTCGACGCGTACTGGCTCGGCACCATGGGCTCGGGAGTGAGTGGCCTCATGCTGTCCGAGGCGCTCAAGCTCGACTACAAGCCAGTGACTCGTCTAGAGAACATGTGCGCGACCGGCTCCGAGGCCATGCGCAACGCCGCATACGCGGTGGCCAGCGGCGCGTACGACCTTGTCATGGCGATCGGCGTCGAGAAGCTGAAGGACTCGGGTTACTCGGGACTCACCGGCTCGCGTCCGCCGTCCGACGGGACTGACTCGTCGATGACCGCGCCCGCGACTTTCTCGCTGCTCGCGCCGGCCTACGCGAAGAAGTACGGCGTCGACGAAGCGACCTTGAAGCAAGTACTCGCGCGCATCGCGTGGAAGAACCACAAGAACGGCGCGAAGAACCCGAAGGCGCAGTTCCGCAAGGAAGTGTCGATGGAGAAGATCTGCCAGTCACCGTCGGTGGCCGGCATGCTCGGCGTGTTCGACTGCTCCGGTGTCTCGGACGGCTCTGCCGCCGCGGTTCTGTGTCGGGCCGAGGACGCGCACAAGTACACCGACCACCCGATCTACCTGAAGGCGCTCGCCTTCGCCGCGGGCCCTGCCGAGGGTTACTTCAGCCAGGACTACGACTTCACGACCTTCCCCGAAGTCGTCGCCAGCTCGACCGATGCGTACAAGCAGGCGGGAGTCACGAACCCGCGCGAGCAGATCAGCATGGCCGAGGTGCACGACTGCTTCACGCCGACCGAGCTCGTGCTCATGGAAGACATGGGCTTCTCGCCGCGCGGTCACGCGTGGAAGGACGAGCAGGACGGGCGCTTCGACCTCGAGGGCGCGCAGCCGGTGAACCCCGACGGCGGACTCAAGTCGTTCGGTCACCCGATCGGCGCGTCGGGTCTGCGCATGATGTACGAGATGTGGCTGCAGCTCCGCGGCGAAGCGGGCGCGCGCCAGATCAAGAACCCGAAGCTCGGACTGACTCACAACCTCGGCGGCGCGCCGGGGCGCTGTGTCTCGTTCGTGTCGATCGTGGGTAACTCACTGGGCTGATCGACTGGCCGACTCCGAGTCAAAACCGCCACCTGCGCCGGCTCCGTTCTCCGAGAAGGAGTTCTATCTCGAGGACTTCCATGGGAAGACCCTCGCGATCGCGGTGCCGGCGGCGGAGCTGAAGCGGCCGGAGCTGCTCGCGGCGGTCGTCGACGAGCTGACTCACAACGAGACCAACGTCGTCCTGCTCTCGACCGAGCGCTCGGCGCTCGAGCCGCTCGTCGGGCCGCACGTGCTGTCGATGGCCACGCCGCGGCTCGAGGGCACGGTGTGGCGGCAGCTGCGCGCGTCGTTCCGGCTGGGGTTGCTCGTCGGCGGGTCACTCGCGTTCGCGCCCGCGTGCCGCGAGGCGACGGTGCGGCTGGGTATCTCGAAGCTCGTGTGGATCGACCGCGACGGCGGGATCGTGCGGCCCAACGGCGAGCGCGTGTCGTTCGTGCACCTCGAGGAGCTGCGCGAGTTACTCGCGGCCGGCGCGCCGCGCAACGAGCGCCGCGCCGCCCTGCTCCGCGAGGTCGAGGCCATGCTCGTCGCCGGCGTGCCCGCGGTGAACGTGTGCACACTCGAGGGTCTCTCCGACGAGCTGTTCTCGTACGCGGGCTCGGGGACGCTCTTCACCGAAGAGCGCTACGTGCTCGTGCGCAAGCTCGGGCTCGACGACTTCGACGCGGCGAACGACTTGATCGCGCGCGGAACGTCGGAGGGCTATCTCGCGCCGCGCACAGAGGAGCAGCTCGACGCCGTGCTCGCGAGCGGCTTCGGCGCGTTCGTGGAAGGCCAGCACCTGGCGGGCATCGGCGCGCTGCTGGTCGAAGAGCCGGCTCACTGCGCGGAGGTCGCGTCGCTGTACACACTGACTCGCTTCCTCGGCGAGGGCGTGGGCGGTCACCTGGTGAGCTACGCACTGACTCAGGCACGACAGCGCGGACTCACGTACGTGTACGCCTGCACCACGAGCGAAGGCGTGGGCCGCTTCTTCGAGCTGCACGGCTTCCGGCAGGCCTTGCTCGACGAGGTGCCCGCCGCGAAGTGGCGCGGCTACGACCCCGAGCGCCGCACGCGCGTGCGCTGCTACCGGCTCGACCTCGCGAACGGCGGCGGCGCGGTCTCGAGCTGAAGCGCGCCGTCGGCCAACACGCCGGCCGGAACCGAGAGAGAGCGCGCGTGCAGACACATGCGCTCGCCCGGCGCGGCCTCCCCGTCGTACAGCGGATCGTTCAGCACGGGGTGACCCAGATGCACCAGGTGCGCGCGCAGCTGGTGCTGCAAGCCGGTGACCGGCTCGAGCGCAAGCAGGCTCGAGTCACTCGCGGCCTCGACCAGCCGCGCCCGCGTGAGTGACTCGACGCCCTCCTCCCGCACGGCCACGCGCGGCGGCCGGTGCCCCACGCGCGCGAGCCGGCCGCGGAGCTCGAGCTCGGCGGCGCCGCGGAACCGACTCGACGCATCGCCGCGGACGCGCGCGTCGTAGAACCGGCGCACGGCGCGCGCGCGGAACGCCTCCGAGATCCGGCGCTGCGCGGCGAGCGACAGCGCGACCAGCTGCAGGCCCGACGTCTCCTTGTCGAGGCGGTGCGGCAGCCACGGGCCGCCTGGCTCGAACTCACTCGCGTGACTCAGCGCGACGGCGGTGAGCAAGGTGCGCTTCACGTCGTTCCCCGCCGGGTGAGCGACCACGCCGGCCGGCTTGTCGAGCGCGAGCCAGCCGTCGCCGCGCGCGAGCACGGGCAGAGCGAGCAAGTCGTGGATCGGGGCTTGTGAGTCGCGCGGACGCTTCTCGATCGTGAGCTCGATTCGCTGGCCGGCGCGGGCCGAGCTGGCGGGGCGAGTCACGGCGCGACCGTCCACGCGCAGGCGCCCGCCGCGGATCCACTCGCCCGCCCGCGCGCGAGTCACGAACTCGAAGCGCGCGGGCAGCACCTGGTCGAGCCGCCGCCCGTGTTCGTCGCGGCCGACCGTGAAGGTCAGCGTCTCTTCGGGCGCGAGCAGGCGTTCGACGTCCACCGCGCGCCTCGAGTCACTCCGCGCCGTTTTCCTCGGGCATGCCGTTCTTCTCTGCCTCGGCGATGCGGCGGCGCACGTCGTCCATGTCGAGCGCCTTCACGCGCTGGATGATCTCTTCGAGCGCGGACGCGGGCAGCGCGCCGGGCTGGGCGAACACGCAGATCTGGTCGCGGAAGATCGCGAGCGTCGGGATCGACTGTATCTCGAAGGCCGCCGCCAGCTGCTGCTCGTCGTCCGTGTTCACCTTCGCGAACACGGCGTCCGCGTGGCGCTGCGATGCGGCTTCGAAGACCGGCGCGAAGTTGCGGCACGGGCCGCACCAGGGCGCCCAGAAGTCGACGAGCACCAGCGAGTTCTCGGTGATCGTCTGTTCGAAGTTCTCGTGCGAGAGCACCACCGCGGCCATGTCACTCCTGCGGCGCGCCGTGGCTCTTCAGAAACTCGCCGGCCACCCAGCCCTCGGGCGCCACGCCATCCGACTGCACCTTCTTCCAGCCGTCCTTCTCTTCCAGCACGCGGACTTCCTGGCCCTTCTTCAAGGTTCCCAGGACGGTGCCCTTCGTGCTCGGGATCGCGCGCACGTTCAAGCTCGAGGCAGTCACCATCTCCATCGGCGGCATCTCGACTTCGCCGCCGACGCCGGCCTCGGCCGCGGGCTCCACCGCCGCATCGTCGGTCTTACACCCCGCGGTGACACCCGCCGCGAGCAACACCAAAACGAGACACCCGATTCGCATTCGGTACACGACACTCCCCCTTGATCTGCGCCCCTCGCACAGCATGCCGGGCGGCCGCGGCGAGGGCAACCGGCGGGCGCGGAGCGGAGTGACTCGCTCAGAGCATCGCCGCGCCGGCCAGCGCGCCAGCGAGGATGACCGCGGTGCCCGCGAGGATCACCCGCCGCAGACCGGGCGCGCCGAGAAACGCGACGATGCCCGCCTTGAACAGCGTGTTCGCGCTGACTGCGATCACGATGGTGAGGAACGAGGCACTCGAGATCGCCGGGTCGGAGAGCGAGAGCTGCGCCATCGAGAGCGAGATCGCGTCGACGTCGGTGAGTCCCGCGATCGCGCCGGCGAGATACAACCCTGCGTCGCCGAAATACACCTGCGCGGCCTTCGCCACGAACGTGATCGCGCCGAACAACAGGCCGAAGCGGATCGCCTGCGAGAGCTCGAAGGGGTTCGCGCCGGCGCTCACCGACGCGCGCTGGGCCGTGTGCCGGCGGCGCCACAGCCAAAGACACACCGCCAGGTTCGGCACCAGGAACGCGGCCATCGCGGACGCCACGCGCGGCGCGAGCTCGCGGTCGACGGCGGCGACCAGCACGACCACCCGCGCGAACATCACGCTCCACGCGATCAGGATTCCCAGGCCCAGCGCCTCGCCCTGCTCGGGCTCCTCGCAGCTGCGCTGCGCGAAACCGAGAGTGACTGCGGTGCTCGATACCAGCCCGCCGAGCAGACCCGTGATACCGATGCCGTGCTCGACCCCGACCATCTTCACCAGCAGGTAACTCGCGAAGTTCAGCCCCGAGATCAGCACGACCATGAGCCAGATCTTGTAGGGATTGATCACGTCGAACGGCGGCGGGCCGAAGCTCTCGTTGGGCACGAGCGGCAGCACGATCACGCTGACGAGCGCGAACTTCAGCGTGGCTTCGACGTCGGCGCTCTCGATCCGCCCCGCCAGCTGGTGCAGCCACTCCTTCAGCGCCAGCACGCCGCCGCTCGCGACCGCCAGGCTGGCCGCGACCAACATGTGGTCGGACACGCACAGCCAGCCCAGCAGGAACGCGAGCAGCGCCGAGATCTCGGTCGTGACTCCGAGCTCGCCGCGCTGCGCAGTCACTGCGTACGACGCGATCACGAGCGCCGCCGACGCGCCGAACACCGAGAGCGCGAGCCACGGACGCCCGAGTGACTCGTCGAAGAACGCGGCCACCCCGCCGGTGAGAGCGAACAGCCCGAGCGTGCGCACGCCGGCGAACCCGGTCTCGGTCTTGGTGCGCTCGCGCTCGAGGCCGAGCAGCACGCCCAGTCCCAACCCCACCGCGAAGCGCAGCGTGAGAATCAGCGGGTCGGGCGAGACGTGCTCCACGGCGGACTCAGAACCGCTCTTCGACCCGGTGCGACTTCCGCTTCGGCTCGCGGTTCGGCCTGTTGCGCTTCAGGCCCTCGTACGGCACGTGGTCGAGCAGGTGACGGATGATGTTGAGCCGCGCGCGGCGTTTGTCGTCCGACTGGGCGACGTACCACGGCGCGTGGTCGGTGTCGGTCGCGGCGAACATCTCGTCGCGCGCGCGCGAGTAGTCGAACCAGCGCGAGTAACTCTTCAAGTCCATCGGCGAGAGCTTCCAGATCTTCCGGCCGTCCTCGATGCGTGACTCGAGGCGGCGCGTCTGCTCTTCGGGACTCACTTCGAGCCAGTACTTCAACAGGATGATCCCCGAGTCGACCATCAGCTTCTCTGCCGAGGGAACGACGCGCAGGAAGGCCTTCACCTGCTCCTCGCTGCAGAAGCCCATGACTCGCTCCACGCCGGCGCGGTTGTACCAGCTGCGGTCGAAGATCACGACCTCTCCCGCCGCCGGCAGGTGCGGCAGATAGCGCTGGATGTACATCTGGCTCTTCTCGCGCTCGGTCGGCGCGGGCAACGCAATCACGCGGAACACGCGCGGACTCACTCGCTCGGTGATGGCCTTGATCGTGCCGCCTTTGCCGCGCCGTCGCGGCCTTCGAAGAGGACGCACACCTTGAGCCCCGCGTGCTTCACCCACTCCTGCAGCTTCACCAGCTCGACTTGCAGGCGCTCGAGCTCTTTCTCGTAGACCTCGCGCTTCAGCTTCTCGCCCGTCTTCACGCCCTGCTCCTCCGCACCGTGAGTCACTCCGCCGCAGCGACCCAATCGCCGAGCAGCGTGTAGGTGACTCCCAGGACCACCGGACCCACGAACAGCCCGACGACGCCGAACGCCAGCAGTCCGCCGATCACGCCCGCGAAGATGAGCAACAGCGGGAAGTCGGCGCCGCGCCGGATCAGGATCGGGCGCACGACGTTGTCGATCGCGGAGCAGAAGACCGCCCAGACGAGAAACACCGTCGCCCAGCCGGCGCCGAGATTGGCGTAGGCCCAGATCACCGCGCCGATCAGCACCGGGATCGGACCGATCTGCGCGACGGCCAGCACGAACGAAGCCACCGTGAGCGCCGCGGCGAACGGCACGCCAGCGACGGCGAGGCCGAGCCCCACGAGCGCGGACTGGAGGATCGCGGTCACGATCACGCCGAGCGCGACCGCGCGCACGGCCTGCGCCGCGAGCTGCACGGCGCGCTCGCCCTGCTCCCCGCCGAGCCAGCGCGCGAAGCGGCGCACGCCGGCGGCCGCGGTCTCGCCGCTCGAGTACAGGATCGCGGTGATCACGATCGTGAGCAGGATCTGGACGAGCACTGCGCCGAGGCTTCCGATCTCGGCGACGAGCCAGCGCGCCACGTCGTCGGCGTAGGGAGTGACTCGCGCGGCCACCTGCTCCGGCGATTCGGCGGCCGCCGTACGCCACTCCGCAGCGGCCTTCGCGCCGACCAGCGGCACGCCGTCCAGCCACTCCGGCGGCTGCGGCACGGTCCAGTTCACGAGTGACCGCGAAAAGCTCGAGACGTCCGCGGCGGTGTCGATCACGGCGCGGACGCCGAGATACACCGGCACCGCGAGCAGGAGCACGAGCACGGACGTCAAGACCGTCACCGCCGGCGCGCGGCGGCCGCCGCAGAGTGACTTCACCCGCTCGAGCAACGGCCAGGTCGCGATCGCGATCATCGCCGCCCACACGCCCGCGACCAGGAACGGGCGCACGAGCCACAGACTGGCGCCCAGCAGCACGCCCAACACGGCGAGCTGGAGCACGGTGCGCGCGAGCGCGCCCGGCGTCCGCGCCTGCGGCTCAGTCATCCGGGCCTCCGCGAAGCGCTCGGGCTGGCCGAAGCGCGCGGATTCCCGCACGCTCCAAGCGGCTGCGCGATTCGAGTGAGGGGAGCTGTGAACATCCTCGGAATCTCGGCCTTTTACCACGACAGCGCGGCCTGCCTGGTGCGCGACGGCGAGATCGTCGCCGCCGCCCAGGAAGAGCGCTTCACGCGCAAGAAGCACGACCACCGCTTCCCCGCGCGGGCCATCGACTACTGCCTCGCCGAAGCGGGCATCGCGCCCGAAGAGCTGGACCTGGTCGCGTTCTACGACAAGCCGCTGTTGAAGTTCGATCGCCTGCTCGAGACCTACGTGGCCTACGCGCCCGCCGGGTTCCGCCTGTTCTTGATGGGTCTGCCGCTCTGGCTGAAGCAGAAGCTGTACACGCCGCGCGAGCTCGATCAGGGTCTGCAGAAGCGATACAAGGGCCGCTACGTGTTCCTCGAGCACCACGAGTCACACGCGGCCAGCGCGTTCTTCCCATCGCCGTTCGAGGAGGCCGCGATCCTGACACTGGACGGTGTCGGCGAGTGGGCCACCGGCTCGATCGCGATCGGTCGCGGCAATCAGATCCAGATGCTGAAGGAGCTGCGCTTCCCGCACTCACTCGGTCTGCTCTACTCGGCGTTCACTTACTTCACCGGCTTCAAGGTGAACAGCGGCGAGTACAAGCTCATGGGGCTCGCGCCGTACGGCGAGCCGGTCTACGCCGACCTGATCCGCGAGAAGCTGCTCGACGTGAAGGCCGACGGCTCGTTCCGCATGGACATGAGTTACTTCGCGTACACGCACAAGGACGTGATGACGTCCCGCAAGTTCGACTCACTGCTCGGCGGGCCACCGCGCAAGGCCGAGTCACCGATCACGCAGCGCGAGATGGACCTCGCGGCCTCGATCCAGCTCGTGACCGAGGACATCATGCTGAAGATCGCGAGCTACGCGCACGAGCTGACCGGCCTCGACAATCTGTGCATGGCCGGCGGCGTGGCGCTGAACTGCGTGGGCAACGGCAAGATCCTGCGCGACGGCCCGTTCGATCGGGTGTGGATCCAGCCCGCGGCGGGCGACGCGGGCGGCGCGCTCGGCGCGGCCCTGTTCGTGTGGCACCAGCTGCTCGAGAACAAGCGCGAGCAGAAGGGGCGTGACTCACAGAAGGGCTCGCTGCTCGGGCCCGCGTACTCGAACGAGAGCATCCGCGCATTCCTCGACTCCAAGGGCGCCGCGTATCGCTACTACGAGACCGAGGAGTCACTCTGCGAGGCGGTCGCAGACCTGATCGCGCAGGAGAACGTGGTGGGTCACTGCGCGGGCCGCATGGAGTTCGGGCCGCGCGCGCTCGGCGCCCGCTCGATCCTGGGCGACGCGCGCTCGCGCAAGATGCAGGCCACGATGAACGTGAAGATCAAGTTCCGCGAGTCGTTCCGGCCCTTCGCGCCGGCCGTGCTGCGCGAGGACGTCGACGCGTACTTCGACATGCGCGCGAACGAGGACTCACCGTACATGCTGCTCGTTGCGCCGGTGAAGAACGAGAAGAGACTTCCGGTCGAGTCACATGGCGAGAAGGGCCTCGACAAGCTGAGACAGGTGCGCTCGGTCGTGCCCGCGATCACTCACGTCGACTTCTCGGCGCGCGTGCAGACGATCGACCGCGACCGCAACCCGCGCTTCCATCGGATCCTGCAGGCGTTCAAGCGCAAGACCGGCTCGCCGGTGGTGATCAACACGAGCTTCAACGTACGCGGGGAGCCGATCGTGAACACGCCGGAAGACTCGTACCGCTGCTTCATGCACACCAACATGGATGCGCTCGTGCTCGAGAGCTTCGTGCTGCTGAAGAAGGATCAGCCCGAGGCGAAGGAGATCGACGTCGACGCGTATCTCGCGGAGTTCGGGCTGGACTGACTCATGTCGAAGATGGTCGAGATCAACTTCCGCCCCGACGAGAAGACGCTGCGCCAGTTCGGCTGGATCGCGCTGGGCGGGTTCGGGCTGCTCGCGCTCTGCGCGTGGAATCACTGGCTCGTGTTCCGCCATCTGTCCGAGGCTGCGCGCGCCGCGGTCACTTTCGGGTTGCTCGGCCTGGCCGGTGTCTCGGCGCTGTTCTCGCTGGCGTTCCCGAAGGCGAACGCGCCGCTCTTCGTGGGTCTCTCGGTCGTCGCGTTCCCGATCGGCTTCGTGCTCTCGTACGTGATCATGGCCACGCTGTTCTACGTGGTGATCGCGCCGGTCGGGCTGGTGCTGCGGCTGTTCGGCAAAGACCCGATGGACCGGCGCTTCCTGCCCAACGCGACGAGTTACTGGGTCGACGCCCGCCCGGCGCGCGCGAAGACCGACTACTTCAAGCAATTCTGACGAGGAGACTCCGGTGGCCGACGACAAGCGCGCGAGAGACGAGTTCGTGACTCAGGCGGCGAAGCCGCAGGCGAGCCTCGCCACCGAGTTCTTCGAGTTCCTGCGCGACAACAAGAAGTGGTGGCTGGCCCCGATCGTGATCTCGATCCTGGGGCTCGGCCTGCTGGTGCTCCTCGGCGGAACGGCAGTCGCTCCGTTCATCTACACGCTGTTCTGACCGGGCGCCTCGCGCGGCAGAACCGCGGCGAGCAGCCAGAGTCCCGCGCCGGCGGCCAGCACCGAGGCGCCGAGCACGCCCACCTTCGCACCGGCGGCGAGCTGCCCTTCGCCGAAGGCCAGCGCCGTGATGAACAGCGCCATGGTGAAACCGATGCCACCCAACATTCCGGCGCCCAATAGCCCGCCGGGAGTCACTCCGCCGGGCATCACGGCCAGCCGGAGCCGCACCGCGGCCAGCGCGAAGAGCGCAATGCCGATCGGCTTTCCGACGAGCAGGCCGAGCGCTACCGCCAGAGCGACGCGCATCCCTGCCGAGTCACTCAGCGTCGCCGCGTCGAGTGTGACTCCCGCGTTGGCGAGCGCGAACACAGGCATCACCACGAAGGCCACCCACGGATGCAGGCGGTGAGTCAGATACTCGAGCGGTGACTGCGCTTCGCGCGAGAGATCGCGCACCTCCTGCAGCAGCAGCTCGGCCGAGCGCGCGTGTCCCCCGCCGTCGGCGACGCGGCCGAGCGCTTCCTCGACACGGGCCCGCGCGCGCTCGAGCAACGTCCGTCTCTCGCCGATGGCGTGCACCGGCGCGAGCAGCCCGAGCAGCACACCCGCGACCGTCGCGTGAACGCCGGAGGCCAGAGTCGCCAGCCACACCAGAGTTCCCAGCGCGAAGTACGGGCCGTAGGCGCGTACGCCGGCCCAGCGAGCGAGTGCCACGAGGCCGAGCCCCAAGCCCGCGCCGACCAGCGCGCCCAGGTGTATCTGCTCGGTGTAGAACACGGCGATGACAGTGACTGCGCCGAGGTCGTCCACGATCGCGAGCGCGAGCAGGAACACCTTCAACCCCTGGGGCACGCGGGAGCCGAGCACCGCCAGCGCCGCGACGGCGAACGCGATGTCGGTCGCCATCGGGATGCCCCAGCCCGCCGCGGCCTCGGCGCCCGGCTGGAGAGTCACGTAGATCAGCGCGGGCGCGACCATGCCGCCCAGCGCGCCGAACACGGGGAGCATCGCGCGCTCGCGCGAGGCGAGCTCGCCGATCACCATCTCGCGCTTGATCTCGAGACCGACGACGAAGAAGAAGATCGCCATCAGTCCGTCGTTCACCCAGTGCCCCAGCGACAGCGCGAGCTCGAAGCTCCCGACTTCGAGCGCGACGCGCTGGTGCCAGAAGTGCTCCCACGAGTCACTCCAGGGCGAGTTCGCGACGGCGAGCGCGACGACGGTCGCCGCCAGCAACAGGATGCTGCTCGCGGCCTGGATCGCGAGGAAGCGCCGGAGCGGGTGCGCCAACCGGCCCGCGAGCGTCGTGGGCCGAGGTGTCTCGGTGCCCTCCATCTCGGCTCGCTCAGCTCGGCTCGAGTAACTCCACCCAGTTCCCGTCGGGATCCTCGAGCATCGCGATCGTGACTCCGGGGCGGATGGCGCGCCGCGGGATCGGGATCGGCCGGCCCGCGCTCTTGGCCGCGGCGACCACGTCGTCGAGGTTCGAGACAGTGACCGTGAAGTAGCGGTAGCCCGTGCCGCCAGTGAGTCCGCCCGGCGCGGGCTTGGCGGCGGGCGCGTTGTCGGGCACGACGATCTTGATCACGGTCGTGCCGCACTGGAGCCTGTGCATCTTGCCGATCCCCGGCAGCGGCAGGTCGCCCTCGTGTTTCAGCCCCAACACGTCGCGGTAGAAGGCGAGCATCGCGGGCCCGTTGGCCGTGACAACGCCGAGATCCACCGAGTCTTTCACGACCTTCATGCCCATGCCCTGCTCCTCCGCCGCTGCGCGCGGCCCGGCGAGTGTAAATCGCCGGCCGCGAGCGCGTACAATCGTCCCCTCTTTGGAGGGAGACCGATGGCCGTCAAGAAATTCCCGATCGAGGCGAGTCACATCCTGATGTTCGCGCGCGCGGTGAACGACCCGAACCCGATCTACTCGGATGCGGAGTACGCGGCGGAGAGCGAAGTCGGCGCGGTGATCGCGCCGCCGACCTTCACGCAATCGAGCGCGCAATTCGATCCCGACTACTTCCTGCGCCCGAAGATCGGCCAGGCGTGGTTCGGCTCGGGGAAGGAGCCGACGGGCCTGATGCGGCGCCCCGCGCCGAGTGAGTCGAAGCCCGGAGGCGCGAGCGAGTCACGGCCCTCCGGCGCGGCCGCGGGCGGCCTCCACGCCGAGCAGCACTTCGAGTATCACCGCCCGCTGGTAGCCGGCGACGTGCTCACCGCCGAGAGCAAGCCCGGCAAGACCTGGGAGAAGGAAGGCAAGCGCGGCGGCAAGCTCTTGTTCAGTGAGTCGGTGACCGAGTACCGCAACCAGCGCGGCGAGCTCGTGGTCACCGCGCGCGGCGTCGGCGTGCGCACCGAGCGCGTGATCGAGCAGAAGTGAGCGTGGGTAGGGTGCCCACGCGAACATCAGGAGGTTCTTCGTGTCATTGAAAGCGTCTCAGCTGAAGGTCGGAGACACTCGGGAAGAGGTCGTGATCGACAACCTCACCCGCACGCAGCTCGTCATGTACGCGGGCGCGTCGGGCGACTACAACCCGGTGCACACCGACGAGGTGTTCGCGACCAAGGTCGCGGGTTACCCGACGGTGTTCGCGCACGGCATGCTGTCGATGGGCGCAACCGCGCGCATGCTCACGAACTGGGTGGGCGACGGGCGACTCACGAAGTACGGCGTGCGCTTCGTGTCTCAGGTCTGGCCGGGCGACACACTCACCGCGCGCGCGACGGTCGAGTCCCTGCGCAGCGAGGGCGGCCAGAGCTTCGTCGACCTGAAAGTCGCGACCACGAACCAGAACGGGCAGGAGGTCGTGTCCGGCTACGCCAGCGCCCGCGTCGACGCCTGAGTCACTCGCGTCATGCGCTTCGGCAAGTTCACCGGCTTCGAGGCGACCCGGCACGAGCCGGGCGTCGCGCTCCTGCAGTTCGACCAGCCCGACCGCCTGAACGGCATGACTCAGGCGATGAAGCGGGACCTCGTCGAGACACTGCTGCAGGCGCAGATGGACGATTCGGTGCGCGTGGTCGTGTTCATGGGCTCGGGCCGCGCGTTCTCGGCCGGCGACGACATCTCGGGGCGGCCGCCCGAGGCGGGGAGTCACGAGCGACTCACGGCGTCGATTCCCGGTGGTCACGACACCGAGATCGGCACGTACGAAGGGCTGCGCGCGCTGTCTCAGCCGCTGAACCTGGCCGTGCGCTCGCTCGACAAGCTGTCGATCGCGGCGCTGAACGGCGTCGCGATCCAGACGGGCTTCTCGCTCGCGCTGGCCTGTGACTTCCGGATCGCGGCCGAGAGCGCGCGGATGGGCAGCGCCACCTTGCGCTTCGGGCTCCTGCCCGACGAGGGCGGGCAGTATCTCCTGGTGCAGCATCTGGGCGTCGCGCGCGCGCTCGACTTCCTGATGCGGAAGCGCATCGTGTCGGCGGCCGAAGCCCACTCACTCGGGCTCGTGCACGAGGTCGTGCCCGACTCACAGCTGCTCGCGCGGGCGCTCGACTTCGCGCGCGAGCTGGCCGAAGGCCCGCAGGTGGCGATGCGCCTGCTCAAGCGCTCGCTGTACAACGCGGCGCAGCTGACCTTCGAGCTGTCGTGCGACGAGATCGCGGCGAAGACGGCGCTCTCGGACCACCACCCCGACGCGCGCGAGGGCGTGCGCGCGTTCCAGGAGAAGCGGGCTCCGCGCTTCAACCGGTGGTTGGAGAAATAGCGAGTGAGTCAGGATGAAGTCCGCGCGCCGCTGCAGGGCACGGTGGTCTCGATCGAAGTCACCGACGGCGAGGCGGTCCACGCCGGCCAGGCGCTGCTCGTGCTCGAAGCGATGAAGCTCGAGCACCTGGTCGAGGCGCCGCACTCAGGCGTGGTCCGCGGAGTCACCGTGGCCGTGGGTGACCTGGTGCAGGAAGGCCAGGTGCTGGCGCAGGTCGAGCCCGGCGCGGGCGCGGGCGCGCGCGCGGTCGAGCAAGTGACTCGCGACCTCGACCGCGTCCGCCCCGATCTCGCCGAAGTCGCGGACCGCCACTCACTCGGCATGGACTCGCGCCGGCCCGACGCGGTCGCGCGCCGCCGCAAGACCGGGCAGCGCACCGCGCGCGAGAACGTCGACGATCTCGTCGATCGCGGCACGTTCGTCGAGTACGGGCCGCTCGTGATCGCCGCGCAGCGGCGGCGCCGCGCGCTCGACGACCTGATCGCGCGCACGCCCGCCGACGGGCTGGTCGCCGGCATCGGGCGCGTGAACGGCGAGCTGTTCGGCGAGTCACGCACGCAGACGATCGTGATGTCGTACGACTACACGGTGCTCGCCGGCACGCAGGGCCAGAAGAATCACGCCAAGAAGGACCGCATGTTCGAGCTGGCGCACGAGCAGCGCCTGCCGCTCGTGTTCTTCACCGAGGGCGGCGGCGGGCGGCCGGGAGACACCGACGCCGCGGGTGTCTCGGGGCTCGACTGTCTCGCATTCTCGCTGTTCGCCCAGCTGTCGGGGCTGGTGCCGCTGGTGGGAATCACTTCGGGCCGCTGCTTCGCGGGCAACGCGGTCTTGCTCGGCTGCTGCGACGTGATCATCGCGACCGCGGGCTCGAACATCGGCATCGGCGGGCCGGCGATGATCGAAGGCGGCGGGCTCGGCGTGGTTCGCCCGGACGAGGTCGGCCCGCTGGACGTGCAGACACAGAATGGTGTCGTCGACGTCGCGGTCGCGGACGAGGCCGAGGCCGTGCAAGTGGCGAAGAAGTATCTCGGCTTCTTCCAGGGCGCCCTGCCCCGCTGGGAGTGCCCCGACCAGCGACTCTTGCGCGAGATCATCCCCGAGAACCGGCTGCGCGCGTACGACGTGCGCAGGGTGATCGAGACACTCGCCGACACCGACTCACTGCTCGAGCTGCGCCGCACGTGGGGCCATGGGATCATCACGACGCTCCTGCGCGTCGAGGGCCGGCCGCTCGGCGTGATCGCCAACAACCCGAATCACTTGGCGGGCGCGATCGACCGCGACGGCGCCGACAAGGCCACGCGCTTCATGCAGCTGTGCGACGCGTTCGATCTGCCGATCCTGTTCCTGTGTGACTGCCCGGGAATCATGGTCGGCCCCGAGATCGAGAAGACCGCGCTCGTGCGCCACGCGTCGCGCATGTTCGTGAACGCGGCGAGCCTCACCGTGCCGTTCGGCACGATCGTGCTGCGCAAGGGCTACGGCTTGGGTGCGCAGGCCATGGCGGGCGGGAGCTTCAAGTCACCGCTGTTCTGTATCTCGTGGCCGACGGGCGAGTTCGGGGGCATGGGGCTCGAGGGCGCGGTGAAGCTCGGTTACTCGAAGGAGCTAGCCGCGGTCGAGGACCCCGAGGCGCGCGAGAAGCTCTTCAACGAGATGGTCGAGCGCATGTACCAGATCGGGAAGGCGGTCAACGTCGCGAGTCACTTCGAGCTGGACGACGTGATCGACCCCGCGGACTCCCGCGCGTGGATCGCGAACGCGCTGCGCTCCGCGCCGCCGCCCGCGCCGCGCACCGGCAAGAAGCGCCCCTGCATCGATACCTGGTAGCGACCACTCACTTCGTGGTGCTGGAGCGCACCAGCGCCAGGGTCGAGAAGTACTCCTCGGGGATCGCGGCCTCGTAGTCGACCTCTGCCACGCGCAGCGAGACCTTGCGGTTCTCGGCCGCGTTCTCGAACTCCATGCGCACCGGCGTGTCGATGCCGCCCATGCGCCGGATCTCGACGGTGCGCGCCACCAGCCGCTTCTTGCCCAGCCGGTACTGCTCGGTGCGGATCGGGATGTACGTCTGCGCGTCGATCCAAGTGACTCGCTCGTCGAAGCGCGGGTTCTCGCGCAGCGCGCGCTCGGTGAGCTTGAACGCCGGCCGGCCGTCGAGAGACTCGCGCTTCATGGCCTCGACCTCGGTCGGCTCGGATTGCGCCACGCCGAAGCCGAGAAACTCGAGATCGATGCCGTACACGTCGTCGTTCGCGATCGCCTCGGGCAGCCGGCGCACGCGCCGGAGCTCCGGCTGATACAGGAAGTAGTCGTTGGGCCGGCCCGCCTGCTCGAGGAACAGCACGCCCACGTTGCGCACGCTCTCGGGCCGCGTGAAGCGCACCATGACTCGCTCGGCGCCCACCGCTTCGTCGGTGCGCCACACGAGTAACTCGCGCTCCTCGTGGATCCCGCCCATGTTCATCGACAGATGGACCTTCGCCGAGAAGTGCTTGCCCGCGAGCCGCCCGTGCCAGCGCGACTTCACGGCCGCTGGCGTCAGCGGCAGCGCGTCTGACTCGGCTTCGCTCGCCTTCGGCTCGCTGCGCGGCGCTTCGCGCCTTGCGACCTCGCTCGGGGCGGCCCTCGCTCGGCCCTCGTTCCCATGCGCGCTCGCCGCGAACAGCGCCACCGCGAGCGCGAGCGCACTCACTCGAGCCCAGCCCCTCATGCCGCTTTCCTCAGCAAGGTCGGTACCCGCCCGCGAGCGCCGGATCCGTGACGGGGACGCGCAAGCCGCGAGCCGCGCGGCCGAGCACGTCGGCCAGATTCGACCAATCGCCGGTGAAGCCCATCGCGCCGGCGAGTGTAACTCTCCGCCGCGGCGGTCAGGGAAGAGACTCGAGCGCGGGCCGGCCGACGTAGCGAGCGCGGATCAGCGCCACGGCGCCGCACGCCAGGCAAGCGAGCGCGACCAGCTGAGACAGAGTGAGTGGCCCGGCGACCGGCGCGTTCGTGCGCACCAGCTCGATCAGGAACCGGCCCACGCCCTGGAGCAGGAGATACTCGGCGATGAGCAGCGGCGAGCGCTCGACCCGCCGGCCGAGCAGCCACGCGCACGCGAACAGCCACCCGGACTCGTACAGCTGCGCCGGATGCACGGGCGCGAGCGCGGGCTCGGGCGCGCGCGGGAACGCCATGCCCCACGGCAGCGCCGTCGGCACGCCGTAGTCACAGCCGACGAGGAAGCAGCCGATCCGCCCGATCGCCTGCGCGAGCGCGAGGCCGGGCGCGAGCGCCTGAGTCACGGCCCAGAGTGACTGGCGGTCCCAGCGCACCTTTGCGATCACGGCGGCCGAGCCGAGGATCAGCCCGCCGTAGAAGGTCGCGCCCGTGCGCAGGTGGAACAGCTGCGCGAGCGGCGGGTGACCGGGCACGAGCGCCGCCTCGAACACGGCCCACGCCTTCGCGCCGAGCACGCCCGCGCCGAGCGCCCAGGGATAGATCGCCCAGACGTACACCGACTCGACCCCCAGCCGCGGCAGGAGCCGCGCCGCGGTGACTCCCGCCGCGAGCGACCCGGCCAGGATCGCGACCGACAGCCACGAGAGCGGCAGCCAGGGCGCGAGATCGCCTGCGCCGATCACTTCGACTCACTCGCGCGCGACTGACTCGCCATCGCAGCGACGGCGGAGCAAGGCGCGTGCCTCGCGACTCAGGGCCGGAAGGAAACGGCGCGGAGCGATGTGACTCGCCGGGCTCGCCGGCGAGCCGGACGAGTCACGCGGCGGAGCGGCGAACCTTCTTCTTCGCGTCCCAGGCCTGCTGGATGCGCACGAGCTCTTCCCAGCCGAGATACGACGTGAAGCCGTTCTCGTCGAAGAACAGCACCGGCCCGTCGCAGATGAAGATGTACTCGCTGTCCTCGAGCGCGGTCGTCGCGCCGTGGATCATCCCGTTTTGCTCGTACGTGTAGTCACCCGCGTTCAGGACGTCGCCGCGGATCTGCAGCTTGCCCTTCAGCATGAAGGTGTGCGCGGCGGAGAGATGCTTGTGCTGCGGCGCGGTGTAGCCCTTCAGCCAGCGGAACAGCACGGCCCAGCGGCCGGTCTCCGCGCCGGTCCAGAGAATCTTGATGAACGCGCGCTCGGGATCCCAATCCATGGGGATCCACTCCGAATCGGCGCGGATGATGGCGTCGACCATCGTCGGGTTGAGCGGTGCGATCTCCTGCGGAAGTGCCATGGGTTCGTCCCTCCCTACTCGGCCGATTGTACGCCTATCCCTGCAGCGCGACCCCCGCGAGCCCGCCCGCGAGCACGAGCCACGCGGAGTTCCAGCGCGGGCGCGCGAAGAGCGCGGCGCCGGCGAGCGCCGCGAGCGCGAGGCTCGGCCAATCCACCAGCGCGTCGTGCGCGAGGCGCGCGGTGACCACGGCCATCAGCGCGAGCGACGCCGCGTTCACGCCGTCGAGCAGCGCGCCCGCGGCGGGTGACTCGCGCAGGCGCGCGACGAACGGGGCACTCACGGCCACGAAGAAGAACGCGGGCGCGAAGATGCCGAGCGTCGCGACGGCGGCGCCGGGTGCGCCGCCGAGCAGATACCCGATGAACGTCGCGGTGGTGAACACGGGGCCTGGAGTCACTTGCCCGACCGCGACGGCGTCGAGCAGCTGCGAGTGAGTCAGCCAGCCGCGCTCCTCGACCAGCCCCGCGCGCAGGAAGGCGAGCAGCACGTAGCCGCTCCCGAACAGCACGGACCCGACCTTCGCGAAGAATAGGAACAGCGGCCACAGGCCGAACACGACCGGCGAGACACTCGCCGCCCCGGCGGCGCCGAGCGGCGCGAGCGCGGCCGCCGCCCCGCGTGAAGCGCCGAGCCGCACGAAGAGCGAGAGACTCGCGCCGGCGAACAGGACGGCGAGCTCGTCGACGCCCAGCGCGTTCGCGAGCGCCGCGGCCGCCGCGAGCGCGCCTAGCCAGACACTCGCGATCACGGAGCGTCCGAGCCGCCACAACGCCTGCGCCACGACCGCGATCACCACCGGCTTCACGCCGTACAGGAACCCCGCGAACGACGGGAGTGACCCGAAGCGCACGTAGGCCCACGCGCAGGCAGTCACGATGAGCGCGGCGGGCGCGATGAAGCACGCGCCCGCGACGACGAGCCCCGGCCAACCCGCGCGCGCGTGGCCGATGTGGATCGCGAGCTCGGTCGAGTTCGGCCCGGGAATCAGATTCGTCGCGCCGAGTAAGTCGACGAAGCGCTCGCGCGACAGCCACGCGCGTTTCTCGACGACCTCCTGCTGCATCAGCGCGACGTGCGCGGCGGGGCCGCCGAACGACGTCGCGCCCAGGCGCAGGAACAAGAGCGCGAGCTCGCGGAGCGATCCCCGATCGGACATGCGACTCACCCTAGCTGATACGATGGCCGCATGGATCTCCAGCAAGCGATCGAGACGACGAACACGTGCCGCTTCTTCAAGCCCGACCCGGTGCCGCGCGACGTGTTGCGCCGCGCGCTGTCGGCCGCGCGCTTCGCGCCCAGCGGCGGCAACCGCCAGCCCGTGCGCTTCGTGGTGGTCACCGACCGCGCGCTGCGCGAGCAACTTGCCGCGCTGTATCTCCCGCGCTGGCAGGCGTACGTGGGCGCGATGACTCGCGGCGGGATTCGCGTCGACACACTGCCCGCCATGATCCGCAACGCCGATCACTTCGCGAATCACTTGGCCAACGTGCCGGCGCTGGTCGTGGTCGGCGCGCGGCTCGCCGACTGCTACGCGACCGACACCGAATTGGGTCGGCTGTCCGTCGTGGGCGGCGCGTCGATCTACCCCGCCGTGCAGAACTTCCTGCTCGGTTGCCGCGCCGAGGGGCTCGGCACGGCGCTCACTACGCTCCTCGTGGCCGAGGAGCCGAAGATCAAGCCGCTGCTCGGCTTCCCCGACGAGATCGCGACCGCCGCGTTCATCGCGGTGGGCTGGCCCGAGAAGCCCTTCCCCAAGCGGCTCCGCCGGCGCGAGCTCGACGAGTTCTGCTTCGCGAACCGCTTCGGCCAGCCGTTGTGACTCGCTAGAGGTCGAGCCCCAGCTCGCGCTTCAAGTGAGCGCGCACCGCGCGCTCGAGAGGGTCGGGCCAAGTGACTCCGACCTTCTCGGCGATCGGGCGGCCGTGCTCGGCGAGCACGCGCCACACCGCCACGTGCGCCCCGATGAGAGACTCGCGCTCGGCGGGCGGCCACTCGAGTGACTGAAGCACCGCGTACTGCGCGGGCGTCATCTTGTCTTTCCAGTGCTTCACGCCGGTCGTCGGCAGCGGCGCGTTCGCCTCGAGGAACAGCTCCGAGACGCGCCGGCGCAGATGACCCCACGCTTCCTGCATCAAGAGCAAGTCACCGCGCTTCAGCATGGCCGGCATCATCGACAGATACCGGAGCGGCTCCTCGATCGCGGTCTCGACCTTCGCGCGGTCGGGGCCCGGCGGCGGCGGCGGGGTCGGCCGCTGCGCGTCCAGACCGTCGCGGTCGAACACAACGGCGCGCGCGTAGAAGCGGCTGCCCGGCACGGCACTCACTCGTTCGAGCACCAGGTCGAAGCGCTCGCAGCCCGGAGTGAGTGAGTAGAAGCTCCCCTGCAGGAACGGGATCTGGCGCGCGAGCACGGTCGGCGTGATCGCGGCGAGCCACTCGCGCCAGGTGTCCGCCACCGCGCCGAAGTCGGCGTCGCGGACGGTCGCGATCAAGTCGAGGTCCGACGCCTCGTCCGCGTCGCCGCGCGCGAGTGACCCGGAGACCCACAGCGCGCGCACGCGCGGGTCCGCGAACAGCACCGCCGCCGCGCGGTCGAACACCACGCGGTAACCCGGCGGCATGTGATTCAAAGCTGAAGGTGTTTGGAAGATCGGGTCACTCACTTTGCGCTCCGCCGCGAAATCTGTTTCTCGACGCCCGACGTACTCACCCCGGGTTGCAGGTCTGAAGGAGGGCATCATGCAGCATCGGATCTCAGTTTCGCTCGCTCTGTTGGCGGCGCTCGCGCTGCCTGTCCGCGCGTTCGCGGGCGCGGCCGTCGCGGCCGCCGCGCTCAACGGCGCCAACGAGGTGCCCTCGGTGGTCACCGGGGCCTCGGGCAAGTTCACCGCCACGATCACCGCGACCGAGATCAAGTACAAGCTGAGTTTCTCGGGACTCACCGGCACGACGTTCGTCGCTCACATCCACGTCGGCGAGAGACACACGCTCGGCGGAGTCAGCGTGTTCCTGTGCAACAACACGCCGGCAGGCCCCGCGCCTCAGCCGTGTCCGCACGGCTCCGGCACGATCACCGGCACGATCACCTCGGCCGACGTGATCGGCCCCGCGGGTCAGGGCGTGGATCCCGCAGAGTTCACCGCGCTACTCGACGCGATCGGCGACGGCGCGACTTACGTGAACATCCACACGAGCGCATTCGCCACCGGCGAGATCCGCGGCCAGCTACTGCAGATCGGCAAGGTCGCAAGCGCCGACTGAGTCGGAGCGACTAAGTCAGGAGAGAAGGCGCGAGCCACGCGCCGCACACAAGGAGAGAAGGCGCGAGCCACGCGCCGTACACAAGTCAGTCAGCGCCGGAGCGTGAGCTGCAGGGTCGTGAAGTGCTGGTCGCCCAGGTGCACGTTGGGGTCCAGCGCCTCGACGTAGATCGTGGTCGAGGTCTTCTCGCGCAGGTTCATCATCGTGGACTTCGTCGGCACCCAGGCGCCGTCGAAGTCCTGGACCGACGTCGAGTCGGCCCGCAGCTCGCGCATCTCGGTCGCCTGGTCGTCGCGGTAGATCGAGCGCAGCGCCACGAAGTGTCTCTTGTCGATCCACGTGCGCATGGTGCGGAAGTCCGAGTCGACGAACGGCTTCATGCGCACCTCGAGCACGTAGACGGGCACGCCGTCGATCGTCTCGTCGGGCTGCCGGAAGTACTCCGCGTCCTCGATGCTCTTCCAGCCGATGTCGTCGAACGTGTAGTCGGTGCCCATGATGCCGACGCCGCGCAGCCGCACGCGCCGCACCTTCCCCGTCGATGGGCTCCACGTGAACTGGTCGTTCGAGCGATCCGCGTTCACGACCATGAGATAGCCCGTCTGCCGCATGTCCTCGGGCTCGACGAACTTCACGAGCGTCTTCGCGATCACGCCGTCGACCGGCTGCTTCTGATTGTCGCGGTAGTCCTTCCAGCGCACCCAGAAGCGCGTGCGCTGCTCGCTCCCGCCGGGATCGCGCGAGACCACGGTCTGCCACTGCACGCACGTGCGCAGCCGGTTGTCCAAGAACTTGTCGAAGATCTCCTTGCCGGTGATCGACTCACCTTCGGGGATCGCGTCTTCGACCTCGCGTTCCGAGGGGAGCTGCAGCTCGCCTGCGCGCGCGTGGACCGCGAGCGCGACGACGGCGAGCGCGAGCGGCAGCGCGGCCTTCAGGCGAAGCATGTCGAGTGTATGAAGGAGAACACGGTTCCGCGTCAACCCGGCGTCTCACCGTGCGATTTTCGTGCCCGGAGTCACTGAATCGCACGCGCCGTTTCGCTCGGCGGGTGGCGCGCTTTCTACAAACCGGGGCGAGTCAGACTTCTGCAGTCACATCGCGAGCGAGCCGGTCGAACGCGTCGTTGAATCGCTTGCGGGACCGCTCGACACCCCGGAAGTCGGCGATGACGAGATCGCCGAGGCGCATGCCGAGAGCCGCGTTCCGCGCCCGGAGCTCGCCAAAGACGAAGTCGTCGAGGGCGACCGGCACCAACTTGCTTCGTCCGCCGTCGCAGCTCGGGCTTGTCTTCCGCGATCGACTTCCGAAGCGCGGGCCAGGTGGCCTGCAGCTGCCGTACGACCCCGACTCGGCGCGACAGGCGCGAGTCTCTCAGGACGTCACAGAGCTTTTGCAGCTCGTCGAGCTGCCTCAGCACGATGTTCCTGTCGCGCGGATTCGCTGCAACGAAGGCGAGCTTGAGCGGTCGCATGCCCGACATTCTCACCGCCTGCGAAAGCAGGGATGTTGGGAAGATCTTGGGATCGAGTCATGTCCCCGAGGGCGACTGACTCGGGCTCGTCTGGCGCAGGCTCTGGAGCTTGCGCGCGAGGATGCGGAGCAGGAAGCCGATCGACGCGAAGTCGAGCAGGAACGCCGGGCCGAGAGTGATTCCCGTGTTGTTCAGCATGTCGACGCCGAAGGTCAGCACGAGCCGCTTCAGCGCCTCGGGATCGGCCGAGAAGCGGCCGTTCACGGTGAGTGTGTCGATGCCCCACGCCTGCCGGAAGATGAACGCGAGACTGTCGGAGCCCATGCGCAGGTCGTAGCGCGGGTCGCGGCCGGCGATGCGCTCGAGCCCGTGCTCGAACGAGAAGCGCACGTCAATGTCCAGGTCCCACAGGTGAACGTCGAGCGGACGCAGCGTCGGCAGCACCGGATTGCGGCGCAGCAGCTCGAGCAGCCAGCCGGTGTTCGCGCCGCGAATGCGCTGGATGTAACTGCGCGCCGCGGCGGCCAGCGCGTCGAGCGGCACCGACGCCGAACGGTGTAGGGGGCGCTCGGGCACCCGCGCGTAGTCGGCGCGGTAGCGCTCGGCGGCGGAGGCGTTCTCGTGCGCTTCGCCTACCGTCCACGAGTCACCTGGATACAGCAGCACCGGCGCCGAGCCGCACGCGGCGATCGGCTCGAGCACCTCCCATGGGTGATTGATCGAGTCACTCGTGAACGAGTTCTCTTCGTGCGAGAACCAGCTCATGCTCGCGAACGGCACGGTGAAGCGCGGCGCGAGCGCGGTCACTTGCGCGCACACGACGTCGAGCTTCTTCCGCGCGTCGTCGCGGCGCAGCGCGACGTCGCCCTTGTTGCCGCGCCACGCGGCGTAGCTGAATTGAGTGAACAGGACGTCGACGCGGCCGGCGCGCTCGGCGAGCCGGCGCAGCTCGCCGGCGTTCTGGAGCACGCAGTCGTTGAGGTTGAGGACCCGAGTATCTCCCGCCTCGACCAGCAGCCACGAGTCGAACAGCGGAACGGACTGACTCGTGACTCGCAGGCCAGGCGCCAGCTCGACCGACGCGCCGTCTTCCAGCTCGCGCACTTGGAAGCCGAGCTTCTTGCAGAAGCCGATCACCTTCGCGTCGCGCGTCTTGCGGTACAGCACGGTGATTCCGCGCCGCTTCTCGGCCGGCACGTCCGAAAGCACGCGCGGGCTGAAGTGATCCGGGTGCTCGTGCGAGTACCAGATGTGAGTCATGTCGCCGAGATCGGCCGCGCCGATGGCCGACTTGCACACCAGGTCCCAGCCGTCGTTGAACGCCGTGCCGTACAGCCACGGGTCCGAGATCAGGCGGATGCCCTCGTACTCACAAACGAACGAGGCGTGATTGATGAAGCGGAGCCGCATCGGCGCGCCAACCTAGCACGCGGCTGTCGCGACCGGCTCAGCGTTTGCCGGCTTTGCACTCGGAAGCTGAACGCAGATACGCAACCACCCGCCACAGGTCGTCGTCGCCCTGGGGCAGTGCGCCGGTGAAGGCGGGCATGCGCGTGTTCGGCACGCCGTTCGAGATCGAGGCGAAGATCTGCGCGTCCGAGCCGCCGTGCTTCCACTCGCAGTCAAAGAGCGACGGCGCGTCGCGCTCGACGTTCTTCGTCGAGTGACAGTACGCCCCACAAGTCCCGATGAAGATGCTGCGGCCGCGCGCGACGGCCGCGGGGTCGCGCGCGAACGCGGCGGCGGGTGACTCGGGCTCGGCCGGCGCGCTCGCCCGCTCCTCCGTCGTGGAGCAGGCGAGAGCGAGCGCGAGCGCGAGCAGAGTGACTCGTCTCACTTGGGAAGCGCGAACACGAACATGGTGCCGCCTTCGGGCACGCGATTGACTCCAGCCGCGAATGAGTCGAGCGCGGTGAAGCTGCCGGTCGGCACCGCGACATACGTGCGGCCGTCGAGCTGATACGCGATCGGCTGACTGCGCACGCCGCCGTTCGCGCGGAAACGCCACACGACCTTGCCGGTCTTCGCGTCGAACGCGAGCACCTCCCCCTCGAGGTTGCCGCTGATCACCACGCCGCCCGCGGTCGAGAGCGTGCCGCCCATCATCGGGCGGCGGTCGCGGTAGCGCCATTTCACCTGGCCGGTCACGACGTCGATCGCGGCCATGTTCCCGTACGCCTTGCCCGCTGTCGCGTCGACCGTCTCGGGCAGACCGCCGAGATATGGCAGACCTTCCTTGAACGCGCTGATGCCCTTGGTGAACACCTGACACGCTTCGGAAGACGGGATGAACACGAGCCCGAGGTCTGGATTCAGCGCGCCGGTGAACGCGCCGTTCATGCCGCCCAGGTTGCTCGGGCACGTGCGGAACTTCGCGTCCTCCTTCGGCACTGACTCGGGATTCACGACCGGCCGGCCGCTCGCGTCGATCGTCGCCCAGTTCACCTGCTCGAGATACTGAGTCGCGCGCAGGAACTTCCCGTCGGTGCGGTCGAGGATGTAGTAGAAGCCGTTGCGGTTGGCCTGGACGATCAGCTTGCGCGGCTGCCCGTCGTACTTCGCGTCGACGAGGAAGATCTGAGTGTTTCCGTCGTAGTCCCACACGTCGTGCGGGGTGAACTGGAAATGCCACTTCAGGTTGCCCGTCTTGGGCTCGAGCGCGAGGAGTGAGTTCGAGAACAGGTTGTCGCCCTTGCGGCCGTCGCCGTCCCAGTCGGGCGAGGGATTCCCCGTGGTCCAGAAGAGTGTGTCGGTCTCGGGGTCGTACGCGCCGGTGGTCCACGCGGGCGAGCCGCCCCGCAGATACGAGTCACCGGCCCACGACTCGGCGCCCGGCTCGCCGGCCTTGGCCGGCACCGTGTAGTGCCGCCACGCGAGCTTGCCCGTCTTCACGTCGTAGGCGTCGAAGAAGCCGCGCACGCCGTACTCGCCGCCGGCCACGCCGATGATCGCCAGGTCACCCACGATGAGCGGCGCGGACGTGATGCTGTAGCCCACGTTCCACTTCGCGACCTCGACGGTCCAGAGTATCTCGCCGGTCTTGCGGTCGAACGAGATCAAGTGCGCGTCGAGCGTGCCCATGAGCACCGAGTCACCCGCGATGGCGACGCCGCGATTCGGCGGGCCGCAGCACAGTCGCAGGTTCTCCTTGTTCTGGTGGTCGTAGCGCCAGAGCAGCTCGCCGGTCTTCGCGTCGATGGCGAAGAGACGGTTGTAGGACGAAGTCACGTACATGACTCCGCCGTACACGACCGGCGACGCCTCGAATTGGCCGACGGTGCCCGTCGGGAACGCCCAGGCCACCTGGAGCTTCGCGACACTCTGCGGTGTCAGCGTCTTCAGCGGTGAGTGGCGGAAGTTCCGGTAGTTCCCGCCGTACTGGAGCCACGTGTCGGCCGGCGTCGCCGCGGCGCGCAGCATGTCGGCAGTGACTGGCCCCGCCGCAGTGCCCGCCGGCTTCTCGGCCTTCCAGTGAGTCGGCCCGGGCGGCAGCTGGATCTCGGCCGGCTCCTCGTTCGCCGAGCCGGCGAGCCCGGCGCTCCCCGCGACCAGCGCAAAGGCCAATCCCCAAACGAGCCGGTGCTTCATGGGTCCCCCTGTTTGGCTGGCGAATCCTACCGCGCCGCGCGGCTCGGTGTAGGCTGCCCGGGCGGTCATGAAGAAGCTCTTCACCGGCACCAGCGGCTTCGCCTTCAAGGAGTGGAAAGGGAGCTTCTATCCCAAGGATCTGCCGGACGCGAAGATGCTCGACTTCTACGGCGAACGGCTCGGCGCGGTCGAGGTGAACAACACCTTCTACCGCATGCCGCGAGTCACCGTGCTCGAAGACTGGGCGTCGCGCGTGCCCGCCGGATTCCGCTTCGTGCTGAAGGCGTCGCGCCAGATCACCCACATGACTCGGCTGAAGGAGCCGCAGCCCGTCGAGTATCTCGTGAAGAACTCCGCCGCGCTGGGCGAGAGGCGCGGGCCGATCCTGTTCCAGCTCCCGCCCAACATGAAGAAGGAGCTCGACCGGCTGAAGCGCTTTCTGTCGTGGCTGCCGCCGGGCGTGCGCGCGGCGCTCGAGTTCCGCCACGAGAGCTGGCACGACGAAGACGTGTTCGCCGCGCTCCGCGCCGCCAACGCGGCGCTGTGTATCTCGCAAGTCGACGGCGAAGAGGAAGGCGCGCTGAACACGCCGTTAGTCGCGACCGCGGACTGGAGTTACTTGCGGCTGCGGAAGCAGTCGTACGCGGCGGGAGAGCTCGAGGAGTGGGCCGCGCGCATTCGCCAGCCCGAGTGGGGCGACGTGTTCGTGTTCTTCAAGCACGAGGACGAGGGCACCGGGCCGAAGCTCGCCAAGCGCTTCGAGGAAGTCACGAGCGCCTGAGAAACTCGGCAATCTCCCGCGCGAGTGACTGACGGACCTCGTCGTTCGTGCGCCCGCTCTTCTTCGGGACTTCGAAGGAGTGATTCGCCCACTCGTACTCGCGCAAGAGCGCGCGCGGGCCGAGCTCGGCGGTGACTTCGCGAATGAGCGCGAGGTCGGCCAGGTCGTCCCGCGTGCCCTGCAGGAACAGCATGGGCAGAGTGACTCGCGGCAGGTGCTCGGCGCGCGTGCGCGCGGGCTTCTTCGGCGGGTGCAGCGGGAAGCCGAGGAACACCAGGCCGCGCACCGCCGCGAGCGGCTCCTTCGCGCACGCGTTCGAGGCCATGCGCCCCCCCATCGACTTCCCGCCGGCGAACAGCGTGAGCTCGGGCGCGAGTGACTGCGCATCGGCGCACACCGAGCGCACGTACGCCTCGAGCACGGGCTGCGGATCGGGCGCACGCCTACGCGCTTCGGTGTAGGGAAAGTTGAAGCGCAGCGTCGCGACTCCGAGCGCCGCGAGGTCCGCGGCCAGCGCGGCCAGAAAGCGGTGGCGCATGTCCGCGCCCGCGCCGTGCGCGAGGACGAGCAGCGCGAACGCCCCTGGCGGGCGCTCGAGTAGCCCAGTGACTGGGCCGTGACTGCGGTCTTTCGCGAGCTCGAGCTCTTCCAACTAGTGCAAGACTAGCCCGACCAGATAGACGACTCCGGCGACCGGCGTGCCCACCACCACGATCCCCGTGAGCAGCACGTCCATCACCGGCGACAGCGCGAGCCAGCCCCAGCGCTCGCCCGACGCGATGGACAGCTCGCTCGGCACCTCGGCTTCATCGATCACTTTGCCGTCGCGGTCGTAATACAGGACTTGACCCGGCTCGCCGGGCTCCGCGCCGATGAAGTACACGCAGGGACTCGTCTCGGGGATCTGCGCGCGCGACAGATCGTTCGGCGGGCCGTAGAAGCTGCCGCGCTCCGCGGTCGCCTGCGGCATGCGGAAACCCTTGGGTAACTCGAGCTCGCCTTCGCCCTTGCTCCACACGCGCGTTGGGAAGTGACCGATGTCGTGCGGGTCGCGGCCGAAGTCCGCCCACCAGTGCAGCGGCTGGCCGCGCCACGACTCGTTCACCGTGACTCGCGCGGCGGGGACCGGAATCGCCAGGTCGCAAACCGCGGCGGCGGTGATGCAGCCCGAGCTCGAGCTGCCGGCGAGGACCGCCAGCAGCGCAACGCCGAGCCGCGAGACTCTCCCCCTCACGCGCGCGAGGATCCATAAGACTCACTCGCTGCGCTAGGCTGTGGCCCGCGTGACCGTCCCAACCGCGCCAGCGACTCCCGTGCCGCGACTCCTGCGCCTCGTGCCCGCGCTCGAGTCACTCCGCAACTACGGCGCGCGAGATGCGCGCGCCGACCTGGTGGCGGGACTCACGGTGGCCTCGGTCGCCGTCCCGCAGGCGATGGCCTACGCGATGATCGCCGGGCTCCCGCCCGTGTACGGCTTGTACACCGCGATCGTCATGACGGCGGTCGGCGCGCTGTTCGACTCGTCGCGCCAGCTCATCAACGGGCCGACGAACGCGATCTCGATCGCGACTCTCTCGGTGCTCGCGGGCATCGGCGAGCCCGACGTGCGCATCCAGGCGGCGATCGCGCTGGCGTTTCTCGTGGGCGCGATCCAGCTGGGAATCACTCTGCTCCGGCTCGGTGACCTGGAGAAATACATCTCTCACTCGGTGATCGTGGGCTTCACGCTCGGCGCGAGCGCGCTGCTCGGGCTCGACCAGCTGAAGAACCTGCTCGGCATGAAGGCGATGGGCGACGCGCACAGTCACTTCCTCGTGCGCTTCTTCCGCACGCTCGCCGAAGGCGGCGGACCTCACCTCGCGACCGCGGCGATGGGGTTGGGCTCGATCGCGGCCGTGATCCTCTTGCGGCGCGCAAAGCGGCGGCTCGGCATCGTGCTCGCGCCCGACTTACTCGTGGTCGTCGCCGGCGCCGCGCTCGTGACTTGGTGGCTCGGGCTCGATCAGAACGGCGTGACCGTGGTCGGCGAGATACCCGGCCGCTTCCCGTCGTTCGCGCCGCCGCCGCTCGAGGCCGTGCCCGTGGGCGAGCTCGTCTCCGGCGCGCTCGCGATCGCGCTACTGGGCCTGCTCGAGGCGATCTCGATGGCGAAGGCGCTCTCCGCGGTGACTCGGCAGAAGCTCGACATGAACCAGCAATGTCTCTCCGAGTCGGTCGCGAACCTGGCCGGGAGCTTCTTCCAGTGCATGCCGGGCTCCGGGTCACTCACGCGCTCGGCGATCAACCAGCAGGCCGGCGCGGCGAGTCAGTGGTCGGGCGTGATCTCGGCCGGCGCGGTCGCGCTCACCATGCTCGCGTTCGCGCCGTATGCGCGCTTCATCCCGCGCGCGGCGCTCGCCGGCATCTTGATGGTGACTGCGTGGAACATGATCGACTGGCGCTCGCTCTTCTATCACCTGCGCACCACGCGCTTCGACGCCGCGATCGTGCTGGCCACCGCGATCTCGGCGGTCGCGGTGTCGATCGAGTTCTGCGTGCTCATCGGCGTGGTCATGTCGTTCATGCTCACCGTGCCGCGCGCGGGCCAGATGCTGCTGACCGAGTTCTCACTCACCGCGGGCGATCTGCACGAGAAACTCCCCGAAGACCCGCCGTGCGCGCGCATCCTCGTGTTCGGGCTCGAGGGCGAGCTGTTCTTCGGCGCCACCGCCGCGCTCGAGGCGCACTTCGCGCACATCGAGGAGCGAATCACTCCCGAGACGCGCGCGCTGGTGCTGCGCGTGAAGCGCACGCGCAACCCCGACGCCGTGGGACTCACTCTGCTCGAAGACTTCATCCTGCGCGTGAAGGCGCGCGGCCTGCACGTGCTCTTGTGCGGCGTGCGCACGGAGTTCGCCGAGAAGCTCGAGCGCACGCGCATCCGCGCGAACCTGGGCGACGCGCTGTTCCTCGAGCAGCCCGTGCGACTCACCAGCACCATGCTCGCGATCCGGCACGCCTACGAGCTGCTCGGCGGAGAAACTTGCAGAATCTGCCCGCGCCGCGGCGGGCGCCCTTCGGAGACTGCGGTTCAGTACGAGATCTGAGTGAGTCGCTCGGTCGGGTCTCGCCGGCCCGCTTTGTTCCCGCCGAAGCCGGCTTTGTAGATCCGCCGCGCGCGCGCCGCCGCCGCGGCCCGAGAGCGGCCGTCACGCGCGGTCTTCGCGCAGGGCACGCGCCGTCCGAAAACGTCGTCTTCGGCGACGAGGGCTTCGACGACGGCGACCAGATCGCGCTGGCCACGCTCGCGGCGCCGGTGACCGAGCCCGGCCTGCTCCTGTCTCTCTCCGTTGCGCTAGGCACGTTGACGGCGACTCGCCGTCGCTCGCTCAACTGACTCGCTCGTCCTGCAGGGTGACGTCGAGCCAGGGTGCGTGACCCAGATCGCGAGCCCAGAGCGCGCGCTGGGCGGCCTTGACGACTCGTTCCTCGAGGCGCGCCCAGCGTGCGTAACTCCGGTCCGCGACGGCTCCGAGCGTGTCGCCCCGTACACCGATGCGTGTCAGTCCGAGCCGTCTCGTCAGTCTTCCGAGTGACTCGAGCCCGTGCCCGTGCAGGTAGGGAAACCCGAGCAGGTTGTTCCAGGCCAGCGCATGGAGGGAAGTAGGCAGTCGGGCCGTGAGTCGCAGGAAGCACTCGCCCTGGGGGAAACGGAGCAACACCGTTCCCCCAGGGCGCAGTACGCGGAGCGCGGCGGCGAGCGTGCCCAGGGGCCGCGCGAGCTGGTCGAAGGTGTTCCAGATCGCCACCGTGTCGAACGGCGCGAACTCACCCGACTCGGCCAGGTCCTCCACGGTGGAGCGAGTGACTCGCAGGCCGGCCTGCGTGCACAGCTCGGAGAGCTGCTCGGACGGATCGAGGCCGACCGCGTCGAGGCCCGCCGCCGTCGCTTCGTGCAGAAGGCCGCCGACGAACGAGCCGACTTCGAGCACGTGCGCCCCCGCCCCCAGCGCGCGTGCGAGCCGGCGCGCCTTCGGTCGAAAGAGCGCGCGCTGGGACGCGACCGTCTGCGGTAGGCGCTCGGCCGAGCAAGTCTCCTCGCGGTACGCGCGCAGCAGTGACTCGGCTCGCGGCCTCGGCGAGCGGTACCGGAGACCGCACGTGCTGCAGCGAAGGAGCGAGGTGGGATAGTCGTGCGTGAAGCTCGCGCGCTCCTCCAGCGCCGCACGTGAGCGCCGGCGCAGTCGCGCGCGGTGGAAGCGGTGGCCGGCCTCGGCCTGCCGGGCGAGCTCCGGCGCGCCAGTCACTTCGGCCGCGGCGAGCTCACCGCACGCCGCGCACGCCGTGTCGACTTCGGGAGTCAGTGCGCGCTGGGGAGCCTTGCTCTCCATTCGACGTACCAGGAGAGCAACCCGCGTGCCCGGTCAGAGCGCGAAGCGGCGGCCGGGATCGATCTCCACGCGGTGCACGTCGAGCTGGTGATTCACGTCGAGCACGATCAGACGCCGCAGGTGCGCGAAGAAGCGGTCGTGCTCGACGCCGCGCGGGTCGATCTGCGCGCGCACCGAAGCTTCGTGGAGATAGGCGAGACACAAGCGCGAGATGAGATCGATCTCGGGGACCTTCACGCCGAGCGCTTCCTCGAAGCCGAGCGCGAGCGCGTCGCGCGTGCGGTCGAAGATCCGCTGGATCGTGTCGCGCGTGTCCTCCGAGAGGTGTGAGCGCTCGATCGAGATACTCAGCAACATGCGGATCATGTGCCCGCGCTTCGCGGCGAGCCCCTTCAGTCCCTTCACGAACAGATCGAGTCGCTGGTTCGAGTCGTCGCCGCCCTGCTCGGCGACGCGCTTCGAGCTCGACTCGACGAACTCCGCGTCCATGCGGTCGAGCACCGCGGCGAGCAGGCCCTCCTTGCTGCCGAAGTGCCAGTACAGCGCGGTCTTCTCGATCTTCGCGGCGCGCGCGATGTCGTACACGCCCGTCGCCGCGTAGCCGCGCGCCGAGAACAGCGCGAGCGCGGAGTCGAGGATGCGGTCGCGACTCACTTCGCCCTTGAGCTTGCGCAGATCGGCGCCGCCGGCCTTCCGCTTGGCGGCGGCTCGCCTCGTCTTCTGTCTCGTGCGGCTGCGCTTGGTCGTCATGTGAGACGCGATGGTACGCGAGCGCGCGTTCCGATTCGAGCGTACAAAACTTCCGTACCGATCGGTGCAGATTTTCCTTGTAGCGCGGACCACGGCCATGACAGAGTCCGAACACAGGGTTTTCGATATTCGCGTTCGACAAACTTGGATCAGAGGGAGGGATCGATCCATGGCGCTGACGCAGTTCTGTGTCGGTCGCGCGCTGGCAGGCGCGCTCTTGGCTCTGGCGCTCGCTTCGACCGGTGTGGCGCAGACATCTTTCATCACGTTCGAGAGCGGCCAGGTGCGGCCGCTCGCGCTGTCGGCCGACGGCACGCGGCTCTACGCGGTCAACACACCCGACAACAATCTCGAGATCTTCAGCGTGGGCACCAGCGGACTCACGAAGCTCTCGTCGATCTCCGTCGGAATGGAGCCCGTCGCGGTGGCGATCCGATCCGCGACGGAAGTCTGGGTGGTGAATCACCTCTCGGACAGCGTGAGCATCGTCGACGTGAGTGTCTCGCCGCCGCGCGTGAAGCGCACGCTCTTGGTCGGCGACGAGCCGCGCGACATCGTGTTCGCCGGCACGGGCGCCAACCGCGCGTTCATCACCACGGCGCGCCGCGGCCAGCAGCTCACGAACTCGACCATCTCGGGAGTGACCGGCGCGGGCGATCCTCAGCTCACCACGCCGAGTCAGCCGCGCGCGAGTGTCTGGGTGTTCGACGCGAACAACCTGGGCAACGCGCTGGGCGGCAGTCCGCTCAAGATCGTGAACCTCTTCTCGGACGTGCCGCGCGCGCTCGCGAAGAGCCCGGACGGAAACACCGTGTACGCGGCCGCGCTCCCCTCGGGCAACCGCACGAGCGTCGTGAACGCGGGCTCGGTGTGTCCCGGCTTCAACACGAGCACTTCGTGCACGCTCGAAGGCGGCGTCGTGTATCCCGGCGGCGTGCAGGGGCCGTCGACGAACTTCCAGGGCGTGCACGCGCCCGATGTCGGCATCGTCGTGAAATACAACGCGTCGAGCGGTCACTTCGAGGACAAGCTCGGACGCAACTGGGATCCCGGCGTGAAGTTCTCGCTGCCCGACAAGGACGTGTTCGCGATCAACGCGAACACGCTCCTCGAGACCGCCTCGTTCCTCGGCGTCGGCACGACCTTGTTCAACATGGCGGTGAACCCGGTGACCGGCGTCGTGTACGTCTCGAACACCGAGGCGATAAACGACGTGCGCTTCGAGGGGCCGGGCAACTTCGGCGGCAGCACCGTGCAGGGACATCTGGCCGAGTCACGAATCACCGTTCTGTCCGGCCTGACGGTGACTCCCCGCCACCTGAACAAGCACATCAACTACAACATCCGCCCCGCGCCGGCCGGCACGAAGCAACACAGCTTGGCGACGCCGGTCGACATGGCCGTGTCTTCGAACGGCGCCACGTTGTACGTCGCGGCGTTCGGCTCGAGCAAGATCGGCGTGTTCAGCACCGCGGCGCTCGAGAACAACTCCTTCAATCCGACGCTCACCAGCGCGAACTATCTCTCTGTGACTGGCGGCGGTCCGAGCGGCCTCGCGCTCGACGAGCCGCGCAGCCGCCTGTACGTGCTGACTCGCTTCGACAACTCGGTGAAGGTCGTGAATCTCGCCACGAAGGCGGAGATCCAAGCGATCTCGCTCAACAACCCCGAGCCCGCGCACGTAGTGACTGGCCGCCGCTTCCTGTACGACGCGCAGTTCTCGTCGTCGAACGGCGAGGCGTCGTGCTCGAGCTGTCACATCTTCGGCGACAAGGACGAGCTCGGGTGGGACCTGGGTGACCCGGACTCACCGGTCGCCACCAACCCGGGCGGCGCGTCGGGCGACATCAACCTCGGACTCGTCGCAGCGCTGGTCCGGCCCAACATCAACGGCACGGGTCAGGTCGATCTGTTCCACTCGATGAAGGGTCCGATGACCACGCAGACACTGCGCGGCATGGTGGCCAACGGCTCGATGCATTGGCGCGGCGACCGAGCCACCGGCTTCTTCGGCACGGACGACCAGAGCGGCCCGCCGTTCGACTCGGACCTCGCGTTCCGCAACTTCATCGTCGCGTTCCAGGGGCTGAACGGTCGTGAGTCGATCATCTCCAACGCCGAGATGCAGCAGTTCGCGGACTTCGCGCTCGAGATCATCTTGCCGCCGAACCCGGTGCGCGCGCTCGACAACTCACTCAACACGGCGCAGGCGCGCGGCAAGAGATACTTCATGGGCTGCGACGGCCCGGACAGCACGAGCACATTGCCCCCGTTGTGCATCAACGGGCGGCCGATCCTCGACGGTGGACACCGCGCGGACGGCCTGCCCTTCCTGCCCACGGTCGGCTTCACGTGCGAGGGCTGTCACACGACCGAGCCGAACAACGGCTTCTTCGGCACCGACGGGCGCTGGAGCTTCGAAGATCTGCCGCAGATCGCGAAGATCCCCCACCTGCGCAACCTCTACACAAAGGTGGGTATGTTCGGCAGCCCGCAGGTTCCCGAAGTGAATCCGGGAGACAACGGTCACAAGGGCGAGCAGATCCGCGGCTTCGGTTTCCTGCACGACGGCAGCGTCGACACCGTCTTCCGCTTCTACAACGGGCTCGTGTTCAACTGCACCAACGGCGGGCTGGTCGGCTTCTGCGGCGGCGACCCGCAGCGGCGCGACGCGGAGCAGTTCATGCTCGCCTTCGACTCCGATCTGCCGCCGATCGTCGGTCAGCAAGTCACCATGACCAACACCAGCCGCAACGACACGAACGTGAACGGTCGAGTGACTCTGATGGAAGCGCGCTGCCGCGCGTCGTATCCATCGTTCATCCTGGGCTCGGGGGCGAGAGAGTGCGACCTCGTTGCACGCGCGGTGGTCGGCGGGCAGGGCCGCACGTACCGGCTCCAGTCCAACGGCTCGTACCGCGAGAACAACGGCACGACCCGTAACTCGACCTACGTGCGCGATCTTGCGAACGTCGCCGCTCAACCCGTGACCTGGACGGCGGTCCCGTACGGGTCCGGGACCCGCATCGCGGCGGACCTCCAGTAAGATCGAGCGCAGAGAGCACCCCGCCGAGCGGCCGGAGGGAATCGCCGCTCGGCGGGGTGACTCGTTCGCGGAAGGTCCCGCTGGAGGATTGGGTCTGTGCGCGCACTCACGGTGGCTCTTGGACTGACTGTCTCGGCTTGTGTCACGAGCGCGCCGCGGGCCCCCGAGCTGCGCACGCCGGAGGACCGCTTCAGCTACAGCATCGGCGCGAAGCTGGGAGGCGACCTGCGCAAGAGCGGCCACGAGCTCGATCGCGAGCTGTTGCTGCGCGGGGTCGAGGACGGGCTCGAGGGACGAGTCACTCTGTCCGACGCGGCGCTAACCGAGGCGATGCAGGAGGGCGTCGCGAGACGTCGCGACCGCGACGAGTCGGCGCGCGCCGAGCGTGCGGCGCAGGCGGAGCAGGAAGGCCGGGCGTTTCTCGCCGAGAACGCCAAGCGTCCCAGAGTCGTGACTCTGCCGAGCGGCGTGCAGTACGAGGTGCTGAAGGCCGGCAGCGGGAACTCGCCCAGCGTCGAGGACTTCGTCACGTGCCGCTACCGCGGGTCACTCCTCGACGGCACGGTGTTCGACGACACCGAGTCAGTCGGCCTCCCGCGTACCTTCGCGGTCACGAGCGTGGTCGACGGCCTCGAGGAAGCGCTCGTGCGCATGTCTCCCGGCGCGCGCTGGAACGTGTGGGTTCCGCCCGAGAAGGGCTACGGCGCGTCGCGCCCCGGCGCGAAGATCCCGGCGAACGCGACGCTCGTGTTCGAGATCGAGCTGGTCGAGCTCGCGAAGCGGCCGAGTTACTGACTCAGGTTCCCGCGGGCCCGGCCAGGGTGATGTCCTTGCCCAGCGCGGCCATGCCCATCATGTGCACGAGCTGGTCGGTCTTCCACGCCATGACGTTCGAGCCGACCATGTCGCGGTAGATGCGCTCGAGCCGCGAGCCACTCACGTACGCGTGAGCGCCGCACGTGCGCATGGCGTCCTCCGCGACCTCTTCGCTCATGCGGCGCAGGTGATACACCGTGCGCACCATGTGGCGCGTGAAGTGAGTCACGTCGTCGAACGGGCCGTCGAGGCGGCGCACCGTGTCCTCGAGCATGACTCGCCCCGAGTACAGCCAGTGATCCATGCGCCCGATCGCGATCTGCGCCCACGCCTCGTTCGAGCGATAGCCGATCTCGCCGCCCGCCTGACTGTTTCCCGCGAGATACCCGTGGCGCTTGCCGACGTAGTCGAGCGTGAAGTCGTACGCCGCCTGCGCCAGCCCGACCCAGAGACCGAGGATGCCGAGCGCGCCCCACGAGCGGAGCTTCATCGCGTCGACGCCCAGCGCCTTCTGGCCCTCGCGCATGAGCGACAGCGGCGCGACGAATGCCTCGTCGCGCGGGATCTCGAGGCCTTCGCACTCGATGTCGTGACTCGCGGTGGCGCGCATGCCCATCGCGTCCCAGTTGCGCAGGTTGCGGACGCCTGGCGAGTCGATGCGCGGGATGCCCATGACGACGCGCGGCTCCTGCGAGTCACTGCCCTCGAGCCAGCCGCCCAGCATCACGTACGTCGCGCCCTCGCTCATCGACGCGAAGCCGGCCTTGCCGTCGAGCACGAAGCGGTCGCCCACCTCGCGCACGCGGAAGCCGCTCTTGCGGTTGTCGAGGTCACTCGTGGGCACCGAGCCCGGCCCGCAGATCAGCGCGCCCGTGCGCGCGATGTCCTCCACCACGCGGTTCGCGTGCGGGAAGAACGGCAGGAAGCGCAGAAAGTGACTGATGAGCAGGTGCATGTTCATCGCGACCGCGGTCGAGCCGTCGGCGTACGCGATCTCTTCCATGACTCGAGTCATCGCCGCCGCGCCCATGCCCAGCCCGCCGACTGACTCGGGCAGGATCAGCGCGTGCACGCCCAGCGCGACCAGCTCGTCCACGTTCTCGCGCGGGAAGCGCCGCTCGCGGTCGTAGCCCGGCGCGCGCTCGTCGAACTTCTTGCGCGCGAGATCGCGCACCGCCTCGACCAGCTCGACTTCCCGGGGCTGCAGCAACATGCGGAGGTCCCTTCCCTGCGTGGTGGCTCTTCGCGCGCGGCAGTGTATCCGAGTCGCTCGGGGCATTTCCGAGAGCTACAGCCCGCCGCCCCAGCGCACCTGCCAAGCGATGCCGATGGCATCGAAGCGCCCACCTGCACGCGCGAACAAACCCGAGCTGCCGAACAGCTTGATCGAGTTCATGCGGTTCACCGGCAGCGCGAGCGTGCCGCCAATGCGCGCGTTGCTCTCCACGTCGTGTCTCGAGACACCGTCGATTCGCGTCTTGCCGCCGGCGTAGTAAGTGAAGTCGAGCGCACCCCAGATACTGCGCGGGAAGTGATAGATGACGTGCGCCTGTGCCGCGCCCAGCGGGTTTTGCGAGCGGCGGTGACCGCGGAAGAAGTCGTCGTTGTCGGTGTAGAACGTCCCGGCGACGGCGAGCTCGACGGTCAACGGCTCCCAGTTCTTCGAGATGCCGAGCTCGGGTTTGAACGACCAGCGGTGCCAGCCCACGTTCAAGAGTTTGTCGCCGTCGTAGCGGCCCGTCGGCGCAGTCACTTGCAGGCTCGCACCGATGATCAGAAGCGGAAGCGAGCGTCACCAAGGCCCCCGACCTGCCGACTCACTCGCTCGCCGGCCTGCGCCATCGAGATGTCCTGAGTCACCAGCGCCGACCCGGACACCCACCCGTACGGCACGATCACGTCGAGCTTCGCGGAATTGCCCAGCACGTCGAGCGAGCGGACGTACGCGAGCAAGAGAGCGTTGCCTTCGATGTCGCCGTCGCGCAGCGGCACCGCTGCGTCCGCGCTCACCTCGCCGTGCGTCCACGCGTAGCCGGCGACCGCGAAGTTCATGCCCACGGGCGTGTTCGCGTACGCGCGCGGCTCGAGCTCCTGTGCCTGCGCGGCCGCCGCGCAGAGCGCACACGCTGCGAGCGCCAAGAGCGAACGGCCTGGAATTACGCCACCCCCGAGTCACCTGCCCCGCACCGGACCGGACGGTCCGCACCTGCCGCTGGGCGCCGACCGTCTCGAAGGCGACGGCCTGGCCGAGCGCACGCTCCGCTTCCTGCCCGAGCGGCACCGCGCGCGGCCGTTCCTGCGGCTGCCGTTCGTGTGGGCGGCGTGCGACGGCGTGCCACAGCCGGGCACCGTCGCGTTCCGGCCGTCCACCACGATCGCGTTCCTGGAAGACATCGGCGAGTCACTCGCGCGCCAGGGCTTTCGAAACATCCGTGTCGGCGAAGCCGAGGTCGATGTTCAGGCGCACGAGCTCGGTCGCGGAGCGGTCGTTCGCGGTCAGCACGTCGGCGCCGGCGAACAGGGAGAGATCGAGCTGCTCGACCGCTTCGACGTCCATGTCGATCGCGCCGATGTTCCGGAGTATCTCGAGGCGGCCGCCGGTGGACGAGAGCGTCATGACTTCGGCGCCGGCCGAGGCGGTGAACGCGAGTTGGTCGTCGCCCTCTTGACCTTCGATCGTGTCACTGCCATCGCCCGGGATCCAGGTCGCGTCGTCGTCGCCGATGCCCAGCAGGATGAAGTCGTTGCCCGGCCCGCCCCGGACCGCGTCGTCACCGTCGCCCGCGTCGATCGAGTCCGCGCCGCGGCCGCCGGAGAGTGAGTCGTTGCCCAGGCCGCCGTTGATCGCCTCTCCGCCGGCTCCGCCGATGAGTGTGTCGTTGCCGGCTCCGCCGACGATCGTGATCGCCTCGTCGGTGAACGTGCCGTTGCCTCTTTGATCTCGACCCGGTCGTTGCCCCCGCCCGCGTCGATCGCGATCGACGTGAACGTGGAGCGGTTGAAGAAGAGCTCCGGCGCGTCGTCGTCCTTCACGTCGACATACAGGATGTTCGAGTCGAGCGGCGAGAGATACAACGCGAGCTTGTCACTCAAGCCGTTGCCGGTGATGAACAGCGTGCCGCCGCTCACGTCGGCCGTGTAGCCCGCGCGCGCGGCGCCGGCCGCGGAGAGACACAGCGCGCACACGACGAGGAACCACGGATGCAACTTCATTTCCACGCCCCCAAGATGAGCCGCGCAGAGCTATAGCGAGTCGCGCGGCGCGCCACGCCCCCGTGAGATAGGCTTGGCGCGAAGCCGCACCAGGAGGGAGCCATGTCCGCCGAGCAAACCGCGCCCGCGCCGCAGACGAGCTTCGGACCGTTCGCGTTCGGCGGCCAAGCCGATCCGTACCCGCTCTACACCGCGATGCGTAGCGGGAAGCGAGAGCTCCGGCTGGGCCCGTTCGAAGTGTTTCTCTTGTCGCGCTACGACGACGTGCTGTCGGCGTTCAAGCGGCCCGAGATCTTCTCGTCCGCCGCGTTCCGCGAGAGCCGGCCCGAGTTTCTCGCGATGCGCGGCGCGACTCCGGCGCAGATCGAGCAGTTCAAGGAAGTCATGCTCACCGCGGTGCCGACGGTGCTGAACTCCGATCCGCCGGAGCACGGCCGCTACCGCGGCATCCTGAACCGCGGCTTCACGCCGCGCGAGATCGGGCGGATCGAGTCACGAATTCGCGAGATCGCGAAGTCACTCGTCGACGACTTGCTGGCGTCGGAGGGCCCCGTCGACCTCGTGTCGCGACTCACCGTGCCGCTGCCGGTGACCGTGATCGCCGAGCTGCTCGGCGTCGACCGCGCGCACCACGCCGACTTCAAACGCTGGTCCGACGCGTTCGTGAACCAGATGGGGCGCGCGGGCCAGGCGATCGAGGCGACCCTGCGGGTCATGGGCGAGTTCAACGACTACTTCGCGAGCGCGATCGAGCGGCGGCGCCGCGAGCCGAAGGACGACCTGATCAGTCAGCTCGTGCATGCCGAGACCTCCGAAGGCCGTCTTTCGCCGCGCGAGTTACTCGCGTTCACGCGCCTGTTGCTCGTCGCGGGCAACGAGACCACCACGAATCTCGTCGGCAACGCGGTGATCGCGCTTCTGAATCACCCTGATCAGCTCGCGCGCCTGCGCGCCGAGCCGGGCCTGGTGCCCGACGCCGTCGAAGAGGCGCTGCGCTACGACCCGCCCGTGCAAGGCTTGCCGCGCTCGGTCGCGAAGGACGTCGAGGTCGGCGGCGAGAAGATCCCCGCCGGCGCGCGCGCCATGCTGATGATCGGCTCGGCCAACCGCGACCCCGAGCGCTGGCGCGACCCCGACCGCTTCGACGTGGAGCGAGACACGACGGGTCACTTGGGCTTCGGCTTCGGGATTCACTTCTGTCTGGGCTCGCACCTGGCGCGGCTCGAGAGCCGCGTCGCCCTCGAGGCGATCGTGACTCGCCTGCACGACCTCGAGCTCGCGGGCGAGATCGAGCGCAACCCGAATCCGATCCTGCGCGGGCCGTCGCGCCTGCCGGTGACGTTCGCGCGCGGCTGACTCGGGCTCAGGCGCTCCGCGCGAGCTCGCTCGCCGGATCGCCCGCGATGCGCGTGTGCTTCATGACTCGCGCCTCGGAGTGATCCCACGGCCGCGCCCGGTGCAGCACGCACCGGTTGTCCCAGATCACGACGTCGCCGGACGACCACGAGTGACTGAGGGTGCGTGGCGGACGGCAGGCGAATTCGACCAGTGAGTCGAGCAGGCGCTCGGACTCCTCGGGCGCGAGGCCGGGAATGCCGTACGCGTGACGCCCGATGAACAGCGACGGCCGGCCGGTCACGGGATGGATCTTCACCAGCGGCCGCAGCGGCGCCTTCTCGACGTCGCCGCCGTAGCCCGCGTAGCCGCCCTGCATCTCTTGGCCGATGCGCGCCTGCGAGTAGCGGATCGAGTGGAACGCAGTCAGTCCCCCCACGCGCTCGCGCAGCTCGGGCGCGAGTGACTCGTACGCGGCGCGCATGTCGGCCCACTCGGTTTCGCCGCCGCGCGCGGGCACGACCTCGGCCGACAGCACCGACGCCTTCGCGGCGAGCGGCATGTACGAGCTGTCGGTGTGCCAGCCCTCGTTGCCGCGCAGGATCGGCATCGGCCCTTCGTCGTCGCGCCAGAGACTCCCGTCGCGCTTCAGATTCGAGATGGGCACGGTGTCGAGCTTCGGCACGATGTGCTCGATCTCGCCGAAGCGCCGCGCGAACCGAGCCTGCTCGTCCGCGCCCAGGTGCTGGCCCGGAAAGATCAGCACGGCGAAGCGGTGGAAGGCGTCTTCCACCTCGCGCCAGTCACTCGGCTCGAGCGCGGTCAATCGCACATCGGTGACAAATGCGCCGAGCGTCGCGTCGCAGCGCTGGATGCGGCACGCCATGACCCGAATTCGAGCACCGCGTGGAGCGGATTGCAATCCTGCGATTCAGGCCGGCCTCACCTGCCCTCGGTCTTCAGCCGGGTGGTGTCGAAGTAGCGGAGTGACTCGTCCGGCCCGTAGCGCCGAGCGTTCGCGGTGTAGAACAGGAACAGGTTCGACAGGTGGTCGCGCACGTTCGCGACCATGGACGCGGCCATGTGATTCACGCGCAGACCACGGTCGGCTTCGATGCCCGTGCTCTCGCTCCAGCGGCCCACGTACCAAGTGACTCGGAACGGCTTGCCGTCGCGGTCCCACGAAATCGCCATCAGCGGCGAGAAAGTCTCCTTGTCGTACCAGAGGACGCGGCGGCTGTACGGGTGATCCGTGCGCTTGGGTCTCTGCTCGAGCTTCACCGCGGTGCGCTTCTGCCACGTCTCGCCCACGAACGGCAGCGCGCGGTACGGGCCCCACTTGCACTCGAAGAACTGCGCGTCGTCGCCCAGCACGTTGATCTTGTCGGGCTTCCAGCCGGGGACGTTCTGCGGGAAGCACTTGCGGCGCGAGTCCATCGGCGCCAGCACGGTCGGGCTGCCCCCGAAGCTCCACTCGTGCTCCCAAACGTGACCCGAGAAGAGATACAAGTCCTCGAACGTGAAGTCCGTGCCGAACAGTGAGTCGGCGCGCTCGCTCGACGCCAGCCGCCGCACGCGCCGCATCGAGGGGATGTACGCCCAGATGTCGTCGTCCTTCTGCAGCGGGTTCTTGTAGCGGTACACGAGAAAGCGTTGCCCGCGCACGTCGAACGGGGCCGCGGTCTCGTTGTACTCGGCGAACTCGAGGTCGGTGCCCGGCACGAGCTCGGTGGTCTTGGGCAGGAGGTCGGCGCGGTGACTGAAGTAAGTCCGGCGGTACTCGCCCTGCGCGATCTTCCAGGTGTTGTCGCCCTTCCCGCGCCAGAAGCTCTGCCCCGTGTGCGGCATGTGAGTGCCGCCTGCCTGCCAGCGGAAGTTGAAATTCCAGGCCAGCTTCAGCGCGAGCTGCGGGTCGTCGGGAGTCAGGTCGCACTTGTGCTCGGTGGCCGCCTTCGCCCAATCCGAATACGGGAACGGCTGCCCGGCGGTGTAGTTCAGTAACTCGCCCTTCGTCCCGAGCTTGGCCTGACACGCGTACTTCACCGTCGCCTCGACGTATTTCGAGTGAGGCGTGTACGACTCAGTCGCCACGATCTTCATCTCGAGCTCGGGGAAGTTTTCGATCGTGAACGGAACGAGCTCATCGGGGATGAGGCCGCGGACTTGCTGCGCATTCGCGGCAGTCACGACGTCGCCGGGCTTCACGTCGGCGGAGCTCGAGGCAGCGGCTCCAGTCACTGCAAGCACTGCGATCACTCGAACGATCCTCAAGCCAAGCGACTCGGTCATCCCATCCCCTCGGGCGTTTCCCGCCGATCCGTCGAGCATAGCGGCGATTCTCCGAGATGTGGAGTCGGCGAGAGCACGCAGGATCAGCCTGACCCGCGAGTGAGTCGGCCGTGTCCTGGAGCGCGAGCGAGTAAGCTCGACCAGATCGAAACAGCGCATTCCGCACTCGGCGGCACCTTGCGCGGCAGACGCTGGGCAACGGATCAGCTCAATCACGCCTACGCGGTCCTACTCAGTTCTCAGTTCCAGGGTTTCTGCCGCGACCTCCACTCAGAGTGTGTCGACTGTCTCGTTCGTGCGGTCCTTCCCGTAGCCCTGCAAGAAGTGATACGGGCCGAGCTCCTGCTCGATCGCGCGCTGGACCGGGGCAATCCGAATGCGGGGAACCTCGGCTCGGACTTCAACCGGCTCGGCGTCAAGTTCTGGCACGAGGTGAAGCGCGAAGGCGCGCTGAACCGCCGACGGGAGTCGCGCCTAGAAGCTCTTGCCGCATGGCGCAATGCGATCGCGCACCAGGACTTCGATCCGACGAAGCTGGAGCCGGAGCGGCTGGACCTGAGAACGATTCGCTCCTGGTGGAGCAGCTGCGGAGCACTCGCGGGGTCGTTCGACGTCGTCATGAAAGGCGATCTTCGCTCTGCTACCGGGAGCGAACCGTGGTAGGAGGCGCTCACGTGGGTTCACGCAAGCGGAGCAGCGGTCAGTCACTCGAGGTCGGCGACCGTGTCTCGTTCAAATTCGCAGGGCGCACCGTCAAGGGCGTCGTCATCGAGGACCGGGGCAAGATCGGATACCAAGGCGCGCGACTGCTGACCGTGCGCGTGCGGCGGCGTGACTCGGACGACTTGGTGCTCGAGCTTCCCGCGGACAAGCTGAAAGCGGCCTGAGCGTCCCGATGAAAACGAGTGCGAGGCTCTATCTCGCCGAGTCACTCGACTCGCGCAGCTCCGCGAGCACTTCCAGCGTGTGCTCGCCGATCTCCGGCACCTTGCGGCGCGGAGTCACATCCGCGCCGCTGAAGAGCACGGGCGAGCCGACGCTCTTCACGGTGCCGCCCTTCCCGTCCGGCACGTCGACGAACGCGCCGGCGGCGATCGCCTGCTGGTCGCGAGTCACTTCTTCGGGCGTGTTCACCGGCGCCCACCACACGTCGGCGGCGTCCAGGCGCGGGATCCAGTCGGCCAGCGGGCGCTTCGCGAATTGCTCGTCGAGGATGCGGATCAGGTCCTTGCAGTTCGCGGCGCGGAGCGGCGCGCTCGCGAAGCGCGGGTCGGACACGAGTGACTCGAGGTCGAACGCCTGACACAGCCGCGGCCAGTGGCGGTCGGCCTCGACGCCCAGCATCCACACCCAGCGCCCGTCGCCCGCGCGGTAGCAGGTGATCGTGGGCGACGGCGACTCCTCGCGCTTGCCCGCGGAAGTCACGGCGCCGAACGCGAGCTGCTGAGTCACGTCGAAGCCGATCGTGTAGATACCGCTGCGCAAGAGACACGCGTCGACGAGCTGGCCCTTGCCCGTGCGCTCGCGCGCGAGCAAGGCGGCGAGCACGCCGGCCAGGCAGTGACTCGCGGTGGTGTGATCGCCGAATCCGGCGCGCGAACCGGCCGGCGGCGCACCCGCTTGCGCCAGGATCGACGCGATCCCGCCGCGCGCCCAGAACGCGCCGATGTCGTAGCCCGCGCGGTCGCAGTCGGGCCCGTCCTGCCCGTAGCCGGTCACGTGGCCGTACACGAGCCGCGAGTTCAGCGCGGCGAGTGACTCGTAGTCGAGACCCAGGCGCGCCAGCGCGTCCTTGCGGTAGTTGGTGATGAACACGTCCGCGTTCGCGAGAAGCGCGCGCACAGTGTCTCGCGCCGCGGGGTCGGCCAGGTCGAGCGCGACCGAGCGCTTGCCGCGGTTGTCTAGATCGAAGCCCGGGCAGCCCGGCAGCTCGACGCCAGCGAGCGCGCGATAGAACTGGCGCATGGGATCGCCGCGCGGCGGCTCGATCTTCACCACGTCTGCGCCCCAGTCCGCCAGCAGCCCGGCGGCGGCCGGCGCCGCGACCCAGAAGCCCATCTCGATGACTCGCAGACCCGACAAGAGCCCCTGCGCAATCTGCTCCGCCATCTTCCCTCCTACTTCTCGAGCGCGAGCTTCACCGGCGAGTCACCGAGCGTGAGAGTGACTCCGGTGTTCTCGGCCACCATGCGTACCTCGACGCCCTTCGCGTTCCGCATCACCACGCCCGCCGCGCCGGTGCCGATCGCCGCTCCACCGCGCGGCGCCTCGTATCTGCCGCTGAAGTCGTCCAGGCTCTTCAGGTTGAAGACACGCCCCGTCGCGGTCACCGATGTGACTCCGACGGCGAGCACCAGCACGCCGTCCATCGTCACGGGGTAACTCTTGCCCTGAACCTCGAGCGTGCCCTTGCCCCACGAGTAGCCGACCCCAGCCGACACGGACTTCGCTTCGATGCGAAGCGTGGCGTCCGGAGCGGGCTCTGGCTTGGCCTCGTCGGCGCTGACTCGAGCCGCGAATGCGACGCTCACCAGACCGACCAGTAAACCGGGGAGGAGGCAACGCCGCGCCTTCGTCATGCCCAGGATCATAGACGCAAGGGGTATCCTGGGTCGCGTGTCCGGCACGACACCGACGATCCCGTCCCTGCCGCTCAAGCTCTCCTCGCGGGACTTCGCCGACCACAAGTTCGAGCACTACCAGTGGCTGCTCGAGCACGCGCCCGTGGCTCGCGGGCGCGTCGCCGTGCTGCGCGTGAATCTCGTGACTCGCTACGACGACTGCCGCATGGTGCTGACTGACTCGCGCTTCGTGCGCAACCGCGCGCGCGCCACGGGCAAGCCGTCGGCGGGGCCCGCGCCGTTTCCGCTCCCCAAGTCGATCGCGGCGCTCGCGACCAGCATGATCACCCAGGACGACCCCGAGCACCGGCGACTGCGCAATCTGGTGAACAAGGCGTTCACGCCGCGCGCGGTGGCGAAGCTCGAGCACCGTGTCGAGGAGATCTCTCACGAGCTGCTCGACTCACTCGCGCGACGCGCGGGCCCCTTCGACTTACTGGCCGAGTACGCGCGCCCGATCCCGACGCGAGTCATCGCCGAGATGGTGGGGCTCGACAAGAGCGAGATCGCGCGGTTCAGCGAAGTCATGCGCGTACTGTCGGAGGGTCTCTCGGGCTGGGCGATCGCGCGCACGCTCCTCTTCGATCTGCCGACGAGCCGGCGCTTTCTCGACGGGCTGATCGCTCGCAAGCGCGCGAATCCCGGCGACGACATCCTCTCGCAGCTGATTCACGCCGAAGAAGCGGGAGACCGGCTGAGTCACGACGAGGTGTTGAGCATGGTGTTCCTGCTCGTCATCGCCGGCTTCGAGACCACGCTGCACCTGATCGCGAACGGCGTGCGCACCCTGCTCGAGCACCCCGGCGAGCTCGCGCGCCTGCGCGCGGACCCCGAGTCATGGGATTCGGCGGTCGAGGAGCTCGTGCGCCACCGTGGGCCGATCCAGAGCACGAAGCCGATCTACCCGACGGAAGACGTGGCGCTCCACGGAGTCACTCTCCGGCGCGGCGCGCCGATCTTCCCGCTGCTCGGCGCCGCGAATCACGACCCGCGCGTGTTTCCCGACCCGGACCGCTTCGACGTCGCGCGCACGCCGAACCGCCACCTGGGCTTCGGCTTCGGCGCTCACTTTTGTCTGGGCGCGCAGCTCGCGCGCATGGAGACGCGCGTCGCGCTGCGAAATCTGTTCGAGCGAAAGCCCGGCCCGCGCATCGCGGTCCCGGAGTCCGAGCTCGTGATTCGCAGGCTGCCGGGCTGGCACGGCTACGAGAGACTCCCGGTGGCGCTTGGCTGAAGGAGTGAGTCGTGCACGAGCGGATCGAGATCGGCGACCTGACCTTCCTGACCGATGGCGGCGAGGAGTTCGGCTCCGTCATGGCGGTGTCGAAGGCGGGTCTGCGGATCTACGTCGAGAACGCCGGTGAGTTCGACGTGCCGCTCGGCGCGGTGAGTGGCGTGCACTCGAAGAAGGTGATCCTGGACCTCGCGAAGCTCGACCCGAAGCTGAAGCGCGCAATTCGCCATGCGCACGACGCCGAGGATCCGAGCGCGTAGGAGACCTCTCGGCTGGAGTATCCTGGCCGGGCCGTGGCCGCCGAAGAGCTCATCGATCTCGCGCGCTATCCCGTGTTCGCGCTCGACTCCGCGCGCGGGCGCGAGGTGATCGGCGCGGCGCGCGAAGAGCGCGCGCGGCGCGGCATGGCGGTGCTGCCGGGGTTCCTGCGGGCCGACGCGCTCGAGGGGCTCTGCCACGAGTGCGAGTCACTCGCGAAGCTGGGTCACTTCTCGGAGGTGCGCGGCACGCCGTACATCGAGGCGCCGCCCGCCGATCTGCCCGACGATCATCCGCGCCGCACGCTCCAGCGCACGGCACTCACTGCCGTCGCCTACGACCTGTTCCCCGCGGACAGCGCGCTGCGGGCGCTCTACGAGTCCGACGTGCTGCTGGAGCTCGTGCGCGTCCTGCTCGAGCGCGAGCGGCTCTTCCGCTACGCCGACCCGTTCGGCGCGCTGAACCTCGCGTCGATGAGCGCGGGCGACGAGCTGCACTGGCACTACGACCAGACGGACTTCGTGGTGTCGCTCGCGATCCAGTCGAGTGAGTCGGGCGGCGACTTCGAGTGCGTGCCGCTCGTGCGCAAGGATGGCGACGAGAACTACGACCTGGTGCGCCAGGTGCTGCGCGGGGACGGCGGTGACTCGGTCGCGACGATTCCCATGACTCCCGGCACCTTGATGGTGTTCGAGGGGCGCCGCTCCATTCACCGTGTCTCGCCGGTGCAGGGGGCGCGACCGCGATATGTCGCGCTCCTCGCGTACGACACGAAGCCCGGAACCGACAGCTCGCCGCTCTTGAAGCGCGTGCGCTACGGCCGGCTGCCGGGGGAGTGACTCGGTGGAGATCGGCGAGAGCTTCGTGGGCGAGGGAGCTCACGCCGCGCACGTGAACACGGTGCTCGGCCCGCGCTCGGGGCCGGTCGGCACGGCGTGGGCCACGGCGCTGGCCACGCCCTCGGCGGGTCACGCGCCGTTCGTGGCCGTGATTCGCCCGGGCGTTCCCGCGAAGCCACTCACTCTGTTCGTGAACAAGGCGGCGATCGCCGGCGATGCGCACGCGACACTCACTTGGGGCGCGGCACAGGCCGGGGTCGCGAGCGGCGTGGCCGACGCCGTGGCCGACGGCGTGATTCCAGGCGGCGAGGTCGACGAGCTCGTGCTGATCGCGGCGGTGTGGGTCGACCCGGCAGCGCGCGACGCCGCGGCCGTGTACCGGAACAACCGCGCCGCCACGCGCGCCGCGCTCGAGAGCGGGCGCAAGCGCGAGCCGGCGCTCGAGCAGGTGCTCGCGGCGCGAGTCACTCCCGCCAACCCGTTCTTCACGGCGCCGGAGGGCCACTGACGTGCCGCACCTGGTCGTCGTTCCGCACACTCACTGGGACCGCGAGTGGTACCGCACGCACGAGCAGTTCCGCGCGCGGCTGGTCGAGCTGCTCGATTCACTCCTGCCGTTGCTCGAGCGCGATCCCGAGTTCCGCTTCTTCAGCCTGGACGGGCAGACGATCGTGGCCGACGACTATCTCGCGGTGCGGCCGCACGAGCGCGAGCGCATCGAGAGACTCGTGCGCTCCGGCCGGCTCGTGCTCGGGCCCTGGACCGTGCTGCCCGACGAGTGGCTCGTGTCGGGCGAGGCGTTGGTGCGCAACCTGCGGCTCGGGCTCGCGCGCGGCGACTCACTCGGCGGCGCGCAGCGGCTGGGCTACGTGCCCGATCAGTTCGGTCACGTCGGCCAGCTGCCGCAGCTGTTCGCGGGCTTCGGCTTCGACGCGGCCGTGCTGTGGCGCGGAGTCGGCGCGGACGTGACTCAGACGGTGTTCCAGTGGGAGGCCCCGGACGGATCGCGCGTGTTCACCGGGTATCTCCCGAACGGGTACTTCAACGGGCAGATACTCCCGACCGACTCGGGCGCGCTCGCGGCGCGGCTGGCGCGCGAGATCGAGAGACTCGCGCCGTTCGCGAAGATCCCCACCCTGCTCGTCATGAACGGGAGCGATCACCAGACGCCGCAGCCCGAGCTGCCGCGCGCGCTGCGCGACGCCGTGGGCAAGCTGGAGGGAGTCACCGCCGAGATCGGCACCTTGCTCGCCTACGTGACTCGCGCGCGGCGCGAGGTGGGTCCCGAGCTGCCGGTGCACCGCGGCGAGCTGCGCTCGGGCCTGCGCGCGCCGCTCTTGCCCGGCTGCGCCTCGGCGCGCACGCCGCAGAAGCAGCGCGACTTCGCGAACGACCGCCTGCTCGTGAAGTGTCTCGAGCCGCTGTCTGCGTGGGTCGCGGCGCTGGGGGGCGCGGCCGATCCGGGCACGATCGAGTTCGCGTGGCGCGTGGCGCTCGAGAATCACCCGCACGACTCGATCTGCGGCTGCTCGGTGGACGCGGTGCACCTGCAGATGGAGACGCGCTTCGACCGCGTGGCCGAGATCGCGGGCGAGTCACTCGAGCGAGTGACCCGCCAGTGGGTCGCGCGGGTCGCGCCCGCGCCGGGACGCGGCGAGAAGGCCGGCGATCCGTTCGTGGTGTGGAACCCGAACGCGGGCGGGCCGGCGCTGATCGACGCCGAGCTCGAGCTCGACGTGCGCGGCGCCAAGACCGCGCACGTGCGTGACTCGGCCGGGCGCCGAGTTCCCGCGCAGCTCGAGATCGTGGGCGCGGGAACCTCGTGGGGCGGCTCGTTCCCGCGAGCGCTCGCGGAGTCGATCCTGCCGAGCATCGGCGGCGAGTTTCTCGGCTTCCACGTGAACGAGGTCGAGTCACGCCGCGACGGCGAGAGACTCCTGGTGCGCGCGCGCCTGGGCGCGGCGCGGCACGGCGAGCTCGACGTGGCCGCGACGAAACTGCGGCTCTCGCGCGAGCTGGCGGACCCGGGAGTCACGACGGTCGAGGTCGAGGCGCAGCGGCCGCCGCGCGTGCGGCTGCGTTTCGTCGACGACCTGCCCGGTCACGGGCTGCGGAGCTACCGCGTGTTCGGCGGCTCGGCGCGGGCCGCGGCGGAGGACGCGGTGACCGCGGGGCGCGACTGGATCGAGAACCGACACTTTCGTGTGTCGGCGGCGGCCGACGGCCGAGTCACGATCGCGCGGCGCGCCGACGGAGCCGCGGTCGAGGACGCGCTGCGCGTCGTGTCGGAAGGCGACCGCGGGGACGAATACAACTTCGATCCCGTGCCCGAGTCACCGCCGGTCGAGCGGCCGGCGCGCGTGCGCGTGCGGGTCGAGCGCGCGGGCACGGCCGCGGCCACGCTCGTGCTCGGCGCGACGTACCGCGTGCCCGAGTCACTCGCGCCCGACCGCGCCTCGCGCGCGGCGCGAATGGTCGCCCTGCCCGTCTCTATGCGCATCCGGCTGTCGGGCGCGCTCGACCGGATCGACGTGTCGGTCGGTCTCGACAACCGCGCCCGCGATCACCGCCTGCGCCTGTTCGCGCGCGCGCCGTTCGCCGCGAGCCGCTTCCGCGTCGAGTCGGCCTTCGAGGTCGCCGACCGCCCGATCGCCCCCGCCGCCGACGCGTTCGGCCCGGAGCGCCCGGCCGAGCTGCCGATCGGGGCTTGCCCGCAGCGCGCCTTCGCGTCCATCAGCGACGGCACTCACTCGCTCTCGGTCGCGAACCGCGGCAACGCCGAGGTCGAAGCCGTCCCCGAAGCGGACGGCACGACCTCGCTCGCGATCACTCTGCTGCGCGCGGTGAGTCACTTGTCGCGCGGCGACCTGCGCCTGCGCCGCGGCCACGCAGGCCCGCCGTTCGAGACACCCGACGCGCAGGTCCTGGGCAGTCACCAGGCCGAGCTCGCGCTGCGCTTCCACGCCACCACTGACTCGGACTGGATCGCCGCACTGCACCGGTTCGCGTACGCGCCCGAAGTCGCCGCGGGCGCGGGCGGCGACGACGCCCCGCTCCGCGACGGCGCCCGGCTGGTGACTCAAGACGACCCCGAGATCGTCGTCTCGGCCATCGAGCCGCGCGCCGACGGGTCCGCCATCGTGCGCATCTGGGAAGCCTCCGGCCGCCCGCGCACCGCCTCACTGACCTGGCACGCGCCGGGTGAGTGGACGTGGGAGGCCGTCGACCTGGCCGACCGCCTCGACCCGCGCGCGGAGCTGCGGCGCGACGGCCCTCGAGTCACTCTACCGCTGCGCGCCTACGGGATCCGCAACCTGCGCGTCAGGCGGTGATCGGCACCAGCCGCAGCTCGACGCGCCGGTTCGCCTGACGGCCTTCCGGGGTCGAGTTGTCGGCGATCGGGCTGCGCTTGCCGAAGCCCTGCGACAGCACGCGGCGCTCGTCGACGCCCTGCGACTCCAAGTAGCTCGCGACCGAAGCGGCGCGGTCCTTCGAGAGCTGCAGGTTGTGACTGTCCGAGCCCGTGCTGTCGGTGTGACCGAGCACCTCGATGATGGTCTTCGGATACTCCTTCAGCACCAGAGTGACCGAGTTCAACACCGGGTAGAAGGAAGAGAGGATCGCGGACTGATCCGTCGGGAAGGTCACGTTGCCCGGCATGTTCAGGATCAGCTTGTCGCCGTCACGAGTCACACTGACTCCCGTGCCGCGCAGCTGCTCGCGCAGCTTCGCCTCCTGCGCGTCCATGTACGCGCCGACCGCGGTGCCAGTGAGCGCGCCCACGCCCGCGCCGATCAGCGCGCCCTTGGCGGCCTTGCGGCCAGACAGCGCGCCGATCACCGCGCCGCCCGCCGCGCCCGCGGCGGTGCCGATCATGGCGCCCTTCGCGGTCTTGCTCATCTGACTCTCGCCGGTAAAGGGGTCCGTTGTACAAGCTGCCAGCAAACTCACCACGCACACCGCTGCCCAGGAACGAGTCCACGTCACGTCGAACCTCCTTGTTCGGATACGATGATTGCTGCAAAAAGGAGACCTGTCATTGGCCGACCCCGCGGTGCTCGTCGAGAAGAACGGACCCGTACTCACAGTCACTCTGAATCGCCCCGAGAAGCGCAACGCGATCAACTGCGAGGCGATGTGCCGGCTGTACGACGCGTGGGTGGAGCTCGACCGCGACGACGAGCTGCGCGTCGCCATTCTCACGGGCAAGGGCTCGACGTTCTGCGCGGGCATGGACCTGTCCGAGATCGCGAAGTTGGGCGCGCCCACGCCCGAGAACGAGTGGATCGCGCGCGCGAAGGCCGAGCCCGCGCTGATCTACGGAGCGTGGCTGAAGACGTACCGGCCGACGAAGCCCGTGATACTCGCGGCCGAGGGCTTCGCGCGCGCGGGCGGGACCGAGATACTCCAAGGCACCGACATCCGCGTCGCGGGCGAGGGCGCGGTGTTCGGAGTGACTGAGGTGCAGCGCGGTCTCTTCCCGATGGCGGGGTCGGTCGTGCGGCTGCGGAGACAGATCGGCTACGCGGTCGCGGCCGAGATGCTGATCTGCGGCGAGGACCTGCCCGCGCGCCGCGCGTACGAGCTGGGGCTCGTGAATCATGTGGTGCCCGACGGTCAGGCGCTCGCGAAGGCGCGCGAGATCGCGGCGCGCATCGCGAAGAACGGGCCGCTCGCGGTGAAGGCGATCGTCGCGACCCTGCGCCAGACCGAGACACTCCCCGAGGCCGACGCGTTCGCGATCGAGCAGAAGCACGGCATGGCGGTGATGACTTCGGAGGACGCGCGCGAAGGGCCGCGCGCGTTTCTCGAGAAGCGCGCGCCGGTGTTTCGAGGGCGGTGACTCGGGTAGGCTGGCGGGCCTGCCACCGTTCGCCGAACGCAGTCACTGGAGCACGAGATACCGCAACCCGGTCCGAGAACGCGCCGTCGAGCACGAAGAGCTCGGCGCCATCGGGATACGACACGGGACCGCGGTCGACGAGTGACTCCCACCGCTCGAGTCGGATCGCGTCCGAGAACCCCTTTTTGCGCGTACAGGGGCTTGTGAGTGACTCGCGGCGCACCGGTCGGCGACCATGCGAGCGCGTTCGTGTCGATCACGACGTGGCGCCGCTCTCGCCCTGGGAACTGGCGCAGCTTATCTGCGCTCGCCGGCACCGACAGCTCGCCGTTGATCGACTCCGTCGTGGCTGTACGACGGCCCGCCCCCGTGGGCGTTTCGGGCACGGCGCTCGCTACGGGGCCGCTCGCTGAGCGACAATCGCGCCGATGTCACTGTCGATCCGCGCGAACGGGCTCGAGTTCACGGCCGACCTCTCCGGACCGGCGGACGGCGAGCTGGTGCTGTTGCTGCACGGCTTCCCGCAGACGCGACACACTTGGCGCGCCGAGCTCGCCGCGCTCGCGGGCGCGGGGTTCCGGGCGTGCGCACCGGATCAGCGCGGTTACTCCGCGGGCGCCCGGCCGGCGGGGATCGAGTCGTACCGGGTCGAGTCACTGGTGGCCGACGCACTGGCGATCGCCGACTCGCTCGGCGCGAGCCGCTTCCACCTGGTGGGTCACGACTGGGGCGGGCAGCTCGCGTGGCTGCTCGCGGCGAGTCACCCGGAGCGGGTGAGGACCTTGTCGGTGCTGTCTCGCCCGCATCCCGCGGCGTTCGCGCGCGCGATGAGCGAAGACACCGCGCAGGCGGGCCGCTCGCGCCACCACGTCTCGTTCCTGCGCGCCGAGGCGACCGACGAGTTACTCGCGGACGGCGCGAAGGGTCTGCGCGGGGCGCTCGCGAGACAGGGCGTGCCCGAGGCCGGCGTCACCGAGTATCTCGCAACGCTCGGCCAGCGCGCGGCGCTCGACGCCGCAGTCAACTGGTACCGCGCGGCGAGCAAGTCGGGGCTAGCCGCCCGCGACGTCCCGCCCGTGCGCGTGCCGACCTTGTACGTCTGGGGTGACTCGGACGCCACCGTCGGGCGACGCGCCGCCGAGGGCACGCGTGACTTCGTCGCGGCGCCGTACCGATTCGTGGAGCTACCCGGCGTCGGTCACTTCGTCACGGACCAGGCGCCCGCAGCGTTCCCGCCACTCTTGCTCGAGCACGCTCAGGCGGTGCGGAACCCGCGCGGCAGCGAGCGGTCCTGACTCAGGTCGAGCTCGAGCGGCGTGCGGCCCTGATTCGCGACGGCGCCGACCGTGAACGCGCCCCAGCTGCGCAGACTCAAAGTCGCGCGGCCCCGATGCACGCGCACCGCGTAGTACTCACTCGAGAAGCTGTCGTGGACCCAGAAGCCGACGATGCCGCGCAGCCGCCGCGTCGGGTCCGCGACCTCGAGCTTCAGGAAGTACCAGCCGGGCTCCTCTCGGTCGCGCTCGGCGGTCGCCTGCAGAGTGAGTCCGTCGCGACTCGCCTCTCGGCCGAAGCGACCCTTCTGCGGATCCTCGGGATCGGCCTTGCCGCGAAGCGTCTTGAAGTCGTCGGTCTGAGTCCAGCGGACCCACTTCGGCTGCGGCGACGAACCGGGCCGCTTGTTCCTCTCGGTGGTCCGCTCGGACAGCGCCTGCATGAGTGGAGCGAAGTTCGGATACCGGTCCTTGCCCTTCCCCTTGCCCGGGCGATAGAAGATGGGAGTGACTCCGTACTTCACCTGAAAGCGCGAGCGGGCGTCGTGCGCGTTCTCTTTCTCGGGCAGAGGCAGAATCGCGTAGTGACCCGGCGCGTCGTGAGTCGCGCGAACCTCGCGCAGGATCGTGAGCAGGTCGAGATCGGTGAGTGAGAAGCCGAGGAACACCACGGTGCGCATCGCGAACACCGCGAAGAGACGACGCGTGGTCTCGTCGGAGCGCGCGTAGCGGTCGCGATAGTCGCTCTCGGTGAGCACGATCGAGCTCGGATCGTCGTGCTTGCCGTGCAGGTAGACGAGATAGCGCTTGGCTCGCGCGTCCTTGGCGAAGCAGCCCATGAAGTTGTTGACGTGCGTGCGGTCGCTCCAGTTGATGATCTCGGGCTCGCCCTTGCGCGACCGGGCGAGCGCGCGCTCGAGTGACTCGTCGTAGTTCGTGGTGAACACGTGGCGGAACGGAATGCGACTCACCGCATCGACGGCGACGTCGCGTCCGGTCCTGCGGCCGAAGTAGCGCTTGAGAACGCTTTGGTACTGAGACGCCTCGAGGAGGTTTCGCACGAGCTCGGCTCTCCAGATCAAGTCCGTCGTGTCCGCGACGACAACCGGAGGTGAGTCGGGACGCCGGTTCACGACGACCTTCTTCTGCAGCATGTCGACCAGCTGCTTCCAGTCGCAGAAGCCGAGGCGGGCGCTGAGCCCCGCGCCGATGAACGCGATCGCGTTGCCCTCGCCGATGTGCGCGCACAGGTTGGCGAAGGCCAGGCGATCCGCTTCGTCGAGGATCGAGAACAGCTCTCTGTCTGTCACCGTCATGACTCGGATCAAATCACGAGTCAGAGGCGAGATACAAGGCCGAGTTTCTCGCTCAGCGCGCGACGGGCAGCGCGGCGAAGCTGGCGGTCGGCCGGCCCAGGCGGAGCGGCACGCAGTCCTCGGGTAACTCGTGCACGACTTCGATCCCGCTCCGGTCGAGCGCGTCGAGGAACGCGGGCAAGCGGTCCATCGCGCCGGTCGGCAGGTCGTGCAGAACGACGACGGACCACGGCCGGTCGTCGAGCTGCGCGAGACACACCTCCGGCCAGCCCTGCGGGTTCTCCCAGTCACGCGGCACGGAGCTCCACAAGACGCACGTGTACGCGCCGCGCACGAGTGTCTCGAGCGCGCGCGGGCCGAGCAGGTCGCGGTCGATCTTCCCGCCGCCGCCGAACGGCCGGAAGAAGCGCTCGCCCGGGACCAGCTCGCCGAGCAGCGCCTGCATGCCATCGATCTCGCGCTCGGCCTCGGCTGGGTCGTCGCTGACCCCGAGCGGCGTCGAGTGAGTCAGGCTGTGGTTGCCGAGCCGGTGGCCCTCGCGCACGGCGCGCTCGGCCAGCGCGCGCATGCCGGGGCGCTCGAGCCGCTCGCCCACGACGAAGAAGCTCGCGGGCAGGCCGCGCTCGGCCAGCACGTCGAGCACCTGGGCAGTGACTCGCGTCGGGCCGTTGTCGAAGGTGAGCGTCACGCGCCGCGACATGCCGCCAGTGTACGGTATGACGATGAACGAGCTTCGACATCGCTTGGTGAACGCGGGCGGCGCGCGCCTGCACGTGGCGGAGATGGGCGAAGGCCCGCTCGTGCTGCTGGCGCACGGCTTTCCCGAGCTCTGGTACTCGTGGCGCTTCCAACTGCCCGCGATCGCCGCGGCGGGCTACCGCGCGGTGGCGTTCGATCAGCGCGGCTACGGCGGCTCGTCGAAGTTCTGGCAGACCGACGCGTACCGGATCGGCCCGCTCGTGAGTGACTTGCTGGGGCTAGTGACTGCCCTGGGCGAGCGCGAGGCGATCCTGATCGGCCACGACTGGGGCGCGCCGGTGGTGTGGTCGGCGGCGTGGGCGCACCCGCGAGTGTTTCGCGGCGTGCTCGGCATGAGCGTGCCCTTCTCGGGCCGCGGCCTGATCGCGCTGCCGGGCAATCCGTTCGGCGAGCGCCCGCCCGACGAGATACACCGCGCGATCTCGGGCCCGGGCCAGGACTTCTATCAGGTGTATTTCAGCGGCCTGGGCGCGGTGATCGAAGAGATCGAGCAGGACCTGCGCGGCTGGGTGCGCGACCTGATGTGGACGGTGTCGGGCGACTCACTCGCCGCGAGCGGCTTCTCTTTGGCCGGCGCCGACCCGATCGCGCTGATTCGCGAGAGCGCGCTGTGCATCCGCCACGGCGCGCGCATGCGCGATCGCTTCACCACGCCGACTCACCTGCCGCACTGGCTCACCGACGCGGACCTGGACGTGTTCGCGAGCGCGCTCGAACGCGGCGGCTTCGGCGGCCCGCTCAGTTACTACCGCAACCTGCAGAACGACTGGCACGACCTGGCGCCGCTCGCCGGCAAGCCGCTCGAGGTGCCCGCGATGTTCCTCGGCGCCGAGTACGACGTCGCCACCTGGTGGGGCGCCGAAGCGCTCGCGCGCGCCCCCGAGGTGATTCCCAACTGGCTCGGCAGCCGCGTGCTCCCGGGCGCGGGTCACTGGCTGCAGCAGGAGCGCGCGGAGGAGACGAACGCGGTGGTGCTCGAGTTCCTGCGCGCGCTGCGCTGAACGCGCCCGGCGAGATCGACTCACTCGCGCAGTCCCGCCGCGCGCAGGCCGTCGATCAGACGCTGCTTGAAGGCCCCGGTCTGCCCGCGAACCAAGGATTCGACCTGACTCACGCGCGCGCCGCCCAGCTTCGCGACGTGGCGGCGCGCATCGTCGAGCCGGCCCAGGTGGGCGAGCACGGCCGCCGTCAGCCCGTGCACGAGCATGTGGTCGCCGAGTGACAGGGCGCGCTCGAGCCAGCGGAGCGCCTCGACGTCGCGCCCAGCGCCGAAGTGCGCGCTCCCCAGGTGCATGTGCCAGAACGGGTGTTTCGTCGAGCCGGGCAAAGTCCCGAACAGCTCGATCGCTCGTTCGAGTGAAGTGACTGCCGCGTCGAACTCGCCGATCGAGACGAGAAACGCGCCGAGATTCCCGTGCGTCCCCGCGACCTCGGGGTTGAGCTCGACCGCGCGCTCGTACGAACGGCGCGCGGCCTTCAGGTCGCCGGCGACCCGGTGAAACGACGCGAGGGCGGCGTGTCCGCCCGCGTCGTTGGGGTCGAGCTCCACCGCGCGGCGCGCGGCGCCGAGTCCCGCCGCGAGCGACGCCGCGGGGTCGGCGCTCCAGCCGAAGCTCACGCTCGAAGACTCCACGGCCGCGAGCATGGCGTGGGCGGGCGCGGACCGGGGAGCGAGCTCGACGGCGCGCCGCGCGAAGCGCCGCGCCTCTTCGCAGTCACGCCGCGTCTGGCGGTTGTGGTGCCACTGCGCCCTCAAGAGCGCGTCCCAAGCGTCGACACTCTCGGCCGGGCGCGCGAGCGCCTGTGACTCGAGCCGCGACGAAAGACTCGTGCCGAGCGAGCGAGCGACGGCGCGTGCGATCTCGTCTTGCAGCGCGAACACATCGCCCAGCTCGCGGTCGAAGCTCTCGGCGTAGACGTGCTCCCCGGTCTCGGCGTCGATCAGCTGCACCGTGAGTCGGATACGCGAGCCCGCCCGCCGCAGGCTGCCCTCGACCAGATACCGCGCGCCGAGCTCGCGCCCGATCCGGCGCGCGTCGAGCTTGCTGCCGCGATACGCGAAGCTCGACTGGCGCGCGATCACGGGCAGGAGCCAGCGCGACATGCGCGTGAGCAGGTCCTCGGCGATCCCGTCGCTGAGATACTCCTGCGCGGGGTCGCCGCTCAGGTTCTCGAAGGGCAAGACCGCGATCGCCGGCGGTTGTGACTCGGCAGCCGGCGACGGCGCGGGCGGCCCGCGTCGCGCCGCACGCGAGGCGCGGACCCGGAACACGCGGACCGGGGCGGCGATGTTCTTGAGCTGCTGCTCGCCGCGGTCGTCGAGCTCGAGCTCGAGCTTGCCGCGCAGCTGCTCCGCGACCGCAGCCGAAAGAGTGACTCCCCCGGGCTCCGCGAGTGGACACAGGCGCGCGGCGATGTTCACGCCGTCGCCGGCGATCGCGTCGCCGTCGACCAGGACCTCGCCCAGGTGAATGCCGATGCGGAACGGCAGGCGCGGTGACTCGGGCTTGGCCGCGTCCCGTTCGCCGAGCTCCGCCTGCGCGTCGAGCGCGCACTGCACGGCGTCGACCGCGCTGGCGAACTCCGCGAGCAGGTTGTCCCCGACCGCGTCGACGACGCGCCCGCCGCCGGCGGCGACCTTCGCGCGCAGTAACTCGCGCCGACTGCGCATCTCGGCGAACGTGCCCGCGTCGTCGGCGCCCATGAGCCGGCTGTAGCCCGCCACATCGGCGCTCCAGATCGCCGCCAGCCGCCGTTTCACGCGCACGGACGAAGTCATCCGCCCTCTCGCCCGCGGCCCTCCCCGACCCGCCAGGCTGGCCGCGATTCTACCCGAGTCACCAGACCGACTGGACGTGCGGATAGGTGCGGAGCCGGTCGTCGGGAGTCACGATCGCCGCGTCGTACTCGAGCGCCGTCGCGACGATGATGCGATCCGCGGGGTCCGGATGAAATTCGCCCGGGAGCCGGGTGCTGCGCACGGCGACTGCGGGATCGAGCGCGGCGAGCTGGAGCGAGGGAAGCGCGAGCGCGACGTCGAGCCACTGCTCGACGGGACGATCGAGCTGAATGCGCCGCTTGGCGACCAGCATGGCGACCTCCCAGACACTGATCGCGGAGACCAGCGCGGTGCCTTCCGCTTCGATCGCCCGGCGTGCGCGCGCGCTGAGGCGCTTCGGCTCGCTCGCGCGCCAGATCCAGGTCGCCGTGTCCAGCACGATCACGAGGCCGATTCCCAATCTTCCGGGCCGACCACCGGGCGCGTCAGGTCGGGATCGAGATAGGTCACGGTCCCGATCAGCGCCTCCGAATCGACGGTGACCGCGCGAAGCTCCGCCACCGGAACACCGTGTCGCGTGATGGTGATGGGCTCTTTGCTCGTCTCGACCTGGCGCACCAGCTCGGTGGCGCGCTGGCGGAACTCCCCGACCGCAACCTCGCGTTTGGCCATCGCTTCTGACCTCCTGGCCGCATTTCCAGGCAGCCATGCCGGAATTATAGCCATTTTCTGCGGAGGCGCCGCCGCGGCCGGCCGGCGCCCACGCGGCGGGTGTAACCTGCTCTCAGGGGCGAGCAGGAGGCGACCATGCAGCAGATGTCGGGCCTCGACGCCAGCTTCCTCCACATGGAGAACGGCACGCAGTTCGGCCACGTCGGGTCACTCACCTTGTACGACTCGCGCGAGGCGCGCGAAGGCTCGATGTACCGCGCGCTGCGCGCCACCCTGCCCGAGAGACTCCACTTACTGCCGCCGTTCCGCCGGCGGATCGTCGAGGTGCCGTTCGGGCTCGATCACCCGTACTGGATCGAGGACCCCGACTTCGATCTCGACTTCCACATCCGGCACATCGCCGTGCCGCCGCCGGGCACGCAGGAGCAGCTGGCCGAGCTGGTGAGTCACTTGCACTCACTCCCGCTCGATCGCGCGCGGCCGCTGTGGCAGCTGTGGGTGATCGAGGGGCTCGAGAGCGGGCAGACCGCGCTCTACATCAAGGTGCACCACTGCACGATCGACGGAGTGAGTGGCGTCGAGATGACTTCAACGGTGCTCGACCGCACGCGCGAAGGCGGCACCCCGCCCGCGCCGCTCGCGCGCTGGCGCCCCGAGGCGATCCCGAGCGACACGGAGATGTTCGCGCGCGGCGCGCTCGGGCTCGCGGTGCAGCCGGGCAAGGCGGTGCGCTTCGCCATCCGCACCGCGCGCGACTTACCGGGAATCGCGCAGTTACTCGCGCCGTTCGCGGACTCGATCGGGCTCGGCCGACTGCCCTGGCCGTTCGGCCCGCGAAAGAGCGAGCAAGTCGACGCGCCCGCGCTGCCGCAGACCGCGGCGCCGCGCACTTCGTTCAATCGCTCGATCACGCCGCACCGCCGCTTCGCGTTCGTGACTCTGTCACTCGAGGACGCGCGGCGGGTGCGGAAGGCGTTCGGGACCACCTTGAACGACGTGGTGATGGCGATGTGCGCCGGCGCGCTGCGCAGGTATCTCGAAGAGCGCGGCGAGCTGCCCGAGGAGCCGCTGATCGCGTCGGTGCCCGTGTCGGTGCGCGCGGCGTCGGAGAAGGCGACTTACTCGAACCGAGTCACCGCGGTGATGGCGGAGCTCGCCACGAACGAGGCCGACCCGGTGAAGCGGCTGCGCCGGATCCACGACTCGATGCGCTCGGCGAAGCAGATGCAGGAGGCGATCCCCGCGACCCTGCTGCAGGACTTCACGCAGTTCGCGACCCCGGCGCTCTTCGCGCAGGCGGCGCGGATCGCGGCGCGGCTGCGCATCGCCGACCGGATGTCTCCGCCCTTCAACCTGATCATCTCCAACGTGCCCGGCCCGCGCGAGCCGCTGTACTGCGGTGGAGCGCAGATGAGGACTTACTACCCTGTGTCGGCCGTCGCGGAGGGACAAGGGTTGAACATCACGGTGCAGAGTTACTTGGATCAGCTGGACTTCGGCGTGATCACGTGTCGCGAGCTGGTGTCGGATCCCTGGCGGATCACGCGGTATCTCGGAGAGGCGCTGGAGGAGCTGGCAAAGCTCGCCGCGCTGGCGGGGCAGCCGACGCAGTGACTCGCCTCCTGTGGTTCCCGTTGGAGGGCGTGCGCGCGTTCGCGGAGCGGGTCGCGTACGTGCCGGCGGAGCGGGGGCTCCTGGACCGCGCGCCGCGCGGCGACGGTCACCCCGTGTTGGTGCTGCCGGGGTTTCTCGCGGCGGATGACTCGACCGGAGTGTTGCGGCGGTATCTGCGCGCGCTCGGCTACTCGGCGCATCCGTGGCTGCAGGGGCGGAACCTCGGGCCGAGCTCGCGACTGGCTGAGAGATTGTCGGGGCGGGTCGAGGAGCTGTCGGACCGGCACGGCCGCAAGCTGTCACTCGTGGGCTGGAGCCTCGGCGGTGTCTTCGCACGCCAGCTCGCGAAGCGGATGCCCGAGCGCGTGCGGCAGGTGATCACTTTGGGGAGCCCGTTCGGCGCGAGCAGCGCACCACCGGTGCCCGCGACGGCGATCTACAGCAAGTCGGACGGGATCACTGACTGGGAAGATTGTCGCGAGAGCGAGGGTCACGAGCGGGAGAACATCGAGGTCGTCGGGAGTCACTGTGGGCTGGGGTGGAACGCGCGGGCGCTTTGGGCGATTGCGGATCGGCTGGCGCTGGCCGAGGGTGACTGGAAGCCATTTGGGGTCTAGAGCTGGTCGCTCTTCCAGCATCGCGACATATGGCCGGCTACGAGTGATCAAGGTGCGACCCGCAGTGACCAATCACGATCTTGTTGTCGACCCATTCGAAGTGGACTCGAAGTGTCTCAGCTGCGCTGGGCTTTACGCCGATCTTCAAGTGCTTCCACATCGTGATCTGGCGCCCGCCATAGTCGAATGTGCGCAGCTCTCTCGCCCGTCGGTTGTTCTCTACGGTCTCTGACTCTCGTGGCGCATACGCGCCTCCAAGGACCCTGCGGGCTTCTCCGTCGCCCTGACCCGCCGCGAGCGCCTCCCAGTATGTCGTGACAAGAGAATGGAGCAGGGCGAACGCCTTCGGGCGGTGAACAAATGAAACCGCATCTCGTGCCGACTTCCACGCTGAGTCGAGGACCACAATGCGATCCGAATACAGAGAAGAGAGTACCTCCAACGACTGCTCCAGCGTCGGGTCACCAGCGACAAGTGCGCGCAGCGTTTCCACTTCGGGAAGCGCAGTTCTACCAAGACGAGCAGCCTCCAGCCCTGCCTTGAGGTTCTCGACCTGAGCAGAGAGATTTCGTCTTTCGTCTTCGAGAGACTCCACTTCTGTTTCGAGGTAGTTGTTCCATTCGGAGAGCTCCTGGACTCTCTCTCTCGCAGCGCGATCTGCCTCTTCGTAGAGAGGAAGAAGCTCAGCAGTCGATCCTGCTCGCTCCGCCTCGGCTCGACGTCGGGAGATCTCACGACGAAGCGTGAGCTCGCGCACCTCCTCTGGTCGAATCTGCCGGCGAGCGTTCGCCAGATTCATGCGATGCGCAACGATCGAGAGCAGCTCTGACTCTGGACTTCGGCCTTCGGCCGCGAGCTCCTCGATCCTCTCAGGCATCAACCTGGATCGGGGAACCAACCTCTCGGCTGAGCGTGTGTAGGGCGGGAATATCACGTTCACGGCGCCAAGCCATGCGACGTTGTCCTTCCCGAGCAAGTCAGCCAGCGCGAACGTGTCCGTGTCCGGTGGAATGCGTACCACTCCCGCAAGTCCCGCAACCAGAGATCGGACTCGCTCGACATCTACCAAGTAAGTACCGGAACCGGTCGGACTCACTACGACCAGCGGATGGGATCGGCGCTCGTCTGTAACTAGGTAGTCGAACCCTCTTGCGCTCTCGAGGGTGAGAGATGCGATCCTCAGCCCCGGAACCTCCGGTGACGGGTCGCAGTCGGCCAATAGAGTTTCGATCAACCGCGGCCGACTGGTTTGAACCGGGGCCCGGACCCGCGCGCTGATCTCATTCGTTTGCAACAAAACAGTCACTCGCAGATCCTCGCCCTCGCCACCATCTTCGACACCAACATCCGTCTGCCATTGACGCCCGGAAACGTCCCGGTCGCCGTGCGTCAGTCGCACGACGTGGAGATGAGGCGAGTCAGTCGTCTCCGACCATGTCTGAACCTGACTGCCGTCGTAGAGTCGGAACAGGCCAGGTCTAGCGAGCACCGACGGAGCAAGCTCGGGCGCCCCGCGAGTCGCCAACCAACGACCGACGGCAGCGAGGACTTTGGGGGGGCCCTCGCCGCGCCTAAACCGGAGATTCGCGGCGTAGACCAGCATGCTTCCCCCTCTCTGGCTTGTGCGATGCCCAATCGTGCGACGCCGGCGGCTCAATCAAGTTGGGACTCTTCTCGCCAGTCAACGCGGATCAGGCACGCGCGCTGAACTTCTGAACGCTCACGCCTACAGTGAGTGCGTTTTGACAGTATCGCATGCGTTCGGTGCGACCTCGTCGAAGCGCGCTCATCAGACCAGTGCCCTTCTGACTCATCAGACTGAGCGGTAAGTCTCTCGGTGTTGCGGCAAGCACTCGATGCAGACCGCATGGCCTCAAAAGAGGCGTATCCTGGCTCCATGAAAACCGCGATCGGCATCGGCAGCGCGGCTTCGGGCCGCGATCGTGACTTCGAACCTTCGGCCCAGTTCGCGGTCGAGGCGGAGCGCCTGGGCGTGGACGCCGTCTGGTCGGCGGAAGCGTGGGGCCAGGACGCCGTGGCTCCCCTCGCCTTCGTCGCCGCGCGCACCAGCCGCATCCTGCTGGGCACGGGGATCATGCAGATCAGCGCGCGCGCGCCGTCGATGACCGCGATGACCGCACTCACGATGGCGAGTATCTCGAAGGACCGCTTCATCCTCGGCCTGGGCGCGAGCGGCCCGCAGGTGGTCGAGGGCCTGCACGGGCGCCCGTTCGCGCACTCACTCCGCCGCATGCGCGAGACGATCGAGATCGTGCGCCTCGCGCTGCGCGGCGAGAAGCTCGAGTATCACGGCCGCCACCACGAGCTCCCGCTGCCCGGCGGCGAAGGCAAGGCGCTGCGACTGTCTCAGCCCGGGAACCCGAACGTCCCGATCTATCTCGCCACTCTCGCGCCGAAAGCGCTCGAGCTGACGGGTGAGCTGGCGGACGGCTGGCTCGGCACGTCATTCACGCCGGAGCACGCGGACGCGCACCTGAGTCACATCGCTGCGGGCGCGGCGAAGGCGGGGCGGAAGCTGAGTGACATCACGATTTGCGTCGGCGGCGCGGTCGGATTCGGCGACGACGTGGAGCGCATGGTCGAGAGACTCAAGCCCGGCGTCGCGTTCACGTTGGGGGCGATGGGCTCGCCAAAGACGAACTTCTACAACGCGGCGTACCGGCGCGGTGGGTTCGAGGACGTGGCGACCGAGGTGCAGCGGTTGTGGGTCGCGGGGAAGCGGGAAGAGGCAGTGAGTCGTGTGCCGGACGAGATGGTCATGCAGACGGCGTTGCTCGGGCCGGAGAAGGCCATTCGAGAGCGCATCCGCAAGTACCGAGACGCGGGGGTGAACATGCTCCGCCTCGACCCGCTCGGTGCGACCCCGACGGAGAGACTCGACACACTCGGCCGCGCGGTGGAGCTCGTGAACCAGGAGTCTCGCTGAGCGAGTGAGTAAAATCGTTCGCGATTGCGAACGCATCCCTTCCGCGGTATTGGAGTCGACCGGAGTGGAGGGTGGAAGTCACTGTGACTTCGACGTCGCTGCAGACCTGGCTTGGCGCGCGAGCGAAGAAGCTCGACGAGATCGAAGCGGCACATTCGGCCGTCGGCGGTACGGCGCAAGGACGTCGCTGGGCCACGGAGCAGGTGAACCATGCGTACGCGATGCTGCTCAACGCGCAGTTCCAAGGGTTCTGCCGCGACCTTCACTCCGAGTGCGCCGGGCACTTGGTCCGCTCGGTGACTCCCTCGGCGGTACAGGCCGTCGTTCACGCGGACCTCCTACGAGACCGGAGGCTCGATCGCGGGAATCCGACACCCGCAAGCTTGGGTGCGGACTTCAACCGACTCGGCCTCGACTTCTGGCTTCAAGTGAAGGTTCTTCACGCTCGCAACGCTCAACGGCTGCAGCGACTCGCGGAGCTCAGTGAGTGGCGCAACGCGATTGCCCATCAGGACTTCGATCCCGGGAGCCTGGTTCCGAAGCGGCTGCACCTCGGGACGATCCGATCGTGGCGCGGTATCTGCGGCGCGCTCGCCAGCTCGTTCGACCGGGTGATGAGGAGCTATCTTTCGACCGCGACAGGAAGCAGCCCCTGGTAGGAGTCCTTGAAGTGGTTGCACGCAAGCGAAGCAAGCGCGCGCGCGGCGCGTCCCTGAGAGTCGGTGATCGCGTCTCGTTCGAGTTCGGCGCTGGAACCGTAAAGGGAGTCATCATCGAGGACCGCGGAAAGCTCGGGTTCAAAGGAGCGCAGCTCTTCACCGTGCGCGTCAAGCGAACCGACGCCGAGGATCTCGTGCTCGAGATCGCAGCTGATCGGCTGAACGCGGCCTAGCTCCGCCTCAACGCGAACACCGCCCGCTTCCCGGACAACCCCTTCAGCTCGTGCTCCCCGCGATGCTCGAGCTCGAGCCCCGAGCCATCGAGCAAGTCATGCGTGGTGCCAGACACGAACACGTCGCCGGGCCCCGCTAGAGACGCGATGCGCGCCGCCGCGTGCACCCCGACCCCGCGTGCCGCGCCGCCCGCGATCTCGACCTCACTCGTGTGCACGCCCACGCGCACGCTGCAGGCCGAGCTCCGCGACGGCCGCGTCCATCAGCGCGGCCGCACTCACTGCGCGCGCGGCGCCGTCGAACAACGCCAAGAAACCATCCCCCGCCGAGTCGATCTCCCGCCCGCGGAACCGGTCGATCGCGGTGCGGATGCAGACGTTGTGCTCTCTCAACAAGCGCGCCCACGCCTGGTCGCCGAGTCTCTGGACCATGAGCGTCGAGCCCACGATGTCGGTGAAGAGGATCGTCGCGAGCACTCGCTCGCCCAGGTCGTGCGGAGAGAGTCCGAACGCGTGCGCGCTCGTGAACTCGACTGACTCCCACGGCACGTCGCCTTCGACCCACGCGTCGTGGCCGGGCGGTATCTCGTACGCGTCGCCGGGGCCGATCGTCAGCTCGGTGCCGTCGGCCATCACGACATGGAGCTTGCCCGACATCGTGTAGCCCAGGTGGCGGTGACCGCAGGCGCGCGTGCCGGCGATCGGGCCAACGTCTTTCGACCAGCGCCAGCCGGGCCGGAACACGAAGCGGCCGACGGCGACCTCGTCGAGCGTGACCACGTCCATGTGACCGGTCGCGAAGGTGCGGACTGAGTCGGGCTTCTCGAAGGACTTGCGCTGCAGGCGTGGCATGGTGCCCATCGTGAGACGGGGCGACGGGTCTTGGCAAGCGACGCCAGCGCGGAACGTCTCTCGGATCGTGGGTGTACTCTCTGGGGCATGCGTACCTCCGCGTGGCAATCGATGTTGCTACTTCTCGGGGCCCTGTCTGCGTCCGCGTGCGACTCACTGGGGACGGCAGCCAAGAGCATCGACCGAGCCCTCTATGAGTCCGTTCCTATTCACCCCGTGACAGGAAGGCCGGTTGCGAACCTGATCAGCGAGCAACAGGAGGTTCAAAGCGCGGAACAGCTGCATGCCCAGATCGAGGCCGAGTGCATGGCCAAAGGTCAGTCTCTCGACTCGCCTAGTGCGCATCTCGATCAAACGCGGGCGGTGTTCGGGCGCTTGATCGGAGTGTCTCATCGCCAACAGCTTCCTTGGCAGGTGCACGTGATCGGGGCGCAGGACGTGAACGCATTCACTCCGGGCGGCGGCTACGTCTATGTCTTCGACGGACTGTTCGGCGAGGAAGGACTCGTCCGCGAAGGGAGCGACGACGAGCTAGCTGCGGTACTCGCGCACGAGATCGCCCACGTCACCCTGCTGCACATGTCGATCGCGCGTACCGACGAGCTCATCTCGGATCGAAGGCGGAAGGACCCGTTCTTTGGTGCCGCTTTCACGACGGAGCAAGAAGCCGAGGCTGATCGTCTGAGCGTCCTCTACATGGCGCTCGCGGGCTACGACCCAAGTTCCGCAACGGAGGTGTGGGATCGGGCCGCGAGACGGCTTGGGAGTGACCCGCGCCAATCTGGATATCTCTACGACCACCCACTGAACGCCGACCGGGCCGCGAGCAACAGAGAATCGGCTTCGCTCGTTGCGCAGTACTACGCGCCGGAGAAGCAGAACCCTGATTGGCAGCGGATCCTCGCTGACAACCCACTCTTCCCGCGAGCCGCCGAAACAGACGCCGGCGACGGTGCTGGCGTGCTGCGCGCGGTCGGCGCGACGACGGACTCGCTAGAGCGGCGCAACCGAGCGACCGACGAAGCGAGGCAGCGAAAGGAGTCGCTGGCCCAGACTCCCGAGTATCAGCGGTCTCTCGTGAAGATCCTCGCGACGAGAGCCGCGCGTGACTCGACTGGCCGGCCAATGATCGAGATGCAGGTCCGCAACGGCGCGCGCTTTCCCGTTCAAGCTCTCGGAGTGCGCGTGACTTATCTCAACGGAACGAACCCGCTCGCTCAGGATCCGAACTGCGGCGGCCGAACTGCCATCGCTCCGGGACAGACCGTGTGGCTTGCTTGCGCGGCCCATGCCGTACCGGGTGCGAACTCGGTCAAGGTGGACATCACGGGCGTCGAGCTCGCGCAGTGACTCGGACCCAAACGCTCCGCGCGCGTTTCGCCAACCCCACGCAGCTCAGCTAGCCTCCGCGCACCCGCCTCGCGCCCAGCCCGGCGATGCCTCGGCCCATGACGTTGAAGGCATATGCCCCGTAGGTTATCGTGGCGGCAGCTCCGAGGGCGGTGCGAATCGCCGAGTTCTTGCGGCGTATGGCGTTGGCTCCGCCCGCGGCTTCCGCGGACGAAGCGATGCGACTTCTGGAGAACGCGCTGAACCAGGTCGAGGACGAGCTCACCGACGTGCCCTTCGATCCCGACGAGTGGCTGAACGACGGCCGGCTGTACCCGCCCCGGGCGGACAGCGCACGGCGCGTCCCCGGACGACCCGACGTGACTCGCTATCGCAGCCTGGGTCACAACACCTGGATCGCGCGGAACGGCGCGATCCGCATCGTCGAGATCGCCAATGACTCGACCGTGCTCGACAAGCCGGGGGCGGACGGATGGCCCGTCGAACGAAGCTGACCCCCCCGCCCGCGCCGATCTCGCGCTTCGACGAGGCGCTGCGCGCGCTCGCACCGCGCGCGTCGCTCGCGGTCGACCGGCCGGACGACCCGAAGGGCGAGTGGTGGCTCGACGTCTCGTCTGGACGCTTCCGTTCCAGTCTCGCGTGGCGGCCGAGCGAGGGGTTCGGCGTGTTCGCGTCCGCGTCGAGCTACGGGCAGCGGCCCGACGAGATCTACCGCTCGCCGGAGCTGGCCGCAAAGCGCGTTGGCCAGCTCATCGGCCAGTCACTGGCGGGCTCGCAGCCCTCGCCTCTCTCCCTGTCCGACATTCGCCGGCTGTTGGAGACCTCGCAAACTTCGCTGGCCGAGTCACTCGACGTCAACCAGGCGGCGGTGTCTCGGCTCGAGCGGCGCGGCGACGTGAAGCTCAGCTCGCTCGACGCGTACGTCCGCGCGATGGGCGGCAGGGTCGAGCTGCGGGTGCGGTTCGACGAGTTCGACGCGCTCGTCGCGGTGACTCCGGCGGAGTCGGAAGAGACCGACGACGGGAAGAGCTAAGGCGCCGCGGCCACCACCGCGGCCGCGCCCAGCGCGGGCTCCCGTTCCAGCGCGTCCAGGCTCGTGCCCAGCTCGTGGATGCGCGTCGCCGCCTCGACCGCGCGCGTGCGGGCGTCCGTGGCCTGCAGCGTGGTGCGCGCGAGCTGGTACATGCGCATGGCGGCGCGGTAGTCGCCGAGTGACTCGTCGCGCGCGCCCAGCGCGACGGCGAAGCGGGCGAGCTCGGCTTCCGTGCGCGCGCCCGCCAGGAGCGTGGGCTCGTCGATCAGCTTCACGAGCGCGGCGCCCAGGCGTTCCTCGGGGGTCTCGCGGTGCGCCTGGAAGTACGCCGCGAGTGACTCGCGGTGCGACACCATCGGGTGCTCTTCGCGCGCGAACGCCTTGGCGCGCAGGAGCCACGTCGCGGCGCCGCCCTGCCGGTCGGGGTCGTCGATCAGCGTCCAGAGCAGCTCGTCGGCGCCGCGCTCGTAGAAGACGGGGGCGGCGGCGGCGAGCTGACTCTTCGGGATCTTCTCGCCGAGCCAGGCCAGCGCCGCGGCCGGGCCGCGTGTCGCCTTGAGTGTCTCGTACGATTCGGTGTACGCAGCCAGGTCGTGCCCGTCCGCCTGCATCAGCTCGCCCATGGCGAGCGCGGTGGCCGGCGCTTTCTCGGGATCGGCCGTGTCGCGGAACGTGGCGATCACGTCGAGCAGCAGGCGATCGGCGACTTCGGCGTCGATCAGCGCTTGGAACGCGGCCGTCGCCTCGTCCTGCGTGCGCGCGCGGAAGGTGCGGACGAACGCGCGGCAGAAGTGATAACACCGTTCGGTGTCGGTAGCGGCGCCCGGGAACTTCGCGATCACCTCGGCGGCGTCGGCGTTGCGCCCGGCCTCCCACAGCACCGCGGCGAGCTCGGCGGCGGGCGCGAGTGACTTCGAGTAGTGCGCGTACGCGGCGCGCGCGATCTCCTCGGCGCGCGCCACGTCGCCCAGCGCGAGCTGCGCGCGCGCGGCCTCGTACGGCACGCGCATGCCCGCGAGGCGCGGCTCGAGCAGGCGCCACGCCTCGCTCGGCTTCCCCTCTTCCCGGTACAGCCGCGCGATGATCCCCGCCGCCGAGTCGGAGGCCGCGTCCTGTGTCTCGTGCGCGGCCAGGATCGGCAGCAGCACCTCGCGCGCGCCCTTGCGGTGGCGGAGTGACTTCTCGAGATACCTCGCGAACTGGCGGCGCAGCGGCTCGGACTCGGGATTCACGGTCAAGAGGCGCTCGTAGGCGCGCTTCAGGCGCTGCGCCTCGAGCGGCTTCTGTGACTCGAGCTTCTTCAGCGCCGCCAGGCGCTCTTCGAGCTGGAAGCCCCCGACCTCGGCCATCGACCAGAGCGCGAGCCAGTCGCGGCGCAGGCCCGCGAGCCGCGCGGCGAGGATCGGGCGCTCGAGCTTGTCGACGTCCAGGGTCGCCGCGGACAGGCGTTCTTCGAGGTCGGGATCGAGATACACCTCGCGCGCCAGGTCGACGCCGGCGGCGCGGTCGACGGCGCGTGAGTCGAGCTTGTTCGCGAGCGCGTCGGCCAGGTCCAGGCGCCGCGGATCGTCGGCGCGCAGAGCGCCGATGGCGCGGCGCGTGGAAGTGACTCGCGCCTCGCGGGCCAGGTCCTGCCCCGCGGCGGCCTTCTCGAGCCGGGCGGCGCGGTCGGGGGTGGGCTTCACCTCCGCGTAGAACACGATCTTGTGGTGCAGCGCGGCGAGACACGCCGCGCGGTACGAGTCTTCGTACAGCGCCGCGTCGGCGAAGGGGCCGTTGCGGCCGCGCGCGAACTCGTCGAGCTTCGCGTCCAGCGCGCCGCAGCGAGTCAGTGCCGCCTCCGCCGGCGCGGTCTCGGGCGGAGTGACTCCGAAGCGGACGAGCAGGATCGTCGTGTACAGCTCGGGCACGAAGGCACCCAGCGCGGGCGAGCGCTCGGCGAGCGCCGTGCGCACCACGGCCGTGCGCAGCGCGCGCTCGGGCGGAAGCGACCGGTACCACGAGATCCAGCCCACGTCGGAGCGCTCTGCCGCGCGCGCGCCGTAGTAGAAGTGCACGTCGCCCGACTTGCTCCACTCGACCATGCGCTCGAGCGCGCCGAGCTCGGCGCGCACGAACGAGCCGAGCGGCTCGTCGCGCGGCAGGCGGGGGCTGAGCTCGACCGCGTGCTCCACGTAGCCGAGCGCGTAGGACAGGAGTATCTCGGCGCGGAGCGCGCGCTCGGGGGCGGCCTGGCGCGCCAACGCGAGCGCGGCGAGCGCGCGCGCGGCCAGCCGGTCGGCGGCGGGCGAGTCACTCGGCAGGATGAGACACAGCTGCGCGAGCGCCTCGGCGGCGGCGAGCAGGTCGCCCACGCTCGCCTTCTTGCCGCGCCAGCGCTCGTCGACTTCCGCCAGCAGCTTGAAGTCGTCTTCCTCGTCGAAGTGATTCAATAGCTCGAGCTGCGTGGGCTGGATCTTGTTGTCGGCTGCGAGCGTGGCCGCGAGCGGCCAGGCGCCGGAACGGCCGCGCTCCTTGGCCGCGAACTCGTCGAGCAGCGCGAGCAGCGCGCTGAAGCGCGGGAACGGCGACAGCACGCCGAGTGACTCGCCGTCGAGGCTCACCTTCCAGCTGCCGTACTCCCAGCTCGTGCCGGCCTTCGCGCTCTTGCCGCCGCGCGCGATGCGCCGGATCTCGCCCAGCGCCGCGAGAGCGCGCCCGTCCGGCGGCAGGCGCAGCCTCCGGTCGAGCTTCGCGAGCCGCTCGTCCGCGGGCGCGGCGAGCGGCAGGTCGGGAGTGACTTCCGCAGTCACTGCCGCCTTCTTCCGCCACGGGAGATAGTCGAGATACTGCGGGAAGTAGGTGATCACGCCCCACGCGGCGCCGCCCAGCGCAGCCGCCACGAACAGCATCTTCAGTACTCGTCCGCCCCTCCGACGAGTCCTTCGCCGAGCCATCTGCGTTCTCCCGACGCTCTGGATCGAGAAGGGAGTGCGGCTTCTGGAGTGGGCGCCGTCACACTTTCACACGGCGCGGCAAGTCTGCGACTAACTGCCCGTTGGAGCTACAGCTGGAACTGGATGCGCGTGCCGAAGAACTGAGTCGAGCCGCGGAGCCCGAAGCGGTCGAGCATGCCCCAGTCGTAGGTGAGCTCGAGGCGCACGTTGTCGCTCATGTGCCAGTTCACCAGGGGAGTGAGTCGCCAGAACCTGCCGCCGTCGATCGCGGCGTCGTCCAGGTCTGAGTAGGAGACGCGGAACACGAGCTCCCAAGCACCGGGGCCGCCGGAGAACGGCGTCCGCGCCGGCGAGACACGGTCGAAGTGAGCGTTGCTGCGGTTGTATGGGCGAGTCTCTCCCGTGACGATCCAGGCCATGAGCGCCTCGCCGCCGCGGAAGAACGGGGTTGCCGGTCTCCTTCGAAGTCACTTGGTGAAGGAAATACTCGAAGCCGAACACCCACGGGCCGCGACGGTAGTAGAGCTCCGGCGCGACGAGGTTCGAGTGATCGGCGGGGAACGCGCCCGTGTCGATCGCTTGTGACTTCGCGGGGAACGACTCGGGTTTGGACTTGAATTGGAAGAAGCCGTCGTCCGACTTCGCCCAGCGGTAGTCGAGGCCCAAGTGCCAGAGCTCGTCCTCCGGCGCATCCGCTGCGAGCGGCAGCCACACGCCGCGCACCGTGCCTTGAGTGTCGAACCTGTTGAATGACTCGTCCTCGGAGAGCTGATCGCCGAACCAGCCCACGCTGTACTGGAACGAGCCGCCGGGTGAGTTGGCGATCCACTTCACGCCATCCGCCAGGATCGGCACGAACGCGTCGTTCGCCGTCGCGCGCTCCATGGTCCAGCCCTGATAGCCGACCATGATCTTGCTCATCGAGATTCCTTCCTTGGTGCGCCCGACGAACAGCCGCCCGAAGAGCTCGGGGACCTCGATCAGAAGTCCGGTCTGTCGGAACCGCCACGACTTCTCGGTGGCGTCGTACATGTAGCCGAGGGTGTAACCCAGCCGCGGAACGACTTTGAGCTTGCCCTTCGCAACGAAGCGGAAGTCACGCAGCTTGACCAGCGGGTCGAGGTCCATCTGCTCTTCACTCGCCTCGTCTTGCGAGTAAGTGACTGCGTCGACCAGAAAGCCGCCGCCGACGCGGATGCTGAACCACGGGCCCTCGTACTCGTTGAAAGAGACGAGCTCGCGGCGCGGATCGCTGTCGCCCTCGACGCCAGGGCCGTAGGCGTCGTCGGCGAGACGGCCAGGAAGTGAGTCAATAGGTGTCGTACAGGCGCTGGATGTCGGAGGCGGAGCGCTCCTTCAGCAACGCCAGTGACAGGAGGATTCGCGACTTCTGCGGGTTCAGCTCCTGCGACGCGACGAAGCCGAGCTTGTCGTCGTCCAGCTCGACGTTGCGGCCGACGTGACCCGTGGGAACGCGGCTGCTTCGGACGACGACCACGCCCTTCTTCACGGCCGCGGCCGCGGCATCGACCGAGGTCTTGTTCATGTTGCCGTTGCCCACGCCCGCGATGACGATGCCCTTCGCGCCCTTCTCGGCCGAAGCCGTGATCAGGTCGGCCGACATGTCCGCGTCCGCGAAGACCACGTCGACGCGCGGCAGCTTCGTGACCGACGAGACGTCGAACTCACTCGCCTTCGTGTGCTTCCAGCTGGGCGTGTTGTACCAGTCCTGCTTGCCGTAGTGAGTCACGCCGACCACCCCGCGGCCGGGAGACATGAATGTCTCGACCGCGGTCGTGCTCATCTTCGTGAGTGAGTGAGCGGCGTGGATCGTGTCGTTCATGACGACGAGCACGCCGCGCCCTTTCGCCTGCGGGTCCGACGCGACCGCGACGGCGTTGTACAGGTTGAGCGGCCCGTCGGCACTCACTGCCGTCGAAGGCCGCATCGAGCCCACCAGCACCACCGGCTTGTCGGTCTTCACCGTGAGATTCAGGAAGTACGCGGTCTCTTCCATCGTGTCGGTGCCGTGAGTGACCACGAAGCCGTCGACGTCGCCCTTCGGCGCGAGCTCGTTGATGCGCTTGGCCAGCTTCAACATGATCTCGAACGACATGTCCTGCGAGCCGACGTTCGAGATCTGCTCGCCCTTCACCTTCGCGAGCTTGTCGATCCCGGGCACGGCAGCGAGCATCGCGTCGATCGTGACCGCCCCCGACGTGTAGCCCGACTGAGTGCCGCTCGCGGCCGCGCCGGCGATCGTGCCGCCCGTGGCCAGGATCACGACGTTCTTCTGCGCCGCCGACTCACGTGCGGCCAACACGAACAGAAACGCAACCAGAGTGACTCGCAACGCGATCACTTGTATTTGCTCCGATCCAGGTTGGTGAGCTTCACGGGATCGAGAAGCTCTTTGATCTGCGCCTCGGTGAGGATCTTCTTCTCGCGAATGATCTCGAGGAGACCCTTGTTGGTCCGGTACGCCTCGTTCGCGAGCTCGGTGGCTTTCTCGTAGCCGATCACCGGGTTCAGCGCGGTCACGATGCCGACCGTCGTCTCCATGTAGTGCGCGAGCACCTTCTCGTTGATCGTGATTCCGTCGACGCACTTCGTGCGCAGCGCGGCCGAGCCGTTCCGCAGCAGCTCCTGTGACTCCATCATGTTCAAGCCCGCGAGCGGCTCGTACGCGTTCAGCTGCAGCTGACCCGCGTGCGCCGCGATGCCGACGCCCGCGTTGTTCCCCATCACCTTGAAGGCGATCACGTTCACGAGCTCCGGAATCACCGGGTTCACCTTGCCGGGCATGATCGACGAGCCAGGCTGCAGCGCGGGCAGATTGATCTCGGCCAGGCCGGCGCGCGGGCCGGAGGCGAGCAGGATCAAGTCACTCGCGATCTTCGACAGCTTGATCGCCAGGCTGTTGAGCGCCGCGGAGTACACGACGAAGCCCTGCTGCTCCCACGGCGACGATCAGCTTCTTGGTCAGCTTCGCGAGCTCGGTGGCACACCGCTCGGTGTAGCCCTTCGGCACGTTGATCCCGGTGCCGATCGCCGTCGCGCCCATGTTCTGCGCGTACAGATACTTCTCGGCGTCCTGCAGCAGGTGTATCTCGCTCTCGAGCGACGCGGCGAACGCGTGGAACTCCTGGCCGACCGTCATCGGCACCGCGTCCTGCAGCTCGGTGCGCCCCATCTTGGGGATCTCGAGATACTGATTCCCGATCTTGCGGAACGACGCGACGAGCTGCCGGAGCTCCGCGATCAGCTTGTCGTTGCGCAAGATCACCGCGACCTTGATCGCCGTCGGGTACGAGTCATTCGTCGACTGCGACATGTTCAGGTCGTCGTGCGGCTCGACGTACTGATACTCGCCCTTCTTGTGACCCGAGAGCTCGAGCGCCACGTTCGCGAACACCTCGTTCGCGTTCATGTTCGTCGAGGTGCCCGCGCCGCCCTGGTACCAGTCGACCAGGAACTGGTCGCGGTATTTCCCGGCCATCACGGCCGTGTAGGCCTTCTCGATCGCCGCGAGTCTGTCGGGCTTCATGGCGCCCACCGCGGTGTTCGCGCGTGCGGCGGCCAGCTTCACGATCGCCCACGCCTCGACATACTCCGGGTAGTGATTCATCAACACGCCGGAGATCTGGAAGTTCTCGAGCGCGCGCGCGGTCTGCACGCCGTAGTAGGCGTCGGCCGGGACCTGCTTCTCGCCGAGCAGGTCCTTCTCGGTGCGCGTCTGCGCGCGCGGCGCACTCACTGACACGAGCGCGGCGGCGAGAACCAAAAGGAGGAACCCAACTTACCCACTCCGCCCCTTCCGTCCGTGCTGGACGCGAGCCGATTCTATCCGGGGCGGCGAATCGGGGAGCGAAGTCGTGGGGACACAGGGGTGAGCCTCACCTCTGTTGGACCATCCAGGCTCGTGATCTGACTCACGTCGATGACGAGAGTCATATCGTTCCGGGGCCCAGTTGGCGCCGCAGTTTTGAACGAGGTCGACGATGCCGTGTCGTAGTCAAAGTTGAGGTGCTCTCCCTGGTAAGCGTACTCGCGCTTCGATCTCCCGCAGTCAGCGTATCGCTCGGGATGGTCTGTCGAAAACGACAGACTGATGACTCGCGACTGTTTCTCGATCGCATTGATCACGAAGGGGCTGTCGGCGAGACGTCCAACCAGTCGGCCCCACACGACATCAGACGCTTCGCCGATGAGCCGTTCGCTCGGAACTTCATGGGCTGCCGAGGTCGTGTAGTCGTAAGAGGATGTACGCGGCGGCGCAGGGGGCGACACACAGGCGAAGGCCGAGCAGAACGCGACGAATATCCACCTCTTTGGCTCGGTCATCCTGGACAACGGCGGGCCGCTCACGGCCGTGGCTTTCCTTCCTCGGCGCCCTCGAGGAGCATCGGGAACGCCCTGCGGAGCTTCTGCCCGGCCTTGATCTCGCGGCGCTTCTCCTCCATGAGATTCGCGGGGTTGAAGCTCGGCGGGAACGACCGCGGCGGGAACTCGTCGAACGTCGCCACGAACGCGAACACATCGGCCATCATGCCGTAGGCCGCGCCCACGTGATTCAGGTTCCAGTCCCAATAGGTGTTGGACGTGATGTCGGCGCGCTCGTAGGGGTCCTGCATCAGGTTGAAGATCTTCTGCAGTCGGAGCGTCGTGAACGGCTCCGCCCATAGCTCCATCGTGCCGGGCGAGCGTTGCTCTGAGAACACGTACTTGTAGTCGCCCTCGCGCAAGCCAACCAGCAATCCGTCGTCGTCCGCGTAGAAGAACTTGTTGCGCGCGCTCTTCGCGCCGTTGTTCTTCGCCGCGCTGCCGCTGACGCTGGTCAGGAACTTCGACTGGTCGTAGCCATCGAGGTGGACCTTGTAGCTAGTGCCGTTAGCGGTGTGGCCCTTCAGGAGCTTGGCGACGAGCTGCGGCTCGCCGGCGATCGACGCCAGCGTCGGCATCCAGTCGTTGTGGCTCATCAGCTCATTGGTCACGGTGCCGGCCTTGATATGACCGGGCCAGCGGACCAGGCATGGGACGCGAAACGCACCCTCCCAGTTCGTGTTCTTCTCGGACCGGAACGACGTCATCGCGCCGTCCGGCCAAGTGTTCATGTGCGGGCCGTTGTCGCTCGTGTAGATGACGATCGTCTCCCCCTCGATCCCCATGTCATCGATCGCCTTCAGGAGTGCGCCGATCGTCTCATCGTGCTCGATCATGCCGTCGATGTACTCGCTGTCGCCGTGTTGATACCGCCCGCGGTGTTCCTTGCGCACGTGCGTGCGCAGGTGCATGCGCGTGGCGTTGAACCAGACGAAGAACGGCTTGCCCGCAGCGTGCCGACGCTTCATGAACTCGATCGCGGCGGCGGACGTCTCGTCGTCGATCGTCTCCATGCGCTTCTTCGTCAGCGGCCCCGTATCCTGAATGGTCTGCTTGCCGATCTTGCCGAAGCGCGGATCGACGGTCGGATCATCCTTGTCGGTGGCTTTCGTCTTGAGCACGCCGCGCGGTCCGAACTTCTTCAGGTAGGCGGGATCGTCCGGGTAGTCCGGCAGCTCGGGCTCCTCTTCGGCGTTCAGGTGGTAGAGGTTCCCGTAGAACTCGTCGAAGCCGTTCACCGTCGGCAAGGTCTCGTTGCGGTCGCCGACGTGGTTCTTGCCGAACTGACCCGTGGCGTAGCCGAGGTTCTTCATGATCCCGCCGATCGAGGGGTCGAGCTGGCTCATCCCCATTGGCGCGCCCGGGAATCCGACCTTGCTGAGCCCCGTGCGGATGATGTGCTGACCGGTGAGGAACGCCGAGCGGCCGGCGGTGCACGACTGCTCACCGTAGTACTGGAGGAAGCGGAGCCCCTCGCTCGAGATGCGGTCGATGTTCGGCGTCTCGTATCCCATCAGCCCATCGCTGTAGGCGCTGATGTTCGTGATGCCGATGTCGTCGCCGAAGATCACCAGGACGTTCGGCTTGGACTGCGCATGCGCGCACGGCGTGAGGGCCAAAGTGAGCAGAGCCGTGATCCGAGCGAGTGCGATCGTTCTCATGAATGCCTCCGAGTGTCTGGTTCGAGCTTGGTCTGCGCCTGCGACCTGAGAGGAGGGATCAGCTCAGGGAATGCCGACCTGCCTTCGCGGCGGGTACGGTCGAACACGGAATCGAACGACGAAAGGATCATCCTCGGGGTAGAAAATCGGGGTTTCATCAACGAAGGGACCCTCGAGCACCTCCAAGAGCCCAACCCATCGCGACAATCTCGTCATGTAGCAGACAAGCGCATCGCCTTGTCCGATCCGTCTGGCGGCATTGCGCTGCCTCACCCGAAAACCTGAGATGCTTCGGTCTGAGCGCGCGAACGCCTCATATGTCTCTGGCGAGAAGAGGTCTAGGTAGTAGGCCACTTCTCCCCCCCGCCGTCTAACTACAACGATCGTGTCGACCTCGGCCGCCTGCACAAGTGAAGCCCGCGGCCGACATCTTCGGCGGCTTGTTAGGCGTCATCAAAATGAGCCTCACGTCTTCCGCCCGCACGCCCAGTTCGCGTGGTCGCGATCAGGGCTGAGGTGTATCTGGGAATCTGCGATGCCGTCAATGTTCATCGCCCATGGCATTGCGGAGCGACAAAAGCCCTGTGCTCTCGGTCTAAGGCCACTCATCCCTACCTCGACCGCGCATCGGGGTGTGCGACCGCGCCTGGTCGATCAGGCCCGCGCGCTCCCGTCCGGTGCCTGTGATGGGCGAGCTGCGCGGCCTCCCGCGCATACGCGCAGTCGGTGAACCTCCGGCGGAGGTTCGGCGGGTGGTGAGGTGACGTCCTCTGCAGCTGTGGGCTCTGGACCAAGCGCTTTGAAATTTGGTCCAGTTGCCACCGCATGCGCAAGAATCGTATGCTAGTAAACACCTGATCTGGAAGGACTTTCTTCGTGGGCCCTCCCGGGATCGAACCGGGGACCGATGGATTAAAAGTCCACTGCTCTGCCAGCTGAGCTAAGGGCCCGTGCGGCGCAGGATAGCGGATCGCGAGTGAGTTCCCTCCCGGGTTGCCTTCGCGCGCCGCGCTGTTCAGTCTCTCCGCGATGATCTGGCTCGAGCTCGCGATCCTGCTCGCTTGCATCCTGGTCGGCGCGCGCGTGGGCGGCATCGGGCTCGGCGCGGTGTCTGGCTTGGGGCTGCTCGTGTTCGTGTTCGGCTTCGGCCTGCCGCCGGGCCGGCCGCCCACGCAGGTGCTGGGGATGATCATCGCGGTCATCACCGCGCTGTCGGTCATGCAGGCCGCGGGCGGGCTCGACTATCTGCTCGAGATCGCCGAAGGCGTGCTGCGCCGGAACCCCGCGCGAATCACCGTGCTGGCGCCGCTCGTGACTTACGTGCTGATCTTCGTGTCGGGCACTCAGCACGTGATCTACGCGCTCTTGCCGATCATCGCCGAAGTGTCTCGCAACGCCGGTGTTCGGCCGGAGCGGCCGCTGTCGGTGAGCGTGATCGCGGCGCAGCAGGGACTCACTGCGTCCCCGGTGTCGGCGGTGACCGTCGCGTTGGTCGGCGCGCTCGCGGGCTCGCCGATCGGCCTGCCGCAGATCCTGCTCGTGGCGATTCCATCGACACTGATCGGTGTCGCGGCCGGGATCCTCGCGGTGTTCCGGCGCGGAGTCATCACCGCCGCCGCGAGCGCGGCCAAGCTCGAGGGCGTGGCGCGCCGCAACGCGATCGGCGCGTGTCTCGTGTTCGTGACCGCGATCGTGTTCGTGGTGCTGCTGGGTCTCTTCCCCGAGCTGCGCCGCGGCGTGGGCATGGGCGGCGCGATCATGATCGTGATGCTCGCCAGCGCGGGCGCGACGTTCCTGTTGTTCGGCGCGAGCGCGGAAGCCGCCGTGAAGGGCGGCGTGATGAAGGGCGGCCTGGTCGCGTTCGTGTCGATCCTGGGTGTCTCGTGGCTGGGCTCGTCGTTCTTCGAGGGGAACCAGACGGAGATCGTCGGCGCCATGTCCACGCTCGTGACCGAGCACCCGTGGTCGTTCGCGGTGTGTCTCTTCGCGCTATCGATCCTGCTCATGAGTCAGGCCGCGACGATCGTGACTCTCGCGCCCGTGGCGAGCGCGATCGGCCTGCCGCCCGCGCTCTTCCTCGGCGTGTATCCAGCGGTGAACGGCACGTTCTTCCTGCCGACGTACGGCACAGTGCTGGCCGCCGTGTCACTCGACCAGAGCGGCACGACGCGGATCGGCCGCTTCGTGGTGAATCACAGCTTCATGCGCCCGGGCCTTGTGAGCGTGGCGGCCTCGACGCTCGCGGCGCTGGGACCCACCGTTGCCTTCGGCTTCGGCTGAAGAGTGAGTCCGCTGAGGAGTGACCCGGAGCGCCGCCCGCCCCCAGCCCCAGGGTTGGGGCAGAGGGCCAAGGGCGGACGACGCGAGGGACGATGGAGCACCTAGACCGGAGGAGTTACGCCGGTCCCTCGGCCGCGATCTGGAAGAGCGCGCCCAGGTTGATGCTCCCGTGTTGCGCGGGATCTTGCGGAGTCTGTGTGCCCGGGACGCCGGGGTTCAGGTTCGAAGCGGTGTCGTCGGGCGGGAACAGGATCAGCGTGTTCAGGAACTCGAGGATCTTGCGCTTGTCGTCGGACGGCAGGAGCGCGAAGAGATTCCTCGAGACCTGAGCCTCGCCACCGTGGCGCAGGATCACCTCTTCCAGGTTGATGCTGCGGCCGTCGTGACCGTAGGGAGCGGTCGTGCCGACGCCCCACAGCGGCTCAGTCAGTAACTGAGTCACGAGCGTTCCGTCGTGGCGCTTGAAGTCGGTGAAGATGTTCCTCACCAGGAACGACTGCTCGGCCGGCACCAGCTTCGGGAACGACTGACCGTCGTTCACCGCCACGAACTTCGTGGTGGCGGTCGCGAAGAGACGGTTGAAGATCCCCTTCTGGGTGTTGAACACCGTCTCGACGTCGGCCACGCGCCGGTCCTTGTTGATCGTCAGATTCTGCACGTGACACGTCGTGCACTGCGCCAGGTTCACCCGGTACCGGCCTTGAAGTAGTTCAGCAGATAGAACTCCATGTGGTCGACGAGCGCGGTGTCGATCTCGTTCGTGACTCCGTCGCCGTCGGCAGACGTGCTGCAGACCGGCGGACGCTCGAAGGTGTCCTGAGTCGGATCGAAGTTGAAGCCCGCGGGACTCACTCGAGCCTGCGGGCTGATCGAGTCGGTCACCGCGCACAGGACCTCGTCCGGTGACTCGAGACCCATCTCGGCCTTGAACGCCCCGATCGCGAACTCGCGAATCGAAGCGGTGCCGCCTTCGGCGAAGAACGGCATGACTCGCAGGCTCGCGTTCACTCCCACCACCTGCGAGGTGTCGACCGTGCCGTTGGGCAGCGCGCGGATCTTCCCGTAGCTGATTCCCTTGGAAGTCAGATTCAGGGTGATCGGCGTGCCGAACGACTGAGCCGCCTGGATCGCCTGCGCGCGGGTGGCGCGCAGGTCCTTCGTGATCTCGTCGGCCAGCATCTCCTGCAGGCCGAGCCCGAACAGGTGCGGAGCGTCGCGACTGTCCGGTCGAGTCACTACGTCGCCGCCGGCTCCCGCCGAGCCGCGCGGCCTTCCGTGACAGCCCGCGCAGCTGTCGACCCCAGCGCGCGGTTGTTGCGGATGTTCCCGATCGAGGAGTTGTTCACGCGCGGACCCTGCCCCTGGTCCTCGGTGAACTTGCGCTGGAACAATTGGCGCCCTCGCCTGACCGAGCGCGCCGGATCGCGTTTGATGAGATACACGGCCGAGCCCGGCGTGAGCTCGTCGCCCTGTCCCGCGCCCACCTGTTGGGCGAGTGACTTCCCGATCTGTCCGCCCGGGACGTTCGGAGTGACTTGGGTTGCGTCGACCAGCTGGCCCCACGCCAGCGACGCCCTACCCGCTACCAAGAGACACGTGATGGCAGCAGCACTGTCTAGCCTTGCAATGACCATTCGAAGTCCCCTCCGTTGGTCAGTGCGCCATCGAGTGTCGATACCGTTCGGTAGGTCTGGAACTATTTTGAAAAACTGAGCCAGAATTTTCGGAGTAGGTCCGCGGAAACCCAGCGAAAGGCGAGCACACAGCGAGAGTCCGCGAACACTTCAGGCCAACTCGCGTACCCTGCGGGCCATGAGTCGGCGCGCGCTCGTGATCGGAGGCACCGGCCCCACGGGGCCGTTCATCGTGAACGGACTCCGCGCCCGGGGCTTCGCGGTGGCCATGCTCCACTCCGGCCGGCACGAGCGCGACGAGATCCCGCCCGAGGTCGAGCACGTCCACACGGACCCGTTCGACGAGTCCGCGTTGGTGACTGCCCTCGGCTCGCGCGCGTTCGACGTGTGCGTCGCGACTTACGGGCGGCTGCGAGTCACTGCGAAGGTGCTGGCCGGGCGCGTCGGGAAGTTCGTTTCGGTCGGCGGCGGGCCTGCGTATCTCGGCTACATGAACGCCGAGACGTGGCGGCCCGCGGGCCTGCCCGTCCCCACGCGCGAGGACGCGCCGCTCGTGACTCGCGAGGCCGACGACGCCAAGGGCTTCCGCATCGCGCGGACCGAGGAGCGCGTGTTCCAGCTCCACCCGACGGCGAGTCACTTCCGCTACCCCTACGTGTACGGCCCGCACCAGCTCGTGCCGCGCGAGTGGTGCATCGTGCGGCGCATTCACGACCGCCGGCCGTTCATCGTGCTGCCCGACGACGGACTCACGCTGTGCTCGTACGGCTACGCCGAAAACCTGGCGCACGCGGTGCTGCTGGCGGTGGATCACCCGGAGCGCTCGGCCGGGCAGATCTACAACTGCGCCGACGAGGAGTGTCTCAGCCTGCGCCAGGTGGTCGAGATCGTGCGCGACTCACTGGGCGCGCGGCTCGAGATCCTGTCTCTGCCGGGCGAGCTCGCCGTATCGGCGCGCCCGCTGCTGATGCAGCCGTGGACGACTCACCGAGTCATGGACCTGGCCAAGCTGCGCGGCGAGCTGGGCTACCGCGACGTGGTGCCCGCGCGCGAAGCGCTGGCGCTCACCGCCCGCTGGCTCGACTCACACCCGCTCGAGCGCGGCGGCACGGAAGAGAAGATCCTGCAGGACCCGTTCGACTACGCGGCCGAGGACGAGCTCGCGGCGCGCTTTCGCCAGGCGCTGGAGTCACTGCGCGCGAAGCCGGTCGAATGGAAGCGCACCCCCGGCTTCACCGCGAGCTACAGCGGCCCCGGGGGCACGCCGCGCTCCGGCGAGTTCGAGTGACTCAGCGCTCGCGCGCCGTGTACGCCTGCGGCAGCGCCACCTTCACGGGCCAGCCCGCGGCGAAACGGCCGGCCGCTTCGACCTGATTCGCCACCGCCACGTGCGCGCCGTTCCAGGTCGAGCTGGTGCGCTTGGCAATGGCGGCCGATGTCTCGCCGGCCTGCGCCGCGCGCACGCGCAGGCGTGACTCGCGGATCGACGCGCGCTCCTTCGCGCCGAGCGGGCGGAAGCTCTGCGCGGTGGCGCGAAGCAAGGGCGCGTACTTCTTCGCGACGGAGTCGGCGCTGCGCGCGACCACCCCGAACACGGTCTTCTCGTGCTCGATCAGCGTGATCTCGCCCGACTGACCGCGCCCCGAGACACTCGTGCGCGCCGCGGGCAGCCCGTTCACCGCGAAGCGCTCGAACTTCAAGTCACTCTGCTCCTTGGCCGCTTCCGCGAGGACCTTGTCGAGGCTCGAGTCCGTCGCCGCCACGCGCACCGCGACCACGCCGTCTTCCGCGGGACTCACCGCGCCCGCGGCCTCGTTCGTGTTCTTCGTCTTCCAGCCCTTCGGGAAGTCGAGCGCGAAATCGAGCTCCGGGTGCAGGAAGCGTCGCTTCTGGAACACGCCGTTCGCCGGGTCCTCGCCCACCACGAGGCCCTCGAGCTTCGCGAGGAAGGGACCACGCGCGCCCGCGATCGGCGAGGCCTTCGCGCGAGTCAGTTCGCCCGCGCGCTCCGCGATGCGAGTCACACGATCGGGAGTGAGCGGGTGATCGTCGAGGAAGTGAAACGAGCTCTTCTTGCCGCCGAGCAGCGCGACGTCGCGCTCGAGCGTCTGCAGCGCGCGAGCGAGCGCGCCCGGGTCGTAGCCCGCCTTCGCGGCGAGTGACTGACCCAGCTCGTCGGCCTCGTGCTCCTGCTCGCGGCTGAACGGCGCGAGCACGAGCGCGCCGGTGACCACCTCGCCCGTGCCGGACACGATGTTGCCGAGCAGCGGACTCACGATGCCGAGCGCCGAGCCCGCGATGCCGGTCGCGATCGTCACGGGCGCGGTCAGCACCGCCGCGCCGATGCGCTTCGTCGAGTGGCGCGCGGTCACGTGCCCGATCTCGTGGCCGAGCACGCCGGCGAGCTCGTCCTCCGAGTTCAGCAACGCGAGCAGCCCGCGCGTGATGTACACGTGACCGCCCGGCAGCGCGAAGGCGTTGGGCTCGCGCTGGTCGACCACGTCGAACGTCCACGGCCCTTCCGGCCGTTCGGAGACGCCGGCGAGCTTCTCGCCGACCGCGCGCACGTAGCCCACCGGCTCGCGGTCGCGCACCAGACCCATCTGCTGCTCGACCTTCTTCGCCTCGTCGTCGCCGAGCTTCTGCTCGCCGCTCGTCGTGAAGCAGCCGGCCAGCGCGACCGCGAGCAACGTGGCCAGCGCGCGGGCGCGGAAAGAGGAGTGACTCAGCGACTCGAACTTCTGGGCGGCAGCGGCAGGATCATCCATACGCGCTTACGATACACCACGTACGTCTCGCCGAAGTGGGACACGAGGTCGCGCTTGTCGCCGCCGCGAAGAGCAAGTGACCCTGGCTCATGGTCGGCGTCGCCCAGAACGCGATGGTGAAGCCGAGATAGATCGGGTGTCTCACGACCTTGTAGAACAGCGGCGTGCGGAAGGGCGACGGCGCGAGCTCGACGCCGCGATAGCGCGCCCACACCTGGCGCAGCCCGAAGAGATCGAAGTGATCGATCAGGAACGTGCTGACGAGCACGATGCCGAAGCCGAGCCAGAAGAGAGCCGTGAGTATCTCGGCGCCGAGGCCGGTCACGCTCCACACGGGCTCGGGCAGCGGCCGCCACTGCCAATAGATCACGAAGAGCACCACGCTCGACAGCAGGACGTACGTGCTGCGCTCGACGCTCCGCGGAATGACTCGCGTCCAGCCGCGCTTGAAGGCGGGCCGCGCCATCACGCTGTGCTGAACCGCGAACAGCCCGAGCAGCAGCACGTCGACGACCAGGCTGGGAATCGCCGGCTCGACGAGACCCGAGTCGATCGACTTCGGCACCGCGAGGTTGCCGACGAAGCCGATCGCGTAGCGGAACGAAGCAAGGAAGAGCACGTAGGAGACGACGCCGTAAAGGAGCGCGAACAAGCCACTCATGGGTCTACCTCCGTTTGGGCAGATGGTCCTTCAGCCGACACGAGCCGTCCAGTGACTCACCGGGACGGCAGCCCCGCGACCCAGCGCATCGCCAGGTCCGTCAGCTCGCGCGGGATGAACGGTTGAGTCGCGATCGTGGCGAGCGCGTCGAGGCCGACGATGTATCTGTGCCGCGGGCGGCGGCTCTCGATCGCGGACGTGATCGTGCGCGCGACGACGTCGGCGGACGGCGCGACGCGCTCGATCAGCTCGAGCATGCCGCGCACGCGGTCGTACGCGGTGGCGTAGGGTGAGCCGCGGCGCGCGCCGAGTGACTCGGCCCGTTTGCGTGACTTGTCGCCGATCGCGGTGCGGAAGAAGCCGGGCTCCACGATCACCACGCGCACGCCGAAGCCGGACACCTCGACGCGCAGCACGTCCGACAGCGCCTCGAGCCCGAACTTCGACGCGTGATACCAGCCGTTCAGCGGCAGCACCGACGCGCGGCCCGCGACGGAAGACACCATCACGATCCGGCCGTCGCCGCGGCGCCGCATGCCGGGCAACGCGCACGCCGAGACGATCGCGGGCGCGACCAGGTTCACGTCGAGCTGCGCCTTGGCCTGCGCGGCAGTCACTTCCTCGATCGCGCCCGTCTCGGAGTAATCCGCGTTGTTCACCAGCGCGTAGAAGTCGGGCAAGTCACTCCAGCCGGCGACCACCGCGTCGTGGTCCGAGACGTCGAGCACGAGCGGGTGCACGCGGCGCGCGAGCTTGATCTCCTTCGCGACGCCGCGCAGCGCGTCCGCCTTCGCCTCGTCGCGCACCGTGCCGTACACGGTCCAGCCCCGCTCCGCCATGCGCAGCGCGGTCGCCAGGCCGATGCCCGAGTTCGCGCCGGTGACCAGGACGGGGCCGGGATGCGTGGTCGTCATCGCGGGTCTCCTCGAGCGGGAGCTTACCGCCGATGCGCTAGGTCGGGCGGATCGCGATCCCGCGCGCGGCGAGTGACTGCTTGACCTGCCCGATCGTCATCTCGCCGTAGTGCACGACCGACGCGAGCAGCGCGGCGTCGGCCTTCCCTTCCGTGAGCACTTGGTAGATGTGCTCGAACGTGCCGGCGCCGCCCGAGGCCACGACCGGCACGGGCACGGCCTCGGTGACCGCGCGTGTCAGCTCGAGGTCGTAGCCGGCCTTCGTGCCGTCGGCGTCGATCGAGTTCACCACGATCTCGCCCGCGCCGCGACTCACTCCCTCGCGCGCCCAGGCCAGGGCGTCCTTGCCGGTGGGGCGGCGCCCGCCGTGAGTCACGATCTCGAAGCCCGAGGGCAGCGCGTCGGTCTTCGTCGTGCGCCGCACGTCCATCGCCAGGACGGTGCTCTGATCGCCGATCGCGTACGCGCACTCGTCGATCAGCGCGGGCCGCGCGACCGCCGAGGAGTTCACGTTGATCTTCTCCGCGCCCGCGAGCCGCAGCGCGGTGGCGTCCGAGACACTGCTCACCCCGCCGCCAACCGAGAACGGCACGAAGATCTGCTCGGCCACGCGGTTCACCGTCTCGAGCATGATGCCGCGGCCCTCGTGACTCGCGGAGATGTCGTAGAACACCAGCTCGTCCACGCCCTGCTCGTAGTACTGGCGCGCCTTCTCGACGGGATCGCCGATGTCCTTCGTGTCGACGAACTTCACGCTCTTGGCGAGCTTGCCGTCGCGCACGTCGAGACACACCACGATGCGCTTGGTCAGCACGGCCGCCCGTCCCAGCGCGCGAACGCTTCCAGCACGCGCAGGCCCACCTCGCCGCTCTTCTCGAGGTGGAACTGAGTCGCGAACAGGTTGTCCTTGCCGAGCGCGCAGCAGAACGACACGCCGTGCTCCGCGCGCGCGTACACGTGCGACTCACTCGACGGGTCGGGGTAATACGAGTGCACGAAGTACAGGTACGCGCTCCGGCCGAGCTTCGCGAGCAGCGGGTGCGGCCGAGTCACCGTGACTTCGTTCCAGCCCATGTGCGGCACCTTGAGCGCCGGATCGGTCGGGCGGAAGCGGCGAGTGACTCCCGGGATGAAGCCGAGACACCGAACGTCGCCCTCTTCGCTGCGCTCGAGGATGATCTGCGCGCCGATGCAGATGCCGAGCACGGGCGTGCCCGCGGCGAGCGCGCGGCGCAGGGCTTCGTCGAGGCCGCGGCGCCGGATCACGTCCATCGACGCGGGCGCGGCGCCCACGCCCGGAAAGATCACGCGCTCGGCGCGCACGACCACTTCGGGATCCGGAGTGATTTCCGCGCGCACGCCCAGCGAGGTGCACGCGCGCTCGACGCTGCGCAGGTTCCCGGCGTCGTAGTCGACGATGGCGATCACGCGCGGAGACTAACTCGGCGGCCCGCGGCGAACCACGTCGCAGCGGTTGCCTTCCACGATGATCGACTGCGGGATGATCCCGATCGGCTCGACGATCGTGTACAGCACGCCGATGAAGGCGTCGGGAATGTTGTCTTCCACGCGGACGCGCGCCTCGCAGAGGCCCTCGTCGCGAATCACTTCGCGCGGGTCTTTGCCCGAGACACGAAACACTCCCCAGACGGCGAACCACGCGCGATACGCGCGCCGCACGCTCGCGCTCTCGCCGGCGGGCATGAGGCGCACGTCGCGGTCGTGGGGGGCGGCGACGGTCACGTGAGTGCATGCCGTGCACACGGCGAGTGACACGGCCACGAGCGCCGGCCTCACGGGTTGCCCTCGACGATCAAGGTGCGGCGCACGACCGACACGAAGCTCGTGAAAGCGTTCACGATCGAGTCCAGCGGCGTGAGCTCGGTCGAGACACGCACCTCCCGCAGCTTGTGGCGCTCGATCGTCTCGGCCGTGCTCACGTCCGAGAGCGGCTTGCCGCCCCAGAGTGCGTACCAGACCACGCGCTCGTCGCGGACCGCCGCGGGCTCGTCGAGGTCCATGAGCCGCAGCCGGCCGCCGGGTGGCGACTCGATCTGGACCGCGCCGCACGCCGACAGAACGAGACAGGCACTCACTGCGAGCGAGATCCGCGAGAGAGTCACTTCGCCTCCTCTGCTCAGTAGATGTCGAGCGCGCGCAGGATCTGCTTGGGGAGCTCGGCGTCGGGGTGATCGGCCGAGAGTTTCTTGAGCTCGGCGATCGAAGGCTTCGCGGCGGCGTTGGTCGGGCCGACCTTCAACAAGGTGCAGCGCAGGCGCTCGGCCTTCAGATCGACCTCGCTCGGGATCGCCTTCTCGCCGATGAGCAGCAGCCGCTCGCACTCTTCGTAGTGACCCGCGTTTCGGTACAGGTCGGCCGCGAGAAAGTAAGTCTCGGGGAACTTGGGGTACTTCGAGACGAGCTTCTCGATCGAGTCACGCGCGGAGTCGCGGCGGCCGATGCCGACGTCCTCGGACGCCGTGAGCAGGAGATACACGCCGTCGGCGTCGATCGTCTTCGCGTCCAGCTGCGGCAGCACGCGGTAGAGGTAAGTCGCGGCCAGGGTGTTGCGGCCGTCGGTCTCGAGCGCCGCCTCGAGCTGCTTCTTGCCCTTCGCCTCGTCGCCCATCAGGACGTCGAGCACCCCGATGTTGCCCTGCAGATACGAGCTGGTGCGCAGCCCGCGGAACTCGCGCTGCGCCGCGGGCGCGGACAGGAGCTTCTGGAACTGAGTGCGCGCCTCGCCGAGCTTCTTCAGGCGCACCAGCGTGTGCGCGCGCTGCGCGCCCGCTTGGAAGCTCTCGGGCACGGTGAACAGGATGCCGTCGAAGTCCGCGAGCGCGAGCTCGAAATTCCCCAGCGCGTAGTACACCAGCCCGCGGTCGAGCAGGAACGACGGGCTGCGCGAGAGGAGCTCGGAGACCGAGCCGAGTGACTTCATGGCCGCGTCGTACTTGCCCTCGGTGTACAGGCGCTTGCCCTCTTCCTGACACAGATTGGTGACGCAGCCCGCCTCGCTCACGCCGGCGCGCAGCTGGTTCTTCTGGGCCATCTCGCGGCAGCGAGTCACACAGGGCGCGGGCTCTTCGACGGCGGCGGCGGGCGCGGCGGCGCCGAGCAGGAGCGCGAGCAGCGCGAGGGCGCGCGAGTGAGTCGCGGTCCGGGTCAACGCGCGGCGGCCCGTGCAAACGGGTCGTGGAGCTCGATCGTCGCGTCGCGGTCGGGGCCGACTCCGAGCAGGTGCACCGGCACTTCGAGCGCGTCCTCGATCCAGCGCACGTAGCTGCGCGCGGCCGCGGGCAGGTCGGCGACCGAGCGCACCATGTCGAGTGACTCGTCCCAGCCCCGGAACGTCTTGTAGATGGGCTCGCAGCGCTCGAGCGTGCGGATGCTGGCGGGCATCTCGCGCAGCTCCTTGCCGTCGACTTTGTACGCGACGCACACCTTCACTTCGGGAAGCCCAGTCAGTATGTCGAGCTTGCCGAGCGCGAGGCCAGTGATTCCATTCACGCGCACCGCGTGGCGCATGACCACGAGGTCGAGCCAGCCGCAGCGGCGCTTGCGGCCGGTGGTGGCGCCGAACTCCTTGCCGAGCCGGCCCATGTGCTCGCCCGCGGGGCCCTCGTCTTCGGTGGGGAACGGCCCGCCGCCCACGCGCGTGGTGTAGGCCTTGCTGACTCCAATCACCGAGTCGATGCGCGTCGGGCCCAGCCCCGCGCCGGCGCACGCGCCGCCCGCGGTGGTGGTCGAGGAAGTCACGAACGGGTAAGTGCCGTGATCGACGTCGAGCAAGGTCGCCTGCGCGCCTTCGAGCAGCACCGACTTGCCCGCGCGCATGGCCTGGTCGAGCGCGACGCCCACGTCGTCGACGTACGGCGCGAGCTTCTCGCCCCACACCACGGCGCGGTCGAACAGCTCGTCCGCGTTCACGCGCGGCCAGTGATACAAGTGCTCGAGCAGGAAGTTGCGCTCGTACAGCGCGAGCTCGAGACGCTCGCGCAGCGCGTCCGGCTCGAGTAAGTCGCACACGCGGATGCCAGTGCGCGCGACGCGTGACTCGTACGCCGGGCCGATGCCGCGGCCGGTCGTGCCGATCGTGAGCTGGTGGCGTGACTCCTCGCGCGCTTTGTCGAGCGCGGTGTGCACCGGCAAGATGACGTGCGCGCGGTCGGAGATGCGCAGGCGCTCGCGCCCCACCGGCAAGCCCCGCTGCTTCAAGCCGTCGATCTCGGCCAGTAACACGTCGGGGTCTACGACCACGCCGGGTCCGATCAGATTCAGAGTTGCCGGCTGCAGGATGCCCGAGGGCACCAGGTGCAGGACCGTCGTCTCTCCGTCGACCACGAGCGTGTGACCCGCGTTCGGCCCGCCCTGGAAGCGCACCACGAGGTCGGCGCGGTCGGCGAGCTGGTCGACGACCTTGCCCTTGCCCTCGTCCCCCCACTGCACCCCGACGATGACGACGTTCGGCATGACTCAGGTGACTCGCGCTCCGAGATCGAGCAGGAACGCGGTCTCGACGTTCTCGAGCTTGCGCACGGAATCGAGCACCTGCTGACTCGGCATCGGCTCGACCGAGAGCAGCTGCAGCGCCTGATTGGTCTGCAGGTGCAGCCCCAGCTGCATGCGCTTGATGTTGATGCCCGCGTTGCCGAGCAACGTCCCCATGCGGCCGACCACGCCGGGGCGGTCCTGATTGCGAATCAGGAACGTCGGCCCTTCGGGGATCGCCTCGAAGCGGAAGTCGTCGACGCGCACGATGCGCGGCTGCGTGCGGCCGAAGATCGTGCCCGCGACCAGGTGTGAGTCACCGCCGCGCGAGCGCACCTTCACGGTCAGGAGTGACACGTAGTCTTCCGGCGCCGCGGACTTCGTCTCGATGACTCGCACGCCGTGCTTCTGCGCGACCAGCGGCGCGTTCACGAAGTTCACTTCATCGCCGACCCACGGCGCGAGGATGCCGCGCAGCACCGCGATCGTGACCGGCGCGACGTTCTGCTCGGCGATCTCGCCCGCGTATTCGACGTCGATCTCGGTGATCCCGCCGCGCGCGACCTGGCCTTGGAACAGGCCCAGCTTCTCGCCCAGAGTCACGAACGGGCGGAGAGTCACGAGGTCGTCGGCCGAGACACTCGGCAGATTCACCGCGTTGCGCACCACGCCGTCGAGCAGGTAGTCGCGCACCTGCTCCGCGACCGCGATCGCGACGTTCAGCTGCGCTTTCTCGGTGGCGGCCCCGATGTGCGGCGTGAAGATGACTTCCTCGCGCGCGAGCAACGGGTGATCCTTCGGCGGCGGCTCTTCGGCGAACACGTCGAGCGCCGCGCCCGCGACCTTCTTGGACTGGATCGCCTCGAGCAGCGCGGCTTCGTCGACGATCCCGCCGCGCGCCGCGTTCACGAGCAGCACGCCCTTCTTCATCTTCGCGAAGGCGTCCTTGCCCACGAGCCCGCGCGTGCTCTCGGTGAGCGGCACGTGTACCGAAATCACATCGCTCTGCTTGAACAGCTCGTCGAGTGACACGAGATCGACGCCGAGTCTCTGCGCGCGCTCGTCGGACACGATCGGGTCGAACGCGATGACTCGCATGCGCAGGCCGCGCGCGCGGTCGGCGACGATTGAGCCGATGTTGCCCAGGCCGATCACGCCGAGTGTCTGCTCGTACAGCTCCTTGCCGTTGAACTTGGTCTTCTCCCACTTGCCCGCGCGCATGCTCGCGGTGGCCTGCGGGATCTGGCGCGCGAGCGAGGTCATCAGCGAGATCGCGTGCTCGGCGGTCGTGACGGTGTTTCCCTCGGGGGTGTTCATCACGATGATCCCGCGGGCGGTCGCGGCGCCGAGGTCGACGTTGTCGACGCCGATGCCCGCGCGCCCGATGACTCGCAGCTTCTTGCCCGCCTCGATCACGTCGGCAGTCACTTTGGTGCCGCTGCGGATGATCAGCCCGTCGTACTCGGGGAGGATCTTCCTCAGCTCCTCGGGCGAGAGACCCGGCTTGTGATCGGCGGTGACTCGCGGCGCGGCGGCCGCGAGAATGGCGAGGCCCTCGTCGGAGAGCTTGTCGGAAATCAGGACTCGTGACATGTGACTCAGGCCTTCTTCAGTCCGGCTTTGCGCAAGAGCTCCATGGCCACGCGCGTGCCTTCGCCCAGCTTCACGGTCTGACCCATGTCCGCGAGCGTCATCTCGACCGCGGCGACGGCGCTGATCATGTCGAAGCCGTCGACGTCGCCCATGTGACCGATGCGGAAGATCCTGCCTTCCAAGTGACCCTGCCCGCCCATGAACGTGACGTTGTAGGCGTCGCGCAGGTGCTTCACGAACTTCGAGCCGTCGACGCCGGCGGGCACGTACACCGCGGTGCACGCGAACGACGGTGAGTCGGGCGCGACGAGCTCGAGCCCGAGCGCGGTCATCGCCGCGCGCACCGCGGTCGCCAGCGCCTCGTGGCGCGCGAACACCTCGTGCAGGCCCTCTTCGAGGATCATGCGCAGCGCTTCCTGCAGACCCACGACGAGTGACACGGGCGCGGTCCACGCGGTCTGGTCGTCGACCTGCGCCTTCAGCTCCTTGCGCAGGTCGAAGTAGTATCTCGGGGTCTTCGCGTTCTTCACCGCTTTGCTTCCGCGTTCGGACAGCGCGATGAACGCGAGTCCCGGCGGGAGCAGCCACGACTTCTGACTACCGGAGACCACGACGTCGAGACCCCAGGCGTCCATCGGCAGGTCGTGCACGCCCACGCCGCTGATGCCGTCGACCACGATGAGTCTGTCGGGATTCTCGTGAGTCACTTCGGCCAGCTCGCGGATCGGGTGATAGACCGCGGTGGACGTCTCACTCGCCTGGACGAACAGCGCCTTGGCGTCGGGCGCGCGCTTGAACGCCGCGCGCACGGCCGCGGGCTCGACCGCCTTGCCCCACTCCACGTCGACGTTCTCGCAAGTGACTCCGTTCGCGGCGCAGATCTCGGTCCAGCGCTCGCCGAACTTTCCGCCGCGCACGACCACGGCCTTGTCGCCGGGAGACAGTGTGTTCACGACCGCCGCTTCCATCGCGCCCGTGCCCGTCGCCGCGAGGATCAGCACGTCTGACTCGGTCTGAAACACCTTCTTGAGATTCGCGCGCACCTCTTTGAACACCGGGATGAACGCGGGCGCTCTGTGGTGCAGGAGCGTGCGGGCCATCGCGTGCAGCACGCGCTCGGGCACGGCGACCGGACCGGGAGTCAGCAGGCGGTACTTCGGCATCGGGGACTCTCCTGGACGCGCACGGGGGGCAAGAAGGAGTGCGCGCAAACGGCGCGGAGACTAACTCGGCACGTGGGAGCGGTCAACGCGATTTGCGGCTGCTCTTGGCCTGGTTTTTCTTTCCATTTCAGCGGGTTAGGGCCTGTGCTACGGTTCGGCGCCGATGGGTGAGCTCGCGGTCGCGCGGATCTCCGCGCCCGATGCCACGGTGCGCGTTCCGGGCTCGAAGAGCCTGACGAACCGCGCGTTCGTCTGCGCGGCGCTGGCCGAAGGCCCGAGCCGGCTCGTCGGCTGGCTCGAGAGCGACGACACACTCGCCATGACCGATGGGCTCGCGCGTCTCGGCGTACGCGTCGAGCGCGCGGGCGCCGACGTGATCGTGCACGGCACCGGCGGGAACTTCGCGATCCCCCTCCACCCGGTCGATTGCCGCGCCTCGGGCACGACGATGCGCTTTCTCACGGCGTGCGCGGCGCTGGTGCAGGGGCGCGTGGTGCTCGACGGCGTGCCGCGCATGCGCGAGCGCCCGATTCAGGATCTGGCGGACGCGCTGGGCGCGCTGGGTGTCTCGGTGCGCACCGTGGCCGGCTGTCCGCCGGTGACCGTGCAGGGTGGACGACTCACCGGCGGGCGCGTCGCGGTGGACGCGTCGAAGTCGAGTCAGTTCCTCACCGCGCTCTTGCTGGTGGCGCCCATGGCGCAGGGCGAGGTCGAGATCACGGCGGGGCAGATCACGTCGCGGCCGTACGTCGACCTGACGATCGAGATCATGAGCTCGTTCGGGATCTCGGTGGACGCGCGCGGCGAGACGTTCCGCATCCCCGGCGGCCAGCGCTACCGGCCGCGCACGTATCAGGTCGAGCCCGACGCTTCGGCGGCGACTTACTTCTTCGCGGCGGCGGCAGTCACTGGCGGGCGCGTGCGCGTCGAGGGACTGTCCGCGGCGTCGCAGCAGGCCGACGTGCGCTTCGTCGAGGTGCTCGAGCGCATGGGCTGCACCGTCGAGCGCGGGCCGCGTTGGATCGCGGTGCGCGGGCCGCGCTATCTCCACGGGATCGACGTCGACTTGAACGCGTTGCCCGACAGCGCGCTGACTCTGGCGGTGGTCGCGTTGTTCGCGCGCGGCCGCACCGCGATTCGCAACGTGCCGAACCTGCGCTGGAAGGAGACGGACCGCATGGCCGCGCTCGAGGCCGAGCTCACCAAGCTCGGCGCGCGCGTGCAGACCAGCGAGAAGGACCTGATCATCGAGCCGCCCGCGCAAGTGACTCCCGCGAGCATCGCGACGTATCAGGATCACCGCATGGCGATGAGCTTCGCGGTCGCGGGCCTGGCCGTGGACGGAGTCGTGATCCAGGACCCGGAGTGCGTCGGCAAGACGTTCCCCGGGTTCTTCGACGAGCTCAAGCGGCTGTCGGCCTGAGTCAGTCGCGCGACTGAGTCAGTCAGTCGCCGACGGTCTGCTGCGCCGGCTCCTGCTCCATGGGCGGCATCGCGTCGGGCGGCGCCTGCGGCATCGGATCGTCGAACGTGGGCAGCGCCGAGTCCTCGGGGCTCTCGGGCATGCGCTCGCTCGGCGCCGGCGCGGCGGGCATCTCGCTCGCCGGTGACTCGCTCGAGGGAGTCATCGGCATCGTCGAATCGGGCATCGTCGTCTCGGGGCTGGCCATCGGCTCGGCGATCTGTGACTCGCTCGCCGGCGCGGCGGCCGCGGGCGCCGGTTGAGCGCCGCCCGGCGCGTCGAGCGCCGCGATGTCACTCACCTGGTACGGGCCGACGTCGATCACCTCGAGTGAGCGCGCGCCGGCCACGAACACGTAGCGGCCGTTCAGCGCCATGCCCTGGTCGCCGTGGACCTGGATCGAGTCACTCACTTTCTTGCCGCTGTTGCTCGCGATCTGCAGACCGCGGTCACCCAGCAGATACGAGTGATCGCCGTCGGCGACCACGTCGTACAGGCGGCCCACCTTCTCGACCGACAGCGGACCCAACGCCTCGGGGCGCGCGGGGTTGGCGAGCGAGATCTCCATCGCCGAGTCCTTGCCGAACACCATGAACGACTTACCCGCGACCCGCGCGCCCTTGGCCGTGAAGCTCTCGGGGAACGCGACGGCGCCGCCCGTCAGGTGGCGCAGCAAGTGCTTCGGCGTCGTGACTTCAGCGCGGTTCGGGCGCGCCAGATAGATGAACGGCTTGCGCACCTCGAGCGCCACGAACTGGCCCTCGAGCAAGCGGTGCGACGCGAGTCTCTCGCTCGTGAGTCGCACCGCGAACACGCCCTTGTTGCCCGCGAGCAGCGCCGTGTCGCCCCAGACGTCCGCCGCCTGGATCGCGCCCACTTCCGCGACTTCCCAACGCCCGCGCGAGAACGGCTTCTCGGCCGTGCGCTCGATGAGCTCGGCGCCGTCCGGCCCGTAGATCAGGATGTGCTTGTCGTCGACGATCAGGATGCCGTTCCAGTTCGAGAGGTCGTCCTCGCGGCGGAAGCGGTCCACCACCTGCGGGTCGAGCGGCGACGAGACGTCGACGAGATCGAAGCCGCCGCGGCCGAACAGCACCGCGACGCGGTCGCCGTGCATGTCGATCGCGCGCACGTCCTCGAGATAGTCGAGTCGCTGCACGCGTGACTCCGTGCTGGCCCACATCGCGATCGGCACGAAGAACTGGTTCCAGAACGGGTAGCGCGAATTGCCGAAGACCGTCTTGTCGCGCTGATACGAACCCTTGAGCAGGTGCTCGGCCGGCGCTTCGAAGGTGCGGTCCCAGACCGCGTCCTTCGAGTCGTCCTTGTGATAGAGGCGCACGCGGCAGCGCGCGAGAATCGTGGAGCCGCCGAACGTGCCCGGCGCCGGCGCCTCTTCGTAGTCGAGCCGCAGCCAGCCGTCCATGTGCGGAGTGGCTTCCGCACCCGTCGGGATGAAGGTCACGTCGACGCCGTGCTGGCGGTACTCGCGCGCGACCACGGCCACGAAGCCACGGCGCACGCGCTGCGGCTGCGCCGTGTTCGGAGACACTTCGACGCGGATGCCCAGGTGGTGGATCGCGGTCTCGCGCTTGAACGCCACCAGGTCGAGGCTGCGCTGCGCGTCGGTCGCGAAGTCACTCTCGGGGTACTCGCGCATGAACTCGCGCATGCGGCTCACGCTCGGGTGAGTCTCGAGCATCTGCACGTACGCCAGGTCGCCCGTCGCGCGGCGCGCGAGCTGCCCGTCGGGATACTGAGAGAGGAACGTCTGGTACGCCTCGGGCGTGTTCACGCCGCGCGCGCGCGCGAAGTAGAGGGGCTCCATCGCGGCGTGCAGCTCGGGGAGCAGCTCGCTCTGCGGGTAGGTCTCGATGTACTTCTGGTGCGACTCGATGGTCTGGTGAGCCATCACGCGCAACGCGCCGATGCGCTCCTCGGCTTCGCGGGAGTGCGCCGCATTCGGGTTGTCGCGCAGGTAGCGGCTGTACGACGCGACTGTGTTGGCTCGCTTGGCGCCTTCCCAGGTTGCGTCGGCGCAGCCCAGCGCGAACAGCGCGAGCGCGAGGGTCGCAGTGACCCAACCGATGCCGGACGTCGTGGTGCGCACACCTACCTCCTCCCCGGGGAGATGGCCGGGGTTCTCTCGCCTGTGTTCGGAGTCGCGGAGGCTCGACTTGAGGCGATGGCTCACGCGCGCGCTCGAGCAAGATCGGGCTCAAGTCGCGACGGGTTCATCCGATCCGGAACTAGAGCGACGGGAACGCTCGGGAGTAGAACTTGGCGACGATGGCTCTCTTGGGGGGTGTGTTCGGTGCGTCGCTGCTGGCGTTGGGGGCGCGAGCCCGAACCCGGCGCCGGCGGGGCTCTATTCGCGCGATGCTGAGTGACCCGAATCCCAGAGGTTGGGCGTAGTAGAGGCCTGAAAACGCGACGACCCCGAGGGCCGTGAGGCTCTCGGGGTCGTGCTTTTGGAACCCACCGTCGCGCTACTCTCCCACCGAGTAAGCTCGGCAGTACCATCGCCGAAGCGGGGCTTAACTTCCGAGTTCGGGATGGGATCGGGTGTGGCCCCCGCTCTATGGACGGCGGGAAAACTGAGTCCCCCGAGGACCGGCTCTCGCCTTGCGACGAGAGCCGATCCCCGAGGGAACTGAACGTTCTACATGTTCCGTGCTAGTTCGATACTAAGCACGAGCAAAATTGACGGTTAGGTCAAGCCTCACGACCGATTAGTACCAGTCAGCTCCGCGCCTTACAGCGCTTCCACACCTGGCCTATCAACCTCCTGGTCTTGGAGGGGTCTTTAGCAGACCGAAGTCTGAGGGAGATCTTGTCTCGAGGTGGGCTTCCCGCTTAGATGCCTTCAGCGGTTATCCCATCCGCAGATGGCTACCCGGCTGTGCCGCTGGCGCGACAACCGGTACACCAGAGCTGCGTCCATCCCGGTCCTCTCGTACTAGGGACAGCTCCTCTCAAATCTCCTACGCCCACGACAGATAGGGACCGAACTGTCTCACGACGTTCTAAACCCAGCTCGCGTGCCACTTTAATCGGCGAACAGCCGAACCCTTGGGAGCTGCTTCACCCCCAGGATGTGACGAGCCGACATCGAGGTGCCAAACGGCGCCGTCGCTGTGAACGCTTGGGCGCCATAAGCCTGTTATCCCCGGCGTACCTTTTATCCGTTGAGTGATGGCCCTTCCATGCGGAGCCACCAGATCACTAAGACCGACTTTCGTCCCTGATCGACTTGTAAGTCTCACAGTCAAGCCCACTTATGCCTTTGCACTCTACGGCTGGTTTCCAATCAGCCTGAGTGGACCTTTGTGCGCCTCCGTTACTCTTTAGGAGGCGACCGCCCCAGTCAAACTACCCACCACACACTGTCCCGGACCCGGATGACGGGCCACGGTTAGGACGTCAGATACACAAGGCTGGTATTTCAACGTTGGCTCCACCGAGACTAGCGTCCCAGCTTCAAAGCCTCCCAGCTATCCTACACATGCAAAGCCGACGGCCAGTGTGAAGTTGTAGTGAAGGTGCACGGGGTCTTTCCGTCTAGTCGCGGGTAGACGGCATCTTCACCGTCATTTCAGTTTCGCTGAGTCCCTGGTTGAGACAGCGGGGAAGTCGTTACGCCATTCGTGCAGGTCGGAACTTACCCGACAAGGAATTTCGCTACCTTAGGACCGTTATAGTTACGGCCGCCGTTTACCGGGGCTTCGGTTCATCGCTTTGCCTTGCGG
>Ga0187894_10000027_pt1 | contig 212087 bp, 208 predicted proteins | sample GBC1701081metaG_FD_136650 | JGI IMG/M metagenome (GOLD analysis project Ga0187894, IMG submission 136650) | White microbial mat communities from a lava cave in the Kipuka Kanohina Cave System on the Island of Hawaii, USA - GBC170108-1 metaG ... | reverse complement strand
GATCTGCTCGAGCTGTGTCGTTGGACGGCACGCTACTACCTCGCCTCGCTCGCGGAGGTGATCGGCACGATCGTCCCGGCACGCGTCCCGGAGGCGACCCAGGAGCCTGGCATCCGCCTGGTGCGCCGGCTGGATGCCGAGGAAGAGGAGCGCCTGCTGCGCCGCGCGCCAGCCCGAGCCGCCGCGTATCGTGCCCTGGCAGGTACGGCGGCGGGTGCGCTCCTCGCCCGCGACGCACAGGCCGCGGGAATACGATCCGACGCGATCCGCGGTCTCGTGAGCGCGGGCCTTGCCGAGCGCTTCCAGCAGCCGGCCGAGCGCGCGGCGCTGGTCCAGCCGACACCGGCGCCGTGCCCGACCCTCACCCCCGAGCAGCAGGCAGCCGCCGACGCCATCGCGGACGCCATGCATGCCGGGCAGCACGGCTCCTTTCTCCTCCATGGCATCACGGGCAGCGGCAAGACCGAGGTATTCCTCGCGGCGGCCGAGGCGACCCTCGCCGCCGGGCGCGACGTCCTCGTCCTCGTGCCCGAGATCGCCCTCACACACCAGGCGGTGGCCCGCGTCCGGGAGCGCTTCGGCGACACGGTCGCCGTCCTGCACAGCGGGCTCGGCCCGCGCGAGCGCTGGAGCGAATGGCGCCGGATCGTCACGCGCGAGGCCCGGGTCGTGGTCGGCGCCCGCTCCGCCGTGTTCGCACCCGTCGGCCGCCTGGGACTGGTCGTGGTCGACGAGGAGCACGACGGGTCGTACAAGCAGGAGGACGGCATCCGCTACCATGCGCGCGACCTCGCCGTGGTGCGAGCTCGCCTCGCCGGTGGCGTCGTGGTCCTCGCCTCGGCGACGCCGAGCGCGGAGACCTACCACGCGGCGACGACCGGCCGGCATCGCCTCCTGGAGCTCAACGCGCGCCCCACTGCCCAGCCGCTTCCGGCCGTCGACCTCGTCGACCTGCGGGGACGGCCTCGGACGGAGGAGCCGGGGCTCTTCTCGGACGAGCTCCGCGCGGCGCTGGGCGACACCATTGCCCGCGGTGAGCAGGCGCTCGTGTTCTTGAATCGCCGCGGCTTTGCGACCTACCTGCAGTGTCCTTCGTGCGGCGCCACGGCGAGCTGCCCGCACTGCAGCGTCACGCTCACGTGGCACCGTGCACGCGGGGCTCTCGCCTGCCACCACTGCCAGTTCCATCGACGGCCGCCGGCACGCTGCGAGAGCTGTCAGGGCCCCCCGCTCGAAGCGTACGGCATCGGCACCGAGCGCATCGAGGCGACCCTGCGCGCAGCCCACCCGGGCGTCACCGTCGAGCGGCTCGACCGCGACGTGGCGGCGCGAGCCGGTGCGCAGCGACGCATCCTGCGCGACTGGCACGAGGGTTCGATCAGCGTCCTCGTCGGCACGCAGATGGTGAGCAAGGGCCACGACGTCCCGGGGGTGACGCTGGTCGCCGTCCTGCTCGCCGACCAGTCGCTCAACGTCCCCGACTTCCGGGCTGCCGAACGGACGTTCCAGCTCCTCGTCCAGGTGGCGGGGCGCGCGGGGCGCGGCGCGCGCGCCGGCCGCGTCATCGTGCAGACGCTGCGCCCGACGCATCCGAGCCTCGTCGCAGCGCGCACGCATGACTATCGCGCCTTCGTCGCCGAGGAGCTGGCCCGCCGGCGGGCGCTCGGCTATCCGCCCTTCACGCGGCTCGTCCTCCTTCGGCTCGACGGCAAGGTCGACGCAGCGGTCGAGCGCGCCGCGCGCGGGCTGGGTGAGCGCTTGCGCGCGCAGGCACGGGCGCTCGGCATGGGCGACGAGGCGGTGCTCGGTCCCGCGCCGCCGCCCGTGGAGCGTGTCCGGGGGCGCTATCGCTGGCAGCTCCTCCTGCGTCATGCCGACGTCCGCAGCCTGCGGGCGCTCGCACGCGATGCGCGCGGGCTCGAGCGCGAGATCCGCCAGCGCGGGCTTCGACTCGTCGTTGATGTCGACCCGGTGAGCATGTAGCGTTTCGCCGCACGTCGATGGCGCTGCGCAAGATCCTCACCTATCCGAACACGCGCCTGAAGGACGTCGCGATCCCGGTCACGAACATCGACGGCCCCATCGCCCGTCTCTGCGAGGACCTGGCCGAGACCATGTACGCCGCGCCGGGGATCGGCCTCGCCGCGACGCAGGTGGGCGAGCCGGTGCGCGTCATCGTCCTCGACGTCCACGACAAGGAGGAGGGGCCTGGCAAGCGTCTGATGAAGCTCGTGAACCCCAAAATCGCCCAGAGTGAAGGTGAGATCGTCTTCGAAGAGGGCTGCCTCTCGGTGCCGGACTTCACGGCCGAGGTGAAGCGCGCCGAGCGGATCCTGCTCCGGGCCTGGACGCCGGACGAGAAGGAGATCGAGATCGAGGCCGAGGGGCTCCTCGCCGTCGCCCTCCAGCACGAGCTCGACCATCTGGACGGGAAGCTCTTCATCGATCGCCTGTCACGCCTGAAGCGCGACCTCTATCGAGCCCGTCAACGCAAGCTCGATCGGCAGGGACGCCCTAACCCGACCGGGCGTACCCCCCACATCATCTGACCACCACGCCGCAGGCGCTCTGGCGCATCGTGTTCATGGGCACGCCCGCCTTCGCGTGTCCGAGCCTGGCGGCCCTCCTCGCCCGGCCCGATCCCGTGGTCGGCGTCGTGTGCCAGCCGGACAGACCTCGGGGCCGCGGGCTCGCGCTCGCTCCGCCGGAGGTGAAGGTGCTGGCACTCCGTCACGGCCTGCCGGTCCTCCAGCCCGACAAGATCCGGACGCCGGCCTTCCTCGACGCGCTGCGGGCGCTCGCCCCGGATCTCATCGTGGTGGCGGCCTACGGTCGGATCCTGCCGCGCGCGATCCTCGACCTCCCGCCCCGTGGCTGCATCAACGTGCATGCATCGATCCTGCCGCGGCACCGCGGCGCGGCACCGATCCAGCACGCGATCCTCGCGGGCGACGCCGAGACCGGCGTCACCATCATGGCCATGAGCGACGAGATGGACGCGGGCGACGTGCTGCTCGTCCGCAGGACCCCGATCCTGCCGGACGACACCGGCGGCACGCTCACCGACCGCCTGGCGCAGCTCGGCGCGGAGGCGCTGGGCGAGACGATCGACGGCCTCGGGGCGGGCACCATCCGCCCCACGCCTCAGCCGGCGACGGGCATCACGTTCGCGCCCCGCATCGAGCACGTACACACGAGGCTCGACTGGAAGAATCCGGCCGTCCATCTCGAGCGCACCGTGCGCGCCTTTGCTCCCGAACCGGCCGCCTTCACGACCCTTCGAGGTGGGACATTGAAGGTGTATCGGGCGAGCGTGGCGAACGACGCGCCCGCGGGGGCGCCGGGCACCGTCGTGCTGGTGACCTCACGCCGTCTCGTCGTCGCGTGCGGGGACGTGGGCCTCGCGCTCGACGAGGTCCAGCTCCAGGGCCGGCGGCGCATGGCGATCGGACCGTTCCTCGCCGGGAACCGCGTCACTCCGGGGACATGCCTCGGGCTGTAGCCGCGGGCACCGACCCCCGCCGGGTCGCGCTCGAGGTCCTGGAGCGCGTCGCAACGACCGGCGCCTTCGCGGACGTTCTGCTGTCGCACCGGCTCGAGTCGTCCGGACTGGAGGGGCCGGATCGGGGCCTCGCGACCGAGCTCGTCTACGGGACGCTCACCTGGCAGGGCCGGATCGACCATCATCTATCGTCTCTGGTCCGGGGCGGGCTTGGGGCTCTCGACCTGCCGGTCCTGCTGTCGCTGCGGCTGGGGCTCTACCAGCTCCTGTTCCTCGACCGCGTCCCCGCCTACGCCGCCGTCGACGGGAGCGTGCGACTCGTCGAGTCGTCGGGGCGTGGAGCCAAGGGGCTCGTGAACGCGGTCCTGCGGCGCGCGAGTCGCCTCGGGGGATCGGGGCTCCCCCTCCCCGACCCTGCCGACCCGATCGCCCGGGTGGCCGTCGAGTGGTCGCACCCGCGCTGGCTCGTCGCGCGATGGGCGGCGGAGCTCGGACTCGACGTCCTTCCTCGGGCTCTCGAAGCGAACGACCGGCCGGCCCCGACCGTCCTGCGCACCAATCTTCGACGCACGACCCGGGCGGCGCTGCTCGCCGAGCTGCGCGAGGCCGGTCTCGTGGCCGTCGAGGGGGCGTACGTCCCGACCGCCCTCGTGATCGAACGCGATGCCGGACGGCTCCGCTCCCTTCCTGCGTACCGTGAAGGTCGGTTCGCCTTCCAGGGCGAGGCCTCGCAGCTCGTCGCGTCGCTCCCCACCGGCCCGCGGGTGCTCGACGCCTGTGCCGGCGCGGGTGGCAAGACGCTCGCCATCGCCGAGCGGCTCGGTCCCGATGGGCGGGTCGTCGCCATGGATCCGATGCGGGCCGGGCTGCGGCGCCTCGTGGCCGAGCGCCGGCGCCTGGGTGAACCGTCCGTGCCCGCGATCGCTGCCGACGCGCGCCGCCCGCCGACTCGGTCGCAGTTCGACACCGTCCTCGTCGACGCGCCGTGCTCGGGGCTCGGCACGCTCCGCCAGCATCCCGAGCTGCGCTGGCACCGACGTCCCGAGGACATTCCTCGTCTGGCGGAGCTGCAGCTCCAGATTCTGGCCGGTGTCGCGCCGCTCGTCGTCGCCGGCGGCACGCTCGTCTACGCCGTCTGCACGCGCACGACCGAAGAGACGACGGGGGTGATCGATGCCTTCCTCGCGGTCCAGCCGAGGTTCGCCGTCGAACCCCTCGCAATCGCGTGCGCCGACGCAGATGGCTTTCTTCGCACGGCGCCCCACACGCACGGCCTCGACGGCTTCTTCGGCGCCCGCCTGCGCGCGGCGAGATGACCGCGACGCGCCCGGCAGACGTCCCAGCGCTCGGTAGGTAGGCCCGGTGCCGCTCGTCGCGCCGTCGGTCCTGTCCGCCGACTTCGCGCGTCTGGGCGACGAGGTCACCGCCGCCGGCGCCGACTGGATCCGCGTCGACGTCATGGACGGACACTTCGTCCCGCCGAGCACGATCGGCCCGCTGGTCGTCCGGAGCCTCCGCCCGATGACGCGGCTCCCGCTCGACGTCCACCTGATGATCGAGGTTGACGGAGGGATCTACCCGAACAACGCCGCGCAGGCCGTCGCGTCGGGGACCGACGTCCTCGTCGCCGGCACCGCCGCGATCCGCGCGCTCCGCGGCTGAGGCCGGGGGGACGGGCCGCCCGCCCAGGTGATCGACCCGCCCCCGTATCCGGCCGTACGCCGCGGTCAGCTACCGCGGCCCGCCCGCGACGCGGCGTCGCCGACGGTGACCTGGTCCTTGATGCTGTCGTAGAGCTTGTCGCCGATCCCCTTCACCTTGCGCAGGTCCTGAGGCTTCTCGAACGGCTCCTTCGCCCGGTACTCGACGATGGCCTGCGCCTTCGCCGGACCGATGCCGGGCAGCCGCGCGAGCTCGGCGGCGCTCGCCGTATTGAGGTTCACGCGCGCTCCCGGCGCGTCCGCCGCACCGGCTCGCACGACCGAACCCAGGGTGAGCCCGCAGAGGAGCCCCGCCGCCACCACCTTCTTCCATGCCGTCATCATCCACCTCCTTGCGTGGCGCCTCTGCGGGCGCCGCTGGTGTGGAGGCGAAAGTGCAAGCGCGGTGCCACCAAAACGACACGAACGCGCGAGGTTGCGACGTCGACGGTGAAACGATCACTCGAAACAGGTCGTTGCGTCAACCTCGACGCGGTGATGCGAAAGATGTCGGAGACGTCGCAGTAGAGGCTCTTCCCGAGCTGCCCGTCCGCTCACGCGATCAGGTGCATCAGCCCCTTCACGATCTCGGACACCGGCATCACGGTGGCCATGAGCGGCAGGACCGGAATCAGCCCGGGAACCGCCATCCCTATGAAGTCGCGCAGCTGCACGGGAACGGGACGCATGTTCTTCACGCGCTCCCAGCCCGCGCCGAGGTCGGCGAGCGACTGGATGTCGCCGGAGCCGAGCGGCGACTCGTCGGTCGTGGCCGGGTCGATCCACTTGCGCCCGAAGAGGTGCGTGTACTGGGTCGCGAAGGTGTCGTACGCGAGCCGCGCCTCGCGCTTCAGCTTGGCGAGCTTCGGCACGAAGACGAGGAGTGGTCCTCCGAAGATAGCGAGCGCCAGCACGAAGAGCGCCGCGTAGCTGAACTGGTACTGCTCGAGCTTCGCGCCGGTGAAGAGGATGCGGCTCGCGATCTGGCTCGCGACGACGGCGCTCACAGCGAACAGGAGGAGCCCGAACGGCACGCATCCCGCGCCGAGGAAGCCGAGCCCGCCGGCGCCGTCGGGATGCGTCGGCGTGAGCTCGAGGTCGAGCGCCGCGACCTTGGCGAGGAAACGCGTCCAGACGACCATCCGATAGATCCAGCGGTAGAGCAGGAACTGGAAGATCGGTATCGAGACGAGCACGTACCAGTAGCCGACCCGTGAGATCTCGCCTTCGTGCGGCGCGAACCAGATGTCGCCCTGCTGGGTGGTGATCCTCGTGAGGACGCCGACGGCGGTCATGTACGCCGCAGCCAGCACGACGAGCTCGGCGACGCGCGAATCGCGGAACCGCACGGTCTCCACGATGATCCGCGCGAACCGCTCGTGCTGCTCCCGGCGCACGAGCCCGGCGACGATGAAGTGCGCCGTCACCTGCCGGAGCCGGCGACCGATCGGGACCTCAGCGAGCACCAGCACCGGCAGGGCGAAGAGGAACCGGACGTGCGCAGCGATGTCGCGCAGGAACGGGATCGGCACGCCGCCCGCCGCGAGCCCTTCGGCCACCGAGAGGACGAGGAGCGGCACCCAGGCCACGGCGGCGAGCACGAGGGCTTCTCGACGCGAGCCCGGCGCCACCGGCGTGAGCCGCACGGCGCGGAGCAGCGCGGCGCCGGGTCCTCCCTCGGTCAACAGGAACGGCGGGACGTCGTGGGCGGCGTTCGGGCTCATCGATCCCCCTCCCGTGAGGCGCACCAAGCCCGGGAGCGGCTGCCGCGTCAAGAGGCCAACTGTTGACCGCGCACGGCCTCGCGTCCTATGCGGGCGCCATGAACGCGACACGACGAACGATGATCCTCGCGGCCGCGACGGTGGCGGTCCTCGGCCTGCGCTCGACCGCGGCGCATGCGAGCGCCGCGTCGCTGCGAGCGGATTCCAGTGCAGCACTGAAGAAGCTGTACGCGACCAATCCGAGCGCGAAGGTCCTCGGCGAGAAGGCCAAGGCCGTGCTCGTCTTCCCGAAGATCGTGAAGGCCGGTTTCATCTTCGGCGGCCAAGGGGGCGACGGTGTCATGCGCCAAGGCGGCAAGACCGTCGGCTACTACCGGAGCGTCGCCGCGTCGTACGGCTTCCAGGCCGGCGTCCAGTGGTTCGGGTACGCGCTCTTCTTCATGACCGACTCCGCCGTGAAGTACTTGAACGAGTCCAAGGGATGGGAGCTCGGTTCGGGCCCGAGTCTCGTCGTCGTCGACGAGGGCTTCGCGAAGTCGATCTCGTCGACCACGCTCACGCAGGACGTCTACGCGTTCATCTTCAACCAGAAGGGCCTCATGGGCGGCATCGGGGTCCAGGGCTCGAAGATCACCCGGATCCACCCGAAATAGCAGCGCCATCGCAACCTTCCCTTTCGGAAACGCGTGTGTTAATCCCCGAGATCGCACGATTGCCGTGATTTGCACGGGGTGTGGCTCAGCCTGGCTAGAGCACTGCGTTCGGGACGCAGGAGTCGCTGGTTCAAATCCAGTCACCCCGACCATCTCCCTCACGGCCATCGGGTGCCACGGCCTTCGGGCCCAAGGAGAGTAGGCGCGACGACGGTGGGGCGGGGCTCGCAGTGGAAGCTGGGATGGCTCGTTGCCACCGTCGCCGCTCTCGTGGCCCTGGTCCGCGCCGACGCAGCGACCCTCAACAAGAAGGCGCGCATGCGCCAGGGGCCGAGCAAGGACACCACCCTCCTCGGCTGGATCGAGGAAGGCACCGTCGTCGCGACCGACGGCGAGCGCGCCGGCTGGTACCTCGTGCACACGCCCGACGGACAGACGGGGTACATCTGGCAGGACCACCTGAACCTCGACCCGAGCGAGCGCGTCGTGGCGGGGCCGACGACGGTCACGACCGCTGCGCCGGCGCCGAGCTCGACCACCGTGCCCGTCGCGCCGCCGACGACCATCGCGACCGAGGCGCGAACCCTGACTCCACCGCCTGCCGCGCCAGCGCCCGCGCCGGCAGGCGAGCCCGGACCCGCCGTCGGCCCCGAGATCGAACGCCTTCGCGCCGAGGTCGCCCGACTCGCGACGAACCAGCAGGAGCTTCTCCAGCGCCTTGAGCGCGACGGCACCGGGCCGATCGAGGCCGGGCCGGAGCCGAGCGCAGGTCCCGCCGTCATTTTCCTCGGCATCGGCGCGCTGATCGGCTGGATCGTGCACTGGGCGCTGCAGATCCGCCGCGACCGCCGTCCGCGAATCCGCCTCTGACCCCACGTCCGAACCTCCTGCTCGACAAGCAGGCGACGCTTGAGAAATAAGCACGCGCGGAGGGGGGACCACCCCTCAGCTCTCGGATTTACCTCTACTTCCGGTTCCGGACGGAGGTGGCATCACGGTTGCTCAGCACATCTCAGGGGGGGACTTTTCGATGCGAGGACTTCGTTTGCCCAGAATCCGACATCTGGTGACCGCGACCGCGACGGCTGCCGCCGTCCTCGGTCCCGCCAGCCTGGCGCTCGCCGACGAGGCGCCGAAGATCGACACCGGCGACACGGCGTGGATGCTCACGTCGACGGCGCTGGTGCTGCTCATGACCGCTCCGGGGCTGGCGCTCTTCTACGGCGGGCTCGTGCGCGGGAAGAACGTACTCAGCGTGCTGATGCAGAGCTTCATCCTCATGGCCGTCATCTCGATCCAGTGGATCGTGTACGGCTACAGCCTGGCGTTCGGACCCGACCACGGCCACATCGTGGGCGGCCTCGACTGGATCGGGCTCGCGGGCGTCGGCGCGGAGCCGAACCCGGACTACGCGGGTACCATCCCGCACATGCTGTTCATGGCCTTCCAGATGGCGTTCGCGATCATCACGCCGGCGCTCATCACGGGTGCCTTCGCCGAGCGCATGAAATTCAGCGCGTTCCTCGTCTTCTCCATCCTGTGGGCGACGCTCGTCTACGATCCGCTCGCCCACATGGTGTGGGGCAAGGACGGGCTCCTCGGCATCACGGGCACGGGCGGCCTCGGCGCGCTCGACTTCGCGGGCGGCACCGTCGTGCACATCAGCTCCGGCATGTCGGCGCTCGTGTGCGCGATCGCGCTCGGCAAGCGCATCGGCTTCGGCTCCGACCCGATGCCGCCGCACAACCTGCCCTTCACGCTCGTGGGCGCCGCGCTCCTGTGGTTCGGCTGGTTCGGCTTCAACGCGGGCAGCGCGCTCGCGTCGAACGGGCTCGCCGTGAGCGCGTTCGTCGCCACCAACACGGGATCGGCGGCGGCGGCGCTCACGTGGATGCTCGCCGAGTGGGCCCGCAACGGCAAGCCCACCATGCTCGGCGCGGCGTCCGGCGCCGTCGCGGGACTGGTGGCGATCACGCCGGCGTCCGGCTTCGTCACGCCGATGGCGTCGATCGTGATCGGCGGCGTCGCGGGCGTCCTGTGCTGGTACGCGTGCTCGCTCAAGATGCGTATCAAACGCTACGACGACGCACTCGACGTCGTCGGTGTGCACTGCGTCGGCGGGACGTGGGGCGCGATCGCGACCGGACTCTTCGCGTCGACCGCCGTCAACTCGGTCGTGAAAACGCAGGGCCTGTTCGTGTCGGGCGAGATGGGCCAGCTCGTGATCCAGATCGAGGCCGTGCTGGCGACGTTCGTGCTCGCGATCGTCGGCAGCCTCGTCTGCCTCGCGCTCACGAGCCTCGTCACGCGCGGCCTGCGCGTCGACCAGGACGGCGAATTCTCGGGTCTCGACCTCTCGCAGCACAGCGAGAGTGCGTACGTGTTCGGCGCGGGTGGATACGAATCGACGTCGGCGGGCGGGACGGCGCATGCGATGTGACGAGCGAGCCGTCGTGCTGACCGCCAAAACGCGGCGAGGAAACGAACGATCTTTACAACCGCGGAGAGCTTGGCGTAAGGGAAGCCCTTTCCCCGGTTCCAAACGGAGGGTTCCATGAAGAAAATCGAGGCGATCATCAAGCCCTTCAAACTCGACGAGGTGAAGGAGAGTCTCTCGTCGGTCGGCGTGCAGGGGCTCACGGTCACCGAGGTCAAGGGCTTCGGTCGCCAGAAGGGACACACGGAGCTCTACCGGGGCGCCGAGTACGTCGTCGACTTTCTCCCGAAGGTGAAGCTCGAGATCATCGTGCGCGACGAGCAGGTCGCCGAGGTGGTCGAGACGATCGAGAAGGCTGCAAAAACCGGACGCATCGGCGACGGCAAGATCTTCGTTCTTCCCGTCGACGAGATCGTCCGCATCCGGACGGGCGAGCGCGGCGGCGCCGCCATCTGAACCCGGCAAGCAACACGTAGAACACGCGCCGCAGGCGCGGGGCCTTAGGAGGGGCTCGCATGGCAACACAGACACCCAAGGACGTTCTCAAGTTCGCCAAGGAGAACAAGGTCGAAGCGGTCGACCTCAAGTTCTGCGATCTCCTCGGCACCTGGCAGCACTTCACGATCCCGACGAGCGAGCTCTCGGAAGAGCTCTTCGAAGAAGGCTCCGGCCTCGACGGCTCGTCGATCCGTGGCTGGCAGCCGATCAACGCATCGGACATGCTCGCCGTCCCGGACCCGACGACGGCGGCGATCGATCCGTTCATGACGAATCCGACGCTCTCGCTCACCTGCAGCATCGTCGATCCGATCACGAAGGAAGAGTACAGCCGCGACCCGCGCAACATCGCGAAGAAGGCCGAGGCGTACTTGAAGCAGACGGGCGTCGGCGAGGTCGCGTACTTCGGACCCGAGCCGGAGTTCTTCATCTTCGACGAGGTGCGCTACGAGCAGAACCAGCACACCGGCTACTACTCGGTCGACTCGGCCGAAGGACAGTGGAACACCGCGCGCGCGACCGATCCGGTGAACGACCGCAGCGGCCGCATCGCCGAGGGGAAGAACCTCGGTTTCAAGCCGCGCTACAAGGAAGGCTACTTCCCGGTCGGCCCGACCGACAGCCAGCAGGACATCCGCGCCGAGATGGTGCGCGAGATGGAGAAGGTCGGCATCCGCGTCGAGAAACACCACCACGAGGTCGCAACGGCCGGGCAGGCGGAGATCGATATGCGTTTCCTGTCGCTCACGCGGATGGGCGACGCCCTCATGTGGTACAAGTACATCGTCAAGAACGTCGCCCGCCGCTGGGGCAAGACGGCGACGTTCATGCCGAAGCCGCTCTTCGGTGACAACGGCAGCGGCATGCACTGCCACCAGTCGATCTGGAAGGGCGAGAAGCCGCTCTTCGCGGGCGACAAGTACGGCGGCATGAGCGAGCTGGCGCTGCACTACATCGCCGGCATCCTGAAGCACGCACCGGCCCTCGCCGCGCTCACGAACCCCGGCACGAACTCCTACCACCGCCTGGTGCCGGGCTTCGAGGCGCCGGTGAACCTCGCCTACTCGAGCCGCAACCGTTCGGCCGCGGTCCGCATTCCGATGTACTCGCCGTCTCCGAAGGCGAAGCGCATCGAGGTACGCTTTCCCGATCCGACGGCGAACGGCTACATCGCCTTCGCGGCCATGCTGATGGCCGGCCTCGACGGCGTCGAGCGGCGCCTCAACCCGGGCAACCCGCTCGACAAGGACATCTACTCGCTCACGCCCGAGGAGCTGAAGGACGTCCCGTCCATGCCGGGCTCCTTGCCGGATGCGATCGGGAACCTGAAGAAGGACCACGAGTTCCTGCTCAAGGGCGACGTCTTCACCGAGGACCTGATCGAGACCTGGATCGAGTGGAAGACGGGCGAGATCGACGCGCTCCGCCTCCGCCCGCATCCGTACGAGTTCCACCTCTACTACGACGCCTGATCGCTCGCGCGGCGAGCATCGCAAACCACACGGCGGAGCGGGCCCGACGGCCCCTCCGCCGTTTGTGTTTTGCGGCGCGCGCGTGTTGTCATGCCCCCCCGCATGAAGGGGCTCCTGAGCTTCCTCCTCAAGTTCGGCGTCACGGTCGCCATCTTCGTCGGCATCTTCCTCGAGTTCGGCGGCGGCTGGGTGCCGGTCGACGCGTCGTCGCTGCGCCAGCCGGGCGCGTTCGAGGTGTCGAACCCGGCCGCGCCGGGCATCGTCGGGCAGCTCCAGGCCCGCCTGCGCGGCACGGCGCTTCCGCCCGCGCGGATTCCGGTCGCGATCGACAAGGTGTGCGTCGACGCGTCGGAACAGTCGGTTTTCGTACGCGCGGCCGACGGCACCTTCGCGCGGTGGAAGCCGCTGCGCCACTGCGGCGACGGCGGTCTCACGACCGTCTACCGCAAGACCGGGGAGGACACCTACGAGCCCGTCCCGCTCGCGGAGGCCACGGGAACCGTCTACTTCCGCCGGCAGGGCTTCCAGCTCGTGCCCGCCGAGTTCTCCGAGCTGTGGGCCGAGATCCGCGGCCTCAAGCTCTCGGTGTTCCTGCCGTGGTTCATCGCCGCCATGCTGGTGAAGCTGGTCGGCATCTTCGCCAACGTGTGGCGGTGGCAGATCCTGCTGCAGGGCCAGGGAATCGACCTCAAGTTCGGGTTCCTCTCCAGCACGTACTTCATCGGTCGCTACTTCGGCATCGTCACGCCGAGCACGATGGGTCTCGACGCCTGGCGGCTCTACGAGACGATCCGCCTCACGCGGAAGCCGATCGAGTGCACGACGGCGCTCGCCGTCGAGCGCGTGATCGGGCTGGTCGGGCTCTTCGCCGTGATCCTGATGTTCATGCCGTTCGCCGGCCGGATCACCGAGGGGCAGTCGTTCGGCGAGATGGTGGGCGCCATGAAGGTGCCGTTCGCCGCCGCGCTGCTGATGGGCGTGCTCCTGCTCCTGCAGCCGGCGTGGTTCCGCGGTCTGCTCCGCTTCGTCCCGACGGCGCGCGCGAAGAAGTTCGCCGGCAACGTGATCGACGCCGCGACTGCGTACTCGGCCCATCGCGGCCATCTGCTCATCGCCCTCGCGATGGCGATCATCGGCCAGCTGACGACGACGCTCATGTACTTCTGCAACGCCATGTCCATCGCGACCCAGAATGTCCACGCGAGCGAGGTGCTGTTCGCGTCCGCCGTCATGACCTTCGGCACGTTCGTCGCGCCGTCGGCGTCGGGCGAGGGCGTCCGCGAGCTCGTCTTCGTGTGGCTCCTCGGCTCCAAGGCCGGCGCCGCGAAGGCGTTCCTCATCGGCAACCTCGGCTTCTGGATCGAGAAGATCCCGCTCTCGATCCCGGGCGGCCTGATCCTGCTCTTCCGCCGCGATCCCACGCTGCGCGCGGTCACGCGCGAGGACCTGGAGCGGGTGCGGCGCGACGCGGAGGTCGAGCGTCGCGCGACCGGAAGCTGACGCTCAGGCGATCTCGCGCGCGAGCGCGGCGGCCCGCTCGAGGAGCCGATCGACGGCGCTCTCCATGAAGGCCGCGAGCCGCGCCGGCGGGTCGGGCGCGCGTCGCGCCGCCGCTTCGACGTCGCGCGCCTCGGCGGCGAGCACCGCTTCGAGCTCGTCCCAGCGCGCGCGTACGACGGGGCCGTGGCGCGCGACGTCCTGCTCGACGAGCGTCAGGAGCTCGCGGATGCGCCACCACGGGCTCGCGGGATCGGGCTCGGCGCCCCCGACGGCGAGCCGGCGCGGCAGCGGCGCCTGCGGATAGCAGGGCAGGAACGTCCCCACGCACGGGCTTCCGAGCGACACCCAGCCGCGCACGAGCGCGTCGGGATCGGCGGGCAGCTCCATCACCATCGAGGCCGTCGTGTTGTCGAGCGGATCGGCGTGCATGCAGATGGAGAAGTACTGCGGATCGGTCATCTCGCGCGGCCGATGGACCGGCCCGGCGTCGTAGTGGTCGCGCAGCACCGAGCGCAGCGTTGCGGCGGTCACCTGCCCGTGCGCCTCCGCGAGGAGCGCGCCGCCGCGGCGACGCCGCTCGGCGCATACGTTCGGCGGCATGCTCGCGTCGTCGTTATAGGCCTTCGCGAAGTCGACGCGCCCCGCGGCGGCGGGCCACCAGCCCTGCTCGACCGCGAACGCCGTCACGTCGCCCGAGCCGCGCGTCCACTCGAGACCGACCGCGAGGCCGTTCGAGATGTTCGCGGCGCTCACGACCGGCCGCGCGACCCAGTGCCGCCCCGAGGTCTCGAGCACCCACGCGCGCGACGGGTCGGCGACGAGGAACGCGTTGTGGTACGGCCACTCGAGGTGGACGTGGCCCGAGCCGCCCTGCCCGTGCGTCTCGATGAGCTCGGTCATCACCTCGAGCGCCTCGGTCGCGGTGCGCCCCCGCTCGAGCCCGAGCCGTACGAGATCCATGCCGACGAGGCCCGTCAGGCCGAGCCCCTCCTTGCAGAAGACGGTCTCGTTCCCGATCGCGACGCGGTGCTCGTTGACGCCATGCTCGAAGCCCCAGAGCCACCAGGGCTGCGAGCCGACGACCGCCGCCGTCTCGGCGACGTCGGGGATCTCGATGTACTGGCAGCGCAGGCGCGCGCCGGCGTCGCTGCGACGCCGCGGGACTTGCACGATCCGCTGGCACTCGCGCGGCGGCCGGTCGCTGTTCTTCGCGAACAGCGTCGCCCCGGCGCGGGTCGCCGGCGCGAGCGCGACGAACGTATCGCAGCCCATGGCTGCTGCTCGCCCAGCTTCGACCTCGCTGTCAAGCTGTTTGACCGTCGCGGGACCATCGGAAATGATCCGATGCTTCGATGCCGGCTCGATTCTGCCCGCAGTGCGGGACGCCTGCGGTCCCCAAGGCGAAGTTCTGCATCGAGTGCGGAACATCGATCACGGGCGGCGGAGCCGGCGTCGCGGCGGCACGCGGCGGCGGGTGGCAGCTCACGGCCGTCGGCGGCAGCGTGCTCGGGTTCTTCCTGGTGGCGGGTCTCGGCATCTGGGCGGCCATCCTCTCGCCGGAGGGTCCGAAGCCGGGACCGGGCCGCGGCGCCGGCCGGCCCGACGCGGCGCAGGCGACGGCGCAGCAGGGGGATCTCCCGGCCGATCATCCGCGCGTGCCGATCCAGATCCCGGCCGAGGTGAAGACCTTCATCGACGATCTCGCCAAGAAGGCGAGCGCCGACCCGAAGGACGTCGCCACCTGGAGCCGCCTCGCCCAGGTCTACTACCGCACTTCGCAGGTCGACCCGGCGTACTACGACAAGGCGCGCGAGGCCTACGAGCACGTGCTCGAGATCGACGCCAAGCACGCCGACGCACTCCGTGGCCTCGCCAGCGTCCACTTCGAGCAGGACGAGCCCGACGAGGCGATCGCGCTCTACGAGCGCTACCTCGCGATCAAACCCGATGATCAGCCGACGCGCACCGCGCTCGGCGCGTCGTACCTGTCGGCGGGGAACGTCGAGAAGGCGACCGCGATCCTGCGCGACGTGATCGCGAAGAAGCCCGACACGTGGCCGGCGCAGTACTACCTGGGGATCGCGCTCGACCAGCAGGGCGACAAGGCCGCGGGCCTCGCCGCGGTGAAGAAGGCGCGCGAGCTCGCGACCGACGCCGGCGTCCGCACGCAGATCGACCAGACGATCGCGCGCCTGAGCGGCCAGGCGCCGCCGGCGGCTGCGGCCGAGGACACGTCGCCCGCCGCCGCACCGGCCGCGAACCTGACGCCGTTCCAGAAGGAGGTCGAGGACGCCTTCCGCGCGCACCAGATCATGGGCCCGCGCATCGCGCGCATCGACTGGACCACGCCCGGCACGGCCCGCGTGGTCATGCGGAACTTCCCCATGGGCGGCATGCCGGACGAGGTGAAGCAGAAGTTCACGAGCCGCCTCGCCGACACGCTCCGCGACGCCGCCGCGAAGAACGCTCCCGGCGGTCCGGTGAGGGTGGAGATCGCCGACGAGGGATCGGGTGCGGTGATGGCGACGGTCGTCCCGTCGGCGCCCCCGAGCTGACGCTTCGGGTTGCTCGCGAGCGAACCGGCGTCGTTACCCTGGGATCTCGGGCTCGACGAGCTTCGCGAGCTGGGCGAGCGACTCCTGCCAGCCGAGGTAGCACATCTCGGGTGGGATGGCTTCGGGCACTCCTTCTTGGACGACCTCGAGCTCGGTTCCGCAGGACACCTGCCGCAACGTTGCGGTGGTTTGCATTTCTCCCGGCATGTTCGGATCGTCGAAGCGGTCGGTGTACCGAATCTTCTCCCTGGGCACGAGCTCGCGGTACTCGCCGCCGAAGCTGTGGCCGAGCCCGGTTGTGAAGTTCGTGAACGACATCTTGTAGGTGCCGCCCACTCTGGGATCCAGGTGGTGCACCTTGCAGGTGAACCCGTACGGCGGGAGCCACTTGGCCATCGCGTCGGCGTCGAGAAACGCCCGATAGACGCGATCGGGACTCGCACGGAGCACGCGATGCAGTCGGATGGTGCCTGTGGGCATGTCAGTCGTCCTTTCGGTTGCGTTGGGCGTCACGCCGCTTCGGCGAGGGACTTCAGGTTCGCGAGGCCGGTCTCGAAGTCCTTGCCGACCATGCTGTCCATGCTGACGAAGACGCCGATCAACTTCGTCATGAACGTGCTCGGGCCGCGCATGGACCAGGTGAGGCCCGTGGCGTTGCCCCGCGGCTCCACGGTGAACTCCGCGACGTTGTGCGCTTCGAAGGGCGAGAGGAAGTCGAGCTGGATGGTGGTCTGGGAGGGCGAGACCTCGACGATCTCCATCCGGCCGCTCCCGATGTCCTTGTTCCCGTCCCATTCGTAAACCGCGCCCTTGCCGGCCGGGGCGCCGGTGAGAGTTCGCTTCATGGCGGGATCGCGGTGCTCGTAGGGGGACCACGACCAGCGGCGGAAGTCGTTGATGAAGGCGAGGATCTTCTCGGGCGGCGCCTTGATGGTGGTGCTGCGGGCGACGCGGAACGAATTGGGCTTGGTGGCCGCGAACACCAGCACGGCCGCGACCAGCACGAGCGCTACGATGGCGATTGTCTTGAGCATTTGTCCTCCTTGGCGTGTAGACGAACGACGCCGGGCGGGATCGACAATCGCGCCGGCGTCAGCCCTCGTAGCAGGGGGCCACCTCGCGAACCTCGATCGTGGCCCATTCGAGCGCCGGGCACTCGCCGGCGATCGCTACCGCCTCCTCCTTGGTCTCGCAATCGAGGAGGAAGAAGCCGCCCACCATTTCCTTCGACTCCGCGAACGGGCCGTCGACGAGCTTGCGCTTGCCGCCGCGGAGCGAAACGCGCACGCCGTCGACGTCGGATCGCAAGGACTCGCTCAGTCTCAAGAGCCCGCGCGCCTTGAGACCGTCTCCGAACCGGAGCATGCGGTCGTAGAGCTGGCGCCCTTCGGCCGTCGGCCGGCGGCGCCGCATCTCGGGTTCCTCGATGACGAGCAGCATGTACGCCATGGAATTCCTCCGGCCGTCCGTGTAGCGGTGGCCGCGTGCTGCGGGAAGGGGGACGGAATATTTCGGCCGCACGACCGTCCTTTCACTTCGAGTGATCTCCTTCGTCGTCCCAGCCTTCAACGAGGAGCTGCTGATCGGCCGAACGCTCGCGGCACTCCGCGACGCCGGCGAGGCATCGGGCGAGCCGTTCGAGATCGTCGTCGCCGACGACGCCTCCACCGACCGCACCCCGGAGATCGCGCGCGAGCACGGTGCACGGGTCCTCGCGGTCCGCAACCGCCAGATCGCCGGCACCCGCAACGCGGGCGCGAGGGCCGCGACGGGCGAGATGCTCATCTTCGTCGACGCCGACACGATCGTCACGCGTGAGGTCGTGCGCGCCGCCGTCACCGCGATGCGGGCGGGTGCGGCGGGCGGCGGGTGCGACTTCCGGTTCGACGGCGAGGTGCCGCTCTATGGACGCCTCATGCTTCGAACGGCGATTCCGCTCTACCGCCTGATCGGGCTCGCGAGCGGGTGCTTCCTCTTCTGCACGCGCCGGGCGTTCGAGGTGACCGGGGGATTCAACGAGGAGCTGTTCGCCGCCGAGGAAGCCGCGATGAGCCGCGCGCTCCACCGGGCCGGCCGATTCGTCGTGCTGCGCGAATCGGTCACGACGTCGGGGCGGCGGCTGCGCACGTATTCCGGCCGCGAGCTCTTCGGGATCCTCTTCCGGTTGCTCTTGTCCGGCGAGAGAGGGCTGCGCAGCCGCGACGGCAAGGACCTCTGGTACGGCGATCGGCGGCCCGATCCGCAGGATCCGGGCTAGCGCGGGACCGACTGTTGTCTGGACGCCGTGACGAGGAGTAGAGCGTTCCCATCCAGTCGTTACTCTGAGGGGATCGCACGTGAACCGACCACGGTTGTCGTCGATTGCGAGGCTGTTGAAGCGTCCCCCCCGCCACGCTCGAACACCCACGCGCGCCGAGACGTACGATTCCCAGACCTTCGAGGTGATGGGACGAGTCCTCTCGACGGATTCCATTGCGGTCGACGTAGGTGCGTACGAGGGGACGATACTCGCCGAGATCGTCCGCCTCGCTCCGCGCGGCCGACATTTCGCGTTCGAGCCGATACCTGGGCTCGCTGCCGATCTCCGACGGCGGTTTCCGAGCGTCCACGTGTGCGAGCGCGCCCTGACGAACTCCGTCGGCTCCGCGGCCTTCGAACTGGTCGTCGACGCACCGGCCTACAGCGGCCTGCGCCGCCGGGAGTACGACGTCCCCGACCCCACAGTGCAGCGCATCGTCGTCGACACCGACACCCTGGACGACGTGATTCCGCAGGGCGTTCCAGTGGCCTTCATGAAGATCGATGTCGAGGGCGGCGAGTACCACGTGCTCCTGGGCGGGCTCTCGACGCTCGAGCGATGCCGTCCGGTGATCGTGTTCGAGGCCGCGGCCCGATCGACCGGATGCTACGGCGTCACGGCGTCCGATCTCTATCAGCTCGTCACGCGACGCCTCGGCATGCGCCTCTTCACCATGGCGCGCTGGTTGCGAGGGGCCGAAGGCTATTCCGCGGAGGAATTCGACGCGAACTGGGTGAATGGCCCGGACTTCTACTTCATCGCCTACGGGTGAGGGGCCAGGTGCATAGCCGCGGCGGCGCGCCTTTGCTAAGTCGGCGCCGTGTCCGCGCAGCCCGGCCCCGGTCCCGTCGCCGTCGTGCATCGGATCACCATCGTCACGGCGCTGCTGGGGGCGCTCGCGTACACCGCCTGGGCGATCAGCCAGGGCGAGGTGACCGGCATCGCCGGCGGCGTCGCCGCGACTGCGGTCGTCTGGCTCTACCTGCGCAATCTGCGCAGCCGGCTCGACGCGAAGCTCAGGCCCGGCGGAGGCGCGTGAATCGGTTTCCTTTTTCACGGCCTTCTGACAGGGTGGCCCGGATGAGCAGGATGCTTCTCGCGGCCGCGTGCGGCGTCGTGGTGCTGGCGGCCGCACCGGCGCGCGCCAAGACCATCAGCATCACCATCGCCCAGAAGACCGAGCTGCGCGGTACGACGCTCGCGTCGACGGTCACGATCGGCAACACGGGCGACGAGGCCGCGAAGTCCGTGGCCCCGACGCTCCGCTTCGCCGACAAGCAGGCGCGCGGCAAGATGCGTCCCGAGCTCCAGCCGAACACGACGTTCGACGAGGAGCTCACGCTCGAAGCCGGCCAGCTCGGCGAGGGCCGGTGGCCTTTCCTGGTGTCTGTCGACTACGCCGACGCGAACCAGTACCCGTTCCAGGCGCTCCTCGTGACGACGCTCGTGCAAGGCAACCCGCCGCCCGCCAAGGTGTCGGTGCCCGAGATCTCGTCGAGCGGCATCGCCGAATCGGGGACGCTCAAGATCCGCTTCAAGAACCTCTCGGCCACCGAGCGCGACTCGAGCTATCGGATCGCCGTGCCGGAGGGCCTCGAAGCCTCGCAGCCGACGGGCACGGTGCACCTCGCCGCGTGGGGCGAGGCGACGGAGTCGGTGTCGGTGGTGAATCGCACGGCGCTCGCCGGCAGCCGCTATCCGGTCTTCGTGTCGATCGAGTACGACGACGGCGGCGTGCACCAGGGTGTGGTCGCGCAGGGCATCGTCGAGATCGTCGCGCCGAGCGACTTCTGGCAGCGCAATCAGATGACTCTGTTCATCGGGGCCGGGATCCTCGTGGTCCTGTGGCTGGGGCTCGTCGTCAGGAGAGCGACGAGCCGCGCGACTTGATGCGGGACCGGCTGCGCGTCGTGCGCAGCCTCTGCGACGTCGTCGCCGTCGGGGCCGCGCTCTGGCTCATCCGGGACAAGTTCCCGGCCGACGTCATGTTCGCCGACACCGTGACCAACGGCGGCGACATGGGCACGCACTACTACGCCGCGGAGTACATGCGCGACGTGCTGCTGCCGCACGGCGCCGTCACCGGCTGGTGTCCGGGGAACTACTGCGGCTTTCCGCTCTTCCAGTTCTACTTCTTCCTGCCCTTCGTCCTGATCGCGCTCCTCTCGCACCTGATCCCCCTCACCGTCGCGTTCAAGATCGGCACCGTGATGGGCTCGTTCCTGCTGCCCGTCTGCGCGTACTTCGCGGTGCGCCTCGCCGCCGCGCCGTTCCCGGCGCCCGCCCTGGCGGCGCTCTCGACGCTGCCGTTCCTGTTCATGGAGGCGAACTCCATGTGGGGCGGGAACATCCCGTCGACGCTCGCCGGTGAGTTCGCATTCTCGCTCGGCTTCGCGCTCGCCGTCCTCTTCATGGGCGTGCTCCGCCGCTCGATCGACCGGCGGCGCGGCTACGCGTGGGCGGGCGTCCTCGTCGCCATCATCGGCATGGCGCACGGGTACACGCTCTTGTGGGCGGGCCTCTTCTCCACCTACGAGCTGGTCACGACGCGCGACTGGTGGCGGCGCGTCGGCGCGCTCACGGCCATCCACGGGCTCGCGATCCTCATCATGGCGTTCTGGCTCTTCCCGCTCCTCGTCTACGCGCCGTGGACGACGTCGTACAGCCACGTGTGGATCATCAAGAGCTGGCGCGAGGTGCTGCCGCCGATCCTGTGGATCCCGGCCGGCGTCGCCGTCGTGACGCTGCTCGCGCACGCGGCGCTCGCGATCGTCGGCAAGCAGCCGTTCCCGCGCATCCTCGGCCTCATCTGGTGGGCGACGGGGATCGGCATCCTCTTCTACTACACGGCCAAGGCGTTCCACGTCGTCGACATCCGCTTCTTCCCCTTCTTCCAGTTCGGGCTCTGCCTCGCGGCGGCCGTGGGACTGGGGCTCCTCTTCGCGCTGCTGCCCGCACCGGAGATCTGGCCGATCGTGGGCGCCCTCGTCGTGCCGTTCGTCGTCGGCAAGCAGGTCTCGTTCATCCCGTCGTGGGTCAAGTGGAACTACTCGGGCTTCGAGCGGAAGGCGACGTACCCGACCTTGAAGGGCATCATCGACAAGCTGCGCGGCGGCGTCGGCGACCCGCGCGTCGTCTACGAGCACTCGCCCGACCACGAGCAGCTCGGCACGATCCGCGTCTTCGAGAACCTGCCGTACTTCACGGGCCGTTCGACGCTCGAAGGGCTCTACATGCAGGGCTCGCCGACGGCGCCGTTCGTGTTCTTCATCCAGTCCGAGGTCTCGAACGTGATGTCGTGCCCCTTCCCGGACTGGGGCTGCTCGCGCCCGAACCTCGAGCGCGGCGTGGCGCACCTGCGCATGATGAACGTCTCGCAGTACATCGTGAAGTCGAAGCCCATCAAGGAGGCGGCGGCGAAGCACCCGGGTCTGGAGCTCGAGTCGAACGTCGGCGATTACCAGATCTATCGCGTGAAGGAGAACGCGAACCGCTACGCGATCCCGCTCACGACGGCCCCCGTGCTCGTCCGCAGCGACGCGTGGAAGGAGACGTCGTACCAGTGGTTCAAGACGGCGACGCCGGAGGACGTGCTGCCGGTGTTCACGGACAAGGTCGAGCCGGGCGACGAGCAGCTCTTCGCCGCCGTCAGCGAGGGACTCCCGAAGGAGTTCCCGAACAAGCCACTCGGTCCGCCGCCGCCGATCCAGGAGGTGATGGGGAACGATCGCATCACGATCACCGGCTGCACGCCGGGCCATCCCATCCTGGTGCGCATCTCCTATCACCCGCGCTGGCACGCACTCACGGGCGAGAAGGTCTGGCTCGCAGGCCCGACGTTCATGCTCGTCTTCCCGAAGGCCGATCGCGTCGAGCTCGCGTTCGGCGGCAGCCCGACGGTCTACGTGGGACGCGCGTGCACCGCGCTCGGGTGGCTCCTCTTCCTGCTCGCGGTGCTGCCGACGCGCGGCCTCCTGCGGACGGCGGGCGAGGGACTCCTCGAGCTACCCGGTGTGGCCGGCGTCGTGGCGCTGGTGCGCCGCACCGGCGACTGGACGGTCCGCACGCGCCGGAGGGTGCTCGCGGGCGGGCTCGCCGTCGGGGCCATCCTCTTCACCGAGGCCGCGATCGCCGCGCGCTCACTCGACGCGGACGGCTCGTACAACAAGGGACTCGCGATCTACAACACGGGCAAGCTCCGCGAGGCCATTCCGTACTTCCAGGCTGCGCAGCGCCTCTCGCCGCTCTCGAACACCGCGATCCACTCGACGTACTTCGAGGGCATCTCGTTCTTCCGCGAGAAGGACCTGGCGGAAGCCGAGAAGGTGTTCCAGCGTCTCGTCGACCGTTTCCCCGAGGGGCCGTCGTCGCCCGAGGCGCTCTATCACGTGGGCCTGTGCAAGGCGCAGCTCGGCGACATGCCCGGCGCGATCGCCAAGTGGGAGGAGACGCAGCAGCGCTTCCCTTCGACGCCGTGGGCGAAGTATGCCGGAGAGCGTCTCGCCGAGCAGAAGAAATGAGCGCGGGTCGCACCCCCTTCACCGTCGGCATTCCGGTCCTGAACGAGGAGGCGATCCTCGTTCCGAACACCGAGCGCTTGCTCGCCTACCTCGACACGCTCGGCCGCGACTACGAGGTCATCATCGGCTCGAACGGCTCGACCGACTCCACGACGACGCTCGGCGCCGATCTCTCGCGCCGCTTCCCGCGCGTCAGCTTCTTCCACATCCCGGAGAAGGGCGTCGGGCTCGCCTTCAAGGAGTTCGTCCGGCGCGCGCGCCATCCGTTCCTGATCTCGGTCGACATGGACCTCTCGGTCGAGCTCGCGTTCGTCGCGACGGCGGTCGACCTCCTCGAGACGTACGACATCGTCGTCGGCTCGAAGAAGATGGGCAACCAGCAGCGCTCCCTCTTCCGCAAGCTCGGCTCCGATTCGTTCCTGCACGCGACGCGTCTCCTGCTCGGCCTCACGTACGACGACTACTCGCTCGCCGCGAAAGGGTTCCGGCTCGAGGTCCTGCGCCGCTTCCTGGATCGCATCAACGTCGGCTCGTCGTACGTCCTCGAGATCTGCTACCTGACCAAGCTCGCCGGCGGGCGCATCGTGCAGGTCCCCGTCACCTGCGAGGACTGGCGGCAGTCGAAGTTCAACCTGTGGCACGAGGCGTTCTACAAGTATTCGCACCTCGTGCGGTTGTGGTTGAGGGGAAGTCGCGGGACTCGCTGACGGGCGCATGGCGGTCGATACGGTCGTGACGGCGTCTACGCGCGAGCGACCGTCGCTCCGGTGGCCCGTCCTTTGGCTCGGCGTGTTCGCGATCGGCGTCGCGCTCCGCGTCCTGCTTTTCAGCGGCTACGGCCTGGGCGACGACCCGAACTACTTCTCGGCGTACCACGGCATCTACCAGTCGGGGACGTGGGGGCGGGAGGTGCCGTACGACTTCCGCTTCACGTTCTGGGTGCCGGTGGTCGGGTTCATGAAGCTCGTCGGCGTGACCGAGTGGGGCTTCGTCGGCTTCGTGACGCTGTGCTCGATCCTCAACATGCCGCTCGTCTACGCGCTCGCGCGCCAGGAGTGGGAGCGCGAGTGGGCGCTGGTCGCGATGGGCGCGATCGCGATCCTGCCGCTCGAGGTCTGCTCGAGCACGCTCTTCGTGATCGACATCCCGCTCGCGACCTACTGCTACACGGGCTTCTGGCTCTACCGGGTGGCGCGCGACGACGCGCACGGCCCGCGCGTCCGTGCGGTCGCGGCGGTCATCGGCGGAGTCTTCCTGTTCCTCGGCTACTCCGCCAAGCAGTGGGGCGTGCTCGTCGGGTCGCTCTTCGCGCTCGAGGCCGTGCGGCGCGTGCGCGAGACGTGGCGCGTCTCGGCACTCTGCGGCGGAACGTTCGCCCTGCTCGTCGCGGCCTACTTCACGTGGGAGTGGGTCGCGTTCGGCGACCTCATCTACGACGTGCACCTGGTTCGCAAGGCGGCGTGGTTCCAGCCGCACAGCTGGGAGCAGGTGCTCGACTATTCGAAGATGCTGCTCCTTCCGAGCCAGTACGGCACGTACTTCGGCGGCTGGTATCCGCACGCGCTCGTCGTGCTGGCGCTGCTCTTCGCCGCACGCGTCCGCTCGGTCGGCAAGTGGCTCCTCTACTTCCTCGTCCAGCTCGCGAGCCTCTCTGCGATGCCGTCGCATCGCGAGAACGGCCAGTGGGTGATGCTGTTCCCGCACATCTTCCGGTACCTCTGCTTCCTCTCGATCCCCCTCTGCCTCGCGCTGACGGCGTACCTGCGCGAGCTGGTGCGGTCGTGGCCGCGCGCGGGACTGGTGGCGATGGCGGCGCTCGCCGCGTGGACGATCGTGCAGGGCGTGCAGCTCACGTGGCCGACGCGCGACGCTTTCGGCGAGCAGCGGCGGGCCAACGCGTTCATCCTGTCGGCGTTCCCCGACGAGGTCGTGACGTCCGACTTCGGGTACTTGAACCGTCTGGCGAGCTTCGCGCCCGACGGGCGCGGCTTCTCACGCATCCGTGAGCTGCGGCCCGAGGAGCCCGTGGGACAGGCGGCCGCGCTCGGATCGGTGACCGACGGCATCGTCGTGACCGGCGGCGGCCGACTGCCCTGGTACGGCTGCATCCGGTGCGCCACGTCGATCTCGGCGTTCACGCCGCCGCCGACCTGGACGCTCGTCACCATGTACGGCGAAGCCCCGCTCGCGCCCTATCGCAAGGAGCCGCTGCGCATCTGGCGCGTGTCGCCCTCGGTACTACGCGCGACCCGGCTGCTCGAGAAGCGTCAGGACGAGCCCGGACGCCTGGCGCTGCTGCGAAACCTCATCGAGGTGAAGGACTTCGCGACCGCGGCGGAGATCGGACGCCGTCTCGTCGAGCAGGGCGTGCAGCCGCTGGGATCGGTCATGTACCTGACCGGACTCGCGTGCTCGAAGTCCGGGAAGCCCCGCTGCGCGGAGAAGTACTACACCGAAGCGCTCGAGCAGCCGCTCAGCCACGAGGAGGTATGGCAGGCGCTGGTCGCGCTCGCGAAGCCGGGGGCGGAGGGACTCGCGAAGGCGCGACGCGAGGCCGCCGATCGCTATCGCGAGCGCTTCCCTGGCGTGCGATCGGACTCCGCGCTGGAAGACGTGCTCTCTGGACTGAACGAAGGCGTGGCGCTCTACCAACGCCAGCGCTTCGGGGCGGCCGAAGCGCGCCTTCGCGAGATCCGAGATCGCACCGACGAGGCCGCCGAGCGCCGCCAGCGCGCGCACTACTTCCTCACCCTGACGCTCATCGCTCAGCACAAGACCGACGAGGGCAGCAAGGAGGCGGAGGCGTACCGCTCGGCGTACGGCGAGGACGGCTTCTGGGCCGAGCTCGCCTATCGCTCCGCCATGGCGCGCCTGCCGACCCAGCCGGTGGAGGCGCGCCAGCTCCTCTCGGAGCTCGCGGGCGGCCACGGCGACACCCTGTGGGGGCAGGAAGCCCGCCGCCAACTCGCGGCGCTCGCCCAGTCCCAGCCGCCTCGGCCGAACCCGTGAGCTAGGGTCGCCGCCGATGGACCGTTCGATCACGGGCCGCACGGACCTCCTCGCCATCATCGCCGATCCCGTCGCGCAGGCGCGTTCGCCGGCGCTCGTGAACGCGGCACTCTCCTCCCGCGGGCGCGACGCCGTCATGGTGCCACTGCGCGTGAAGGCGGGCGACTTGGAGCCGGTGCTGGCGGGTCTCCGCGCGATCCACACCTTCCGGGGTGCTCTCGTCAGCATGCCGCACAAGACGGTGCTGGTGGATCTGCTGGACGAGGTGTTGCCCGAGGGACGGCAGGTCGGTGCGTGCAACGTCTTTCGCCGCGAGCCGGACGGCCGGCTCGTCGGCACCATGTTCGACGGCGAGGGCTTCGTCGGCGGACTGCGCGCAGCCGGTCACGGCGTCGGGGGCAAGCGGGTTTTCCTTGCCGGTGCGGGCGGCGCGGCGTCGGGCATCGCGTTCGCGATGGGCAAGCACGGTGCCGCCGCGCTCACGATCCACAATCGCTCTGCCGGGAAGGCGACCGCCCTCGCTTCTCGCGTGCGAGCGGCCTGGCCGGCGCTCGTCGTCGCCGCGGGTGGCCCCGATCCGTCGGGTCACGACCTCGTGGTGAATGCGACGTCGCTCGGCATGCAGACGGGCGACGCGGTACCGATCGACGTGACGCGCCTCATGCCGGGGGCGGTCGCGGCCGAGGTGGTGATCCGCCCCGAGCCGACGCCGTTTCTCGCCGAAGCCGCGAAGCGCGGGTGTGCCGTTCACCACGGCGAGCCGATGCTGGCGGCGCAGATCGACCTCGCGCTCGACTTCATGCTGCCGCCCTCGTGAGAGCGCCCCGGCTCAGCCGACGAGCTGAACGCCGGCCTGGATCTCACCATTCTGGACGTAGTGTTCGAGGCTCTTCACCTCGTAGGGATGGCGCTTCGTTGCCAGCTCCTCCAGAACGCCACCCGTGGCCTGGAGCCGCACGAGCACCGAGCGATGCAAGGCGAGCCCCGCCGGGAACTCGCGCGGGCCGGCCGGCAGCAGCACCCACGGCGGCTGGAGCCACGGCCGGTGCAGCAGCCCGCGCGCATCGGGGCTCGGGACGTAGGTCGGCGCGGCGGCGAAGAGGACCCCCAGCGCCTTCAGCTCGTCCGTCATCCAGGCGAGGCCACCGTCGGACAGATCGCTCTCGTCGTTCAGCATCGAGAATCCGCCGCCGACGTCGGAGTGTGCGCCGGGGAAGATCACCTGCACGATCCGCGGGTCGGCGTCCCACAACGTCGGCACGAAGTTCCCCCGCTCCTCGTCCGCCGCCAGAGCGTGCAGCCCGTGCTTCACCTTGGAACTGAGCCGCGTATCCGCGAACTGGTACGCGTCGAGGTTCTGGATCGTCAGGTTGTACTGCGGGATGCCGAGGGCGCCGACGGTGTCCCACACCGCGACGGCCTCGATCGGAACGTCCTCGATCCGCACGCCCAGCGGCGGCTGCATGAGAAACCCAGGGAGGTCGAAGAGGACCTCCTTCAACCGATGAAACACGTTCGGCTTGTTCTTGAGGGCGCGCCGCCGGTACTCGAACCACTCCGCCGATCCGAGACGATACGCGCGCTCCTTGTCGGTGAGGTCGTTCTTGCTCGCATCGAGGAGGCCGCGCGCGACGATGAGGCCGGCGAGCGCGCGCGCCGTGTAGGCGCCGCGGCTGAAGCCGAGCAGGAAGATCCTGTCGCCGTTCTCGTAGTTGCGCGACACGAAGGTGTAGCCGCGCACGATCCGCGCGATGACGCCCGCACCGGCCGCACCGCCCAGCGCGCGTACCAGGAAGTTCGACGAGTCGCCGACGCCGTGGAGATACTTCGCGATCTGCACGACCCGGCCGGCGGCGTCCACGAGCACACGCTCCTGCTCGTCGGCGAGCCGCGTCGTCTCGGGCGTGTCGACGCCCGCCAGGTTCGCGAACGCCTTGAAGACGTTCGTCGGGTCGGCCGTCCGGTCGTGGTCGACGTCCTGCCCCGGTCCGTTCCAGGTTCCGTCCGCGCAGAAGACGATATTCTTGCTCATGCGGACCGCGAGGAGCAAATCGCGGGCCGGAGGCGAAGGCGGCGCAATTGCGCGCGCGAAGGATTCGCGCGGTCCACTCCAGTGGACGGCGTGTCCAGCGGGGGCGACGGCGCGCTCGCCGCTCACGCCCCCTTTGCGTGTCGGATGTATCGCTGCAGATCTTCCCGGTCGATGAGCGAGAGGATCTCGACGCGGTTCCCGTCGACCGGACGGTAGATCAGGCGCACGTCGGTGGCGATCCGGATGCGGTAGCAGTCCGGCAAGCCCTCGAGCGCGATCGCGCGCAGGCTCGGGTGGCGCCAGTCGTCGCACAGGCGGGCGATCTTCTCGAAGGTGCTGCGCACGATGCGGCGGTCCCAACCGCGCAGCGAATCGTAGAACTCGCTCGTGAAGACCGGCATGCTCCACACGGCACCGGCGGCCGCCTCGGCCGGAACGGACTCGGTTGCCGGCCGTGCCGGACCCGCCTGCTCCAGCGCACGGATCCGCGCCGTGAGCTCGTCCTCTCGTACGCGCGTCTCTTCGAGCGCCGCGTCGAGCGACCGCGCGCGACGCTCGGCCGCGTCGAGCTCGTCGGTGAGCCGCGTCACCTCGGCCGCCGTGCCGGACTGCACGCGGCCGCGCAGCGCGTCGCGGTCCCGAGCGAGCTTGTCGCGCTCGGCGCTCGCCTTTTCACGGGCCCGCTCGCTGTCGCGCAGCTCCTTGCGTGCGGCCGCCACGCTCTGCTCGAGCTCGGCGATGCGCGACCGGAGGTCGTCCACCCGCTGGAGCGCGCGCTCGCGCTGGCTGCCGGCCCGCGCCGCCTCCTTCTCGGCCTTGCGCGCGAGGCGGGTCGTCTCGCGCACGAGCTGGCTCTCGGCCTTCGGTCCCCCGGCGGGCGCCTTCGCGCGCTCGTCGGCCTCGTCGAACTCGGCGATGACCGTCTGCACGAGGCGGCTCGCGTGGGCGCGATCCTCGTCCCGCTCGGCCCCGAGCAGCGCCCAGGCGAGGTCGCGCGCGGGATCGCGCGAGTCCATGACGAGCGCCGTCACGGCCGCGGCGCCGCCGTCTGCGGCGACCGCCGGAGCGAGCGGCGAGGCGCCGATCTCCCGCCGCAGCGCGCGGTCCACCTCGGACCACACCTCGGCGTCGTCCGCATAGTAGTCGACGAGGGTGTCGGCCAGCTCCCACACCGAGAGCGAATCGATGCGCACGCCCTTCGGCGCCGTGCCGAGCCGCACGACGAGCTTCCGGAGCGCCTCTTCCGGGAGCGACACGACCAGGAACGTCGTGCGCTCGTCTTCGTTGAGCGGGGTGAGAAGCGCCACTGCTACGAGATCGCGCCCGCCTCCTTGAGCGAGGCGAGATCCTCCCACGAGTAGCCGAGGGCGAGGAGCACCTCCTCGGTGTGCTGGCCCATGTCGGGGCCGGGCCGCAGCGTCGGCGTCGTCTCGTCGAACTGCACCGGGCTCGCGACGAGCGTGAACTTCGTGCCGTCCCCGACGTCGACCTCGGAGAGGTAGCCGTTCGCGACCACCTGCACGTCCTGCCCCACTTCCTTGGCGCTCTGCATCGGCGCCCAGACGCCCTCGACGTCGTCCAGCTTGCGCCGCCACTCGTCGAGCGTGCGCGACGCGAAGGTCTTCTCCAGCTCGCGCACGCACGCCTCCCGATTCTGGAAGCGCGCCATGCCGTTCTCGAAGCGGGGATCCGCGATCATGTCCGGCCGGTCGATGTGCCGGCAGAGATCGGCCCAGAAGCGATCGGGCTGCAGCATGTTGAGGAAGAGCCAGCGCCCGTCCTTCGTCTTGTAGGAATTGACGATCGGGTTCGGCGCCTGGGCGCGGTCGAACACCGGCATCTCCTGGTCGGTGAAGCGCGCCAGCACGATGTCGGGCGCGAGGATCCACATCGCCGTTCCGAGCAGCGACACGTCGACGATCGAGGGCTCGCCCGTGCGCGCGCGCCGGAAGAGCGCGGCGGCGATGCCCCCGGCGGTCGTCATACCGCCGGCCGAGTCGCCGAACGCGGCGCGCTGCATGGTGGGCGCCGCGGCGTCGGCGCGCGTCAGCGCGTGCGCGATGCCGCCGCGCGACCAGAACGACGCCGCGTCGTAGCCGCCCTTCTCGACGTCCGGGCCGCGCGCGCCATGGCCGTGGCCGCGCGCGTAGATGATGTTCGGGTTCACCTTGCGGATGTGCTCGACGTCGATCTCGAGCTTGCGCCGCGCGGCCGGCAGGAAGTTCGTGAGGAACACGTCGGCGTCCTTGCAGAGCCGGTAGAGCACCTCGCGCCCGCGCGGATTCGCGAGATCGAGCCCGACGCTGCGCTTGCCGCGGTTCGACTGCTCCATCATGAAGTTGACGCCGCCGGTCGGCGGGAAGTACCCGGACGTCACGAGGCCGCGCTGCGGATCGCCGGTCACGGGGTGCTCGATCTTGATGACGTCGGCGCCCCAGTCGGCCAGCACCGCGCCCCCGGAGGGGACGAACCACCACTGCGCGACTTCGACTACGCGAACGCCTTCGAGTGCCCGAGCCATCGCGTGTGCCTAGCACAGCGGCCTTCGCGCATGCCAGACGGCCGTGCGTCCGGCCGCGTCAGCCGAGCGTCGTGGTGGTCGTGGTGGACGTGCTCGACGACGGCGTCGTCGTGCTGGACGTCGAGGTGGTGGTCGTCGTCACTTTACAGGGCGCCTCGTCGCGCGTGATGCAGGAATCCTTCTTGGTGCAGCAGTGCAGGTACTGGGGATCGGTGTCCAGGCTGACGCCGCTCTCGGGCGTCGTGCAGCGCGCCTTGATGGAGCTGCACAGGAAGTTGCGACACGCCTGCTGGCAGATGTTCTCGGCGCGTTTGGAGCCGTTGCAGCGGCCGGCGCACTCCCCGTAGCACTTCCGGATGCTCGACATCCGCGTCAGGCAGGGTTGCAGGCAGGGCTCGGTCACGGGCTGTTCGGGGGCCGGCGCCACGGAGGTCGTGGTCACGGTGGTCGTCGTCGTGCTCGTCGTCGCGCCGGTCGCCGTGGTGACGGTGGAGGTCGAGGTGGTCGTGGTCGTCGTGCTGGTCGTCGACACGGACGTGCAGGCGTTGCACACCTGTGCGGCCTGCTTGCGCGCGCGCTTGCTGCTGAGGTCGCAGTCGCCGCCGCTACAGCCAGGAACGATGCCGAACGCGTCGCGCTCGCACTGCTTCACCTGCTGCTTGTAGAGGCTCTCGCATCGCTTCACGCACGCGCGGACGATCGTGCAGCGACCGGGGCTGATCGGGCGGCAATCGAGGCTGTCGTTGATGCAGGTGTCGAGATCCTGCTGCGCGACTCCGCGACACCCGAGATAGTTGGAGCAGGGCGTGACCAGGCACGGTTCGACGAGACAGCAGTCGCTCTTCGAGTTCTTCGAGAGGTTGCACTGCTCGAGACACGACGGCACCGCGCCCGCGGGGACCGGCAGCCCAACCGTCGCGAGCGTGATGAGAGCGACCGCTCGCGTCACCATCCGCACCGCATCGCCGATACCGGGCGCCGACCTGTCCGTCAAACCCATCGGGGATTCAGGCGAGGGCGAACGGATCGTCGTCGGGATTGCGATGCCACTCGTATTCCATGAGGCGCGCGATGCGCTCGGCCGTTGCCTCGTCGACGGTGCGGGCGATCACGGCGAGGGCCATGTCCATGCCGGCCGTCACGCCCGACGACGTGACGAACTTTCCGTCGTCCACCCATCGCGCGCGGTGCACCCACTCGACCCGCGGCCCCTGCGAGACCACCCACTCGAAGGCGCGCTTGTTGGTGGTGGCGCGATGGCCGTCGAGCACGCCCGCCCGCGCGAGCAGCGCCGCCCCGGTACAGACGGAGGTCACGATCTCCGCTTCGACGGCGCGCGCCGCGATCCATTCAGTGAGCGCGGCGTTGTCGACCTCGCGCCGCGTGCCGAGGCCGCCGGGTACGAGCAGCATGTCGAGCCGCGGGCAATCGGCGAGGCCGTAATCCGCGACGGCGCGAGCGAGCTGTGCGCTCGCCACCGGGCCTGCCCGCTCCGCGATCAGGATAACGCGATAGTGCTCCCGCATCAGCAGGTTCCCGAACGCCTCGAGCGGGCCGAACACGTCGAGCAGCTCGAAGTCGGGGAAGAGCAGGACGCCGAGGGTGCGCGGCGATCGGTTCGTCATGTCCAGGGCCCGTGACACCCGATCCTACCCGTGTCCAGTCTGGTGGACGAATCGGCCGCCGCCCGAATGATTCCGCGATGCACCATCGTCTGGGCCCGCGGCTTGCACGTTGCGGGAAGGCATCGGAGGGAATCATGCCGACCGAACACGAAGGCCCGGTCGTCGATCCGCAACCGCAGCCCGGGGCAGGTGGGAACGGTCAGCGACCACCGAACGTGCCGCCCGTGTCGCTCTCCTTCCCGGCCCCGGCGAGCGGTGGATCCGGCGGACTCGGCGAATGGCTGTGGAACAACGCATCGAGGCTCTGGGGCTTTTTCCCGGGCTTCGGGACGGCCTCGCTCGGGTTCCTGGCAGGCTCGCTGCTGTGGGCCTACGTGAACGCCGGCGCGCTCCGGATTCTCCCGTTCGACGGAACCGATGGCACCGCGCAGGCGCTCAAGTTCGGTGACGCGCTGGACGCCGTCGCGACCGGTGCGCAGGCCGGACTGCAGCTCGATCTCAGCCTGCGCCAGTCGTCGACGAGCGCGATGCCCGCGATCTCCGTCCCGGGCGTCAACATCTCATTCGCCGCATTGGTCGACTTCTGGCAGGGGCTCTTCGGCGACACGCGGGTGAAGGGCGCCGTGATCCAGCAAGGGCCACCCGGGGCGTCGACCTATCGCGTGTGGCTGCACATCGAAGGTCCGAAGATCGGGACGCGAGTCGTCGCTACCGAACCGGCGGTCAATCTCGAGGACGCGCTCAACGCCGGGGCGGAATCCGCGTATCGCGTCCTGCGTCCGGTCGTCGCCGCGTACTACCTCTACCGGCGATACCCCGCACAGAGCCTGCAAGTGGTCGACGAGATCCTGAGCGATCCGAAGCGCGGCCGCGAGGACAAGGCCGCCGCCTACCGAATCTGGGGCCTCGTGCTCCGCGATCAAGGCGACCACGAGGGTGCAGTGGCCCAGTTCCAGCAAGCGGCCGCGTTGACGCGTGACCAGGGGTTCAAGGCGCGCGTCCTCGTGGACGAGGGCTACGCCCTGCTTTGGACGGGGTCGTCGCACGAGGCGGCGGAGGTGTTCCATGCAGCGGCCACGGCCGACCCCGAGTGGACCGTTCCTCGCGGTCTGTGGGCCGACGCGCTCCGTGAGGGAAGCGACTTCGACGCGGCCGCGCTGCACTATCGCGAGGCGATCGACGCCGACCCGCACGCCTCCCAGCCCTGGCTCGGGCTCGCCCGCCTGCAGGCGGCGCAGCGCGACTACGCGGCGGCCATCGACAGCTATGCGAAGGCGCGCACCCTAAGCCTCGCCACGTCTCAGCGCGCCTCGATATCGAGCGAGTTCGGCGGTTTCCTCCTCGGGCTCGGATCACCCGACGGGGCGATCGCCCTCTACGATCGCGCCGTGCTCGACGATCCCGGGCTCGGTGCGAGCCGGCCCGATTGGGTGCGCGTCCTGGCTTGTCAGGCCGCCCGTCCGGTTTCCGGTAGCGCCCGCGCCTGCACGGCGACGGAGTTCACGGGCTGAGCGCGCCGATCACTTCGCGCGCGAGAAGGCGGATCGTCTCCCCCTCGGCCCGATCGTGCAGGAAGAACACGACGCCGTCGACGCCGATCCGCCGGCGTGACTCGAGTCGTCTCAGCACGTCGTCGGGCGTGCCGCAGTAGCCGTGCGTCTCGAACGCCCATCCGGGGCCGCCGAACCGTCGCAGGGCGTCGGCGCGCGCGGTGTCGACCTGGTCGCGGCGCGCGACCAACGCCAGCACCGCCTCCTCGGTCACGCGCAGCGTCGCCGGATCGCGGCCGATGCGCCGGCACTCGTCGTGGAGCTGCGTGCGGCGCGCCTCGAGCGCACCCAGGGCGTACGTGGGGCAGTTCCAGACGTCGGCGTGGCGCGCGACGACGGGAAGCGTGCGCTTGGGACCCGCACCGCCGACGTGGATCGGCGGATGAGGCCGCTGGACTGGGCGCGGCAAGCTCGGCGCACCGTCGAGGCGATAGTGGCGACCGTGGAAGGTGACGACGTCTTCGGTGAACAGGCGCCGCACCACCGTGAGGGCTTCGTCGAGCGCGTGGGCGCGCTCGGCGTCCGACGCGAACGGCAGGCCGAACTCGCCGAACTCCCGCGCATACGAGCCGCTGCCGAGCCCGAGCGACAGGCGACCGGCGCTCGCGTGGTCGAGCGTGGTCGCCATCTTGGCGAGCAGCGCGGGATGGCGAAACCCGTTCGCGAGCACGAGGTGCCCCAGACGGATGCGCTCGGTCACCGCCGCGAGCGCCGCCGCCGTCGTCCAGGCCTCGAACGACGGCACGCGCGGGAGCGTCGGCGGATAGAGATGATCCATGAACCACACCGAGCCGATGCCCTCGCGATCGCACGCGACCACGCGCTCGCGCAGCGCCTCCCACGTGAAGCCGACCTGCGGCAGGTAGACGCCGACGTCCATGGGCGGGCTCACCGCGGGCCGAGCACCGCGTCGGCCGCGCTCTCGCCGCTGTGCACGCAGTCCGGGATGCCGATGCCGTCATAGCCGCCGCCCGCGAGCGCGAGCCCGCGCAGCGTGGCGACCTGGCCGTGGATCGTCTGCATGCGCGCGAGATGCCCCACGTCGTATTGCGGCATCGCGCGCGGCCAGCGGTCGACGCGCGCCAGCACGGGCTCGGCGGCGAGGCCGAGAAAACGGCCGAGCTCGCGCCGCGCGGCGGCGACGAGCGTCGCATCGTCGGCCGCCGCGAGCTCCGGACGCCGTACGCCGCCCACGAACGTGCGCAGGAGATCGAACCCCTCGGGTGCGCGGCCCGGCCACTTCCGACTCGAGAACGTACACGCGAGGATGTCGCGGTGGTCGACGGCCGGCACGACGAACCCGAATCCCGGCAGGCCGTTCGGCAAATCCCGCGTGCGGACGCCGAGCGTGACGATCGCCGACGACGCGTAGGCGATCGTGCCGAGCGCGTCGGCGAGCGGCGCCGCGGTCGCGCCGAGGAGCGCCGCGGCCACGTACGTCGGGCATGCGAGGATGATGGCGTCGGCGACGATGCGCTCGCCTCCGGCGCGCAGCGCCCAGGCGTCGCCCTCCCGCGCCATGCTCTCGACCCGCACGCTCGTCCGCACCACGGCGGGTGGCAGGCGCGCCGCAAGCGCGTCGATGAGTGCGCCCATCCCGTCGCGGTGGGCGACGAACAGGCCGTAGCGCGCGCCGGCCACGCCGCGCGTGACGGTCGAGCGCCGCAGGCCCAGGATGATGCTGCGATGCTTCGCTTCGAGCTCTCGGAAGCGCGGCATCGTGGCACCGACCGACAGGCGCTCGGGGTCACCGGTGTAGATGCCCGACGCGAGCGGATCGGCGACCCGGTCGAGCGCCTCGCGCCCGAGCCGGCGGCGGACGAAGGAAGCGAGCGTCTCGTCGCCGTCGCTCGCCCGGCGCGGCAGGACGAGATCGAGCCCCATGCGCAGCTTCCCCGGCCACGAGAAGAGCGACGATCGGGCGAGCGGCCAGATCGACGTCGGTGCCAGGAGTAGAAACCCGTCGGGCAGCGGATGGAGCCGGTCGCCGCGCGCGACGTAGGTCCGCCGATCGTCCTCGCGCGTTCCCACGAGGTCCCCCGCGATGCCGAGCCGCTCGCAGAGCGCGAGCGCCCACGGCTTCTCGGTGATGAACGAGTCGGGACCGGTCTCGATCGTGAAGCCGCCCTCGCGAACGGTTGCGATCGTACCGCCGAGACGGGAGCCCGCTTCGAGGAGCGTCAGCGTCGCGTCCGGCGCGCGCTCGGCGACCCGCAGCGCCGCGGCGAGCCCGGCGATGCCGCCCCCGACGACGACGACGCGGGTCACCCGCCCGCGCTCCGCACGACGTCGGCGAGCATCGCGACGAACGCCGGGTGGTCGTTGACCGCGCTCGCGCGTACGAAGCCGATACCGAGGTCGCGTGCGGTCTGTCGCGCTTCGACGTCGAGGTCGTACAGCACCTCGACGTGGTCGCACACGAACCCGATCGGCGCCACGACGACGTCGTGCGTCCCGCGAGCACGGAGCGCGCGCAGCGCGTCGTTGACGTCCGGCTCGAGCCAGGGATCGCGCGGATTGCCGCTGCGGCTCTGATAGGCGATCTGCCAGTCGGGCAGTCCGAGCGCCGCGGCGACGGCGGTTGCCGTCTCGGCGATCTCGCGCTCGTACGGCGAGACGGCCGCGGTCGCGACCGGCACGCTGTGGGCGGTGAAGACGACCGCCGCGGCGGTCCGCCGGTCGGCGGGGAGCGTGCTCCGCGCCGCCGCGACGCAGGCCGCGATGGCCTCGATGAAGCGCGGGTGCACGTGCCACGTGGAGACCCAGGCGACCTCGGGCGCCTCGGCGCCGGCGCGGGTCCGCGCCTCGTCGACGGCCTCGACGTAGCGCTCGCGGCTCGCCTCGTTCGCGTGCGGCGAGAGCACGAGCCCGACGGCCCGCCGCACGCCGGCCTTCGTCATCTCCGCCACGACGTCGGCGATGTACGGTGCCCAGTTCCGCATGCCGACGTAGACCGGAAGCGGCCCCAGCGCGCGGCGGAGGCCGTCGGCCTGCCGGAAGGTCAGCTCGTTCAAGGGCGAGCGCCCACCGATGCGCTCGTAGTGATGCGCCACGGCGTCCAGTCGATCGGCCGGGATGCGGCGCCCGCGCGTCACGCTCTCGAGGAACGGGCGGATCTCGGCGGGCGCGGTCGGACCGCCGAAGGCGAGCAGCAGCACGGCGTCGGCCGGCATCGGACCCGCTCAGCGCACCGCCGAGAGCTCGTGCACCATCTCGACCAGCGCCTGTACGTTCGCGACCGGCGTGTCGGGAAGGATGCCGTGCCCCAGGTTGAAGACGTGTCCGGGACGCCGCGCGGCCTGGCCGAGGATGCGCGCGACGGCGCGACGGATGTCGGCGAGGGGCGCGAAGAGCACGCTGGGATCGAGGTTGCCCTGCACGGCGACGTCGTAGCCGAGGCGTGCCCAGGCGGCGTCGAGGTCGACGCGCCAGTCGAGGCCGATGACGTCGCCGCCCGCCGCGCGCTGGCAATCGAGAAGCCCTGCGGTGTCGGTGCCGAAGTGGATCACCGGCACGCCGCGTCCGATGCCGGCGATCAGCTCCTGCATGTGCGGCAGCACGAAGGTGCGGTAGTCGGCCGGCGCAAGGCAGCCGACCCAGCTGTCGAAGAGCTGGACCGCGTCGGCGCCGGCGGCGATCTGCAGGTTCAGGTAGTCGCGCACCGCTACCACCAGCCGCTCCATGAGCGCGCGCCACGCGCCGGGATCGTCGTGCATGAAGCGCTTGGTGGCGAGGAAGCTCCGCGAGCTGCCGCCCTCGATCAGGTACGACGCGAGCGTGAACGGCGCGCCCGCGAATCCGATGAGCGGGACCTTGAGACCGGCGCGCGCGCGGCGGACGGACTCGGCCACGTACTCGAGCGCGCCGGGCGGGACCGGCCGCAAGCGATCGACGTCGGCCGCGGTCGCGATGGGCGTGCGGATCACGGGGCCGTCGCCGGCCGTGAACTCGATCGACGCCCCGAGCGGCTCCAGCACGAGCAGGATGTCGGCGAAGATGATGGCCGCGTCGACGCCGAGGCGCTCGACCGCCGTCACCGTCACCTCGGCCGCCGCCTCGGGCGTCTTGCAGAGCTCGAGAAACCCGTAGCGCGCGCGCACGCTCCGGTACTCGGCCATGTACCGGCCCGCCTGCCGCATGAGCCACACCGGGGTGAACGGGACGGGCTCGCGTCGGCAGGCCGCAAGGAACGGGGGCGCCTGCACCTCTCGGAGTATGCGGAAGCCCCCGGGGGGGCTCAAGTCCTGGGGCGATCGTGCCGAGAATCCAGCCGTGAGCCAGGGACCCGTGGCGCGGACCGACGAGGAGGCGCTTGCGGCGTCGCAGGCCGCTGCGAGGGCCGTGCGCGACGCGCTCGCCCAATCGCGCTCGCAGCGCGACGAGCTCCTCGTCCTGGCGGGACACGACATCCGCAACGCGATCGGGATCGTCGACTCCGCGCTCACGATGATCGAAGACGCGCCGGACCTCACGCCGTCGATGCACGCGATGATGCGCCGGGCGACGCATCGCATGGGCATCCTCGTGCGCGCGATGGTCGACGTCGATCAGCTGCAGCGCGACGCGATGCCGCTGACGCCGACGGCGACGCGTTGGGGCGTGATCGTGACACCGGTCGTCGAGGCCGCGGTCGCGATCGGGGCCACCAAGGGCGTCACGATCCGCAAGCTGGGCCCGTCCGACACGGCCCTCACGTGCGACGCCACGATCCTCGAGCGAACGGTGGCTGCCCTCCTCGACCACGCCATCGGCATGACGCCGGACGGCAGCACCGTGGACGTCGAGGCGACACGCATCGCCGAGAACCGCTTCCGCGTCCGCATCGCCCACCCGGGGCGTCCCGTCGCCGCGGAGGCACTCGAGAAGTACTTCACGACGCTGCCGCTGCGCTACGCCCGCCTCGCGGCCGTGCGTCACGGCGGCGCGCTGCGTGCCGTGTCGCCGCTCGAGGGCGGCGCCGGATTCGCGTTCGACCTCGAGCTGACCGCCTAGGCGTTTCGCTTGCTCGCGGCGCGCGCGGCCGCCTCGCGCGCGACGAGCGCGACCAACGGACCCAGCTTGGGCGGGCTCGCTTCGAGGTCCACGGCGACGCCGTGCGCCTCGAGGGCCTCGGAGCACACGGGACCAACCGAGGCGACGACGAGGCGTCCGAGCGCGCGGCGAAACGCGTCCGGGTCCGCGGCGACCGCGAAGGTGTGCGCGATCTGCACGGCGCTCGTGAACACGGCCACGTCGGCCTCGCCCCGCACCACGGCGTCGACGCCCGCGCGGAGCGCCCCCGTGTCTTCGGGGAGCGCCCACTCGTAAACGGGAACCGCGAGCACGCGCAGGCCCCGGACCGCGAGGCCGTCGTAGAGGTTGCGCGGCGGGGAACCGTATTCCTGCACGGCGACGAGGCTTCCGCTCGCCAGTCCGAGCCCGTCCACGACCGGCAGCACCTCGCGCCAGGTGTTCGGCGACGGGACGGCGATCGCGCCCGGGATGCCGAGCTCGCGCAGGGCGGCGAGCGGCTTCGGCCCGCGGGCGACGATCGGGGTCCGCGCGACCAGTGCGGGCAGGTCGGGAACCAGACGCGCGAGCGCCCGCGTGCCGACGCCGGTGAGGAGCACGAGCGCGCCGACCGCCCCCTGCTCGAGCGCGCGGCGAAGCGCATCGGTCGCGGGCGACGCGGCGAGCGGCGCCTCGCGCAGCGCGGGGGCACGCGTGACGATCGCCCCGTGTCGCTCGAGCATGTTCGCCAGCTCCTCGGCGCGGCGCGCCTCGAAGGCGATGATGCGGAGCCCCGCGGACATCCACTCAGTCGGGTGGTCGCTTGCGCAGCTCGCCGTCGACGCCCGAGATCAGCTCCAACATGAGCGTCGCGAATCGCCGGCACGCTTCGCGTTCGGCGGGCTCGAGCATGCTGAATGCTTGGATGGCCGGCTCGCGCCAGAGATCGGCCACGTCCGCGCGCAGGAGGAGCGGCATCTGCTTCATGATGCGCAGCGAGCCGAGCAGGATCTCGGCGTGATCCTGTTGCATGTGCTCCTCACCGTCGCGTGCGTCGACGACGCGGACGAAGAGGCTCGCATGCGGGTTCGCGCGTAGCTCGACGCCCGTGACGTGGGCGGTGTTCTCGGTGATGCGGCGCCACGCGGTGCCGCGCTCGACGAGCCCGGCGATGATGTCGCGATCCTCCGGGGGCAGCGTCACGAAGGCGCGCAGCACGCGCCCGATGGTCGGGTCGGCGGCGAGGTCGGCCGAGAGCTGGCGCGCGGTCGCCAGGAGCGCCTGCAGGGCGTCGAGCTGTGCGGCGGACGAGCCGGCGGCCATGCCGAAGCTTCGACCGACCGGGGTCGTCCTGTCAATCGGAATCGCGGTAGGCTTCCCGGACGAGCGTCATCATCCGCTCGTAGTACCAGCGCAGGGTCTCGCGCTCGGTGGGGTCCACCTGCTGCAACCCGGCCACGATCGCGGGCTCCCAGATGGTCTGCATGTCGGAGCCGCGTTGGAATGCGCGGTGCATGACCCCCGCCGCGCGGATCACGGCCTGCACGATCTCCTCCGGCGACACGTACGGCACCGTCTCCTTGTCGACCACGCGGAAGTAGAGCCGGGCGGTCGGGTTGGGCCGGGTCACGTTGATGCCCGTCATCGGACCGTGCTTCCCTTCCTTCGTCAGGAGGCGGAGATCGACCTCGCGCTCGAGAACGTCGACGATCGTCTGGCGATCCTCCGGCGGCATGCGCCCGAAGATGTCGAGCAGGCGCGCGAGGAGAGGATCCTGCAGCAGATCTTGCGCGATCCGCGCCGCGGAGGCCACGACGTTCTGGAGCGTGCCGAGCGTGTTGGTCGGATCGCGATCCCCGGAACTCATGCGCCGGCGTACGCTGCTCCGCGAACGGGCGCGTTGTCAATCAGGTTTGGCAGGCGCGCGGCGCGGGAGGTAGACTTTGCACGGTGCAACCCAGCCGCTGCCCGATCTGCCGCAGAGAGATGGTGTCAAAGGAAGAACCACACCGACCTTTCTGTTCGGAGCGGTGCCGTCTCCTCGATCTGTCGGCGTGGACCTCGGAGCGCTATCGCATCGCAGGCGAGCCCGTGCGTGCCCGCGAGCCGATCGACGACGAGCCGTCCTGACGTGCCGATCCACCCGACCGCCGTCGTCGATCCGCGCGCGAGCATCGACCCCACCGCCGACATCGGCCCTTTCGTCGTAGTCGACTCCCCCGTTCGCGTGGGCGCCCGCACGCGGGTCATGGCGCATGCGTTCCTCACCGGCCCCCGCACCGAGATCGGCGCCGACAACGTGATCCACCCGGGGGCGGTGATCGGGCACGAGCCCCAGGACGTGAAGTACGGCGGGATCCCGACGGGCCTCCGGATCGGGGATCGCAACGTCATCCGCGAGCACGCCGAGATCCAGCGGGCGACGGCCCCCGACACCTGGACGGTCGTCGGCGACGACAACTACTTCATGACCCGGTCGCACGTGGCCCACAACTGCACAATCGGGAACCAGACCGTCATCGCGAGCGGCGCGCTCGTCGCCGGCCATGCCAGCGTCGGCGATCAAGCGTTCGTGTCCGGCAACTGCGTCGTGCACCAGTACACCCGCATCGGACGCCTCGCGATCTTGCGCGGCCTCTCGCGCACGAGCCGCGACGTGCCGCCCTTCTCGATCATGGACGGCACGCACACGGTGCGCGGCATCAACCGCGTCGGGCTGCGTCGCGCGGGATTCGACGCCGCGCGCATGCGCGTGCTCGCGAACGCGTTCCGTATCCTCTTCCGCGTGCGCACGAATCTCGGCGAGGCGATGGCCCGGGTCGAAGCGGAGTGCCGCTCGCCCGACGTCGACGAGCTGCTGGCGTTCATTCGCGAGGCCAAGCGCGGCGTTGCGATGGGGCCACCCCGGGGCGGCGCGGCCGCCGACGACGCGGACGACGAGTAGTTGCCAATCGGAGGGCCGTTCCTTAGGGTGGAATGGCTCCCTCGACTGCGATGTTGAACCAACGCCGCTTCATCGTCGGTGCCGTGCTGATCGCCGCGGCGGTCTCCTATCTCGTCTACGCCGGCATCAAGACCACCTCGATCTACTACTTCGAGATGGACGAGTTCCTCGCACGGCGCACGGCGCACGCCGGGGAAGATCTCCGCGTGAAGGGCTGGGTCCGCAGCGGGAGCATCAAGTGGGACGCGGCCACGAACGCGCTCGCCTTCGAGCTCGCCCGCAAAGATGGGTCGAGCCCCATCCCCGTCGCCTACACGGGCATCCTGCCCGACATGTTCGCCGAGGGCCGCGAGGTCGTGGTCGAGGGCCGGTACGAGGTGCCGGGGCTGCGCGCCAAACAGATCATGACGAGCTGCCCGTCGAAGTACGAAGCCAACAAAGACGAGCAGCACCCGGGGGCCTGACATGCCGGAGATCGGTCGCCTAGCCGTCTGCCTCGCGCTCCTGTGCGCCGCGTTCTCCATCGGAGCCTCCCTGACCGGGGCGCTCCGCCGCCGCCGCGACTTCGAACGGGCCGGCGAGCACGCCGCCTATGCCACCTTCGCGCTGGTCGTGATCGCCGCGGGTATCCTCCTGCAAGCGCTCCTCTCGCACGACTTCTCGCTCGAGTACGTGGCCGCCTATTCGTCGAGCACGCTGCCGACCAACTACACGGTCGCCGCCCTGTGGGGCGGGCAGAAGGGCTCGCTCCTGTTCTGGGCGTTCATGCTGACGCTCTTCACGACCATCGTGCAGTGGCAGAACCGCGAGCGGAACCGCGAGCTGATGCCCTACGTGACGGCGACGCTCATGATCGTCGCGGTGTTCTTCCTGGGGCTCGTCACCTTCATCACCGATCCGTTCGAGCGCCTGCCGGTGCCCGCGATGGAGGGCGCGGACCTGAACCCGCTCCTCCAGAACTACTGGATGATGATCCACCCGCCGTCCCTCTACACTGGCTACGTCTCGGCGTCGGTGCCGTTCGCGTTCGGCATGGCCGCCCTCGCGACCGGACGGCTCGGCGATCAGTGGATCCGCACGACGCGCCGGTGGGCCCTCTTCTCGTGGTTCTTCCTCTCGCTCGGCAACCTCTTCGGCGCCATGTGGGCCTACGAGGTGCTCGGCTGGGGCGGCTACTGGGCGTGGGATCCGGTCGAGAACGCGGCGTTCATGCCGTGGCTCGTCTCCACGGCGTACCTCCATTCGGTCATGATCCAGGAGAAGAAGGACATGCTCCGGGTCTGGAACATGGTCCTCGTCCTGCTCACGTTCACGCTCACGATCTTCGGCACGTTCCTCACCCGCAGTGGCGTCATCTCGTCCGTGCACTCCTTCACGCAGTCCGGCCTGGGGCCGTTCTTCATCGGCTTCCTCATCCTGGTGATCCTGGTCGCGGGTGGGCTCGTCGCTTACCGGCTGCCGGAGCTCCGCACCACGGGGACGATCGAGTCGTTCCTGTCGCGCGAGTCGGCATTCCTGTTCAACAACCTCGTGCTGGTCGGGATCGCGTTCGCGGTCTTCTGGGGGACCGTGTTCCCGGTCCTCTCGGAATGGGTGCGGGGCGTGAAGATCACGGTCGGGCCGCCGTTCTTCAACCGCGTGAACGCGCCACTCGGGGTGGCCCTCCTCTTTCTCATGGGCGTCGGGCCCGTAATCGCCTGGCGTCGCGCGACACCGAAGAACCTCTGGCGCGCGTTCGCATTTCCCGTCGGCGCCGGGCTCGCCGCCGCGGTGCTGCTGCCGTTTCTCGGGGTACCGTTCGGCTACGCGCACGCGACCTTCGCGATCGGCTTCTTCGTGCTCGGCACGATCGCGCAGGAGTTCTGGCGCGGCATGCGGGCCCGGCAGGCGATGCTCACCGAGAGCGCGCCGCTGGCGCTCGCGCGTGTGGTCGGCAAGAACCGTCGGCGCTACGGCGGCTACGTGATCCACGTCGGCATCGTGATGATGTTCGTCGGGATCGCGGCGTCGAGCGTCTTCCGCGTCGAGGCGCAGCAGACCCTCTCGTCCGGGCAGGAGATGACCGCCGGTCACTACACGCTTCGTTTCGATCGCATCGAGAACCACGAGGACGGGCACATGGCGTCGAGCGCCGCCGTGATCAGCGTCCTCCGCGACGGCGTGCAAATCGACACGCTGAAGCCCGAGAAACGTTTCTACAAGAAGCCGAAGCAGCCGACGACGGAGGTCGCGAACCGCTCGACCCTGCGCGAAGACCTGTATCTCGTGCTCGGGTCGTACGATCCGCAGACGAAGCTCGCGACGATCCTCGCCTACGTGAATCCGCTGGTCGTGTGGATCTGGATCGGCGGGCTCGTCCTCGCGATGGGAACGGCGATCGCCGTCTGGCCGACGGCCGCCGAACGCCGCGCGGAGGTCGTGGTGCCCGGCGCGGTGCCCGCCGAGTGACGCGGGCCGCGATGCGACTCGTCCTCCTCTTCCTCCTCCTGGGCGCAGCCCCGGCGCTGGCCGCGCCGACGCAGCAGGAGATCGAGGAGTCGCTCACCTGTCAGTGCGGGTGCGGGCTCACCGTCCACTCCTGCAACCACATCCAGTGCGGCTCGGGCGAGCCGATGAAGAAGGAGATCGCCGAACGCCTCGCCCGGAACGAGACCAAGGAGCAGATCCTCGCGGCGTTCACGCAGCGCATGGGCGAGAAGGTCCTGTCGTCGCCGACCATGCAGGGGTTCAACTGGTTCGCGTGGGTGACGCCCTTCGCGGCGCTCCTCGTCGCAGGGACGATCCTCACGATCGTCGTGCGCCGGCGCGCTCGCGCGACCGCGGCGGCGCTGCCCCCGCCCGCCGCCGGACCGCCGCCGACCGACCCGCTGCGCGCGAAGCTCGCGCGCGAGCTGGCGGAGTTCGACCGCGAGTCATGACGCCGGTCACGATCGCGATCTTCTTCGTCGGGCTCGCGCTCGTCGTCGTGGTGGCCGTGTTCGTCGCGGCGCCGCTCTTCGGCGCGCCAGAAATGACGGCCGACCCCGCCGCGCCGTCCGAGCGCGAGCGTTGGGAGCGCCAGAAGCGCCAGGCGATCGCGGCCATCAAGGAGACGGAGCTCGATCACCAGATGGGCAAGCTGTCGCAGGACGACTTCGATCGCATGCGCGCCCGCTTCGAGGGGCAGGCGCTCGAAGCCATGGCGGCGCTCGAGCGAGGAGGCCGGCGATGATCACGATCGAGCAATTCCAGGGCGTCGAGCTGCGCGTGGCGACGGTGATCGCCGCCGAGCCGCACCCGAACGCCGATCGACTGCTCGTCCTCCGGGTCGACCTCGGCACCGAGCAGCGCCAGATCGTGGCGGGCATCCGCGCCCACTACGACCCGGCGGCGCTCGTCGGCACGCAGGTGGTGGTGGTGGCGAACCTCGAGCCCGCGAAGCTCCGCGGCGTCGAGAGCCAGGGCATGCTCCTCGCGGCCTCGGGGGATGGGAAGCTCGCCGTCGTTCGGCCCGACGCTCCGATGCCCGCCGGCGCCGTGGTACGCTAGGCGTCGATGCCGCCGACTCCCGTCGTCGCCGAGGGGCTGCGGCGTACGTTCGCGGGTGTGAGCGTGCTCGCGGGCGTCGACCTCGTCGTCGAGGGCGGCGAGTGCGTGGCGCTGCTGGGCGCCAACGGGGCCGGCAAGACGACGCTCCTGCGTGTGCTCGCCACGTTGCTCCGCCCGAGCGGGGGCCGCCTGCTGCTCTTCGGCGACGATGCCGCGAGCCGTCCGGAGCGCGCCCTCGCGCGCATCGGCTACGTGGGCCACGAGAGCGCGTGCTATGGCGATCTCACCGCGGCCGAGAACCTCGGCTTCTACGCCGATCTCTACGGGGTCGCGGGCGCGGCGGCTCGCGTCGCCGAGCTGGTCGAATGGGCGGGGCTCGACCACGCCGCACGACGGCCGGTGCGGACGTTCTCGCGCGGAATGACGCAGCGCCTGGCGCTCGCTCGGGCGCTCCTGCACCGCCCCGAGCTGCTGCTGCTCGACGAGCCGTTCAACGGGCTCGATCCGCAGGCGACGGCGGGCCTCGAGGGCCTCTTGCGCGAGCTACGGGCCGCCGGGCATGCGATCGTGCTCTCGACCCACGACGTCCCGCGCGCCTCCGCGCTCGCGACGCGGGTCGCGATCCTGCACCGCGGCCGGATCGACTGGAGCGGGGACGGCGGCACCGGGGCCGGGGTCGCCATCGCGGCGCGCTTCGACGCGCTCATCGCCGCGGTCCGGAGGGCCTGAGGTGCGCGCCGCGGTCGCGATCCTCCGCAAGGACCTCCGCATCGAGTGGCGGACGCGCGAAAGCGTGTCGGGCCTGGTCGCACTCGGCATCCTGCTCCTGGTCGTGTTCACGATCGCGCACGATCCCACGCCCGACCAGGCGCCCCTGCTCGCCCCGAGCGTCCTGTGGGCGACGTTCGTCTTCACCGGCCTCCTCGGCGTGCAGCGCAGCTTCCTCCTCGAGCGCGAGCAGGACTGTCTCGCGGGCCTCCTCCTGGCGCCGATCGATCCCGCAGCCATCTTCGCCGGCAAGCTCGCCGCGAATCTGGTCCTGCTCGGCGCCATGCAGGCGATCGTCGTGCCGCTGGTGGGCCTCCTCCTCCACGTGGACTTCTTTCCGGTGCTGCCCGGTCTGCTGGTCGTCCTGACGCTCGGAAACCTCGGTTTCGCGGCCGGCGCGACCCTGTTCACCGCGATCGCCGTCCGCACGCGCGCGCGCGAGGTGCTGCTGCCGCTACTGCTCCTGCCGCTCGTGCTGCCTGTGCTGATCGCGGGCGTGAAGGCGACTCAGGCGGTGCTCGCCGGCGGGCTTTCCCGGGCCGGCGACGCGCTCGCCGTGCTCGTCGCCTTCGACGTCATCTTCACGGTGGCCGGGTGGCTTCTCTTCACGTATGTTGTCCGTGACTAGGGGCTGACGATGCGGGGTGTCCTCGGATGGGCGGCCAGCGCCGCCATGCTCGTGACGCTCTATCTCATCTTCTGCGTCGTCCCGACCGAAGCCGAGATGGGGATCGTCCAGCGCATCTTCTATTTCCACGTGCCGTGCGCGTGGGTCGCGTTCGCGGGCTTCTTCACGGTCGCGGGCGCGAGCGCCGTCTACCTCTGGAAGGGATCGCCGGCCGCGGACCACCTGGCGGTGGCCGCGGCCGAGGTCGGCGTCCTCTTCTGCACCCTCGTGCTCGTCACGGGTCCCATCTGGGCGCGTCCCATCTGGGGGGTGTGGTGGACCTGGGACCCGCGCCTCACCATGACCGTCATCCTGTGGGCGATCTACGTGGCCTACCTCATGCTGCGGGCGTTCGGCGGCGAGGGGGAGGCGGTGGCCCGGTACGCGGCCGTCCTCGGCATCGTCGGGGTGATCGACATCCCCGTGATCCACTATGCCGTGCGGCTGCTGGAGGGCATCCATCCGTCGGTGCTGACCCAGAAGCAGGGCGGGGGGTCGGGCCTGGTCGACCCCATGATGCGGACGACGCTGTACGTGGCATCGGTCACGATGCTACTTGTGGGGGGCTGGCTGGTGGCGCTCCGGGTTCGCACGGAGCGGCTCGCGGCGGAGCTGGCTGTGCTGAGGCGTGAGGTGGAGGAAGGGGGCGGGGTGTGACGAATCTCGGCTATCTGTTCGCGGCCTACGCGGCCGTGTGGATCGGCATCATCGCCTACGTGCGCTCGATCGAGCGGCGCACGCGCGAGCTCGAGGACGAGCTGCACGACATCCGCCAGCGCCGCGGCCGCTGAACACGACTGTCCTCACGGCCGTCGCGCCGCCTTCTCCAGGCGCGCGTAGACGTCGCGCATCGTGCCCGCGATCGCGCGCAGCGCCTTCGCGAGTGGCGTGGCCGGCCGCCAGACGAGCGCGATCGTCCGTCCCGGCGCCGGTCTGGCGAACGGCCGCACGCGCAGCGTGCCGCGTCGGTTCTCCATCGGAACGGCCAGCTCCGGGAGCACCGTCACGCCGGCGCCGCCGGCAACCATCTGCGTGAGGGTCGCGAGGCTCGTCGCCCGATAGTCGAGCTCCTCGGCGTGCGCGCGCGAGCACCAGGCGAGCGCCTGGTCGCGGAAGCAGTGTCCGTCGTCGAGCAGGAGCACGCTCTCGCCGTCGAGGTCCTTGGGCGCCGCCGGTGTCACCTTCACGCCGAGCCGATGGCCGAGCGGCGTCGCCAGCACGAACGGATCTCGACCGACGACCTCGTGCTCCACGTCGCCGAGATCGGCCTCGAGCGCGACGAGCGCCGCGTCGAGGTCGCCCCCGCGCAGCTTCGCCGCCAGCACGGCCGTCTTGTCCTCGGTCCACTGGAGGCGCAGGCGCGGGTACCGCGTGCGGAGCACCGGGGCGATCTCGGGCACGAGGTAGGGTGAGATGGTCGGGATCACGCCGAGGCGCAGCGTGCCCGCGAACGGATCGGTGAGGCGCGTCGCGGCTTCGACCAGGTCGTCGGCTTCGCGCAGGACGTCGCGCGCGCGGGCGAGCAGCTCCTCGCCGGCGCGTGTCGGCAGCACGCGGCGCTTGGTGCGCTCGAACAACGTCACGCCGAGCGCGCGCTCGAGCTGTGCCACTTGCGCAGAGAGCGACGGCTGCGAGACGGCGCACAGGTCGGCGGCGCGCCGGAAGCTGCGCGTCTCGGCGATGGCGGCGACGTACTGGAGCTGGCGGAGGGTACAGGGATGCGGGGACCAACGCATGATAGGGCCCACCTATCACACCGATCGAAACTTTGTCTTGGACGGATCACCGCCCCGGCCCTACCCTCTGCTCCGGGCGACCAAGAGGCCGCCCGAAGACGAGAGGAGATCCGACATGCGTAGCGTAGGTGACAAGCTTCCGGCCTTCCGGCTCCAGGCGGTGGTTTCGGCCGAGCCCGGCCGCGAGTTCCAGGAGATCGACGACAAGGCGTATCCCGGCAAGTGGAAGGTGGTCTTCTTCTGGCCGATGGACTTCACGTTCGTGTGCCCGACCGAGATCGCGGAGTTCGGCCGCCGCACGGCCGACTTCCGCGCCCGCGGCGCCGAGGTGCTCGGCGTCAGCACCGACACCCACTACGTCCACCTCGCGTGGCGCACGCAGGAGCCGATGCTCCGCGACCTGCCCTTCCCGATGATCGCGGACACCAAGCGCGAGCTCGCGACGGCGCTCGGCGTGCTGCACCCGAGCGAGGGCGTGGCGTTGCGAGCGACGTTCATCGTCGACCCCGAGGGCACCATCCGGCACGCGAGCGTCAACGACCTGGCTGTCGGGCGCAGCGTCGACGAGACCCTCCGCGTCCTCGCCGCGCTCCAGACGGGCGGTCTGACACCTTGCAACTGGAAGCCGGGAGACCCTAACTTGCGCGCGGCGTGACCCCCACGCCCCGGAAAGGAGCCCCATGCACAAGACCCGCAATGATCTGCCAAAGCCCACCCGCACGAAGATGATCGATCTGCTGAACGCTCGCCTCGCCGATGCGATCGACCTCTACGCGCAGGTGAAGCAGGCCCACTGGAACGTGAAGGGGATGCAGTTCATCGCCCTGCACGAGCTGTTCGACAAGGTCGCCGAGTCGGTCGAAGACGGCGTCGACGAGATCGCCGAGCGCGCGGTCGAGCTCGGCGGCACCGCCAACGGCACGCTCCAGGCTGCCGTGAAGCACACGACGCTCGCGCCGTATCCGCTCGACATCTCGGCCGGCAAGGATCACGTGAAGCGCGTCGCCGACGCCCTCGCGGCGTACGGGCGCAACATCCGCGCCGCGATCGGCACGGCGGCCGACGCCGGCGACGCCGATACCTCGGACCTCTTCACCGAGATCTCGCGCGCGGCCGACAAGCAGCTCTGGTTCGTGGAGGCGCACCTCCAGTAGTCCGGCCGAACGGTCGCCGCGGGGTGGTCTCCGGCACCCCGCGGCGTTGACGGTGCGCAGGCGCCGCCACTACTGTCCCGGACACGGTGCCGCTCGCGGACATCGATCTCACCGACCTGGACAACTTCGCGAACGGCTTCCCGCACGAGCTGTTCGCCGTCCACCGCCGCGAGGCACCCGTCCACTGGCACGATCCGACCGCCCACACGCCGGACGGCGAGGGCTTCTGGTCGGTCGCGACGCACGCCGAGTCGCTCGCGGTGATGAGCGACGCCGCGACCTACTCGTCCGAGACGGGTGGGGCGCGCCCGTACGGCGGCACGATCCTCCCCGACTCGCCGATCGCAGGACAGGTCCTCAACATGATGGACGACCCGCGCCATCACCGAGTCCGCCAGCTCGTCTCGCGCGGCCTGACACCGCGTACGATCGCGCGGCTCGGCACCGATCTCCGCCGCCGCACGCGCGACCTGCTGGAGGTCGCGGCGAGCCGCGGCGAGATCGACTTCGTGACCGACGTGGCGGGCGAGCTGCCGATGCAGGCGATCTGCATCCTGCTGGGCGTGCCCGAGGCAGATCGGCACCAGGTGTTCGAGTGGACCGATCGCTGTTTCGACTTCCGCGAGGGCGAGGCCTTCGCCGAGACGGACGACTTCCGCACCGCGATGGGACAGCTCTACGGCTACGGCATCGCGCTCATCGCCGAGAAGCGGGCGCATCCGACCGACGACATGCTCTCGATCGTGACCCACGCGCGACTCGACGACCAGGAGCCACCGCATCTGACCGACCAGGAGCTGCATCTCTTCTTCTCGCTCCTGTTCGCGGCGGGATCGGACACGACGCGCAACACGGCTGCGGGCGGGCTCCTGGCGCTCGTGCAGCATGGCGACGAGCTCCGGCGCCTGCAGCGCGAGCCGGCGCTTCTCGGCAGCGCCATCGAGGAGATGGTGCGCTGGACGAGCCCGGCCGCCTACAACCGGCGCACCGCCACGCGTCCGACGATGCTGGGTGCGCGAGCGATCGCGGGCGGCGACAAGGTCGTCTTCTGGGAGGCGTCGGCCAACCGCGACGAGCGCGTGTTCACCGAAGCGATGCGCTTCCAGGTGGCACGCGACCCGAATCCGCACCTGGGGTTCGGGCACGGCGTCCATCACTGCCTCGGCGCGAACCTGGCGCGGCTCGAGCTGCGCGTGCTGTACGAGGAGCTGCTCGCACGGTTCGGCGTCTTCGAGCTCGCGGGCGCGCCCGAGTGGACGCGGAGCAACAAGCACACGGGCCTGCGCCACCTGCCGATGCGCCTCGGATCACACAGATGAGCTCGATGCGTGCGCCGGCGCCTCCGAAGGCCTGGGAGCTGGTCGTCTACGGGTTCCTGACGCTGCCGCTCGCGGTCACGGGGTTGCCGCTCGCGATCTACATCGCGCCCTTCTACGCGTCGGAAGTGGGGCTGCCGCTCACCACCGTCGGCGTGGTCATCATGCTCGCCCGCGTCGCCGACGTCGTGGTCGATCCGATGATCGGAATCCTCTCGGACCGGCGCACGACGCGCTGGGGGCGACGACGTCCGTGGATCCTCGCGGGCATGGCCGTCATGATGGTCGGCACGTGGAGGCTGTTCGTTCCCGTACCGTTGCCGGGAGCGAGCGCGGGCTACCTCCTCCTCTGGATCTTCGTGCTGTACGTCGGCTGGTCGCTCCTCGGCATCCCGTACGCCGCTTGGGGCGCCGAGATGTCGACCGACTATCACGAGCGCTCGCGCATCACCGGCGCGCGCGAAGCGTTCTCGGTGTTGGGGCTCATCGTGTCGGCCGTGGTGCCGTACGTCGCTGCGGTCGGCGGGCCGCCCGGACTCGCACCGGGACTGCGTGCGCTGGCCGTGCTGACCGTCGTCCTGCTCCCGATCGGCACACTGGTCCTGCTCACGACCCTGCGCGAGCCGCCGCGCCCGCCGTCGGTGACGACCGCGCTCGCCTGGCGTCAGGGCCTCGGCATCGTGTGGCGCAACGAGCCCTTTCGCCGCCTGCTCATCGCGTCGGTCCTGGGTGGGCTCGCAGCGGCCATCAACCAGGCGGTGGCGGTCCTCTTCTACGTGCACGTGCTCCGGCTTCCGGCCTCCGCCCAGGCCCTCGTGCTGATCTACTTCCTGGTCGGCGTGCTCGCGATCCCGTTCTGGGTGACCCTCAGCAAGCGCATCACGAAGCACCGGGCGCTCGCGATCTCGGGGCTCTGGGGCTGCGCATGGTTCCTGGTCGCACCCTGGCTTCCGCCGGAGGAGATGCTGCCGGTCGCGATCCTGAACGTCATGACCGGCATCAGCATGGCAGTGCCGGCGGTGCTCGGCGGATCGATGGCGGCCGACGTCGTCGACCTGGACATGATCGAGAGCGGGGAACCCCGCGCGGCTCTCTTCTTCTCGCTCTGGGGCATCGGCACGAAGCTCGCGCTGGCGCTCGGTATCGGCATGGCGCTGCCGCTGCTGGATCTGGTCGGCTTCACGACGGCCGGACCGAACGGCCCAACCCAGCTCTGGGTGCTGAGCGGCCTCTTCTGCCTGCTTCCCGTTGCGATATGGCTCGTTTCGATCTGGGCCATCTGGCGGTTCCCGATCACGCCGGAGCGACAGACGGCGTTGCGCGAGGAGATCGCCCGGCGGGCCGCGACCGCCTGATCCGAGCCCCGCCGGTTGCCCTGCTGGGAATCTGAGCACCGCATGCCCGGCCGGGCATCAGCAGGGAGTCCTTTTCTCCTCCGGGTGCCGGCCCGTGTGCCGCCCGAGCCTGGCACCGACGTTGCTGAGTATCCCCGGAAAGGACGCGCATGAAGAAGATCGAAGCGATCATCAAACCGTTCAAGCTCGACGAGGTGAAAGAAGCGCTCGACCGCGCCGGCGTCTCGGGCCTCACCATCACGGAGGCCAAGGGATTCGGGCGGCAGAAGGGTCATACGGAGCTCTATCGCGGTGCCGAGTACCGGGTGGAGTTTCTGCCCAAAGTGAAGATCGAGGTGCTGGTCGACGATGCCAAGTCGGCGTCGGTCGTCGAGGCGATCATCGAAGCGGCGCGAACGGGTCGCATCGGCGACGGCAAGATCTTCGTGTCGCCGATGGATGACGCCGTGCGTATCCGGACCGGAGAGCGCGGTCCGAACGCCCTCTGACATGCCATAAGCAGCGCGGAACATCGGGCTGGCCTGCGGCAGCGGATCGGTTCGGTGTGTGTCCCCCCACGGCCGACGGAACGAGAGTCCCGTCGGCCTTCGCGCGTTCGGGGCCGCTTGAGGCGGGGCGGTGGTGGCGATAAGCGCGCAGCATGGCGGGACCGGACCTGTCCGCGATCGTCCGCGACCTCTCCGCCGCCCTGGGAGATCGCTGCTCGACGCGGGCGGCCGACCTCGAGGCCGCATCGCACGATGCCTCCTCGCAACCCGCATCACGTCCCGGTGCCGTCGTGTGGCCACTCACGACCGACGAAGTGGTCGCCGTCGTGCGAACGTGCGCGCGAACGGGAATCCCGCTCACTCCGCGCGGCGCGGGATCGAGTCTCGAAGGAAATCCCATCCCGGCCCGCGGCGGGATCGTCCTCGACTGCTCGCGCATGACGCGCGTGATCGGTGTCAGGGCCGAGGACCTGCAGGTCGACGTCGAGCCGGGTGTCGTCTACGCGACGCTGAACCGCACCCTCCGGCCGTTTGGGCTCTTCTTCCCGCCCTCGCCGGGCGGCAGTGCCGACGTCGCGACCGTGGGCGGCATGGTCGCGAACAACGCCAGCGGCATCTACTCGGTCAAGTACGGCGGCACGCGCGACCACGTGCGGGCCGCGACGGTCGTCACCGGAGCGGGCGACGTCCTTCGCCTCGGCAACCGGGCCCGCAAGAGCGCGTCGGGCTACCACCTGCTCGGGCTCCTCATCGGCTCCGAGGGCACGCTCGGCGTCATGACCGAGCTGACGCTCGCGCTCGCGGGCCTTCCCGCCGAGCGGCGGCGCGGCGGCTTCGCGTTCCCGGACGCCGTCTCGGCCGCGCGGGCGACGGCCGACATGTCGCGCCACGGGCTCGACGTGGCGGCGATCGAGTTCCTGGATGCGCCGACGATCGCCGCCTTGAATCGGTTCCGCGGCTTCGGCCTGCGCGAGGTACCGTCGCTCCTCGTCGAGGCGCACGGGAGCAGCAGCGGCGTCGAAGAGGTGTGGGCGAACGTCGCGGAGGTCGCGGGCGAGGCCGGCGGAGCGCCGATCGACCTTTCCGATCCGTGGGCCGTCCGCGAGCTCGCGACCCGTGCGGTCGAAGCGCAGCGTCCCGGGGCGGCCACCGTCCGCTCCGACCTGGCGATACCCATCGGCGCGCTGCCGGCGCTCGTCCGGGCGTGCGAGCGCGTCGCCGCCGAGCGGAGCGTCGTCGTCCACTGCTTCGGGCACGCGGGCATCGGCATCCTGCACGCGCTCATCCTCGCCGACGAGACCGAGCGTCCGAATGCCGATGCGGCGCGCGACGAGCTCGTCGAAGCGGCGATCGGCCTCGGCGGATCGTGCTCGGGCGAGCACGGCATGGGGCTCGGCAACCGCCGCTATGCCGCGCGCGAGCATGGCCCTGGGCTCGCATTGATGCAGGGCCTGAAGCACCTCTTCGACCCGCACGGGATTCTCAACCCCGGGAAGATGTGGTGAAACCGGAGCCCCATGCGCATCGTCGTCTGCGTCAAGCACGTCCCCGTCCTGTCCGCGCTCCGTTTCGATCCCGAGACGCGCCGGCTCGTGCGTGAAGGCGTGCCCGGCGAGGTGAGCGGGTTCGACCAGCGCGCCCTCGGCGCAGCCACGGCGCTGCGCGAGCAACACGGCGGTGAGGTGGTCGCGCTCACCATGGGTCCGCCGGTCGCGCGCGAGAGCCTCGTCGTCTGCCTCGCGCTGGGCGCCGATCGCGCCGTGCACGTGATGGATCCGGCGCTCGCCGGGTCGGACACGCTCGCGACGGCACGTGTGCTGGCGCCTGCGCTGCGGCGCGAGACGCCCGACCTCGTGCTCGTCGGCCGCGCGAGCACCGACGCGGAGACGGGGCAGGTCGGGCCGGAGGTCGCCGAGCTGCTCGACCTTCCGCAGGCGACGGCCGTGCGCAAGATCACGCTCGACGCCGCGGCGCGGACGTTCGACGCCGAACGCGAGACGGACGACGGCTACGAGACGGTGCGCGTACCATTGCCCGCGCTCGTGACCGCGGCGGAGGACATCGCGCCAGAGCGGTTCCCGAACAAGGCGGAACGACAAGCGGCGGCCGAGAAGCCGATCGCGGTCGTGACGCTCGGCGATCTCGGCGTCGACGCGACGCTGGTGGGCGCCGGTGGTTCGCCGACCTGGGTCGCGGGCGTCGAGCAGGTCGACGTCGCGCGGCGCGGCGAGCTGGTCGCGGGCGACACGCCCGAGGCGCAGATGGCCGCCCTCGCCGATCGCTTGCGCGCGCTGGGTGCGCTCGCGACGGCGCACGACGATCGTCCGACCCTGCCTGCGACGACTGCCCGCCACGGGCCCGCCCTCTGGGTGGTCGTCGAGCCGGCGGGCCGCGGGTTGCGCGCCGTCACCCTCGAGCTGCTCGGCAAAGCGGCCGAGCTCGGGGCTCGCCTCGGCGGTCCCGTGGAGGCGATCGTCATCGGAGGCGGCAGCGAGCACGCCGAGACGCTCGCCGCCGCCGGGGCGGATCGCATCCTCGTCGCCGAGGGCCCGTCACTCGTCCCGTACACGACCGAGGCGCACGCAGCGGTGCTCGCCGAAGCCATCGGGGCCCGCAAGCCGCGCCTCGTCCTGCTCGGATCGACCGCGCGCGGGCGCGATCTGGCGCCGCGCGTGGCAGGCAGGCTCGGTCTCGGCCTCACGGGTGACGCGATCGACCTCGAGGTCGACGCCGAGGGCCGCGTGCGCCAGATGAAGCCCGCCTTCGGCGGGACGATCGTGGCGCCGATCCTCTCGAAGACGATGCCCGAGATGGCGACCGTGCGCCCCGGGATGTTGCACGCCGCCCGTCCGGACCCCACGCGGAAAGCCGTCGTCGAGCGCCTCGCGGTACCGGAGATCGCCGGACGGGTGCGGGTGGTCCGCGAGGCGGCTGGCTCCGACGATACCGCGGCCGCGCTCGACACGGCGTCCCTGGTCCTCGGCGTCGGGCGTGGCGTGGGTGGTCCGGACGGCGTCAAGGCCGTGGTCGCGCTCGCCGAGCGGCTGGGCGCCGCCGTGGCCGCGACGCGCGAGGTGACGGACGCCGGATGGCTCCCGCGGCAGCACCAGGTGGGGCTCACGGGTCGAGCGATCGCTCCGAGGCTGTACGTGGGGCTGGGCGTGAGCGGCGCCATGGAGCACTTGGTCGGACTGCGGCGCGCCGGGACGATCGTCGCGATCAACAAGAGCCCCAAGGCGCCCGCGCTGAAGGTCGCCGACCTCGGCGTGGTGGCGGACGTGCACGCGGTGCTGCCGCTCCTCGAGCGCGCGCTCCGGCCATGATCCCGCGCACGCCGGACGTCCTCGTCGTCGGCGGCGGCGTCATCGGCTGCGCCATCGCGCGGGAGCTCGCCGGCGCCGGTCGCTCGGTCATGGTCGCCGATCGCGGGCCCATCGGCGGGCAGGCGTCGTCGGCCGCGGCCGGCGCCCTCGCGGTGGCGAGCGGGGGCGACGGAGGTGACCGGCTCGAGCTGCGGCGTGCGAGCTTCAGTGCCTTCCCGGATCTCGTCGCGTCGCTGCGCGAGGAGACGGGGTTCGACGTCGGATTCGAAACGCGTGGCGTGCTGGCCCTCGCCTTCGACGAGACTGATACCGCGGCACTCAACGATCACGTGACCCAGCGTCGCGCACAGGGGCTTCGCGCACAGTGGCTGGACGCAGCAGAGGTTCGAGCGCTCGAACCCCGAGCGAGCGCCGCCGCCCTCGGGGCGGCCCTCTTTCCGGACGACGCCCAGCTCGAGGCGGGCGTGCTCACCCAGGCGCTGGCAGCGTCGGCCCGGCGCCGTGGCGCAACGATCGCCCCGGGGGTCCCGGTCCTCGAGTACGCGCGCGGAGCCGACCGGGTCGAGCGGGTGCGGGTGGGCGCCGACTGGATCCATCCGCGGGAAGTGATCATCGCCGCCGGGGCCTGGACCCCTGCCGCGACCGGCGTCGACCCCGGCGTCGGCGTCGTACCCGTTCGGGGCCAGATGATCGCGCTCCGTCCCGATCGTCCGGTCTGTGCGCGCGTGCTCACCGCCGGCGACGCCTTCCTCATTCCGCGGCGCGACGGCGAGCTGTGGGTCGGCGCCACGTTCGAGGAGGCGGGCTTCGCCTGCGCCGTCACCGGCGACGGCGTGGGGACGCTCCTCGGCCACGTAGCCCGGCTCATGCCCGAGGCGCTGCGGGCGCCCATCGTGCGCGCCTGGGCAGGCCTTCGCCCCTCGGTTCCCGGCGGCGGGCCGGTGATCGGTCGCGCGCGCGACGCCGAGAACGTGCTCGTCGCGACAGGGCACCATCGAAACGGCATCCTGCTGGCGCCCGTGACTGCACGGACCGTGGCGGCCTTGGTGGACGGCACCCCGGCTCCGGAGGCAGCGCGCCCCTTCGTGTCGACCGGCCGGCCCTGAGGTGCAGGAGGAGATCGCCGTGGACCGGTGCGCCGCCGCCGGGTAGGTTCCGGCCCGGCTATGCTGGGACGAAGGACTTTCGTCGACGTCGTGTTGGCGGCAACTCTGGCCGTCGCGGCGACCGCGGGGACCGCATCCGGGCGCGCGATCGGCGTCACGACGCTCACGTTCACCAAGACGTCGGTGACGACCGGCCTGCCGCGCGTGCTCACGACCGTCGTGTGGTACCCGGCGGTCCCGAAGACGGGGACCTCGGAAGCGCTCGGCCAGCGCGACGCGACGGTTCGCCGCGGGCGTTTCCCGCTGGTCATCTTCTCGCACGGCACCTGCGGCAGGCCGACCGAGGCGGCCTATTTGACCAAGGCGCTCGCGAGCCAGGGATACGTCGTCGCGGCGCCACCCCATCCCGGCAATACGATCGACGACGGTCTCACCTGCGCCACGAACGAGACCTTCCTCGACTCGGCCGCCAACCGCGTCCCGGACGTGCGCTTCGCGCTCGACTCGATGCTCGCCGCCAACAACGACCGTTCGTCGCCCTTTTTCCGGCGCCTGCGCCCCGACGAGGTCGCCATGAGTGGGCTCTCGTTCGGCGGCTTCACCACGCTCCTCGCCGTCCAGGAGGAGCCGCGCTTCGCGACGGCGCTCGCGCTGGTGCCCGGGGGCACTGCGTTTCTCATGCCCGGCAACATCGGCATCCCGATGATGGTCATCGGCTCCGAGCACGACACCGTGGTCGGGTTCGCCGAATCCCAGCACGCCTACGATCGCCTGGCGGGGCCGCGGTTCCTGGTGGAGCTGCTGGCCGCCAATCACCTGAGCGTCGTCGACGACTGCTACAACGCCACCTTCGGGCTCGACTTGTGCGTCCCGGGCGACATCTCCCAGGACGCGGCCCACGGTCTCGTCCTGCGCTACGCGCTGCCGTTCTTCCGCCGCTACCTCGCGGGGCGGCACGTCGCGCCCCGCCAGCTCACCAAGCAGGTCGACGGCGTGGACCTGACGGCTGAGCCGCTGCGTCGCCCGCGCTCTGTCCGACGATCGTCGATGGCGGTCCCGTGATCGGCCACGCCCGCGACGCAGAGAACGTCTTCGTGGCGACGGGGCATCACTGGAGCTGCATCCTCCTCGCACCCGTCACCGCACGCGCCGTTGCGGCGCTCGTCGACCGCACGGGGCCGCAGGACGCTGTCCGCCCGTTCGTACGGTTCTTCTAGGCGCGCCGGCGCAGGGTTGTCGGATGGGTTGGCGATACGACCCTCGGGATCTCGAGGAAAGGGACCCTGACGTTGGGACACACCACGATGCGCTCTAGGACCTGATTCACGAGCTCCGCGCGCGCCGTCAGGCTCTCGAGCTGGCTGCGCGTCACGTGGTCGAGAGCGATCGGCGAGGAACGCAGGAGCCATTTCGCCGTGGTCGCGAGGTGGCGTACGGGCACGCAAACCTCCCGGGCGAGCGCCCGCTCGATGCTGCGGAGGTCGCGCAACGTCCCCACCAGCGCGCGCTCGACGTCGTCCATCCGCTTCGCCTCGATCACCGATCGCCGCCGTACCCGCAGCCAGAGGACGCCGAGTATCACGACCAGCACGCCCAGCGCGACGCACAAGAGATCGCTCGTCCCGGCCGTGTCGACCCAGGGGATGACGGTGTCCTGCACGAGGATCGCCAGGGCATACGGTACCCCGACCATCAATACCACCAAGACGAGGTCGCGCCGTCCTTCGCTCGTGTTCATCGCGTCGGCCTCACTCCGCCGCGCCCGTGGCGGCCGGCCGCTGCACCGGAACGCTCGCTTTGGCCAGCGTCACATGGACGGTTGTGCCGTCCCCGCCGGATTCGATCCAGATGCGACCGCCGTGTTGTTCGACGATGCGCCGGCATATTGCCATGCCGAGCCCCGATTCCTCGTCGCAGGGATCCTCCGGGCCGGGATCCGGGACGGCTACGGGGCGGCCGACGCCATTGCTGGAGACGCAGATCCGCAGGTGGTCGTTGGACTCGTAGGCGCAGAGGCGGACGGCGAGGGGATCGGGGCCGCCGAGGCGATGCGCCCCGTCGAGGAGCTGGCGGAAGAGCGTCCGTAGCCGCACGGGATCTCCGCTGACGGGCGGGATGTTGGCGACGTCGACGGTCGCATCGTGCCACATCGAGCCGGGAAACGTCGCGACGACATCGGCAAGGAGCCGGCCCAGGTCGACCGTCACGAGCGTGGGCGGCGTCTGGAGGCGGTAGTAGCCGAGCACGTCCGTGACCAGGCGCTCCAAGTGCGTCGCGATCGCGACGGTCTGCTTGACGGTCGCGAGCGTCTCGGGCGGCGACGAACGCTGCTCGGCATCGACCTGCAGCATCTCGACGGTGCCGAGGAGCGTCGTCAGCGGTCCGATGATCTCGTGCCACATCATCGACGCGAGACGCTGGAACTCGGCGTGCGTGCGCAGGAGATCTTCGGCGCGCCTGGCGGCAGCGATCTCGGCGCGGCGCCGGTCGAGGGCGCTCGTCACCGTCGCGGCGAGCAGCGTAACGTAGCGGCGTCCGGAGTCCTGGACCAGCAGTCCGTAAGCGCCGGCTCGAACCGCCTGCGCCGCCACGGTCTCGTCACCCGAGCGCGCCAGGATGATGGCCGGGGTTCCGATGAGATCGGGGAGCAGGTCGATGCCGACGCCGTCGCCGAGCCGCTGATCGAAGATCGCGACGTCGAACGCACGACGCGTAAGCATGGCTCCGGCTTCGGCGAAGGAGCCGACCGCGACGACCTCGTAGGGCAGGCGTTCGTTCTGGATGAAGCGGAGGATGGCCCGCCGGTCGAGGGCGTCCTCCACGGCGAGAAGGACCCGGACGCTCACATCCGACATGGGAACGGCCCATTGCAGCCCGCGTGCCGGCGAGAAACGCCGCGTGGGCGTGGCGGGCTACCAGGCGCCCGTGGGGCGTTTCGTCGCCTCGCGCAACCAAGGGTGCGACCGCACAGGTGATCCTTCGCGATGGGGCGTTGTGCCGTCCCGGCGGGTCCGCACCCTTCGGTGCCTCGGCCCGGAATGCTATTCGGCGAGACGATACTGCAGGAGCTTGCGGTAGAGCGTCTTGCGATCGAGCGCGAGAGCTCTCGCGGCCAGCGTTCGGCTGCCGCGCACGGCGTCGAGGACGCGCAGGATGTGGCGACGCTCGACCTCCTCGAGTGTGAGGAGCGCCGCGGGATCGTCGGTCTTGACCGGCGACTCGATGGGCGCCACGCGCCGCACGCGCACCGGCAGGTCGCCAAGCCCGATCTCGCTCTGGCGGGCGAGCGTGACCGCGGCCTCGATGCAGTTCTGCAGCTCGCGCACGTTGCCCGGCCAGGCGTAGGCGGCCAGGCGGTCGGCCGCAGCTGGCGTGAGGCCGCGGACCGGCTTGTGGGTCTTAGCGGCGTACTGATCGATGAAATGCTGGGCCAACAGGAGGACATCGCTCCCGCGTGCGCGCAGCGGCGGGATGTGAACGTGGATCACGTTGATCCGGAAGTACAGGTCCTGGCGGAAGCGGCTTCGCTCGATCGCCTTGTCGAGGTCCTGGTTTGTCGCCGTGACGATACGCACGTCGCACGGGACCAGCACATCGCCGCCGACCGGGCGTACCGTACGCTCCTGGAGCACGCGCAGCAGCTTCGGCTGCAGCGCGAGCGGCATGTCGCCGATCTCGTCGAGAAACAGCGTCCCGCCGTTCGCCTGGACCATGAGGCCGGTGCGCGCCGCCCGGGCGTCGGTGAACGCGCCGCGTACGTGTCCGAAGAGCTCGCTCTCGAGCAGCGCCTCCGGCATGGCCGCGCAATTGACGGCGATGAAGGGGCCGGCGCGGCGTGCTCCGGCCCGGTGCAGCGCCCGCGCAACGAGCTCCTTGCCGGTGCCGCTCTCACCGGTGATGAGAACGGAGGCGTCGGAGTCGACGATGCGCGCGAGCAGCTCGCCGAGACGCACCATCGGCGGGCTCGTGTAGAGCATCTCCCCGAATCCCTGCGCCGTCTCGACCTCGCGTCGTAGCCGCCCGACCTCGACGGTCAGTCGACGGTCCCGCAAGGCCCGCTCGATGGCGAGCGCCAGCACGTCGACGTCCGGCGGCTTCGTGATGAAGTCGAACACCCCGGCCCGGATGGCGGCGATCGCCCGCTCGAGGTCGCCGTGCCCCGTCAGAACGAGGACACGGAGGTCGGGCTGCGTGGCCGCGATGCGCTCGCACAGCTCGAGGCCGTTCATCCCGTCCATCTCGATGTCGGTGACCACGACATCGACGTCGTCCGACGCAATGTGCTCAAGGGCCTCGTCTGCCGACGTGCGCCAGGCGACGTCGATTCCGTGCGTGCCGAGCCCGGCGGCAAGCAGCCGGCAGAGATGGACGTCGTCATCGACGACGAGGACGCGGCAACCCGGGAAGCGCATGGCTATGCGACCGGCGCCGCCCAGTGTCCCGCGCCGATACGGGCTCGCGCGCAGAGCGCCCGCAACGCCCGCAAGAGGATGGTGACATGCGCGCCGTCGCCTGCACCGGCGCTCGCCTCGATGAGGGCTGCGGCGCCCATGATGCTCGGGTAGCCGTAGCCGCCGGCCGACCCCTTCAGCTGGTGCGCGAGTCGCCGGACCTCGTCGAGCGCTCCCCGGTCTGCCTGCCGGGCGATCTCGGCGGCCAAGTCGGGGAGGACGCCTGCGAACTCACGGACGAGATCGGCGAGCGCCGCTCTGTCGCGGAGGGTGCTGTACACCGGAGCGTTGTCCACGAGCGAGTCTTCCCCCGACCCATGGGTGCAAGCGTCGTTCCGCGCCCGAGCGACGATCCTGACAGGGCCCGAGACCGCTCCCCCGCAACGAATACCGCGCTGTGAAGTGGAGGCGCCGCCAACGCGCGCTGACGGGCTCACCATTTTCGAGCCAATGGTTTGTCACGAGGCCCAGCGCCCCATGGGGCGTCGGGCCTCCGTTGGGCCAGGGCGCAAGACATGCGTGGTGGGGCGACCGGCGGGAGGCGGAACGCCCCACGTGCTCCGCGACGAACGGCGCGATTCCGCTGCGGTTTTCGCGGGCACGGTCGGTGCAATCGCTCTGCCCAGCTTGTCACGAGCCGGCACCCGCCGGCGCGAAGCGAAGAGGAGATACGGTATGCGATCGGAGCATCATGCGCGAGAGACGACTCGGCGGCGCCTGCGTCACAATCGAGCCGGCCGACTGCTGGCGCTCCTGCTCCTCGTCACAGCCTCCGCTCCCATCGGCACGTACGCTGCCGGAGATTCGGACGGCGATGGCGTGGCGGATGCGAGCGACGTCTGCGAGGACACCGACCCGAGCGACGTGGTCGGCCCGGACGGCTGCGCGATTTGCGCGTGCGAGGACGGGCCTGATGGCGCCGGCTGGGCATCCCAGAAGGCGTTCGTCGCGTGCGTCGAGAGTTGGGTGAAGGGCGCGCGCGCGGCCGGCACGCTCGGCGCTCGTGAGGCGCGCGCGCTGATGCGGCGGGCCCGAAACTCGACGTGCGGAGGCGCCGACCTCGTGCGCTGCTGCGTCTTTCACTCGCTCATGGCGGACGAGGGGCGATGCAGGATCGTGAGCGAGGCAACCTGCGACGGCGTCGCCGAGCGGCTCTTCGAGACGACAGACGAGGGCGGCGCTTATAGCGCGGATACCGGAAGCTGCCTCCCCAACCCGTGCCTGTTCTGAGGGTCGTCGCGTGCGCGGCGGCTGACGAGTCAGTCCTCTGACACGAGCGGTGGCTCGTCACCGCACCGAAGGCCGTTCCAGTTGAGGATCACAACCGGCACGGCGAATGCTCTTGTGACGCGGAGAGATCATGCCTTGCGACCGGAGCCAGCGTCTGGCCGCCGCGCTCGCTGCGCTGACGACCGCCGCAAGCGCCGGCGCGGTACTGATCGGGGTCATTGCCCTGATCGGTCGGTCGTCCGGCACGTGGCGGCTCGCGACCGGCCTGCCGCTCGTCGGCCCCACCACGAATCCCGCGGCGGCAGTGGCATCGGTCCTCGCGGGAGCCGCGTTGGCGCTGCTGCGGAGCGAGGGGAGCCGAGGGTGGCAGCGCCGCATCGGGAAGGTCGTCGCAGGCTGCGTGGCGGCGATCGGCGCCGCGCGACTCGGCGACTATCTGCTCGGAACTGCGGCCCACATCGACCAGGTGGGGTTCGTCGTTCGGCTGGACCGCGCCCCGCGCGGGCCGAACCGGATGGCGCTCGAGGCGGCGCTCGGGTTCACGCTGCTCGCCGCGGCGCTCCTACAGCTCGACGTCCAAACGCGGCGGTCCCGACGACCGGCCGAGGCACTGGCGGCGCTTCCAGGAGTGATCGGGTCACTCGGGATCACCGGCTACGTGTATCTCCGGGAGCCGTTCGACAGCAGCGGCTGGTTCGCCGCGCTTGCCCCGGAAACGGCCTTCGTGCTCCTGCTTCTGGCCCTCGGCGTGTTCTGCGCGCGTCCGAACGGCGGCGTGATGGCGGCTGTCACCCGGCGCGGCGCGGGAGGTGCCGCCATCCGACGGTATCTGCCGATTGCGGTGGGCGCCTCCTGGCTGGTCGGCGCGCTCTGCCTCGAGGGCGCGCGCATGGGGCTCTACACGCCCGAAGCCGGTGCGGCGTGCACTGCCGTCGGGACGATCTGCGTGCTGGTGGGGGTGGCCTGGCACGCATCCCGCTGGTTCGACGAGGCCGACCGAAGTCGCCGGCTGGCGGAAGAGGCGCTGCGGCACAACGAGTCGCAGGTGCGGTCGATCCTGGACAACGCGACCGTCGCGGTCTTCGTGAAGGATCTCGACGGCGTGTATCGGTTCGTCAACAGAACCATGGTGCGACTGTTGCGCGGCAAGCGCGAGCGGATCCTCGGCCGGACCGACCACGACCTCTTCCCGCGCGGGGACGCCGACGTCTATCGCGCCAACGATCAGCAGGTGATCGAGACCGGCACGTCGATGGAGTTCGAGGAACACGCGCGGCTGCCCGACGGCGATCACACGTACGTGACGGTCAAGTTTCCACTCTTCGACGCCGACGGTGTCGCGCGCGCCGTGTGCGGCATCTCGACCGACATCACGCCGCGCAAACGCAGCGAGGAATCGGCCGCCCGGCTCCGCGATCGCATCACGACGACGAATCGCATACTCGGGGCGCTCGCGGCCAGCAGCGACGAGGATCTCTACGGGGACGTGGTCCGCGTCCTGGCGGACGCGTTCGACAGCCCGACCGGCTTCCTCGGCCAAGTCGACGAGTACGGGGATCTTGTCAGTCCGGTCTTACTCGATTGCCGAGACGGGCGCCCACGACCCGAGCGCAGCAGCATGGTGTTCCGGCGCGAGCAGTGGACCGGCCTTTGGGGACAGGTCCTGCTCGAGCAGCGTAGCGTCCGCATGAACGGCCCTCACACGGCTCCCCTGGGGCACGACGCGATCCTGCGATCTCTCGCCACGCCGATCGTGTACCGCGGCAAGCTGCTCGGCATACTCCACCTGGCAAATCGTGACCGGGACTACGGCGAGGACGACGTGGCCCGCTTGGAGGAGGTCGCCATCGCGATCGCGCCAGCCCTGCGTGCCCGGCTGCAACGTGCGAGCGAGGAGCAGCAGCGCCGCAAGGCGGAGGTGGAGCTTCGCGCGCTCGCCCAGCAGCTCCAAGTGACCAACGAGGGGCTCGAGTCCTTCAGCTATTCGGTCTCCCACGATCTGCGGGCCCCGCTGCGGGCGATCGGCAGCTTCGCGAAGATACTCGCCGCCAACCACGGCGCCGCACTCGACGCCGAGGGGAGGCGGCTGCTCGGCATCGTTTGTGACAGCACGCGCCAGGCGAGCCGTCTCGTCGACGATCTGCTCGCCTTCTCCCGCCTCGACCGCCGCGAGATGATGCGCCGCCCGGTCGACATGGAGGCCCTCGTCTGGGACGTCGTCGATGAGATTCGGGGCGCGCAGCAGGGTCGCGACGTGCAGGTTCGCGTGATGGGCCCGCTACCGCCGGTCATGGGCGATGCGAGCCTGCTCCGCCAGGTACTCGTGAACCTCGTCGGTAACGCGTGGAAGTTCACGCGCGGACGTCAATCGCCATCAGTTGAGATAGAAGGACGCCGGGATGGACGCGACGTGATCTTTGCGATCCGCGACAATGGGGCAGGATTCGACATGCGCTACGTGGATAAGCTATTCGGGGTCTTCGAACGCTTGCACACGGCGGAGCAGTTCGAGGGTACCGGTGTCGGGCTGGCCCTCGTTCGGCGAATCGTGGAACGCCACGGAGGGCGGGTCTGGGCGGACGGGCGGGTAGCAATCGGGGCGACCTTCTCGTTCGCGCTTCCCGCTCGGGGAGACACATACGATGCACCGAGATCCGGTGAGGATGTTGCTCGTCGAGGACAATGAGACCGACGTCGAGCTGGTGATGCACGTGCTGAAGCGGCACGACCTCGCGAACGGGGTGGAGGTCGTCCGCGACGGCGAAGCGGCGCTCGACTACTTGTTCGCCACCGGGTCGTTCGCGGGGCGAAGTGGCGACGACGAGCCGAAGGTCGTTGTGCTCGACCTGAAGCTGCCGAAGATTGGCGGACTCGAGGTGCTGACCCGGGTCAAGGGCGACGAGCGCACGCGGAAGATTCCGGTTGTCGTGCTCACGTCGTCGCGCGAGGATCGCGACCTGACCGAGTGCTATCGGCGCGGCGCGAACAGCTACGTCGTGAAGCCGGTCGACCCGGACGAGTTCGAGCAGGTCGTCAGCCAGCTCGCCCGCTACTGGCTCAAGCTGAACCAGCCGATCGTCTGACGGCCGCGATCGCCCTTCGTGTGGCGCGGCACAGCTCGGGCGCCCAGTCGATGCCCTTCCGGACGTAGTCGTCGGCGCCGGCCCGCAAGGTCTCGGCCACCGTCTCGATGTCGTCGCGCCCGGTCATCATGATGACGGGCGGGCGATCGGGCCGGCCGCGCAGCTCGTCGAGGACGTCGAGCCCCGTGCGGCCGGGGAGGTGGAAGTCCAGCAGCACGAGATCGACGCCGCCCGCATCGAGCGTCACACGCGCCTCGTCCCAGGTCGCCGCTTCGGTGATGGCGAGTGGGGTCGGCGGGGACAACAGCGAGGCGAGCGCCCAACGCGCGAGCTCGCGGTCGAAGTGATTGTCGTCGACGAGCAGAATGGACAGTCTCGGCACCATCGTACGCCCAGCCCGAAGCTACCATCGGCCCGAGCGCGCGTGTGCTTGAGACGCGGCGCGGACCGCTCGGTCAAACTCTTGACGCGCTCAGCCCTCGGCGGAGCCGGCCTCGTCGACGCGGCGGACCTGCTGCTCGAGCACCGTCATCTGCAGGCCCTTCGCGGTCTGGATCACGAGCAGCGGTCCCTTGCGGTCGACCACGGTGAAGATGCCGGGTACCTGCAGATTCACGACGCGGTCGCCCAGCTGGATCCCGTCTCGTGCCATTCGGGACGCGGAGATTGCCGTTCGCCCACCTGGATTGCAAACCGATTGCGTCGTGGCGGCCGGCCGGTGAGTATCGGCGCGATGATCACCGGACAGGCCGAGCGCTTCGTCGCGCAGGCGTGGCTCGTGGCACGCATCTACGCGGGCTACAAGCGCATCCAGCTCGCGCGCCGGCTCGGGGTCGGGGGCGGCGATCCGTCGCTCACCCGCCAGCATCGCCGCAGCGCCGACGCCACGTATCGCATGGCGACCCGGCTCGAGGGCCTGCCGATCAAGGTCTGCCAGTTCCTGGGCTCGCGCGCAGACGTGCTTCCCGACGAGTACGTCGAGGTGCTCTCGCAGCTCCAGGACCGCGTGCCGCCGCGCCCGATGGACGTGATGCGTCCGGTCTTGGAGCAGGGGCTCGGGAAATCCATCGCCGACGTCTTCACGGAGTTCGACGAGCGACCTATTGCGGCGGCGTCCCTCGCGCAGGTGCACCGCGCGCGGCTGCGCGACGGCCGCGACGTCGCCGTGAAGATCCAATACCCCGAGATTGCCCGCCTGGTCGCGACCGACATCCGGAACTTCACGTTCCTGGTCGGCGTGCTGGCGCGCCTGGAGCCGAACTTCGACTTCCGCGTGCTCGTCGACGAGGTGACGAAGCTCGTGCCGCTCGAGCTGGATTTCCTCAACGAGGCGACCAACGCCGAGCGCATGGCCGTGTGCCTGAAGGACCGTGCCGACGTCTTCGTACCGCCGGTCGTGCGCGAGTGGAGCTCGGGGCGCGTGCTGGTCTCGGAGTTCGCGCCGGGTGTGCGGTGCACCGACCTCGCCGGCCTGGAGCGCATCGGCGTCGACCCGAAGGACATTGCGCGCCGCCTCTCGGAGATCTTCACCGAGATGATCCTCGTGCACGGCTTCTTCCACGGTGATCCCCATCCCGGGAACATCCTGATTCAGCCGGGTCCCCGCATCGTGCTGCTCGACTTCGGCCTCGCGAAGGACCTGCCCGCCGACTTCCGCAGCGCGATGGCGCGCCTGACGCTCGCCATCATGGGAGGCAATCCGAGCGACGTCGCTGCCGGGTTCCGGGCGCTCGGCTTCCGGACGAAGGAGGACTCGGATGAGAGCCTCGCGATGCTGGGCGAGGCGTTCATCGGCTTCGCGCTCCGCACCGGCCGGGCCTATGCGGACGCCGACATGATGGCCAAGTTCAACGACGAGCTGCCGCGTGCCATGCGCAGCAATCCGCTCGTCCAGGTGCCGGGCGACATCCTGCTCGTGAGCCGCGTCATGGGGCTCCTTTCCGGGATCGGAAAGCAGCTCGGCTCCGAGGTCGACCCGGCGGCGCTGCTCCTACCCTACCTTGCGAGCGCGGCGCCGAGCGCCACCGGAACCGCGTGAACGCAGCATCGCGGCGATCTGCTTCAGGAGGATGTCCGCTTCCAGGTTCACGGCGTCGCCGGGCCGCCGGGTTCCGAGCGTGGTGTTGCGAAGCGTGTGGGGGATGAGAGCCACGGTGAAGCTCGTGCCGCGGCAGGCGAAGAGCGTCAGGCTGACCCCGTCGACGGCAACCGAGCCCTTCTCGACGAGGTAGGGCGCCAAGTCCTTCGGGGCCCGAAAGCGATAGAGCATCCAGTCGCGATCGGGCGTGATCGATTCGATCCTGCCGACGCCGTCGACGTGACCCAGGACGACGTGCCCACCCAACCGATCCCCCAGCCGGAGCGCCCGCTCGAGATTGACGCGCCCGCCGGCCCGCAGGCGACCCAGGGTCGTCCGCCGGAGGGTCTCGGGTGAGACCTCGACCGTGAAGCGCCGGCCCCGGAACGACGTCACCGTCAGGCAGGCGCCGTCGATCGCGATGCTCTCTCCGAGCGCGAGCCGCGGCAGGGGCACCGCCGCCTCGAGCGTCAGCCGCGTGCCGCCACCCTTGGCCTCGACGCGCAGGGTGCGCGCGGTCGCCTCGATGATGCCGGTGAACACGCGGCGGCTGCCTTTTCAGGGTGTCTTGCCGAGGAGCAGCCGGGCGACCCAGTGGTTGCTCCCCTCGCGCTTGGTGATGTCCTCGATCTCCTTGCGATCGAGCCACACGCCGTGCTCGCTCGGGCACGTCTCGATGGCGACGTCCCCCCGCTGGACGACACGCAGGTTCTCGCCGCAGCGCGGGCAGTGGGCAAAGCCCTCCGCAGCGGCCTTGGCGTGCCGATCGTGGAGCTTCTCGAGCTGCTTCCTCGAGAGCTCGGCGAAGTAGCGCTCCTCCTCCGCCTTCTCCCTCTGGTGCAGCTGCTCTCCCAGGCGGTCCTTCTCATCCGGCATGACGTCTCCTTGACAGGCGTTCGTACTCCGCATGCGCCCAGTTGCGCAGACGTCGTGCCCATTCGAACTCGTGGCTCAGCACCGACAGGGCCACCACGACGAGCAGCAACCCCGGGCCCGGCACCAATGGCAGGGACAGGATGCAGCCGACGATCAGCAGGACGAGCCCCACCACGACGCGGCCGGCGCGGACGGTGTGCTTCAGCATCGGGAGCGGAGAAGTGTCCCATGCAGGCTCCGAGGGGTCAATGCGGCGAAATTGTTGGCGTCCGCGGGGATGTTGACAGCACGGGTCCGGCTCGGTCACGAAGGACGACGGACGCTGCGATGGATGCACGCGAGAAGATCATCGAGACCGCCATGCGGCTCTTTTCGACCCAGGGCTACAGCAACACCTCGCTCTCGCAGGTCGCGAAGGAGGCGACGGTCTCGAAGGCCCTCATCTTCTGGCACTTCGAGAACAAGGAGAGCCTTTTCCGCACGGCCGTCCAGCGCACGTTCGAGCCCTACATCATCAACGTCGTCGACGACCTCGAAGGGCTCACCGAGGTCGACCAGATCAAGCGGCTGATCGACGAGTATTACGAGTTCGTCTCGAAGAACATCTACTCGGTGAAGTTCTTCCTCGGGCTCGTCCTGCGCGAAGAGAAGCATCCCGACGACCTGGTGGCGCACATGACCGAGCTGCAGCGGATGTACCGCAACCTGCTCGCCGACGTCATCGACAGCGGCCGGCAGAAGGGGGTCCTGCGGCCGAACGTGAAGCCCGAGCTCGACGCGGGCCTCATCATCAGCGCGCTGCACGGGCTCTTGGTCCAGGGCTTCCTCGGCCGGGCGACGCCGGAGCGCTTTCCCGCGGAACTCGATCACTTGAAGGCGGCGCTGGTCGACACGCTGCGCCGTTGACACAGCGCATCGGCCTTGACTTCCGCTGGGGAATCTTCGATAGGCGCGCCCAATGCGGAATCGGGCTGGCTGGCTAGGGGTGTTGGCCGTTCTGGTGTGCGCACCGTCTTCCTGGGGGTATTATCTAGATAGTGCGCGACGTTTCGACGTCCGCTTGCGAGGATACGCACAGCTCGGCATCCTGACAGAATCGTCGGAAACGAAGGGCTGTCCGACCAAGGCCGATCTCGCGCGCGTGAACGCGCTGACCGGCACCGCCAAGCAGCAGGCGTATGCACAGCTCTACACCACCTGCCCGCCCAACTACAGCGCCGGCGACCTCGGACAGGAGCGCAACTTCTACAACCCCGAGTTCGACGCCAACCTCACGGACTTCATGGGCTGGTCCGGCGCGGATGATTTCAAGTTCCGCTTCGCGTGGTGGGGCTTCTACGACGGCCTGTACGACTATCTGAACGGCCCCTGGGACGAGCACCGGCGCCAGTATCTGGCGCGCTTCTCGCAGTCCGACGATCCCGCGCTGCAGTCGAAGTTCTTCAACGACGAGAACAAGAATCCGCGGAAGATCTACGCGAGCCGCAACCGCATCAACGAGCTCTACCTCGACTACACCCACGGTCCGCTCTTCGTCCGCGTCGGCCGGCAGGCAATCTCCTGGGGTGAGTCCGACACGATCGCGCTCCTCGACGTCTCGAACCCGTTCGACCTGACGCTCGGCGCGCCGGGCCTCTTCCAGGACGTCGACGAGGCGCGCATCCCGCTCTGGACGCTGCGCTCGACCATCAAGGTCCTCGACAGCTGGAAGGACATCTCGAGCGTCTTCCTCGACATGTACATGGTCCCCGGTCCGATCGACACGACCGTCCCGATCAACCCGATCACGGCCGGCATCAGCCCGTTCAACCCCGACCAATCCGACCCGCAGTTGAACATCATCGCACAGGGCCAGTCGTCCACCTTGCAAACGGTCGTCGTCGACAAGCTCCCGAAGAACGACTGGTCCAATACCCGCTGGGGCGCGCGCCTCGCCGGTGTCTTCATGCGCGACTATACGGTGCAGGGGTGGTTCTTCCGCACCTTCAACCAGGCGCCGTCGCCGTTGCTCGTGAACCAGTCGGGCATCGGCCTCACCACGAAGGACCCGCCGCAGACGACGCAGGTGGACAACCGCGGCTTCCGCACCCCCGTGTGCAGGAACGGCGTCACGCCCGCCGGGCGCCGGTGCGGCAACAAGGCGCCCGTCGTGACCATCCTCGACCGGCGCCTCGAGAACGTGGTCGGCATCTCCGCGACGTGGTTCAGCCAACCGGTGAACGGCATCCTGAAGACCGAGATCGAGTATTTCAACAACGAGCAGGCGTTCATACCGACCCAGAACCTGAATCCTCGCGTACAGATTCCCGGCTCGCTCCGCCGCGCCATCGGCGACAACAAGAGCTACTCCAACTCCGTCGCGATGGCCGACTACGTCCGGTGGGTCGTCGGGTACGACCGGAACTTCTTCTTCCGTCCTCTCAACCCGTCGAACAGCTTCATCCTGGTCGCGGCGTACAACAGCTCCTTCAACCTGACGGAGAAGGGCGGGAAGGACTTCCGCTACCCGAACACCAAACCCGGGCACCCCAACACGCGCATCATCCCGCGCAAGGGGTGGAACTGCTCCATTCCCGCACTGTGCATCGGCATCGACCCCCACGACTACGAGGATGCCTACCAGTACGAAGGGTTCCTGCAGGCGACGGTCCGCACGGACTACATGCACGGCAAGCTGGAACCCGGCCTCACGTTCATCGCGGACATCAGCGGCATGTTCACCGTGAACCCGTCGATCTCCTATCGCCTGTCCGACAACGTCCTGCTCGGCGCGAACTACATCGCCATCCAGACGACGGGGCGCAAAGCGGGCATCGGTACGTTCCGTGCCCACGACATGCTCCAGCTGCGCATGACGCTGCAGCTCAACTGACGCCGCGGTCTTACTCGGTCGCGCGGCGGACCTGGAAGTACAGCGACAGCCCGAAGTAGTAGACCGGGTAGAGCAGCGACCAGCCGAGCACGCCGCGCGGCGACGCGTCGAAATGGACGAGCGCCCAGAGGATCGCGCCGCCCCACACGAGACCGAGGGCGACGGTCGGCGTGCGTAGCTCCGTCATGCGTGACGGGTAGAGGTAGCGCAGCGGCACGAACACGAGAACGGCGAACGTCGTGATCACTACCGCGTTCAACGCCGGCGGCCACCCGAGCACGTAGAGGTAGAACGCGACCACGTTCCAGTACGACGGAAATCCCGTGAAGAAGTGGTCGGCGGTCTTCGCGGCGACCTGGCTGAACCCGTAGCCGCTCGCGACGAGCACGAGCGACGCGACGGGAATCGCGACGGCGCCGGGCAGGAGCCCCATGTGGACGATGAAGAACGCGGGGACCGCCACGTACGTGAAGTAGTCGACGACGTCGTCGAGGCGGCTACCGTCGACGAAGGGGAGCACCTCCCTCACGCGGACGGCGCGGGCGAGCGTCCCGTCGATCGCGTCGACCGCGACCGTGTAGGACATCCACAGGAACGCCGTGCGGGCGTCGCCGTGCAGCGTCGCGAGGATGGCGAGCAGTCCTGCCGGCGCGCTCGACGCCGTGAGCAGGTGCACGCCCCACGCCGCCGCGCGCCGCCCCGCCGAGAACCCGTCGGGGGGCCCGCTCATGCGGCTTCTTCTAGCGTCTCACCCGCGGCAGGTGAAGCGGCGATGCCCGCGCGGCGGGCACGAGAGCGAGGTCGTGAACGTCTGCGCGCCCACTTGCAGGCTCGCACTCACGACCGGCATGGCGTCCGAGCCGAGCGCGACGTCGCGGGCGACGACCCGCACCGAGTACGCACCGTGCCGGCCACGTCGCAGGACGATCCGCGCCGACGTGCTCCGGTACAGGAGCCGCCCGCGCAAGCTGCCGCCGACGCGACGGAGCGTGCTCGCCGGATTGGCCGTGTCGACGAGAACGCCGCCACCGCTCGTGAGCACGACCCGCGCCGTCTCGACGTCGACGCCGTCCGGAAGTGCGATCGCGCCGCGCCACACGAGCCCGCCACGCCCGGCGTCGTCCCGGACGCGCGCCTGGCTGTCCTGGATCGGCTGGCAGCTCTGTTGGCCGTCGGTCATGGGCACGAGCGGACACGGATCGCAGAGATCGCCTTCGCCATCGCCGTCGGTGTCGGTCTGGGCGGTGTTCGCGAGGCCCATGGCCGGGTTGTCGCCGGGACAGTTGTCCTTGTCGTCGGCGATGCCGTCGCCGTCCGCGTCCTCGGAGCCCATGGGGTTCGCGAGGTCGGGATACAGGAACCGCACCGCGGCGACGTCGTCGGGGCGTACGCCCGCACCGCGGCCGTCGAAGTGCGCGCGGTAGTACATGGTGGCGTCCTTCAATGCCGGCGACGGCTCGTCGTCGCGCTCCGACGAATGCCCGAGCCCGATCGTGTGGCCGATCTCGTGCGTCGCGACCTCGGCGAGGTTCGTCTGGTTCCAGAAGCCGCACGAGCCGAACCCGCCATTGAACGTGATGTTGCCCTCGGCGATCCGCCGGAAGCGGACGCCGTTCACGATGTCCGTCTCGGTCGTCCCGCGTCCCTTCGTGCAGTAGCCGCCGAGGGCGAGCACGCCGCCGCAGTTCTGCGGCCTCGGCATCTCGTCGAAGGGGTCGCCGAAGAGGATCTGCGAGGCGCCGTCGCACAGAAGGGGAGCCAGCTGCGCGGAGCCGCCGCGTTGGAGCACGATGCTCGCGCCTGAGACGTTCGTCCACGCGGCGAGGGCCGCGTCGAGCGCCGCGAACGACGCCTCCTGCCCGAGCGCCGGATCGCCCGCCGCATCGACGCCGTAGACGACCGGTTGCCCGAGGTCGGCCTCGTGCCAGCGTGCGCTCGGGTTGTCCATGAGGGTGTACGCTCCGACGGTCGAGGAGCGCTCGAGATCCGGCGCCGTCACCTCGGCGGGGATCCGCACGAGCGGCGCCGCAGCGGCGCCGCCCGACGCGATCGCCTTCGCGACCGTGCGCAGCAGCCGGCGCAGCTTCACGCGGCGCACCGGACCGCCGCCGATCACCGGCTCCGCGACCGAGCGCTCGGCGACGTCGTCACCACCCGCGCCGGGCGCGAGACGGAACTGCCCGAGGCCGAGCGCCGTCGTGCGCGCCGTGCCGTCGTGCCCGGCCGACAAGAAGAGGAGATCGCGCTCGCCCACGGTGAAGACGGGCGATCCGGGGATCACGAGCCCCCGCTCGGCGAGCTCGCCGCCGGGCTGCTTCAGCACGATCTCGCCGTCGATGCCGCCCTTGGGGCTCGACTCGACGTGGACCGTGACCAGCGTGTCGATCGCACCGTCGCGCCCGCCGACGGTCTCGACGTGCGTGATCCTGCCGACCACGATCGCATCGGCCGCGCGGGCGAGCGTGCGCTCGCTCATGGCGACGAAGGTGGTCGCGTGGCCCGCACGGGCGCCGATGCCCAGGGCGACGAACGCGACGACGGCCAGCCCGATCCCTCTCCCCACGTGTTCCTCCGTTCCCGTGTGCGCGATGCGCGCCTGGCCATGAGCAACGCAGGTGCCAGGCGCACAGCGGAGGAAAACGCGGTCAGAACGGTCTCATGTGCCGATCGTCCCGTCGAAAAGCCGGCGACCGGCCGAATCTCGGCAACTAAATGCCGGGGCGCGTGAGGGCGAGCAGCGCGCAGACGTCGCTTGCGCCGGCGATGCGCGTCGCCGCCGCGGCGAGCGCGTCGATCCGATCCGGCGCGAGCGCGCGGCGGGCGAGGCCGGCAAATTTTGCCCGTTGCTCCGCGGGCGACGGGAAGCGCTCCGGATCGCCGGTCGGATGTGTGATCCGCGCTTCGTACCGCCCGCCGTCGTCGAGCGTGACCCGCACCCAGCAAGGCCAGACGCGCGGGAACATCGCGTCGAGTGCAGCGTCGCGTACCGGCTCCACGCGGTCCATGAGCCGGCGGACGAGCGGATCGTCCCAGCTGCGCGGCGCGAACTCCGCCGGCGAGGCCGCACCGCGTACGAGCGCGACGGCCAGGCTGAAGGGCAGGCTGAACTGCGCGTCCACGACCGAGCCGGGCCGGCGCTTTGCATCGAGCGGCTCGCAGACGATCGCGAAGCCCGCGCTCACGATCCCGACCTCGATGCGCGAGACGCGCTCGGGCGTGATTTTCTGCTCCCCGCGCAGCGCGAGCACCGCGTCGATGGGACCCTGCGAGTAGCGGCAGCATGCGTGCGGCTTCACGCCGGTGCGCATGAGCTCGTAGTCGTCGGACCGGTCGAGCGTCGCTCCCGATGCGCCCTCGCCGTACGCGTGGAGAAAGCCGAAGCGGCCGTCGACGATCGTCGCCGGGCCGCGAAACGCCGCCTGGGCGAGCGCGGCGGCGTGGAGCCCGGCGCACGCCGCCCAGCCCGGGTGCAGGCGCTTCGTCCAAGCGCCGTCGGCGAGGAACTCCATCGAGCCTGCGGCCTGGCTCCCGGCGATGCCGAGCGCGGACGTGAGCGCGTCCACGTCGAGGCCGAGGATGACGCCGGCGGCGGCGGCCGCACCGAACGCGCCGCAAGTCCCAGTAGGATGGAAGCCGCGGCGGTAGTGCGCGGCCGGATCGAGTGCGACGGCGAGCCGTGCCGCCACCTCGTATCCCGCGACGGCGGCCCGCAGCAGCGTCTCGCCCGAGGCGGGAGCGATCTCGGCTGCCGCGAGCGCCGCCGAGAACACGCTGGCCCCCAGGTGGATCGATCCACCGAGGTGGGTGTCGTCCATTTCGAGGGCGTGGGCCGCGGCCCCGTTCGCCAGCGCGGCGTGCGGCGGTGCCATCCGCTCGTTCGTGCCGATGACCGTCGCGGCGCCGGAAGTCGCGAGCGTGGCGAGGCCCCGGCGGAGGACCACCGTCGACTCTTCGCCGGCGCCACCGAGGGTGACACCGAGGTAGTCGAGGAGGAGCTCGGCCGCGCGAGCGGCGACCGCTTCCGGCAGGCGCCCCGTCCGAATGCCGTCGACCCGTGCCGCGATCACCTGGGCGGCCGTCCCGCTCATGACGGCTCCCGCGCGGCCGGCAAGTGTGCCTTCCAGGTCGCGAACCGCTCCTCGCGCTCGGGCTCCGAAAGATGCGGCTCAAAGATCCGATCGCGATGCCACGTGCTCGCGAGCTCGTCGGTCGTCGCCCACACGCCCGTCGCGAGACCCGCCAAGTACGTCGCGCCCAGCGCCGCCGCTTCGAACATCGCCGGTCGCTCGACGGGAATGCCGAGCGCGTCGGCCTGCGCCTGGAGCAGGACGTCGTTGCGCGCCATGCCGCCGTCGACCCGCAGGACGTCGGGGGGCGGATGCGGGCAGTCCGTACGGAGCGCGTCGTAGACCTCGCGGCACCGCCACGCCACGCCCTCGATCACGGCCCGCACGACGTGCGCCCGCGTCGCGGCGCGGGTGAGACCGCCGATCACGGCGCGCGCCGTCGGCTCGAGATACGGCGTTCCCAGCCCCTGAAACGCGGGGATCGCCCACACCCCGCCGCTGTCGGGAACCGACGCGGCGAGGGCGCCGCTCTCGGCGGGCGTCGCAATGATGCCGAGGCCGTCGCGCAGCCAGGTGATCGCCGCACCCGCCGTGATCGCCGTCCCTTCGAGGCAGAACTCGAGTACCCCCCCACGTTGCCACAGCGCCAGCGGATACGTCCCGTTGCCGCCCCACAGGATGTCGGTGCCGGCGTTCAGGTCCAGCATTGCTGCGGTGCCGTACGAGATCTTCACCTCGCCGGGCGCGAGCCGCAGCTGACCCATCATTGCCGACTGCTGATCGCCGACGAGCGCCGCCAGGGCGATCGCGGCGAAACCGTCGGTCGCGACGCGCCCGACGACGCCGCTCGTGTCGACGAGCGCCGGAATGGCGCTGCGGGGAATCCGCAGAGCCGAGAGGATGGCGTCGTCCCAGTCGCGCGTAACCAGGTTGTAGAAGCCGCTCGGCACGCCGTTCGACGGGTCGGTCGCGAACACGCCGCCGCCCGAGAGACGGAACGCGAGCCACGCATCGAGCGTCCCGCAAGCGATCCGCCCCGACGTCACGCCGGCACGATCCTGGTCGACACGATCGAGCATCCACTCGATCTTCGAGGCGGCCATGAGCGGGCTCACGAACACGCCCTGGCTCATCAGCTCCGTGCACCGCGCCTCGGCCCGCGAGTCCGACCAGGAGATGGCAGGGTGCAGCGCGCGCCCCGTCGCACGCTCCCACACGACCGCCGTACCACGCTGGGTGGCGATGCCGAGCCCGCGCACGCGTGACGCGTCGACGTCCGAGAGCGTGCCGCCGAGCACCGCCAACACCGCACGCCACAGCGCTTCGGTGTCGTGCTCGACGAGACCGGGCGCAGGATGATGCGGCAGCGTCTCCTGATAGCGTTCCGCGACGAGCCGGCCCGCATCCTCCACAGCGATCGCGCGGACGCCGGTCGTTCCGGCGTCGAGCGCGAGCACGAGCGGCGCAGATCCCCTCGGCATCGCCGTCGTCTTCTATGGCATCCCGCGCAGCTTCGTAAACTCGCCCGCTTCGCCCTTGACCCGCGGGGCAAGGCGCGGTTGTGTGGGCCCATGCTCGTGAAGATGCGCCGCGACGCGACGCCCGACGAGGTGAAAACCGTCGAGCGCAAGCTCCACGATCTCGGCTTCAAGACGGGCCGTCTCGAGGGAACCGAGCTCACGCTGGTGGGCGTTTACGGGGACATCTCCAAGCTCCCCGCCGGCGAGATCGCCGAGCTTCCCGGCGTCGAGCAGCTGATCCCGATCTCACGCGCCTACAAGCGCGTCGCGCAGAAGGGCACGCCCGACAAGCCGATCTTCCGCACGGTCGCGATCGGGAACATCGCCTGCGGCGGCGACCGGCTCGCGTTCATCTCGGGACCCTGCTCGGTCGAGAGCGAGCGGCAGATCATGGACGCGGCCCGCATGGTGAAGGAGGCGGGCTGCGACGCCCTCCGCGGCGGCGTCGTGAAGTACCGCTCGAGCCCGTACAGCGGGTGGGAGGGCCTCGGCGCGTCGGACGCCGAGTCGCTCCGCAAGGGGCTCGACCTCATCGTGAAGGCCGGCCGCGAGTTCGGCCTGCCCACCGTCGTCGAGATCCTCGATCAGGCGGACGTGCCGGTCTACGAGGACGCCGGCGTCGACTGTCTGCAGATCGGCGAGCCGAACAGCAAGAACCAGGCGTTGCTCAACCGCCTGCGCACCACGAAGCTCCCCGTGATCCACAAGCGCGGCAACTCGCTCGACACCGAAGCGTACCTCCTCTGGGTCGAGCGCATGATGACCGGCGGCAAGGAGAACGTGATCCTGTGCGAGCGCGGCATCACGAGCGCCAATCGCTACACGCGGAACACGCTCGACGTCGGCTCCGTCGCCGCCTTCCGCTACCAGCTCTCGGCGCTCCCGATCGCCGTCGACGCGTCGCACGGGACGGGCATCCGCGACCTCGTCCACCCGGCAACGCTCGCAGGCATCATGGCAGGCGCCTCCGTCGTGCTCGTCGAGGCGCATCCGAATCCGCTCATCGCCAAGTCGGACGGGCATCAGGGGCTCTTCCGCGAGCAGCTCGTAGCCCTCGTGAAGGCCGCGCACGCGACGTGGAAGCTCCGTCACGAGCTGGACGGGGCGTACATTCCGTCGTCGGCGCTCGAGCATGAGTACAAGAACCGCATGGTCGAGGACCGGAAGCGGTTCTTCGGGAAGTGAGTGGGGAAGTGAGTGGCGGTGCGCGCGGCGGGCGCGGGGGCGTCCTCGTCGCTCGCGGTCCTCGGGCCACGCGCGCCTCGTAGGCCGCGGCATCACAGCCGCCAACCGAAACGCGCGCAGGGCCCTGCGGGCTCGCTCTGAGGACGTCCCCGCGCCCACCGCGGCACGGTGCACTACGCACCGAACGAGCGCTCTGTTCTTCGCTCGCGATCTCGCTGCGCTCGATCGCATCGAGCGCGGTGGGCGCGCCCGCGCGCCACGGTGATCACGTCGCGGCTTGCTGAATGGCGTCCACCTCCGCGGCGGGCAAGGTCGAACCGCACGGCTCGACGGCGGGGGTGCGGGAGCGCAGCGACCCGCGGCGGGGGCGGGTTGCCCTCGGAGCGAGCCCGCAGGGCCCTGCGCGCGTTTCGGTTGGCGGCTGTGACGCTTCGGTCTACGAGGCGCGCGTGGCCCGAGGACCGCGAGCGAAGAGGGCAACCCGCCCCCGCCGCGCGCACCCAAACGCTACCGAAGCAGCGTCCCCGGATTCATGAGCCCCGCAGGATCGAGCGCCCGCTTGATCGCCTGCAACACGGGATACCCGCTCTTCAGCTCGCGCTCGAGCCACGGCACACGCAGCCGGCCAATGCCGTGGTGGTGCGCGATCGTGCCGCCGGCGGCGATCGTCGTCTCCATCACGCGTCCCCAGGCTTCGAGGTAGAGCCGCTCGGCGTCCGCATAGTCGTCGGGCTTGATCGCGAAGGTGATGTAGAGATTCGTGCCCTGGCCGTAGCTGTGCGAGCTGTGCGCGCTGCCTGCGATGAGGCCGGGGATCTTCCCGAGCGAGGCTACGACCTGGTCGTAGAGGGCGCCCACGCGGTCCCACGTGGCGGCCACCTCGATCGTGTCGACGACGAGACCGTTCTGGAGAAAGAAGTCCCACGACGGCACGTTGTTTCGGTTGCCGAGCCAGTGCGTCACGGGATCGGCCCCGACCGCCGTCGCGCGCATCGCCTCGGCGACGTCGGTGCAGGCGCGGAGCTCGGCACTCGCGAGCGCCGCCGGTCCTTCGCAGACGACGAGCAGCATACAGCGATCGGCGGGCGCGCCGTGTGCGCTGAAGTGCCGAGCGCTCTCGAGCTGATCGTAGAGCCGGACGACCGCTGGCCGCCATCCAGGACGGATGATGCGCCGGATGGCCTCGAGACCATCGGCCATGGTCGCGAAGGCGAAGCTCGCCACCTCACGTCGCTCGGGGAGCGGGAAGACCTTCAGCGTCGCCTCGGTCACGATGCCGAGCGCGCCCTCGGATCCGAGGAAGAGCTCGCGAAGCTGCGGACCAGTAGCCGAGCGCGGGAACGTGTCGAGGCGAACGATGCTACCGCTCGGCAGCACCGCCTCCATGCCGAGCAGGAGGTCCTCGATGTTGCCGTACTTTGTCGAGAACTGCCCGGCCGAACGCGTGGCGACGAGCCCCCCCACCGTCGCGCGCGCGATCGACTGCGGGTAGTGCCCCGTCGTGTAGCCGCGCGCCGTGATCGTGGCTTCGTAGACGTCGCCCATCATGCCGGCCTGCACGCGGGCGGTGAGCGCCGTCTCGTTGAGATCGAGGAGGGCATCCATGGCGCGGAGGTCGACGACGAGCGCGCCGTCGGGCGGCACCGCGCCGCCGAGCACGCCAGAGCCGCCCCCGTACGGCACGATCGCGACGCCGTGGTGCTGCGCCGTCCGCACGGCGGTCGCGACCTCTTCGGTGCTGCGCGGCGTGACCACGCACGCCGGACCGCGGCCGGCGCGTCCCTGGAACTCGCGAAGGTGGGCGAGGAACCAGTAGTCGACGCGGTGGGCAGCCAGGGCCTCCTTCGCTTCGGAGACCCGATCCGCGCCGAGCGCCTTCGCGAGCACCTCACCGATCTTCGTCATGCAAAGCTCCTCAAGCCGGCGGCGAGGCTGCGGTAGCGATCGATCTCCTGCGCCGTCCGCGCGTCGTCCCAGCCGAGGCGACGTGCCATGATCGCGGCGGTCGCTGCAACACCACCGAGTCCCTGCCCGGCGTCGAACAGGAGCGCGCGCGTCCGCCGCTCCAGAACGTCCTCCAGCGTGAGGGCCATCTCCTCGTCGATCGCATGCTCGATCTCGGCGCGGAGGACGCCGGCGAGGCCGTCGACGCACGCTCCGCTCGCGTCGCGCGCGAGCAGGCGCGCACAATGCCCGCCGTACAGGCGACGCAGCCGGCTCTGCTCATGGGGGGCCAGCTCGGCCGGCAGCGCGGGCGCCGGGGCCTCCCCGCCGGAGAGCGGGACGTCGCTCGTCGTGCAGGGCGCGAGTCGCCGCCCGAGCCGCTCGCCCACCAGATCGACGATGCGCTCGGCCATGCGGCGATAGGCGGTGAGCTTTCCGCCCGCGATCGACACGAGCCCGGTCGCGCCGTCGACCATGATCTCGTCCTTGCGCGAGATCTCCGACGGGGATTTGCCCTCTTCCGCGAGCAGCGGACGAAGACCCGACCACGTGCCCGTGACGTCCGACGTCCTGATCGCGGCGCCGCGGAAGGTGCGGTTCGTCGCCTCGAGCAGATAGTCGGCGTCGGCGCGGGTCACCTCCGGAACGAGCACGGCGTTCGGATAGAACGTGTCGGTCGTTCCGATGTACGTCATGCCATCGCGCGGCACGACGAAGATCGAGCGCTTGTCCGACGCGGTCATGACGACGCTGTGGGTGACCGGGAGGCGCGCGTGCGGCACGACCAGATGGATTCCCTTGGTGAGCTGGAGCCGTCGCCCGCCGCTCACCCCCGCTCGCTTCCGGAGCTCGTCGACCCAGGGACCGGCGGCGTTCACAACGACGCGGGCGCGCACCGCGTACGTCTCGCCGCTGAGCATGTCGCGTACCGTCGCCCGGCCGGCTTCGAGCGCGCTCACCTCGGCGTGGTTCGCCACCAGGGCCCCCGCGGCGTGCGCGCTGTGCACGTTCGCCAGCACGAGGCGCGCGTCGTCGGTCAGATACTCGGTGAACGTTGCCGCACCGTAGAGTCCGTCGGCAGAGAGGAGCGGCTCCTCCTTCAGCGCTGCGGTGCGATCCCACATCTGATGACGATCGCCGGCGTCCACGGGCGCCACGCGCTCGAACATGAACAGGCCCGTTCGGAGCTTCAGGTGGGACGCCATGCGGTAGGTCGGCATCACCATCAAGAGCGGCTCGGCGAGGTGAGGGGCGATCCGGCGCAGCACCGCGCGCTCGGTCGCCGCCTCGCGGACGAGCGCGATGTCGCCTTGCTGCAGGTAGCGAATGCCGCCGTGGATCAGCTTCGAGCTGCGGCTGCTCGTCCCGGCGGCAAAGTCGACGGCCTCGACGAGGCCGGTGCGCACGCCGCGGAGCGCGGCGTCCCGGGCGATGCCGGCACCGGTGATGCCCCCACCGATGACGAGCAGGTCGAGCTCGCTCGCCCCGAGTTCGCGCAGAGCTGCGGCGCGCGACGCGGGCGAGAGCGGCGGGGCCACGCTGCCCTCGCGGTCAGCGCTTCACGCCGAGCTCGGCGAGCATCGCCTGCGCCTCGGCCACCTTGTCCGCGCGTCCGAGCTCCTTCGCGACCTCGAGGGCGCGGGTCGCGTACTGGAGCGCCTCATTGCGCTGTCCGCGGTAGCTGCACACGCGTGCGAGGCCCAGGCGAGCCGTGACGGTCTCGGGGTCCAGCACGAGCACGCGGCGCAGCATCTGCTCCCCGCGCTCGACGTCGCCGCCGAGCAGGCGCGGCAGGCGCACGAGGAACGTCCCCTTGGCCGCGAGGGCGCGTGGATCGTCGGGTCGCAGCGCGAGCGTGCGGTCGAGCTCGGCAAGCAGGCCGCGCAGCGCGAGGACATCCGTGATGCTCTCGCCGTCGAGCCGCATCGTCTCGCCGCGATTGCAGAAGACGGCGAAGTGGGCCTCGGCGCAGTTGTCGTCGAGCGCGACGGCCCGCAGGGCGAGCTTCTCGCCACGCGTGAAGCAGGCGGCGCGCTCGTCACGGTCGGCGAGCAGGCGACCCTTCTCGCATTCGGCGATCGCCTGCGTCGCGAGGTCGGCGGCGGCGGGCTCGGCGAAACAGGGCCGACCGAGCAGGAGCAGGCACACACCCAGCAGAGTGGCGCGCACGAGCAGGCGCTGGCGCATGTGAGGGCGGAATCATGCAAGACCATCGCCGGGGAGTCAACGCGGGTCGAGCGAGACCTGGAAAAGCTAGACCCGGCGAGAAAAAATCGGCGCCGATGGGGCCTCGAAGCGCCACATTGCTGACGCAACGAAGCCGAATCACGTTCACTTTTCGCCAGCGGTGACGATCCCAAACCGCTGATCCGCCGCTCCTGCGTCGGCGAATCGTCGGCACGGGGGTTGCTGCCTGTCCCCCCGAGGCCCATGGCACTTTTCCGCAAGCACCGCCGTCACCGGTCCAACGATGCCTCGAAGGGGAACCGCCGGGAGACGCGCCCCAACCCGCCGACGACGCCCCTGCTGGAGCAGTTGCGTGCCATTTCGGCCTCGGCGACGGTCCCCGAAGACGCCCTCGAGCCGGCGCTGCGGGCCATCGTCGACTCGACCAGCGCGGTCGCCGGCGCGCTGTGCCTCTTCGATCAGCGGCATCAAGTGCTGCGGCTCTCGGCCGAGGTGGGGCTGTCGGACGACGGGTGCCGCAAGCTGCGGACGATCCGGCGTGCCGACCCCAGCTGCTGGGACATTCCACTGCACGGCGTCGTCAACCGGCGCGCCTACTTGATCGAGAACGCGTCCCAGAACCGGTACGTGCCGCCGCTGCTCGGCAAGCAGGTCGCGATGCGCACCATCGCCTGCATCCCGGTGCACGTCGGGCTGACTCCGCTCGCCTCGGTGGTGCTGGTCACGACGCCGCCGCGCGCGTTCGCCGAGCGCGACATCACGATGCTGTGGAAGCCGCTCCGCGAGCTCGCCTCCATGATCGAGCGCGTGCGGCGGCAGGCCGGACCGGGGGACATGCCGGGCGAAGCCGCGGCGCACGTGCCGCTCGACGTGCTCGCGCTCTCGGCCGAGCGCGATCGCCTGCGGGCGGAGATGGCCGGCCGCGCCGCGGAGTTCGAGCGCCTGACCACGATGCTCGCGGCGAGCCGCGAGGAGATCGCGCGGATCGGCACGGCGCTCGACACGGCGGTCGCCGAGCGCGGGGAGATCGCGCGCGAGCTCGAGCGGCTGCGGACCGAGACCGAGGACACGAGCACGCTGGCGCAGGCGCTGGCGGAGGCGGAGCGCGAGCGACATCGGCTCGTCGAGTCGCTCGATACCTCGGCCCGCGACGCCGAGGCGCGCGAGGCGCGCGCGATCGCGCAGGCGCGCCGGGACGCGGAGAGCGCGGCCGCGGCGCGGGACGCGGAGTGGGACGCCGCGCGGCGTACGCATACCGAGCAGCTCGCCGCGACGGCGCGCCTGGCCGAGGAGCGGGCGCACGAGATCGCGCGCCTGTCGGCGCGCGTCAGCGAGCTCGAAACGGGGGCGGTGGCGGAGCGGGGCGGCACGCATCGGCGCGAGGGGGAAATTGCGCGCCTGACGGCCGCGCTCGAGGCCGCGGCGTCGCGGGAGACGGACCTGCGCGCGCGCCTGGCGGCCCGCGAGGCGGAGCGTCTCGCGTCGTCGGACCCGGAGCTGGCGACGGCGCGGGAGGCGCTCGAGGCGGCCGAGGCCGCGCGGGCGCGTGCCGAGGAGCGCGCGGCGAGCGTCGATGCGGAGCTGGCGGTCGCGCGCAGTTCGGTCGACGAGCTGCAGGCGGAGCTCACGTCGGCGCGCGAGGAAGTGGCACGGCTGCGGGAGTCCGAGCGGACGGCGACCGCCGAAGCAGAGCGGCGCGAGACCTCGCTCGGCGAGGCGCAGAGCCACGAGGCAGAGCTGCGCGCGCGCCTCGAGGTCGCCGAGCGCGTCCTCAGCGACGTCACCGCCGAGCGCGACCGGGCGAACGAGGAGGCACGGGGACACCAGAGCGCGATCACGCACGTGGAGGTGCGACTCGAGGCGATCGCGGCCGAGCGGGATCAGCTCCGCGAGGCGCTCGCGCGCAGCGAGGCCGAATGCGCACGCCTGCGCTCCGCGCTCGAGTCGGCACGCTCGGAGGACGCACGCGTGGAGTCGCTGCTGTCGCAGGAGCGGAACGAGCAGGCGCGTCGGGGCGAGCGCCTCGCCGAGGCAGAGGCCGCCGTCGTCCGGCTGGAGGCGATCGCGAACGAGCAGCGCAGCGAGCTCGCCGAGCGCGAAGCGGAGATCGTCCGCCTCACGGCCGACAACGCGCAGCTCCTGATCGAGCGCGATCAGCTCCTGTCCGACCGCGAGCACGTGACGGAAATCGCGGTCGACGCGGTCGACCTCGAGGCCGCGGCGATCGTCGCGCCGGACGCGGCGACCGTGACCCGCACCGACGCCGTCACCGTGATCAACGTGCACGCGACCGACCCCGAGCCGGAGTTCGTCGCGACGGGTCAGCCGGTCGTCGTCGTCATCGACTCGGAGCGCACGTGGAGCGGGATCGGCATCGTCGGGCACGACGTCGCCGTCATTCGCCCGGGCGCGAACTCGGTGAGCAGCGTGACCGAGCTCTCGCCGGTTCGCATCATCGCGAACCTCGCGGCGCCGGGCGCGATCACGGCGCTGCTCGCCCTGCGTGCCGGCGGATCGACGACCCGCTTCTGGGGCTGCATCGCCGACGCGTCGAGCGACCGCGCGATCGCTCTCGGCGCGATCGAGCCGGTGGTCGGGCCGATCGACCCCGACGCCGTGGTGGCGGCCCTCGGCTCGTACGCCGGACGCGACGGGCGCATCGTCACGACCGGCGCCGACGTCGACGCCCTCATGAGCCTGCGGCAGGCGCTGTCGCGCCGGCGCGCGTCGGTGTCGATGGCGTGGGACGCCAAGCAGGCACGCGAGATGCTCGGGGTGGTGCGACCCCACGCGGTCGTCGTCGACATGAGCATGCCGAAGCGCGACGGCTGCGCGATCGTCTCGGCGCTGGCCGCGCTCGACCCCCTTCCGCTGGTCGTGCTGGTCGCCGGCCAGAACGACCCCGCGCTCGACTTCACGCAGCTCTTGGGCGATCCGCCCCGCGACACGCAGATCTCGCGCATCCGCGAGGTCGTGGCGAAGCTGTCGAGCTGCAATGAGGACTCGCTGCCGCAGCTGGGTTCCGCGAAGCCGGCGCAGAAGGTCGCGAACACGCGCTGGGTCGGGTAGCTCCGACGGTTTGACAGCCCGCGGACCAGCCCGTACCGTGCGCCGCAGCACGGGGCGGTGATGCTGGCGAGACGAGCGAGCCCGCAAGCACTTCTCGACGAGCTGCAGGCGGCGGAGGCGGCGGGGGCGGATGCCCTGGGGCATTGGCTGGCGACGTGCAGCAACCCCGCGCTCCGCGGCGGCCTGCGGGTGATCCAGGCTCGCGACGCGGCCCACGCGCGGATGGCGCAGCGGCGGCTCGCGGCGCTCGGGGCGTCACCTCGGCAGGAGGTGAGTCGCCAGCTGGCGCAGCTCTGCGGCGTCCTCGCCGCCCCGGACGTATCGAACCGGTCGAAGCTCGCGATCCTCCTGTCGCGCTTCCCGTCCGAGAAGAGCGACCCCGTGTCGACGCTCCTGCATGACCTCGACGACGACGAGACCCGCGCCCTCCTGGAGACGATCCGGGACGACGATCGCACGAGCGTCCACTGGCTCCACGACGTGGGAGCGATGCTCGGGACCGACGAGGAACCCGTACGCCCGTCGCCGACCGCTTCCCTGCTGCGCTTCCTCGACGCGTATCGCGCCGCCGAGGAAGCCGGCGCCGCGGTGATCGGCGCGTGGGGCGGCGTGTGTGCCCTCCCCGGGCTCCGCGGCGGGCTCGACACGATCGCTGAGCGCGAGGCGACCCATGCGGCGCTCCTCGCCGCGCGCCTCGAAGAGCTGGGCGGCGTCGTGCTGATGAACCTGAGCGACGACGTGCTCGACGCGGCGCACGCGCAGCTCGCCTCGCGCGAGGTGCCCGACGAGGAGAAACTCGCGACGGTGCTCGCGCGCTTCGCGGACGACGATCTCGTCGCGCGTCCCGTGCGCGAGGTCGCCGACGCGCTCGACGGCGACCCCGAGACGCGCGAGATGCTGCGGGTGATTGCGGCTGGCGAGGCCGCCACGTTCTCGTGGCTGCGGTCGTACCGGCGCGCGATGACCGAGCAGCCGCGCGGCGTCTCGCTGCGCGTGCTCGACGGCGGACGTTAGCGCGCCGCCACCCAGTCGCCGATGACGGCGGCGACGTCCGCCAGGACCTGGGCGTCGGTGCGGCCGGTGCGCTTGGGGACGTGCAAGCCGTGGTCGGCATCGGGAATCCCGTGCAGCGTGGCGGTCGGGAGGCGCGACAGCACGCCTTCGAGGAGGTCCCAGTGCGCGAAGGTGTCGCGGGTGCCCTGCACGAAGAGCATGGGCGGAGTGATCGTCGCCAAGTGAGCCGCGCGGCTCGTGCCGGGCTTGCCCGGCGGGTGTAGCGGGAACGCCAGGAAGACGAGCCCGTCGACGGCCGTACCGCCGGCGGCGACGTGCGACGCGGCGCGGCCGCCGAGCGAGCGCCCGCCGATCGTGAACGGGCGCGGCGCGCCAGCGCGCACGGCGTCGATCACCGCCGTGTACGCCGCGACCAGAACGGGCATCCGGTCCGGCGCGCTCGGCCGGCCGCGCGCACGATACGGAAAGTTGAACGTCACGGCGACCAGCCCCGCCGTCGCCAGGAGGCCCTGAAGGCGCACCAGCGACGGGTGATCCATGTCGGTGCCGGCACCGTGCGCGAGGACGAGCGTACCGCGTAGCGGCGTCGCCGGGGGCGGCGCGACGACCCGGACGGGCAACACCGTCCCGTCCGGCAGCGCGACCCGGTCGACGCTCATGGCTTGTGCATCGCGCCGGCCGTGATCCGACCGGTGCTCTCGAGCATCGCAAAGCGCGCCTCGGTGATGTGCGCAACGCCCGCTTCGCGGAGCGCCGCGAGGAGCTCGGCGTGGGTCACGAGCTCGCTGCGCATCGCGGCCTCGTCGACGTTCCCGTCGTGGACGAGGCACCTCGGCTGGCCCTCGATCCAGCGCTCCAGGCGACGACTCTTGAACGTGAGCCGCGCCAGCACGCCGTTCAACAGGAAGATCGTGAGCGCGCCGATGACACCGCCCGTCACCGAGTTGTCCGGGCCGATCATGGCGTTCTGGAGGACGTTGCTGATGATGAGAAGTACGACGAGGTCGAACGGCGTCAGCTGGCCCACCTGGCGTTTGCCGGCGATCCGGAACGCGACCAACAGGAAGAGGTAGCCGATGGCGCCGCGTGCGACGCGTTCCAGCACCGAGACTTCGGGAACCCACATGTGTGATGTCCTCCCGCCGCCGTGCGTAGCAGAGAAGCCGCGCCGCCTCGACTTGCGGGGGCGATTGCGCTAGCGACGGCCGCGATGACGAACGGCCCGCTGATCGGGCTCACCGGTGGGATCGGGTCGGGTAAGAGCACCGTGGCGACGATCCTCGCCGACCTCGGCGCGCACGTGATCGACGCCGACACGATCGGGCACGAGGTCTATCTGCCGGGCACCGAGGGCTGGGAGCGCGTCGCCGGGGCCTTCGGACGTGGGATCGTCGCGCCCGACGGCACCATCGACCGGAGGCAGCTCGGGGCGCGCGTGTTCGCCGATCCGGCGGCGCTCCGGCGCCTCAACGCGCTCGTCCATCCGCTGATCGGCGAGGAGATCCGGCGGCGCATCGCAGCGGCGCAGGCGGCGGCCGACGGCCGCCCGATCGTGGTGGAGGCTGCCATCATGCTCGAGGCGGGCTGGCGCTTCTTCGATCGAATCTGGGTCGTCGTGGTCGACCGCGACACGGCCGTCGTGCGCTGCACGGCGTCGCGCGCGCTCACCCGCGAGGACGTCGAGCGGCGCATCGACGCCCAGATGTCGAACGCGGAGCGCCGTCAGGCCGCCGACCTCGTCATCGACAACAACGGATCGCTCGCCGAGCTGCGGGCGCAGGTGGAGAAGGCATGGCACGCATTGCGGGCGTGATGGGCGTCGTCGCCGTCCTCGGCATCGCGACCGCGTTCGCGGCGAATCCGTGCGAGGAAGGGCGCGAGCGCACGGGTATCGGCGTGGCCGTGCGCGACGGCGTGCTGGTCGTCGATGCGGTCGATGCCGGCTCGGCGGGTGCGACCACGAGCGCGCGCGCCGGCGACGTCGTGCTCCAGGTGAACGGCGTCGTGCCGCGCTCGTGCGCCGAGTACGCGCGCGCGGTTCGGGACGCGCGAGACGGCGACAAGGCGCTCCTCCTGCTCGTCGGCCGCACCGAGGGCGACGTGGCGCTGGCACTCGGACGCCGCACCTGGGGCGGTCCAGGGGGCGCACCCGCGGCCGTCGCCATCCTGCCGACGCCCGCCGTGGCGGCACGCCGTCCCCCCGCTCCGGAAGCGCCGCCGCCCTTCCCGCCCGACGTCGCGGTGTCGGTCGACTCGGTCGTGACCGATCTGGGCGGTCTCGTCGGGCAGACGCGCGCGGGCCTCGGGCGCTATCGAGACGCCGTGACGAACGCGCGCCGCGGCGTCGAGACCCTCGCCGTGCGCAAGGACGCGACGCCCGAGACGATCACGACCCTGCGTCGCGTGGCGCGCCTGCACGAGGTGGCGGTCATCGCGTGGGGCGACATGGACAAGGTCCGCGAGCGCAACGGGATCCCGCAGCGCCTTCCCATCCCGGATGCCATGACGGCGCCGTTCTTCTCGGGATCACCCGAGGAGCTCGCGATCGACGAGTTCGCCTTCCTGCGCGAGACGGTGGTATCCGAGCCGAGCGGCGGCCGCTTCAGCGAATCGTCCGGGGAATGGCGCCCGACGGTGGCTCGACGGCTCGCGTGGGAGCAGGCGGGCGGAACGCTCGGCGGCGTGGCGTCGACGCTCGCGACCGCGCCGTAGGACGCTCAGCCCCGGCCGCTCTTGCGGGCAGCGCGCTCCTTGCGCACTTCCTTCACGCGCTCGCGGGCGCGGACCTTGCGCCCCTCCTTGCGGCGCTTGCGCCGGCGTCGAATCTCCCGCTGACGTTCGGATGACATCGGGGGGCCATGTATATTGCACCGGCGTGGCCGGCAAGTCGGATGTGAACCTTCTCTCGCCGGCCTTCGTCCGCCTGACGGTCGCGAACTTCTGCTTCTTCCTCACGTTCGCGTCCTTCTTCCTGCTGCCGCTCCACGTGCGGGCGCTCGGCGGAACGGAGCGAACCGTCGGCTTCGTCATGGGAACGAACGGGGTCGCGGGCCTCGTGAGCCTCTTCGTCCTGGGACTCGTGCTCGACCGGTTCGACCTGCGCTGGTTCCTGCGCGGCGGCCTCGCCCTGATGGCGAGCGCGGCGCTGGGCTTCTTCTTCGTCGATCGCATCGGCGTCGCGCTCTTCGCACTCCGCGTCGCGCAGGGGATCGCCTTCGCGGCCGGCTTCAACGCCGCGTCGACGCTCGCGGTCGAGCTCGCGCCCGCCGGCCGGCGCGCGGCAGCGCTCGGCCTGTTCGGGATCTCGACGCTCGGCACACACGCGCTCGCGCCGGCCCTCGGCGAGGGCATCATCCATCTGGGCGGCTTCCCGCTTCTCTTCGTGGTCGCCGCCGCGTACTCGGTGGTCGGCCTTGTCCTCACGATCGGCCTGCCGGCGACCGCCGGGCGCGCGGCTGCCCGCCCGGCCCCCCTGACCCTCGGCGAAACGCTCGTCGCGACCATCGCCACGACGGCGCTCATGGGCTTCGCGTTCGGCACCGTCATCACGTTCGCGCCGACGTTCGTGCACGACGCGCATCTGGGCTCGGTCTCGACGTTCTTCCTCAGCTACACCGCGGCGGCGATCGGCACGCGCTTCGGTGCGGCCGGCATCGGCGACACGATCGGTCACCGCCGCGTGGTCATACCGGCGCTCGCCGTGCTCGGCGGCGCGATCGCCGGGCTCGCCGCCGTCCACAGCGCCGTGACCCTAGCCGCGGTCGGCGTCGTGTTCGGGACCGCGCAGGGCATCGTCTACCCGACGCTCAACGCGTTCACGATCGAGCAGGCGTCGCCGGGGCAGTTCGGCCGCGTCCAGACCCTGTTCAACGGCTGCTTCAACCTCGGCGTGACCGCCGGCGCGTTCGTGCTCGGCATCGTGGCCGACGCCTACGGCCATCGCGTCGTGTTCCTGTGCGCGGGGGCCGTCGCGGCGACGGCGCTCGGGCTCTTCGTCGTCGGCACGCGCGACCCCGCGCTTGACAGAGCCGGGAGCGCGAGCGGATAGGACGCCGCGTGACGCTGGACTATCGCAGCGTGTCGATCCTCGTCGTCGACGACGAGCCCGACATCCTCGCCTCGTTCGAGTTCAGCTACGGCGACGAGTTCACGGTCCTGAAGGCGACGGGCGGCGCGAAGGCGCTCGAGATCCTCGCCAGCGACGACGTGGGCGTGATCGTCGCCGACCAGCGCATGCCCGGCATGGACGGCGCGGAGTTCCTGGAGCGGTCGATGGAGATCCGGCCCGACGCGATCCGCATCGTGCTGACCGGCTACACCGACGTCGACGCGCTCGTGCGGACCGTCAACCGCAGCCGCATCTACCGCTACCTGACCAAGCCCTGGGACGACGAGGAGATGCGCACGGCCCTCGCGCGCGCCGTCGAGCTCTGCCATCTGACGCGCGAGAACGCGCGCCTGGTCGAGGAGCTGCGCCGCGTGAACGAGCGTCTGGCGGCGGAGAACGCGTATCTCCGCGACGCCCGTCCCGACGCCGGACGTATCGTGGGAGACAGTCCGCCGATGCGCGAGGTGATGGCCCTCGTCGCCAAGGTGGCGCCCGCGCCGACGACCGTGCTCCTCGAGGGCGAGACCGGAACGGGAAAGGAGCTGGTGGCGCGTGCCATCCACGCCGCGAGCCCCCGCAAGGAGCGCCTGTTCGTCGCGGTCAACTGCGCCGCGCTCTCGGAGGGCATCCTCGAGAGCGAGCTCTTCGGACACCGCAAGGGGGCGTTCACGGGTGCGCTCGCCGACAAGAAGGGCTTGTTCGAGGTCGCCGACGGCGGGACGCTGTTCCTCGACGAGATCTCCGAGACGAGCCAGTCGCTCCAGGCGAAGCTCCTCCGCGTGCTGCAGGAGGGTGAGATCCGGCCGGTCGGCGACACCCGCGATCGCAAGGTCGACGTGCGGATCATCGCCGCGACCAACCGCAAGATCGACGAAGAGCTGAAGGCGGGGCGGTTCCGCGAAGATCTCTTCTATCGTTTGAAGGTGTTCCCGATCCGGCTGCCGCCGCTGCGCGACCGCATGGAGGATCTGCCCGCGCTCGCCAACCATCTCGTACGCCGGCTCGCCGCCCAGGTCGGCAAGGAGGCGCACGACGCGACGCCCGAGGCGCTGGCGGCGCTCCAGCGCTACGCGTTCCCGGGCAACGTGCGCGAGCTCGAGAACGAGCTCGAGCGCGCCATCCTGCTCGCCGAGCCGGGCGCACCGATCACCGAGGACCTCCTGTCCGATCACATCACGGCGACGCCCGTGCCCGGCGCGCCGCCCAGCGTCCTGCAGTCGCGCACCGACGGCTTCGAGCGCGAGCAGATCCTCGACGCCATAGAGCGCGCGGGCGGCGTCAAGACGAAGGCCGCCGAGGCGCTCGGGATCACGTACCGGGGACTACTGAAGAAGATGCGGCGGCTCGGCCTCTGAGCCGGCCGCGCCCGTGGCGGTCGCGGGCTGCGGCACCGGCGCGATCGCGAGCGTCGGCACCTTGCCCTCGCCGATGCCGAGGAACCGGGGTCGCAGCACCTCGACCAGCGCGGGGAGCAGGATGAGCGCGCTCGTCGACGAGACGACCATCGCGACGGCGATGAGCGCGCCCATGCGCACGTAGTACGAGAACCCGGACAGGCAGAGCGTCGCATAGCCGGCCGCAATGGCCGACGACACGAACAGGACGGCCTTCCCCGACGTCATGAGGGCGCGGCGGAGCGCAGTGTCGAGCACCGGTTCGTGCGTCAGCTCCTCGCGCAGGCGGAAGAGGAAGTAGATGGCGTAGTCGGCGCCGATGCCGACGGCGAGCGCCGCGATGGTGGAGGTGTTGGTATCGAGCGCGAGCCCGAAGAGCCCCATGAGGCCGAAGTTGACGGCGAGCGTCAACGCGAGCGGCGTCGCGACCAGGATGCCGCCGACGACCGAGCGCAGCAGCAGCCCCGAAACCACGATGATGATGGCGGCGATCTGGGCGATGTTGCGCGCCTTGCCCTCGACCATCGACTGCGTCGCCGCCGACATGTTGGCGAGCGAGCCCGTGTAGCGCACGCGGTAGCCGGGCGGGAACGTCGTGCGGACGACGTCCTCGGCGACCTTCACCAGGCGCTCGCCGTCGCGCGTGCTGTCCTCGCGCGTGAGGAAGCGGATCTTCGCCGTGTCGTGCGCCGGCGTGAGCAGCGTATCGAGGCTCTCGCCGCCGCCCGAGATCGCGTACAGGAAGAGGTACTGCGCGACGAGGCCGCGCTTGGCCGGCAGATCGCCCGCGTCGGGCCGGTCGGCGTTGAGCGTCTGGTGCATCGTGCGCAGGAAGTCGACGTACGACATGCCGGATCCGACGCCGGGCTCGGTGCGCAGGCGGCGCTCGAGCCCGTCGATCGCCTGCACGATCGCGGGCTCCTCCATGCTGCCCTCGCCCGGCCCTTCGACGAGCGCGATGAAGGTATTCGTTCCGGCCAGGGTCGCGTTCGCGCGCGCATCGCCGATCTGCACCGGATCGGTCGCGCCGAGGACGCGCCGGTAGCTCATGTCGATGCGCACCCGCAGGGCGAGGACGAGACACACGGCGACCAGCAGCGCCGACGCGACGAGCGTGCGGCGCGCGGCACGCCCCGTCGTGAGGCGTCCACAGGCACGCAGGAAGGCGTCCATCCACGGATGCGCCTCGGCTTCGCGCTCGCGCTCGCGCGCGGCGGGCGGCGGCAGCATGGCGCGAAGCGCGGGAATGCCGAAGAGCTCGATCACGAGCGCGGACACGATGCCGAACGCCGTGAGGAGACCGAAGGTTCGGATGCTCGCGAGGTCGAACGTCGCGAGCGAGCAGAACGACAGCGCGGCGACGAGCCCCGCCGCGAGCATGACCGGGCCGACCCGCCGCATCGCCTCGACGATGGCCTCCTCCACGTCGTGCGTGCGGTCGTACTCCTCGTAGAAGCGCTTCAGCACCTGGACCGCGTGTCCGGCGGCGATGGCGAGGATCAGGATCGGGGTCGCGATGTTCGCCGGATCGAGCGCGATGCCGGTGAGCCCCATGAGCCCGAGCGCCCACACGACCGCCATGAGCGCCGTCACGAGCGGCAGGACGAGACCCTGCACGGTCCGGAATGCGTGGTAGTGGACGAGGCCGATCACGAGGAGCGCCAAAGGGAAGAACAGGAGCGTGCGCGCCGTCAGCTGCGTCATGCGCGCCGCGTACACGACGATGCCGGAGTACGTCGTGTCGAACGTCCCGTCGTCGTTGGCGGCGACGGCGTCCTGGACGGCGCGATAGAGGCTCACCCAGTCGGGGGTCTTCTCGGTGAGGTCGAAGCTCGCCTGGATGCTCGCCGCGCTCTCGTCCTTCGAGACGAGCGTCCCGACGTACATGTCGTGCGCGAGCACGCGCGTTCGCACGGCCTCGGCGCCGGCGGCGTCGGTCGGCGGCGTCTCCATCACCGGCTCGACCTCGATGCCGTCGGCGGTGCCGCGGATGTCCTTCACGTGCTGCGCGGCGATGCTCTGGACGAGCGCGCGATTCACGCCGGGGACCTTCTCGATCTGCGCCGTGACGTTGGCGACCGTCTTCAAGAACGCCGGCGTGAAGACCTTGCCGTCGTGGGGGAAGAGCCCGACCACGATGAGACTCTTGTCGCCGAAGATCCGGTAGAGGTCGTTCAGCGTCTGGATGTACGGGTGCTCCTGAGGCACCAGGTGGTCGGGGTTGGCCTCGATGTGGAGCGATCGCGCCGAGCGCGCGAGGAAGGCGGTCAGCAGCAGGAGGGCTGCGAGGACCATCCATCGCCGCCGGATCACGAAGCGCGTCGAGCGGGCGATGGCGTCTGCTAACATGTTGGAAGTCCTGCGAAGTTGCGGCAATACCCGACGTCGGCGCCGGGCCGTCTCTCTCCTCCCAAAGGGGCGTCGCGGCCGCAAGCGCAGGTGGCATGGCGTCGGTCAACCCCGCTGGTTGCCCTATTTCGAGCAACCAGCATACCCGACGTTCGCGCCCGTCTGTCCGTGCCTCGATAGGAACGATCGTTCCGGCGCCGCCGGCGCCACGAACGCGCGGACCTGCGATCAGAAGATGTAGCGCGCTTCCATGACGAACTCGTCGTTGTCGTGGTACTGGCCGATGACCGACTCCTCGGGTCCGCCGATCCCGAGGTAGCCGAAGCGCAAGCGCCAGTTGTCGCCGTAACGATAGGTCACGCGCGGAAAGACGAACCACGCGCCCCGCTCGATGGCATACACGCCGCGCATCTCGACCTCGAGCGTGTCCTGCAGGAAGCGCCGGCGGATCGAGCCCAGGAGCCGGGTCTCGGGATCCGACAACAGCTGCTCGGGGCCGGAGTCGGTGAAGACCACCTGGTTCACCTGGAGGAGCGGCAGGAAGCCGTTCACGAGGTAGTCGACTCCGAACCCCCATTCGACACTGTCGCGATCGGGGAAGAGCTCCCCGATCGGAACGGGCGTGTGCCCCTTGAGCACCAGAGCAGGGCCGTACTGCTTCACCTTCTTCGGCTGCAGCACGTTCTCGATGAGCTGGCTCGTGATGCGCAGGTAGGGACGGTTCTGGAACACCGCAACCTCGCCCCGCAGCGTCGCTCCGCCGAGAACCGTCGACATGTCGGCGCCCGTCATGTGGACCACGTCATGGGACTGCCGCAGGTACGTCGTCGCGGTCACGGGGAAGCGGTGGTTCGCGAGGTTCGTGATGCAGTTGCGGCAAAAGGCGTTGGTGACGAGCCGCGCGTCCGGTCCGGTCTCGGGGCCGGTGTAGTGCGAGATGCTCCAGTCGACGGTGCGGAACGTCCCGGACAGACGGAACGCGCCGCCCCCGGCGTTGAACGCGACCGGCGGGCGGTGGTTCAGCGTCCGGAACGTGAGCGGGATGTTCACCGGACCGTCGAGCTCGATGGGCGGCGCGCCCGGGACCGTCGCCTGCAGGACCCCGTTCAGGAGCTGCTCCGCCCGGCGCTCCGAGATGGTCGGGATGCCCGCGCGAACCGACGGCGGGAACCACCGCTCTTCGGCGAGCGGGAGGCGCGGCGGGACGGCGAGCGGAATGTACGCGATGCTCGCGCGCAGCTCGCTCAGATCGACCGAAGGAAGGGCCGGCAGGAAGTACGTCGCGAGCACCGCCGGAATGCCGATCTTGCTCTCCTCGAAATCGCGCACGAACGGGTCGTGGAGATCGCGCGGCGACAGGATGTCGGTCGGCGGGACGCCGTCGAGCTTCCCCCACGCGAACTTCTGGATGCCGGCGCGGACCTGCAGATTGCCCTCGCGCAGCTCGGCGTAGGCCTCGTTGAACTCGAGCGACGGCGTGCGGTTCTGGAACTCGTGGTCGAAGTTCATGATGCCCGGATGCCCGCCCTCGAACGGCCCCCCGATGCGATTGCGGAGCGTGAGCTGCAGCCGCAGCGCCTTCGACGGTCGGGCCTGGAAGCGCAGCTCGGTGATCGCCTGCGGGCGCTGGCGCGGACCGCCGAGCGCGCCGATCGCGAGACCGTCGACGTAGCCGGAGGTGTCGACGTGCGTCTCCGTTCCCGGAACCTGCAGATCGACCGCGCCGGCGATGCCGGTCGTCGCGAGCAGGAAGCAGACGACGACCGTGCGGGTCACGGGCGAGCTTCATAGGGGCCCGCCGCGCTCGGCGTCAACCGGACACTAGGTGCCCGTCGACTGGAGCGGGACGTCCGAGACGGGCAGCATCACGCGGAACACGGTGCCGTGCCCCAGCTCGCTGTCGACCGTGATCTCACCGCCGTGCTCGACCACCATCTGGTGTACGAGCGAGAGGCCGAGGCCCGTCCCCGTCTCCTTGGTCGTGAAGAACGGGTGGAAGATGCTCTCGAGCTGCTCGCGCGGAATGCCGGCCCCGTGGTCGCGCACCTCGATCGTCACCTGGTCGTCGGGGCCCGCGTAGAGCGCGAGCGCGACGACGGTATCCGCCGCGCTGGCGTCGATCGCGTTCAGCACGAGGTTGAGGACGATCTGCTTCACCTGATCCGCGTCCGCCCACACCGGCGGCACTCCCGAGTCGGCGTGCAGCTCGAGGCTCACCTGTCGCTTGCGCGCGGTCGACTCGAGGAGCCGCACCACCTGGTCGAGCGTCGGAGCGAGGTCGACCGCCCGCCGCTCGGCCGACGTCGAGCGCCCGAAGGCCAGGAGCTCATTGATGAGGTTCGTCACGCGGCGGAGCTCGTTCAAGCTCAGCTCGCGGAAGCTCGACACGAAGTCGGGGTCGTCCAGGCGCTGCGGCAGGAGGTCCAGGAACGTCTTCACCGCCGTCAGGGGGTTGCGGATCTCGTGCGCGATGCCGGCGGCGAGCGTTCCGATCGACGACAGGCGGTTCGCGCGTTCGAGCGCGGTCTCGGAGCGGCGCAGCTCGCGCGACAGGCGCGCGTTCTCGAGTGCGACGCTGGCGGCGCTCGCGACGCCGGAGAGGAGCGTCAGGTCCTCGCGCGACACGATGCGGAAGTCGCGGTTGCGCGTGAAAGCGACGAGACCCGTGAGGCGGTTGTTCACGCGCAGCGGCAGCGCCACCTCCCATCCTCGGGCGACGAACAGGGGCGCCGCAGGCGACCCGAGGGCTTCGAGCTCCGCCGTGAGCATCGGCTCGGTCAGCGATTCGAGGGCGGTGAGGGCCGACACGTCGAGCTTGTCGCGGGGCTCGGGGTACACCTGGGCGAGGGCACGGCTCCGCTCGTCGCGGAGCAGGATCGCGCAGCTCTCCACCTCGAGGATGTCGGTGAGCGCCTCACCGAGGCGCCGGACCAGCTCGCGCTCGTCGAGGATGTGGACGAGCTCGGAGCTGAGCACGCGCAGGCGAAGCCGGTAGTCGTAGCGGTGCGCGAAGATGGCGTCCTGCACACGCGTCTCGATCGCCTGCTGGAGGGTGGGGATGAGGACGGCCGACAGCAGCCCGACCGCCGACACGATGCATGCCACCAGGATCGGCGCGTCGACGCCGATCGCCCGGGCGATGGCCACCACGGCGAGGCTCGACGGCACCAGCACGCAGAGTCCCGCCATCGACAGGCTCACGACCTTCCGCACCACGTAGTCGAGGTCCATGAACCGATGCCGCACGATCGAATAGGCGATGATCGCCAGCCAGAGAACGTTGCCGAGGTTGCCGAGCGGGTACACGTTCATGCCGTAGATCGGCAGGAAGTTCGTGAGCACGAACGCGACCTGGATGACGCACGCGACGAAGAAGAACTTCGCCTGCAGGCGATGCCGCGCCGAGACCGGAACCTTGTATCGCCGCCAGACGACGAGGAGCGACATCACCAGGTACGCGACGCCGAACGCTCCGTAGGCCGCGTACAGCTTGGTCGGGATCGGGTACCAACCCCACTGGTGGGGGGCGACGTCGCGGACGAGCGTCCCCTTCACGAGCCCGACGGCCGCGAAGGTGAGGCCGATCGCGTGCCCGATCCAGGCGACCCTGCGCCACTTGGGGCTGCGCTCCTCGGCGACGAAGAGCGTCGAATGGAAGACGGCGCTCGGGGCGAGGAAGAGACCGGTCCGGAAGAGACGGCTCCAGAACTCCGCGGCCGCAGCGTCCTCGAAGTAGTAAAGGGCGAAGACGTCGACGTTCCAGAGCGCGACCGTCGCGGTCATCCAGGCGAACGTCCGCGTCGTCGGACCGCGCGCCCCGCGCCAGAGCACCGTGCCGCCGATGAGCAGATTGGCGACTGCGGCCCCGAGCGGGACGATCCAGTCGTGACCCAACATGGGTAGCTCGATTCTGTGACCACCCCCACAGACTCTCAAGCAGTAGCCGTCACAGCGGCTGCGTCTGTTCCTTCGGACGTGCAGCCTTGGCAGTAATTTGACTAGGGCGGGGGCCGCGCCGAACGGTGGAGACACGTTCGTGACCCCCGTATGCTGGAGCCTCTCCTCGGGCGATGAGCTACGACCTGGTGATTCACGGCGGAATGGTGGTGGACGGAACGGGCGCACCCGCTCGTCGCGCCGATCTCGCGATCGACGGCGATCGGATCGCGGTCGTCGGTTCGCGGTCGGGCGACGCGCGCCGCACGATCGACGCCACGGGCCGCGTCGTTGCACCGGGCTTCATCGACGTCCATTCGCACGACGACTTCGCCCTCCTCGGTCGACCGGCATGCGAGGCCAAGGTCATGCAGGGCGTGACCTCGGTCGTGATCGGCAACTGCGGCTTCGGCGCGGCACCCCTGGGGCCGGCCTATCTGGGTTTTCTCCGAAGCTTCGGCCCCACCCTCTTCGGCCCGCTCGGCGACCCGTCGTGGCACACGACGGACGACTTCTTCCGCCTGCTCGAGCGCGAGCCGCCGTCGGTGAACGTGGCCGCCCTCGTTCCGCACGCGACGGTGCGCATGGCCGTGCTGGGCGGGTCCAAGCGCGAGCCGAGCCCGAGCGAGCTCGAGGTGATGCGGGACATCGTGCGCGAGGCCATGCACGCGGGGGCGGTCGGCATGTCGACCGGTCTCTTCTACGCGCCCGGCAGCTACGCGACGACCGACGAGGTGATCGAGGTCGCCCGGGTCGTCGGCGAGCGCGGCGGCGTGTACGCGACGCACCTGCGCGACGAGGGCGACGGCCTCCTCGACTCGGTCGCCGAGGCGCTGCGCATCGGCGAGGAAGCCAGCGTCGCGGTGCAGCTCTCGCACCACAAGGCGATGGGTGAGCGGAACTGGGGCGCGGTCGAGCGGAGCCTCGCCCTGGTCGACGCCGCGCGCGGGCGTGGCGTCGACGTGACGTTCGACGTCTATCCGTACACCTCGCTCAGCACGACGCTGATCGCCCTCCGCGACGCGGGTGTGCTCGAGACCGTGCCGCCCGCCGCCGTGTGGATCGCCACCGTGCAGACCCTCCACGAGCTAGAGGGGAAGTCGCTGGCCGACGTGTGCGGGATGTGGGGCGCGAAATCCGCGCGCGAAGCCGCCGACATGCTCTTCGAACGCGACGGGCGCGGCATCATCGCCATCGTCGCCGCCATGGACGAACGCGACGTCCGGCGCGTGCTCGCGCATCCCGCGACGATGATCGGATCGGACGGTGTGCCCTCGGTCGACGGCAAGCCGCATCCGCGACTGTACGGAACGTTCGCGCGCGTGCTCCAGGTGTACGTGCGCGAGCAAGGCGTGCTGTCGCTCGAGGAGGCCGTCCATCGCATGACCGGCCTCTCCGCGCGGCGATTCGGGCTCGGGGATCGCGGGACCATCGCCGAGGGACGACACGCCGACCTCGTGGTGTTCGACCCGAAGACCGTCGCCACGCAAAGTACATACGAGGACCCGCGGCAGTACCCGGTCGGCCTGGACGCCGTGGTGGTGAACGGCGACGTGGTCGTCGATCGCGGCGCGCATACCGGCGCGCGTCCGGGACGAATGCTCCGGAGTCGCGTCCGAGCTTGACAGCTTGATCGCAGCCTGCGTATGCCCTGCGCGAGATGGCTGCGGTCTCGCACCGACCATCCGAGCCACCCCCGACCGTGGCGCAGGGCCGTCCGCGGCTCCCGCGCGAGCTCTACGAGGTGCGATCGGCCGAGGGTCTGTTGTTCGTCGGCACGAGCCTCGCAATGTTCGTCGGCTTCGGGCTGCTCGCGGCATGGGTGGCGGCGCAACCCTGGTCACTCGCGCTTCGCATCGTCGTCGCCGCGCCGCTGCTCGTCCTGGCGGCACAGGGGGCGCACCTGCTCGGCTTCGTCGGACACGAGGGCATCCACCTGCTGCTCCACCGCAACAAGCACGTGAGCATGATCCTCGGCTCGCTCTTCTCGGCGATGACGAGCTTCAGCGCCGTCGGCTACGGCATCGCGCACTGGAACCATCACCGCTACACGAACCAGGCGTCCGATCCCGACGCGCGGCTCTACCCCCAGTTCCGCACCTTCTGGAGGCGGTGTCTGTTCGCCCGGGGCGCCGGGAGCCGCTCGCACCTGCGCAACACCGTGCAGGTGGCGCTCGGCAGAACGCTGCCGCTGGGCTACCGGCTGCCGTTCTCGGCGCGCGAGCAGCAGGTGCTCGCGTGGTGCAACCTCGGCTTCCTCGCGATGTGGGCGACCCTCTACCTCGGGCTCGCGTACGTGAATCCGTGGCTCGCGCTGTTCACGATCGTGCTGCCGCTCGCGCTCGTCGTGCCGATGTCGGGGCTACGCGGCTACGTCGAGCACGCGGGCACGGGAATCGGCATCTTCCGCGACTCCCGCAGCTACGCGGCGCCCTTCTACACGGTGCTGTTCTACGGCAACAACTTCCACCTGGAGCATCACCTGTATCCGGGCGTGCCCTGCTACCGACTGGCGGCGGTGCACCGCATGTTGCGCGACGGCGGATACTACGAGCACTGGCAGTCACCCGTCGACGCGACCATCCTCGGGCCGCTGCGGCACACGATGAGCGCCTCGCAGTATCCCGGCCCGGCCGACACCGACCTCGCGTACGATCCCTTCGCCGACACGGTGCGCGGCGCCGCGGCGCCACGCGGCGCGAGCGCGGCTGCGCTGCCGCACGCCTAGTTCTCGGCGCAGCACTCCGGACGCGGGCCGCCGGCCGTGCCGAGCTTCCCGTCGGGCGCGCGGACGAGAACGCGCGTGTCGTCGCAGCCCCACTGGATGCTGACGTCGTAGCGCCGATCGCCGCGCTGGCGCACGTCGGTCGTGGTCGTGCCCTTCTTCGCAAGCACGTCGGGACACTCGATGCCGTCGAACACGAGGCGTGCGATCTCGTGCGCCTCGGCCGAGAAGGTCGTGCGGTCGATCCGCACGACCGAGAGGAACGCCCACACGCAGAAGACCGTGATCCCGATCGGGACGGCGGTCAGCACCCGCCCCAGCAGCGGCCGACGAGCGCGCAGGGCGAACCACCAATCGCGCGTGAGCGTGAAGGCGTTGACGGTGTTCCACGCGCCGCGCCCGAGGAAGACGAACGCCATGAGACCGATCTTCGCGTCGGGGCCCCAGTCGAAGAGCTGGTAGACGTAGCGCCCGGGCGTCCACGCCATCCACGACTGGCCGACGTCGGGGAAGCACATCAGGAAGAGATAGGCGCCGAGCGCCTTCACGACGCCCAGGTGCGGCGCGAAGCGGGTCTTGCGCACGAAAGCGTAGAGGACGAACGCGTAGAAGCCGATGTACGCGAGCACGAACCAGTACGCGTCGTGATAGTGCGCACGATACGCCGCATCGAACAGGTTCGAGCCCAGCACCGCAACGCCGCTCGCGAGAGCGACGAGCGCGGCGACGACGTTCAGCACCTGGATCGTGCGGGGCATGCGCCGCGGGTCTTAACGGGGCGATGCCGCTGTTGACAAGGCGCTTCCGGTCGGGGCAGGTTCTCCGGATTAACTCCAAGGAGGCTCTTTGATGCTGCTCGAAGGTAAAGTCGCAATCATCACGGGTGCGGGTCGCGGGATCGGCCGCGAGCACGCGCTCCTCATGGCCAAGCTCGGCGCCAAGATCGTCGTGAACGATCTGGGCGCCCACTTCGACGGCACCGGGGCCCCCACCGCCACCCCCGCACAGGAAGTCGTCTCCGAGATCAAGAAGATGGGCGGCGACGCGATCGCGAACGGCGACAACGTCGCCGACCACAAGGCCGCGAAGAACATCGTCGACACCGCCATCAAGACCTTCGGCAAGCTCAACATCGTCGTCAACAACGCCGGCATCCTCCGCGATCGCATGATCTTCAACATGGACGAGGAGAGCTGGGACGCCGTCGTCGCGGTGCACCTGAAGGGCACCTTCAACATGTGTCGCCACGCGACCGAGTACTGGCGCGAGGAGCACAAGAAGGGCAACCAGCTGAACGGCCGCATCATCAACACCGCGTCGGACGCGGGCCTGCTCGGCAACGTCGGCCAGACGAACTACGGCGCCTGCAAGGCGGCCGTCGCGACGATGGCCATCATCATCGGGCAGGAGATGAAGAAGTACGGCGTGACGGCCAACGCGATCGCCCCGGTCGCGCGCACGCGCCTCACGGTCGACGCGACGCCCTCCACCGCGGCACTCATGGGGGGCGAGGTGAAGGCGGGCGAGTTCGACGTCTGGGGTCCGCAGAACATCTCCCCGCTGGTCGCCTGGCTCTCGAGCGACGACGCCGCCGGCTGCAACGGCCAGGTGTTCCGCGTCGGCGGCCGCACCGTGTGGCCCATGAAGGGCTGGCACTCGGCCACGCGCGTCCAGAACGAGAAGCCGGCCACGTGGGACGCCGCCGCGCTCGGCAAGAAGATCAAAGAAGCCCTCGCCACGGGCGTCACCAAGCCCGAGACGATGAACGACATCTTCGCCGGAGGGATGTGAGCACGACGCCGTCGCCCCGGCGCATCCTCATCATCTGTCACGCGAACACGAGCCGCAGCATCATCGCCGAAGCGGTGCTGCTGCGGCTTATCGCGTCCAGAGGGATCGCCGACCGCTACGCGGTGCGTTCGGGCGGCATCGCGCCCTTCGCGCGCGACGGCAGCCTGGTCTCGCTCGACGCGCGCTTCGTGCTGCGCGACATCGGCATCCATCTGCCCGAGGGCGCGGGCGCGACCGACCTCAAGCGGCAGCGCCATCTGATCGAAGAGGCCGACGTCATCCTGGCCATGACCGACGAGCAACGCCGCATGCTCGCCAAGGACTTCCCGGAGGCCGACGGCAAGCCGGTCGTCCTCCTGCGCGAGCTCGCCGGCGAGACCGGCGACATCGCCGACCCCGCGATGCAGAGCGAAGACGTCTTCCGTCACTGCCGCGACGAGATCGTTCGGTGCCTGGAGCTGGGACTGTCCCGTCTGCTGGAGGAATGAGCATGTTCGGTCTCTTGAAGAAGACTCCGAAGCTCGAGCTGACCTTCACGCCCACGATCGCCGTCGCGCGCGAGCTGGCGAAGGAGGTCGAGGTGGCGGGCGAGCTGGTGGTGAAGAACGTCGGCAAGGATGCCGAGGTGAGCGACCTCGAGGTGGTGCTGGTCGCCGGCGGGACGCGCCGCATCGACCTGGAGCTGCCGGCCGCGTGGAAGGGCACGCAGCGCATCCGGGCGGGCGGCGAGCTGCGCGCGCAGGCCGCGTGGAAGGTGGCGCTGGCGGCGCCGATGCGCGCCCCGGCCGCGGAGATCCAGCTCAACACGACCGCCAGCGGCAAGCACGAGCCGCTCGCGCGCTCGGCGCGCTTCCCGCTACAGAACCAGTAGCGCCGGTCAGGGCGCCTTGCGCTCGCCCCGCATGTGGCGGTGGACGAAGACCCAGTAGAGCGCGCCCACGAAGACGAGGAACCCGGCGAGCCAGATCGACACGCGGTGCATCTCGCCCTTGCTGATGTCGGCACCGATCTGCACGCCGAGGTAGCAGAGGACGGCGGACCAGACGGCCGAGCCGACGAGCGTGAAGAGCGAGAAGCTCAGGTAGTTCATCCGCACGATGCCGGCCGGAATGCCTATCAGATGGCGCACCACCGGCAGCAGACGCGACGCGAAGATGCCGAACTGCCCGTAGGTGTCCGCCCAGCGCTCCGCGCCCTCCACCTTGTGCGGTGAGATGAGGACGTACTTCCCGTAGCGCATGACGAGCGGGCGACCCGCGACGCGCGCGAACCAGTACATCGCCGTGGCGCCGATCCACGAGCCGACCGCGCCCGCGACGACGAGCGCCGCCTGCGCCGACCAGCCGGTGAGACGGGCCCCGAGAAACGGGATCCCGCTCGTCCACGCGAGATGGGCCGCCGGCGGCACGACGACCTCGCTCGGCAGCGGCACGATGGAGCTCTCGATGGCCATCAGGAGCGCCACCAGCGGATAGCCGCCGGCTTCGAGCGAGCGCAGATACCAGTCGAGCAGCGGCTGCAGCAGCTCCGTCACGTTGGCGGGCTGCCTTACAGGGGAACGCACCCCCCGCGCAACGAGGAGACTCGCCAGCCGCCGGGCGACCGCGCTATAGGCCTCGCATGATCTTCGAGGAGGTCCGCTCCGGCGGATGTTGCTCGTACGTCATCGCGTGTGGCGACACCTGCGCCGGTGTGGTGGTCGATCCGGAGCTGTCGCAGATCGATCGCACGCTCGCCCTCATCGGCAAGGCGGGCGTCCGCGTCCACTACGTCATCGACACGCACACGCACGCCGATCACTTCTCGGCGTCGCACGAGCTGGCGCGACGGCTCGGCATCCCGCGCGTCATGCACCGCGCGAGCATCGCGCCCGACGTGGACGTGCGGATCGACGACGGCGAGACGCTGATCGCGGGCAAGCTGCGCATGCGGGCCATCGCCACGCCGGGCCACACCGACGATTCGATCTCGCTCGTCCTCTCGGACCGCGTGCTGACGGGCGACACGCTGCTCCGCGGTGCCACCGGACGCACCGATCTGCCGACGGGCAATCCCGAGGTGCTTCACGAGAGCCTGTTCGGAAAGCTGCTGCTCCTCGACGGGTCCCTCGCCGTCTACCCCGGGCACAACTACAAGAACACGCCGCCCACGACGATCGGCCAGGAGAAGGCGGAGAATCCGCGCCTCCAGAAGCGCGATCGCGCCGCTTTCGTCGAGCAGATGCGTGCCCTCAACCTCGGCATGCCCGATCATCTGACCGAGGCCCTGCGCACCAACCGGACCGGCGGCAAGACGGTGGCACAGCTCCTCGACGAGGCCGCGCAGCGCATCGCGTTCATGTCGATGGAGGCGCTGCGGGATCGGGTGGAGGGTGGCGGTGGGATCGTCGTGCTCGACATCCGCGAGCGCGACGCCTACGACGCGGGGCACATTCCCGGCGCGCGGCACGTGCCGCGAGGCCAGCTCGAGCTGCGCATCGACCAGACGCTCCCCGACCCCACCGTGCGCGTCGTCACGTGCTGCGAGTTCGGGAAGATCTCGACCCTCGCCGCCGACACCTTGCGCACGATGGGCTACGTGCGGGCGGTGGCGCTCGACGGTGGGATGAAGGCGTGGCGCGAGGCGGGGTATCCGATCGAAACCACGGCGCCGAAGGGATAAAGACCCTCCCCCTGCAGCTTGACGGGGCGCCACCCGGTGGGATTCATGGACCCGTGACACCCATTCCCACCACCGATCTCCCCCTGGACGAAATCAAGCTCGGTTCGCCCGAAGTCTGGGCGCGCAAGGACCGCGACGGCATGTTCGCGAAGCTGCGCGCCGAGCGCCCCGTGTCGTTCCATGCCGAGCCCGAGTTCATCGGCTTCCCGGCCGGACCCGGCTTCTGGTCGCTCACGCGCTACGCCGACGTGGTGCGCGCCTCACGCGACTCGGAGACGTTCATCTCGGGCAAGGGCTCGAACATCGGCGACCTGCCAATCGAGCTGCTCGAGTTCTTCGGCTCCATGATCAACATGGACGCCCCGCGCCACACGAAGCTGCGCAAGCTCGTCAACCGCGGCTTCACGCCGCGCATGGTGGCGTCACTCGAGCAGAGCGTCCGCGCGACCACGAAGCGGATCGTCGACAGCGTGGCGCCCAAGGGCGCGTGCAACTTCGTCGAGGAGATCGCCGCACCGCTGCCGCTCAAGATCATCTGCGACATGATGGGCATTCCCGAGGCCGACAACCGGCGGATGTTCGAGCTGTCGAACATCATCCTGGGCATCGGCGATCCCGAGTACGGCGTCACCATGGACGTGCTCATGTCGGCGGCCATCGAGCTGTCGCAGTACGCGCAAGCCCTGGGCGAGGAGCGCGCGGCCAACCCGCGCGAGGACATCACGAGCGTGCTCATGGCCGCCGACGTCGACGGCGACCGGCTCACCACGTCCGACTTCGCCTCGTTCTTCATCCTGCTGGTGGTGGCGGGCAACGAGACCACGCGCAACGCCATCAGCCACGGCATGAAGGCCCTCACCGACTTTCCCGACGAGCGCCGCAAGTGGATGGCCGACTTCGAGGGCGTGGCCCCCACGGCGGTGGAGGAGATCGTCCGCTGGGCGACGCCCGTGATCCACTTCCGCCGCACCACCACGCGCGACGTCGAGCTGTCCGGCCAGAAGATCCGCGAGGGCGAGAAGGTGGTCCTGTGGTACTCCTCGGCGAACCGCGACGAAGGCGCGTTCCGCGACCCGTACCGCTTCGACGTGACGCGCACGCCGAACGAGCACGTGGGCTTCGGCGGCGGCGGCGCGCACTACTGCCTGGGCGCGAACCTCGCGCGGCAGGAGATCAGGGTTATGTTCGAGGAGCTGTTCCGGACGCTGCCCGACATCCACGTGGTGGGCGGGCCGGACATGCTGTTCTCGGGGTTCATCCACGGCATCAAGCGGATGCGGGTGGAGTGGAAGGCGCGGTGACGGCGCGGCCGCAGCTGCTCAGCCTCGTCACCCACGCGCCTCCCTGGAGCATCTCGCAGCAGGACACGCTCGCGATACTGCCACGGCTCGCCGGCGGCAGCGAAGGCGCCGGACGCTTTCGACAAACCGTCGAGCGGTCGCGCATCGAACGACGGCTGGTCGAGACGCCGCTCGACGAGCTCGAGCGAATGAGTCCGGGAGCGCGCTCTCGGGTCTATGAACGCCGGGTGCGCGACGTCTCGGAGCGACTCGGGCGCCGCGCACTCGAGGCAGCGGGCATCGCTGGGACCGACATCACGGTCGTGATCACGGTTTCCTGTACGGGTTACATGCTTCCGTCGGTGGACGCCTACATCATGCCGCGTCTCGGTATCCCACCACACGCGCGACGTGTGCCCATCACCGAGCTCGGCTGCTCGGCCGGTGTCGGAGCCATCGGGCTGGCGACCGAGCTGCTTTCGCTTCGCTCCGGTCATGCGTTGGTGGTCAGCGTCGAGCTCTGCTCGTCGTGCATGCAGACCCGTGACCTCGCGCCAGCTGACGTCATCGGCAACATCCTCTTCGCGGATGCCGCGGCGGCTGCGGTCATCGGACCCGCCACGACACGCCACGGGCCGGAGATTCTGGCCGCGCGGACGGTCCTGTGGCCGGATACGGCGGACGCGCTCGGAATGTGGCTCTCGGATACCGGACTTCGCCTGTGTCTGTCCCCCGACCTTCCTGAGATCGTGGGTGACCACCTGCCCGGAACGCTCGAAGACTTCCTGCTGGCGAACGACGTCCGACGAGACGACGTTGACTTCTGGATCGTCCACCCGGGCGGTCCGCGCGTACTCGAAACCGTGAGTGAGCGACTCCACCTCGCCGCGCACGAGGTCGCGTCGTCGTGGGAGGTGTGGCGTGCCTTCGGCAACGTGTCCTCCGCCACGGTGTTCTTCATCCTCGAGGCGCTTCGCCAGCGCGCACCCATCGCGGAGGGCCGGCTCGGCGTCATGATGGCGTTCGGCCCTGGTCTCAGTTGCGAGCTTGCATTGCTGCGCGCGCAGGGTTGGCTCAGCCACGCCGGGGAATGACGCTCAGTGCCGCGTGATCGGCCGACAGCCATTTCGCGATCGGACCTGGCATCCTCGTCCGCTCAATTCCTTCGCGCCCGACCCGGAGCACGTCGCGCGCCGGTGAGAAGCTGCAACAACGCGTCGGCGTGCCGCTCCGCGAACGCCGGATCGGTCGGATCGACGCCCGAGATGTATTTGCACTCGGGGGCTTGGCTGAAGATGAGGCCGGCGGCACCGAGCACGATGTAGCGCAGGCTGACCACCGGGATCGCAGGGACGAGACCCTCGGCCTGCGCGCGCTCCAGATGCGCGCCCACGGCCTCGGCCATCGGACGCACGAAGCGATCCGCGAGCCAGCGCATGCGCCGGCTGTCGCGCTTCCCCTCGTCGTTCATGAGCCGCATGAACTCCGGGTGCCGTGCGACGAAGCGAACGAACTGACGCAGGTTGCGCTCGAGCCAGACGAGCGGATCGTCGCTCGCGCTCCCGCCGGCCCCGTCGGCGAAGCCGGCCGTCAGCTCCTCGAACGCGCGCCCGACGGCCGCCTTCCAGAGCCGCTCCTTGTCGTCGAAGTAGTACTTGATGAGCCCGAGGTTCGCCCCGGCGCGCTCGGCGATCTCACGTGTGCGCGCGCCGTCGAAGCCGCGCTCGGCGAAGACGTCGAGCGCCGCGGCCAGGATGCGCTCGCGGGCGCCTTCGTTGTCCTTTTTGCTCGTCCTCGCCGTCCTGGGGGCCATTCCAGGCCCAATTTACTCCCTTGACTAATTCGTGCAAGGCCTTTATACAGGCGAGTAAATCACCGCTTGCAGGAGGGCCCCGCGATGACGACCGCCAAGCTCACGCTCAGCCACTTCGGCCTCGGCTGCTTCGATCTCGATCGGATGGCCGACTTCTATACCCGGGTCCTCCGCATGACCGTGACGGATCGTGGCTCCGTCCCCGGCGGGGGCGCACAGCTCGTGTTCCTCACGACCGATCCGTCCGAGCACCACCAGCTCGTTCTCGCGTCCGGCCGAACGGAAGGGACCGTCCTGGAGGGGCCGGTCCTCGGCGGGAGCTTCGGTGCCGCGATCTTCCAGCTGACCTTCCGACTGGCCGACCTGCCCATGCTGCGGCGCGTGCAGCAGCGTCTGGTCGCGGAGGGCAACACGAACTTCGTTCCGCTGAATCACGGCAACTCGTGGTCGCTCTACACGCGCGATCCCGAGGGCAATGCGCTGGAGCTGGTCGTGGACAGCCCGTGGTTCGTGCATCAGCCGTGCGGCGAGTTCCTGGACCTCTCCCTCGACGACGCCGAGATCTTGCGCCAGACCGAGGACCTCTGTCGCACCCGCGGCGACTGGCAGCCGTTCGAAGACTGGCGCCAGCAGATCGCACGCCGGATCGCCGACGATCAGGCCGGACTCTGATGCGCCTCGACGCTCCGGTGCTGATCGTCGGTGCGGGGCCGTCGGGAATGACGGCCGCGCTGCTGCTCTCCCGTCTGGGTATCGGGAGCCGCGTCGTCGAGCGCCGCGCCGCGCCGCAGTCGTCTCCCGCAGCGCACGTCGTCAACGCGCGCACGTTCGAGATCTTCCGCTCGGCCGGCGTCGACATGAGCACGATCGCAGCCGCGTGCCAGGATCCGGCCGATGCCGGGCACGTGCTCTGGGTGACGACGCTCGCGGGCGAGGAGCTGGGCCGTCTGCCGTACGAGCGGCAGGGCGACGACACGCTCGCCGTCACGCCGACGCCGCTTCGAAACCTCTCCCAGCACCGTCTCGAGCCGATCCTCCTGGACGAGCTGCAGCGCTGCGCCGACGTCCGCGTGGCGTACGGGCACGAGTGGGAGGGCGCGGAGCAGGACGGCGACGGCGTGACGTCGAGGATTCGCGATCACGAGCGTGGCGGCGTGCACGAGGTGCGGAGTCGCTGGCTCATCGCGGCCGACGGCGCGGGCAGCCCGGTTCGCAGGCAGCTCGGCATCGAGCCGATCGGACCCGACCGCCTGCAGAGCTTCGTGATGATCCACGTCGAGGCGAACCTTCGCCCGCTCGTCGGTCACCGGCCGGCGGTCCTCTACTGGACCACCGCTCCCGGCGCCACGGGAACGTTCGTCGCACACGACATCGACTCGACGTGGGTCTACATGCGGCCGTGGGATCCCGACGCCGAGTCGGCCACCGACTACTCGCACGACAGGTGCGCGGACATCGTGCGTCGCGCGATGGGGACGGACGCGCATCCGTTCACGATCCGGACCGTCCGCACCTGGACGATGACGGCGCAGGTGGCGGAGCGCTATCGCGACCGCCGCATCTTCCTCGTCGGCGACGCCGCGCATCGCTTCCCGCCGACCGGCGGCCTCGGGCTCAACACGGGCGTGCAGGACGCGCACAACCTCGCGTGGAAGCTGGCCGCGGTCGAGGCCGGTTGGGCCCCCGACACGCTCCTCGACACGTACGGTGCAGAGCGGCGACCGGTCGCGCAGCACAACGCGGAAGTGAGCCTCCGCAACGCCGTGCGCCTGGGCGAGGTCTTCCAGGCGCTGGCGGGCGACGAAGGTGTGCCAGCGATCCGCGCGGCGATCGCGAACCAGGCCGAACATTTCGACCTGCTGGGTCTCCAGCTCGGGTTCGGGTACGACGCGGGTGCGGTCGCACCGGCCGCCGACCAGCCGAGCCGCCCGGACTCGGTGCGCGACTACGTGCCGAACGCACTGGCGGGCTCGCGCGTCCCGCACGCGTGGGTGCTGCGTGACGGCGCCCGCATCTCGACCCTTGACCTCTTCGCGTACGACCGATTCACGCTGGTCGCGGGGCCCGCGGGTGGGAAGTGGGCGGAGGCTGCGCACGATGGCGTGCCCGTCGACTGCGTCCGGATCGGCCGCGACGTCGACGATGACGGGGGACGCTGGACGCAGCTTCTCGGCATCGACGCCGACGGCGCGGTGCTCGTGCGACCCGATCAACACGTCGCCTGGCGTGCGCCGCGCGGCGACGCCGCCTCAATGAGTGCCCTCGCACCCGCGCTCGAAAGGATCCTCGGATGAACCTCGGACTCGAAGGACGAAAGGCGATCGTCTGCGCGTCGAGCCGCGGGCTCGGCCGGGCGTGCGCGACGGCGCTCGCACGCGAGGGCGTCTCGGTCGTGGTGAACGGCCGCGACGTGGAGCAGCTCGAGGGGACCGCGGACGCGATCCGGCGCGAGACCGGCGCGCAGGTCGTCGCCGTCGCCGCCGATCTCTGCACCGAAGAAGGTCGGGAGCGGCTCGTGGCGGCGTGCCCGGAGGCCGACATCCTCGTCACCAACAACGGCGGTCCGTCGCCGGGTCGTTTCGAGGACTGCGATCGTGCGGCATGGCTCGCCGCCCTGGAGCAGAACCTTCTGGCGCCCGTCCTCATGATCCGCGCCGTCATCGGAGGCATGCGGGCACGCCGGTTCGGACGCATCGTCAACATCACCTCGGCCATGGTGAAGTCGCCGCACCCGCTGATGGGGCTCTCGACCGCGGCGCGCAGCGCCCTCACGGCGGCATGCAAGGGTCTTTCGCGCGAGGTCGCCCGCGACAACGTGACGATCAACAATCTCCTTCCCGAGCGCATCGACACCGATCGCCAGCGCTTCATGGCCGGGCTCCAGGCGGCGGCGCGCGGCATCTCGGTCGAGGAGGCGTACGCGGACATCGCCTCGTCGATCGCCGCGAACCGGCTCGGAACGCCCGAGGAATTCGCTGCGGCGTGCGTCTACCTGTGCAGCGCGCAGTCCGGATTCGTCTCGGGGCAGAACCTGCAGGTCGACGGCGGCTCGTACGCGGGCGTGATCTGAGCGCGCCACCCGCGGTCGCATCCCGGACGGATTCCGTTGTAGGGTGGGACCACGGACATGAGCAATGACGAGCTGATCTTCGTCGATCCGAAAGCCTACGCCGATCAGGCGCGCTGGCACGCGGCGGCCGAGCGCCTGCGCAAGACGAACCCGCTGCCGCTCGTGCGCGCCGAAGGCTTCATCCCCTTCCGCGCCGTCACGCGCCATGCCGACGTCGACGAGATCGAGCGCCACCACGACCGCTTCCACAACACCATGGAATCGGTGCTGAGCTCGATCGCCCAGGCCGAGCAGCGCCGGATCATGCCCGTCATCAAGACCCTGATCCACATGGACGGGCGCGAGCACCGCGAGCACCGCAAGATCACGAACGAGTGGTTCAAGCCGGCGAACCTCCGCCAGACCGTCGAGGGCCAGCTCAGGCCACTCGCGCGCCGTCAGATCGAGCGCATGATCGAGATGGACGGCGAATGCGACTTCGCGCGCGACATCGCCCTCTACTACCCGTTGCACGTCATCATGAGCATCCTCGGCGTCGACGAGGTGGACGAGCCTCGCATGCTGCAGCTGACGCAGCAGATCTTCGGGGCCGAGGACCCGGACGTCGGGCAGGGCGAGGACCACGGCCAGGTCGTGCTCGCCGCGCTGGTCGACATGGCGCGCTACTTCCAGGCCATGACCGACGACCGCCGCGCGCACCCCAAGAGCGACGTGGCATCGACCATCGCGAACGCCACGATCGACGGGCAGCAGCTCGGCGAGCTCGAGATGGCCGGTTACTACGCCATCATCGCGACGGCGGGACACGACACGACGTCGAGCTCACTCGCCGGCGGGCTCGAGGCCCTGATCCAGAATCCCGACCAGCTCCACGCCCTGCAGAACGATCGCGCGCTCCTGCCGACGGCCGTCGACGAGATCATCCGCTGGGTGAGCCCGGTGCGGCACTTCATGCGTCAGGCGCAGACCGACTACGTCCTCGGCGGCACGCGCCTCGCGGCCGGCGACTGGCTCCTGCTGTCGTATCTGTCGGCGAACCGCGACGACACGGTATTCGAGAATCCGTACCGGTTCGACATCCGGCGCGCGAACGCGGACAAGCACCTCGCGTTCGGCATAGGTGTGCACTTCTGTCTCGGCGCGCATCTCGCGCGCATGGAGCTGCAGGCCTTCCTGGAGGAGCTGCTGCCGCGCCTCGAGCACGTCGAGCTCGCGGGCACGCCCGAGTACATGGCGACGACCTTCGTCGGCGGGCCGAAGCGCCTGCCGATCCGCTACCGCCTCCGCGCGGCGGCCTGATCGAGCGCCGGCCGCCCGGCCGTCAGCGCCGGCCGTAGTTGAGCGGCGTCCCTTTGCGCGCCGAGAGGATGTAGGCCTCGAGGGCGCGCATCTTCGGATCGTCCTCGGCGAGCTTCGTGCCGCGCACCGGGTGCTGGATGCACCAGTTGATCATGTCGCGCAGCAGCACGGTGCGGCCGAGCTGCACCTGGTACTTGGGATAGGTCTCGGGGTGCGTGTTGGCGGCGTTCGGATGGCACATGTCGCACGAGACGGCGACGGTGCTGCCGAGCTCGTCGCCGTTGTGGAAAACCTGTGAGCCGCGCGCCACCATCGCCAGCGTCTCGCGCTGCCAGACGAGGACGTCCTCCTTCGAGATGAGGCCGTAGGTCTGCCCCTGGCCCATTCCCACGAGGTCGCTGTTGTCGGCGGGCGGGACGAGGGCGTGGCGTGTCTTCTCCTCGTCGATCCAGTCGGTCGACGGGTTGTTCGCCTTCCACTTCGCCATGAGCTCGTCGGCGATCTTCTTGCCCTGCTCGGGCGACGGCGGGGCGTTCTGCGCGACCTGCACCTTGGTCTGGCCGTCGCACAGCTCCACTTCGATCGATCCGGGCGCAGTGCGCGCGTCGGTCGCCACCGCCGTGCCACGCGCGACGAGGAGCGCGATCGCCACCGCGGTGCCGAGCGCACAGGTGGTTCCGAGAACGATGATCTTGCGCATGGGGCGTCTCCCTCAGAAGCTCTTGAGCGTCGTCTCGGCCGGGCGGTCCTTCTTGCCGTTCGACGCCAGGTAGCTGCTTCGCACCTGCACGGGGTTGCGGTTCCAGAGATTGTAGACCTTGTCGACGAGGCCGTCGGCGCTCACCTTCGCGACCCCGTCGCCCAGGCCGTCGTTCGGGTCGAACGGGTCGGGACGGTTCATCTGGACGGTGAGCGCCGGCAGGCCCTGAGGGGCGTACGGCCACGGCCAAGCGGTCGAGAGCATGCCGTGGAAGTCGATGGTGCCGATGCGGTTGCTCAGCACCTGATGCGTGTGCCCGTGGATGACCGTCACGGTGCGGAAGCGCTTCAAGATCGCCTGCACCTCGGGAGCGTCGACGGTCCAGAAGTTCCAGGGCTCGTAGTAGTGGTAGAGCGGCGAGTGGGAGAAAACGATGATCGGCGTATCGGCCGAGACCTTCGCCAGGTCCTGCTTCAGCCACTCGCGCTGCGCCTCGCCCACCTCGAAGCGGCTCTGGGTACCGTTGTCGAGCCCGGCGACCGTCTGCATGCGCTGCACTGGGGTCATGCCCCGCTCGGTCCAGAAGTCCTTCTCGTTGACGCTCATGAGCACGACGCAGTGCACGCCCTTGTGATCGAACGAGTACGTCTCCTTGCCGAAGAGCGACTTCCACTTGTCGCCCATGTCGAGGAACCAGTCGTGCTCGCCGACCATCATGCGCACGGGCGCCTTCAGGGTCTTCAGGATCTGCGCGCCCAGGTCGAGCTCCTCGGCCTGCCCGAGCTGCGCCAGATCGCCGCCGTACAGGACGAAGTCCGGCTGCGGGTCGAGCGCGTTGACGTCGTCGACGGCGCGCATGAGCGCGTTGACGAACCGATCGTTCAGCTCACGCTTGTAGAGGTGCGAGTCCGAGATGTAGGCGAAGCCGAACCCCTCGCCGGTCTTGGCCGCGTCGGCCACCCGCACCATCGAGAACGAACGCGGATGCATGGTGACGCCGCTCGCGAGGGCCGCGCCCGCAGCCGCGGTGGCGACCTTGAGGAAGCTCCGCCGATCGAGCTGCCGCAGGCCGCGGAACAGCTCGTCGCGCTCCTCGTACCACCGAGTCTCCGGATCCTTGCGCGTCGCCATCGTCACTTCTCCTTCTGGAGGCGCTGCTCGAAGGGGAACACCTTCCGCATCGCGAGAGCCTCGTCGCGGAAGGGGCGCTTGGCCGTGGCCGCCTCGCGCTGGCGCGTCATCTCGCGCGCATTGTCGTCGGCGAAACGGCGATCGGTCATCGCGAACATCAGCTCGACGAGCTGGTCGATCTCGCCTTCCGAGAGCGCGAGGGGCTCGATGCCGCCGTCGAGGTACGGGTTCGCCTCGCCGCCCTTGTTGTAGTGGTCCATCACGTCCCAGAGCGTCTGCAGCGATCCGTCGTGCATGTACGGCCCGGTGATGCCGATGTTGCGGAGCTGGAGCGTCTTGAAACCGCCGACGTCCGAGCGGTTCCGCGTCACGAGGAACCGTCCCAGCTCGGAGAGGTCGGTTTCGAGCGCAAGCTTGTCGATCGCCTCCGTCGCCGCTTTGCCCTCTTTGCCCTCGAGGGCCTTCTGCGCCTGCGTGGCGAGCTTCTCGAAATCCTGATGGCGCGCCGACACGCCGATGTTGTGGAAGCGGTTGTCGCTGCCCAGCGGGTTGGCGCCATTGATCTGGTGGCAGGACACGCACCGCGCCTTGCCGTTGAAGAGGATCCAGCCCTGCTGTGCATTCGGCGAGAGGGCCTGCGCGTCGCCTGCGAGGAAGCGATCGAGCGGCGAGTCGAGGAATGCGAAGGTGCGCTCGAACGTGGCGATGGCGCGCCCGACGTCCTCGTAGTTCGGCGCGCGGCCGTAGGCCTTCTGGAACATCTCGACGTACTGCGAGTCGCTCGCGATGGCCTTCACGGCGGCGCCGCCGTCTGGCTGCCCCATCTCGATCGGGTTCACGATCGGCAGCTTCGCCTGCTCCTCGAGGCTCGGTGCCCGCCCGTCGAGGAACATCGTCTGGAAGAAGAGCGCGTTGAGCGTCGTCGGGGCGTTGCGGCGGCCGAGCTTGTCTTCGATGCCCTCGGAGACGTTGCGACGGTCGGTGAAGCCGCGGCTCACGTCGTGGCAGGTCGCGCAGGCGACGGTCCCGTCGCGCGAGAGGCGGGTGTCGAAGTAGAGCTTCTTCCCGAGCGCCACGCGCTCGGGGGTCTGCGCGTTGTCCTTCGGGACGATCGAAGCCCAGACGATGGGATCGAAGCCCGCGGGGGGCTTGGTCACGTCCGTCTCCGGGAGGAGCGTCGCGAAGCGGGCCTGCTGCTCCGACATCGCCATCGCGCCGTGGGGTCCCTGCTCGGCCGATGCTGCGCTCGCGAGGAGCGGGAGCGTCGTGGCGAGCAGGAGCGCCGTCCAGAGCGTTCTTCTCTCCGCCATCCGTCCTCCTCTCCCGCCCGGTTCGGCTCGGTCGCCGGAGCGACGCCGGTCGGGAATCGATCGACCCTACGGGTCGGTTGGGTGCACTCGGTGCGCGAGAGTAGCTCCACGCCCCGGGCTCGTCCAAGACATGTTTCCGATCGCTGTGATAGGGGGCGCCTATCGTTCCGCGGGGACATGTCCGCGGGTCAGTGCCGGAGCGCCGCGTGCCGGCGCGCGCGCCGGAACTTCTGCACCCGCATGCCCGTCGACACGTCGCCGACGTAGATCTCGCCCGTCGACGACACGGCGACGCCGCGCCGGAAACGACCAGCAAGACGAACGCTGCGGCCGTGTACGCCAGGACGCCGGTGACGGTCGCTTGCGACCGCACGTCCATCCGTCCCTACGGGTGGATCGGTCGCGGCGGACGTCACTGTGTGGGATGGCGTGGCGACTGCGCGTGCGAGCGCATCTTCCGGCGTCTCGCGCGCGGCGATACCCTTGCCTTTCCGGACCACCGGTGCGACAAACGCGTGCGTATGCAGGCCACTCGTGACGACGTCCGCACCGCTCCCTTCGCGTCCGCTCCGGGCGCGCTCGCGCGCTGATCCATGTGCGGCATCGTCGGGTACGTCGGGCCGCGTGAAGCGAGCCCGATCCTGATCGCGGGTCTCCGCAAGCTCGAGTATCGCGGCTACGACTCCGCGGGCGTCGCGGTGTTCTCGAACGACCACATCGAGGTGCGGCGCTCGGTCGGGAAGCTCGACAACCTGGAGACGCTGCTCGCGAAGCAGCCCGTCGCCGGCACGCCGGGACTCGGTCACACGCGGTGGGCGACGCACGGCCGGCCGTCGGAGCAGAACGCGCACCCGCACCGGGCCGGCAAGGTGGTCGTGATCCACAACGGCATCATCGAGAACTACCTCGAGATCCGCGCCAAGCTGCAGGCCCGCGGCCGCAAGATGGCGTCCGAGACCGACACCGAGGTCATCTCGCACCTCATCGACGAGTTCGTCGAGAAGGGCATGAGCCTCGCCGATGCCACGCGCCGCGCCGTGCGTGAGCTGGTCGGCTCGTACGCGATCGTCGTCATGTCGGAGCTGGCGCCGAAGCGCATCGTCACCGCCAAGAGCGCGACGCCCATCGTGCTCGGCCTGGGCGAGGGCGAGAACTTTGTCGCCTCCGACATTCCCGCCGTGCTCGACTACACGCGGCGCGTGGCGTTCCTCGAGGACGGCGAGGTCGCCGAGCTGTCGCCCGAAGAGGTCCGCATCACCACGTTCGACGGCGCGCCCGTCGAGCGCAAGCCGCGCGTGATCCAGTGGGACGCCGTCACGGCGCAGAAGGGCGGCTACAAGCACTTCCTGCTGAAGGAGATCCACGAGCAGCCGCAGGCCATCATCGACACGATGCGCGGCCGCATCCTGCAGGAAGCGGGCGACGTCCAGCTCGACGACGCGATCGCCGCCAACATCCCGACCGATCCGCGACGTTGTGTCCTCGTCGCGTGCGGGACCGCATGGCACGCCTCTCTCATCGGCAAGCACATGATCGAGCGGCTCGCCGGCATCCCGTGCGAAGTCGACTACGGGAGCGAGTACCGCTACCGCGATCCGATCCTCGACGATCGCACGCTCGTGATCGCGATCTCGCAGTCCGGCGAGACGGCGGACACGCTGGCGGCGGTCGAAACGGGGCGCGAGCGCGGAGCGCCGGTGCTCTCCATCTGCAACGTCGTCGACTCGTCGATCGCGCGGCGATCGTCGGCGGTCCTGTACACGCACGCGGGACCCGAGATCAGCGTCGCCTCGACCAAGGCGTTCACGACCCAGCTGACGGCGCTCTACCTCTTCGCCGTCCACCTGGGTCGCCGCCGGGGCGTCGTCGACGCCGAGCGCGGACGCCAGCTCATGGCCGACCTCGTCGCGCTGCCGTCGCTCGTGACCGAGTGCCTCGCCCACGAGCGGCGGGTGGAGCAGCTCGCCAAGAAGTACTCCCACGCGAGTGACTTCCTGTTCATGGGGCGCGGCATCAGCCATCCGCTGGCGCTCGAGGGCGCGCTCAAGCTGAAGGAGCTGTCCTACATCCACGCCGAGGGCTATCCGGCGGGCGAGATGAAGCACGGCCCCATCGCCCTCATCAACGACGACGTGCCGGTGGTGCTCGTGATCCCGCAGGATCGCGTCTTCCACAAGACGCTCTCCAACCTGAAGGAGGTCGAGTCGCGCGGCGGAAGCATCATCGTCATCACCGACGGGAGCGCCGACGAGCTCGATCAGTCGTCGTGGGACATTCTCACGGTGCCGCGGACGAACGAGCTGCTGTCGCCGATCCCGCACTCGATCCCGCTCCAGCTTCTGGCCTACTTCGTCGCCGTCCGTCGCGGCACCGACGTCGACCAGCCGCGCAACCTCGCCAAGAGCGTGACGGTGGAGTGAGCGATGCCGACGCCCAACGGCGACGTCGCCCTCGGCACCCCCTGTCCGGACTTCCGCCTGCGCTCGGTCGAGGGCGCGACCGTCTCGCGCGACGATTTTCGCGACAAACCGGCGCTCGTCGTGATGTTCATCTGCAATCACTGCCCGTACGTGCAGGCGGTGGAGGACCGGCTGATCACGCTCGCACGGGACTACGCGTCGAAGGGCGTTCAAGTGGTCGGCGTCTGTTCGAACGACCCGACGCACTACCCCGACGACGCGCCGCCGAAGCTCCTCGCCCGCTGGCGCGCCAAGGGCTACGGCTTTCCCTACCTCGTCGACGAAGCCCAGGACGTGGCACGTGCCTTCGACGCCGTCTGCACGCCCGACATCTACGTCTACGACCGCGCGCGGCGGCTCGCCTACCACGGCCGGATCGACGACAGCTGGAAGGACGCCGCAGCCGTGACGCGCCACGAGCTCCGCGCGGCGCTCGATGCCGTGCTCGCTGGCCAGGCGCCGTCGCGCGAGCAGCTCCCCTCGCTCGGCTGCTCGATCAAATGGAAGTAGTTCGTTACGCGCGATGGGTCTCGGCGTGACCACCTGCCGCCGGCGGTAGTTCTCGGGCGTTCTCCGTGTGCCGCGCCAGCTTCGCTGGCCGCGGCATGCCGGTCGCGCGTGCCACCCACGCTTCACCCTCGCCCCCGATCCAAGACGTAGTCTTGGATCTGCGCTACTCGGGGCCGCGTTCGAGCGCGCCCTGCGAGAACGCGTCGTCGGCGATGTTCTGATTGAACTGCGTCGCCATCACGACGACCTCGGTCGACGTGCCGACCGCCGGCGTCTCGACCTTGGTTTGGAACGCCACCGGGATCGCGCCGATCTTGCGGATGTCGCTCTGGCTGATGCGCTTCACCGGCTCGGCCTCGTCACCGAAGAACTCGTACCGCCGTGGCACTAGGTCGTCGCGGCCGAGCCAGAGGACGATCTTCTTGTAGCCGATGTCGTCGCGCTTGGCGGTGAGCTCGATCACCTGACACACGACGCCGTCGACGGTCTCCTCGCCCCGCAGATTCGAGGCGGCATCCGCCTCGGTCCACGACGTCATCTCGGTCAAGAGGTCGAGGTCGTGGTAGGTGAGGTCCGTGCCGACGAAGCTCTGGTTGCGTGTGTTGGCGGTGATCTGCCGGACGCGCTGCAGCTCGGGCAGGTAGAGCCACTGGTCGGCCGGCTTGCCCTTGTGCTCGAAGGCGAGGAACGCGGTACCCTTCACCTCCGCCGGGGCCGAGAAGAACACGATCGCCTTCCGCTCGTCCTCGGGGTAGCGCTTCTCGGAGAGCTCGAGCTCCCGTGTCCGCGTGCCGCCACGGCGGTCGAGGATCTTGAACGTGAGCTTCTGCCGGCGATCGGTCCAATGCCGCTCGCCATTGTCGAGCGCCTCCCGGCGATCCAGGATCTGCCGCGCGGTGTCGGCGCGCGCCGCGGGAACGGCGAGGAGGAGCAACGCGACCAGGGTGTAGCGCATCATGGTGCCGCGGGGTTCATAGTCGCGGCCTCTGCCCGCCGTCAACGGGACACTATGCGACGGCGATTGCTACGCGAGCCGCGCTGTCACGGTGACGGTTGGGACGGCGGCCAGCGCCTTCGACACCGGGCAACCGCGCTTGGACGCCTCGACCTTCTCCTGGAAGGTCTTCTCGTCGAGGCCGGGAACGTCCGCGTCGGTCACGAGGTCGATGCGGGCGATCGTGGGCCCGGCCTCGAGGTGGACGCTCGCCGCGGTGTGGATGCGCACGGGCTTGAAGCCGGCCGTCGTCAGCTGCGCCGCGAGGAACATCGAGAAGCAGCCGGCGTGCGCGGCGCCGATCAGCTCCTCGGGGTTCGTGCCTCCGGCGTCGCCCTCGAAGCGCGAGCGGTAGGTGTACGGCCCCGAGAGATGGCCACTCGCCCCCGTCATCGTGCCCGCGCCCTCTTTGAGGGTGCCCGTCCAGCTTGCGTCCGCCTTGGCGATCGCCATGGTCGCTCCTCCGATCCGCAAGGCCGCGGGCGCATTGCCGAGAGTCCAGCTAGGCGGATCGCTTGCGGGGAACGATTCGTCGAGCGTCTCGTCGATGTCGATCTCCGATGTGGAGCGCTCCATCGCCGTCGCGACCTTCTTCGATTTGATCCCGCGCGCGGAGCCGAGGCAACCCCTTTTCTCGCGCCATGCGGCCCCGCAGCCGCGGTGGGTTTGACAATCGCCAGACCCGACTTATCGGTCCCACCCGATGGAGACCCTTCGACTCATCGCATTGGACGAAACGGTCGTCTTTCCGTCGATGACCGCCACCCTCCCCGTGGACGCGGGGGACGAGGCCCGCGTCTTCCTGGTCCCCCGCCACGGGACCGAATACGCCAGCGTCGGCGTCGTGGCCGACGTGTCCGAGCGCGTTCGGCTGCCCGGCGGCGGCCGCGCCGTGGTTCTGACCGGCCGCACGCGAGGCGTTGCCGGTGCCGCCCGCAGCGATGTCGCCGGCCACCTCCGCGTCGAGGTGGAGCCGCGGCCCGACGTGGCCCCGCCCGCGGCGCGCACGCGTGCGCTCGAGCAGGACTACCGCGCCGTGGTGCTCGAGATCCTCGAGCTACGGGGCGACGACGGCCGCGTGGCGGCCTTCGTGCGCTCGATCACCGATCCCGGCGCCCTCGCCGACACCTCGGGGTATGCCCCGGATCTCACCTTCGCCCAGAAGGTGAAGCTCCTCGAGACGCTCGACGTGGTGGAGCGCCTGACGCTCGCCTTGGGCTTCCAGCGCGATCGGCTGGCCGAGCTGCAGGTGCGCAAGCGCATCCGCGAGGACGTGCAGTCCGGCGCCGACAAGCAGCAGCGCGACTACATCCTGCGGCGCGAGCTGCAGTCGATCCGCAAGGAGCTGGGCGAGGACGAAGCCTCGATCGCAGACGAGTACCGCAAGAAGATCGACGACGCCGGCATGCCCGACGCCGTGCGCACGCAGGCCGAGCGAGAGCTCGGACGCCTCGAGCGCATGGGCGAGTCGAGCCCTGAATCCTCCATGATCCGCACCTACCTCGACTGGCTGCTCGCCGTACCGTGGAAGGAGCGCTCCGAGGAGCGTCTCGACCCCGTGCACGCGCGAGCCGTCCTCGACGCCGATCACGCCGGTCTGGACGACGTGAAGCGGCGCATCACCGAGTACCTGGCGGTGCGGAAGCTTCGCGCCGAGCGGGGTGTGCCCGACGATCGCCGCTCGGGCGTCATCCTGACGCTCATCGGACCGCCCGGGACCGGCAAGACGTCGATCGGCGAGTCGATCGCGCGGGCGACCGGCCGGAAGTTCGTCCGCATGTCGCTCGGCGGCGTGCGCGACGAGGCCGAGATCCGCGGGCACCGCCGCACGTACATCGGCGCGCTGCCCGGGCGTCTCGTACGCGCGCTCCGCGACGCGGGAACGATGAACCCGGTCATCATGCTCGACGAGGTCGACAAGCTCGGCTCCGACTGGCGGGGCGACCCGTCCTCGGCGCTGCTCGAGGTGCTCGACCCGGCGCAGAACCACTCCTTCCGCGACCACTACCTCGACGTCGAGGTCGATCTCTCGCACGTGCTCTTCATCGCGACCGCCAACGTGGCCGATTCCATCCCCGGCCCGTTGCTCGATCGCATGGAGACCATCCGCTTCGATGGCTACACGGTCGACGAGAAGGTAGCGATCGCGCGCGGCTTCCTGTGGCCGCGCCAGATCGAGCGCAACGGCCTCCGTCCCGAGGAGGTGACGATCGACGACGCGGTCTTCCGCGCCGTGATCGCCGACTACACCCGTGAGGCCGGCGTGCGGCAGCTCGAGCGCGAGCTCGGCACCGTTCTCCGCAAGACCGCGACGCGCGTCGCGTCGGGTGAGGCGGCGGCGCCGGTCTCGATCGACGCGGCGGCCGTTCGGGAAGCGCTCGGGCGTCCGAAGTTCTTCCAGGAGTCGGCCGTCCGCACGGCCGTCCCCGGCGTGGCGACCGGCCTCGCGGTGACGGGCACCGGCGGGGAGGTGCTGTTCGTCGAGGCGGCCGCGATGAACGGCAGCGACGGCCTCGTTCTCACGGGCCAGCTCGGCGACGTCATGAAGGAGTCCGCGCGCATCGCACTCAGCTACGTGCGCAGCCACGCGCCGTCGCTGGGCATCGAGGAGCCGGCATTCCGGCGACGCGAGTTCCACGTCCACGTGCCCGCGGGCGCGATCCCGAAGGACGGCCCGAGCGCCGGGGTGACGATCGTGACGTCTCTGGCCTCGCTCCTCACGGGCCGAGCCGTGAAGCACACCGTGGGCATGACCGGCGAGGTCACGCTGCAGGGACGCGTGCTGCCGATCGGCGGCGTCAAGCAGAAGGTGCTGGCGGCGCACGCGGCGGGATTGACCGACGTGATCCTGCCCGAGCGCAATCGCGGCGATCTCGACGAGGTACCGGCGGAGGTGCGGGAGCAGCTCCGCTTCCACCCGGTCGGCACCGTCGACGAGGTACTCGCGCTGGCGCTCGAGCCCAAGGCGGACGTGCTCGCGGCGTAGGAGGACCGACCCAAGACTACGTCTTGGGTCGGGGAGAACTCGAGAGTGGCGCGTCCGGAGCACGCGCGACCGACATGCCGCGGCCGGCGGAGCCGGCGCGGCACGCGAGGGACGCACGCCACCCTCGGACGCTGGTCCAAGACTCGGGCGGCCACGGGTGTGGTGAACGGAACTTCGTGGCGACGGCCAGGCGCGCCGCCTGTCGGACTCCTAGAGCATCGGAAGGCGGCGGCGGGGCGGGCCCAGCGGGAACGCCTCGTCGATCCGCCCGAGCTGGGCGCGCGTGAGGTGCACCTGCCCCGCCGCCGCGTTCTCGGCGGCGTGGGCGGGGCTCGCCGCCTTGGGAATCGCGAAGAGCGACGGCCGCCGCACCAGGAACTGCAGCGCGACCTGACGCGCGGTAGCCCCGTGTGCGTCGGCGATCTCCTGCAGCACGCGGCCGCCCGCCGTGCGCTCGCCCGGGAAGTTGCCGCTGCCGAACGGGCTGTAGCCGACGACGGCCACGCCGTGGCGCTCGCACCAGGGAATCACGGCGTGCTCGATGGCGCGCTCCCGCAGGTGGTAGAGGACCTGGTTGCAGGCGGGCCGCCTTGCGCCGGCGATCGCCCGCGTCTCCTCCAGGTCGGCGACGTCGAAGTTGCTCACGCCCCAGGAGAGGATCTTTCCGTCCCGCTCGAGCTCCTCGAAGGCGGCGATCGTCTCGCCGAGCGGGTGCCGCCCGCGCCAGTGGAGCAGGTAGCAGTCGAGCCGGTCGGTGCGGAGCTTGCGCAGGGACTTCTCGCACGCGGAGATCGTTCCGCGATGGGAGGCGTGCTCGGGGAGGACCTTCGAAACCAGGAAGACGTCGTCGCGCCGTCCGGCGATCGCCTCGCCGACGACGTTCTCGGCGGCGCCGTACAGCTCGGCCGTATCGACGTGGGTCGCGCCGAGGTCCAGACCCCGCCGCAACGCGGTGACTGCGGCGGCGCGATCGTCGCCGTCCATCTGCCAGGTGCCCTGCCCGATCGCGGGCACCTCCCGCCGCGTGGAGCCGAACGAACGGAGTTCCAAAGCGCGTGGGATCCGAAGGCGCTAGGCGACGGCCGGCGCGGCGTGCGGGGTGTGCGACCGTCCCCGGGCGCGCAGCCGGAAGCTCAGCACGACGAGCGCGGCGCCGGCGACGAGCGCATACGCGCCGATCCAGAAGATGACGGCGAGGGCGCCGGCGCCCGGATAGGACATGAGCAGCACGCCGAGCGCGATGGACGCGACGCCGCTCAACGCGAGCAACCACTCGCCGGTGATGACCTTGCGCAGGCGAATGGCCGCCGCGATCTCGAACACGCCGGTCACGAGCGCCCAGGCAGCGATCACGTAAAGCAGCGCGAGCGCCGTGAGGCCGGGCGAGACCAGCGTCACCAAGCCGGCGCCGATGCCGACGATGCCCTCGATCAGAAGCACCCACCACCGGTCGGTCTCGCCGCGCCGGCGGATGGCGGTCACGATGGCGAGGATGCCGTCGGCGAACGCGTAGGCGCCGAAGAGCAGGACGAGCGCCGCCAGCGAAATGCCCGGTGCGACGAAGGTGAAGATTCCGAACAGGATCCCCGCCACGCCGCGCAGCAGGACGACCCACCAGTTGCGAACCAACATCTCGAGATCCACGCCTGCGATCGGCATCGACTGACCCTCCTCTGGTTTCAGGTACGGTCGATCGCAAGGTAGCACCACCAGGATCGGTCGAATAGGGGGCGGATTGCCGCAGGCTCGGAGCGATGCCCTCGCATTGCGCGGGTGCGCCGGCCGTGGTGAGGGAGGGCGACGATGGTCTGGGTGCTGCCCGGCGTCCGCACGCCGTTCGCGAGCACCAGCTCTACCGAACCGACTCCCGCGGCGACGCGCGCACGGCGCGGTCGAAGGCCCAGTTGCGGATCATCTCCACCTGCTCCTTCATGGTCTTCGAGAGCGGGACGACGTTCGCCGTCAGGTTGAAGAGGTCGGCGTCGGTCAGCTCGCGGTCCTGGAGGTGCGCGGTGGTGAGCGCTGAGACGACGCACTGCTCGATCTCGGCTCCGGTCCACCCCTTGGTGAACTTCTTCAAGGGCTCGAGGTTGAACCGCGACGGATCGAGGCCCCGGCGCCGCAGATGGACCCGGAAGATCTCCATCCGCTCGTCGTCCAGCGGAAGGTCCACGAAGAACACCTCATCGAAGCGCCCCTTGCGGATCATCTCGGCGGGCAGGAGGTCGATGCGGTTCGCCGTCGCGCCGACGAACAGGCCGCGGGCCTTCTCCTGCATCCACGTGAGGAAGAAGGCGAAGATGCGACCGAGCTCGCCCTCTTTCGCCTGCGCGTTGATGCCGGCTTCGATCTCGTCGAACCAGACGACGGCCGGCGCCATCGACTCCAGCATGTGGCACGCGCGCGCGAACGCGCCCTCGGGCTTCCCGTGCTGGCCCGAGAAGATCTCGATCATGTCGATGCGGTAGAGCGGCAGCCCGAAGCACGACGCGATCGCCTTGATCGACAGGCTCTTCCCGCACCCGGAGATGCCCATGACGAGGATGCCCTTCGGCACGATCTCCGCGCTGATGCGGTCGCGCATCTGGAAGAGCTTGTGACGCTCGAGGAGCCACTTCTTCAGGATCTCGAGCCCGCCGACGTGCTCGAGGCCCGTCTCGGTGGGGACGTACTCGATGAGGCCGGCGCGATTGACGAGCAGGCGCTTCTCCTCGAGCAGGAGCGGAACCGATCCGGCGTCGAGCGCCTGCCGCGCCGCCGCCGCGCGGCGGACCGCGTGGTGCGCGTCGTCGAGGGTGAGACCCTGCAGCGCGCGCGCGAGCTGCACCGCCGTCGCCTCGCTGGTGTCGACGGTTCCCCCTGCGGCCCTGATGGCCTCGGCCTCGCGGTGCAGGAAGCCCACCAGCTCGGGCAGGTCGGGCACGGCGAGCTCGACGTAGACGATCGAGCGCTCGATCTCCTCGGGGATGAACTTCACGGGCGCGCAGATGAGGAGCAGCTTCCCCGTGTCGAGCGACTGCTCGTACAGATCGCGCAGGCGACGGCGGACTTCCGCGCTTTCGCGCATGGGCTCGTGGAAGTCCTTGAACAGGAAGTAGGCCGGACCCTCGTGCGCCGCGACGAAGTCGAGCGCGGCGCGCGGGCCCGTCTCCTTGCCGCTCTTGGCGCCGTCGCGCCGCATTCCCTCGGTGAGGCTCCAGGTCCATACCGGCAGGGCCGGCTTGGATCGGCCCGCGGCCTCGCGCAAAAGGGCCATGATGCGTCGCTCCTCGGCCGAGCGCACGTAGGCCAACGGGCGTCCCGATTCGGTGATGTCGCGCAGGCTCCGGAGCGCGCGACTCTCGGCTTCGTCGGTCATGAGCGGCGATCCCTGGCCTCGTACTCATAGTGAGGGGCCCGGCGCATCTGTCAACCAGGCGAACCCCCCGCGTCGCGGCGCGGTCAGGCGCTGCGCGCGGCCGCGGCCCGCTGCTCGGCGAGCACGCGCTGGATGAAGACGACGATCTCCGCGTAGGAGCCGAAGCGTACGGCGCGCCCCGACACGACGTGCTCGACCTGCCCGTCGACGCGCTCGAGCGTCGGGTCGGTGTTGGCGCGGAAGCGGACGACGAAGGCCCGGTCGGCTGGATGCGTGGGGTTTCGGTCCGAAGGCTCCATACCCGGCCTTTCTAGCCCTGGATCGACTGGGGAGTCCGGTGACTTTCGGGGTATTTTCGGGGCGTCGCGACCCAGAGGCGGAAGCGATCCATGTACAGGTAGACGACGGGGGTCGTATAGAGGGTCAGGAGCTGGCTCACGATCAGCCCGCCGACGATCGTGATCCCGAGCGGACGGCGCAGCTCCGAGCCCATTCCCGTTCCGAGCGCGAGCGGCAGGCCCCCCAGCAGGGCGGCCATCGTCGTCATCATGATGGGCCGGAACCGCAGCAGGCACGCCTCGTAGATCGCCGCCTCGGGCGACTTCCCGTGCTCGCGCTCCGCCTCGACCGCGAAGTCGATCATCATGATCGCGTTCTTCTTCACGATGCCGATGAGCAGCAGGATCCCGATGAGGGCGATCACGCTGAGGTCCGTACCGCACAGCAGGAGCGCCAGGATCGCGCCCACGCCGGCCGACGGCAGCGTCGAGAGGATCGTCAGCGGGTGGATGTAGCTCTCGTAAAGAATGCCGAGCACGATGTAGACCGTGACCAGCGCGGCCAGGATGAGCAGCGGCTGGTTCGCGAGCGAGGCCTGGAAGGCCTGCGCTGTGCCCTGGAATGTCGCGTGGATGCCGGCGGGAATGTTCAGCTCGCGCTCGGCCGCCTCGATCGCCAGCACCGCGTCGCCGAGCGCGACGCCGGGTGCGAGGTTGAACGAGATCGTGATCGCGGGGAACTGCCCCTGGTGGTTCACCTGCAGCGCCGTCGTCGTCGGCGCGAAGTGGGTGAACGCGCCCAGCGGTACGTGCGTGCCGTTCGAGGAGCGGACGTAGATGCTCTTCAGCCCCTCGGGGCTCTGCCAGAAGCGCGGCGCGACTTCCATCACCACGTGGTACTGGTTGAGCGGCGTGTACATCGTGGACACCTGCCGCTGGCCGAAGGCGTCGTAGAGCGCCTCGTCGATCGTCTTGGCGCTGATGCCGAGACGTGCCGCGGTATCGCGGTCGATGACCAGGTTCGCCTCGAGCCCGCGATCCTGTTGGTCGCTCGACACGTCGGTGAGCAGCGGGATCGTCTGCAGCTTGCGGAGGATGCGCGGGGCCCACTGGTTCAGCTCCTGGAGGTCGTCGTCCTGGAGCGTGAACTGAAAGAGCGCGTTGCTGAGACGGCCGCCGACGCGGATGTCCTGGATCGCCTGCAGGTAGAGGCTCGCCCCGGGGACGGCGGCGAGCTTCGGGCGTAGGCGACCCATGATCTCGTTCGCGGTGGCCTGGCGCTCGTCGCGGGGCTTCAAGGCGACGAACACGCGTCCCGTGTTTCCCGTCCCCTGTCCGCCGCCGGTGAAGCCGACGACCGACGCGACGCCGGGGTCGGCCATGACGATGTTCACGAACTCCTCGAGCTTCTGCTCGAGCGCCTGGAAGGAGATGTGCTGATCGCCCTGGAGGGCGCCCATGAGCCGCCCGTTGTCCTGCTCGGGGAAGAATCCTTTGGGGACGACGCTGAAGAGGTAGACGTTGAGGCACGCCGTCGCGATCGCGACGGCCAGCGTCAGGCGCGCGTGCCGCAGGACCCACGCGAGGCTCGTCTCATAGCGGGCGAGGAGCCAGGCGAAGCCCCGCTCGCTCAGACGATAGAAGCGGCCGTGTCGGATATCGTGGTCGGGGCGCAGGAAGCGCGCCGACATCATGGGCGTCGTCGTGAGCGAGACCACCAGCGAGATCGCGACCGCGACCGTCAACACCACCGCGAACTCGCGGAACAGCCGACCGACGATCCCGCCCATGAGCAGGATCGGGATGAACACCGCCACGAGCGACGTGCTCATCGAGAGGACCGTGAACCCGATCTCGCGCGCTCCCCGGAGCGCCGCCTCCATCGGCGGCAGGCCGCGCTCGAGGTGGCGCGAAATGTTCTCGATCACCACGATCGCGTCGTCGACCACGAAGCCGGTCGAGATGGTGAGCGCCATCATCGAAAGGTTGTCGATGCTGTAGCCGAGCAGGTACATGACGCCGAACGTGCCGATGAGCGACAGCGGCACGACGACGCTCGGGATCACCGTCGCCCACACGTTGCGCAGGAAGACGAAGACGACGAGGATGACGAGCGCGATCGAGATGAGCAGGCTCACCTCGACGTCGGCGATCGAGGCGCGGATCGTGACGCTCCGGTCGACCATGACCCCGAGGTCGACCGCCGCCGGGATCGACGCGTGGAGCTGCGGCAGGAGCGCCCGCACGCGATCGGCGGTCGCGATGATGTTCGCCCCCGGTTGGCGGAAGAGGATCATCACCACCGCCGGCTTCCCGTTCGCGTTGCCCACCGTGCGCACGTCCTCGGTCGCATCCGTCACCTCGCCCAGGTCCGACAGGCGCACGGCGGCTCCGCTGCGGTAGGTGACGATGAGCGGCTTGTACTGCTCGGCCTTCAAGAGTTGATCGGTCGTTGCGATCGTCCACGCGTCGTTGCCCCGCGCGACCTCGCCCTTGGGACGGTTCGCGTTGGCGGCGGCGAGGGCGGTGCGCACCTCGTCGAGCCCGATGCCGTAGCGACCGAGGGCGCCGGGATTGAGATCGACGCGCACGCCGGGAAGCGCGCTGCCGCCGACGATGACCTGCCCGACGCCCTCCACCTGCGCGAGCTTCTGCGCCAGGATCGAGGCGGCCGCGTCGTACATGCGCCCCGTGTCCACGGTCTCCGACGTGAGCGCCAGGACGAGGATGGGCGCGTCGGCCGGATTCACCTTGCGGTACTGCGGATTGTTGGGGAGAGTCGTGGGAAGCTGCCCGCGCGCGGCGACGATCGCCGCCTGCACGTCGCGCGCGGCGGCGTCGATGTTCCGGGCGAGGTCGAACTGCAGCACGATCGTCGTCGAGCCGAGCGAGCTGGTCGACGTCATGTCGGTCACGCCCGCGATGCGGCCGAACTGGCGTTCGAGCGGCATCGCGACCGCCGAGGCCATGGTCTCCGGGCTCGCACCGGGCAGCGCGGCGGAGACCTGGATGGTCGGGAACTCCACCTGCGGCACCGGGGAAACGGGCAGGAGCCGGAACGCGATCGCGCCGGCGAGGGCGAGCGCCAGCGTCAGCAGCGTCGTCGCGACCGGGCGCCGGACGAAGGGCGCGGAGACGTTCACCGCGCCTCCAGCCCGACCCGGTGCGGGAGCGCGGCTCGTCGCGACGCGAGACGCCGCGCGAGGCGATCGAAAGCGAGGTAGACGACCGGCGTCGTGTAGAGCGTCAAGAGCTGCGAGAGCAGGAGCCCACCGACGATCGTGATGCCGAGGGGGCGGCGCAGCTCCGCACCCACGCCGGTGCCGAGCGCGAGCGGCAGCCCACCGAGGAGCGCCGCCATGGTCGTCATCATGATCGGCCGGAAGCGCAGCAGGCACGCCTCGTAGATGGCCGCCTCCGGTGACTTCCCCTCGCTCCGCTCCGCCTCGAGCGCGAAGTCGATCATCATGATCGCGTTCTTCTTCACGATGCCGATGAGGAGGATGATGCCGATCAGCGCGATCACGTTGAGGTCGTTGCGGCAGAGGAGCAGCGCGAGGATCGCTCCGACACCCGCCGACGGCAGCGTCGAGAGGATCGTCAGCGGGTGGATGTAGCTCTCGTAGAGCACGCCGAGCACGATGTAGACGGTGACGAGCGCGGCGAGGATCAGGAGCGGCTGATTCGCGAGCGAGGCTTGGAACGCCTGCGCAGTGCCCTGGAAGCTCGCCTGGATGTCGGGCGGGAGGCCGATCTCGCGGCCGGCGTTCGTGATCGCCGTCACGGCCGCGCCGAGCGACGTACCGGGCGCCAGGTCGAAGGACAGGGTGACCGCCGGGAACTGCCCCTGGTGGTTCACCGCGAGCGCGGTCGTCGTCGGCACGACGTGCGTGAACGTCGCGAGCGGCACCGGCGCGCCGGTCGTGGGGCGGACGTAGATGTGCTCCAGCGCGTCGGGACCCTGCTGGTAGCTCGGGTTCACCTCCAGCACGACGTGGTACTGGTTCAGCTGCGTGAAGATCGTCGATACTTGGCGCTGCCCGAACGCGTCGTAGAGCGCGTCGTCGATCATCTGCGGCGTGATGCCGAGCCGCGAGGCGGTATCGCGATCGATCACGAGCATCGTCTGGAGCCCGCCGGTCTGCTGATCGCTTGCGACGTCGCGCAGCTCCGGGAGCGCGCGGAGCTTCTCGACCAGGCGCGGCGCCCACTCGTGCAGCTCGACGGCGTTCGCCGACTCGATGCTATACTGGTACTGCGTGCGGCTCACGCGGTCCTCGACCGTGAGATCCTGCACTGGCTGCATGAAGAGCGTGATGCCGCCGACGGTGGCGAGCTCGGGCTGCAGGCGGCGGATGACGTCGGTGGCGCCGACGCCGCGCTCCTCGAGGGGCGTAAGGTTGATCTGGATGCGGCCGCTGTTGGGCGTCGTGTTGACGCCGTCGACGCCGATGAACGACGAGAGGCTCTGCACCGCCGGGTCGCGCAGGATCACCTTGGCGAGCGCCTGCTGGCGCGCCGCCATGACAGGGAACGACGTCGTCTGCGGCGCCTCCGAGACGCCGAGGATGACCCCGGTGTCCTGCACGGGGAAGAAGCCCTTCGGCACGACGACGTAGAGGAGGATCGTGGCGGCGAGCGTCGCGATCGCGACCCACAGCGTCGCCGTCTGTCGCTCGAGCACCCAGCGCAGCGTGGTCCCGTAGCGGGCGATCACCGTCTCGAAGAAACGCTCCGATGCACGGTAGAGACGGCCCTGTGCGGCCTGGGGCTCGTGGCGCAGGAGCTTCGCGCACATCATCGGCGTGAGGGTGAGGGACACGATCGCGGAGACGAGGATCGTCACGCTGAGCGTCACGGCGAACTCGCGGAAGAGCCGTCCCACGATGTCGCCCATGAACAGGAGCGGAATCAGCACGGCGATGAGCGAGACCGTGAGCGACACGATCGTGAAGCCGATCTGCTCCGAGCCTTTGAGCGCCGCCTCGACCGGCGCGTCGCCCGCCTCGATGTAGCGGGCGATGTTCTCGATCATGACGATCGCGTCGTCTACGACGAAGCCGGTCGAGATCGTGAGCGCCATGAGCGACAGGTTGTCGAGGCTGTAGCCGAGCAGGTACATGACGCCGAACGTGCCGACCAACGACAGCGGCACGGCGACGCTCGGGATGATGGTCGCCGAGACACTGCGCAGGAAGAGGAACAGCACCATCACGACCAGCGCAATGGTGAGCATCAGCTCGAACTGCACGTCCGCGACCGAGGCGCGGATGGTCGTCGTCCGGTCGGTGAGCACCGTCACTTGCACCGCCGACGGCAGCGCCGCCGTGAGCTGCGGCAGGAGCGTCTCGATCCGGTCGACGACGCCGATGATGTTCGCCCCCGGCTGCCGCTGGATGTTCATGATGACTGCCGGCTCGTCGTTCATCCACGCCGCCTGCTTCACGTTCTCGGGCGCGTCGATGACGTCGGCGACGTCGTCCACGCGCACCGGCGCGCCGTTGCGATACGCGACCACGAGCGGGCGGTAGTCTTCACTCGAGAGGAGCTGGTCGTTGGCGGCGATCGTGTACGCCTGCGCGGCGCCGTCGAACGTTCCCTTGGCCTGGTTCACGTTCGCCTGCGCGACGGCGGTGCGCAGATCTTCGAGCCCGAGCCCGTAGGCGGCGAGCGCGGTGGGGTTCGCCTGGATGCGCACGGCGGGCTTCTGGCCGCCAGAGAGCGTCACGAAGCCGACGCCTGGGAGCTGCGATATCTTCTGCGCGAGACGCGTGTCGGCGAGGTCCTGGACCGTCGAGAGCGGCAGCGTCTTCGACGTGAGCGCGAGCGTCAGCACGGGCGCGTCGGCGGGGTTCGTCTTGCTGTAGATGGGTGGGTTCGGGAGGTCGCGCGGCAGGTAGGTCCCCGCCGCGTTCATGGCAGCCTGCACCTCCTGCTCGGCCACGTCGATGTTGAGGTCGAGCGTGAATTGCAGCGTGATGACCGAGCTGCCGAAGGAGCTGGTCGACGTCATCTGTCCCAGACCCGGCATCTGGCCGAACTGGCGCTCGAGCGGCGAAGTGACTGACGACGCCATCACGTCGGGGCTCGCGCCCGGGTAGAACGTCAGCACCTCGATGGTGGGATAGTCGACCTGCGGGAGCGCGGAGACGGGGAGCTGGCGATAGGCGGTGATGCCCGTCAGCACGACCGCGGCCATGAGCAGCGAGGTCGCGACCGGCCGCAGGATGAAGAGGCGCGAGGGGTTCATGGGCCGGCCGGGGCGCGGACCTGCACGGTGGCGCCGGGCCGCAGCTTGTCGACGCCGTCGACGACGACGACCTCGTCGGCCGCGAGGCCCGACTCGACGGCGGCGGCGTCGTTCGAGGTGGCGCCGATCGTCAGCGGCCGCACCTCGACGGTCTTGTCCGGCTTCACGACGTACGCGAACGTCCCCTGCGGTCCGCGCTGGATCGCCGCCGACGGCACGAGGACGGTGTCCTTGCGCACGTCGAGCATGAGGCGGACGTTCACGAACTGGTTCGGGAAGAGCGCGCCGTCCTGGTTCTCGAACACGGCCTTCAAACGGCTCGTGCCGGTGCTCTGGTCGATCTGGTTGTCGACGGTGACGAGGCGTCCGGTCGCGATCTTGTGCTGGCCGGCGCGGTCGTACGCCTCGGCCGCCAGCGTCTCGCCGGCGTGGAGCTTGGCGAGCACGGGCGGCAGATCGTCCTCCGGGATCGTGAAGAGGACCGCGATCGGTTGGACCTGGGTGATGACGACCAGGCCGGTCTGGTCGGTCGCGTGCACCATGTTGCCGGCGTCGACGAGGCGCAGCCCCGCCCGCCCCGTGATCGGGGCGGTGATGCGCGCGTAGTCGAGCTGGAGCTTGGCGTTGTCGACCGCGCCCTGGTCCGACCTGACGGCGCCCTCGAATTGTCCGACGGTAGCAGCCTGGTCGTCGACCTGCTGCTTGGCGATGAGCTGGCGCGCAATCAGCTCGCGATCGCGCGTGAGGTTCAGCCGCGCCGCCGTCAGCTGCGCCGTGTCTCGGGCGAGCTGGCCCTCGGCCTGCGCGAGCTGGACCTCGAACGGTCGCGGATCGATCTCGGCGAGGAGGTCCCCCTCGCGCACCGGCTGGCCTTCCTCGAACGCGACGCGCATGAGCTGGCCGTCGACGCGGCTGCGGACGGCGACCGTGTTGAACGCGGTGACCGACCCGAGACCCGAGAGGTAGACCGGCATGTCGCCGCGCCGGGCGGTCGCGACCACGACCGGTATCGCGGGCGCGCCATGCCCCGCCACCGCGCCGGCGGGCGCCGAGCCGTTGGCCGTCGGGGCCAGTACGCGGTAGCCGGCGATGACCAGGAGGCTGAGCACGACGAGCCCGAGCCATGGGCGGCGGACGAGGATCGCGGGATAGGGAAATCGGGAGACGGTCGCGTTCGAGTCCATGGTCAGGCCTTCGTGCCGGAGCCGTTGCTGCCGTTGCGTGCGGTCCGCAGGCCGCGGATCGCCGCGAGGGAGAAGCGGGTGACGTGATCGGCGATGCGCGCGATCTCTTTGGGGGGAACGAGGTCGGGATAGAGCCGGGTGATGACGGCGGCGGAGTGCCGGTAGAACACGCACTGCCCGACAATGCTGAGAACGCAGAGGCGCACGGTGTCGGCGTCCGCGTCCGGCCCGAGCAGCTCGCGCACGATCGTGGCGAGGTTCTCGTGGTTCGCGCGCATGCGCTCGCGCACCAGCCGGTCGAGCACCGCCGTGGGATCGATCATCTCGCGCGCCATGAGCTTCGCGTGCCAGGCGGGCCGGCCGCGATCGAGCAGGCGCGTCAGGAACGATTCGACGTGCGCGCGGAGGCGCACCTGCGGCTTCGCGTCCGCCGCCGGTGCCTCGGCGGCCGCCGCGTGCGCGCGGGCGCACTCGTCGGCGTAGTCGACGACGGCGGTGTAGAGCCGCTCCTTGTCGCCGAAGTGGTAGTGGACGGCGGCGATATTGGCCGCGGCGCGCCCGCAAATCTGCTGGATGGTGGCGCCCCGGAAGCCCTCTTCCGCGAACACCTCGCCCGCCGCCTCGAGCAGCCGCCGGCGGGTCTCGGCCGACCTGGACCCCGGCTGGGTCAACGTAAAATCCTCATTTCAAATACACGATTAAAATGAGGGCTGGGCAGTGTCAAACGAGCCGGCGACGGCGGGGGAACAGATGCGGGGGCTCGGGCGTCCCGGCCCGAGCCCCCCGCGCGAGTCGCTACTTCTTGATCTTCAGGTCGACGCCAGCGCCGCCGAGCGTCACCTTCACGCCCTGGGTCGTGGACACCAGATCCACTTCGACGCCGTTCTGGTTCTTCATGGCGGCCACGCTGCCGCCGCCACCGATGGCCGCGCCGGCGGCCACCGCCGTGTAGTTGCCGTCGAAGTCGGACAGCTTCTTCAGGTTGTACACCTTGCCGCTCGCCTGGATCTTGGTGATCCCGACGTCCCCGACCGAGAGACCGGAGACCGAGATCGGATAGTGCTTTCCCTTGTAGGTGAGGGTGCCGCTGCCCCAGCTGTAGCCGATCCCCGCGGCAACCGAACCTTCGCTCAGCCGCAGGGTCGCGTCCGGCGCCTTGCTCTTCGCGTGGGCCAGGCCGACCACCAAGCCCAGGGCCACGATCGTCATCAGCTTCGTCATCCGTCGCATTCAGGTTTCTCCTTCTGGTTGGGGGGACGTTCGTCCTCCCTTCCGTCATAGGCGTCACTGCGTCAATGGTCTGCGTCCGGGCCGTGAGCTAGACAGGAGACTCATGAAGCTTGCGCTCCTCGCCGTGAGTCTGCTTGCCACCGCGGCCACCGACGCCGCCGTGCGGCTCGATCGGTGAGGGCACGTGGCCGAGCGCACCCCAGGGGCGGCCCGCTTCCCGCGGGAGCCGATCGACAGCCTGATCGAGCCGATCGAGCGCTTCATGCATGTCGAGGCGGCCGGCGGCATCGTGCTGCTCGCGTGCACCGTCGTCGCGCTCGTGATCGCGAACTCGCCGTTCGCCGACGCCTACCACCACTTCTGGGAGACCGAGATCGGAATCACGGTGGGCGGGCTGCGGCTCAGCCACTCGATCGAGCACTGGATCAACGACGGCCTCATGGCCCTCTTCTTCTTCGTCGTCGGTCTCGAGGTGAAGCGGGAGTTGGTGCTGGGCGAGCTGCGCGACCCGCGGCGCGCCGCGCTGCCGCTCGTCGCCGCAGTCGGCGGTATGGCCGTCCCCGCCGCCGTCTACCTGGCGCTACAGATGGGAGGCCCGGCACAGCGCGGGTGGGGCATCCCCATGGCGACGGACATCGCGTTCGTCGTCGGATGCATGGCCGTGCTCGGCAAGCGCGTTTCGCACGGTCTCCGCGTGATGATCCTCACGCTCGCGATCGCCGACGACATCGGCGCCATCCTCGTGATCGCGCTCGGCTACAGCACGGGAATCCACCTGGTTCCGCTCGCGCTCGGCGTGGCTGGCGCCGCGATGATCGTCGCACTGGCGCGGCTCGGCGTCCGCTCGTTCGGCGTCTACACGTTGGTCGGCGCGCTCGTCTGGCTCGCGTTCCTGCAGTCGGGGATCCACGCCACGCTGGCGGGGGTCGTGCTCGGGCTCCTCACCCCGGCGCGCGCGTACTTGAGCGAGAGCGTGTTCGCACAATTCCTCCAGCGCACCGCGGAGACCGTTCGCGGCGGTCCCCCCGACGTCGCGAGCGTGCGCGACCTCGAGCGCGCCACGCGCGAGACCGTTTCGCCGCTCGCGTACCTGGAGACGTGCCTGCATCCCTGGGTGGGATTCGTGGTCATGCCGATCTTCGCACTCGCCAACGCCGGCGTGCCGATGGGGGCCGGCTTGCTCCACCACCCGGTCGCGCTCGCCGTCGCGGCGGGTCTCGTGGTCGGGAAGCCCCTCGGCATCGTCGCAACGAGCTGGCTCGCGGTTCGGCTCGGGATCGCACGGCTTCCCGACGGCGCCTCGTGGACGGCGATCGCCGCCGGCGGCTGCCTCGCGGGCATCGGATTCACGATGGCGCTCTTCGTGGCCGGGCTCGCGCTCCAGGAGAGCTCCCTCGAAGCGGCGAAGGTCGGCGTCCTCGCCGGATCGCTCGTCGCGGCGGCGCTGGGGCTCGGGCTCTTCGTCGCGAGTGCGCCGGCGCGCGCCGATGGCTGAATCAGCTCGACGCGTCGGCCGCCGTCGCGTGGGGTGACAGCCGCAACTCGGTGCGCGGGAGGTCGTCGGGCGGGTATGCGAGCGTTCCCTTGCGAAAGCTCACGAACGCCAGCTCCGGAAGGCTGAACACGATCCCCTGCAAGCCCGCCCACAGCGTGCGGCCGCGATCGAGCGGCGCACGCACGAGGCCGATCGCCGTCTCGCCGACGCCCGCGGCGAGGTTCGCCGCGCCGAGGAGCGGTCGCGGCAGCACGGCATCGTCGGTGAAGAAGAGGAAGAAGGCGTCGCGGTCGTTCGGCCGGTAGATCGTGGACGTGAGCGTGCTCGCCTCTCGCAAATAGACGAGCGCCGGCGACTCGCTGGCATAGAGCCGCGCCAGGTGCTCGTCGCGGTAGGACGGGACGATGCCGTCCGCCGCCAGGTCGTAGGTGGCGAGCACCCGCCGATAGGAGACGGCCGGTATGTACCCGAGCGCCTGGAGCGGATCGACGTGGCCCCCGAGCCGCTCGCTCGATCCCTCGCGGCCGAACGTGGCGTCGATGACGGCGAAGATCTCCGACACGCAATTGCGCTCGGTCAGGCGGTACCCGAACACATCGCGCAGGCGCGACGCGTAGGTGCGGGCGGTCGCCTCGGCGTCCTTCGCAGCCGCGGCGAGCTCGTCCCGATCGGCGGCCGGTCGCGGCAGCGAGATGGCGAACGCGGCCCGCTCGGGAACGAGCAGTCCGGAATGGATGCGAACATCGCGACCGTCGCGGACTCCGCGCTCGATCTCGTCCCGACGATTGACCGCTTCCTCGAGCGCACGCACTTGGCTCTCGTCGAGGGGGGTGTCGGTGGTGAGCCGCGCGCGCGCGGCGGCGAGATGTCGCTCCGCTCGGATGCGAACCTCTTCGACGAGCGCATCGCTGCGGCGGAAGGTCGCCGCGTCGACCGCCCGCGCGCCGTCCGGGAAGGTATCGGGGACGACGAGGTGTCCGCTCGCGATCGAGGTTGCGAGGACGTCGGCACGCGCCATCAAGACCAGCAGCGGATACCCGCGATCGCGACGTGAGGACGCGAGCAGGCGGAGGGCGTCGTCGCCAAGGCGCCGCGCATAGTCCGCGAGCGCCGCGCGCTCCGCGCGGCTGAGGTCGAGCCCGTCCGGGACGCGGATGGCATCGGGTCGCACCGCACGGGCCTCGTCGAGCACGCGCAGCGCCAGCAGCTCGAGCGCGAGGTCGGTCCGCCGGTCCGAGCGGGTGTAGACCGGCTGGGGATACGCGTCACCGGCGACGACGGTTGGTGCAAACGGCCGTGAGCCCAGGTCGGGGTCCGCGAGCGCGCGCTCCAGCATCGCGATCCGATCCTCGAGGAACGTTCGTCCGTTGGCGGCGAGCACGCGCGAGCGCAGCGCCAGCAACGCCGGCGAGGGCGGGCCCGCGGCGGTCCCATCGAAGAAGTACCCGGCGCCTCGCAGGCGAAGACCCCGTTCGGCGTCGCAGTCGCACGAGCGTTCGCACGCGATCAGGTTCCCGAGCAGGCGGACGTCGCCCTCGATCGAGTCCAGGGTAGCGAAGTGCTTACGCTCGACGAGGTAGCGGCGATCGAACGCGTCGCGCAGCCGGGCCGCCGTGTCCTCCGAGGCCCGGAGGCGCGCGACGTGGATCGGACGGTTCTGTCGCACGCTGTACTGCCAGCGGAAGTACTCCCAATCGTCGCGCGCGAGACGCAGCATCCCGCCGTCGGCGTTGCGGAAGTGATAGACGGCGTCGCCGAGGCGCAGGGCCGCGTGGCCGCCCGCCGAGTCGCCGACGTCGGGCTCGACGTACAGATAGTCGACGGACGCGCCTGCCGCGGGAGTCCGCAGGGCGAGCACGAGGAGCAGGACGAGGACACCCGTGCTCCACCTGCGACTCATCGCGTGACCGGAGCGTATCCGGCGGCGATCCGCGCTTGCGTCGACTTGCTGGCGCCGGAGAGCGCGCGGGCAAAGGCGTCGGTCCGCGCCTTGTCGACGCCGGCCTCGGCGAGGCCGCGCCCGATGGCGCGGTAGGTGTCGTCGCTCCGCTCCCAGTCCGTCATGCCGTACGCCTCGGCCGCGGCGGCGAGGTCGCGCTGGAATGCGCCGATGTCGCCGCCGCTGACGACGTACGCCACCGTCAGCTGCCGCACGTCGCGCTCGAAGGCGAGCTTGCTGTCGTCGCCCTTGGAGCACGAGCTCGACGAATCCGACGAGCTATCCGAGCTCGCCTGTGAGGTCGAGCTCTTGAAGCATCCGGTGCCGACGAAGCACAGGACCGCCACCAGGGCCAAGATGTCGATGCGCATGATCGTTCCTCCTCCTCGGGCGGACACTAGATCCCGCTCGGAGGAGCGACAACCATCCCGGCGGCTTTATGCGGGGCGTCGATTTTGGTAGGCGGAGAGATCGCGCTCGTCATGACGCTGGAACCGAGACTGGCGGTCCTCTGTTTCCTGGTCGGCTCCGCCGCCTACGTGCACTTTCGCGGCCGCGCGCGGCTCCCGCTGCGCCGACAGCTCACCGACCATTCGACGTTCGCGGCGCCGTACAACGTGCTCGTCTACCTGTTCTCCGCCGTCCCGCGCCGCCCGCGGCTCGACGTCGCCGACTTTCCGCACCTCGCCCCGCTGCGCGAGCACTGGCGGGAGATCCGCGACGAGGCACTCCAGCTCCACGACGGCGCGCACCTCCGTGCGGCCGAGAAGCGCAACGACATCGCCTTCAACGCCTTCTTCCAGCGCGGATGGAAGCGCTTCTACGTCAAGTGGTACGACGACGTGCTGCCGTCGGCGCGTGCGCTCTGTCCCCGGACGGTCGAGCTGGTCGAGTCCATCCCGGAGGTCAATGCCGCGCTGTTCGCGTTCCTGCCGGCCGGCGGCAAGCTCGCCGCGCATCGTGATCCGTTCGCAGGCTCGCTGCGCTACCACCTGGGGCTCGTCACGCCCAACTCCGACGACTGCCGCATCTGGATCGACGGGGAGCCGTACTCGTGGCGCGACGGCGAGGACGTGGTGTTCGACGAGACGTTCCTCCATCGCGCGCTCAACGCGACCGACCAGGATCGGATCATCCTCTTCTGCGACGTCGAGCGGCCGCTGCGCACGCCCGTCGCGCGGACGGTGAACCGGTTCGTCGCTCGGAAGATCCTGAAGGCGACCTCGGCGCAGAACGTGCCGACCGAGAAGGTGGGGCTCGTGAACCGCGTCTCGGGGCTCGTTTACTGGCTTCGCGGCGTCCTGCGGAGGGCGAAGAAGGTGAACCGTACGGCGTACTACGCGGTCAAGTACGCGTTCCTCGCGATGCTGCTCTACGTCGTCGTGTTCGCCAGACCCTGACGCGGCTACTCGGCAAGCGACTCGATCGACGCCACCAGGAAGTCCGGCTGGCCCACGAGCCACGTCCCGATGATGCGAAGCCGCGCGGCGGACTTCGCACTGGTGAAGCGATCGAGCAGCTCCTTCGGACCGCGCAGGATGAACGTCGGCTTGTACGGCCGGCGGCGTTCGAACACGTCGGCGGCGAAGCCTCCGCCCCCGAGGACGATCGCGTGCGTCACCTGGAAGCGGTAGTCGGTCGCGCCGACGCGCAGTGTGAGGTCGGCGTCCTCGCGCTTTCCCTCGGGCGGCGCGCCGAGGTAGCCGTCGATCCGCAGACGCACGCGGCGCAGCGCGGCCCCTGCCGGCGGGGGCGCGACCGCGCAGGCGGCCGCCAACAGGAGTAGCAGCCGGCGCGTCATCATCGGGTGTTCGCCGGCGCGTCGCGTCCGTCGGCGACGGCGACGCCGTTCTTGCCGCCGAACTTGGCGCGGTACATGGCGCGATCGGCGGCGCGGAAGAGTCTCTCGGCGTCGGAGCCGTGGGTCGGGAACGTCGCGACGCCGACGCTGGCGGTGAGCGTCGTGATGTCGTTCTCCATCCCGTCGGGCTTCGCGCACGCCGCCACCGCAGCACGGATCTGCTCGGCGACGGTCCGCGCGACCTCGGTCGTGGTGGCCGGCATGACCACCACGAACTCGTCGCCGCCGAAGCGGGCCGCCATGTCCCCGGGCCTGATGCGCTCGGAGATGAGCCGGCCGACGGTGGCGATGGCGCGGCTGCCGACCAGGTGGCCGTCGCGGTCGACGACGCCTTTCAACCCGTCGAGATCGAGGACGAGCAGCGACACGGGACCGCCGTGCGCGAGCGCGGCTGGGAGCACGGCCCCGAAGTGTCGCGTGTTGCCGAGCCCGGTGAGGTCGTCGGTGATCGAGGCGACCTCGACGCGATGGTAGAGCTGCGCGTTGGCGATCGCGATCGCGGCTTGGCCGGCCAGCGCTTCGACGAGGCGCAGCTGCTCCGGCGTGAAGCGCGGCCCGTCGAGGTTGTTGATGACCTGCAGGACGCCGAGCAGCTCGTCGCGGTGCAGAAGCGGCACGCAGATCATGCTGCGCGGGACGAGCCCGGTCCGGTTCGCCAGCGTGGGGTCGTGGCGTGCGTCGGCCGCCGCGTCGTCGAGGCAGACGGTCTCGCGGTGCCGTGCCACCCAGCCGGCGATGCCCTGGTCGAGCCGGAGGCGCACGCCGTCGACGACGCCGGCGCGCAGGACGCGCGAGGAGGTGAACACGAGCTGCCGGCCCCCCGGGTCGTGGAGGAGGAGTACCGTCGTGCGGCTGGGTACGGCCGACGCCACCCGCGCGAAGACCAGCTCGAGCGCCTCGGCGTCGTGCGCGATCGTGGCTGGATCGAGCGCCGGCGCGAGCTCGGCGGCGATGGCTTCCACCCGCGCGCGATCGGCGGCATCGAACGCCCCGCCGTCGTAGCGATCGCGGAGATCGAGGAGGCCGACGCGGCGATCGCCGTGCTGCAGCGCCACGACGAGGCGGCGGGCGTCGGAGCCGACTTCCCGCATGCTCGCGGGCCGCCCGCCCGTCAGGGTTTCCTCGCACAGTGTCTCGCTCGCGACGAAGACGAGCTCGGCACGCGCGGCATCGTAGAGCAGGAGCGAGAGACCCTCGGCTGACGTGACGCTCTTGATGCGGTTCAGTACCGTCCGCACGAGCTGGGCCAGATCGAGCGTGGAGCTGAGCGCCCGTAGGCTCTCGTAGAGGACCTCCAGCTCGTGGACCCGGCGCGCGAGGGCGCCGTCGTCCGGATCAGCCGCCATCAGGTGGGAGACCTATACCAGACGCGCCCGGTTTCACGAGACGGGACGCCGGCCCGCCCGCCGCCCGCTTCAGGCCCCCTTCACGACGCCGAGCGGGAAGGTCGGCACGAGGTGCTTCTCCAGGAACGCGGGACCCTCCGCGGGAGAGACGAACCAGTCCGTCGGGCACATGGTGAGGATCTCGACCAGCGAGAAGCCCTTGCCGTCCAGCTGCGCGCGGAAGGCGTCGTGCAGGTACTGCTGTGCGAGCTTGATCCCCGAGGGCGTGTGGGCCGCCGCACGCGCGACGTACGCCGCGCCGTCGAGCTGCGCCACCAGCTCGCAGATCTTGATCGGGCGCCCGTGCCGCTCCGGGTCGCGCCCGCCGACCGTGGTCTTGGTGTGTTGCCCGAGGACGGTGGCGGCGGTCATGTGCCCGCCGGTCTCGCCGAACACCGCGTTGTTGAAGACGATCGCGGTGATCCTCTCGCCGCGCGCCGCGGCGTGGAGCACCTCCTGGAGACCCTCGGAGATCATGTCGCCGTCGCCCTGCATGGTGAAGACGAGCGCGTCGGGCCGCACGCGCTTCACCCCCGTCGCGACCGACGGCGCACGACCGTGCAGCGCCTGCATGACGTCGAGGTCCATGATCATGGGGAACGCCGTGTAGCAGCCGATCCCAGCGACGCAGATCGTCCGATCGCGAAGCCCCAGCTGTCCCACGATCTCCAGGATCGTGCGCAGGGCGACCGGCTCGCCGCAACCCGGGCAGAGCGAGTGCTCGCTGCGCAGGAGCAGATCGGGCGCGGCGAAGACCTTCTCCATCGCGTCGCTCATGACCGCGTCTCCTTCGAATACAGGGCCTCGATCTGCCGCAGAATGTGCTCGACGTTGAGGAGGGGGCCCACGCCGAATCCCGAGTGGTCGTGGCTGATGCCGCCGATCGCGTGCACGGGCGCGCGCCCGCGCACGGCGAGCTCGACGTCCTCGATCATCTGTCCCGCGTTCAGCTCGAACACGGCCACGGCACGGGCGCGCTCCGCGGCGCGCGCAATCACTTCGCTCGGGAAGGGCCAGAGGCTGATGGGGCGCACCCAGCCGACGCGAAGGCCGCGCTCGCGCGCGAGCCGGACCGCGTACTTCGCGAATCGTCCGGGAAACCCGAAGGCGACGACCACGAGCTCGGCGTCGTCGAGATCGCCCGCCTCCACGCGCACCTCCTCGGCCTTGATGGCGGCGTGCTTGGCAGGCACCGCCGCGAGGGCCGCGCCGTGGTCGGTCGCGAGCTTCTCGGGAGCGCCGAGCGGCGAGAGTGTGATACCGCGCCGGCCCTTCGCGCCCGTGATCGCCCACGTCTTCGGCGGCAGCTCGGGGAACGAGGCCGGACGAAGATCGACGATCTCGGAGGTGTGCGAGAGGAGGAAGTCGCCCATGATCATGACGGGATTGCGCCACTTGTCCGCGAGGTGGAATGCCGTCTGGACGAGATCGACGGCTTCCTGCGCCGACGCGGGCGCGAGCACGATGAAGCGATAGTCGCCGTGGCCGCCGCCACGCGTCGCCTGGAAGTAGTCGCCCTGGCCTCGACACATGTTGACGGTGACGACGGGAATCTGCGCGTTCGCCAGCTCGGCGAAGCTCTCCTGCATGAGGCTGATGCCCTGGCCGGTCGACGCGGTCATCGCGCGCACGCCGCATCCGGCCGCACCCCACACCATGCCGATCGCCTCGATTTCGCTCTCGGCGTTCATGCACGTGCCGCCCACCTGCGGGAGGCGGACCGACATGTATTCGAGGATCTCCGTCGACGGGGTGATCGGATAGCCGGCGTAGAAGCGACATCCCGCGCGCACCGCCGCCTCGGCGAGCGCCGCGGAGCCCTCCATGAGCGCACGATCCGTCGCCGGGGCGCTCACGACGCGCTCGCTTCCTGGGGCGCGCGGAAGACCTCGAAACAGAAGTCGGGACAGACCTTCGCGCACAGCTCGCAGCCGGTGCAGCCGTCCAAGAGCAACGGATAGCGATAGCCCTTGCGGTTCACGGCCTCGGACATGACGAGCACCTTCGGCGGACACACGGGAATGCAGAGGAGGCAACCCTTACAAAGCTCGCGATCGATGGTGACGGTCGCCTGCATTCAAACGCCTCCCGCGACGGCGCCGGCCTGCGTACCACGCACCCAGTCGGCGCCGCGCGCGAGGAGCGCCGCGTTGGCGTCGGCCATGCGCGCGCGGTGCGCCGGGAGCGCGGCGCGCATGGCAGCGACGACGCGATCCATCGCGACGATCGCGGTCCGGGCGACGAACCCGCCCAGCATGATCATGCCGGCGCCCATCGCGTTGCCGGCCTCTTCGGCGAGCCGGGTCGCGGGAATCCCGACGAGCGTCGCGCCGTCGCTCGAGGGCGGCGGCACGAGGGTCTCGTTCATGAAGAGGAGTCCGCCCGGGCGGAGCTTTCCCAGCAGGGGCTCGAGCGATCGTGGATGCATCGCAACGACGCTCCAGCACGCCGGTACGATCGGCGGCGCCTCGATCGGCCGGTCGCCGATGACGAGCGTCGAATCGCTCGGGCTGCCGCGCATCGCGCCGTGGTAGACACCGAAGAGCATGGCGTGTCGGCCCTCGTCGGCGGCGGCCTGCGCCAGGACCTTGGCCATGAGCTGGATGCCCTGGCCGCCGATGCCGGTGAAGACGATCTCCCGCTCCATCAGCGCGCTCCTGCGCCGCGGGCGGTCGCGCCGCCGTCGCGCACGCCGCGCGCGCGCAGCTCGGCGGCGAGGCCGGCGAGCAGATGGCGCACGATGGCGCCGAACACGTCGTCCAGGTCGCGTGTCAGCATGTAGGGCATGTGCGCCGCGATCTCGGCGACGTCCTCGGAGCGCAGACCTTCGGCTGTCCCGCCGGTGCGCACGGCTTGGGCATAGAACGAGGGTGAGAAGGCGGGCCCGCGAACCTCCGACGACACGAAGCCGAGCGTGCTCCACATGATCTCGCGCGAAGCGCGCACGGCGTCGGGCCCATCGAAGCCGGCGTCGCGTAGGATGCGGAGCAGGGTGTTGGTCGCGCGCAGGAGCGCCGGCGCGTAGTGCCCGTGGTGCAACAGGATCGCGACCGCGGCGGGCGAGCCGACGAGATGGTTTCGCAGCGAGTGCATCCACGCCGCGGCGCGTACGGTCCACCCACCACGCTCGGGGATCTCGAGCTCGAGCCGATCGAGCACCTGCGCGACGATCGCCGTCACGAGGTCGTCCTTGCTCCGCACGTGGCGGTAGAGCGACATGGGGGCCGTCCCGAGCGCATCGGCAAGCGCGCGCATGTTGAGCCCCTCGACGCCGTGCTCGGCGAGGAGGGCGAGGCCGACCTCGACGATGCGCGCGCGCGTGAGGCGCGCGTCGGTGACGGGACGTGCCCGCCCTCCCGCCCGCCGACCGGCTCGTCGTGTGGTGCTCTTGACCATCGGGGTGCGTACTGAGTAGCGTACACTGTACGCTCGGTGCAAGACCCCCCGAGGCGAAGGAGGCCCCCCGACGATGTGGTTCGAGATGCGCAGAGAGGACCTGGGATTCGTGGCCCGTGCGCCGGTCGTGCACGTGGCCGAGGCCGTGCTCGCAGCGCCTCGCGCGGCCGTCTTCGGCGCCTTCACGGAGCCGCGCGGGTGGCCCGCATGGTTCCCGAACGTGCGCGCGGCGTCCTACACGAGCCCGCCGCCGCACGGCGTCGGAACGATCCGCGAGGCCGACGTCTCCGGTACGCGCTGGGTGGAGGAGATGATCGCGTGGGACGACGGCACGCGGTGGGCGTGGACGGTTCTTCGCGCCTCGGTGCCGCTCGCGAAGGCGCAGGTCGAGTCGTTCGAGCTCGCCGACACGGCGGGCGGGGGCACGCGCGTTCGCTGGACGGTGGCGATGGATCCCCGTCTCATCGCGCGTCTCGGCGCGCCGCTCGCCGGGCGCGCGATCGCCCGCCTGCTCGCACGCGCGGCGCGGAATCTCGACGCGCACCTGCACGTCGCGTCGCCGGTGGCGCCGTCGGTCGCCGCACGATGACGCGCGGCGCGCCGAGCGTGCTGGTGCAGGTCCGCGAGACGCTGGCGCGACGCATCGCCGAGGCCGTGCCCGACGTCGAGGTGGTGTCGATTCCGTCCGAGGGCGAGTTGCCGCCGGGCGCCGCCGGCGAGGTCCTGCTGACGATGGCGTGGGGCGCCGCGAACCTCGCCCAGGTGCTGGCGCGCGGGGTGCGCTGGGTGCACGCGCTCGGCACCGGCGTCGACGCCTTCCCGATGGAGCTCTTGACCGACCAGACGCTCACCTGCTCGCGCGGCGGCAGCGCGATCCCGATCGCGGAATGGGTGCTGGCGGTGATGCTCGCCTTCGAGAAGCGCCTGCCCGACGCGTGGATTCACGGCGTGCCCGAGAGCGGCTGGAGCCGCCAGCGGCTCGGCACGCTCAACGGGAAGACGCTCGGCCTCGTGGGTCTCGGTGGCATCGGCTCCGCCGTTGCCGAGCGAGCACTGCCGTTCGGCATGCGGGTCCGCGCCTGCCGCCGGACCGCAGCGCCCGCGCCACGTCCCGGGGTCGACATCGTCGGGTCGATCGCCGAGCTGGTTTCGGGCGCCGATCACGTCGTCGTCGCGGCGCCGGCGACCGCCGCGACGCGCGGCGCGCTCGACCGCAGCGTGTTCGCGGCGATGAAGCGTGGCATGCATCTCGTCAACGTGGCGCGCGGCGCGATCGTCGACCAGGATGCGTTGCGGGCGGCCCTCGACGACGGCGTCGTCGCCATGGCGTCGCTCGACGCCGTCGAGCCCGAGCCGCTACCCGAGGGGCACTGGATGTACACCCACCCGCGGGTGCGACTCAGCCCCCACGTGTCGTGGAACATGCCGGAGGCGGCCGAGCTTTTGATCGAACCCTTCGTCGACAACCTGCGTCGGTATCGCACGGGCGCCCCGCTCACGGGCGTCGTCGACCGCGCGGCGGGCTACTAGGAGAGCCATATGAGCGAATCCCGGCGTACCTTGGGGAACGTGGCCACGCGGCTCCTCATGGAGAACGACCGCGTGCGCATCTGGGAGCTCGACCTCGCACCGGGCACGCGCTCGGACACGCATCGGCACGACGTCGACTACGTGCTCGTGCAGATCGAGGGCGATCGCATCGCCGCGCAGCCCGAGCCCGACACGGGCGGCGCCTACCGTGACTACATCGAAGGCACGGTCGAGCCAGGCAAGACGCGGTACATCACGCGCGGCGGCATCGAGACGGCCATCAACGTCGGCCGGCGCCGCTACCGCGAGATCCTGATCGAGCTCAAGTAGTGCTGCTGCTGGGCGACATCCTGCGGCGCCACGCCGCCGCCCGCGGCGACAAGACGGCCTACGTCATCGGCACGGACCGCGTGACCTACGGCGCCTTCCACGCGCGCTCGAACCAGCTCGCGCGCGCGCTCGCGCGTCTGGGCATCCGGCGCGGCGATCGGGTGGCCGTCATGGCGCCGAACCGGGTCGAGTACCCGGTCGTCTACTTCGCCGCGCTGAAGCTCGGCGCGATCGTCGTCCCCGTGAACGCGCGCTTCACCGCCGACGAGGTCGCGAACGTGGTGCACCATGCCGAGGCGGAGACGTTCTTCGTGGCGCCGGAGTTCGTGGAGCTCGTCGGACGGCTGCGGGCCGCCGGGCGGCTCCCCCTCGTTCGCCGCTTCGTCTCGATCGGCGCGTCCGATCTTCCCGACGCCCCGGAGCTCGCCGCCCTCGCCGCCGCCGAGACGGCCGACGACGTCGACGTCGCGATCGACGAGCACGACCCGCACGTGATGCTGTACACGAGCGGCACGACGGGATCGCCGAAAGGCACGCTGCTCTCGCATCGCAGCTACTTCCTCCAGGTGACCACGTCGCACCTCCAGCTCGGCATGCGCGAGGACGACGTGGGCCTTTGCATGTTCCCCATGTTCCACATGGGCGGCTGGAGTCTGCCGCTCGGCTTCTGGCACACGGGCGCGACCATCGTCCTCATGCCGAAGGCGGAGCCGCGCCTTCTGCTCGAGACGATCGAGCGCGAGCGCGTGAGCTACCTCTACGCGGTCCCGACGGTGTGGGGATCGCTGCTCGCCGTGCCCGACTTCGATCGCTTCGACCTCCGCTCGCTACGCCTGCTCGGCGGCGGCACGGCCGCGATGACCGCGTCCCAGGTGCACCGGATCCGCGAGCGCTTCGGGTGCGCGGACATGGTCATCCTCTACGGATCGACCGAGGCCGGGCCGGTGAGCGTGCTCCGCCCGTGCGATACGCCGCGAAAGCCCGAGACCGTCGGTCGTCCGTACCTCGACGTCGACGTTCGCCTGGTCGACGAGCGGGGCGAGCCGGTGCCGCGGGGCGAGGTCGGCGAGATCACCGTGCGCAGCGAGTTCACGATGCGCGGCTACTGGCGGAATCCGGAGGAGACGGCGCGCACGATCCGCGACGGCTGGGTGCACACCGGCGATCTCGGCGTGTTCGATCCGGAGGGCTTCATGTCGGTCGTCGGCCGGCGCAAGGAGGTGATCCGAAGCGGCGGCGAGAGCATCTTCCCGTCGGAGATCGAGCGCGTGCTCCTCGCCCACGCCGACGTCCGCGAGGCGAGCGTCGTCGGCGTTCCCGATCCGCACTGGGGTGAGGCCGTCGTGGCCGCGATCGTTCTGCGCGACGCGGCGACGCTCACGGCCGACGACGTCGTCGCGTACGTGCGGCAGCACCTGGCCGGGTTCAAGAAGCCGCGCCACGTCTGCTTCCTGCGCGAGCTGCCGCGCACCGCCGCCTCGCAGCAGGTGCACAAGGCGCTCCTGCGCGAGATCGTCCTTCAGCTCATTCCGCCCGCAGCGCCGTGATCGGATCGAGCCGCGAGGCGCGGTGTGCGGGGTAGAAGCCGAATACGATGCCGACCGCGGCCGAGAACGAGAACGCGACCGCGATGGCGGGGCCCGAGAGAAGCGTCGGCCATTCCGCCAGGCGTGCCACGAGGCTCGTTCCGCCGAGCCCGGCGAGGACGCCCGCCGCGCCGCCGATCGTGCTGACGACGATCGCCTCGACCAGGAACTGCACCAGGATGTGCCAGGTCTTGGCGCCGACCGCCATGCGGATCCCGATCTCGCGCGTGCGCTCGGTCACCGACACCAGCATGATGTTCATGATCCCGATGCCGCCGACCAGCAGCGAGATCGACGCGACGCTGAGCAGCAGGTTCGTCATCACCTGACTCGCCATCCGGGACGCCTCGGCGACCTCGTTGAGGTTGCGGACCGTGAAGTCGTCGTCCTGGTGCGGCTGGATGCGATGGCGGTCGTGGAGGAGCGAGGTGATCTGCTTCACGGCCTGCGCGACCTCGGCCGGCGTGTGGGTCGAGACGAAGATCATGTCGACCATGCCCAGGATCTGCGTCCCGAGGACGCGGCGCTCGGCGGTGGCGAAGGGCATCAGCACGACGTCGTCCTGGTCCTGCCCCCAGCTCGTCTGGCCCTTGCGCGCGAGCACGCCGATCACCTCGAACGGTACGCCCTTCACGCGGATCGTCGCGCCCACCGGGTCTTCGCCCGCGCCGAACAGGTTGTCGACGACCGTCTGCCCGAGGAGGGCCACCGGGTTGGCGCCCGCTTCGTCGCGCTCGTCGAAGAAGCGACCGGCGACGGTCGGCCAGTCTCTGACGTACTGGTAGGCGGGCGTCGCACCCTGCGCCGACGTCGACCAGTTCTCGTTGCCGTAGACGACCTGCACGATCTGGCGCTTGATGTACGAGATCTCGGCGACGGCGGGGCACTCGCGCACGATCGCGGTCGCGTCGGCGACGGTGAGCGTGGAGGCGCCGCCATAGCCCGAGCGCACGCCACCGGCGGTCGTGGCGCCGGGCACCACCATGAGCAGGTTGTTGCCGAGGCTCTGGATCTGCTGCTGGACCGCCGCATCGGCGCCGCGCCCGATGCTGACCATCGTGATCACGGCGCCGACGCCGATGATGATGCCGAGCATGGTGAGGGCCGAGCGGAGCTTGTTGCGCCGCAGCGTGCGCAGCGCCGTCGCGAGCGTCATCCAGAGGACGTTCACGCCTCGCCCCCCTCGTCGCCGACCCGGCGCATGCGCGCTTCGCGGCGCGTGTCCGCAACGAGATGGCCGTCACGAAAGGTGAGCCGCCGGTCGGCGTACTCGGCCACGTCCGGCTCGTGGGTCACGAGCACGATCGTGATGCCCTGCTCCCGATGGAGCGCGGTGAACAGCTCCATGATCTCGCGGCTCGCCTCGCTGTCGAGGTTGCCCGTCGGCTCGTCCGCGAGCAGGAGCGACGGATTGTTCACGAGCGCGCGCGCGATCGCGGCGCGCTGCTGCTGCCCGCCGGAAAGCTGGCTCGGGTGATGATGCTCGCGCCCGGCGAGACCGACGGCAGCGAGGACGGCCCGCGCCCGCTCGCGTTGCTCGGCGAACGGCACGCCGGCGTAGACGAGCGGCAGCTCGACGTTCTCGAGCGCCGTCGTGCGCGGCAGGAGGTTGAAGCTCTGGAAGACGAACCCGATCTGGCGATTGCGGATGGTGGCCCGCTCGTCCGAGGAGAGCGACGACACGCGCGTGCCGTCGAGACGATAGGTGCCGCGCGTCGGTTGATCGAGGCAGCCGACGATGTTCATGAACGTGGACTTGCCGGAGCCCGACGCGCCCATGACGGCGACGAACTCGCCCGCCGCGACGTCGGTCGAGACGCCGCGGAGCGCCTGTACCTCGACGTCGCCCAGTCGGTAGCACTTCCAGACGTCGCGCAGCTCGAGCAGCGGGGGCATGACGGCGGGCGGCTAGAACCGGCGCCGCGTACCGGCGAAGCCCGGCGGCTGCGCGGGCGGCGCGGCGGCCGATTCCTCGCGTCGCACGCCGATCGCCACCACATCGCCCTCGTGAAGGTCGCCGGCGAGGACCTCGGCGAACTGGGCGTCGCGGATGCCCGTCTTGACCTCGACCGGGCGCAGGGTCTCGCTCGAGTCGACGACCTGAACGGTCGTCTTGCCCTGCGTGCTGCGCTCGGGCGCGACGCTCCGCTCGGGGCGGAATCGGAGCGCCCGCGTCGGCACGCGCAGGACGTCGTCGCGATGAGCCGTCGTGATCGAGACGTTGGCGGTCATACCCGGCTTCAGCTCCATGCCGACGTTGTCGACGGCGAGCACGACGTCGTAGGTGACCACGTTCTGCACGGTGATCGGCGCGTTGCGGACCTGCGAGACCACGCCGTGGAACGGCTGACCCGGGTACGCGTCGACGGTGAACGTCGCCGGCTGGCCGACCCGCGTGCGCCCGACGTCCGACTCGCTCACGTTCGTGTCGACCTGCATCTTGGTCAGGTCCTCGGCGATCAGGAACAGCGTCGGCGTCTGGAAGCTCGCGGCCACGGTCTGGCCCACGTCGACGTTGCGCGAGACGACGACGCCGTCGACCGGCGAGAGGATGTCGGTGTAGCCGAGGTTCACCTGCGTCTCTTCGAGGCTCGCCTGCGCCTGCTTCACCGCGGCCTCGTCGAGCGCCAGCTGGGCGAGCGCCTGGTCGTAGTTGCTCTGCGAGGTGTCGAGGTCGTTCTGCGCGATCAGCTCGCGCGCGAGCAGCGTGCGATTGCGATCGAGGAGGAGCTTCTTCAATGCGAGGTCGGCGCGGTCCTTCTGCACCTTGGCGACGGCGTTCGAGACGTTCGCCTCGGACTGGCGCACCTTCACGGCGAAGGAGGCCGGGTCGATCTTGGCGACGCGCTGTCCCTTCGTCACGGGCGAGTTGAAGTCGACATCGATCGCGATGATGGGGCCCGAGACGTACGTGCCCACCTGCACGGTCTTCACGGGGTTGACCGTGCCCGTCGCCGAGACCGTCTGGTCGATCGGACCGTGGTCGACGGTCGCGGTGACGTAGCCGTCGGACTCGCCGGCGGTCCCGCCGCTCCACAGCCGGTGCACCAGGAACGCGGCCACGAGTAGGATCGCGGCAAGGACGAGGCGGCGTCGTGGGCGAACGCGCACCAGCCTCGGGCCGACGCCCGGCGTCGGATCGCCCGGCGGAGGAACGTCGACGATGCGCGGCTTCGGCGTGCTCATGAGTTCTTCTGCTGCGCGGTCGCGCGATCGAACGCGGCCACCGCCACGCGGTAGTTGGCGAGCGCCTGAACCCGGCTCGCCTCGGCGCCGACGAGCGAGGTCTGCGCGTCGGTCAGCTCGATGATCGTGCCGACGCCGGTCGAGTAGCGGCCTTCGGCCAGATCCATGTTCTCGCGCGCCTGCTGGAGGCCCTTGTCCGCGACCTTGATGCTCTCGGCCGTCTGGCGGACGTTGAGCATCGACTGGCGGACCTCGAGCGTGACGTTCTGCCGCAGCGACTCGGCGTTGAACTGCAGGGTCTGGAGGTTGGCCTTTGCCTCGCCGACCTGCGCGGTCGTGAGGCCGCCGTTGAAGACCGAGAGGTTCACCGCGGCGCCGATGTCCCAGTTGTTCGTGAGCGGATAGTTGCCGCCCGACCACCCGTATTGGCCGCCGCCCGTGACCTTCGGCAGGTAGTCCTTCCGTAGCGCCGAGATCTGTTGCTTCGCCGCCTCCTCCTGCGCACGGATGCTGCGCAGCTCGGGCCGGTTCTCGTAGGCCTGGTCGAGCGCCGCATCCTCGTCGATCGGCACCGCTGGTTGGTCGAGGGTGTCGACGATGTCGAAGTCGAGCGGACCCGAGAGGCCGAGCACGTTGCGGAGCGTCTCGCGCCCGAGCGCGACGTTGTTGCGCGCCGTCACCTGCGCCAGCTCGGCGTTGGCGAGCTGCACCTGCGCGGAGGTGACGTCGAACTTGGGCGCGAGCCCGACGTCGAAGCGGCCCTGCGCCAGCTCCAGGTGCTGCTGGTTCTGCTTGACCGTCTTGTCGGCCACGTCGCGGAGCCGGTAGGCGGCGAGGAGCCCGAAGTACGCCTGCTCGACGTTGAACACGACGGTGTCGCGCTGCGTCCGCGCATCGGCGTCGGCCGCCGACGCGAGTGATTGTGAGCGGTGGATCAAGGCCAGGTTCTGCCCGAAGTCGAACAGCACCTGTGAGAGCCCGAACCCGGTGCTGTAGAAGTTGAACGTTCGCGTCTGGCCGCCGACGGCGCTCCCCGTGAGGCTTCCGGCGTTCGTGTGTTTGCGATCCGCGCTGTAGTTGGCGATCACCTGGGGCAGGTAGGCGGCCGCGCTCTGCCAGACGCGCTCGCGAGCCGCGTCGACGGTGGACGATGCCGCCTTCAGCGTCGGCTGCTGATCGAGCGCGATCTGGATGCACTCGTCGAGGGTCTTCCGCTCTTCGGCGCCGGCTCCGCCGATGGCGGCAAGGAGCAGGCCCACGGCGACGAGCGCCGTCGCGCGACGCGGCGACATCTACGCCACCCTCGCACTCGGCCGCGCCGTCGCGCGCTTGCCAGTGCCGTGCAGGAACACGTCGACGACGGTCGCGACGAGCGTCTCGAGATCGTCGTCCCGCCCGCGGTAGCGACTCGCCGCGCGCATCATGCCGAAGAGCATCTCGGTCGCGATGCGCGAATCCATGCGGCGGACGTGCCCGGCGGCGATCGCCTGGTCGATGGCGCTCTGCACCAGCCGGACGAGCCGCGCGCGCTGCAGGACCCATTCACGCGCGTCGTCGTCGGGGCGGTGCTCGTTGCGGTGGATGAGCGCGAAGAAGTGTCGCTGATCCCAGAAGTAGCCGAGCGTGCGGCGGACGACGTGCTCGATCTTCGCGACCGGCGACTCGCGCGTTTGGACGGCTGCTTCGAGCTCCGTGCGCAGCCGCTCGATGCCGTCGAACATGACCGCCACCCACAGCTCCCGCTTGGTGCGGAAGTACCGGTATATGGTGCCCTTGCCGACGCCGCATGCGCGCGCGACGTCGTCCACCTGCACCTCGTGGTAGTCGCGCCGCGTGAAGACGCCCTGGGCAGCGGCCAGAATCGCCTCGCGCAGACCGGGAGTGGGGGGACGCCCTCGCGACGGGCGCGGGTGGCGGACGGCTGGGGCGACGGGGCGCATTTACGATACGGACCGGTCAGTAATTCAATTGCCGCGGGGACGTTACGGGGTCAACGATCTTCCGCACCCCGCGGTTGACCGCTCGTCAATCCGGCACCTTGCAGCCCGCGCGCCCGGCGAGCTGACCCAGCGAGAGGCGGCCGGTGACGCGCGTCCCGTCGGCGAACTCCCAGGTGGGATAGCCGGTGATCCCGGCCCGGCCGCACGCGGCGGTCTGGCCGCCGTCTTCTCCGGCGCACTCGACATAGCGAAGCAAGCGCTCGGAGCCTCCGAACAGCTGGCGCTGCTTGGCGCACTGCGGGCACCAGGAGGCGCCGTAGAAGACCGCCCCGCGGTCGCGCAGGCAGCGTGCGAACGCGTCGATCGAACCCGCCTCCGCGCCGGCGGCGAGACCCAGGACGGCAAGAGCGACGACCATGATGCGCAGCATGGTCGCCGACTCTACCTGCGGACGGCGGGGGGCCGGAAGAGGTACTTCCCTGGGTCTGCCCGTTCGGGGGCGGCGATCGGGGAGGGATCGCCGCCCCCTTCAGGTTGTTACCGGGCAGGAGGAGAGCATGGAGGTCGTCGTGGGGGGAGGCCACGACGTTCGGCTCTGCGATCCAAGAGAAGCAAGGAGCAGGCCTCTCGCGCCGTGGCGGGAATCGGGGGACGAGGCCCGCGGGAGTGGGTCACGTGTGACCCATCTCGTTGCCCCGCGTGTCACGCGCGCCCAGCCGCGGCCGGTGTTCCCAGGCCGCCCCCTACGCGCTAAGGAGTGCGCCGTGGCCCTTGCCTCCCCGATCGACTTCGAGGCCGCGCTCGCCGCGAACGGGGTCGGCGGGCTCCGTCGCGCGGAGCCGCGCACGCTGCAGGTGAACGTCGGCAAGCTATGCAACCAGGCCTGCCATCACTGCCACGTCGACGCGGGGCCCAAGCGCACGGAGATCATGGCGAATGCCACGGCCGACCGTGTGCTCGAGGTCCTGGCCGCGAACCCGGGTCTGGAGACGCTCGATCTCACCGGCGGCGCGCCCGAGCTGAATCCCGGCTTCCGCCGACTCGTCGAACGGGCACGTGCGCTCGGCCGGAGGGTGATCGTGCGCTGCAACCTGACCGTCGTCCTCGTCGAGGGCATGGCGTGGCTGCCCGAGTTCTATCGGGCGAACCAGGTGGAGCTCGTCTGCTCGCTGCCTTGCTACACGGCGGACAACGTCGACAAGCAGCGCGGGCGCGGCGTGTTCGACGGCAGCGTCCGAGCCTTGCAGCTCCTGAACGACCTGAGCTACGGGCGCGCCGGATCACCGCTGCGTCTAGATCTCGTCTACAATCCCGTCGGCGCATTCCTGCCGGGCGTGCAGGCCGAGCTGGAAGCGCGTTACCACGAGGAGCTGCAGCGCCACTTCGGGATCGAGTTCCACGCGCTGCGGACCATAACCAACATGCCGATCGCCCGTTTCGCCGACGAGCTCGCGCGCGGCGGCGAGCACGATCGATACATGGGGCTGCTCGTGAACCACTTCAACACCGCCACCATCCCCGGCCTCATGTGCCGTCACCTCGTGAGCGTCGGATGGGACGGCAAGCTCTATGACTGCGACTTCAACCAGATGCTCGAACTCCCGATCGGCGCCCGGGGTCCCCGGACCATCTGGGAGCTGGACGACGTCCGTACGTTGGAAAACGAGCGCATCGTCACGGGGTCCCACTGCTTCGGCTGCACGGCCGGGGCGGGCTCGGGGTGCGGCGGCGCGATCGTGTAACGCCGGAAGGCCCGCGGCGTCTAATCGGGCAACCAACACTCCAACAGGAGGAGGAGACGAATCATGACCAAGAAGACCACGGGGATTCTCATCGCCAGCGCGGCCGCCGCGCTGTTCCTCTCGGGTGCCGTCACGGCGCGGGCCGAGGACAAGGCGGGCGGCGATCAGGTGACCTGCTCGGGCATCAATGCGTGCAAGGGACAGGGCTCGTGCGCCGGTGGCGGCCACTCCTGTGCCGGCAAGAACTCCTGCAAGGGCCAGGGCAACGTGAAGGCCTCCGCGGCCGACTGCAAGGCCAAGGGCGGCAAGGTCGTCGAGGGCGAGAAGCACTAGTCACGTCGCGGGCTCCGGGCCATGCGGTCCGGAGCCCGCGTTCGACGTCATGGCGATCTCGGTTCCCTACCTGGGTCACGGCGTCGGCCTGCGACCGCAGCACTACCCGGCCATCCTCGACGACGGCCGGCGCGCGGACTGGTTCGAGGTCATCTCGGAGAACTTCATGCTCCGCGGCGGGCGGCCGCTCCACGTGCTCGAACGCGTGCGTGCCGAACGCCCGATCGTGCTGCACGGCGTGTCGCTCTCGCTCGGCGCGACCGATCCGCTGAACGAGGCCTATCTCGCCGAGCTGCGCGCGCTCGCGGCGCGCTACCAGCCGGCGTGGATCTCCGATCACCTCTGCTGGGGGAACTACGGCAAGCACTACGCCCACGACCTCCTGCCGCTGCCGTACACCGACGAGGCGCTCGCGAACGTCGTTCAGCGCGTGCAGGCGGTACAGGAACGGCTCGGCCGCCAGATGCTGGTCGAGAACGTGTCGAGCTACGTCGCGTTCGCGCATTCGACCATGCCCGAGTGGGAGTTCCTCGCGACGGTCGCCGAGCGCGCCGACTGCGGCATCCTGCTCGACGTCAACAACATCTACGTGTCGGCCGTGAACCACGGATTCGACGCCTACGAGTATCTGGCGGGCGTTCCGGTCGGGCGGGTCGGGCAGATCCATCTCGCCGGGCACACGGACAACGGCACCCACCTGCTCGACACGCACGACCATCCGGTGCGCGCCGAGGTGTGGGACCTCTATCGCGCCGCCGTGCGCCGCTTCGGGCGCATCTCGACGCTCGTCGAGTGGGACGAGCACATTCCCCCCTTCGAAGACGTCCTCGCCGAAGCCGAGCGTGCCCGCGCCGCCGAGGCCGAGGTGCTCGCCGATGCCTGTGCCCGATCTGCGTGACATCCAGGCGGGGTTCTGGCGCTCGCTCCACGGCGGTGCGCCCGACCCGGCGCTCGTCGCGACGGTCCTGCCGGCGCCGTCGCTCGATCCCGCCCAGCGCATCGGGATCTACCAGGACATGTACGTCTGGCGGCTGGTCTCGGTGCTACGCGAAGACTACCCGAAGACGCGCGAGGCGCTCGGCGACGACTTCGACGCGCTCGCGCGCCGCTACGTCACGGCGCATCCGTCCGAGCATCCGTCGGTGCGGCATCTCGGCCGCCACGTTCCCGCCTTTCTCGCCGGCGACGAGCTCGCGGGATCGCGCCCGTGGCTCGTCGACCTCGCGCGGCTCGAGCTGGCCAGAGTGAACGCGTTCGACGCGCCGGACGCGGTTGCGATGCGGGCGACCGATCTCTGTGCGGTCGCGCCGGATGAATGGGCCGAGCTCCGCTTCGATCCGATTTCGGCCCTCGAGATCGTTCGTTGCGAGTGGCCCGCGCACGAGGTGTGGGCGGCGCCGGAGCGTGCGGACGTCGCCGCGCGGCCGACCCGGCTTCGCGTGTGGCGACAGGACTTCGCGGTCTTTCACACCGCGATCGACGCGCTCGAAGTCGACGCCTTCGCCGTCCTCACCACGGGCGGAACGTTCGCGGAGATCTGCGAAGCCGTGGCCGAGCACGCGGGCCCGGAGGCCGCGGCCGAGCAGGCCGGGGCGCTGCTCGCGCGCTGGGTCGACGACGGCCTCATCGCCGGTCGTCGCGCCTGACGCGTTCGCGGTCTCAGTCGGCGGACATCGCGGCGCGGCCGCGCAGGCGCACCGAGCCGCGCCGGACGACGGGCGCCCGCCGGAGCTCGAGCGGCGCCTTCGCACGGACGCTCGGCACGGCCTTGGCGGCGTGATCGAAGAGGACGCGCCGGATCACGCTCGGCTCGAAGTCGAACGCCTCGCAGATGCGCTCGAACGAGAAGGGCCACTCGCGGTCGCGGCTCTGGAACCAGCGATTCGCTTCTGCGAACAGCCACGCGTTCCGTCCGACCCGGCAGCCGGCGTACTTCATGTACACGGCGATCGCGTCGCCGAGGACCGCGGCCATGAGCCGCCGCTCCGGCGTCGAGCACGCCGCGCGGGCGTTGCGGATGAACTGCTCGGGGAGGAGCGTCTCGTGCTCGATCCAGCTCCCGACCGTCTCGGGATCGACGGGTGCGCCGATCGCCGTGCGGTGTGATTGGAAGGAGCTGCTTGCCGTCGCCGTACGCGCCATCGTCAGCTCCCCAGCTCGCCGTCGAGGAACGCGCCGGACGGCGAGCAGCTGTCGGGGTTCGTCGACGCCTTGCAGGCCTGGAGGATCGGACCGCTGTTGCGCTTGCAGGTGCGGATCGCGACGTGGAGGTCGCGCTTGCACTGGGCGCGATCGTGGCCGCGCAGGCCCGTGCAGACCATCCGCGCGCGCGCGTCGGAGACGCACGCCTGGACGGCGTCGCGACACAGGACGCGGCAACGCCTGGCGGCCATGGCCGGCGTCACGGAGAGACTCGCGGCGAGCGCGAGTGCCAGGAGCGCTACGTTCGTCATCGATGTCATGTCCACCTCGCTGTTGGGGGCGCTTCGGGCGCCCGGTCCGTCCGCCGCTCCGGAATTCGCCGGGTCGGCTCTGGCGAGGGGACGAGTGCACGGCGCGTGCCGGCCGAAATCCGCGTCGGATCGGCACCCTGCGAGGGAGGCTCACGTATCGTTTGGATACCCGGGTCGAAACGACTCGCGCCGCGGCGGGCCACGGCGGCCGGGTGTTCGGCGTCAGCCGATCAGGCGCTTGCGATACTCACTGGGCGCCGCGCCGAACCAGCGCCGGCAGGCGCGGCCGAAGTTGGCCGGATCGCCGTAGCCGAGCGCGTTGCTGATCTCCGCGATGTCGAGATGCGGCTCACGCAGGAGCGCCTCGGCGCGCTCACGGCGCTGTACGTCGACCAGCTCGCGATACGTCGTGCCCGCGCGCTGGAGGCGTCGCACGAGCGTGCGGCCGGAGACGTGCAGAAGCCGCGCGGCTGCTTCCAGCGACGGACCGGCGTCGCGGCTCGATGCGACGAGCTGCTCGACCCGCGTCACGAGATAGTCGTCGGCGTCGAGACCACGCGCGAGCGTGTCGAGCTTGCGGACCGAGGTTTCGTACATCACCGGATCGGCCAGCGGACTCTTGAGCGCGAGCCAGCCCGCCGGAAGCGACAGCGCGGTGTCCGCGGCGTCGAACCGGACCGGTCCATGGAAGTACGCCGAGTATTTGTCTGCGTACGGCGGGGACGGGTAGGCGAAGTCGAACGACGCCTCGCGCATGTCGAGCCCGTACACACGCTCGACGAGGTTCTGGATGGCGAGCAGCAGCATCTCGAGCATCGGAACACGCTCGTCGTCCGCCAGATCGACGCGCTCGTCGACCCGTAGCGTGAAGCGCCGCGCGTCGCGGCGAACCTCGAAGCGGAAGTACGGCACGCGAACGTGCGAGTAGCGTGCGAGGACGGCCAGGCTCTCGGTCAAGCTGGGCGCGCTGACGGCGGCGAAGGCGACCGGGCCGTGCGTCGAGGCGTCGAAGAGCGCGCCCACCTGGAGGGACCATCCCGCCGGGCTGAGGCGATTCAGGTTCCGGATCTGCCGGATCTGCTGCCCGAGAGTGATGTCGGCGCTCGCGTCCAGCGCGACGCCCGTGCCCTCGCACAGCGCGGCCCGGGCCTCTGGCGTCCGGCCGAGCTCGCGCAGCACGAGCTGAAAGTACGCGATCGGCATCGGCAGCGCGTCGGCCCACTTCCGCATGGCGTAAAATGACCAGTCCTTGGCGAGCCGTACACTTCTGCCGGATGGGGTGCAATGCGAAAGATGCCCGCCATGACGACACAGAACCTGTACGCACGGCCGACCGAGGGCACGCAGTGGAACGCGCCGCAGCGGTTCGATGCCAGCTTCCGCTGGGAGTACCAGGACGGCCGCGAGAAGCTCCTCAACCTGTACGAGAAGGGGAAGCGGCTGCAGTGGAACGCCAACGAGCGGATCGACTGGTCGCAGGAGCTGGACCCCGAGAACCCCGGCGGGCTCCCCGACGAGACGGTACCGATCTTCGGCTCGGCTGTGTGGGATCGCCTGACGGCCAAGGAGAAGGCCAACCTGCGCCGGCACTTTCAGGCCTGGCAGCTCTCGCAGTTCCTGCACGGCGAGCAGGGGGCGCTCGTGTGCACCGCCAAGATCGTGCAGCAGGTGCCGAGCATGGACGCGAAGTTCTACGCCGCGACGCAGGTGATCGACGAGGCGCGGCACGTGGAGGCCTACTCGCGCCTCCTGCACGAGAAGTTCGAGCTGGCCTATCCGATCAATCCCCACCTCCAGAAACTGATCGAGCAGACGCTTGCGGACTCGCGGTGGGACTTCACGTACCTCGGCATGCAGGTGCTGATCGAGGGCGTGGCGCTGGCGGCGTTCGGCCTCATCCGCGACCAGTCGACGAGCCCGCTCGCCGCGTCGGTGAACGCCTACGTCATGCAGGACGAGGCACGGCACGTCGCGTTCGGCCGCCTCGCGCTGCGCGACTACTACCCGCACCTGACGCAGAAGGAGCGCGACGAGCGCGAGGAGTTCGCCGTCGAGGGGTGCTACCTGCTACGCGACCGCTTCCTCGGCGAAGAGGTGTGGGAGACGCTCGGCCTGCCCGTCGACGAGTGCACGCAGCACACCGATCGCTCCGAGCTCCTGCGCATCTACCGCTCGAGCCTCTTCACCCGCATCGTGCCGACCGTGAAGGAGATCGGCCTCTGGGGCCCGCGCATCCAGAAGGCCTACGCCGACATGGGCGTGATCGGCTTCGCCGACGTGGATCTCGAAGCGATCGCGACGCACGACGAGCAGGTGGGCGAGGACCTCGACCGCCGTCGGGAGATCGAGCGGGTCGCGGCCTCGGCGGCGTAGGGGAAGCGCAGCCGCAGGCTCGGCCGCCCTCGCAGTGTGCGCGCGTCCGGGTCGCCGCCGTCCGGCGAGTAGCAGCGCCAACTCTATCCAGCGCAGACAGTTCCCGAGTCATTCGTCGCTTGACGGATCGCGCGCGAAGCTGTTACGCGCGATCGCATGCTCCGGTACGTCGTGCTGGGCCTCCTCCACGAAGGGACGCCCAAGCATGGCTATGCGCTCATGAAGGCGTATCGCGACCGCGTCGGCGTGCAGATGAGCACGGGGAGTTTCTACCGCGACCTCCAGTGGCTCGTTGCGAGTGGCTTCGTTCGCGTGGTCGATCGCGCATCCGATAGCGATCCGCGACGCACTCCGTATCAGATCACCGAGTCTGGCCGGGCGGAGTTTCGGCGGTGGTTCACTGATGTGGCGCAGGTGACGGCGGGAGGCAAACACGAGGACGAGCTTTCGGAGCGCGTCGCGTTTCTCGCCGATGTGTCCCCGACCGAAGCCTGTGCAGTGCTCGACCAAGTCCAAGACGACCTGTGGATCCGAACGAAGGCACTCGAGCGCGCACGAAGCGTAGCGCTCACAGACACCGCAACACAGGGAACGAATGGCCTCCCGGTGCGTGCGATTGTCCTCGCTCGTCGCCTGCGTCACATCGCAGCGGAGCTGGCCTTCTTGGCGGACCTTCGGCAGACCTACGATTCATGGCTCGCTGAAGGGACGGCGGCGTGCGACTCGTCACCTGCGTCCGGCCCGAAGCCGGTTGCACGTCAGCGAGCCGAGGCCAAATCGCGGCGGAGGTAGATGTGGGCTTCTTGCGAATGCCGCGACGCTTCCTCCGCGGCGGCATGACGCGGATGCTCTTCACGGTCGTTGCCGTGGCCTGCGGTGTAGCGCTCGTCTGTGCGATCGACCTCGTAAATCGCGCTGTGTACGCATCCTTCGTCGATATTCTCGACACGATGGCCGGACGCGCGTCCTTGCATGTCTCGGCTGGTGGTGGCGCGCTCTTGCCGGAGGACGTCGCAGCGACGATTCGAAAGGTTCCAGGTGTCGAGCTTGCAGTCCCCGTCGTCGGGTCCTGGGCCTTCACGACGGATGGCACGGGCGAGCAACTCACGGTCCACGGGATCGACGTCACGAGCGACGACGCGATCCGTGTCTACGAGCCCGGTGAGGCATCGCCGGAGCTCGATGATCCGATCGTCTTCCTGAACAACCGCGACTCGATCGTCCTGACGGAGGTGTTCGCGCGTCGACACGGGCTTGTCATCGGCGATCCGATCGAGCTCGACACACCGACAGGCCGCCAGCGCTTCGTCGTGCGAGCGCTCTTGGCGCCGAAGGGGATCGGGCGAGTGCAGGGCGGCAATGTGCTCGTCATGGACATCGCCGCTGCCGAGCTTGCGTTCGCTCGACGCGGTCTCGTGAACCGCATCGATGTCGTGGTTCGTCGCGACGCCGAGGTTTCCACCGTGCGCTATGCGGTCCTTTCCGTTCTTCCGCCAGGTCTTCGGTGCGAAGCGCCGGAGCAGCGTCGCCTCGACCTGCACAAGGTCATGCGATCGGTCCAGACTCTGCTACAGGCTGTGGGTATCTTTGGTCTCTTCGCGGCGTTCCTGATCGCCTACAGTCGGCTTTCGGCGGTGTTCGAAGCCCGGGTCGGGCAGCTCGCCATCCTTCGAGCCGTGGGTGTCCGAATGCGACGGGTCCGGTGGGAGCTTCTCAAGGAGAGTGCCCTGGTCGCGTTTGCCGGCATCGTGTTGGGAGTACCTGCAGGAATTGCTCTCGGCCATGGTCTTCTGCCGGTGATCGCGACGACGACCGCGATCGGAGCCAAGCTCGTCACCGCCGAGGCGATAGTCGCGGTGCGACCAGAGTCGATGTTCTTGGCCGCGAGCCTTGGGCTCGCATCCGTGGTGCTCGCGGCGCTGATCCCGGCAAGGAGGGCCGCAAGCGTCCCAGTGGTCGATACGCTTCGCAATCGGAGCGTCGAAGATACACGCGAGTCGGGGCCGCGAGCCCTGGGCGCCGTCTTGGCATCCGCCGCCACTGTTCTCGTCGCCGTGCACATCGCGTTGGGATCCGCGAGCACCGGTCTCCTGGCCAGTGCACTCGTCGTGGTTTCAGTGGCAGTGCTGAGTCGCTCACTGCTGACTGTACTGGCGGCTCCCCTCGGCGTACTCGGGTCGCGGGTTGGAGGCGCACCCGGCCGGTTCGCTGTAGCGAACCTCTTGCGGACACCTCGCCATACGGCGTTGACCATCGCGACCTTGGGCGTCGGATTTGGGACGGTCTTGTGGCTCTGGACGCTCGCGAGGAGCTTCGAACAATCGGTGATCGCCGTCATGCCAGGGGTGCTGCGCGGAGATCTCGTCGTCAGCTCGGCCAACGTCGGAGCGGGATACGTCGAAGCTCCCGTTGACGACGTGATTCTCGGCGAACTCGCGGCGGTACCCGGGGTCGCGGCGATCGTCGGTGAACAAACCGCCGATTGGCACTATGCCGACGGCCCAATCGCGCTCAACGCGTTCGATCCCAGCTACTTCGCCGATTCGGTCTTCGGCGAATGGCGACTCGTCGGGCGGTCGCTTCCAAACGCGATGCAGGCTGTCTCGCGAGGCGATGGAGTCCTGGTCTCGGAGAACTTCGTGCGCAACTTGGATCAGGATGTCGGCGATCTGCTCACGCTCGAGACTCCGAACGGACCCATCAGCCTGCGCATCGTCGGGGTGACTCCCGACTTCCTATCCCCACGCGGTACGGTCATCGTCAGTCGTGACCTGTATCGCGAAGTCTGGCGCGACACTCACGTAACACACGCCCTGGTGCGCGTATCGCCCGACACGACACCCGACGCGGTTCGCGAGGAAATCCAACGTGTCCTTGGAATGCGATACCACATTCGTGTGCTTCGACTCGGCGAGCTCGTGGAGTGGTTTGCGGAGCAGGTCCGTCGGGCGTTCACCGGGCTCGACGTGCTCGCGGGATTCGTTCTCGTCGTCGTGCTGGTAGGCGTCGGGGACGCGCTCGCCCTCGGGATGCTGGAGCGAACCCGCGAGCTCGGGGTGGCACGGGCGCTGGGGGTGCGCCGCCGCGTGCTCGGTGGGGTCATCGTTGGCGAAGCGCTGGTTCTCGGTGTCATCGGCGTCGTCGTCGCGATCGTCATCGGACTGGGTCTCGGAGTGTTGTGGGTCGAGTCGACCTTCCCAGCCCTGCTCGGCTGGACGCTCACCCTGCACACACCCGTTGCTCAGGCGGCCGAGCTGGCAATAGTCGCGATCGCCATATGCTTGGTCGCCGCTTGCCTGCCGGCCCTTCGGGCCATTCGCTTGGACCCAGCCGCGGTGTTGCGATCGGAGCAGTGGTGAACTTCGCCGTCGTTCTCGACAGCGTCACCAAATGCTACGGACACGGCGCCAACACCGCGACGGTCATAAACGCTGTCAGCTTGAGCGTCCCGGCGGGCGAGTTCGTATCGATCATGGGGCCGAGCGGCTCTGGGAAGAGTACGCTCCTCAATCTCATCGCGGGTCTGGATGCACCGACCACGGGGAGCATCGTCGTCGAGGGGCAAGACATGACGTCGATCTCCGACGACGAGCGCAGCGATCTTCGGCTTCGGCGCATCGGCTTCGTGTTCCAGAGCTTCAATCTCTTCCCGACGTTCACGATCGAAGAAAATGTCATGTGGCCGCTCGAGTTCAGCGGAGTGGGAACGCGAGATGCGCTGGCCCGTGCTCGGGCGGTCCTAGAGCAGGTCGAGCTGAGTCCGGCGGCCTATGGCCGTCGCCCCTCGGAGCTGTCCGGGGGAGAGCAACAACGAGCGGCGATTGCTCGCGCCCTCGTGGGAGGGCCGACGCTGATCCTCGCCGACGAACCAACCGGCAACCTCGATTCGCGCACCGGGCAGCGGGTCCTCGACCTGCTGCGGCGATTGAATCGCGAGGCACCCCTCACGGTGATCCTCGTCACGCACAGCGCGCTGGCGGCCACCTACGGCGACCGGACGGTCGAGCTTCGAGACGGCCGAATCATTCGTGATGTACGCCCGCCGGCCGACGCGAGCGGGCGCGTACTTCCGCTTCGCGAATGAACGGGCCGTCAGGTCGCGTCCCGACGCGGCTCAACTGGTGCGCAATTCGCTGAGCGACTACGACCGCGGCTCGTTCGGCCTGCAGGTCGGGTGTCGCCGGCATCGACGCCTCATTTCTATCCGACTCCCCCGAGGCTTACCGCAGCTCCAGCGCCGCGCCGGCGCCAGGCGCCAGCTCGGCCTCGTAGCACGTCGGGGCGTCGTGACGGATGAGCCGCACGCGGACCGGCACCGGCAGGTCGGCCGCGCCCGGCAGGTTCCGCGCCCGCAGCTCGATGCTGCTGCCGTTCGCGGCCGTGACCAGTCGCAGCCGCGTCACGCCGTCCACCCCGGCGTTCTTGAAGCGGAAGCCGCGCCCGGTCTCCTTCCAGCACGGGACGCCGCGGCAGGTGCCGGCCGCGGGCACCGTGACCTCGAGCCGCGGGCGATCCGGGTCGTTCGCGTCGACGGCGCAGACGGTCAGGTCGCTCGCGGTCGTCGGATCTCCGAAGCTCGCGCGGTCGACGGGTGTCGTGCTCTGCCACGTCCAGCGGAGCCGCTCGATGCCGGCGGCGTTGGTGGTGCGCGTCAGCGTCGACGCCGTCGCGGCGAAGCACCCCGCCTCCGCCGGCACGGAATGGGTGCAGGTGCCGGCCCGGCACACGTCGGCGGTGCAGACGCTGCCGTCGTCGGCGCACGGCGTGTCGTCGGCCTCGAGCGTGCAGGTCGGGCTGCAGCAGTCGCCTGCCGTCGCGTTGCCGTCGTCGCAGGCCTCGCCCGCTTCGAGACGGCCGTCCCCGCACTCGGCTGTGACCAGGCGATGGATGACGAGCTCGTCGCTCACTCCCTCGACCACGAGGACGTGGCCGTCGTCGGGCAGCGCGACGCCTCCGAGGATGAGGCCGGGCACGTCGACGACGCCGCCCTCGCCGAACGAGCCGTCGAGCCGGCCGTCGGGCAGGAGGCGCGCGACGAAGCCGTGGCACCCTGGCGTCGTCGGGCAGGTCTGACCGGTCACGAGCATGGTGCCGTCCGGAGCGAGCGCGGCGTCGGCCGGTGTGTCCCGCTGCGGCCCCAGGGAGGTCACCACGATACCGCCGTTGCCGAATGACGGGTCGAGCTCACCTTCAGCCGTGTAGCGCACGAGCGCGAGGTCAGTGTCCACATTGCCGAGCCGCGTGGATCCGACGGCGACGATTTTCCCGTCGGGGAGGACGAGGAGCTTCCGGAGACGGGCCGGGCCAGTGCCCACCGGTGTGAAGACGAAGCCGCCCACGCCGAAGTCGGGGACGGGGCGGGTGATCGTGGCATTGGTCTTGATGAGGAGGAACTCGTCATCCTGCGTGGCGCCGATGAGCAGCCCATCCTCGCGCGCGACGATGTCGGCTCCGTCCGAGTCGGGAGGCAGAGAAAACTGGCTCCTGCCGTCGCCGGGTCCTTCCGTCCCCCCGATGCATTCGTCGTCGCGACCCACGTATGCGACACGGTGATCCTCGGTGACGATGATCGCCGCGACGTCGCGGGCCGACGCGGAGTTCCTGATGCCGTCGTTGCCGAAGTCGCGGTCGAGCTGACCGTCCGGGAAGTAGCGCGTCATCTTGAGCAGCCTGCTGACCCCGCCGGTCGCGAGCGCGGTGGTCGCGATGCCTGCCGCGACGATCCGCCCGTCGCGGTCCAGTGCCAGACGCCGGACCCTGGCATCGTCCGCGAGGGGGATGGCCGTCGTGACGAACCCGCCGGTGCCGAACCCGGGAACCAGTGCGCCGGTTCCGTCGAGGCGTGCCACCAGGAACCTCGTGATCCCACTACCGTTGGGATCACCGGTCCCGCCGACGAGGATCGTCCCGTCCGGGAGGGCGAGCACGTCGTTCGCGCTCGCGCCCGCGAGGGGGATGCGCACGGTGCCGCCGGCGCCGAAGCTCGGGTCCGGGTCGCCCGGGTGGGCGGCGCGCGACGCGACCGGCAGAGCGGAGAGGAGTGCGAGGCCCAGGAGGAGAATGCGATGGTTCATGGTCGGCTCCTTCTGGGGCGGATACGCGCGGGGTGTGCGGGCGGATGCACGCCGTGACGACCCGGCCATGCTGGCATCCGCGCCGTCGGGTCGCGCGTAGGAAGTCTACCGACACGCTCGCGGCCGCGATGGGAACGTTCGTGGCGCTGCGGGCCTGATTCAGCGGCGTCCCGTCTGCTGCACGGCAACCTCGCGGTGCAGGAACCGCGTCGGCCGGTCCGCGACACGCTCGTGCCCGAGCTGGCGGGGATTCAGCCACTCGATGAGGGCGGCGTAGCCCAGCGTCTCCGGGTCTTCACCCAGGTAGTGTGGGATCACCGCGAGCACGTGGAAGCCCTCGTGAAGCTGGAAGCCGAGCGTCTGGTCGTCGATCTCGCCGTGGACCACCTTCACGACGTAGTCGGCGGCGGACATCCGACTCGCATATCGGTGGTAGCTGCGCAGGCGTGCGCCGCCGCGGATGCGCCAGAGCCCCAGCCGTCCGACGAGCTCGCGCCGCGCGGCGTAGAGCTTGCCTCCGATGCCGTGGCCCTGCAGCGTCGGATCGACGATCGCCTCGGCCCCGTAGAGCGTGTGCCCGCTCGCGGGATCGTGGTTCGTGAACATCCCGTCGGCGGTGAAGTCCTCCCAGCTGTCGAGCATGTCGTAGTGGTCCCAGCGCACGATCAGGCTCGCGCACATGCCGACCACGCGATCCGTCTCGCGATCGACGACCACGAGCTGTCCCTCGGGGAAGGTCCGCAGATGCGAGCCGAGCTGCCCGGGCGTCCACGGCTTCTCGTTCGGGTAGACGCGCCGGCACAGCTCCGCGATCTGCGGAAAGTCGCGCGGCTCCGTGTTGCGGACGAAAACCCGATCGGATCCGGGATGGCCCATCCGCGGGTGCGTAGCACGCTCCAGGACGGGAGGTGAATGACGCGCGTGGGGCAGGCCGATTACCCTATCCCGGCGTCCACGCGACGATCTCCGGCCCGCTCGACGCCGGCGCTCATCGGAGTCCGCGGCGGGCACGGAGTCGCCGGCAGGCGCCACGACCGTCGACTTCCGCCGACGTTCCATGTGAGAATCCCTTCGCGTCCGCGAACGGGGACTATGACATGAGCGCGCAGAACGGTGGCAAGGGCGAGGCCGGCAAACTGGACTTCGACGTCGTCGTGGTGGGCGCCGGCTTCGCCGGGCTCTACATGCTCTACCGGCTTCGCGCCCTCGGGTTCTCGGCGACGGTCATCGAGAGCGCCGACGACGTCGGCGGCACGTGGTACTGGAACCGCTATCCAGGCGCGCGCTGCGACATCGAGAGCATCGACTACTCGTACAGCTTCGATCCCGAGCTCCAGACCGAGTGGCATTGGTCGGAGCGCTACGCGACGCAGCCGGAGATCCTGCGCTACCTCGGGTACGTCGCCGACAAGCACGACCTGCGGCGCGACATACGGTTCTCGACCCGCGTCGAGTCGGCCACCTGGGACGGTGCCGCCAAGCGCTGGCTCGTGCGCACCGACCGGGGCGACGAGCTGCGCTGCCGGTTCTACGTCATGGCGTCCGGCTGCTTGTCCTTGCCGAAGACGCTGGACATCGAGGGCGTCGCGCGCTTCCGCGGCGAGACCTACTACACCAACCGCTGGCCGCACGCGGGCGTCGACTTCTCGGGCAAGCGGGTCGCCGTCATCGGTACGGGCTCGTCGGGGATCCAGTCGATCCCGATCATCGCCCGGCAGGCGGCGGAGCTCACCGTGTTCCAGCGCACGCCGAACTTCTCCCGCCCCGCGTTCAACGGGGCGGTGGCGGCGGAGAAGAAGGGTCGGTTCGACGCCGACCCGATCGCGTACCGCGAGGCGGCTCGATTGTCGCGGGCCGGCGTGCCGGCCGAGCCGACCATGGTGCGAACGTTCTCGGTGTCCGCGCAGGAGCGGCTCGCGAAGTACGAAGCGGCCTATGCGTCCGGCGATCTCCTCGCCCTGGGCTCGACCTTCATCGACCTCGGCGCCGATACGCGTGCCAACGAGACCGTGTGTGACTTCATGCGCGCGAAGATCCGCTCGATCGTGCGCGACCCCGCCACCGCGGACACGCTCTCCCCGAAGAACCACTTCTACGGCACCAAGCGCCCGTGCCTCGACACCGACTATTTCGAGACCTTCAATCTCCCCAACGTCCACCTCGTCGACCTGCGCAAGGATCCCATCCGGACGATCACCGAGACGGGCATCGACACGGCGTCGCGGTCCCTCACGTTCGACGCCATCGTGTTCGCGACGGGGTTCGACGCGATGACCGGCGCGATCGTCGCCGTCGACATCAAGGGACGAGACGGAATTGCGCTGGCCCGGAAGTGGACCGAGGGTCCGAGGACGTATCTCGGCCTCATGACCGGCGGCTTCCCGAACTTCTTCACCATCACGGGGCCGGGGAGCCCTTCGGTGCTCTCGAACATGGTCGTGTCGATCGAGCAGCACGTCGACTGGATCGGCGCCTGCCTCGCCCACATGCGCGCCGAGCGCCTCGACGCGGTCGAGCCGACGCCGGTGGCCGAAGCGGGCTGGGTGCAGCACGTGAACGACTGCGGCGACATCACGCTCTTTCCACGCGCGGACTCCTGGTACATGGGCGCGAACGTTCCGGGAAAGCCGCGTGTCTTCCTTCCCTACGTCGGCGGCGTAGATCGCTACCGCAAGGCCTGCGACGAGGTGGTGAGCCGCGGCTATCTCGGCTTCGCGTTCGATGGCCCGGGCGGCGCGCGGTGCAACGACGGCGTCGTCAACCGGCTGCAGCTCGACGTCGCCATGGTGCTCGAGCTGATGGCGGACCTCGGACTGCCTCCGATCGAGTCCCTTTCCGCGACCGATGCCCGCGCGCTCTGGGCCGCCACCGCCATCGACCGTCCGCCCGGACCCGACCTGGGCGACGTCGCCGACGGCGTGCTGCGCGGCGCGGCCGGTCCGCTCGCCTACCGGCGCTATCGGCCGGCGACCCCGGGGCCGCACCCGATCGTCGTCTATTTCCACGGCGGCGGCTGGGTGCTGGGCGGCCTCGACTCCGACGATCCGTTCTGTCGCGACCTCTGCGTGCGTGCGAACGCGATCGTCGTGTCGGTCGACTATCGCCACGCGCCCGAGGCCCGCTTCCCCGCGGCGGTGGACGACGGCTTCGCCGCCGTGCGCTGGGTCGCGGCCAACGCCGATGCGCTCGGCGGTGACGCGAGCCGCCTCGCGGTATGCGGCTGGAGCGCCGGCGGGAACGTCGCCGCCGTCGCCTGCCAGATGGCGCGCGATGCCGGCGGACCCCCGATCGCCGGGCAGGTCCTGGTGACGCCCGTCGTCGACTGCGATTTCACGCGCGCGTCTTACGTCGAGAACGCCGACGGCTACGTGCTCACGACCTCGCTCATGCGCTGGTTCTGGGACCACTACGCCGATCCTGCCGATCGGCAGAACCCCAAGGCATCGCCGATGCGCGCGCGGGATCTGTCCGGACTCCCGCCTGCGCTCGTCGTGACGTGCGAGTTCGATCCGCTACGGGACGAGGGCGCGGCGTACGCCAGGGCCCTGACGGCGGCCGGCGTCGAGGCGCGACACCTGCCGTGCCGCGGCCAGATCCACACCTCGGTGCCGGCGGTGGACGTGATCCTCTCGGCCGCCGGCGCGCGCGAGGAGATCGGCGCCGCGCTCCGCCGCCTCCTCGGTGCGGCGGCGCCGGTCGAGCGGGCTCGACGGATCGGCTAGACGCGATCGAAGAACAGCACCTCGCGCACCTCGACCGGCCCCCACTTCGCGTGCGGGAATCGCTTCGCGATCTCGATCGCGGCCGCGCGATCGGCGACGCGGACGAGGCTGTAGCCGCCGACCGCCTCCTTCGTCTCGGCGAACGGCCCGTCGGTGACGGCGAGCTTGCCGGCCCGCGTCTCGAGCCGCAGCGGCGGCGGCATGTCGGCGAGGTGGGCGGTCTCGAACTGCGTGCCGTCTTCGACGAGCCCCGTCCCGAACTCGATCATCTCGCGTCCCATCGCTGGCTGGTGGACGAACCCGGGCTCGAGGCGGAACACGAGCAGGAAGGGCTTGCCCTCCTCGGTGTCGCGGAACGCGTAGCGCCCGGCGATCGCGTGCACGTCGACGGGCCCGCGGTCCACGTGTGGAATGCGCCGCGCCATCGCGAGCGCCTCGTCGCGGTCCGCCGCCTCGACGATCCAGACGCCGGCAACCTGCTCCTTCGCCTCCGCGAATGGCCCGTCCGTGACGAGCGCGCGGGCGTCGCGCACGCGCGCGGTCGCCGCGTCGGAGGCGCTGGCGAGGGGGAAGCCGCGTCGCAGCTTCTGCTGGCGCACGAGCTCCTGGGCAAACGCTCCCATCACCGCCATGCCCTTGGGCGTGGGCGGCGGGGTCCCCTCGCGTTCCTGGAACAGCAGCATGAACTCCACGGCGGCCTCCCTTCGACGTTCATACCCTAGTCGAACGAGGCGGGGCCGGATCGACAGGGGTCGGCTCGGGGAGGCCGCGCCCTCAGAGGTGCTTCAGCATCGTCCCGGCACGGTCGCGCACGTCGCGGAGATCGCCCTTCAGCGCCTCGGCGCAGGCGGCAGAGATGCTCCTCCGCCAGGCGCCCGCGACGAGATGGATCGAGCCGTTGAGGGTCTGGACGGCCTTTCGCAGACACCGGATCGCGAGCGGACGGCGCGGTCCGACTGCGAGCGAGCGTACGCTCTTCGCCCGCTGCGGCGTCGCGTCCAGCCCACCCCCTTCCGAGATCGTCTCCGCTGAGATAGCCACGAGAGTGCTAGCCGAGGGGTACCGCCATGCGAGACACGACGAAGTTCGGCGCCGAGACGACCGCGAGCGAGGTCGGCGAAGGTATCGACTTGAGCGGCAAGGTCGCGCTGATAACCGGCGGCTCGAGCGGACTGGGGCAGGAGACGGCGCGCGTCCTCGCCGAGAGAGGGGCCCACGTGATCCTCACCGCCAGAGACATGGCGAGAGGTGACGAGGTCGCGGCGGGAATCCGCGCGTCGACGGGCAATCGACAGGTCGAGGCGGAGGAACTCGAGCTCGGTTCGCTGGAGCGCATACGCGCCTTCGCGCGACGCTTCCTGGCGTCCCACCCGACGCTTCACCTGCTGGTCAACAACGCCGGTGTAATGGCGTGCCCCCCGGCGAAGACCGCGGACGGGTTCGAGCTGCAGTTCGGCTCGAACCACGTCGGTCACTTCCTCGCGACCTGCCTGCTCGCTCCGGCGCTCCTGCGGGGCGCGCCGAGCCGAGTCGTCTCGGTCAGCTCGCGCGGGCATCACATCTCTCCGGTGGTGTTCGAGGACATCCAGTTCGAGCAGCGCCCGTACGACAAGTGGCTGTCGTACGGGCAGTCGAAGACAGCCAACATTCTCTTCGCGATCGGCCTCGAGCACCGTCTCGGAGTGCGCGGTGTGCACGCGAACTCCCTGCATCCGGGTGGCATCCTCACCCAGCTCGGCCGACACCTGCAGCCCGAAGATCGGCAATTCATCCAGACTCGCGGCCCGGAATGAAGTTCAAGTCGGTCGAGGCCGGATCTGCCACCTAGGTGTTCGCGGCGGTCGCCCCCGAGCTCGAGGGCCGTGGCGGGCTCTACCTCGAAGACTGCCACGTGGCCGCGGTGAACGACGCACCCGATGCCCTCGACGGCGTCAAGTCGTATGCTCTCGATCCCCGCAACGCCGAGCGACTGTGGCAGGTCTCCGAGAGCCTGGTGGGCGAGTCCTTCGGGTTCGGAGGCTGACGCTACTTCGACGTTCCGCGGCCGGCGGTGAGCTTCGTGGTGATGGCGTCGAGCACCGCGCTCTCCTCGCCGGACACGCCGTCGCTCATTCCGATGAGTCGACCGAGGCCGCCGCCCGATGCTTCGGCGATGCGGCGGCAGTAAGCGACCGTCCCCGCAATACGCTCGTCGCGCTCCTTCTCGGGCAGCACCGAGAATCCCACGTGCATCACCTGCATGGCCGTCTCGAACACCGCATCGGACGGACGCCGCCGCAGCCACTCGAGCAGCTTGTCGTGCGCCGGCATGCCGGCCACGATCCCGCGCGACGCGGCGAACTCGAGCACGAGGGCTCGCTCGGCCTCGCTCACCTGGCCCTCGGCCCACGCCACCTGAACGAGCGGCGCCAACAGGATGGCTGCACCGGTCTCCTGGTTGAGACCGAGCTCGGCGACGCGCCGCAGGAGCTCCGCGTCGTCGATGCGCAGCTTGGCGGCCAGCGCCTGGGCGATCTCGGTGAGGCGCGCGCGCTCCCGAATCTTCTCGACCAGCTTCTCGTCCGCGCGGCGGAAGAAGTCGGCTTCCTCACCCCGCCCACGGTCCTTCAACAGGTCCTTCATGTGGCTTCTCCGCCGGGACACGCCCGTGAACGACTGCCACTATAGGCGGAGGACTCGGGTGTTCAACCCCGCGCGGTGCGCGTCAGCAGTCGTTCGTGCAGAACCCCTGGACGAACTGCGAGGGGATCGCGCAGGTACCGCAGGTGGTGCCGCCCCAGTAGCACGTGGTCGGAATGCCGTTACTTCGCGCGGGTGAACCAGCTCGGCTTCGTGACGTTGCCGGCGCAGTGGACGGCGGTGATGGACGGGGTGGGTCGGTTTCTCCAGGGCGTCCCGACGATTCGGTGACCGGCCCACCCCGGACGTGGGGCCTACGCGGCCTTGCCCGACGCGAGCGCGTGGACGTCCGCGGCGGTGAGGCACTTGCCCCCGATCGCCCAGTCGCCCTCCTCGACCTCGTTGATGCGGACCCAGGTGACCGGCCGCATGCGCTCGCCCTCGACGGCCACCATGGCCTCGGTGACCCTGGCGATGAGGTCCTTCTTCTGGTTCTGCGTGAACACGTCCTTGATCACATCGATCGTCACGAGCGGCATGGGAGCTCTCCCTTTTCGCTTCGGTGGCGGAACCATTCCGCGACCATGCCCGCACCGTAGGCCCCTGGCCGGCGACCCGCTTGGAGATCGGCTGGAGAAAACCTGGATATTGGGGGGACGCCCGATGCGCTATGCTCGGCGACGGTGATCTATCGGTTCGGCGAATTCGAGCTCGACCGCTCGAAATTCGAGCTGCGCCGAGGCGGCGAGCCCGTTTCCGTCGAGCCTCAGGTGTTCTCGCTCCTGCTGCTCCTGGCCGAGAACCGCGATCGCATGGTCTCCAGGGACGAGGTTATCGAGCAGGTGTGGGACGGCCGGGTCGTCTCCGACTCCGCCGTCGACAGCCGCATCAAGTCCGCGCGGCGCGTCCTCGGCGACGACGGCAAGGCGCAACGCTTCATCCGCACGATACACGGGCAGGGGTTCCGGTTCGTGGCGCAGGTGACGGAGGCGTCGGCGGCACGTCACGTCATCGTCGACGGCGAGGCACCGGCGGAACGCCGCGTCGAGAACGCGAAGCCTTCGATCGCGGTCCTGCCCTTTCGTCTGATCGGGCCGCCGAGCCCGTACTCGACCATCGCCGACGGGCTGCCCGACGAGCTCATCACGGCGCTGTCGCGGCTGCGCTGGCTCTTCGTCATCGCACGCGGATCGTCGTTTCGCTTTCGCACGGCGGCGCCCGATCTGACGCACGTCGGGGCGGTGCTCGGCGTGCGCTACTGCCTCTCCGGTACGGTCGAGATCACGGGCTCGACGCTCGCGGTGACGGTGGAGCTCGCCGACACGAGGACCGCCGGCGTCGTGTGGGGCGATCGTTTCGTCTCGAACGTCGCCGACGTCCACGACACCCACGAGTCGATCCTCGCCCGCATCGTGACGGCGCTCGAGCTGCAGATTCCGCTGCACGAAGCGCGCGCGGCGCGTCTGGTCGCGCCGGACGACCTGGACGCGTGGTCCGCCTACCACCTGGGGCTCGAGCACATGTTCCGCTTCAACCGCACGGACAACGCCGTCGCGGGTCGACTCTTCGCGCGAGCGGTCGCGCAGGCGCCGGGCTTCGCTCGCGCGCACGCCGGCCTGTCGTTCGTGCACTTCCAGAACGCGTTCCTGCGCTACACGGGCGACCACGCCGTCGAAATGCGAAACGCGCGCCGCTTCGCGGAGCGGGCCGTCGAGCTCGACCAGCTCGACCCGTTCGCCAATCTCACGATGGGGCGAAGCTTCTGGCTCGAGGGCGATCTCGCGACGGGGCTCACCTGGCTCGAGCGCGCGAACACGCTCAGCCCGAGCTATGCGCAGGCCATCTACGCGCGGGCGTGGACCCACGCGCTCGCGGGTCGGGGCACCGACGGCAGGGCCGACGCCGACATGGCGATGGCGCTCAGCCCGCTCGATCCGCTGTACTACGCGATGGCGGCGACGCGCGCGCTGTCGCACATCGTCTGCGGCGAGTACCGCGAGGCCGCCGCCTGGGCGGAGCGCGCGGCTCGCTCGCCCGGCGCGCACGTGCTGATCGCCGTCATCGCCGTAGCCGCCAACGCGCTGAACGGCGATCGCGAGCGCGCGGCCGCGTGGGCGGCGAACGTCCACGAGCGCAACCCCGCCATCACCGACGCCGACTTCTTCCGCTCGTTTCCGTTCGCGGGCGCGGACGTCAGGCTGCGGGTCGCGAAGGCCCTGGCCCTCCTACACTGAAGTCGGCTCGCAGCGGGCGCGGTGGAAGGCCAAGGTCTCGGCCTGTGGGAACATGGTCGCCTGCACGGCGAACACGCCGGCCAGCGTGCCACGATGATCCAACGCATGGCATCCCTCCGAATCCAGAAGGTCCGACGCGCGGACGTCGCCGGAGCGCGCCACCTTCCTCGATGGCGCAATGGGTGTACGTCAGAGAGGAGGTCCCCGTCGTGCCGCCAACCGAAGCTCGGCACATAGGGTCCGCCGAGTTGACGTCGGGTTCTCCCGCCGTGGTAGTGAACGGGCATGAGGGCCCTCGTCGGCGGGCTTGTCGTTTTCGCTCTTGCGGTCACCGCATTGCCGGCGACCGCAGCGCTCCGCAAGAAGAAGTCGGGCGTGATCGGGTTCCGCGACAAGTGCCGGAAGAAGGAAGCCCAGGTCGACTCGGAGCTGGTGGGACCCAGGGGCGACCCGGGACCCGCGGGAGTTTCGCAGCCGCGGCTCTTCCTCACCGACGCCAACGGCCGGCGCCTGCCGGGATTCGTGAGCGGCGCGGGCCAGCTCGCCTATCCGCTCGGCGGCGTGGCATACACGATCGAGGTGGCCACGGACGGAATACACGAGGACGCGACGTTCTACTTCGACTCCACGGACTGCTCCGGCCCGCGCTTGGTGTTCACGGACAGCTCGATCGTGCGGACGGGGCAGGTTCTCGGAGGGATGCTCTTCGAGCCCGGCGCACCCCAACCGGAATGCATTTGGTGAGGACTCGAGCAGCGCCGTCTGTGGCGGTTGCGATCGCGCTCCTCCTCGCCGCGGGGCCGACCGCTTGCGGACCCACCGCGACGTCACCGGCGCTCCACGCGCAGCAGGCGGCGATCCAGCCACCAGCTCCGACCACCCGACTGCTACTGAGGGTGGGAGAACGGCGACTCTACCTGATCCACGACGATCCCCGGACGCCCGCCGAGTCGTTTCCGATCGCGGTCGGCCGCGAGGGCCACGAGACGCCCACCGGGAGCTTCCAGGTCGAGGACATGATCGAACACCCGGACTTCGCGAAGATCGACCCGAACGACCGCGCGCACGTTCTCGTGCGCATCCCGCCGGGACCGACGAATCCGCTCGGCGAACGCTGGATCCGGTTCGCGCACGGCGACGGCTGGGAGACGGGCATCCACGGGACACCGCATCCCGAGCTGCTCGGCAAACCCGTCAGCGGCGGCTGCGTCCGGATGCGGAACGCCGACGTCGTGCGCGTCTACGAGCACGTCCAGCTCGGGACGCCGGTCGTCATCGAGCCGTAGCGGCGCCGCTGATCACAGGGCCGATCGCACTGCGCGAACGGGAACCGCCTGGGTTTTGTTGAACCGCGTCGATCGCGGGCGCGAACGTCCTGGAGCAAGCCAGGCCACGCGCGAGCAGCGAGGCCCCTTGCCCGCCGCCAGGTGTGTCCGATATGGTGAATACAATTCACAAATTGGGGGTTCCCTTGGATCGAGAGAAGCTCCGCCGACTGTTCGACATGACGGGCCGGGTGGTGATCGTGACCGGCGGCACGCGCGGCATCGGGCGGGCGCTCGCCGAGGGGTACGTCGCCGCCGGCGCCCGCGTGGTGGTCGCGAGCAGAAAGCCCGCGGCGTGCGCGGAGACCGAGGCGCACTTGCGGAGCATGGGTGGCGAGGCGCTCGGCGTGCCGACGCACTTGGGCGATCTCGACGCCCTGCGCGCGCTGGTGACGAAGACGCTCGACGCTTTCGGCGCCATCGACGTCGTCGTCAACAACGCGGCCAACGCCCTCGCGCTCCCGCTCGGTGACTACACGCCCGAGGCCTGGGCCAAGTCGCTCGACGTCAACCTGCGCGGTCCCGTGTTCCTCGTTCAGGAGGCGCTGCCGGCGCTCAAGCGCAGCGCACACGCCGCCGTGCTGAACGTCGTGTCCGGTGCCGCCTTCCTGTTCTCCTCGACGGTGTCCCTCTACGCCATCTGCAAGGCGGGCCTGGTGGCCGCGACGCGCTCGATGGCGGCCGAGTTCGTGCCGCACCGGATCCGCGTGAACGCGCTGTCGCCGGGCACGGTCGACACCGACATGGTGCGCAACAACCCTCCGGAGGCGCAGGCCGTCATGACGTCGATCCAGCTCATGCCGCGCATGGCAGATCCGGACGAGATGGTCGGCCCGGCGCTGCTGCTCACCTCGGACGCCGGCAGCTTCATCACCGGCCACGTGGTCTTCGCCGACGGCGGCATGGTGCCGCGCTAGCAGGGAGCTGTAGATGTCTCCGGAGCATCGCGAAGAGATTTCCCGTCGCCTCCGTCCGGCACGCCCGCCGCACGTCGTCGACGATGCCTTCGACCACGCGCAGCTCGCGATCGTGCTGGATCTGGTTCGCCGCCACGGACCATGGGACCTGATCCTGAAGCACCACTTCGCGTCGATCGAGGAGCTGATCGCGACCACGTCGGGAGCGGCCGTCGATGCGCGCGCGTCGCTCGAATACTTCCTGACCCCGACCTTCCGCGGCTTCTTCGCGACCGGAGGCGTGTGCCTCCATCCCGAAGCGGAGCCCATCTTCTACGACCGTCGCTTCCTGGCCTGGGCTCGCGAGCACCGCGGGGCCAGGTACTGCCAACCGTCGAAGCTGCTCTTCAACGTGAACGGCCCGGCCTGGAACATGGACCCCGGCCACCTCGACTCGCCGCGGTTCCGTGGGATGGGTCTCGCAGACACGCCCACGTGGCTGTTGAGCGTGATGGGCAAGTCCGGCCTCTTCCAGCCGTGGGCGATCAAGATGGTCGAGGTGATCGCGTGGTTTCAGAAGGACGGCGAGGCCGGAGGCTTCACGTATTGGCCGGATGGGCCGCTCGCGCCTCCGCGCCGGCTGCAGCCGCCGCTGTGGAATCGGGGCGTCGTCACGGAGAACACGCTCATGTACCACCGGGGCGAATCGAACGGGCCGCTTGCCCAGCGCGACAATCCCAAGGGTCTCACCTTCGATTCCACCTTCGCGGGCGACCCGAACGATCCCGACGGCTGGGAGATCCGCACCGGCGACAGGGTGATCGCGCGCCTCGCGACCCATCAGCTCCGGTTGCTCGTGCACTGGGACGCCGAGGTCTACGACGATCTCGCGGATCTGAAGCGCCACGTCGAGCACCTCGACGATCTCACTCCCGACCGCGTGTTCGAGACGTTCGTCGGCGATCTGCGGTCGAAGGGGATGTCCTTCGATATGCCGTCCGACCCCATGCACGCCCCGCGATTCGTCTCGCTACTCTCGAGCACGTACGACGTCGGCCCCGCGACCTATCCAGCCGAGGCTCCGGTGGGCGCCCATGCCGCTTAGCGTCGCCTTCAGCTTCACCAAGCTCGTCGTCCACGATCTCGAGAAGCTGTCGGCGTTCTACCGCGAGGCGTACGGCCTCCACGCCGTGAAGCGGGTCCGCGGCGAGCGCATCGGGGAGGAGGAGATCGATGAGATCATGCTCGCCGCCGACCCCGAGGCGCCCTTCGGCACGTTCGTGCTGCTGAAGTACCTGGGTCGCGCGCCGTCACCCACCGGCGAGCTGCTCCTGGGCTTCGTCACCGACGACCTGCCCGCCCTGCTGGACCGCGTGCGTGCAAAGGGCGGCGGCGTGCACGCCCCCATCCGCGAGATGCCCGCGCTCGGTCTGCGCGTCGCCTTCGCGACCGACCCCGAGGGGCACGTCGCCGAGCTGGTCCAGCTCCTGTCCTGAACGAGCCGACGAATGCCGCGTCCGACCTCCTCCGCCGCGCCGATCCGAGGGCCGGGGCGCCCGCCGCGTCTCTCGCGCGAGACCATCGTGTCGGCCGCCGTCGACCTTCTCGATCGCCGGCCCGACGAGCCGCTGACGGTCGTTCGGATCGCCAAGGAGGTCGATGCCGTACCCGCCGCGCTCTACCGGCATTTCGCCGACCTGGACGAGCTGCTCGACGAGGTCCTGGGCCGCGTGCTCGGCGGCGTCGACCTCGCGATTCGCCGGCGTGCCGGCTGGCGCGAGCAGGTTCGCGACTGGATGACCTCGGTGCGCGCGCACCTGCTCCGCTATCCGGCGGCGCTCCGCATCATCGGCCGGCGAGGAAGGACGTCGCCGTCGTGGCTCGACGCGGTCGCGTCGCTGATCGAGGTCCTGGAGCGCGGCGGGCTCTCCGGAGCCGCGCTCGCGCGCGCGCAGCTCTGGGTGACCGAGGTGACGATGGGGCTGGTGATGCAGGAAGCGTCCCTCACGCTCCCCGAGCAGATCGCGGGTGCCCGCGCCTCGCTGGCCGAGATGTCGGACGCCGGCCGCGCGCGGCTCGCGCCGCTGATGCCGCACCTCGCGCGGCTCGGGCCCGACGAGTTCTTCGCATACGCGGCCGATCGCACGATCGCGGCGCTGGGCGACGTGGCGGCCGGCGCGACGCGCTCGCGCGCTCAGTAGGGCCGGTCGCCGACCACCGTGACGCGTTCCATCACGCGTACTTGGGGCCAGTAGTCCGAGCTGGCGTAGTGCTGCGTCGAGCGGTTGTCCCAGAAGGCGATCGAGTTCTTCCGCCAGCGGAAGCGCACCTGGTACTCCGGATAGGACGCCTGCTGATAGAGGTACGCGAGCAGGCGGCGGCTCTCGTCGGCCTCGAAGCCCTCGACGTGGCTCGTGAAGCCGCGGTTCACGAACAGCACCTTCTCACCGGTCGCAGGATGCGTGCGCACGATGGGGTGCGACACCGCAGGATACTCCTTCTGCTTCGCGGCGAGGTCCTCGGGTGAGAGCATGCGCCCGAACGTGATGGTGAAGTCGTGCACCGCGCGCAGGCCGTCGATCTGCTCGCGCACCTGTCCGGGCAGGCCCTGATAGGCGGCGGCCATGTCGGCGAAGAGCGTGTCGCCGCCAACCACCGGACCCTCGCGGCAGCGCAGGATCGAGCCCAGCGACGGCGCGACCCGCCATGTGACGTCGGAGTGCCAGCCGTTCTCGTAGCCGCCGATGCTTTCGTTCTTCGCCAGCAGGACGACCTCGGGGCAGCCCTCGGGCGACGGCAGGAAGGGATGGATCTCAAGCTCGCCGAAGCGCCGTCCGAAAGCGGCGTGCTCGGCGGGCGACAGGTCCTGATCGCGGAAGAAGAGCACCTTGAAGGCGAGCAGCGCGCGCTGGATCTCGGCGAAGGTCTCGTCGTCGAGCGGACGCCTGAGGTCGACACCCGCGATCTCGGCGCCGAGCGTCGCGCCGAGCTGCTCGACGCTGATGCGCGTGAAGCGCATGGCCGCCAGCTCGTCCCGTCGGGCGCGCAGGAACTTCTTCGGACCGACCGGGGCCGTGAAGTCGATCTTCATGGGCGCCAGCATGGCAAAGTCGGCCGGGTGCCGGAAAGTCCCGAGTCCGCCTGGGCGGGGCCGAGCCGCCTTCGTGCGCGTCGCCCGTTGTCGACCGGACAAGTCGGCACTACGGAGGGGCGCCCGATCCGGGATGCTCACAAGGAAGACGTCGATCGTCGGCCCGGCCTCGTCCCACTTCAAAAAACCGGGAAATTCTGGCATGCGGGCGTATGCCGTCGAACGGATCCAGCCCCCGAGCGTACGGACACCGCAGGGTGCCGGCATCGCATGGCCTCGTCGTCCTTCTCCTGGCGTTCGCCGCGGGCTGCGGGATGGCCGGGCCGCGTCCCGAGCCGACGCCGACGACCGCGAAGAAGGACCTCTACCTTCTGCTGCGCCTCAACGAACGGCGGCTCTACGTAGTGGAGAACGACGCCAAGAAGCCGCCGCGGGGGTACCCAGTCGCCATCGGGCAATCGAGGTGGCCGACGCCCTCGGGACGGTTTCAGATCACCGAGCTGGTCGAGAATCCCGACTTCCTGGCGTTCGATTTCAACAACCCCAAGCTACCCGATCGCGGGCGCGTTCCGCCGGGTCCCAACAACCCGCTCGGTCTTCGCTGGATAGGCTTTGCGAATGCGCACGGCTGGCAGGTCGGATTCCACGGCACCACCAAGACCTCGGTGCTGGGACAAGCCGTGAGCCACGGCTGCGTGCGCATGTCGAACCACGACGTCGTCGAGGTCTACAACCGCGTCAAGCTCGGGACCGAAGTGATCGTCGAGCCGTAGCGGCGATCGGCTCGCTCGTCCTCGCACCGCGATGGGCAGGAGCCCTTTACGAGATCACGATCGTCGCAAAGCTGAGCGACACGTTCTCGGTGGGAATCGCGATCGAGCACGCAGCCGGCGCACCCGACGCGAAGCTCGAAATCAGGACCGCCCCCAGGGTGTACGTCGTCGCGACCGTGACGCCGTCGGCCGCGAAGATCTCGAGCGTGCCGGTCGCGATCGGCGTTCCCAGCACCGCGTCCATGGCAATCACGGGCGAAGCCTTGTCGACCGGTTTCGTGACCGTGAAGTCGATCACGTTCGGCGGTCCTCCGACGAGCGCCGGCTCGAGCGCAACGTGATAGGCGTCGACGACCATGCTGCCACCGGCGCCGTCGCCGACGATTCCCGCGAGCGTGAGCCGACCGATCGCGTGACAGGGCGGCGGTCCGTTCGAGCCCGGCGTCCCGGGCGGTCCTGGCGGTCCGGTCTCGCCGGATGCCCCCGCCGCGGCCCACGAGAGCGACTGCTCCTTCTTCTTGCAGCCCCCCGCCGCATCGACGATGCGCACGCGGCCGGTCGCCGTCATGACGCAGGCGTTGATCTGCGTATCGCTCTGCGCGCCGGCCGCCCCGGCGAGCCCGACCACCACGGCGCTCGCGAGCGCAGAATGCAGGGCCCTCGCTCCGCTCCCCGTCCACTTCCCCATACCTGCCTCCTCGTCGCGCCAATACGCCGGAGCGATCCGGCTCGCAACCGGCTCGTCCCCGCGCCAAGACGACGGTCAGACGCGTACCCAGGCGCCGACCTCGGCGCGAGCGATGATCAGGCTGTCGTTGGCGATCACTTCCGCGATCATGCGATCTGCAAGCGTTGGATAGTCGATCTCCGCCGCGGTCGCGATACCGTGGCGCTCCATGTCGTCGACGACGCTTCCGATGAGGTCGGCGATGTTGACGCGCAAGTACTCGGCGGCGTGTGCGCCCCCGACGACGATCGATTCTTGCCGCAGCTCGGGCGCGCTCAACCCGGCGCGAACGAACGCGTGGTAGAGATGCAGGCCCATGCGCGGATCGGCGCCGGTGCGCGGGAGGAGTTCCATCCACCATTTCCAGACGCGGTCGTGCGTCGGCGCGGGCGGGTGCGATGCCGCGGCGCCGCAGTCGAGCTCATGGAAGACGACGATGCCGCCGGGCCTCACGTGCCGGGCGACGCGGCGAAGCATCGCTGCGGGGTCGGGCTGGAACTCCAGCACGTAGCGGCCCACCACCGCATCGAACGGCGCATCGAACGCCAGCGATGCCGGATCGCCCTCGACGAACGAGACGTGCGTGGGTCCGAGGGTGGAGGCGCGCCTTCGCGCCGTCTCCAACGCGGCCCGGGACCGATCGGCGCCGATCACCGTGCCCGAAGGACCGACGAGGTCGGCCGCGAGGAAGGCGACGTCGCCGGCGCCGCTGCCAACATCCAGCACGCGCATGCCTCGCCCAATCCCCGCCGCCTCGAAGAAGCGGCGCGTGATCGGGGCGATCGTGCGCGCCTGCCCTTCGAGTCGCGCCATCTCGCGCTGCGCGTGGCCGAGAACGTACGGCGTGGCAGGATCGCTCATAGGGCCTGCTCGCACGGAACCTCTCGCGCACGCAACCCTGTATCGGGACCCAAGCGATCAAACGAGGCTCACGGAAGACACTGGGCGTCCGGACCGACCTCGCGCAGCCCCGGAGCGGCGACGACCCGCCATCCCGTGAACTGGTGGCGAAGGTCGATGGGACCGCAGAGACGGGACGTTTTCAGGCGGCCGTCCCTGACGACATCCACGAGCACCGACGCGTGCTGGCCGTCGCTTTGAAGCAGCCGCATCGTCGTCACGTCGTGCGGTGGACGAACGCCGCGAAAAAAGTCGCGGACGACGGCCACCTCGCAGTCGTCCGGCGCCGTCCGCCAGTTCGCACATTCGCCACGGGATCGCTGGCTCGGACGCTCGCCGAGAACCAGCACGCTGCGCCCGACGTCGATGCTCCACGTTCCCAGGCGGTCGAGCACGTTCTGGCCGAGGAGAAGCGCGGCGTCGGGTCCCCCGATGGAGGCGGCCACCCGACGGAATTCGTGATCGCCGATGCGCAGACTCGGAATCAGGAATCGCCTGCTGCTCACGGTGCGGCCGTCGGCGAGCCGGTAGGTGCCGTCGGAAAGATACACGGGCGGGGCCGAACCTCGGGGGAACAGCGCTCGCATCACGCCGATCGACACCTGCACCTCACCCGCTCCGGTATCGACGATGAACGAACGGACGAGCCGGCCGTCGAGCGTCACGGGTATCCGGTACATCGACCCGTCGCGCGTGAGCGCGATCTCGCGCCCGGCGGCGTCCGCTCGGCCGGCCAGGCTGGCCACCAGGAGCGCCGCCGTGCATCCGGTCGCGCGGAAGGCGTGGCGACAGCGGCGTCTCATGGGGTGCCGTCACCACACGCCGGCACGACGGTCAAGCCGGCCGAGCCGAGAAGTCGATCCGCGCCGTCGCCGGGCTGATCGATGCAGCGCTGCCGGCGCGGTCTGCGAGGCTGCGAAGTGGAAGGCCGTGGTGTAGGGTCATTCGATCCAGCCGGTCGAGAGCTGCGGCTGCGGCCACGGACCTGCAGCCGGCCGGAGCATCACGACGATGAACCGCGGAACGACGCCTCCTGATCCGTTCGCGCCGGCGACGCTGGGTCCGCTGCGGTTGAAGAACCGGTTCGTCAAGGCGGCGACGTTCGAAGGCGTCTCGCCGGGCGGGCTCGTCTCGCAGGAGCTGATCGACTACCACCTGCGCCCGGTGCGCGGCGGTGTCGCGATGACGACCGTCGCCTATCTGGCCGTCGCCCCCGGGGGCCGCACCGACGCCGGTTGCATGTGGCTGCGCCCGGCGGCGGTACCGGGGCTGCGCCGTCTGGTCGACGCCGTCCATGCCGAAGGCGCGCTCGTGGCCGGACAGATCGGCCACGCCGGGCCGGTGGCGAACGCAAAGAGCAATGGCAGGCCGGCGCTCTCGCCGCGTCGCATGTTCAGCCCGCTCTCGATGCGCTTCTCGCACGCCATCTCCGCGGCGGAGATCGCGCGGGTGACGGAGGACTACGCCCGTGGCGCCGCGCTCATGGCGCAGGCGGGATTCGACTCGATCGAGATCCATCTCGCCCACAACTACCTCCTGTCGTCCTTCTTGAGCCCGCGGTTCAACACGCGGAACGACGAGTGGGCGGGCACCCTCGAGAGCCGCGCCCGCTTCGCACGACAGGTGGTCGCGGCCGTGCGCGACGCGGCGCCGAAGCACATGGCCGTCACCGCGAAGATCTCGCTCCACGACGGCGTACCCGGCGGCTTCATGCCTCCGGAGAGCATCGCCTTCGCGCGCATGCTCGAGGTCGACGGGCACTTGGACGCCCTCGAGATGACCGGCGGCTCGTCGCTCGCGAACCCGATCTACCTGTTCAAGGGCGAGGCGCCCATCGCCGACTTCGCCAAGATCCTGCCACCGATCCCGCGCCTCGCGTTCAGACTCTTCGGCAAGCGGTTCATGCCGTCGTATCCCTTCACCGAGGGCTATTTCCGGCCGATGGCGCTCGACGTGCGCAAGGCCGTCGCGCTGCCGCTCATCTTCCTCGGCGGCATCAACAAGCTCACGACCGTGCGCCAGGCGATGGCCGACGGCTTCGACTTCGTCGCGATGGGCCGCGCGGTGCTGCGCGAGCCGGATCTCGTCCGGCGCATGCAGGACGGCACGCAGACCGAAGGGACCTGCATCCACTGCAACCGCTGCATGGTGTCGATCTACAGCGGCAGCCGCTGCGTGGTCGATCACCCGGAGCCGATCGCCGCGTCCGGTCCCGTAGCCTGAGCGCCCGTTCGGAGGCGCCCACGCGCGCGTCAGCCGAGCCCGGCCCGCGCGATCTCCGCCAGGCCCGTCGCGACGAGGAGAAGGCCGGTCGCACGCGCGAACGGCTCCGGCCTCGGCGCGAGTCGTTCGACGGTGATCGCGACCGCGATCAGTGCCATCACGTTGACGTCCATCACGTCGGTGACGAGCATGGCTGCCATGAGACCGGAGCAACACAGGCCACAGTGCACGCCCAGACCGACACCGTACGACCAGGCGGTACGGCCGTCGGCCGGGAGCGAGCGCCCGCACGGGACGTCGCGGCAGTGCGCGAGGGCGCGTGCCTTCCAGACCGTGAGCTGCACGCGGCCGGCAAACACCAGCACGACGCCGGCCGCAACGGGTACCCAGCGCGCGAGCGCCGGCGAGCTCATCTCCACGGCCGCCAGGACGACACCGAGCGGATACACGGCCGCGCCGAAGATGGCCCACGCGAAGAAGTAACCTGCCCCGGCGATCGCGGTGAGCCTCGCGAGGCGCCGCTCGTCCCGCACGCGTACCGCGCGGCGGAAGCGCGACAGCATGGGCACGAGCGACGGCAGCATCATGGCCACCATCATCAGGACCCACATCGCCATGAAGGACACCGCCGCCACCGGCCACGTCTGTCCCGGCATGCGCATCCAGGCCATGGACATCGTCCAGTCGCCCGGCATCGGCATCCCGGCGGACATCGAGCCGCACCACGAGACCGTCGCCGCAGCGCTCGCGGCGAAGAGCATGGCGGCCGTGATGCGAAACGTCCGCTCGCCGCCCGCATCGTGACGCTCAGGGATGAGCGTCATCGCTCCGGAGTCGCCGATCATGGCGTCTCAATCGTCGTACGCGTCGTGGTGGCGGACCCAGGACTGCGTGAACTCGAGCGCGTCCTCGTCGCGCCCCTTCGGCACCAGATCGAGCCAGTTGTAGGCACCGTTCACGAGATCGATCCCGCGCCCGTAGGAAGAGTAGGTATGGAACACGGCGCCGTCGGGCGCCTTGTAGAAGAAGCTGGCGCCCGGCAGCTCGGTTTGGCTCGTGTTGCGCGACGTGTAGTTGTACCGCGCCCCTTCGGCCTTCAGCGCTTCGGGTGCGAACGAAACGCCGTAGTCGAAGTTGAAGTCGCTCTGGAACGAGGAGAGCCACTTGAAGCGCCAGCCCATGCGCTTCTCGAAGGCCTCGAGCTTGGCGAGCGGCGCATGCGAGATGGCGACGAAGCTCACGTCGCGATGCGCCAGGTGAACGTCGATGCCGTCGAAGTTGTCGGCCCAGAACGAGCAGCTCTTGCACCCCGCGTCCCAGTCCGGCGCGAACATGAAGTGATAGACGGCGAGCTGACTGCGCGGGCCGAAGAGCTCGGCGAGCGATTCCTTGCCGCGCGGCCCATCGAAGACGTACGCCTTGTCAACCTTCTCCCACGGGAGCTGGCGGCGCTGGCGGCTGAGCTCGTCGCGCAGCCGGCTGAACTCTTTCTCCTTGGCGAGGAACGCGACGCGCGCGGCGAGCCACGCGTCGTGCGAGACGACGGAATGATCCATGGTCATGCCTTCTCCTTCTCCTGGATGTGATGGGCGAGCTTCTCGACGATGCCGGTCCAGCCACGGCGGTGGCGGCTGCGGATGTCGTCGGTCTCGAGGCCTTCGTGGACGAGGACGAGCCGGGTTCCGTCCTCGTGGGGCGAGAGCTCGATCGTGACCAGCGTCGGCACCCAGCCGGTCGAGGGCGAGGCCCAAGTGAAGACGAGACGCCGGCCGGGCTCGAGCACGCGATACTCGCCGCGATGCTCGATGTCGCGCTCGCCGCGCATGACGATGCGGAACGTGCCGCCCACGCGCACGTCGGCCTCGACGACGGGAGCGGTCATCTCGCCTGGACACATGAACATGCGGAGCGTCTCGGGGGTGGTCCAGGCCGCGTAAACCTCCGCCGGTGGCCCGGGCAGGACGCGTTCGACGACGAGACGCTCGGGGGATGGGTTCGCCATGGTTCAGCCCTTTCGATGCGCCGCGCGGCGCTTCACGAGGACGGCTTCGAGGGCGTCGAGACGCCGCTCCCAGACGACACGCTGCGCGGCGATCCACTCGGAGACGGGAAGAAGCCCGGCCGCGTCGAAGGCGAGTCGATGCTCGCGTCCCGTGACGGTCCGCCGCACGAGACCGGCCTGCTCGAGGACGCGGATGTGCTTTGAGACTGCGGCGAGCGACATGTCGAACGGCGCCGACAGATCCGTGACGCGCGCGTCACGGTCGGCGAGTCGGCGGAGGATCGCCCGCCGGGTGGGATCGGAGAGGGCGAGGAGGGTGCGGCTCAGCGCTTCGTCGGGACGCGGCATCGCGATGGTGCGCTTGTCGCACCCGCGCCGCGCTTTGTCAACCCATTGGTTGAATATTGTTCGCGCCTGCCGGTCGCCCCATGACGCCGGTGAAGCGGGGACGCGCAACTTCTTGCATGAATCAGACACCTGGCGTCGGCCTCCGTCGTTCGCGGCCGTCCATTCGACGGTGCCCCTGGCATGCCAGGTGCTCCGACCGGGACGAAGGGAGGCACCATGCCAATTCGCGAAATCGACCGCACGACCGTCGCAGTGCTCCTCGCACTGCTCGCATACACGTCACCAGGGATCGAGAGCGCAGAGGCCCGAAAAGCCCCGGACGTTTGCCGCGCCACCACGAGCGCCGCGTTCCGTGCGTGCCGCCAGGAGGCGCAGAGCGACAAACTGATCGCGCAGGGCAAGTGCGTCAATCTGCCCGACCCGACGAAGGTGAAGGCATGCAACGACCAGGCGTCGGCGGACGCCAAGGACGTCCTCACCGGCTGCACGGACCAGAGGAACGCCCGCGCAGCCGTGTGCCAGACGGTCGGACCGGCTCCCTACTCGCCCGTCATCGATCCGGCGAACTTTACCACCGTGATCGACAATCGGCTCTTCCCACTCGTGCCCGGCACGACCTTCGTCTACGAGGGGCAGACGGCGGCGGGCCTGGAGCACGACGAGTTCGCCGTCACACACAACACGAAGATGATCGCCGGCGTGACCTGCGTCGAGGTCCACGACATCGTCACCACCGCCGGGAAGCTGACCGAGGACACGCGTGATTGGTTCGCTCAAGACCTGGCGGGCAACGTCTGGTACATGGGCGAGAACTCGCTCCAGATCGAAGACGGGTTGGTGGTGGGGACTGAAGGCTCGTGGATGTCAGGCGTCGACGGTGGAGTTCCCGGCATCATCATGGAAGCGCACCCCGCCGTCGGGGATTTCTATCGTCAAGAGTTCCTCTTGAAGGACGCCGAGGACGTCGCCGAGGTGTCGAGCATCGACGAGTCGGTCACGCTCACGAGCAACAACATCACCTATGACCACTGTCTCAAGACGACGGAGACTTCACCGCTGGAGCCCGACGCACTCGAGAACAAGCTCTACGCGCTGGACGTCGGCAACGTGTTGGTAGTCGACGTGACGGCAGGGGAGCGATCGGAGCTCATCCAGGTGATCACGGGACAATGATGCCCGTCCGGGCCGCAGCCCCTTGCATCACGCCCGCGCCGCGACACTCTCCGCACGACGAATCACCTGCTCCGGCGACAGCACCGGCGGCGCCACCGGGCCCGGCCGCTTGCCCGTCAGCACGGAGTACGTCGCGCGATACCACCCGCCGCTCACCTTCTCCTCGCTGTAGAGCCGCACCCAGAACGCGTGCGTCGCGGGGTCGGCCGTCTTCGACGCCTCGAAGCCGCGCGCGAGCGCGGCGCGGCAGCCGGCCAGGGCGTCGGCGTCGCGGTCGTTGGCGGCCTTCAGCGCATCGAGCTGCGCCACGAAGCCGCTGATGCCCGACAGCTCGGCGAGCTGGTGCGCGAGGACGTCGTCGACGCACGCGGGCAGCGGCTCGGAGCCGAGAGCCCGCAGGCGCTCGGCCAGGAGGCGGGCGTGGTTCGCCTCGCGCTCGGCGATGATGAGGTGGCCGGCGCGCAGGACGGGGTCCTCCTCGCGTGCGGCCCACTCCGCGTAGAGCGCGGCGCCCCAGGCTTCGAGGGCGCGAAAGAGGTTCAGCCCTTCGATCATCGCGGCACGGTCGTCCGACATGACTTGATAGTGCACCTTTCGCGACGCGCCTGGCTAGTCCCGCGCCGGCGTGACCGCGCACCGAGGATCGCCGGGGTGCCGGAGGAGGAGACGCGGAAGATGGTGGGCGAGAACGCGCGGCGGCCGTATCGGCCGTGAAGCCGGCGCTACGTGCGTCGCAGCGCGATCCTCATCTGGTAGAAGTGGAAGACCGCGGCGTCGGATGCGCTGCCGTCGCCGAGCCGCTGGTAGCGGTCGAGGACGTCGGCGATGAAGTCCGCTTGCTCGGGTGCCGGGATCTTCCGCGTCCACTCGACGAAGGTCACCTGGCCGAAATCGGCGAACGCCGCCCGCGAGCCGAAGTCCCAGGCCTCGAGCGCGACGTCGAGGCGATCGACCTGCAACCCGCAGCGCTCGGCCAGGTGCCGATACTCCTCGGGCGGCAGATGGAGATAGGGCCGGCGGTAGCCCGCGAAATGGCGCGACCAGCGCGGGTCCTCGCGCGTGTCCTCGATCACGTCCTCGAGCGACTTCCGTGCGCCTCGGGACACGAACTGGAGGAGCGCACGGCCCCCGGGCCGCATGGCTTCGCGGATGCAGCCGAGCGCCGCGGTCTGGTCCGGTACCCAATGGAGGGCGTTGAACGAGACGACGAGATCGAACCCGTCGCGGTACACGAGGCGGGTGGCGTCACCGACCTCGAAGCCGAGGTTCGGATGGTCGGCGAGGAAGTGCTCGCGAGCGAAGTCGATCATGCGAGTCGACGGGTCGACGCCCACGACCGAGCCGCCCGGCAGGCGCTCGGCGATCTCGGCGGTGATCTTGCCGTCACCGCATCCGACGTCGAGGACGCGCTCCGACCCACCCAGCTCGAGGCCGCTGAGGCTCTTACCAGCGATCCACTTCTGTAGCGCGGATCGCTGGTAGTACTGGCTCGCGTTCCACTCGGTCATGCGCCGGCTCGGCCCCGGCTCGACAGTGGCACAACCGAGGTCGGAGCGCGACGGCGACGTGGCAGCCGGGTCGCTCCCCGCCGCTACAGAATGCGGGGAATCAGCATCGGGGTCTGCCGCTGATAGTCGCGGTACTCCGGAAACTGCGCGACCAGGACCCGCTCCTCGAAGCGGATCCGCGACAGTTGTAGCGCCAGCTGGGCGACGAGCAGCGGGACGCCGATTCGCAGGTCGAGGGGCAGCAGAACGCCGACACTGGCGACCTGCTCCGCGAAGTAGAGCGGGTGCCGAACGAGCCCGTACGGACCCGCGGTCACCAGATGGCGCGCCTCGGGCATGATGCTGAACGACCTGCCGAGGAAGACGAGGGACAGAATCGCGAGGAGCTTGCCCGTCACCACCATGGCGAAGCCGAGCAGCGAGCGCACGAGTGCGCCCGCAGGATCGAGGAACGTCTGACCCACGGGGATGGTCAGCGTGGCCAGCAGGGCGGTCACCCGCGGCAGCACGCCGACCGACTTCTGCACCGCCCGGTCCCGCGCGAGATAGAGCCCGATCATCAACAGGACGAAGAGGATGCTCGTCAGCCTGGCCACCACCGCCGCTGCGATCTCGGTGTTCGGCCACATCGCCGGCAACGTGCGGAGCGCGGGGACGAGCTGGCGGACGCCGGCGAGCAGCGCAGTACCGAGGAAGCCGATGGCCACTACCCGAAACAGCAGGTCGCCCGTCCGGCTGTCGCTGAAGGCATGCCAGCGTCGCACGAATCGGCCCGCTCCGGGTGGGCTCGTCCGCAGAGATCGGACCTGGTGACGCACGAAGATGCCGAGATGGTATCGGTGGCCCGGGTCGAGTTCCAGCACGGTGGCGTGAGGCAAAACGTCTCGCGAGCCGCCGGTCGTCAGCAGCGCAGCAGCAGCTACGTTCCCCGGAACACCGGCTCGCGCTTCTCGAGGAATGCGCGAGGGCCTTCTTTGGCGTCCGCTGACGCCATCACCGCCATCCCGTGCTGCTGCTCGATGACGAATGCCTCTTCTTCCGGCAGCGTCTCCGTCGCGCGCAAGGTGGCGACGATCGCCTTCACGGCCAGCGGTCCGTTCTTCGCGATGCGCGCCGCGATCTCCCTCGCCTTCGCGAGCGCCTGTCCGTCCGGGACCACGTGGTTGATCAGCCCCAGCTCGTAGGCGCGCTTCGCCGGCAGGTCCTCGCCGCAGATGAGCATCTCGGCGGCCACCGCGTAGCCGATCTGGCGGCGCAGCCGCACCGTGGAGCCCGCCATCGGGAAGAGGCCTCGCTGCACCTCGGTGACGCCGAACATGGCGCTCTCGCCCGCGACGCGGATGTCGGTGCCCTGGAGGATCTCCGTCCCGCCCGCCCGCGCGAAGCCCTCGGCGGCGAGGATCACGGGCTTGGTGGGCCGGTAGGTCTTGAGCCAGGCTCCATAGATGATGGGGATGTCCTGCATCACCCGCTCCATCCACTCGTTGTCGGCCTTGCCGCTCGAGAGCTTTCCGATCTCCGACAGGTCCATGCCCGCACAGAAGGTGTTGCCCTTGCCGGTGAGAATGGCCACGCGCAGCTCGTCGTCCCGGTCGAGCTCGTTCCAGGCGTCGTAGAGGCGACACATCACCTCGCAGTTGACGGCGTTGCGCTTCTCGGGGCGGTTCAGGGTGACGGTGAGGACGTGTCCGTCCTTCTCGACGATGACGGCGGGCTCGGCCACGTGGGGTCTCCTGTCAGCTCCTGCGCTTCGCGGGCGCGAGGCCCTTCCTTGCACGCAGCGCATCGGCGAGGAAGCGCGCCATGGCGGTCGCTCGCGCGCGGAAGGGATAGCCCTCGAACCCGAGCCAGTTGAGCATCAGCGTAACGAAGGTGCCGACGACGACCTCGCTCAGGACCGGCACGGGGTAGGCGGTGGTCGTGTCGCCCTTGCGGACACCGTCGCGCAGCAGCGCTCCGAAGGCATCGTGGAGCTGGCGACTCTTCGCGACGTCGCGGGGATCATCGTGCACGAGCCGGATCACCTCCATCACGAAGGTGCGCCGCATCGGGCCACCCCGCTCGACCTGGGTTGCGACCAGCGCGAAGAAACGCTCCAGCTGTTGCGCCGTCGTGCCGCCCTCGCGTCGCGCCACCTCCAGGAGCGCGAGCAGGTCGTGCAGGAAGCCTTCGGCGATCTCCCGCAGGAGGTGCTGCTTGGTCGGGAAGTGATTGAAGAAGGTCTTCTGCGCGATGTCGGCCGCGTGGCAGATCTCGTCGACCTTGACGGCCTCGACGCCGCGCGCCGCGAACCGCTCCGTCGCGGCGGCGACGATGCGATCGTGCACCTCGCGCACGCGACGCTCGCGTCTCGACGTGGACTCGGAGGTCACCCGCGACGCCATCCTCGGCATACCCGACTCTACAGCGCACTTGACCGTTACAGTCAACTGTACTAACCGACATCTGGACGCGCTCGCGCACGACGGAGGGCCCAGAGGCGATGCAGTTCGGCTTGCTCTACGAGATCGAGGTTGCACGCCCGTGGACGGAGACGTCCGTCGCCGATTGCTTCTGGGAGGCGCTCGAGCAGGTGAAGGTCGCCGAGGAGGTCGGGTTCACGCACGTGTTCTCGGTCGAGCATCACTTCCTCGACCAGTTCTCCGTCGCGTCGGCGCCCGAGGTGTGGCTGTCGGCGGTGGCGCAGCACACCAAGACCATCCGGATCGGTCATGGCGTGCGCCTGCTGCCGTTCAACTACAATAATCCGATCCGTGCGGCCGAAATGGCTGCGGTGCTCGACATCATGAGCAAGGGCCGGCTCGATTTCGGCACCGGACGCTCGGCGTCCGCGATCGAGCTCGAGGGGTTCGGGATCGATCCCGCGACGACGCGCGCGCAGTGGGACGAGGCGCTGCGCATGATCCCGCAGATGTGGATGCGCGAGGAATTCTCGTGGGACTCGCCGCACTTCAAGATGCCGCCGCGCAACGTGCTGCCGAAGCCGGTGCAGAAGCCGCACCCGCCGCTGTGGATGTCGGGGACGCAGCCCGAATCCGCGGTCCTCGCGGGCGAGCGCGGCGTCGGCTTCATGCACTTCTCGCTCTCGGACCCGACCGGCATGGACGAGAAGGTGCGCTCGTATCGCGAGGCGATCGCGCGCGCCGAGCCGGTCGGTGCCTTCGTCAACGACCGGTTCGCGGCGTTCACGATCCTCTTCTGCGGCAAGGATGACGCCGACGCGGTCGCGCGCGCCGGCGAGGGGGCAGCCTGGTACGCCAACCTGGTCGAGCTGGTGTACGCGTCGCTCGCGACGCTCTCCGAGGACCAGAGCTATGCCTGGTACCGCGAGCGCGTCGCCAAGGAGGCGACCCGCGAACGCGACATCCAGCAGCTGATCGACCGCCGGTCGGTGATCGTCGGCGGCCCGGCGCGCTGCATCGAGTCGATCGAGTGGTTCGCGCGGCAGGGCGTCGACATGATGCTGTTCCTGGTCCAGGCGGGCACGATCAAGCACGCCGACATCGTCGACTCGCTGCGCCGCTTCGGGCGCGAGGTGATCCCGCAGTTCGCCGGTGCGACGCGGGGTGTGGCCGCCGCGGGCTGAGGACTGGCCACCGCATGACGCATCTCAAGGTCCGCAACGTGTCGTTCCGGTTCGACGACGACACGCCGTTCCAGTGGAACCCGGCCAATCCCTTGTTCGGGTTCGTCGGCAACATTCTCAGCTTCGTCGCGCCGCCCTTCGAACGCTACATGGTCACGACGGCGCGCCAGGCGATCCCCCGCATCGCAGATCCCGAGGTGGCGGCGGACGCCGACGCGTTCTTGCGTCAGGAGGCCATTCACGCACGGGAGCACCGCCACCACGTCGCGGCGCTCACCAAGCAGCACCCGGGCCTGGTCGAGGTCAGCGCCGAGATCGAACGCCGCTTCGACCGGCTCGTCGACACCGAGTCGCTCGAGTTCCACCTCGCCTACGCCGCGAACATCGAAGCCACCTTCACCCCGATGTTCAACGTGTGGCTGCGCCACCGCGACAGCCTCTTCGACAACGGTGACCCCCGCGTGGCGCCGCTCTTCCTGTGGCACCTCGTCGAGGAGATCGAGCATCGCAGCTCGGCATACCTCCTCTACAACGCCGTCGTGGCCGACCCCTGGTACCGCCTGCGGGTGCTGCCGCGCGTCTTCTCGCACATGCTCGGTTGCAGCGCCGTCGCCTGCTACGGCTTCGACGAGCACGTGCCGTTCGAGGTCCGCCTCGCCCCCGCCAGCGAGCTCGCCCTCGGCATGGGCGAGATTCGGGCCAAGCTCAGCCGCCTCTTCACCTTCACCAGCAAGCCCCAGGATCAGCCGCAATACCCGGACCACTTCGCGAACGTCCCGAGAATGGAGCTGCTCCGGATGGTCTACCGGCTCGCGCGATCACAGCACCCTCGACACTCTCCCGCGACCGAGGAGACGCCACCCTTCGCCGACGAGTGGCTGGCCGAGTACGACCGGGGCCGCGACGTCGTCGATTGGTACGGCGCCGCGCGCTCGTGATGCGCACGGCGCCCGGATTCCCGCTCGATCCTGGTGCGGTCGACGTGCGGTCGACCAGCTGCGAGAGCTCGCGCGGGCCGCGGCGGTGCTGGCAATCACTCCGCGCCGGCTGTCTTCACACCACGAAGGTAGCGTAGAACCGCTCATTGGGAGGCACGCGATGACGACGCCGACGTCGAAGCATTCCGCGACGGATTCGGCGTTTGGCGCGGCGACGTCCAGGCAGTGCGAATCGGGAGGGTGAGATGCCGGAATTCGACGTGATCATCAGGGACGGTATCGTGATCGACGGGACCGGTACGCAGCGCTATCGCGCCGACGTCGGCATCCGCGGCGGGCGGATCGCGAAGATCGGCCGCCTGCCGTCGACCGCGGGCCGGCGTGCGCTCGACGCGAGCGGGATGATCGTCGCGCCGGGCTTCGTGGATCTGCACACGCACTACGACGCGCAGCTCTTCTGGGATCCCTACCTGACGCTCTCGGGCTGGCACGGCGTCACGTCGGCCGTGATCGGCAACTGCGGCTTCGGGTTCGCGCCCATGCGGCCGGAGATGCGCGAGCGCTCGATGCTCACCATGACGCGCGTCGAAGCCATTCCCTACGAGTCGATGCGGCGCGGGCTCCCGTGGGACTGGGTGACGTACCCGGAGTTCCTCGACAGCGTCGATCGCCGGCCGAAGGCGGTCAACATCCTCCCGTACGTACCGATTGCGCCGCTGCTCGTCTGGGTGATGGGCTTCGAGCGCGCCAAGGCAGGCGCCCTGCCGACCGAGGCCGAGCATCGGGAGCTCTGCCGCCTGCTCGGCGAAGCGATGGAGGCGGGGGGCTGCGGCTGGTCCGCGCAGCGCCTCCATCCGGAGGGTCCGGGCGCGGTGCAGCGCGACTACGACGGCGGGCCGATGGTCACCGACGTCATGCACGACGAGACCGCGTTGCGCTTCGCGCAGGTGCTCGGCGAGCGCAACCAGGGGTTCATGCAGATGGCGCTCGCGACGGCCGACGGCGCGCACGACTTCCAGCACATCGAGCAGCTCGCCGAGGTGAGCGGGCGACCCATCCTCTACAACGTGGTCCAGTCGTTCGTACGCCATCCCGAGGCGCACCGCGTCTTGATCGCGTGGCTCGATTCGTGCCGCCAGCGCGGCGTCCGCGTGTACGGACAGGGCGTCACGACGACGGCAGCCTTCACCTTCACGTTCGAGGACTGGAACCTGTTCGACGACGATCCGGCATGGATGGAGGCCACGGTCGGCACCGTGGCCGAGCGCAAGCACAAGCTCGCCGACCCCGCGCGACGCCCGCGACTTCGCGACTACCCGTCGGGCATCGTGACGGTGCCGATCCCCGACATCACGATCGTCGACGCCTTCGCAGCGGAGACGAAGCCGTTCGAGAATCTGACCATCGCCGAAGTGGCCGCCCGCACCGGCAAGCACCCCGTCGACGCGATGCTCGACGTCGCGGTGGCCGACGATCTGCGCACCGTGTTCTACGCCGAGCCCGCCAACGTCGACCGCGAAGCGCTGCGCGAGATCGTCGCCTACGAATGGATCGTGCCCGGGGTCTCCGACGGCGGCGCGCACACGAAGTTCTTCACCGGCGGCCGCTACCCGACCGAGTTCCTCTCCCGCATCGTGCGCGAGGAGGCCATGTGCTCGCTCGAGCACGCCCACTGGCGGCTGTCGGCGCTGCCCGCCCACTGTGCCGGATTCCGCGACCGGGGCACGCTCGCCGAAGGCGCGCCGGCGGACATCGTCGTCTACGATCTCGAGAAGCTCGAATGCCTGCCGTCCGAGGTGGTCCACGACTTCCCGGGCGGCGAATGGCGCCGGGTCCAACGCGCACGTGGGTACCGCTTCGTGCTGGTGAACGGCGAGGTCACGATCGAGAACGACCGCGAGACCGGCAGGCACTCGGGCCGGCTCCTCCGCCACGGGGCGATGCAGTGAACCAGTCACCCTTTCTGGATCCGACGTACATGGAGGATCCGTATCCCCGGCTGGCGAAGCTGCGGGACGAGGATCCGGTGCACTTCGTGGCGCCGCTCGGCCTCTGGGTGATCCTGCGCCACGACGACGTGAAGCGACTGTTCGGCGACACGGAGATCGTCACCCCGGACCGCTCGTACTGGGACCTTTTCCAGCCGTCGGCCAAGGGCAGCTACATGCGCTGGGTGGAGGAGCACAGTCTGTTCACCCTCCCTCCCGAAGAGCATTCGAGATTGCGACGGCTCTTCTCGGTCGCCCTCACGCCCCGCGCCGTGAAGCGCTACGATCGGCAAGTGCGCGAGACGGTCGAGCGTTTCGCCGCGCCCCTGCGCGGCCAGCGCGGGGTGGTCGATCTGATGAGCACGTTCTCCGACCCGATCCCGTATGCCGTGATCAGTCGCATCTTCGGGATTCCGCCTGCGGGCGACGACGAGCGCCGATTCGGACGGCTCGCGCAGACGGCGATTCGCGGCATCCTCCCGCTGGCGGACGACGCGGCGAAGCAGGCGGGCGAAGAGGCGTTTCTCGAAATCGCCATGTGGGTGGGTACGCTGAGCCAGGTCCGCCGGATGACGCTCGAAGAAGACATGATCTCCGATCTCATTCGAGCCCAGGATCGTGACGATCGACTCACCGACGACGAGATCATCATGATGGTCACCGGCCTGATCGCCGCCGGAAGCGAGACCACCGCGATCGGCGGCATGGTGGCGGCGAGGCAGCTGCTCGCACATCCCGACCAGATGGAGAAGCTGCGCCGCGAACCGACATGGATCCCGAACGCGGTGTCCGAGATTCTGCGTACCGGCTTCGGTATGGGCGGGATCGCCGGGCCGACACGGTATGCCATGCGCGACTTCGAGCTGCGCGGGAAGCAGATCCGCAAGGGGCAGATGCTGATCCTGTCGATCGATGGCGCGGGGCGCGACCCGGCGGTGTACGACGATCCCGACCGCTTCGACGTCACGCGTGACGTGCCCGACCTCATGACGTTCGGGCACGGCCTGCACTACTGCTTGGGTGCGCACCTGGCCCGCCAGGAGATCGGCGTCATGATCGAAGCGCTGCTCGACATCGTGCCGCCCGGCTCGCGCTGCCGTGAGGACCTCGTCGAGTATCAGGTCATGGGTCCCTTTCGGCGACCGACGACGTTGCCGATCGAGATCGCTCCGGCCTGACGCGGTCCTGGTGTCGCGATCGACGACGATGGCCGGGGTGCGAACAGGCGTCCGCGGGATGGCATAGTACAAGGCAGGTCCGATGCGGGAAGCGGACGGCCGCCGCACAAAAAACCCGTAGCCGGGCTTCGAGCACGGTGGTAGCACGATGCGGGAAGATCGATGCTCGGAGCTTCGCGGTTCGTGCTCGTGGTGGTGACGGTCGTCGCGGCAGCGCTGACGGTCGGCGATGCGTCTGCGCGCACGATCCGCCGATCGTGTCGCGACGGCGCGATCGCCGAGCGCTCGGGTCAGGGGCTGGTCGCGTGCGACGTCGGCGCAACCTGTGACGACGCCTGCGCGTTCGAGCTGCCGGTGTGCGGGTCGGAGTCGTGTCAGTCGGAAACGCTCACGGTCCCAGCGGGACGCACGCGACGCGAGCGCCTCGCGGTGTCTGCGGGCGCGGCGCCTTCGACGCTGGTGCTGCGCTGCCGGCCGGCTTTCCGCCGGGCCGGATGCATCGTCGTCACGACGACCACGGTCGCCACCACCACGAGCTCGACCGGCTTTCCTGGAGGACCTTCCGGACCGACGACGACCACGGTGCGTCTGGTCGGCCCGTCGACGACGTCCTCCACCACGGTCGCCAGCACGTCGAGTACGATTCCCATTCCGACCACCACGACGCTCCTCGTGATTCCCTCACGCATCCAGTGCGGGGGCGATGTCGACTGCGACGGGCTGGCGACGGCCTGCGCCGTCGGCTTCTGCGCGGACGACGGCTTCTGCGCGCAGGCGTGCTTCTGCCTGACGACGAACCGCGGTCCCACCTGCTCGCTCGACGTCGCCAGGCCGTGCCTCACGCCGAACGACTGCCGCGACGCGGACCAGCCGAACGGGGCCTGCCGCGTGTGCTACCTGAATCGCTGCACGATCGCGCTCGCGCTGGAATGCTTCCCGGTGCTGCCCGCGCAGCCCCCGGGGTTCACGATCGACTTCGGCGTGGGCACCCTGGGCGGCGTACAAACGTCGATGCCCTAGGTCCGGGCGCCGATCGGCGAACCGGATCGTCGGGCGCCGTCGTGGACGGCCCAGTCCTCGAAGCGCGGTTGGGCCATCTCCGCACGGAAGCGGTCGAAGGTGAACGGCCACGCGGTCGGGAGCCCGGAGGCGTCGAGGTACCAGCTCTTGCAGCCCGTATTCCAGATGGTCGTCGTGGCGGCATTCCGGCGCTCGGCGTCGAAGCGCGCCGTCGCCTCGCGTGACGGGCTCAACGCGCCGGATCGAGCCCGCTCGATCATCTGGAGCACGTAGGTCATCTGCAGCTCGGCGACCTCGATCAACGAGAAGTTCCCGACCGGGCCGTTGGGACCGTTCAGCATGTAGAAGTTCGGGAAGTCCGGGACGGCGAGCGTCATGTATGCGAACGGCCCCTCGGCCCAGACGTCGTCGAGGGCCGCGCCGCGATCGCCGACGACCCGCATCGGGCGCACGAAGCGATCGACGCGGAACCCGGTCGCGAGGACCAGCACGTCGAGCGGGTGCAGCACGCCGTCGCGCGTGCGGACACCCGCCGGCTCGACGCGCTCGATGCCGTCGGTCACGAGCGTCGCGTTCGGACGCTGGATCGCTTCGTAGAAGCGGTCCGACATGATGAGGCGTTTGCACGCGGCACGGTAGCTTGGCCGGAGCCGCTCGCGCAGCACGGGGTCGCGCACGCTGCGCTCGAGATGGGCGACGCACATGTCGTGGATGCCCTGCAGCACGGGAGACGTCGCGTCGGAGAGCACGTTCGCAAACCCGTCGGTGAGCGCCCGGCTCACCGCGTCGCGGATCGCTTCCATCGTCTCCGGAGTCTGCCGGAACGCCGCCTTCTCCTCGTCGGTGTAGGCGGGATTCTCCATCGGCGCGACCCACTGCGGCGTGCGCTGGAAGAGTCGCAGCTCGGCGACCTCGTCCACGATCGCGCCGACGATCTGGATCGCGCTCGACCCGGTGCCGACGACGCCGACGCGTTTCCCGGCGATCGCGGCGCCGTGGTCCCAGCGCGCGCTGTGGAAGCACGGCCCCGCGAAGTCGGCGACGCCCGGAATCGCCGGATGCGCCGGATGGTGCAGCACCCCGGTCGCGGCGATGACGAAGTCCGCTTCGTCGGTCGATCCGTCGGAGAGCCCGAGCCGCCACTGGCCGCCTTCGAAGGCGCAGCGGGTCACCTCGCGGCCGTAGCGGACGAGCGCGTCGACGCCCGAGCGCCGTGCGACGTCCTCGAAGTACGCCAGGATCTCCGGCCCCGGCGAGAAGCGGTGCGTCCACTCGGGATTGAGCGCGAACGAGTAGCTGTAGAAGTGCGACGGCACGTCGCAGGAGAGGCCGGGATACGTGTTCTCGCGCCAGGTCCCGCCGAGACGGTCGGCCTTCTCGTAGACGACGACGTCGTCCCAGCCCGCCTCGCGAAGCTTGATGGCGGAGAGGATGCCAGCCATCCCGGCCCCGATGACTGCGAAGCGGGGAGGCGCGCCGTTACCCATCCGAGGACCTCGGGTACCGCATCGCTGCGACGACCCCGCCGTCGACGAGCACGTCGGTGCCGCTGATGAACGACGCGCCGGGTCCCACCAGGAACTCGACTACCGCCGCAACGTCGTCCGGCGTACCGATCCGACCGGTCCCCGACTGCTGGATCATGGCCCGCATGACGTCGCCGAACGGCCCGGCGAGCTCGGCCCGACCCATCGGCGTCGCGATGATCCCCGGGCTGAGCGACACGACGCGCCCGCCGCGCCGCCCCCAGACGACCGACGCGGCCTCGACGCGCGCCTGGTTCGCGCGCTTCGCGATACCGTAGGCCGCGGGCGCGCGATCATCAGGCCTTCAGGAACTCCAGCAGGTCGGCGTTCACCTGGTCCTTGTGCGTCGTGCACATGCCGTGCGGCGCGCCCTTGTAGACCTTGAGCGTCGCGTTCCCGATCATCTTGGACGACCGCATTGCGGAGGCTCCGATCGGCACGATCTGGTCGTCGTCGCCGTGCAGGATGAGCGTCGGGACGTCGATCTTCGCGAGATCCGCGGTGAGATCGGTCTCTGAGAACGCCTTGATGCAGAAGTACGCCGCGGGGAAGCCGGCGATCATCCCCTGGCGCCAGAACGCCTCGCGCACGCCCTCGGAAATCTTCGCGCCCGGCCTGTTGTAGCCGTAGAAGGCCATGCTGAGGTCCTTCCAGAACTGCGAGCGGTCGGCGACGACGTTCGCGCGAAGCTGGTCGAAGACTTCGATCGGCAGGCCACCGGGATTGGCCGCCGTCTTCAGCATCAGCGGCGGGATGGCGCCGATCAGTACGGCCTTGGCCACCCGGCGTGTCCCGTGGCGGCCGATGTATCGGGCAACTTCACCGCCCCCTGTGGAGTGGCCGACGTGGACGGCGTCCTTCAGGTCGAGCGCTTTCACCAGCTCCGCGAGGTCGTCGGCATAGGTGTCCAGGTCGTTGCCGTTCCACGGCTGACTCGAGCGGCCATGGCCACGACGGTCGTGCGCGATGCACCGGAAGCCGTGCGAGGTCAGAAAGAACATCTGGTCTTCGAACGCCTCGGCGCTGAGTGGCCATCCGTGGCTGAAGACGACCGGCTGACCGGTTCCCCAGTCGTTGTAGTAGATCTGCGTCCCGTCCTTCGTGGTGATCGTGCTCATCCGTGGGCTTCTCTCCCCGGCGTAGCCGACAGCGCCTTGCGCGCCTTCGGCGTGCGGCCCCGCTCAGGGTTGCGCGTTCTCGCAGTCGCTCTTGCAGCTATCGTAGCCACTGCGGCAGCTCGCGTCGCAGTCCGCGTAGCGGGACGTCTCCTGGTTGGTCCCCGAATCCCGCTCGTTGCGACAACCGCTCTTGCAGTTCTGGAGCGCCTCCTCGCAACCCTGCTTGCAGTACGCCTTCGCGTCGTCGCGTGCCTCCCCCACGCCGCGCGCGGCGAGGAGGGCGACGGCGAAGACGAGCGTACGGGTATGCGATCGAACGGCCATGCGGCGCCGATAGGCGAGGGCGGCCGCGCCGTCAATGGTCCCGGGCCGGGACGACGATGTGCTTGACCTCCGCCATGTAGCAACCCGCGGCTGCGGAGGCCTCCTCCGGGGTGTTCCCGCGCTCGCGAGCGTCCATGTACGCCGCGTACCAGTCCCACCAGTCGTGCGGTGGGGCGACCGCCTCGAACGAGCCGTGATGCTCGGACGTTTCGTGCAGGAGCCGTGCAAGAGCCGCAACGTCCATTGTCACACCCGGCCCGGAAGCCGCTCCTTGATCTCTTGCAGCAGCCAGACGTTGCCGTCGGGATCGCTGAACGAGGCATACGTGGCGTAGGAACGGCGTTGGGGATCTGGTCCCGGGGCGCGCGCCTCGGTCCGGGCGTCGAAGCCGCCGCCAAGACCACCGCCGGCGTCGTGGAATACGCTCACCTCCACGTCGCGCGAGCGGAGCTCGTCGCGGGCTGCGTCGATGTCGGACACCGCCAGGACCAGCCGGTCGATCGAGCCCGGCCGAGCGGAGGTGATCCCCTTGCCGAAGATGATCGAGCACGCCGACCCGGGCGGCGTCATCTGCACCACCCGGAAGCCATCGCTGCCGGCGAAATCGATGTCCTCGCGCCATCCCAAGCGCTTGTAGAAACCCTTGGCCCGATCGACGTCGGAGACGGGAATCACCACGACCTCGAGCTTCATGTCCATGCAGCCACCTCCTCAGGGCGCGATTTCGAAGATGGTGTCGGCGATCAATGGCGCGCCGAATGCATCACACGCGCTATCACCTGGCGGGGATGCTGGGAATCCCACTTCGACGGGAGAAGGACGGCGACCTGGTCGGGAGGTCTACACCGCCGCCAGGATCTCGTCGGCGGCGCGCTCGCCGGAGCGGACGGCTCCGTCGATCGAGCCGTACGAGATCGTCGCGGTCTCGGTGCCGGCCCAATGAACGCGTCCGAACGGTTGGCGCAGCAGCGATCCGTACTTCGTGAGGATCCCCGGCGACCAATGCGCCATCGAGCAGCCGCGCGTCCAGGGCTCCTTCCACCACGGCGTCTCGATGAACGCGGCCGGCGAGCCCGCACGCGGGCCGAAGCGTTCGACCATCGCCGCGATGACCTGGCGGCGACGCTCGCCGGCCTCGAGTGCGTCGACGCGCTCGGCGATCGGCCCGAAGGTGAAGGAGGCGATCACCCCCGGCTTGCCGGCGGCCGGTGAGGCGTCGAGCGTCACTTCCGACGCCGATTGCGGACCCGTGGACTGGCCGCTGAAGCCGGCCGTGCGCCAGAACGGCTCATCGTAGACGAGCAGTGTCTTGGTCTCCGGACCCGCGGTCGAGTGCCGGTACAACGTGAGGCGGTCCTCGGGCAGCGCGGGATCGAACGCGATCTCCAGCGCCAGCGCAGGCGGAACGGCGACCACGGCGTGCCGAGCAGACACGGCGAGCTCGTCGCTCTCGACGTCGACGTGATCCGCGCGCTGTCGGATGGTGCGCACGGGTGCGTTCAGGCGTACGGCATCGCCGAGCTCGTCTGCCACTCGCCGCGCGATCGACCCGGCGCCGCCGACGACCAGGTTCTCCTGGTAGCCACCCTTGATCGACACCAGCGTGTTGAAGCCGCCCGATGCCTGGATCAGGAACAGCAGGTTGAGGAACGACACCTGGTTCAGGTCGCCGCAGAACAGGCCGCGCACGACCGAGTCGAACAGGTCGCGCGCGATCGTAGTGCGGATCCCCGAGCGCTCGAGAAACCAGGCCGCGGAGCGCGCGTCCCATTCCTCGGCGCGCTTCGCCGTCCACGGCGCCTCCACCGGCAGCCGCCTGGCCATGCCGTCGAGCCTGGTCTGCGCGAGGACGATCGTCAGGATTGCCGACAGGCTGATCTTGGGGATCAGACCGCGATACCGCCGCGTCCTGCCCTCGCCGACGAGCAGATGGTAGCCGTGGTCGTACGTCTTGTACGTCGACACGCCCACCTCGCTCGCGAGCTTCAAGATCGCGTCGTGTCGGTTCGCGACCCAGCCACCGCCGCGATCGACCGGCGAACCGTCCGGCAGCTGGAAGGTCCAGATGCGGCCGCCGATGCGATCGCGCGCTTCGAGGACGGCGACCGACTTGCCCGCCTGCGTCAATCGCCGCGCGGCCGTGAGCCCGGCGTAGCCAGCGCCGACGACACAGACGTCCACATCCATCCGCTCCATGCTCACTCCCGCTGCCGCGCCAGGATCTGCTTCAGAACCGTGAGCACCGCTCCATCGTCGGCGGGCCGTGTCCGACACCTCCAGGCGACGTGCCCATCCGGCCGGAGAAGCACTGCACCTTCGGCACTCACCCCATAGGCCTCCGCGAACCTTCCGGAATCGTGGAGCCCGGCGCTGCCGATGACGTAGCAGTCGATCCGCACGCCCACGTTCCGCTCGGCTTCTTCCACCAGGCCGCTCCATTCCTTGCCGTCAGATGCGGCCAGCAGCGTGAACCCGGCTCCCACCAGGTCCAGCGTCGAGAGCCCGGCGTCGGGACGCCCGAGCCAGAGGTGTGGGGCGCGGCAACCCGGCGTCGCGGTCGGCACGTAGTCGGAGTAGCTGTCCGCGACTTCGGGTGGCGTCGTGCCGTCGGGAATCACCGCCGGCGAGACGTAGCGCGCGCCGAACTCGACGCCGAGGTGATTGCCGTAGCGGCGCGAGGCGGTGACGACCTCCTCGGTCGAAAGGCCGCTGTCGCCACCTGCGATCGCTGCAGCGTTGATCCGCGCGACGTTGATCGAGTTCTGGAGCGACTGGCTCACGATCGACTGCGCGACGTCGCGCCGCTCGGTATCGTAGGTCTCGACCAGCGGCCAGCCTGCCTGTCCCTTCACGAAGAGGGCGAGCTTCCACATCGCATTGTGCGCGCCCTGGAGCCCCGTGTTCACGCCGAGACCGCCCGTGGGCGGGAACTGATGTGCGGCATCGCCGCAGATCACGATGCGACCCTGCACCATGCGCTCGATCACGGTGGCGTTGAGCTTCCAGAGTCCCAACGACCGTACGTCGACCTCGAGCCCATCGATCCCCGACGCAGCCTGGACCCACTCGCGGGCGCGGTGCTTCGTGAAGACGTCGAGCGACCAATCCGCCGGCGCCACCGTGATCTGGCAGAGCCACCGGCCTGCGCCGTCGAGCGGCTGGAGAACGCCGGCCGCCTTCGAATTCGAGACGAAGAACAGCACGCCCTTCCGCTCGCCGATGTGGCGTTCGATGTCCGCCCGGAAGTAGCAGTTGACGATGTGGTAGAGATTCTTCGACCCCTCCAGCTCCAGCCCCAACGCCGCACGGACCATGCTGTCCGCACCGTCCGCCGCGACGAGGGCAGGCCCGGAGATCTGCTCCACGACGCCCGTCGTGCGGTCCCTGACTTCGAGCACCGCGTTGCGGTCACCGGGAGCGCCTCCGGCGACGAGGCGCGTCGCCTCCGTGCCGAACCTGACGTCGACGACCCCGCTGGCGCGGACCGCATCCAGCAAGATCTCCTCGATCAGGTCCTGCGACGACATCACCGGCAGCGCCGGGCTCACGTCCGGGCCAGGGCCTTCGAAGCCCAATGACTCGATCTTGCCGAACTCGCGGCCGGTCGCGCTCTCGAGAAAGCGAATCGGGCTCTTCCATCCTGGCGGCGTATCGATGCTGCGCAGGCGCTTGTAGACGGCAGTGCCCCACCCGCGGGCGATCTCCATCGTGCGGGTGTTGAAATTCCGCGTCTTGGGATGCCAGGACGTCCGCTCGTGCTTCTCGACGAGAACACTCGCGACGCCGAACCGCGCAAGCTCCAGCGCTGCTCCCAGCCCCACCGGCCCCCCGCCCAGGATGATCACGCGCGGCGGCTGCATCCGATACCCCCTTCAGATGTCGAGCTCAAGGACGTTGCCCATGTCCTAGGGCTTCTCCCGCGCACCGTGCTCTTCGAGATACGTCATCAGGACCATGTTCCTCGATTCGATCGCGGCGAGCAGCGGGTTTCCGTAGCTCGACCTGCAATTCACGTCCGTCCCGGCCTCGACGAGCATGTGGACGACCTCCGTGTCGCCGCCCTGGACGGCGTCCACCAGAGCGTTCACAGCATGCTCCGGCTCGAGCCCCGCGGAAAGGAGTGCTCGTACCACCTCGGGGACCGGATGCCACATCAGCTCGACGGGAGGAAAGTCGCTGGACCCGCCGATGCGGCCACCCCGCACGAACCGGTGCCACTTCGACTCGGGCGGCTTCTTCGGATCGACGCTCGGATTGCCCCAGGCTCGCTCTGGGTCGGCGCCGGCCTTCAGCATCCCGTCGATGATCGCCACCATCTGCGGCCGGCCGGGCCGCAGCTCGTGCAGCGCGAGGAACCAGGCCGATTGGTAGTCGGCCTGGATCGTGACCATCGCGTTCGGATTGGCGCCCGACTCGAGCAGCTTCTCGACCGCCACCGGATCGACGGCGAGCGTCGCGTTGGCGAGCGCCAGCTCCTTGTCGCCGCCGTACGGCGGGCGTTCGACGCGACACGAGCAGATCGCCACCGCGGTGACGAGCCAGAAGAGGCGCCTCATCGTCCTACCTCCGCGTCGCGGAGGACGCCGGCGACCTCGTCGAGCGCGTGCGCCGCGCCCGGGTCCTTCTCGTCGGCGCGCGCCGACGTGACGACCTCCATCGCGGATCGGCCATCGTATCCGCGCGCGCTGGGATCGGCACCGCGCTCGAGCAGCACCCGCACGGCGTCCGCATGTCCGAAGACGGCCGCACGGAAGAGCGCGGTCTTCCCGTCGAGCGGCGACGCGGCGTTCACTGCTCCACCGGCGGCGAGCGACTGCTCGATCGCCGCCCGCTCACCGTGACGGGCCGCCCGGAAGAGACGCTCGTCGGCATCCGTGAATGGCGGCAGCCAGAAGACTCTCGCCGCGAACGTGAGCATCGCCACGACGGCGATGACGCCGTACAGAATCTTTCCCGCGCGGTTGTATCCGAACAGCGCCAGAACGATCGTCGATGCGGTGCTGCTCTTGGGCGGAGTGGCGGCCAGTGCGGGGCCTATACACAAACTCGGCTTCGGGGAGTACTAACCCACGGTCGAGGCGGCCGCGCATCACCGCACGCCTGCGACGACAAGGCGGGAACCCATCGGAGGAGCGCTCGCATGAATCCGAACAAGGCACTCTGGGAGAAGGGCGACTTCACCCGCATCGCGGAGAGCATGCGGGAGAGCGGCGAGGCGGTGGTCGAGAGCCTCGGGGTGAGGCCGGGGCTCAAGGTGCTCGATCTCGGCTGTGGAGACGGCACCACCGCGCTGCCCGCGGCGCGCCGCGGCGCGGACGTGCTGGGCGTCGACATCGCCCGCAACCTCGTCGAGGCCGGAAACCGCCGTGCCCGGGAGCACGGTCTCGCGAACCTCCGGTTCCAGGAGGGCGATGCCTGCAACTTGAGCGAGCTGGCCGACGACACGTTCGACCTCGTCGTGAGCATCTTCGGCGCCATGTTCGCGCCCAAGCCCTTCGACGTGGCGAAGGAGATGGTGCGCGTGACGCGGCCGAGCGCTCGCATCGTGATGGGCAACTGGATCCCGAACGACCCGACGCTGGTGGCACAGATCCTCAAGATCAGCGCCGCCTACTCGCCGCCCCCGCCCGAGGGCTTCGTGAGCCCCATGACCTGGGGCGTGGAGAGCCACGTGCTCGAGCGTTTCGGCGCCGCCGGCGTGCCGAAGGAGCGCGTCGCGTGCGTTCGGGACACCTACACGTTCAACTACCCGAGCCCACCCCCCGAGCTCGTGACGGCGTTCCGCACGTACTACGGCCCGACGATGAACGCATTCGACGCCGCCGAGAAGAATGGTCGCGCGGCCGACCTGCAGAAGGAGCTGGTGGCGCTCTTCGAGAGCCAGAACCAGAGCCCCACGCCGGGGACCACGTCCATTCCCGCGACGTTCCTGCGCGTGACGGTCAGGGCCTGAACGCGACGAGCGGGCGAAGACCGCTCGGTCCGACGGCGCCCGTGGTGATGTGACGGCCGTGGGCGGTCCGTTTTCGCATCACACGACGGGTCTGCTAAGCCCGATCCGAGAACAGCGTTCTCACGATGATGGACCTCTATTACGACCCCTACGACTACGACATCGACGCCGACCCGCATCCCGTCTGGAAGCGAATGCGCGACGAGGCGCCGCTCTACCGGAACGACCGCTACGACTTCTACGCCCTCTCCCGCTTCGCCGACGTCCACAACGCCAGCCTCGACATCGAGACCTTCTCGTCGGCCAAGGGCACCGTCCTCGAGCTGATGGACCACGGGCAGGAGACCTACCCCTTCCCGCTGATGATCTTCCGCGATCCGCCAGAGCACTCGCAGCTCCGCAAGCTCGTGTCGCGAGCCTTTTCGCCGCGACGGATCGCCGCGCTCGAGGGTCAGATCCGCCAGCTCACCATCGGCTACCTCGATCCGTTCGTCGGGGCCGGCGGCTTCGACTACGTCGCCGACTTCGGCGCCAAGCTGCCCATGATGGTCATCGGCGCGATGCTCGGCGTCCCCGCGGAGGACCGCGACGCCATCCGCGTCTGGACCGACCAGAGCCTGCACCGCGACCCCGGCGAGACCGACGTGTCCGAGCGCACGCAGGAGGTCCACCGAAACCTGTGGGGCTACTTCATGCGCTACATCGCCGAGCGCCGCGCCACCCCACGTGACGACATGATGACCGATCTGATCGAGGCCGAGCTGACGCGAGAAGACGGCACGATGCGACGGCTCGACGACGGCGAGCTGCTCGCCTTCATCGGGCTGCTGTCCGGCGCCGGCAACGAGACGGTCGCGCGGCTTCTCGGTTGGACCGGCGCGACGCTGGCGCGGTTCCCCGCCGAGCGCCGGAAGCTCGTGCAGAACCCTGGCCTCATCCCGAACGGCGTCGAGGAGCTGCTGCGCTACGAGGCGCCCTCGCCGGTGCAGGCGCGCTGGGTGACGCGCGACACGACCTGGTACGGCACGGTCGTCCCTCGCGGATCGCGAATCGTTCTCCTCACGGGCTCGGCCGGACGCGACGAGCGCGAGTATCGCGATCCCGATCGCTTCGACGTGGAGCGCACCCTCGAGCGACACGTCACCTTCGGCTTCGGGATCCACTTCTGCCTCGGCGCGTCCCTGGCGCGCATGGAGGGCCGCATCGCCATCGAGGAGACGCTCAAACGCTTCCCCGAATGGGACGTCCGCTTCGACGCCGCCGAGATGGTGCACACGAGCACGGTGCGGGGCTGGGCCCGGCTGCCGATCGTCACGCGATGACCCCTTCCACACCGGCGCTGGACGATCCCGACTTCTACCTCGCCGATCCGCACGGGGCGTTCCGCTGGATGCGCCACCATGCCCCCGTGTATCGGTGCGAGCGCGCGCGACTCTGGGCGATCACCAAGCATGCGGACATCATGCAGGCCTCGCGCGACCCGGAGACCTTCTGCTCCGCGCGAGGCATCCTGATCCACGATGATCTGCGCGGCGAGACGCCGATGTCGACGCCGCCGTCGATCATCCACATGGATCCGCCGCAGCACAACCGGTATCGCAAGCTCGTGAGCCGCGCGTTCACGCCGGGAATGGTGGCCGGTCTCGAGGGGCGCATCCGGGCGATCGCCCGGGAGAGCCTGGACGGCATCCGATCCGGCGAGACTCACGATTTCGTCGAGGCGGTCGCCGTCCCGCTGCCGATGCTCGTCATCGCCGACATGCTCGGCGTCGCGGCCGAGGATCGGGAGACGTTCAAGCGGTGGTCCGACGCGATCATCGCCGCGGCGGATACCGGGCAGACGCCCGAGTCGATGGAGCACGTGGGCGAGCTCTTCGCGTACTTCTACGGGAAGCTCGGCGAGCGCCGCGAGCGACCGCAGCGGGACCTGCTCTCGGCGCTCGCGGCGGCCGAGATCGACGGCGACCGGCTCGCGGATCAAGAGCTCCTCATGTTCTGCATGACGCTGCTCGTCGCGGGGAACGAGACGACGCGGAACCTCATCTCCGGCGGCGGGAAGGCACTGATGGAGTTCCCGGACGAGCGCCGTGCCCTCGTGGAGCACCCGGATCGCCTGCCGGGCGCCGTCGAGGAGATGCTGCGCTGGGTGACCCCGATCCGCAGCTTCGCGCGCACCGCGACCCGGGACACCGAGATCCGCGGTCGACGGATCGCGGCCGGCGACTACGTGCTCCTCCTGTACGCCTCGGGCAACCGGGACGAGGACGTCTTCGGCCCCACCGCCGACGTGTTCGACGTCGGCCGCCCGGCGGACGCGATGCACGTCGCCTTCGGATTCGGCGAGCACTTCTGCCTGGGCGCGAGCCTCGCACGGCTCGAGGCGCGCGTGCTGTTCGAGGAGCTCCTCGACCGGTTTCCCGCCTTCTCGCTCGCGGGCGACATCGTGCCGCTGCGCTCGACGCTGATGAACGGCCTCGTCCGCATGCCCGTCACCTTCGGCGGACGGTGAGGCGGGTGACGAACGCGATCGGCGACAAGGCGGCCATCGTCGGCATCGGGCAGACGCCGTTCTCCCGCAGCCTCGGGCGCTCCGAGTTCGACATGGCGATCGAAGCGATCTTCGCCGCCTGTGACGACGCGGGCGTCTCCCCGCGCGCGATCGACGGCGTCGTGCGCTACGACATGGAGACGACGGACGAGGAGAACCTGCTCGCCGCCCTGGGGAATCCCCTGATCCGCTACCAGGCGAGCACGAGCTGGGGCGGCGGCGGCTCGGTCAGCGTGCTCGTCCACGCGGCGGTCGCGATCACGGCCGGCATGGCCGACACGGTGCTCGTCTTCCGCTCGCGCGCGCGCGGCAAGACGTCGGTCTTCGGCAAGGACGCGGTGCAGGGAGGCCGGTACTGGGAGCGATTGCCCGAGCGGCTCGCGGGGCTCAACCAGTGGCACGTTCCGCACGGCCTCGTGAGCGCCTTCCAGGAGATGGCGATGATCACGCGTCGCCACATGATCGACCACGGCACGACGGAGGATCACCTGGCGGAAGTGGCGGTCACGCTGCGCGCGCATGCCGAGCGCAATCCCAACGCCGTGATGCGTCGCCCGATGACCGTCGCGGACCATCACGCCTCGCGCTACGTCGCCGAGCCGCTGCGCCTGCTCGACTGCAACATCGAGACCGACGGGGCGTGCGCCCTGATCGTCACCTCGACCGAACGGGCTCGCGACCTGCGCCAGCGTCCCGCGATCATCCACGGCGGTGCGCTCGCGGCCGGCTCCCATCACATCCGCTTGTCGACCCTGTTCGCTCGCAATCGTGACGAGGACAGCGCCGTCCGGGTGGGACGCCAGCTGTGGGCGAACACCGGCCTCGCCCCGCGCGACGTCGATGCCTTCTTCTGCTACGACTTCTTCACCTCGTTCGTGATCATGGCGCTCGAGGACTACGGCTTCTGCGCCCGCGGCGAGGGCGGGCCGTTCGTGACCGGGGGCGCGCTGCGTTTCGACGGCGGCCGCCTGCCGACCAACACGAACGGCGGACAGCTCTCCGAAGCGTTCATCCACGGCGTCAACAACAACCTCGAAGCGGTGCGCCAGATTCGCGGCACCTCGACGTCGCAGGTTGCCGATTGCGAGCTGGTGCTGCTCGCCGGCGCCAACACCGACCCCACCGGGGCCGTTCTCCTCCGGAGGTGAGCGAGCGTGGCCGATCTTCGCCAGCAGGTGATCACGCGCGGCCGTCCACTGCCGCAGCTCACGCTCGACAACCACGAGTTCCACGAGGCGGCGCGCCGGGGCGAGCTGCGCTTCCAGCGCTGCGCGGACTGCCTCGCATGGCGGCACTACCCCCGGCCGTCGTGCCCGCAATGCCTGTCGCGCCGCTTCGCCTGGGAGCGCGCGAGCGGGCGCGGGCGCATCTACACCTGGACG